>WBZU01000007.1_pt1 | contig 388661 bp, 350 predicted proteins | sample 5204311 | NCBI WGS metagenome assembly WBZU01 (sample SAMN12344359, study PRJNA552823) | activated sludge metagenome | biome: Activated sludge suspended growth; feature: Nitrification reactor; material: Wastewater; isolation source: activated sludge from nitrification reactor of wastewater...
ACCCCTCCGCCCGATACAGCCGGCGAATCTCCGCCCAATCCTCCACAGTGATCACTCTCCAAACATTGAAGGGTGCTCACTTTTCGACCGGAACTACCTGCTCACTTTTCGACCGGAGCCGACAGCTGTACGAGCTGCGAGCAGCGCTCGACGGCGCGGTCTACTTCATGGCCGTGCGTGACAGCGGTCAGAATCCGCCGCCGAATGAGCGCGGGTTGATGTTCCCGACTTTCGACGACGCTACAAAGTTTGACAATAAGAGTCATCGCGGTCGATTGAAGGCACTCTCTGACAACAGCTTCGACCTTCTCCGATATGTTCAACCGTTCAACGCCCAACCCGACCACCTCGGCAACGTCCTGTGGTGGCTCGACGAGCTGGCGCGGATCGACAGACACCGCTACGGGCACGCCCTCGCTGCGCACGCTGACCACATAAGGGTCGGGGTGTCGGCCCCATTGGAGATGGTCGAGAGCTACCTACCGCCCAACCCAGCGGGTCCGATCATCGTCGATGAGACACAACCCGTGCGGATTATCGAGGTCAAGGCACCCTCGGCTTGGGACGACGTGGAGTTCCAGGAGCACCTGGCTATCGGCGACGGCTGGTCGAGTTTCCTTGACGTGCCCGAGTGGCGGTCTCGGGCCGCGACGTTATTGAGTGGGCTGACACTCGACAAGCGTATGTACGCCTGCGAGACCTTCGTCCTGGACGACATCATCGAGCCGTTGGTGGCGGGGACAGCGACACTGCCCGACCCGAACGACGAGGACGCAGCGTAGGACACGCGCTGTCGGCCGCCTCTACTACTGTCATCACCTGTGACCACCCTCGGCAACTTCGTATGGTCGATTGCTGACCAACTGCGCGGAGTCTACAAGCCCCACCAGTACGGGAACGTGATCCTGCCGTTCACCATCCTTCGGCGGATGGACGCGATTCTGGAACCGACCCGCGACGAGGTGCGGGCGCTCGCGAAGGAGACTGCGGCGGGCCCACGTCTGGACCGCGCCGTGCACAAGGCGACCGGGCTGCGTTTCTACAACACCAGCAAATTCGACTTCGCCAAGCTCCTGGCCGACCCCGAGGGCCTGGAGGAGAACCTCGTCGACTACATCAACCGGTTCAGCGAGAACATCGACGTGTTCGAGCGCTTCAAGTTCGAGGGCGAGATCGCGACGCTCGCGGAGAAGGATCGGCTCTACCAGGTAGTCAGCCAGTTCGCCGAGGTCGACCTGCACCCGGACCGGATCTCCAACGCCGACATGGGCGACCTGTTCGAGGAACTGATCCGGCGGTTCGCCGAGGCCTCCAACGAGGAGGCCGGCGAGCACTTCACGCCGCGCGATGCGATCCGGCTGATCGTCGACCTGATCTTCGCCGAGGAGCAGGAGGGCCTGATGGAGCCGGGCACCGTCCGGTCCATCTACGACCCGACCGTCGGCACCGGTGGCTTCCTCTCCGTCGCCGAGGAACGACTCCTCGAGCGCAACCCGCAGGCCCGCCTGCGCCTCTACGGGCAGGAGATCAACGACCAGTCGTACGCGATCGCCAAGTCCGACATGATCGCCAAGGGCCAGGACGCCACCAACATCCGCCTCGGCGACACGCTCGCGGACGACAAGTTCGCGGGCCAGACCTTCGACTTCGTCCTCTCCAACCCGCCCTACGGCGTCGACTGGAAGTCGTCGTTGGAATCGGTGAAGGACGAGGCGAAGCGGTTTCCCGACGGCCGCTTCGGTCACGGCACACCAGCCGTCTCCGACGGGCAACTCCTCTTTCTCACCCACGTCGCCCACAAGCTGCGCCCGCCGGCCGACGGCGGCGGCCGGGCCGGCATCGTCCTCAACGGATCACCGCTGTTCACCGGAGCGGCCGGCTCGGGCCCGAGCGAGATCCGCCGCTGGCTGCTGGAATCGGACCTCGTGGAGGCGATCGTAGCGCTGCCCACCAATCTGTTCTTCAACACCGGCATCGCCACCTACGTGTGGCTCCTGGACACCACGAAACGACCCGAGCGCAAGGGCAAGGTCCAACTCGTCGATGCGACCGGCTTCTGGACCAAGCTGCGCAAGAACCTCGGGTCCAAGAACCGCGAGGTCGGTGACGCCGATCGCGAGCGTATCGTCAAGATCTACGACGACTTCGCCGACGGCGAGCACTCCAAGATCTTCGACGTGGAGGAGTTCGGCTACTGGACCATCACCGTCGAGCGACCGCTCCTCGACGACGACGGCGAGATCGTGCGCGACCGCAAGGGCGATCCCAAACCCGACGCCAAGAAGCGCGACACCGAGAACGTTCCCTTCACCTACGAAGGCGGGATTGAGGCATACGTCGCCGCCGAGGTTCTGCCGTACGTCCCCGACGCTTGGGTCGACGAGAAGAAGACCAAGGTCGGCTACGAGATCCCGTTCACCAGGTACTTCTACAAGTATATGCCACCCCGGCCGTTGGAGGAGATCGACGCCGAGCTCAACCAACTGGCGGGGGAGATCATGGAACTTCTTCGTGAGGTTGAGGCGTGACTTGGTCACCGGAGTGGCAGCGAAACCTTCCTGCGGGGTGGGAGTTGGTACAGCTGCGTCGTGTCGCGGCGGTTCGCAATGGTGCCGATTACACGGATGTCGAGGTCAGCGAGGGTGGGTATCCGGTCTACGGATCTGGTGGCGAGTTCCGTCGTGCGTCTTCATATCTCTACGACGGCGATAGCGTGCTGTTCGGCCGTAAGGGAACGATCGACAGGCCGCTGCTCGTGGCTGGGCGTTTCTGGACGGTCGACACGATGTTCTACACCGAGTTGTCGCCGCAGGTAGACGCTGGGTTTCTGCATTACTACGCCACGACGATGCCATTTGGGTACTACTCAACGAGCACGGCCTTGCCGAGTATGACTCAAGGTGACTTGGGGTCCCACCGGATACCGCTGCCAGCGGTTGAAGTTCAGCGGATGATTCGCAGCTACCTCGACCGCGAGACCGCCCAGATCGACGAGCTGATCGTGAAGCAGAAGAAGTTGATCGAGGTGCTCCGCGAGCGTTCTTCTGTGGTGCGAGAAGCGGGCTTTGCCACAGTGGTCGGCTCCGGCCACCGGTTGAAGACCGTGCTAGCGGAGATTGACCAGCGCGCGGGGGGACAAGTTGGGCGGCAGTTGCCCCTCCTGTCAGTTTCGATCGTCAGTGGCGTCTCTCGGCGGTTGGTGGACTCGGCTCAAGCGGCATCAGAGGACCTCAGCCACTACAAGGTGGTCCGGGCGGATGACATCGTAGTGAACCGCATGCGTGCATTTCAGGGGGCGCTTGGTGTGGCCCGCGAGGATGGCATCGTCAGTCCTGACTACGCAGTCCTGCGATGTGCGCCGGATATCGATCCCACTTGGCTGTCACAGGTAATGCGAACAGCGAAGTTCGTCGCCGAGATGACGAGTCGTCTCAAGGGAATCGGTGGCACTGAAGGCGGCGCCGTGCGCACTCCGCGTATCAACGTCGTCGACCTCCTCGAGATTCGCGTCGCGGTGCCGGCGCGCTCGGTTCAACTCGAGAGTGTCGAAGCTGATTCACTTGCACGTGAATCCTGTGGTCGCCTCACGGACAAGGCGGAGCGGTTCATCGAGCTGTCCAAAGAGCGCCGAGCGGCACTCATCACCGCGGCCGTGACCGGCCAGATCGACGTGCAAGGGGCAACGACGTGAGCCATCGGGACTATAGGATTAGCGAACTCGTAGCGATGATCGAGAATGGTCAACTGCAGCTACCCGAGATGCAGCGGCAATACGTGTGGACGTCGACGAAGGTGCGAGACCTTCTTGACTCTCTCTACCGCGGTTACCCCTCCGGCCTGATCCTGATGTGGCAGACGCCGCACGACTCAGACGTTGCGACGAGAGAGTTTGCGGTCGCAGCCAACGCGGCAAAGGTGGGTTCGGCGTTGCTGCTGCTCGATGGCCAGCAGCGCTTGACCTCGCTTTCCTCTGTTCTACGTGGCGAGCCCGTCAGTGTCGGGCACCGTAAGAGGCCTGTCGACATTCTCTTCAATCTGAATCACCCGGACGAGTTGACCTTCATAACTGAGGTCGACGAGCCGGATGATGCGGATGCTCCTGATGAAGCGGAGCTATCGGTAGTTGACAAGGCTAATCGTCGTGCGTTCGTAGTTGCGAGTAATGCGATACTCGCCCAGGACAACTGGGTGAAGGTCTCAGACGTCTTCGCCAGGGATGAGACGGAGATTCTTCAGAGTGCTGGATTGACGGGATGGGACGACCCTCGTTTCAAGCGCTACCAGGCTCGACTGGCGCAGTTACGTCGGATCCGCGAGTACGTCTACAGGGCGGAGGTCCTTGCACCGACGATGTCCTACGAGGAGGTCACCGAGATCTTCGTGCGAGTCAACTCGCAGGGTGTCAAATTGCGCAGTTCCGATCTCGCGATGGCGCAAATCACTGCGCGCTGGCGCGGGTCGCTCGACTTGTTCACCTCTTACAAGGAGTCGGTGGCGGCCAAGGGCTTCGACTTTGACCTCAGCGTGTACTTGCGGACGATGATCGCCACCCTCACGGGTCAATCGAGGTTCCTCACCGTTGGCAGCCTGACCAAGGAGCAACTTGAGCCGGCGTGGGAGGACACGAAACGCGTCGTCGACTTCGCTATCGACTACCTGCGTAGCAACTTCGGAATCGACAGTCCCACTGTTCTGTCCTCGCCCTTCCTGGTGACGACCGTCGCCTACTGGGCGCACGTGCGTGACCTGAAGATCGCGCCGTCTGAGGCTGCCGCCTTCCGACAGTGGTTCTTGGTTGCGAACGCCAAGGGCAGGTACTCGAGAGGGTCCTCGGAGACGTTGCTTGACCAGGACCTCGCCGCATTGCGCAAGGACGAGGGTGTGGGCGGCCTGCTAGCCCGACTACAGCAGCAGTTCGGCCGCCTCGACTTCACGCCTGCCGACCTGGTGGGCAAGAGTGCCCGCAGCGGTGCCTTCAAGACCATGTTCATCCTGTTCGCGGGACACCACGCGCGAGACTGGAAGACGTCGCTGGTGATCAGTCCCAAGCACCAGAACAAGGCCGACAAGATCGAATTCCATCACATCTTCCCGAAGGACTACCTGAAGACGAACCGGCCTGAGTTGTCCGACGCCGAGATCAACGACATCGCCAATCTCGCGTTCATCGGATCTGGGACGAACAAGCAAGTCAGTGCAAAGGCACCCGCCGAGTACCGAGGCGTCTACGCGGATGAAGACTTCGCGGCCCAGCTCATCGACTTCGATGCGTGGGGCGACCAGGCTGGTGACTATGAACGATTCATCGCGGAGCGCCGGGCGGAGATAGCAGCGGCATTGAACGAGTTCTTCGGATTGGAGACGCATGAGTGACGACGAGGTTCAGATGATCGCGCACTGGCCCACCGTGCTCGATGACGGCAACTATGCGGAACTGGCGATCCTCACCGACGAGTCAGGGGAGCGGGTGGCGATGGCTCTGGCTCGCGGAGACGAGCCCGAGCCCGTCCTCCTTGGCTACATCTACGACGTGCCATCGGCCGGTGTTGCCGCCGATCTCATCGAGCACATTGTGGCAATGCCCGAGCAGGCGCGGATCGGTGGCGAGCACGTGCTCGACGGAGCTGACACCAGCCATCCCGGCGTCGAATGGGTTGCGCCTGTCGAATTGAGCAACGACCCCGACCCGAAAAGAAGGATCGCGGCCGGCGGTATCCGACGGCTGTGGGTCGTGCCCAGCGTCACCGGTGACGTACTCGGCCTGTTGGCGCCCAATCTCGATCCCGAGCAGTTGGGCGAGTTCGTCTCGGTCGACGCCGCGAACTCCTTCATCGAGGTGATGGACGTCTTGGTGGCCGACCCCCGGTACTCGGTGTTCGCCGACGACTCGGATGCGGAGGAGGACTACGGGGACGGTGCCAGATAGATCACGGTCCCAGTGTCGGCGTCGATGATCGACGCAGGGAAATCGCGGTAGTCGACCGTGAGCGCGGTGTCGGAGCCGCGTGGTCCGGGCTTGAGTGTCTCCGTGACCGTGAACCAGATCTGATGGAACTCGTCGTACCGTGGATCGTCCATCTCGATGTCGAGGTCGCCGGTGTTCTCACTCTCGTAGTCGGTGAACCAGGTGCAAATGTAGCCTTCGCCGTCGGGGAACTCGATGCGGTAGCGTGAACCCGGCTTGCTGTCCGCGTAACGCATAACGACTCCGACTGTGGCTGCCTCCTCTGGATGGAACCATCCCATTCCTGCTACTCCCTACGGGCGACTTGGATCGGGCGGCACCAGCGTGCAGGTTGCGCGGATGGTGCGAAACCTGGGACCAGCCTTGCAGACATCACGGCCGTCATTGTGGATCATCGACGTATCGGGCAAAGTGGCAGTCAATCGACCCCCTCCCCAGCCTCTCGACGATGCTCAAATTGGAGGGGCCTTTCTTTCCTAGACTGGACGGAATCTCTACGAGGAGTCGGAATGAGGACGATCACCGTCACGGAGTTGCGTCGAAACGCTACTGAGGTTTTCCGTGCGGTCGAATCGGGTGAATCGTTTGTCGTGACCCGGCGCAACCGGCCGATCGCTCGCTTGCTTCCAAATCAGAGTTCCTCCTCATCGCTCGTCATCCGCCCCGCCCGCAAGCGAGGGCGTGCGGATCTCGCCGCGCGACCGCGCCATCAGCCCAAGACTGCCCCGACGATCGAAGCGCTCATCCAGGACATGAAGTCGACGTGGTGAACACCAACGCGTGCCTAGGACGGCCCGCTCGTGGCTGATTACAACGAGTACAAGCTCGAAGAAGAAATTGCCGAGCACCTGGCCGCAAACGGGTGGCACTACTCGCGCACCGACGACGGTTACGACCGTGCTCGCGCACTCTGGCCCGACGACGTCTTCACCTGGTTGGAGGAGACACAACCAGACCAGTTCGCGAAGTACGGCCGTTCGGACGTGGTGCTCGATGCGCTGGTCAAGCGGCTGAACACTCCGATGGAGGCTGGCGGCGGCTCGTTGAACGTGCTGCGGCGCGGATTCCAGCACATCGCCGCGTCGTTCAGAATGGCGCAGTTCCAGCCGGAGTCAAGCCGCAACGAGACGGCGGTCGCGAACTATGCCCGCAACCGTCTCCGCGTCGTCCGGCAGGTGCACTTCTCCACCGCCGACAACCGCAGCATCGACATGGTGCTGTTCGTCAACGGCATCCCCGTCGCGACCATCGAGCTCAAGACCGACTTCACCCAGAGCGTCGACGACGCCGTCGAGCAGTACCGCCGCGACCGCAAGCCCAAGACCAACGGCCGCGACGAGCCATTGCTCGGTTTCGGCACCCGGGCGCTGGTGCACTTCGCCGTCTCCAATGTGGAAGTCCGGATGACCACGCGGCTGGCGGGGGAGAAGACCCACTTCCTACCGTTCAACCGGGGAACCGCCGACGGCGGCGCGGGCAACCCGCCAGCTGCCGACGGCAAATCGGCCACCGCGTACCTGTGGGAAGAAGTCTTCGCCCGCGACGCGCTGCTCGGCATCCTCGGCCGGTTCATGCACCTGGAGAAGGTGGTGGCCACCGATCCGATCACCGGTAGGAAAGACCGCTCGACGAGGCTGCTCTTCCCGCGTTTCCACCAATGGGATGCGGTGCGGAAGCTCGCCGCGACGACGGCTGCAGAGGGGGTCGGCCAGAAGTACCTCATCCAGCACTCCGCGGGCTCGGGGAAGACCAACACCATCGCGTGGACGGCGCACCGACTCGCACGACTGCAGGTCGCCGACGAGAAGGTCTTCGACACCGTCATCGTCGTCACCGACCGCAACGTCCTCGACGCCCAGTTGCAAGATGCGCTGAAGCAGATCAGCAACGACGCGGGGATCGTCGCCTCTATCGACGCCAAGGCCGTCCAAAAGGCCGGCGCGGGTTCGAAATCGAAGCTCCTGACTGCTGCGTTGGACTCGGGCAAGCTCATCATCGTCGTCACGCTGCAGACGTTCCCCTTCGTCGCCGAGGAACTCGGTGGTCTGGTCGACAAGCGATTTGCCGTCATCGCCGACGAGGCGCACTCGTCGCAGACGGGGCAAGCGGCGACCAAGCTCAAGAGCGTGCTGACCCGGGCCGAGATCGCCGACCTCGGCGACGGTGGTGAGGTCGATACCGAAGCCCTCCTCGCGGCCGCCGCTCAGGAGCGCGGCTCCGCGTCGAACATCTCCTACTACGCGTTCACCGCCACCCCGAAGGCCAAGACGCTTGAGATCTTCGGCCGCACACCGCCAGGCGGCGACAAGCCGGAACCCTTCCACGTCTATTCGATGAAGCAGGCGATCGAGGAGAACTACATCCTCGACGTGCTGCGCGGCTACCACTCGTACTTACTCGCGGCAAGGCTCGCCACCGAGGGCGGTGAGGTCGAAGTCGACCAGACGGAAGCCACGAAACAGGCGAAGCGGTGGCTGCGGATTCAGGCTCAAACGATCGCGCAAAAGTCCACCGTCATCGTCGAGCACTTCCGCGAGAATGTGGCCCACCTGCTGGACGGCCACGCCAAGGCTATGGTCGTCGCCGATTCCCGCCTCGCCGCAGTGCGCTACAAGCGTGAGATCGACCGTTACATTGCGACGAAGGGGTATGTGTACCAAACGCTCGTCGCCTTCTCGGGGTCCGTCGACGACCCAGAGTTCGGTGTAGAAGGCGCGACTGAGGCTACGTTGAACCCTGGGGCCGGCGACTTGCGAAGCGCGTTCATGCGCGACGAGAACCGGATTATGATCGTCGCCAACAAGTTCCAGACCGGCTTCGACCAGCCGTTGCTGTGCGCGATGTACGTCGACAAGCGGCTATCGGGCGTGACGACGGTACAGACCTTGTCGCGGCTCAACCGGACCTACCGGACCCCCGATGGCGTTGTGAAGGACACGACGATGATCGTCGACTTCGTCAACAACCCCGACGAGGTGCTCGACGACTTCCGGCCTTACTACCGCGACGCCCACCTCGACACGATCACCGACCCCAACCTGGTGTGGGAGTTGAAGGCGAAGCTCGACGCCGCTGGTGTGTACGACGACGCGGAGCTGCGTCGGATTGTGGATGTGTGGCTCAAGCGCCGAGGTAACCAGGCCTTGGATTCGGCTCTCGCGCCCGTGACCTCGCGCTACACGACGATGTATACGAACGCCAAGGAGCGCGGCGACAAGGCCACCGTCGACGCGCTCGAGATTTTCAAGAAGGACGTGTCTACGTTCAACCGCGTGTACGACTTCCTCAGCCAGATCTACGACTACTCCAGCGTCGAACTGGAAGAGCGGTCTATCGCGTTCCGGCTGCTGGAACGGCGGCTGTCCCTGCCGCACGATCCGGGTGCACTCGACCTGTCGAGCCTGCAGATCGTCGCGCTCAAACTGCGAGATCGCGGGTCGGCCGAACTGAAGCTGGAAGGCGACGACAAGGGTCTGCGCGGTGTGACCGCGGCCGGCTCGGGTGCTGCTCAGGACCCGAAGATGGTGGCCTTGTCTGAGGTCGTGGAGCTGCTCAACGAGCTGTTGGGGGCAGAGGAACTTGGGCGTAGTCAGGTTGAGTCGTTCATCGAAGCCCTTGTCGCCAACCTCGCCGGCAATGACGACCTGCGTCAGCAGGCGAGGGTCAATACGATCCAGCAGTTTGCAGAGAGTCCCGACTTCGACGAGGCCGTCGTCGACGCCGTCGCCGACAATCAGTCGGCCTTTAAGACCGTCGCCGATTTCTTCTACACCGATGCGCCGATGCGACAGATGGTCATGTCTCGGTTGGCGGGGCTCTTATACGCCGAGGTCGCCGGATAGCCGACGCCTATCGAGGTGTCCTAGCCTGGGCGGGTGAGGACCACCGATCGTCTACTGCCGCCCGGCTTGATGATCGTCGGGGCGACGTCGATGTACCTCGGCGCGGCCGTGGCCGTCGGGTTGTTCGACGTGCTCTCACCGTCGGCGGTGGCGTGGTTGCGGATCGCCGGCGCCGCCCTGGTCTTGGTGGCGTGGGTCCGCCCCGGACGCGACGCCTGGCGGTGGAACCGGCTGCGACTGGCGATGGCATTCGGGCTGATCACCGCGGGTATGAACATCACCTTCTACGAAGCGTTGTCGCACCTGCCGCTCGGCACGACGGTGGCGCTGGAGTTCCTCGGGCCGATCGCCGTCGCCGTCGTCGGCTCGCGGACGCGACGTGACATGGTGGCGCTCGTTTTCGCCATCGTCGGGGTCCTGCTGATCGCCGATGTACGGTGGAGCGGCACGGCGGTGGGCGTGGTGCTGGCGCTTGTCGCAGCGGTGTGCTGGGCCGGTTATATCGTGCTGGGCAAGCGGGTCGCCCAGCGCGGATCGGGTGCCGAAGATCTGGCGACGGGGTTCGTGATGGCCGCGGTATTGACGTCGCCTTTGGCCTGGTTCGTGTGGCAGGGGATTGCCGACGGTGCGCCGGTGCTGGACGTGCTGGGCAAGGGGCTGTTGGTCGGCGTCGCGTCGACGGCGATCCCGTATGCGCTGGACCAGGTGGTGCTCAAACGGGTCGGCGCGGCCAGGTTCGCCATTCTGCTGGCGCTGTTGCCCGTGACCGCCGCGGTGATCGGCTTCCTGGCGCTGAGTCAGGTGCCGCGCCCGCTGGAGACGGTCGGGATCGTGTGCGTGGCCATCGCCGTCGCGGTCCGCTCGGCCGAGGATGAAACGGCGGAGGAAGTCGTCGGCTGAGGCGGGGGCAGAACAACCTTCTTTCGCTGGTCAGGGGTTTGTCAGACCTCCGAGTTAGCCTGCGTTCAGATCGGATCGGGAGTTGGGGAAACCTCTAGACATCCGAACACATGTGCGATAGTGTGATACACAACACATTGAGCATCAGGGGGGCGGGGGATGGACACCACGAGATTGGCCCAATTGATCGGGGAATTGGCCGATGACCTCGCGCCAGCGGCGGTCGAATCCGGCGCCGGGGTGGGGTATCTGCTTGCTGGGGCGAAGCCGATCGAGGATGACACGGCGGTGTTGTCAGTGTTGGCGTGTGGGTTCCGGTTGGTGGCGATCGGGAACTATCTGATGGCCGCCGGGTCCGCGCGTGCCCAGGCGATGGGGTTGCCGGTGCGGCGCAAGCTTCGGTCGGGTCGCGATGTGCTGCTCGAGTTGCCGTTGGCGCCGTCCTCGGTGGCCAAACTGGTCCGGGTGGGGGCACGGTTGGAGGAGTTGCCCCAGCTCTGCCGGGAGATGCGTGACGGGGATCTGTCGCTCGAGCACGCCGATGCGATGGTGCGCGGGCTCGATCATGTGCGCTCGCGGGTCGGGGCCCACGGGTATGCGGCGCACAAGGAGGCGGTCGTCTCGACGTTGGGGGTCCATGCCCGCTTCGATACTCCGGCCCAGATCGGGGAGAAGGCCCGGGAGATCGCCCACGAGTTGGCCCCGGCTGATCCGCCCAGTATCGCTGCGGCCGATAACCCGATGCTCAACGAGGCCAGCGTCAGTCGTACTGATGAGGGTCGGGTGCGGGTGCAAGCCGATTTGGATCAGATCAGTGGTGAGAAGTTGTTGACCGCGTTGGAGCCGTTGACCAAGCCGGTCCCGGCACCGGATGGTGGGCGTGATCCGCGGACCAAGGGTCACCGTTGTGCTGATGGGCTCGTCGAGATGGTGTCGGCGTATCTGGCGAATCCGGATCGACCGATCGCCGGTGGGGTGGTGGCGCGGGTCGCGTTGACCGTGCCGCTACCGGTGTTGATCCCCACAAGTCCATTGGCCGACGCCACCCGAACACCCGGGAATGGTGATCGCGATTCGGAGGGTGCCCGAGTGCCGGCGAGCGAAGCGAGTCGGTGTATCGAGACCCCCACCGGTGTGGATACGTCCGGGTCGGTGTTGACCGGTGAAGCGGTGGCGCAGGTGGCCCACACCGGGTCGGTGTCACCACGGTTGGCGCACGAGATCTGTTGCGGTGATATCGAGGTCGCCGCCCTGCTCACCCGCGATTCGGTGCCCCTGTATGTCAAGCGGCATGAACGCCTCGCGACGGGTGCGGTGCGGATGGCGTTGATCGCCCGTGATCGGGGGTGTGCGTTTCCCGGGTGTGGACGTCCGGCCGGCCAGACTGAGGCCCATCACATTGTGGAGTGGGCCCACGGTGGGCAGACGGTGGTGGAGAACCTGGTGTTGTTGTGTCCGCGACATCATCACGGGGCGATCCACACCCAAGGGTGGAAGGTGCGCATCGGATTTGACCGTCATCCGTGGTTCCAACCACCGGACAAGACCGGGGAAACCGGTTGGATGCGTAGTCACCACCGCCGAACCCTGACTATGGCCGACACCGCCGCCGCCTGAACACCAGGCACCCCGACCCCCGTCCCGCTACCCTGCCGTCGCCTGAGTACTAACGGCCACGGTGCGAACAGAACAGAGAAACAGGCCTCGGTCGGGACCGGTCCGCCGTGCGCGACACGTGACCCGCCCCGACCACACCGCCCGACATGGGGTCCTCGCCTGCAGCCCGGGCGTTAAGCCGCTCGATAGACTCGAGACATGAGCGCGTCCATCCCCACGCCGTACGAGGACCTGCTGCGCCGCGTCATGGCCGACGGCACTCCCAAGGCTGACCGCACCGGCACTGGAACGCGCAGTGTGTTCGGAGCTCAGCTGCGCTACGACCTCAGTGAGGGCTTCCCACTCATCACGACGAAGAAGGTCCACCTGAAGTCGATCGTGTACGAACTCCTCTGGTTCCTGCGCGGCGATTCCAACGTGCGCTGGCTGCAGGACCACGGCGTGACAATCTGGGACGAGTGGGCCGACGCGAACGGTGACCTGGGCCCGGTCTACGGCGTCCAATGGCGGTCGTGGCCGACACCGTCGGGCGGCCACGTCGACCAGATCGCCGGCGCCATCGAGATGCTGAAGTGCAATCCCGACTCGCGTCGCAACATCGTCTCAGCGTGGAACGTGGGGGAGATCCCGCAGATGGCGCTGCCGCCGTGCCACGCGTTCTTCCAGTTCTACGTCGCCGACGGGAAGCTTTCGTGCCAGCTGTACCAGCGCAGCGCCGACCTTTTCCTGGGCGTCCCGTTCAACATCGCTTCGTACGCGCTGCTCACGCACATGATGGCCCAGCAGGCCGGGCTCGAAGTCGGCGACTTCATTTGGACTGGCGGCGACTGCCACGTGTACGACAACCACGTCGAACAGGTCACCGAACAACTCTCGCGCGACCCGTATCCGTACCCGACGCTGCGCTTACGGCACCGGGACTCTATCGACGCCTACGAATACGAGGATGTCGAGGTGCTCGACTACCAGTCGCACGCGGCGATCAAGGCCCCGGTAGCGGTGTGAGCGATCTGGCATGGGTCGCGATGCCGACCCGGGTCAGGCTCGTATGGGCCCAGGGCCACGACGGTGCCATCGGCCGGGACAACACGATTCCGTGGCACGTGCCCGAAGACATGGCGCGTTTCAAGGAGCTGACGATCGGCTACCCGGTGATCATGGGGCGCAAGACGTGGGACTCGCTGCCGGCACGGTTCCGCCCTCTGCCCGGCCGGGTCAACATCGTCGTCACCCGCGACGACGGCTGGTCGGCCGACGGCGCAGTCCGGGCGCGCAGCGTCGACGACGCGCTCGTACTCGCTGACGGTGAGCCGGTCTCGGTCATCGGCGGCGCCGAGATCTATCGCGCGATGATGCCGCGCGCCACCGAGTTGACGATCACCGAGATCGACGTCGACGTCGACGGGGCGGATGCATTCGCGCCACCGATCGGACCCGAATGGGAAGCCGTCGCCACAGGGGAGCACCACACGTCACGCACCGGGATCGGCTACCGGTTCGTCGACTACCGCCGCCACACCACGGCTGACGCATTGAGCTGATCGATCGCCCATTCGGCCCATTCGAGTTCCATCTGCGCTTTACGCAGACCGAACTCCAATGCGATCCGCCCATCGATAGAGATGGGGTCGCCGTTGCCGGAGATGGCCACGGCGATCTCGCGCAGCCGCTCCTGCTCGGCCCTGACTCGCTCGCAGCGTGCGGCGAAGAGCTCCCGGGCCTGGTCGACGGGTATCGAATTGAGGAAGAACACGCGCAGCAGCATGTCGGAACGCACGGGCTTGTCCACCGGGGGAGCGGCCAACCAGTCGCGCAGCGCCCGCTTCCCGTCGACGGTGATCGCGTAGTCCTTGCGTCCTCGCGGACCGAGCGCCGACACCGTGATCAGGCCCTCGTCGGCGAGTCTGTTGAGCTCGCTGTACACCTGGCTCTGCGTCGCCGGCCACGCGTTGGCCAAGGAGGAGTCGAACACCTTCAGCAACTCGTAACCGCTGGCGGGCTGGTCGTCGTCGAGCAGGCCGAGCAACGCATGCCGAAGACTCATCTCACCCCCGTCGAGCGCATCGTTGACAGTCGATAGACATGATTCTAGCCTCGACATGTCACAACTGGAATGTCTCTGGAACGAGGAGCGGCTTTGACCGTCTTGCGCGGGTTTGCACCCTGGATCATCTACGCCGTCGTATCCGGTTTCAGCGATGATGCCTGGCGGTGGGCTGCGGTCGCCGCGGTCGCTGCGGGCATCCTTCTGATTCTCGACGACCGCCGCCGCGGCGTGAAGCCCGACGCCCAGATCCTCGAGATCAGCGCGGTGGTGTTCTTCGCGGTCGTCGCGATCGTCGGGTTCGCGACCGACAGTGCGACTTTCCACAAGTACGACAGCGTGCTGTCCTTCGGCTGGCTGGCGCTCACGGCGTGGGTGTCGCTGGCGATCGGTAAGCCCTTCACCGAGGGGATCGCGAAACGCGAAGTGCCGCAGGAGTACTGGGGATCGGACAAGTTCCGCCACATCAACCGTGTTCTCACCTCGGTGTGGGCGGTGGCCTTCACGGCGACGGCGATCGTGGTCTGGGTCATCTATCGCAAGGACCTCGGCGACGTCGCCGACGGCATCGCCCAGGCTCTCGGCTTCATCCTCCCGATCAGCTTCACCAACTGGTACAAAGAGCGTCCCGACGCCGACGACGACGCCCTGCAGCAGGGTTCCTGACCTGTCACGGCCGACCGCGTGACAGAGTAGACGCGGTCAATTGGCAGGAAATTCCCTGTCCGGCAGACGACGAGGATGGGTGGCGCGTGGCGGTTTCGGCGGACGGAAAGTCCTACCAACTGGTGATGTTCGACCTTGACGACACGCTCGCCGCGTCGAAGAGCCCGCTGACCGACGAGATGGTCGACCTGATGCGCCGACTCCTCGGCGAGGCGTCGGTGTGCATCATCTCCGGCGGCAACGAGAGCCAGTTCCGCAACCAGGTGCTCGACCGCATCGGAGACTTCGACGGCTTGGCCGGGCTGCACCTCATGCCGACGTGCGGCACCCACTACATGCGCTTCACCGAAGGTGAGTGGGAGACCGTCTACAAGGATGACCTCACCGATGACCAGAAGCAGCGCGCGCTGACCGTCGTCGAAGAGGGTGCGCGGGAACTCGACCTCTGGGAGTCGGACCCGTGGGGCCCGATCCTCGAGGACCGCGGCAGCCAGATCACTTTCAGTGCACTGGGCCAGCGAGCCCCGCTTGAGGCCAAGGCGGTATGGGATCCCGACGGTCGCAAGAAGGAGGCCCTGCGGGCCTATGCGGCGCAGCGCCTACCGGACCTGGAGGTCCGCAGCGGCGGCTCGACGTCGGTCGATATCACTCGCAAGGGCATCGACAAGGCCTACGGGGCGCGCCGGCTCATGGAGATCCTGGGCCTGCAGATCGGCGACATCCTGTTCTACGGTGATCGCCTCGACGAGGGCGGCAACGACCGGCCGGTCGCCGACCTGGGCATCGACTCCGTCGCCGTGCACGGACACGAAGACACCGCGGCCCGGCTGCGCGAACTGCTGGCCTGAGCCTGAGTCAGCCGACGCGCAGCTGCGAGCGCAGCGTCGCGATCTCGGCGGGGGACAGGTGCAAGCCGTTGCGCAGGTAGCCGTCGAAGCTCCCGAACAGTTTGTCGGCCGTGGCGAACGAGGCCTGCAGCCACGCGAGGTTCACTCCCTCGAGGGTGCCAGGCGTGGCGTGGAGGAACTTGTTCGACGCCAGGTAGTCGCGGTCAACGGTGGCGCGGTCGACTCCGGCGATCGTCAGCAGCATCGCCGCCGTCCAGCCGGTCCGGTCCTTACCGGCGGTGCAGTGGAACAACACCGCGCGGCCCTGCGCGAGAGTCGCCGACACCAGGCGCAGCGTTCTGGCGAACTCGGCGCGCGCATGGGGGTCGGAGACGAACATCCGGTAGGCCGCGGGCAGGTCGAATGCGTTCGCCGCGGCTTGTCCGAAGACATTGGCGTCGTAGTGCCGTGCACCGGGGACGGGCCGGTCGGGCTGCAGGGCCCGCTCGATGTCGGTGCGCAGGTCTACCACGGTGGCCAACCCGAGGCCGGCGAGCTTGCGCTGGTCGGCGGGCGTCAGCTTCGACAGGTTGTCGCTGCGGATCACCTTCAAGTTCAGCGCGTGACCGTCGACGGTCCGGTAGGTCGCGAAGTCGCGCGTGTTCTTGGTGCCGGTGAGCTCGATGTGCCGCGGGTCGGGCTTGACCGCGGGTGCCGCCGGGGCGGGTGCTGCCGTCGCGGCCGACGGTCCGACGAGCCCTGGGACGACAAGAGCCGAAGCGAGAAGCAGGGTGGCGAGGAGTCGAGGTGGTGTCCGCATTCCCTGACGATAGACCCTAGGCTGGTGAGGTGTCCGAACTCGTTTCATTGAAGGTGCGGCTCGTCGCATCGACGCATTTCACGGCTCCCGACGTTCCGTGGACCACTGACGCCGACGGCGGTGAGGCGCTCATCGAGTTCGCGGGACGCGCCTGCTATGAGAGCTGGGACAAGCCCAATCCGCGCACCGCGACCAACGCCGGGTATTTGCGGCATGTCCTCGAGGTCGGCCACACGTCGTTGTTCGAGCACGCGACGGCGACCTTCTACATCACCGGCATCTCGCGGTCGTGCACCCACGAGCTGATCCGGCACCGGCACTTCTCGTACTCGCAACTGTCGCAGCGGTTCGTCCCCGAGCACGACTCCAGTGTCGTCGCCCCGCCGGCGATCCGCGGCGACGCCGAACTCGAGCAACTCTTCGTCGAGGCGACTGATGCGAGTCGGGCGGCCTACACCGAACTGCTCTCGCGCCTGGAGGCGAAGTTCGCCGACGTGCCCAACGCCATCCTGCGGCGCAAGCAAGCGAGGCAGGCCGCACGCGCGGTGCTGCCCAACGCGACGGAGACGCGAATCGTCGTCACCGGCAACTATCGGGCGTGGCGTCACTTCATCGGTATGCGCGCCACCGAACACGCCGACGTCGAGATCCGCCAGCTGGCCGTCGAGTGTTTGCGCCAGCTCACCGAGCTCGCGCCGACGGTGTTCGGAGACTTCGAGATATCGGCCCTTCCCGACGGCAGCGAGGTGGCCACCTCGCCGTACGTCCTGGAGGGCTGAACGGGTAGCCTTACAGGCTATGAGCGCAGGTGATTTCGGCACGATCGGCGTGGCCATGGTGACCCCGTTCGCCCCCGACGGTTCACTCGACCTGGACAAGGCGGCAGAGTTGGGCGTGCACCTCGCCGACAAGGGCGTCGACTGCCTGGTCCTGGCAGGTACGACCGGTGAGTCGCCGACGACCCAGCCGGCCGAGAAGCTCGAGGTCTTCGGTGCGGTGCGCGATGCGGTGGGCGGGCGCGTCAAGCTGGTCGCCGGCGTCGGCACCTACGACACCGCCGAGAGCGTCGAGTTCGCCCAAGACGCCCAGAAGGCGGGCGCGGACGGACTCCTCGTCGTCACGCCGTACTACTCCAAGCCGCCGCAGGCGGGCCTGTTGGCGCACTTCACCGCCGTCGCCGACGGCACCGACCTGCCGGTGATGGTCTACGACATCCCGCCGCGCTCGGTGGTGGACGTCGCCGACGAGACGATGCTCCGCCTCGCCGAGCACCCCAACATCGTCGCGGTCAAGGATGCGAAGGGCGACCTGACGGCCGGGGCGGAGATGATCGCCGCCACCGGCCTGGACTACTACTCCGGTGATGACGGGCTGAACCTGCCGTGGTTCGCCGTCGGCGCGGTCGGCTGTGTCAGTGTCATCGGTCACCTGGTGGCCGACCGACTGCGCGACATGCATCTCGCCGTCGGCAACGGCGACCTGGACAAGGCCCGCGACCTCAACCTCTCGATGGTCCCGCTGTACCGCGCGATGGGCCGACTGGGCGGCGTGACCATGGTGAAGGCGTCGCTGCGCATCCTCGGTCTCGACGTCGGCGATCCGCGCCTGCCGCAGGTATCCGCCGACGGACCGCAGATCGAGGCGCTGCTCGTCGACCTGCGCGAAGCCGGGCTCGTATGACCGACCAGCCGACCGAGCGCCGCCGACGTCGCAGCGCCAGCCGTCAGGCCGGTCCTCCTGCCGCACCGCCGGTACCGACGCCCGAGGTCGTCGAGGTCCCAGTCGAGGTGGCCGTGCTCGAGGAGTCCCGTACCGCAGCCGAGCCGTCGGGCGCGTCGGAAGCGTCGAAACGCCGCAAGAACAAGAACAACAAGAACAAGAAGAAGGGGTCGTCGAGTTCGTCCTCGTCCTCGGCTGTGGCGCTGCCCGTCGATCGGCTGGGTCCGCCTCCGAAGCTCCCCCGCGGCGGCTTGCGGGTCGTCGCCCTGGGTGGCATCGGCGAGATCGGCCGCAATATGACGGTCTTCGAGTACGACGGTCAGCTGCTCATCGTCGACTGCGGCGTGCTGTTCCCCGAAGATGCCCAGCCCGGCGTCGATCTGATCCTCCCGGACTTCCGCTACATCGAGGACCGGATGGACGACGTGGCGGCCGTCATCCTCACCCACGGCCACGAGGACCACATCGGCGCGGTCCCGTTCCTGCTGCGCCTGCGCGGCGACATCCCGGTCGTGGGATCGCGATTCACCCTGGCGTTGGTGGAGGCGAAGTGCCGGGAGCACCGGCAGCGGCCCAAGCTCATGGAGGTGACCGAGGGTCAGCACACGAAGCACGGGCCCTTCGTCTGCGAGTACTTCGCGGTCAACCACTCGATTCCCGACGCGATCGCCGTCGCGATCCAGACGCCCGCGGGTCTGGCGCTGCACACCGGCGACATCAAGCTCGACCAACTGCCGCTCGACGGTCGCCTGACCGACCTCGCCGGGTTCAGCCGCCTCGGTGACGAAGGCGTCGACCTCTTCCTCGTCGACTCCACCAACGCCGAGGTCCCCGGCTTCGTGACGCCCGAGCGCGAGATCGGCGTCGTCCTCGACCAGGTGATCGGGCAGGCGCGCCAGCGTGTCATCGTCGCGTCGTTCGCCAGCCACGTGCACCGGATCCAACAGATCGTCGACGTCGCACACGCCCACAATCGCCGCGTCTGCTTCGTCGGCCGGTCGATGATCCGCAACATGCAGATCGCCCAGGATCTGGGCTACCTGTCGGTGCCCGACGGCGTGATCGTCGACATCGACACTGCGGCTTCGCTGCCCGACGACCGGCTGGTGCTCATCTCCACCGGGTCGCAGGGCGAGCCGCTTTCGGCGCTGTCACGGATGGCGCGCGGCGAGCACCGGCAGATCAACATCCGTGCCAACGACCTGGTGGTCCTCGCGTCGTCGCTGATCCCGGGCAACGAGAACTCGGTGTTCGCCGTCGTCAACGGTCTGGTTCGGCGCGGGGCGAAGGTCATCACGCAGCAGAGTGCGAAGGTGCACGTCTCCGGCCATGCCTCGGCCGGCGAGTTGCTCTACCTCTACAACGCGGTGCGCCCGACCAACGCGATGCCCGTCCACGGCGAGTGGCGGCACCTGCGCGCGAATGCGGCGCTCGCCGAGGCAACGGGCGTCGATCCGGAGCGGATCGTGCTCGCCGAGGACGGTGTCGTCGTCGACCTGGTCGACGGGTTGGCGAGCATCGTCGGGCGGGTTCCCGTCGGGCACGTCTACGTCGACGGGCTGTCGGTCGGCGACGTGGGCGAGTCGACGCTCTCGGAGCGCCTCGTCCTGGGGGAGGGCGGGTTCATCGCCATTACCGTCGCCGTTGATGCGACCACCGGCAAGCCGGTCTCCACGGCCGAGGTGTCCGGCCGCGGCTTCTCCGACGACCCCGATGCCCTCAAGGAGGCCGCGGACGTCGTCGACAAGGCCTTCGACATGCTCGCCGACGAGGGGGTCACCGACGCCCACGCGATCGCGCAGTCGATCCGTCGCGTCGTCGGCCGCTGGGTCGCCGAGAAGTACCGCCGTCGGCCGATGATCGTGCCGACGGTCCTCGAAGTCGAATAGCCGACGAAGTCACAAATCTGACACAGCTCGCCAGTTACCCGTGTTACGGGTGTGATTGGTGTGACTGGGAACGTTAAGCTTCCTCTCATGGCTTCGAAAGCACCCAGTCGGTCGACCACGCGTTCGTCCAGCAAGGCGCCGTCCCGCGCCACTGCGTCCGGTAAAGCCCCTGCTCGTAAGCCGCAGGCCCGTAAGGCACCGGCACGCAAGGCGCCCTCCCGGGGCACCGGAACCCGCCGTCCCGCGGCAAACACCCGCGCCGCGAATGCCTCGCGCGATCTGCATCGCCCGACCGCGGGCGCGCGGGTCGGCAGCGGTATCGCCGCGGTGTGGGGTCTCGCGGCCCGCGGCGTGGGCTCGGTGGCTCGCATCGGCAGCTCGTACGAGGCCGTCGACGATCCCGATGTGTACGGTGAGCAGCCGCAAGCGAAGCCGGATCGCCGTCGCGATTCGATCGCCCTGATCCTGCTGGTCGCGGCTGCCGCACTCGTGGCGTTCGTCTGGTTCGAAGCCGCCGAACCGATCGGGCCGTTCATCCACACGTTGGTCGGCGCGGCCATCGGTATCGGGGCCTACGTCGTGCCGGTGTTGTTGTTCGCCGCGGCGATGGTCCTCATGCGCACCCCGGCTGACGCCGTGCGCCGCCCCCGGATCGCCGTGGGCGCACTCTTCGTGGTGCTCGCGGTTCTCGGCCTGATCCACCTGCTCGCCGGGCAGCCCGTCGACTTGGACGGCCGCACTCGGGCCGCCGGCTTCCTCGGCTACGTCGTCGGAACGCCCCTGGCCAGCGGTATCAGCGTGTGGCTCACGGTCCCGGCGCTGGTGCTGATCGGCATCGGCGGCGCAATCATGATGAGCCGTCGCTCGGCACGCGAAATCGTCGACGGTGTGCGCGGTTACCTCGGACTGGGTACCGATGTCGGCCAGTACGGAGTCGTTGGTGCCGATGACTTCGCCGACGACGAGTACGAGGACTACGACGAGTACGACGAGTACGAGGAGTACGACGACAACGGTGGCGCCGACGACTACGCCTACGACGACTACGACTCCGAGACGCCCGTGGCCGTCCCGGCACCGTGGGACGACGAGGTCGTCGACGATGAGTTGGAGGTGCCCCGGTGGACGCCGCCGCGACGTGCGCCGACACCGCACGACAACTACCCGCTCGACGATCAGCCGACGATGCCGATCGCCGACGAGATCACCCAGCCGATCGGAGCCATTCCTGCGCCGCCGATGACCAGTGGGCCGAGCGCGGCGCCCACGCGGCCCGCACCGCGCCAACGCGCCTACCGGCTGCCACCGGCGAAGCTGCTCATCGACGGCGACCCGCCCAAGCGGGGCAGCCGGGCCAACGACGAGATGATCGACCGGATCACCGGCGTGCTGGAACAGTTCAAGATCGACGCGACGGTGACCGGGTACACCCGCGGTCCGACGGTGACGCGCTACGAGGTCGAACTCGGCCTGGGCGTGAAGGTCGAGAAGATCACCGCGCTGCAGCGCAACATCGCCTACGCTGCGGCCACCGACAACGTGCGGCTGTTGGCCCCGATCCCGGGCAAGTCCGCCGTGGGCATCGAGGTGCCCAACGCCGACCGTGAGATGGTCCGCCTGGCCGACGTCCTCAAGGCGCCGAGCACGCGCAAGGACAAGAACCCGCTGGTCATCGGCCTGGGCAAGGACATCGAAGGTGACTTCGTCACCGCCGACCTGACGAAGATGCCGCACCTGCTGGTGGCCGGTTCCACCGGCTCGGGCAAGTCCAGCTTCGTCAACTCGATGCTGGTGTCGCTGTTGGCGCGGGCGACGCCGGAGGACGTGCGGCTGATCCTCATCGACCCGAAGATGGTCGAGCTCACGCCGTACGAGGGCATCCCGCACCTGCTCACCGAGATCATCACCCAACCGAAGAAGGCCGCGGCAGCGCTGGCCTGGTTGGTGGAGGAGATGGAGCAGCGCTACCAGGACATGAAGGCCAGCCGCGTGCGCCACGTCGACGACTTCAACGCCAAGGTCCGATCCGGTGCAATCACGACCCCGCCGGGCAGCGAGCGCGTGTACAAGCCGTACCCGTACATCGTCGCCATCGTCGACGAGTTGGCGGACCTGATGATGACCGCCCCCCGCGACGTCGAGGATGCCATCGTCCGCATCACGCAGAAGGCGCGCGCCGCGGGCATCCACCTGGTGCTCGCGACTCAGCGCCCCTCGGTTGACGTCGTCACCGGCCTGATCAAGACAAACGTGCCGTCGCGGCTGGCATTCGCCACCTCGTCGCTGACCGACTCGCGCGTCATCCTCGACCAGCCGGGCGCGGAGAAGCTCATCGGCATGGGCGACGGACTGTTCCTGCCGATGGGCGCCAGCAAGCCCGTCCGCCTGCAGGGTGCATACATCACCGACGAGGAGATCAGCGCCGTCGTCGAATTCACCAAGAACCAGGCGCAGCCCGAGTTCATCGAGGGCATCACCGAGGCGAAGGCCGGCGACAAGAAGGAGATCGACGCTGACATCGGCGGCGACCTCGACGACTTGTTGGCCGCCATCGAACTGGTCGTCAGCAGCCAGTTCGGCTCCACGTCGATGCTTCAGCGCAAGCTGCGCGTCGGGTTCGCCAAGGCCGGCCGCTTGATGGACCTGATGGAGACGCGCGGCATCGTCGGACCGTCGGAGGGGTCGAAGGCCCGCGAGGTCCTGGTCAAGCCCGAGGACCTGGCTGGTGTGATCGCCTCCATCGGGCCGGGTGAGTGAGGCCGGTAGAATCGGTGCGAAACGGGCACTGAGCGCTGAGGAGGAGTAGCCCTGGATATCTCGCTACTCACCTGGGTTCTCACCTGCGCGGTGATCCTGGGCCTGTTCGTCTTCGACTTTTTCGCCCACGTGCGCGTGCCGCACGAGCCCACGCTGCGCGAATCGGGCTTCTGGTCGACGGTCTACATCGCAATCGCCGTCGTGTTCGGGTGTTTCGTGTGGTGGCGTTGGGGCGGCACGTTCGCCGGCGAGTACTTCGCCGGTTACGTCACGGAGAAGGCGCTGTCGGTCGACAACCTCTTCGTCTTCGTCGTCATCATGGCGAAGTTCGCCGTACCCCGCGTCTACCAGCAGAAAGTGCTGCTGCTCGGCATCGTGATGGCACTGGTCATGCGCGGTGTCTTCATCGCCGCCGGTGCCGCGGCGATCGCCCGCTACAGCTGGGTGTTCTACCTCTTCGGCGTAATCCTGATCCTGACGGCGATCAACATGCTGCGCGAGAGTGACGAGCCGGCCAAGGAGGGCCGCATCGAACGGTTCGCCAAGCGGCATCTGCGCACGTCGGAGGACTACGACGGGGACAAGCTGTTCACCCGCGTCGACGGCCGGCGCATGGCGACCCCGCTGCTGCTGGTGTTGATCGTCATCGGGTTCACCGACCTGCTGTTCGCCTTCGACTCGATCCCGGCGATCTACGGCCTCACCCAGGAGCCGTATCTGGTGTTCGCGGCGAACGCGTTTGCGCTGATGGGCCTGCGACAGCTCTTCTTCTTGATCGGCGGACTGCTCGACAAGCTGGTGTTCCTCTCGTACGGGCTGTCGTTCATCTTGGCGTTCATCGGTGTGAAGCTCGTCCTGCACGCGTTGCACGAGAACTCGCTCGGGTTCATCAACGGGGGCGAGCACGTCTCGGTGCCCGAGATCTCGACGGGGCTGTCGCTGGCCGTCATCGGGGTGACGCTGGTCGTCACGACCGTCGCGAGCCTGGTGCATTCTTCGTATCGGTCCCGCACGCGATGACCTGCGCGTATTCTCGGCAGCCAGGCTGAGTAGGCCAGGCTGTCGGGCGCGCGGGGAGGTCGGCCATGGGTACTCGATCATCTGAATGCGTTGTTGCCCGATCGTCAGTTATAGCGTTCTGTCCGACGTCAGCCCTCTGGGGCCGAACTTGCGACAAGGCCTCGCGGCCGGATTGCCGTTCGCCAAGATCCTCCGGGCGGCCCGGCGGTTGTAGCGATCGCTTAGCGGGCGGGCCGGTCGTGGCTCTCGTCGAGGATCGCCAGCATGCGCGAATTGCCCAGGGTGTTCGGCTTCACGTAGGACAGGTCGAGGAACTCGGCGACACCGGTGTCATAGGAGCGGCACATCTCCTCATACACCTCGCGGGTGACCGGCGTGCCCTCGATCTCGACGAAGCCGTGGCGGCCGAAGAACGCGGTCTCGAAGGTCAACACGAAGACCCGGCTCAGTTCGAGCAGTCGTGCCTGCGCCATCAGTCGGGCCACGACGAGGTGGCCGATTCCGCGCCCGGCGTGTGCCGGATCGACGGCGACGGTGCGGACCTCGCCGAGGTCGTCCCACAGCACGTGCAGGGCGCCGCAGCCGACGACGGCGCCACCCTCGTCGTCGGGGAGCTGTGCTACCCAGAACTCCTGTACGGCCTCGTAGAGGGTGACGAGATTCTTCTCCAGCAGGATCTTGCCCGCGTACACGTCGATCAGTTCTTTGATGCGCGGCACATCCGATGTCCGGGCGGGCCGGATCACCGGTGCAGACAAATCGGAAGCGGGGGTCATGGGAGAACAGCGTAGCCTCTGCGGTGGCCGTGGGCGGGGCAGCTAGTCTGAGTCCGTGGAGACTCGCGAAGACGACTCGGCGGCGCGCCAGGATGCCCCTGCCGCCGTGCCCGCGCCACCGTCGGTGTGGAACCTCGCCAACGCGCTGACCGTCGTCCGACTGCTGCTGGTCCCGGTTTTCGTCGTCGTCCTGTTCGTCGACGATGGTGACTCCGCGCCGTGGCGGTGGGCGGCATTCGCCGTGTTCGTCATCGCGGCAGTCACCGATCAGCTCGACGGTCGGATCGCGCGGAAGTACGGGCTGGTCACCGACTTCGGCAAGATCGCCGACCCGATCGCTGACAAGGCGCTGATCGGCGCCGCGCTGATCGGCTTGTCGATCCTGGGGGTCCTGTCGTGGTGGGTCACCGCGATCATCATCGTGCGCGAGGTCGGCGTGACCCTCTTGCGGTTCTGGGTGCTGCGTCACGGCGTCATCCCGGCCAGTCGCGGCGGGAAGCTGAAGACATTGCTCCAGGCGGTGGCGATCGGGCTGTACCTGATCCCGCTGCCGGACCCGTGGCAGTGGGCCGCCCACATCGTGATGGCCGCTGCTGTGGTCGTCACGGTCGTCACCGGCGTCGAGTACGTCTACCAGGCTCTGGCACTGCGGCGCCGGGCGGCCGAGTAGATGACGGATCCGCTCGTCGCCGACTCGGCGGCACAGGCGCTCGTCGATGCGCTGCGCGAGGGTGGCCAGACCGTCGCCACTGCCGAATCCCTGACCGCCGGTCTGCTGTCCGCCACGATCGCCGGCGTGCCCGGTGCGAGCACGGTCCTGCGGGGCGGCGTCGTGGTCTACGCGACCGACCTGAAGTCGACGCTGGGAGGTGTCGACCCCGACGCCCTCGCCACCGACGGGCCGGTCGCGGCGCGGACGGCGCGGGCCCTGGCTCTGGCCGTCGCGCGGAATGCCGACGCCGATTGGGGTGTTTCACTGACAGGTGTCGCCGGTCCGGACCCGCAGGACGGGCATGCGCCGGGGACGGTGTTCTGCGGCATTGCCCGCCGACGGTCCCTGGCCGACGAAACCGTCGCGCAGGCCTGGCAGCTGAGCGGCACCCGATGGGAAATTCGACTAACCTCGGCGAGGCGGGCACTGCAGGAATTGTTGACGATGGTGCACGCGGACCGCGTGACGAAGGAGGCGTGATGGCAGAGCAAGGCGTGCTACTGCGGGAGGCGCTCGGCTCGGGTCTGCGTCAGGCCCGGACCGAGCAGCGCCGCACGCTCCGTGAGATCTCCACGGCCGCCAGGGTCTCCCTGGGCTACCTGTCGGAGGTCGAACGCGGGCAGAAAGAGGCGTCGAGTGAGCTCCTCGCCGCTATCTGCGATGCCCTCGACATCGAGCTCGCCGACCTGCTCATCGATGCGGGAACGGCCCTGCGCGGCGTGGCACCGGTTGTCGTGGCCGCCGCGCCGCGTGCACATTCCGACCGGCTCGCTGCCGCTTAGGCGCGCGGCACGTTAGATTTGAGTCATTCCCGCACGCGGACGACCGCGCGGCGCACCCCGAGACGAAAGAGTACGAAGAGATGGCCAACCCGTTCGTGAAGCTGTGGAACTACATGAAGGCTTGGGGCAACGCCACGATCGACGACAAGGCTGATCCCAAGATCCAGATCCAGCAGGCGATCGAGGACGCGCAGCGCCAGCACCAGGCGTTGTCGCAGCAGGCCGCCGCCGTGATCGGCAACCAGCGCCAGCTGGAGATGAAGCTCAACCGTCAGCTCGAGGATGTCGAGCGCCTGCAGTCCAACGTGCGCCAGGCCCTGACCCTCGCCGACCAGGCGACCGCCGCCGGCGACACTCCCAAGGCCACCGAATACACCAATGCCGCCGAGGCGTTCGCCGCCCAGCTGGTCACCGCCGAGCAGTCGGTGGAGGACCTCAAGACGCTGCACGACCAGTCGCTGCACTCGGCGGCTGAGGCCAAGACCGCGGTCGAGCGCAACGCGATGATGCTGCAGCAGAAGCTCGCCGAGCGCTCCAAGCTGCTCACGCAGCTGGAGCAGGCGAAGATGCAGGAGCAGGTCAGCGCCTCGCTGCAGCAGATGAGCGAGCTGAGCGTGCCCGGCAACACCCCGAGCCTCGACCAGGTCCGGGAGAAGATCGAGCAGCGCTACGCCAATGCGCTGGGCTCGGCCGAACTCGCACGCAACTCCGTTTCGGGCCGGATGGCCGAGGTGGAGGCGTCGAGCACCAAGCTCGCCGGCCATGCCCGCCTCGAGCAGATCCGGGCCAGCATGGGCGAGCTGCCCAAGGGCGAGTCGACGACCTCGCCGTCGTTGGAGAAGAAGAAGCCGCAGGCCGATCCCGCGCAGGACTGACCAGTCCGTGCGGGTGGCCCTCGTGGCCGGCGATGAAGCCGGCCACGCCTTTCCGGTGTTCGCCTTGGCAACCCGACTCGTCGACGCCGGTCACACGGCAACCGTCTTCACGGGGAAGCGGTGGTCCGACGCCGATCTGGGTTCGGTGGCGTTCGCGGAGCTCCCGGGACTGGCGGCTGTTGCCGACGACGATGACGGCGACGCCGGCGCCAAGCTGAGCACCCGCGCGGCGCGGATGGCCGTCTTGCTGGAACCCGAGCTGTCCGGCAGGTTTGACGCGGTAGTCGGCGACGTCATCACCCTGGCCGGTGCATGGGGCGCGGAGCTCGCCGGTATCCCGTGGTTCGAACTCTCCCCGCACCCGCTCTACGACCAGTCCCGCGGCCTACCGCCGATCGGCATGGGCCTGCCCGCCGGGAGCGGTGTGCTCGGCCGACTGCGCGACCGGGCGCTGCGCGCGATGAGCGCACGCGCCGTCGCCGCTGGGAAGGCGCAGCGCGCCGCGGCACGGGCGGGGATCGGACTGGACGGCCCGGAGCGGCCGTCGGGGCGCCTGATCGCCACGTTGCCCGCGCTGGAGGTGCGCCGTCCCGATTGGCCGGCCGACGCGCACCTCGTCGGCCCACTGTTGTGGGAGCCGACGCGGGAGCTGTTCGACGTGCCGCAGACCCCTGATCCGCTGGTAGTGGTCGCGCCCTCGACGGCGGCCACCGGTCAGGGAGGGCTCCTCGACGCCGCGCTGCGCGGACTAGGCACCGACGTGCTGGGGCGCCCGGTGCGAGTGGTGGTCTCCGGGCTCGGTGTGCCCAGCGCGGAGCAGTGCCGCGAGGGTAAGGGCGCTGATATCGCCGAACTCGTGACCGGAACCGGCCGCCAGGACGAAGTCCTGACGAGGGCGTCGGTGGCGGTGTGCGGCGCCGGGCACGGGATGCTCGCCAAGGCGCTAGGGACTGGTGTGCCGGTAGTCATGGTGCCCGGCGGGGGAGACCAGCAGGAACTGGCTGCGCGAGTCACGCGTCTGGGTGCCGGGCTGACGGTGCGCGAGCCCGATCCGGCCGGGGTCGCCCAGGCCGTCGGGCGTGTACTCGCCGAGCCGGGTTTTGCCGACGCGGCGCGGCGGGTGGCCGCGTCCGGAGCGTCGGTCGTCGATCCCGTGACGGTGATGGAGCGCGCGCTCTCCTCGAGCGCGACGTAGGGTCGGCGATATGCGCCTGACCGACTTCACCGAGCTCATGAACACCCAGTTCGGCGCGCAAACGGCAGCATCGATGCTGGTCGACCACGTGTTGCCCGACCTTGGAGGGCGGACCGGCGCGCAGGCGATCGACGACGGTGTGGACCCGCGCGAGGTGTGGCGGCTGCTGTGCCGAGACTTCGACGTTCCGCGCGCCCAATGGTGAGACACGCCGCGGTGTGTCGGTGACGAACAGACGTTCGAAACGCGTGTAGGGTCGGCCATGGAACCGAACAACGACCGTCATGCGTCCAAGTTGTTGCCGGGGATTGTCAGACCCCGCCGCTAGCGTGACGCAGACAACGACCCGAACACCACCGCGCACCCCAAGGAGACATCATGGCCCCCGCTTCGCAGGACCGCGAGAAGGCACTCGATCTGGCCCTGGCTCAGATCGACAAGAACTACGGCAAGGGCTCGGTCATGCGGCTGGGCGAGGAGACCCGACAGCCCATCGAGGTCATCCCGACCGGGTCGGTGGCGCTGGACATCGCGCTGGGCATCGGCGGACTGCCGCGCGGGCGTGTCGTCGAGATCTACGGTCCGGAGTCCTCGGGCAAGACGACGGTGGCCCTGCACGCGGTGGCCAACGCACAGGCCCTGGGCGGCATCGCGGCGTTCATCGACGCCGAGCACGCGCTGGACCCCGACTACGCAGCCAAGCTGGGCGTCGACACCGACGAGCTGCTGGTCTCGCAGCCCGACACCGGTGAGCAAGCACTGGAGATCGCCGACATGCTGATCCGCTCGGGCGCGCTGGATATCCTGGTCATCGACTCGGTGGCCGCGCTGGTCCCGCGTGCGGAGATCGAGGGTGAGATGGGCGACAGCCACGTCGGCCTGCAGGCCCGTTTGATGAGCCAGGCACTGCGCAAGATGACCTCGGCGCTGAGCAACTCCAACACCACCGCCATCTTCATCAACCAGCTGCGCGAGAAGATCGGCGTCATGTTCGGTTCGCCGGAGACGACGACCGGCGGCAAGGCGCTGAAGTTCTACTCGTCGGTGCGGTTGGACGTCCGCCGCATCGAGACCCTTAAGGACGGAACGGATGCGGTCGGCAACCGGACCCGCGTGAAGGTCGTGAAGAACAAGGTCGCACCGCCGTTCAAGCAGGCCGAGTTCGACATCCTCTACGGCGAGGGCATCTCGCGCGAGGGCTCGCTGATCGACTTGGGCGTCAACGAGGGATTCATCCGCAAGTCGGGCTCGTGGTTCACCTACGAGGGCGACCAGCTGGGGCAGGGCAAGGAGAACGCCCGCAACTTCCTCAAGGAGAACCCCGACATCGCCGACGAGATCGAGCAGAAGATCAAGGAGAAGCTCGGCGTCGGGATGCCCGGCGGAGCACGTGCCGAGGACCTCGATCCCGATGCCCTCGCACCCGCGCCCGTCGAGTTCTAGATCTCACGGGTCCATGCCGCGCGAGGGGCACGAGGACTCCGGTCGCGAGGATTCCGCTCGTCGCCGGGCATCTGCGTGGGATGTGGCGCTGCAGCTGCTGGGCGTGCGCGCCCGCAGCCGCAGCGAGATGTGCGAACGCCTGGCGCGCCGGGGTTTCTCCGAGGACGAGGTCGAGACGACCATGGCCCGGCTCGACAAGCACGCCCTGCTCGACGACGAGGCCTTCGCCCGTGAATGGGTCCAGTCCCGAGGCGAGCATTCGCGGCGCGGCAGCGTCGGACTGCGGCACGAGCTGCGTGCCAAGGGCATCGACGACGCCGTCGTCGCGGCCGTGCTCACCGAGGTTGATCCCGACGATGAATACCGTCGGGCCAGCGAGCTGGTGGCGCGCAAACTCGCGTCGTCCACGGCAGACCTGTCCGACCGGTCGGTGCGGGACTCGCTGACGCGCCGATTGTCGGGCATGCTTCTGCGGCGCGGCTTCCCGTCGGGGCTGGTTCGCGACGTCGTCGACGAACAACTGCGCGAGCACGCCGCCGCGGGGTGAATGCCGTCGGGTGATTGCCGCCGATCAGGGGGCAATGGCGTCCTCGAGGTCGACAGCATCGACCTCGCCGCGCTTGCCGCGTCCACTGCGCAGCCGCTGCTCGAGCCACGTCGCGAATGCGGTCAGGGCGAAGTTGATCACGATCATCACGATCGCGACGACCACCAGCGCCGGCAGGTAGTTGCCGTAGTAGGAGGCCGACATGACACCCGACCGTACGACCTCGAGGTAGCCGATCAGATAGCCCAGCGCACTGTCCTTGAGGGCGACCACCATCTGTGACACCAGGGCGGGCAGCATCGCAGTGACCGCCTGGGGGAGCAGGATCAGGCGCATCAGCTGCGACTTGCGCAGGCCCAGGGCGGTCCCCGCCTCCGACTGGCCCTTCGGCAGCGAGTTGATGCCAGCGCGCAGGATCTCGGCGATGACCGTCCCGTTGTAGAGGGTCAGGCCCGTGACGACTGCCGCGAACGCCAGTTGCGACGGCGGCACGATGCCGTATTGGGCGTAGAAGTAGTAGGTGAACAGGATGAGCAGCAGTACCGGGATGGCGCGGAAGCCCTCGGTGAAGGCGCCGCAGAACCAGCGCACCGCGCGATGGTCGGAGAGTCGGCCGATTCCCAGGAGCGCCCCGAGGACCAGCGCGGCCAGGATCGAGACGAACGCCGCCTTGAGGGTGCCGACCAGGCCGGGGAGGATGTAGATCGTCCACGTCGAGACCTTGAGGAATGGCGTCCACATATCCGCGTCGAACTGTTCGTTGCGCGCCAGGCGCACGATGACCCACGCGACGATCAGGGCGAGGATGCCGATGAAGACCGCGGCGGCGATCGCGTTGCGGGTTCTAGCCCGAGGACCGGGGGCGTCGTAGAGGACGCTCGACTCGCCGCTCATCGCTTCACCGCGAATCGTTTGGCCAACCAGCCGAAGGCGAAGCCCTCGCTGAGGGTGATGATCATGAAGCAGACGGCGATGATTGCGAAGATGCCCAGGATCACGTTGGCGTGGTTCTCGATCTGCGTCTTCATCAGCAGTGCGGCTTCACTGACCCCGATGATCGAGGCGACGGTGGTGTTCTTGGTGAGCGCGATCAGCACGCTGCCCATCGGCGCGATGACGGCGCGCATCGCCTGGGGCAGCACGATCATCCCGAACACCTGGGTGAATCCGAGCCCGAGGGACCGGGCGGCCTCGGCCTGGCCGATCGGCACGGTGTTGAAGCCCGCGCGCAGCGTCTCGCAGACGAACGCCGCGGTGTAGACGATGAAGGCAAGGACGGCCAGCCGGAAGTTGTTGTTGTCGACGAAATCGGGGCCCTTGCCCGCCAGCGCTATCCCGAGGTTGGTGTAGAGGCCCAGCGAGGCGAACAAGACGAGCAGCGTGAGTGGTGTGTTGCGCACGATGTTGACGTACCCGACGGCGAACCAGCGCATCACTGGAACGGGCGACACGCGCATGCCGGCGAGTGCCACCCCCCAGATCAACGCGCCGATCGCCGAGAAGAACGTCAGTTTCAACGTCGTCCAGAACGCCGGCCACAGGCCTGGCGACATGTCGGCCCACAGTGTGCTCACGGCGCCATCCCCTCCGGACACGGAGTCGCCTTCGAGTCCAGGAATGAGAGATCACCCGGCATCGGGAGGAAGCCGAACTTGGAATCGGGGGCGGCCGCACGGGCGATCATGGCGTCGACCATCTCATTGCCGATCGCATTGCGCAGGGCCTCCTCCCAGACGGACGGCTTGCCGGCGCGCGGGGCGAGCATCGCCCGCAGCGCCTCGTTGACCGCGGCGACGGAATCGGGCTGGCCCTTGGCCATCCCGATGCCGTACCGCTCGGTCGAGAACGGTCGCCCGGCGGGGATGAAGTCGCCCTTCGGGCTGCAGGTGTCGCGCGGGTAGGTCATGCTGAGCACCCGCAGGTCCGATTTCGGGAAGAAGTGGGCGTAGCCGGCGAGGATCACCTCGTCGGTGGTGAGTGCATCAACGCGGTCGTTGCGCAGCGCCTCGACGCAGGACGAGTAGGAGTCGTACTCCTGCAGCTGGACGTCGGGCAGCTCGCGCTTGACGTTCTGTGCCGGTGTGGACCCGGTGACCGAGCACAGCATCCGCTCGGGGTTGTCGAGGTCGGTCAACGACTTGACCGGCGAGTCGGCGCCGCGGACCAGCAGGCCCTGGTAGTTGATGAGGTAGGGCCCGGCGAAGTCGATCTTCTTGACCCGGCTGGCACTGATCGAATAGGTGGCGGCGATCATGTCGACCTCGCCGTAGCTGATCAGCGCCTCGCGTTGCGCCGACGGCGTTTCCCGCCACTTAATGCGCGGGGCCGGCACGCCCAGCTTCTGTGCGATGTGGTTGACGACGAAGCGCGACACCGTCGGATCGAAGCCGACGAGGTCGTTGTCCACCGGATCGCGCAATCCGAGTCCGGGTTGGTCGTACTTCGTTCCGAGGACGACATACCCCGATCGGATCGATGCGAGGAGGTTGCGCGGTTCGGCGGCCCCGCAGGCACTGAGGAGCCCTGCGCCCACACCGAGGACCGCGAGCGCGGCGACGAGGCGGAAGCGGCGGTGCACCATCAGTGGTCCAGGATCTTCGACAGGAAGTCGCGCGCCCGTTCGCTTTCCGGCGAGCTGAAGAAGGACTCGGGGTCGGTGTCCTCGAGTATGGTCCCGTCGGCCATGAAGATGATGCGCTCGGCCGCCTTGCGCGCGAAGCCCATCTCGTGGGTGACCACGACCATCGTCATACCGTCGTGTGCCAACGACACCATGACGTCGAGGACCTCGTTGACCATCTCCGGGTCGAGGGCCGATGTGGGTTCGTCGAACAGCATGACGCGCGGTTCCATCGCCAACGACCGCGCAATCGCGACACGCTGCTGCTGCCCGCCGGACAGTTGCGCGGGGTATTTGTCGCGCTGTTCGGCGACGCCGACGCGCTCGAGCAGTTCCATTGCCCGCGCTTGTGCCTCTTCTTTGGACTTCTTGCGCACCTTGATCGGGGCGAGGGTGACGTTCTCCAGGATCGTCTTGTGGGAGAACAGATTGAACGACTGGAACACCATGCCCACCTCGGCGCGCAGCGCGGCGAGGTCGCGGCCCTCATCGGGGAGCAGTGTGCCGTCGAGGTAGATCTCGCCGCGGTCGATCGGTTCGAGACGGTTGATCGTGCGACACAGCGTCGACTTGCCGGAGCCCGACGGCCCGAGGAGTACCACCACCTGCCCGGCGGGGATGTCGAGGTTGATGTCGCGCAACACGTGCAGGTCGCCGAAATGCTTGTCGACGTGCTGCAACGAGACCATCGGCGGGGATGTCATGTTAGGTCACCCTAGTCCGGCGGGCGCGGCAGTGCAGTGTAAGTCGATTTGCCGTGCGCACTATCCTGGGACGAGTGAGAACCGATAGTCTGCCCGCCGATGTCGGCGCCGTGCGCCGCTACGAGGTGCGCACTTTCGGCTGCCAGATGAACGTCCACGACTCCGAGCGGATCTCGGGCCTGCTCGAGGATGCCGGGTACGTCGCCGCCGGAGACGGGGACGAGCCCGACCTGGTCGTCTTCAACACGTGCGCGGTGCGTGAGAACGCGGACAACAAGCTCTACGGCAACCTGTCGCACCTGGCGCCGGTCAAGCGCGGCAAGCCGGGGATGCAGATCGCGGTGGGCGGATGCCTGGCGCAGAAGGACCGTTCGACGGTCCTCGATCGTGCGCCCTACGTGGACGTGGTGTTCGGCACCCACAACATCGGTTCGCTACCGGCACTGTTGGACCGGGCCCGCCACAACGACGAGGCGCAGGTCGAGATCCTCGAATCGCTCGACCGCTTCCCGTCGACGCTGCCAGCCCGGCGCGACTCGGCGTATTCGGGGTGGGTGTCGGTGTCGGTCGGGTGCAACAACACCTGCACCTTCTGCATCGTGCCGTCGTTGCGGGGCAAGGAGACCGACCGCCGGCCCGCCGACATTCTCGCCGAGGTACAGGCCCTGGTGGACCAGGGCGTGCTGGAGGTGACGCTGCTCGGTCAGAACGTGAACGCCTACGGGATGTCGTTCGCCGACCCCGACCAGCCCCGCAACCGCGGCGCGTTCGCCGACCTGCTGCGCGCCTGTGGTCGGATCGACGGACTCGAGCGCGTTCGCTTCACTTCACCGCACCCCGCGGAGTTCACCGACGACGTCATCGAGGCGATGGCGGAAACCCCCAACGTGTGCCCGCAGTTGCATATGCCGCTGCAATCGGGCTCCGACCGTGTTTTGCGGGCGATGCGCCGTTCCTACCGGCAGTCGAAGTACCTCGGCATCCTCGACAGGGTTCGGGCGGCAATGCCGCATGCGGCGATCACGACTGACATCATCGTCGGCTTCCCCGGGGAGACCGAGGAGGATTTCCAGGCCACCCTCGACGTCGTCGAAGCGGCCCGGTTCAGCTCGGCGTTCACCTTCCAGTACTCGCCTCGTCCGGGGACGCCCGCCGCGACGATGTCCGACCAGGTGCCGCCGGAGGTCGTGACAGAGCGGTATCAACGGCTGATCGCCCTTCAGGAGAAGGTGTGCCTGGCCGGCAACGAGGCCCTCGTCGGCACCGAGGTGGAGCTGTTGGTCAGCGCCGATTCGAGCCGTAAGAGCGCCGAGCACGATCGGTTGACCGGTCGCGCCCGCGACGGGCGTCTCGTGCACTTCGCGCCTGTCGGGGTTGATGGGCCGATCAGGCCCGGCGACATTGTCACGACGACGATCACGTCGGCGGCGCCACACCACCTGATGGCCGACGGCGGCGTCCTCACGGTCCGCAACACGCGCGCCGGCGACGCACACGAGGCCAACCTGCGGCCGGTCACCGCGTCGACCGGAGTGGGTCTGGGCCTGCCGACGATCGGCGCCCGACCGCCCGAGCCGGTCTCGACCGGCTGCTCGTCGGGTGGCTGCAACTGATGACGGGACACAATGTGAGCAACGATCCGGCAGATTCTCAATCGGAGTTCAAGCAATTCGAGGCGCAACTGCGCAAGACCGAGAAGAAGGTCGCCGGGGAGATCGACCCGGGTGCCCGCGCTGTCGTCGTCGCCGTCGCGGTACTGGTGGCGGTGGTGTCGCTGGCGCTGCCGCACACCGGCTCGGTCAACGGCTTCGATGTGTTGAGCTACAACGCCGCCGCCCAGGAAGCCCACGTCACCATCACTTCGCGTGTGTTCGTGTACCTGGTGCTGATCTTCGGCATCGTCGTCTCGTCGTTGGCGCTGGTCACGCGGCGCTGGGTCTTGGCGTGGATCGCGTTGTGCGGGTCCATGGTGTCGGTGGTCGCGGGGATGCTCGCATGGTGGACCCGCACGACCCCGGGCCTGAACGCCGCGACCGGGCCAGACGGTCGTTTGCTGCCGCCGCCGGGCGGCATCGGCGCGGGGCTGATCCTCGGCATCGTGGCAATGGCGGTGCTGGCGTTCCACTGGGCCCGCGTCGTGTGGTCGCGCAACGCCTACCAGCTCGTGTTGGAGACGCAGCGCCGCGAGGCCGCGGCCCGCGAGGACGAGCGGATGCGCCGCCTGACCGACCCGACTCGCCACGAGGACGAATCCGGCGGCTGACACCATGTCGCCGACCGAGCCCAATCCCGCGTCGACCGAGCCAAGCACGGTGGCCATGGCTATCGCGAAGACACCGAAGCCGCCCTACGTGGTTGTCATCTTTTCGTCGATCCGGACCGGCGACGACGGCGATGGCTACGCATCGATGGCGGAGGAAATGGACCGTTTGGCGGCGGCGCAACCGGGCTATCTCGGCGTCGAATCAGCCCGGGACGTCGACGGTTTCGGCCTCACTGCGTCGTACTGGACCGATGAGCAGGCCGCGCGTGCATGGAAGGGTGTGGCCGAGCATGCGGTTGCCCAAAGACTGGGCAGGGAGCGGTGGTATCGCTCTTACCGCGTCCGGATCGCCACGGTGACCCGCGAATACGGCTTCTGAACCGCCGACCGTGCCCGTTCCGGCGGCGACCGAGCCCGATCTGGCGCCGAGCGAGCCCAGATCCACGTTGACCGAGCCCGATCTGGCGTCGAGCGAGCCCAGATCCACGTCGACTGAGCCTGATCGGATGCTGAACGAGCCCACCTCAGTAGTGGCGACGATCGTGCAATGCCGATTCGATCTCGACGAGGATCCGGCGTGACGCGCCCGATGTCAAACGCAGTTCGGACCGGCGCTCGGTTCTTGATCACACGCAGAAATGCCAATGACCTGCGTGGTTGTAGTTCCGGCTGACCCTCTGGACGTACACAACGTCGGGCGGACGGGCTCGGTCGACGACCTATTGGGCTCGGTCGACGACCTGTTGGGCTCGGTCGACGACCAATTGGGCTCGGTCGACGGGGATGTGGGCTCGGTCGACGACCTGTTGGGCTCGGTCGGCGTGAGATTGGGCTCGGTCGACGACCAATTGGGCTCGGTCGGCAGGGATGTGGGCTCGGTCAGCGATCGGAGACCGCGCTTTGGGCGGCCTTCGCCCACTCGCGCCACTGCTCGGCCTGCTCGCGCAGCTTCTTTGCGTCGCCTGCTTTGCCGCGCTCCTCGGCCTTGGCCGCCTGCTCTTCGAGCGCGGCGACCTTCTCGGCAAACTGGGCGGCACGGGCGACGACCTCGGGGTCCTCGCGGCGCCAGTGTTCGCTCTCGGCATCGCGGATACGGCGCTCGAGCGCGCGTAGACGGCCGTCGAGGCGGCCCATCTGCTCGCGCGGCACCTTGCCCAGCTCATCCCACTTCTCTTGCAGCGAGCGGAACGCCGCGCGTGCGCCGGTGAGATCGGCGGCCGGGTCGATCGTGCGCTCGGCCTCGTCGAGCAACTTGGTCTTCGCGTCGGCATTGGCCGAGAACTCCTCGTCGCGTTGCGACGACTCGGCGTTACGCGCCCCGAAGAACACGTCCTGCGCGGCCTTGAACCTCTTCCACAGTGCGTCGTCGACATCGCGGGGCGCTCGACCAGCGGCCTTCCACTCGGTCATCAACTCGCGGAACCGCGCCGACGTCGGACCCCAATCGGTCGACGAGGAGAGCTCTTCGGCCTGCGCGATGAGTTCCTCCTTGCGATCCTTGGCCGTCGCACGCTCGCGGTCCATCTCGGCGAAGTGGGCGCCACGCCGACGGTTGAACTTGTCCCGGGCCCGCGCGTAACGCTTCCACAGCACGTCGTCGGTCTTGCGGTCGATTCCCTTGATCTCACGCCACTCGTCGAGGATGGCCCGGATCCGGTCGCCGGCGCTCTTCCACTGCGTCGAATCGTCGGCGAGGGCCTCGGCTTCGGCGGCGAGCGCCTCCTTGCGTGCCACTGCGGCGTCGCGGTCGTGGGCGCGCTGCGCCTTCACTTCCTCGGCCACATCGTCGGCGGTGGCGGTGATTGCCTGCAGACGGGACTCCAAGGCGCCGACGTCGCCGATCACGTGCGCGGTGGGCAGCGCGTCCAGCAGGTGCTGGGCGGCGGCACGAGTCTTGCGTGGATCGCCCGACCGTGCTGCCAAACGCTCCTCGAGGATCTCGACCTCGGTGGCGAGGTCCTCGAAGCGCCGCGAATAGTGGGCGAGGCCCTCCTCGGGGCTCCCGGCCTGCCACTGGCCGACCTCCCGCTCGCCGTCGGCAGTCTTGAGCCAGACCACGCCTTTCTCATCGACCCGCCCGAACTCGTGCGGATCGCCGGCCGGAGTGGGGTGATGGGTGATCGGCGCATTCGTCACCGGCGGTGCGCCGCCGGGCCGCGGACCCGGGCGCGGGCCCGGCTTCGGACCCGGTTTGGGGGTGGACGGTGCGTCGTTGCTGGGGGAGTCGGGGGTCGTCATGGCGGTGTCCTCACCGTTCGTGCCGCGCGTCACGGCTGCCGCTTGTTCTCTCAGGCGCCGGGGGACCCGGGCGCTCGGGCTCTATTCAAGCAGGTCGACTAGCGTTGTGGGTTGTGTTGATTTCGGCGGTATTCATCCCGGGTGGGCCCGCGCTGGTGCCGGAGGTGTCGGGTCCACGGGCCTCTGAACTGGATGCCGTCCGTGCCGCGGTGGCAGTGGCGGCCACCGAACTGGGTGCTCTGACGCAGTCGTGGTGGGCGCTGGGCGGCGACGATCCGACGGCGACGGACAGTCCCGCGGAGTCGACGGGGGCCGGAACCTTCGGCGGCTTTGGTGTCGATCGTGCGATTGCGCTGCGCCCCGATGCCGTCGGCGCGCCGCCGTCACCACTGCCGACGTCGATGCTTATGGCCGGGTGGGTGCGCGAGCTCGCCGGTTCGCCGTCGCCGACCCTCACGCCGATCGTCGTGGCTCCCGACGACCACGAGACGCGGTGTCACGAGGTCGGTACGGAGCTGGCCGAGCGGATCGCCGCGGCCTCCGGTGACACCGCGCTACTCGTCGTTGGGGACGGCGCGGTGTATCTGGATGCGCGGGCCCCCGGCGGCGGGTTTGAGCCCGACGCGGCCGCGCTGCAGACCGAGATCGACGCGGCACTCGCCTCCGGTGATCCGGCAGTCCTGCGCGCGCTCGACTGGGAACGCTGCGCCCGTTGGGGCGCGGCGGGACGGTCGGTCTGGGAGGTCGTCGCAGCCTGTGCGCCCGGTCCGGCGACCGCTACCGTCTCCTACACCGGCGCACCGCTCGGCGTCGGCTACACCGTCGCCACCTGGCGGTTCGGGTGAGCGCAGCCACCCCGGTTTTTGTCGTCGGCCCGACGGCCAGCGGTAAGTCGGATCTCGCGCTCGATCTCGCCGAACGTTTCGACGGCGAGATCGTCAACGCCGACGCGATGCAGCAGTACCGCGGTATGGACATCGGCACCGCGAAGGTGCCGCCGGCCCAGCGCCGCGGGATCGTCCATCACCAGTTCGACGTCCTCGATGTGACAGAGACGGCGACCGCCGCCCGCTATCAATCGGCAGCGATCGCCGACGTCGAGGCAATCCTGCACCGCGGCGTGACTCCGGTCATCGTCGGCGGGTCGATGATGTACTACCAGGCCCTTGTCGACGAGTGGTCCATGCCGCCCACCGATCCCACTGTCCGGGCACGGTTCGAGGGTGACCTCGATGCCGTCGGCACGCAGGAGATGCATCGACGCCTGGGCGCCGTCGATCCGGTGGCCGCCGCGACGATCCTGCCCACCGACGGTCGCCGGATCGTCCGGGCCCTCGAGGTGGTCGAGTTGACCGGTGCGCCGTTTACTGCGTCGCAACCGCAAATCGGTGAACCGCGATGGAATGCCGTGATCGTCGGTGTGGACCGCGATACCGGGCCCCTCGACGAGCGGATTGCCGCACGCACCGACGCGATGTTCGCCGCCGGACTACTCGACGAGGTGGCCGGGCTGCTCGAGCAGGGGCTGCGCGACGGACAGACCGCGATCCGCGCTATCGGCTACGCGCAGGCGGTCGCACACCTCGACGGCGAGTACGACGAGGAGCGTGCGCGGGAGCTCACGTTCATCGGGACCAGGCGCTATGTCAGGCGTCAGCGCTCCTGGTTCCGGCGCGACCCGCGGATCCGGTGGTTCGACGGTGCCGACGACGGGCTCGCCAGCGCCGTCGCCGAGCATTTCGCGTCGGCGCGGGCCCGGTAGACTGTCCCGGTGACCAGCGCAACGTCGCAGCCCACGGCCTTCTGGAAGGGCCACGGGACGCAGAACGACTTCGTCATCGTCGACGACCTTGACGTCCGGCTCGCTCTGGAGCCGTCGACGGTCGCCGCGCTGTGCGATCGCCAGCGGGGGATTGGCGCCGACGGGTTGTTGCGCGTTGCGCGCGCCGGTGCACTCGTCGACGCCGGGGTGCTCGCCGGCCTCGGCGAGGGCATTGCTGACGACGACCTCTTCATGGACTACCGCAACGGCGACGGCTCGATCGCCGAGATGTGCGGCAACGGCGTGCGCGTCTTCGCCCACTACTGCCGGGTCGCCGGGCTGACCGACCTCGACGAATTCGTCGTCGGCTCGCGGGCCGGTGCGCGCAGGGTGCACATCCACTTGGTCACACCGACGGACGCGGACGTGAGCGTGTCGATGGGCCCGGCGCGCCGCGGCGTCACCTCGTCGGCGACGATCGCCGGTACGACGTATCGCGGACTCGCCGTCGACGTGGGGAACCCACATCTGGCGTGCGTCGTCGGCGGCCTCACCCACAATGAGTTGGCCGCACTGGACCTGAGCGGTGGCGCCGGGTTCGACCCCGGTGTGTTCCCCGAAGGCGTCAACGTCGAGTTGATGACCGAGCCGATCAGCGACGGTGACACGCTGATGGCCTCGATGCGTGTCATCGAGCGCGGAGTGGGGGAGACGCGCAGCTGTGGGACAGGTTTGGTGGCGGCGGCAAGCGCGCTGCTGGCATCGGTCAACCGCGACGAGGGGTTGCTTCGGATCACCGTTCCCGGTGGTCGAGTAGAGGTCGCGATCACCGACGGGGGTGGTTCGTCGGTGCTGCGCGGGCCCTCTCGGCTCGTGGCACGCGGCGAACTCTTCGACGGGGCGCTGGCCTGACCGTTGCGCCGTCGCGCGAAAACCCAGATGCGCCGCGAGCCGCCGCGGTGCCATCATGGACGCATATGACTGACCAAGAACTCACCTTTGTCCCGGACGCCGATCTATCTGCTGCGAGCGCTCCGACGACCGGCGAACTGCAACTTGACGACCGTGCATCCCTGCAGCGCGTCGCGGGTCTATCTACCGAACTCACCGACGTCACCGAAGTCGAGTACCGCCAGTTGCGGCTCGAACGGGTCGTGCTCGTCGGCGTGTGGACGTCGGGCACCGTGGCGCAGGCCCACGCGAACATGGCCGAACTGGCCGCGCTCGCCGAGACGGCCGGCTCACAGGTCCTCGACGCGATCATCCAGCGGCGCAGCAGCCCTGACGCCGCCACCTACATCGGTTCCGGCAAGGCCGACGAGCTGCGCGAGATCGTCGTCGCGACCGGTGCCGACACCGTGATCGCCGACGGCGAGTTGACACCGGCCCAGCTCACGGCCCTGGAGAAGGTGGTCAAGGTCAAGGTTATCGACCGGACCGCCCTCATCCTCGACATATTCGCCCAGCATGCGACGAGTCGTGAGGGTAAGGCGCAGGTCTCGTTGGCGCAGATGGAGTACATGCTCCCGCGACTTCGTGGCTGGGGTCAGTCGATGTCGCGCCAGGCCGGTGGACGGGCGGGCAGCAACGGCGGCGTGGGTCTGCGCGGACCCGGTGAGACGAAGATCGAGACCGATCGGCGCCGGATCCGCGAGCGGATGGCGAAGTTGCGCCGCGAGATCCGTGAGATGAAGACCGCGCGGACGGTCAAGCGCTTGGAGCGCCACCGCAGCGGGGTGCCGACGATCACGGTCGTCGGCTACACCAATGCCGGTAAGTCGAGCCTGGTCAACGCGATGACCGGGTCCGGGGTGCTGGTCCAGGACGCGTTGTTCGCGACCCTCGACCCGACGACCCGACGCGCGCGCTTGGACGACGGGCGCGAAGTGGTGTTCACCGACACCGTCGGCTTTGTCCGGCACCTGCCCACACAGCTCGTCGAGGCATTCCGCTCCACATTGGAGGAGGTGGCCGACGCCGATCTGCTGATCCACGTCGTCGACGGCTCGGAGGCGTTTCCACTCGACCAGGTTGCGGCGGTGCGCACGGTGCTCGGCGAGGTGCTCGACGAGGCCGGTGACGGGCGGCCGCCACCGCCGGAGCTGCTGGTGGTCAACAAGGTCGACGTGATGGACGACCTGGCGCGCGCCGAACTCGCGGCGGCCCTGCCGGGGGCGGTATTCGTCTCCGCACACACCGGAGTCGGGCTCGACGAGCTCTTCGAACGGGTGCGCACCGAGGTGGGCCGTCACGACGTCGAGATGTTCGTCGACGTGCCGTTCGACCGCGGTGCGGTGGTCTCGCGGATCCACGCCGACGGGGAAGTGCTCTCCACCGAGCACCACGGCGCAGGCACGAAGATGCGCGTACGGGTGCCGGCCGCTCTTGCCGGAGAACTCGCCGAATTCAGCGGCGACGCGCGATAGCGCTCAGATCCGCCGCATCACGGTGACGACCTTGCCGAGGATGACGGCATTGTCGCCCGGGATCGGGTCGAACAGCGGGTTGTGCGGCATCAGCCACACGTGGCCGTCGGCCCGCTTGAACGTCTTCACCGTAGCTTCGCCGTCGATCATGGCGGCGACGATGTCACCGTTGTCGGCCACGTTCTGCTGCCGGATGACGACCCAGTCACCGTCGCAGATAGCCGCGTCGACCATGGATTCCCCGACGACCCGCAGCAGGAAGTGCTCGCCATCGCCGACGAGTTCGCGGGGCAGCGGGAAGACGTCCTCGACGGCCTCTTCGGCCAGGATCGGGCCGCCGGCCGCGATCCGGCCGAGCACCGGCACATAGGTCGGCGCAGGCATGCCCTCGGCCGCGGCACCGCCGGGCGGGGGCTGGTTTCTGTCTGCCGCGACGTTGACCGCGCGCGGGCGGTGCGGATCGCGCTTGAGCAGGCCCTTCTGCTCCAGCGTGCGCAGTTGGTAGGCGACTGACGAGGTGGACACGAGGCCGACGGCATCACCGATCTCGCGGATGCTCGGCGGATACCCGCGGTCGCGGACCGACTTGCGGATCACTGCCAGCACGTCGCGCTGACGTTTGGTCAGCGTCGCCTCGATCTCTTCGGGCGAATCGGTCAAGCCCGACGACGATGTCTTCTTCCTTGTCATGATTCGTCTCCCTCTTCCTGGATGTCCCAACCGTAGCGAATATGTTCGAGGCGATCAAACATTTGTTCGACGTGTTGCGAGACTTTGTCAGACCGGCGTGGTAGAACTTCGAACATAAGTTCATCGAACATACGAACGAGGAGGACGACGATGAGCGCACCGATGATCCACCGCAGCTACCACGCTCCGATCCCGGTCTCGCGCCGGCGCCCGGAGTCGACGGTGCACGACGGGTTCGACCGCGCCGGTTGCGGTGCGGCCCAGCGCGGCCCGCGCGAGACCCGGTTGCGCGGGCCTCGCGACACACGGTTGCCGGCGCCGCGTCACAGCCGAGGGACCGAGTGCGGCGGCAACGCGCACCCGCGCTCGCGTCCTCGCCCGCAAACCGCCGCGGCGGCAAGTGCGGAGCGTGTCTTCGCCCGTCGGCGTTCGGTGGCGGGCATCCTCGTGGGGGCCGCTCTGGCCGGGCTCGTGTGGGTGTTCGCGCTTGTCGGCGGTGACTACGAGGCAGCCTCGGCACCCGCGCCGGTCGCGACGTCGGTGGTGCACGTCCGAGGCGGTGAAACACTGAATTCGGTGGCCGCGCGAGTCGCGCCCGAGGTGCCGCGACAGGCGGTCATCAACCAGTTGCGCGCACTGAACGGTATGACGACGACGTCGCTGAGCGTCGGTCAAGCGCTGGTCGTACCGGTCTACCGATGAGGGCCGCGGCCGGTGGTGGGGCCACCGGTATTGTTGGGGCATGCGCTGCCCCTTCTGCAAGCACGAAGACACCAAGGTCGTGGACTCGCGCATCGCCGACGAAGGCCAGGCCATCCGCCGTCGACGCGCGTGCACGGAGTGCGGCCGGCGCTTCACCACCGTGGAGAACGCCGTGTTAGCGGTCGTCAAGCGCAACGGCGTGACCGAGCCGTTCAGCCGCGAGAAGGTCATGAAAGGGGTTCGTCGCGCCTGTCAGGGTCGGCAGGTCGACGAGGATGCGCTGGCCCAACTGGCCCAGCAGGTCGAGGACGCGGTGCGGTCGTCGGGATCGGCGGAGATCCCCAGTAACGAGGTCGGGCTGGCCATCCTCGGGCCGCTGCGCGACCTCGACGAAGTGGCCTACCTGCGCTTCGCATCGGTGTACCGCTCGTTCGAATCGCTCGACGACTTCCAGCGCGAGATCGATCAATTGCAGGCCAACCGTTCCTGACATAGAGCCGCATCCATCATGCGAGCGTGCTGCCAGTCAACTGATCGCGCACGTCAGGTGAAGGTGTCGAACGCCCTCACCACACGCTTCTCGGAGACCGGATAGGCGGTTCGCAGACGCTGGGCGTAGAGCCCGACGCGCAATTCCTCGACCATCCAGTGCGCGTACTCGTTGAATGCCTCGCGCCTGGTCTCGGGCAATTGCTGGATCCGTTGATTCCACCGCTCCACGACGCGGTCGATTGCGGCGGTCGCCTCTCGGTCACGGTCGGCGGCGGTCTCGAGGACCTCGAGCCGATGTGCGGCGGCATCGAGGTACCTCGGGATCTCCACGAGGTGTGCCATCGGGGTGGCCCCGATGAATCCGTCGAAGACGAGGTCGGAGAGTTGTTCGGCGACATCGTCGGCGGCGAGCGTGCCGGTGCGGGCGTCGACTGCCGCGTGTACGTCGGGTAGGTGCGCGAATACCGCGAGTGCGGCGGCGAAGACCATCGGTGCCTGTTCGGCGATTCGGGGCGCGAATTGCTCGCGCAGGGCGGCGAAACCGGCGGGGCTCCGTAGTGCCGCGGTGTCCCTGGGGCCGACCGTGTCGCGGATGGCACGCCTGGTGCAGTCGGCCAGTAATGCTTCCAGTGACTCATACGGCTGCTGGCTGAGTGCGAGCCGTTGCGCAGGTGAGAGCCCGGCGACGATCGTCCGTCCCAGCGGCGGGATCTGCGCGGCGAGGAGGACCAACGTGGAGGAGTGCAGGGCAGCATCGCGCGCCGCGGCGGTCGCGAAGAGGCGAGTCTCGACCGTCTTCTCGTCGACCACCGCCAAGCCGGGGAACCGGGTCACCTGCTGACCCGCGATCTGTGCGGCGACGGAATCGCGCAGGTCGCCGAAAGTGTCGGTGGTCCACGTCGAGGACTGGATGGGTGCGGGCGCGTCGCGGGTGGGCGTGCTTGGACGGTCCGGGCGCTGCAGTCGGGCCAGCGACCGGCTGCTGGCCAGAATCGTGCCGCGGTCGTCGACGACGGCGAAGTTCATCTTGAGGTGGTCCTCGACGCGGTCCAGGTCAAACGAGTCGGGGAAGATGCTCGTGCGGGTCAGTGCCGAGAGCTCGCGCGCCAAACCGCTCAGCAGAGGCTCACTGCGGGGGGTGAGCCGGGCGAGGGCCGCCTGGGCGAACCGTGCGGCCGGCGATGTCAGCTTGCGGGTTTGTTTGGGCAGCGTCTTGATCAGGGCGACCGCCAGGTCTTCCCGCATCCCCGGAACCGACCAGTCGAATCCGACTGGACGCACGTGGTCGACGAGATCGCGCGGGATCTCGACGGTCACCCCGTCGTCGGGATCGCCGGGCGCGAACTTGTAGCGCAGGGCCAGGCGGAGTTCGCCCTGCGCCCACCAGCCGGGATAGTCGGTGTCGGACACGCCCGACGATGCGACGACGTCCTCGGCGCGGAGGTCGAGCAGCTCCGGATTCGACGTGGATTCGCCCTTCCACCACGAGTCGAAGTGCCGCGCGGACACGACTGTCGTCGGGACGCGTGCGTCGTAGAACCCGAAGAGTTGGTCGGCGCTGATCACGAGGTCGCGCCGTCGCGCCCGGCTCTCCACCTCGGCCGCGTCGTCGAGCAGCGCGCGGTTCCGGGCGAAGAATGCGTGTTTGCTCTGCCAATCCCCGTCGACGAGGGCGTGGCGCAGGAACATCTCGCGGCACAGTTGCGGGTCGATGGCGGTGTAGGTGACACGGCGCGAAGCCGCCAGTGTGACACCGAACAGCGTGACGCGCTCATACGCCATCGTGGCGCCGCGCCGCGACGACCAGTGCGGCTCACTGTAGGAACGCTTGCACAGGTCGCCGGCCAGGCGCTCGGCCCAGGCCGGGTCGATGCGGGCGACGGTGCTCGCGTAGGTGCGGGTCGTCTCGATCAGTTCGGCGGCCATGAGGAACGCCGGCGGCTTCTTCGCCAACGGCGAGGAGGGGAAGATCATCAGCGACGTGTTACGCGCCCCGAGGTACTCCTTGGAGTCCGACTTGCGCGCGGCGATGTTCGAGAGAAGGCCCGAGAGGATGGCCTGGTGGACCGCGTCGGCGTCACGCTCACCACTGCGTTTAGCCGACCAACCCAGATCTTTGACGGTGCGCTGCAGCTGACGGTGCAGGTCACGCCACTCCCGCAGCCGCGTCCAGTGCAGGAATTCGCGCTCGCACCGCCGCCGGAACTGGTTGCCCGACAGTTCCGCGCGCATTTCCTCGGCGTAGTCCCAGAGGTTGAGCAGGGCCAGGAAATCCGATCCGGGCTCGTCGAACCGGCGGTGCGCCTCGTCGGCGGCCTCCCGCTTGTCCGCCGGACGCAACCGCACGTCGGGGATGGATAGCGCCGCGGCGACCACCAGGACGTCGGCCGTGCACCCGAGCTCGTGCGCGGTGACGAGCATGCGCGCGGGGCGGGGGTCGATCGGCAGACGGGCCAGGGACTTCCCGACGGCGGTGAGCTTCGGCGGCCCGTCGGGGCGGGCGACGATCGCGCCCAGTTCGCCGAGTTCGGCCAGACCGTCGGCGATCGCCCGCGGCGACGGGGGCGACACGAACCCGAACTCGGCGATGTCGCCCAGGCGCAGCGACACCATTGACAGGATGACGCCCGCGAGGTTCGCGCGCAGGATCTCCGGGTCGGTGTAGGGGTCTCGGGTGTCGAAGTCGGCCTCGTCGTAGAGCCGGATGCAGATACCGGCCGCGACGCGCCCACAGCGCCCCGCCCGCTGCCGCGCGCTGGCCTGCGACACCGGTTCGATCGGCAGGCGGGTGACCTTGGTCCGCGGTGAGTACCGCGAGATGCGCGCAGTTCCGGTGTCGACGACGTAGCGGATGCCGGGCACCGTCAGCGATGTCTCGGCGACGTTCGTCGCCAATACGATGCGGCGTCCATTGGACGGGGTGAACACCCGTCGCTGCTCACCGATGGACAGCCGGGCGTACAGCGGGACGATCTCGGCGCCCGAGCCCTCCCGGTGCGCCAAGGCCTTCGCGGTGTCCCGGATATCACGCTCGGTGGGCAAAAAGACCAGGATGTCGCCGCTGGCCCCGCTCCACAGCTCGGAGACGGCCGCGTCGATCGCGGCGGTCTGCTCGGTGCCGGTCTCGGGCGGGCGGTATCGCAACTCGACCGGGTAGGTCCGACCGGACACCTCGATGATCGGCACGGTGTCCGTGGCGGTGGCGAAGTGGCGGGCGAACCGTTCGGGCTCGATGGTGGCGGAGGTGATGATCACCTTCAAGTCGGGGCGGCGGGGGAGCAGGCGTTTGAGGAAGCCGAGGATGAAGTCGATGTTGAGGCTGCGCTCGTGCGCTTCGTCGATGATGAGCGTGTCGTAGGCGCGCAGCATCGGATCGCTGGCGATCTCGCGCAACAGGATGCCGTCGGTCATCACTTTGACCAGCGTGGAGGGCGAAACGCGGTCGGAAAAGCGCACGCAGTAGCCCACGGCCTCACCGAGTTCGGTGCCGGTCTCGTCGGCGATGCGCTGCGCCACGGAGGTGGCGGCGATCCGGCGGGGCTGGGTGTGCCCGATCATTCCGTTGATACCGCGCCCGGCGGCCAGGCAGATCTTCGGCAGCTGTGTCGTCTTGCCCGAACCGGTCTCGCCGGCGACGACGACCACCTGGTGGTCGAGCAGCGCCTGGGTGATCTCGTCGCGGCATCCGCTGACCGGCAGGTCGTCGGGAAACGTGATCGTCGGCAGGTGCGCGCGCCGGGCCTCGATCAGGGCGGGATCGGCGCCGCGCGAGCGGTTGGGGCGGGACGGCGACATGATCGTCCAGACTACGTGCCACCGTCGCGCCCGAGCGCGGCCGTCGAGACCGTGGTCCGGTTGCAGCACCGTTTTCGGCGTCCTCCATCATGGAGCCATGACCTATTCGCTGTGGCACGGCTTCGCCGACATGGGCGCCGTCGTCGACAAGGGCCCCTTCGTCCTCACCCGCGGTGAGGGCGCCTACGTCTTCGACGCCGACGACAACCGGTACCTCGACGCGACGGCCGGGCTGTGGTTCGCCAACATCGGCCACGGCCGTGCCGAGGTCGGCGAGGCGGTCGCCGCTCAACTATCGCGTCTGGCCCACTTCTCCGGCTTCGGCGACCATGCCGCCGACGTGTCGATCGCACTCGCGGAGCGACTGGCGGCGCTGGCGCCGGTGCCCGACAGCAAGGTCTTCTTCACCTCGGGTGGCAGCGATTCGGTTGACACCGCGGCCAAGCTCGCGCGCCGCTACTGGCACGAGGTCGGACGACCGGGCAAGACGGTCATGGTCGGGCGGTCCAAGGCCTATCACGGCATGCACGCGGCCGGTACGTCGCTGGCGGGCATCCCGGCCAACGGCGAGGGCTATGGCGAGCTGGTGGTCGACGTCGAGACGATCAATTGGGACGACGCCAAGAGTTTGCTCGGTTTGATCGAGCGTATCGGCGAAGACCGGATCGCCGCCTTCTTCTGCGAGCCGATCATCGGTGCGGGCGGGATCTATCTGCCGCCGGACGGCTACCTGGAGGAGGTTCGCGGGATCTGCCGCGACCACGACATCCTGTTCGTCGCCGACGAGGTGGTCACCGGGTTCGGCCGCATCGGCGGTGGGGCCTGGTTCGCGTCGTCGCGCTTCGGCCTGGAGCCGGACATGGTCACCACGGCCAAGGGCTTGACCTCGGGTTATCTGCCGATGGGGGCGGTGCTCATCGCGCCGCACCTGGCCGAGCCGTTCTTCTCCGGCGGTGTGTGGTGGCGCCACGGCTACACCTATGGCAGCCACGCCGGTGCCGCCGCCGCGGCGATGGCGAACCTGGACATCCTCGAGCGGGAGAACCTGATCGAGCGGGCCGGGGCGCTGGAGGCCGAACTGGCGACTGCGTTCACGCCGCTGGCCGACCTCGACGCCGTTTCGGAGGTGCGCACCGGGCTCGGTGCCGTCACCGCCGTCCAACTCGCCGACCCGGCGCTGGCCCCGGCGGCGGTCGCGGCGTTGCGCCGCGCCGGAGTGGTGACCCGGGCCGCCGGGCAGGGTGCTCTGCAGGTCTCACCGTCGTTCGTGATGACCAGCGAGCAGGTGACCGACCTGGCCGACCACTTCGGCGGGGTGCTGGAACAGCTGTAGCTAGCTCAGCGCGCTCTTGGCGGTGAGGGCGGCAGCGACGCCGTTGACGGTCGCGGCGACCTTGACGGCCTCCCAGACCTGCTCCTTGGTGAGGCCGGCCTTGCGCACCACGTCGGCGTGCGCTGCGGTGCAGTCATGGCAGCCGTTAATGGTCGAGACGGCCAGGCTCCACAGCTCGAAGTCGACCTTCTCCACGCCGGGGTTGCCGATGATGTTCATCCGCAGGCCCATCCGGACTTGCTCGTAGTCGGCGCCGAGGAAGCTCTTGGCTCGGTAGGCGACGTTGTTCATGCCCATGATCGATGCGGCACCCAGCGCGGCGTTGTAGGCGTCGCCCGACAGGACGTCGGCGGCCTCGGCGCTGATCTCGGCGATCACCGTCGAATTACCGGTCGCGACCGCGCTGGCCAGGAAGGTGCCCCACAGCTGCTGCTCGTTCAGCTCGGTGGTGCGGCTCAGCGAGCCCAGGTTGAGTTTGAGGTCCTTGGCGTACTCGGGCAGTGCCTCTTTGAGGTTGTCGATGCTCATGGGGCTCAGACGCTCGCGCTCATCAGGTCGCCTGCGGCGATCGTCGGATCACCCTTGCGCCAGTTGCAGGCGCACAGCTCGTCGGACTGCAGGGCGTCGAGGACGCGCAGCACCTCGTCGACGTTGCGGCCGACCGACCCGGCGGTCACCGACACGAACTGGATTTCGTTGTTGGGGTCCACGATGAAGGTGGCGCGATCGGCGACACCGTCGGCGTTGAGGACACCGGTCGCCTGGGCGAGTTCACGCTTGAGGTCCGACAGCATCGGGAAGGGCAGCGTCTTGAGGTCCTCGTGCTGGGCCCGCCACTGGAAGTGGACGAACTCGTTGTCGACCGAGGCGCCGAGCACCTGGGCGTCACGATCGGCGAACTCGTCGTTGAGCTTGCCGAAGGCGGCGATCTCGGTGGGGCAGACGAAGGTGAAGTCCTTGGGCCAGAAGAACACGATGCGCCACTTGCCGGCGTAGTCCTCGCTGGAGACCTGAGTGAAGTAGTCGTCGGGTTGCTGGGCGTCGACGGCCGAGAGGTCGCCGCCGATGACCGCGGTCAGGTTGTAGGCGGGGAACTGGTCGCCAATCGTCAACAGAGCCATTGCGTGATTCCTCCTGGAGTCGTGGTGTCGGGGCCGCCTCAGCGGTGCCGATCGGGGGGTATGACTCCATTCTGGATCAAGTCCGATAAAAGGTCGACGTGATGATTGGCACTATATTGATAGCTATGTCCGATCAAAGTTATCAACCCTCCATCGCCGGCTTGCGAGCGTTCGTCACGGTGGCCGCAAAGCTGCACTTCAGTGCTGCCGCAAGCGAATTGGGCATCAGTCAGCCATCGCTCTCGCAGGCGCTGGCCGCGCTGGAGACTGGACTCGGCATGCGCTTGGTGGAGCGGACCACCCGGCGTGTCTTCTTGACATCGCAAGGGCAAGAGCTGCTCCCGCGCGCCGTCGCGGTGGTCCGCGCGGCCGACGAGTTGATGCTGGCAGCGCGCGGCGCCGAGGACCCGCTGAGGGCGGGGCTGCGCCTGGGTCTGATCCCGACCGTCGCGCCCTACGTCCTGCCCGCGATCCTCGCCGGCACCGCCGCGCAGCTTCCCGATCTGACCCTGCGGGTCGTCGAGGACCAGACGGCGCGGCTGCTGGACCAGCTGCGCGAGGGGACCATCGACCTGGCTCTGATGGCCCTGCCCGCCGACATGTCCGGCATCGCCGAGATCCCCATGTACGACGAGGACTTCGTGCTCGCACTGCCCATCGGGCACCGGCTGGCCGGGCGTAAGCGCGTCGATCCCGCGGACATGGCCGACTTGCCGCTGCTCCTCCTCGACGAGGGGCACTGCCTGCGCGATCAGGCACTGGAGGTCTGCCAGCTCGCCGGATTCCGACCCGATCTCGGGCAGACGCGGGCCGCGTCGCTGACGACGGCGGTGCAGTGCGTGGAAGGCGGCCTGGGCGTCACCCTGATCCCAGCCACCGCCATCGACGCCGAGACTGCGGGTGGCCGCCTGGCGACGGCGACCTTCGCCACCCCTCGACCGGGTCGGCGGATCGGTCTGGTCTATCGCGAATCGGCTGGACGCGCGGCGGCCTACGAGCGTTTTGCCGCAATGCTGACCGACATGATCATCGCCTCGGTCCCGACGATGGGTGTGGTGCCGGTACCGGCGGCCGGTGACCGGCGCTAGCGACACGGGGCACTAGTCAGGGCCGCGGACAGGAGTTTGCCTGCCGGGACACTGGCGGAAACAGTCTCGACACACCTGCGCCGTTGACTGGGGCTCTGCGACGAAGGGAGCCCCGATGAGCAAGGCCGATTTTCCGGTGACGCACGCCCACGGCGTCGACGAAGCACCGGAAAGCGACGATTACCTGGCGAAACGAACATTGCGGTCGGGTACGGCCGGATGGGTGCTGCTGGCCGGGCTGGGGGTCAGCTATGTCATCTCGGGCGACTACGCCGGTTGGAACAACGGACTCGCCGAGGGCGGCTGGGGCGGGCTCGCGATCGCCGGTGTCGTCATCGCCGGCATGTATTTCGCGATGGTCCTCGGCATGGCGGAGATGTCCTCGGCGCTCCCGGCGGCCGGCGGCGGGTACACCTTCGCCCGGCGTGCGCTGGGCCCCTGGGGCGGCTATGCGACGGGCATCGCGATCCTCATCGAATACGCCATCGCACCCGCCGCGATCGCCACCTTCATCGGCGCCTACGTCGAGTCGCTCGACCTCTTCGGGATCGGCGACGGGTGGTGGGTCTACCTCGTCGTCTACGCCGTCTTCATCGGCATCCACCTCACCGGCGCGGGGGAGGCACTCAAGGCGATGTTCGTGATCACCGCGATCGCCCTGGTGGGCCTGGTGATCTTCGCGGTCGCGGCGATCGGGAAATTCTCCTGGGGCAATCTCACCGACATCGCCGTTACCGACGCGGCCGGGGCCTCGTCCTTCCTGCCCTACGGGTACCTCGGGATCTGGGCCGCGGTGCCATTCGCCATCTGGTTCTTCCTGGCTGTCGAGGGGGTGCCGCTCGCCGCGGAAGAGGCGCGGGAGCCGGAGAGGAACGTGCCGCGAGGCATCATCGTGTCGATGTCGCTGCTGATCGTCACCGGCGCTGTGGTCCTATTTCTCGCACCCGGCGCCGCCGGTTCGGCGGCCATGGCCACCTCGGGTAACCCGCTCGTCGAGGCCCTGGGCGACGGCGGGATGGCCAAAACCGTCAACTACATCGGCTTGGCCGGGTTGATAGCAAGCTTCTTCTCCATCATGTACGCGTACTCGAGGCAGACGTTCGCGCTGTCTCGGGCGGGGTATCTGCCCAAGAGCCTGTCGGTCACCAACTCGCGCAAGTCGCCGATGCTCGCCCTCATCGTTCCCGGCGTGATCGGCTTTGCCCTGTCGCTGACCGGTCAGGGCGCGACCTTGCTGAACATGGCTGTGTTCGGCGCGGCGGTGAGCTATGTGTTGATGATGGTCAGCCACATCGTGCTGCGGCGCCGCGAGCCCGACATGCCGCGCCCGTACCGCACGCCCGGCGGAATCGCGACCACCTCCTTCGCCCTCGTCATCGCCTGCATCGCGGTGATCGCCACCTTCCTCGTCGACCCGGTGGCCGCCGGACTGACCCTGGCCGCGTTCGCCGCCTTCATGGCCTACTTCGGGATTTACAGCCGCCACCACCTCGTCGCGAACTCGCCCGACGAGGAGTTCGCCGCACTGGCCGAGGCGGAGCGCGACGTCACATGACCTTCAGCCACACCGTGCACGGCCACACTTACGAGTTCTCCTCGCTCGTCTCGGTGCTGGCCAAGGCGTCACCGCTGCGCAGCGGGGACGAACTGGCGGGGTGTGCGGCGCACTCGGATGCGGAGCGGTCAGCGGCCCGGTGGGTCTTGGCGGACCTGCCGCTGACGACGTTCCTCGAGCACCCGGTGGTGCCGTACGAGACCGACGAGGTGACGCGGCTGATCCTCGACACGCACGACCGCGAGGCGTTCGCACCGCTGACCGCACTCACCGTCGGCGGTCTGCGCGACCTGCTGCTGGTCACGATCACCCAACCCGGTGCTGCCGCGGCGCTGGCCGCGATCTGCGCCGGTCTCACCCCGGAGATGGTGGCGGCGGTCAGCAAGTTGATGCGCAACCAGGACCTGATCGCAGTCGCCCGGGCGATCGAGGTCTCCGCGGCGTTCCGCACGACGATCGGCACGCCGGGCACCCTTGCCACCCGGCTGCAGCCGAACCATCCGACCGACGACCCCCGCGGCATCGCGGCCGCGACGCTCGACGGCCTACTCCTGGGCTGTGGCGACGCGGTGATCGGCATCAACCCGGCGACCGATTCACCGCACGCCACGCAGGATCTGCTGAAGCTGCTCGACGATGTCCGCACGCGCTTCGACATCCCCACCCAGTCGTGCGTGCTGAGCCACGTCACGACGACGCTGGGGCTGATCGAGGCGGGTGCCCCCGTCGACCTCGTCTTCCAGTCGATCGCCGGCACCGAAGGCGCCAACCGGGCGTTCGGCGTGAACATCGGACTACTCGACGAGGCCAACGCCGCCGCGCGCGAAATGGGCCGCGGAACCGTCGGGAACAACGTGATGTACCTGGAGACGGGACAGGGTTCGGCATTGTCGTCGGGCACGCACCTGGGCACCGGGGGCGAGCCGGTCGACCAGCAGACGCTGGAGGCGCGCGCCTATGCGGTGGCCCGGCACCTGGAGCCGTTACTGGTGAATACCGTCGTCGGGTTCATCGGGCCGGAGTACCTCTACGACGGCAAGCAGATCACCCGTGCGGGCCTCGAGGATCACTTCTGCGGGAAGCTGCTGGGGCTGCCGATGGGCGTCGACGTCTGCTACACCAACCACGCCGAGGCCGACCAGGACGACATGGACGACCTGCTCACGTTGCTCGCGGTGGCCGGGGTCGCCTTCGTCATCACCGTTCCCGGCGCCGACGACATCATGTTGGGCTACCAGTCGCTGGCCTACCATGACGCGCTCTACGTCCGGCGGACGCTGGGTCTGCGGCCGGCGCCCGAGTTCGACGCCTGGTTGGCAGCCCAGGGGATGCTCGACGAGACCGGCGGCCTGCGCGACATCACCGTCGACGCGTCGCCGCTGCGGGCACTGGCCGCCGCCGGCCCGCCGGGGATGTCGTCGTCGTGAGCGCACCCGAGCAGTCCCCGCTGTGGGACGAGATGCGCACGACCACCCAGGCCCGCATCGGCCTGGGCCGCGCCGGTGACGCCTTGACCACGACGCGACTCCTCGAGTTCTCGACGGCGCACGCCGCGGCTCGTGATGCGGTGCACCAGCCTCTCGACGTCTCCGGGTTGGTCACGGCGGTGCGGGATCTGGGCCTCGGTGAGCCGATGACGGTGGCCTCGCTGGCCGTCGACCGTGCCCAGTATTTGCGCCGCCCCGACCTCGGGCGACAGCCGGCGGACCTGAGCGGACTGGTGCGCACCGATGCCGACCTGGCGATTGTGCTCGCCGATGGCTTGTCCTCGCGCGCACTGGCCGACCACGGTGCACCGTTGTTGGCCGCGATCAACGAGACTTTGCCCGCCGACGTCGTCGTCGCCCCGCCGGTCATCGCGACGCAGGCGCGTGTGGCCCTCGGCGACCATGTCGCGCATGCCTTGGGCACCCCGACCGTGCTGGTGTTGATCGGTGAGCGCCCGGGGTTGTCGGTCGCCGACAGTGTGGGCATCTACCTGACCCACCGCGCCGACGCCGACGATTTCGCCACCGGGCTGTCCGATGCCGATCGCAATTGCATCTCCAACATCCACCCGCCCGACGGGCTCGGGTATGCGGCCGCGGCCGCCGTCGTCGCCGGGTTGGTGACCGGCGCGCGCCGTCTGGGCCGCTCCGGGGTCGACCTCAAGGACACCTCGCGCGCCGCGGTGGCCGCACGCGTCGTCGACGCGCTCGAGTGAGCCGCCGAACCGTCCTCGAGTGAGTCTCAGCCCGCCGGGCTCAGCACGAACAGCGGGATGACCCGGTCGGTCTTGCGCTGGTAGTCGGCATACGGCGGATAAGCGGCGACGGCGCGCTCCCACCACGCGGCGCGCTGCGCGGGCTCGCTGACCTCGCGGGCGGTGTATTGACCAACGACGGTCTCATCGCGCAGCTGCACGCTCGGGTCGGCCCGCAGGTTGTGGTACCAGAGCGGGTTGGCCGCAGCGCCGCCCTTGGAGGCGACGGCGAGATACTCGCCGTCGTGCTCGACGCGCATCAGGGGCACCTTGCGGATCTTGCCGGTCTTGGCCCCGCGCATCGTCAGGATGACGACCGGCATGCCGGTGTCGGCCAGGGTCGTGCCATCGGTACCGCCGGAGCCCTCGTAGGCCTCCACCTGCTCGCGCACCCAGCCGCTGGGGCTGGGGCCGTAATCGTCGTCGCTGGTCAGATCGTTGCCCATACCCCGATCAACGAGACACGGGAATCCGGTATTCCCCCGATCGCTTCACGGCGCGACTGGTTCGTCTGCCGGGCCTTGCGCGAGTGCCGCCCATTCGTCGAGCAGGCTGGAATCGGTGTCGCGGATCATCGTGCGCAGGCGTTCGGTGATGGCACTGATCTCCGGGTGGTCGAGCAGCGCCCGGGGCAGGCCGCTGCGCAGCGCGCGATAGCAGTCCGACAAGTAGCGCAGCACGACGCCCTCGCTGCGAGCCAGGCCGTGGCGGGAGATCAACTCGTTGAACGTCATGTCCAGTTCGAGCACCTCCCGAAGGACAGATTTCGGCGACGGCGGTGTCGAGGCCACCCACGGATGACCGCGGCGGTAGATCGCGAAGGCCTCGTCCACGAGTTCGCGCAGGGGCTGCGGCCAGGTGATCTCCTCCAGCCGTGCCATCCGCTCCTCGTATTCCATTCCGGCCGCCTTGAATTCGGCCATCGCGGTGTCGCGGGCGGCCTTGCGCTGGGCGACCAGGACCGGTCGGGGGTCGTCGAGGGTCGCCTCGATGATGGATACGACGTCGAGCACGTAGTCCGGGGACTGCTCGTCGAGGAGGTCGAAGGCGGCGAGCGCGAACGCCGACAGCGGGTTGGTGAGCGCGAAGTTCGCCGGCACGTCGACCGAGAGCGCGATGCCCTTACCGTCGGCGTCGGGTCGGGGCAGTTTCACCACGATGCCGGTGTCGAGCAGGTCCCGGTAGAGGGCGATCGTGTGGCGCGCGTGAGTCAGTTGGCGCGCACGGGGCTCGTGGTTGTCCTCGATGAGGTGGCGTAGCGCGGCGAAGCAGTCGCCGGGGCGCGAGAGCACCTCCATCAGCATCGCGGTCGTCATGCGGAAGTGGGATCGCAACGGCTCATCGTCGGCAGTGGTCAGCGCCTCGAAAGTCTTCTCGCCCCAGGACACGAAGCCCTCCGGCGGGCGCCGGCGCACGATCTTGCGCAGCTTCTTCGGGTCGTCGCCGGCCTTGGCCACCGATCGGGCGTTCTCCACGTCGTGCTCGGGTGCCTGGGCGACGACGTAGCCGACGGTGTCGAAGCCGGCCCGTCCGGCGCGCCCGGCGATCTGGTGGAATTCGCGCGCCTGCAGGCGCCGGACCCGCCGACCGTCGTATTTGCTCAACGAGGCGAACAGCACCGTTCGGATGGGCACGTTGATGCCGACACCGAGCGTGTCGGTGCCGGCGATGACCCGCAGCAGGCCCTGTTGGGCGAGCTGCTCTACGAGTCGGCGGTAACGGGGGAGCATCCCGGCGTGATGGACGCCGATCCCGGCGCGCAGCAGTTTGGACAGCGTCTTGCCAAATCCGGTGCCGAAGCGGAAATCACCGATGGCTTCTGCGAGTGCTTCCTTGGTCGCCTTGTCGGCGATCTTGGCGCTGAGCAGGGCCTGCGCCCGCTCGACGGCAGCGGCCTGGGTGAAGTGGACGACGTAAACGGGGGCCTTGCCGTCGGCGACGAGGTTCTCGATCGTCTCGTGGATCGGGGTGAGGGTGTACTCGAACTCCAGGGGTACCGGCCGCTGGGCGTCGGTGACGGCGGCGACCTCGCGCCCTGTGCGACGGCGCAGGTCGTCGATGAAGAATCCGACGTCGCCCAGGGTCGCCGACATGAGCAAGAAGTGCGTGGAAGGCAGCTCGATCAGCGGTACCTGCCAGGCCCACCCGCGGTCGGGGTCCCCGTAGTAGTGGAATTCGTCGGCGACGAGTAGGCCGATATCGGTGTCGGCGCCGTCGCGCAGCGCGATATTGGCGACGACCTCCGCGGTGGCGCACACGATCGGTGCGTCCGGGTTGACCGTCGCGTCGCCGGTCGCCAGGCCGACCTGATCGGCCCCGAAGACCTCGCACAGCGCGAAGAACTTCTCGCTGACCAGCGCTTTGATGGGCGCGGTGTAGTAGGCGCGCTCGCCGCGGGCGCGGGCGAAGGCGATGGCCCCGGTGGCGACCAGCGACTTGCCGGAGCCGGTCGGGGTCGCCAGGATCACATGGCTGCCCGAGGCGAGCTCGAGCAGCGCCTCGGCCTGGTGTGGGTACAGCGCAACGCCACTAGCGGCGGCCCACGCCTCGAACTCGTCGTAGGCCAGCGCGGGGTCGGCACTGACCCGCAAAGCGGAGTCAGTGCCGACGGGTCCGCTCACGCGGGCGACGGACCGTCGTTGTCCGGTTCGCCGTCCCCCTCTGCCGCGCGGGCCTGCTCGGCGAGGTAACGCTGGAACTCGTCGCCGATCTCATCGGCGCTGGGCAGCGGCTCGTCGGCGGCCAGCAGGGAGGCCTGCTCCTGCGCAGCCTCGGTGTACGCGTCGTACTGGGACTCCAGCGCGGCCACCACCGAAGCGACCTCGGAGTTGTTGGCCAACTCGTTGTCGATCTGCACGCGCAGCGTGTCGGCGGCACTGTCGAGCGCCTTGAGCGGCAGATCCAGGTTGGTCAGTGACGCAAGGCTCGACAGCAGGCGCGACGCCGCCGCCGGGTAGGTGGACTGCGCCAGGTAATGGGGGACGTGCACGGAGATCCCCGACGTCCGGTAGCCGTGCTCGGACAGGCGCAGTTCCAGCATCATCGACGCGCTGGCGGGCAGCTTCATCGGTGACCCCCACCGTGGCAGGTCGCCGAGGAACTCGACGTCGCTGCCGTGCGCGGTGATCGTCGACGGCCGGGTGTGCGGGACCGCCATCGGGATGGCGTTGAGGCCGACGACGTCGCTGACGCCGAAGTGGTCGGACAGGCCGCGGACAGCCGCGGTGAACTGCTCCCACCGCAGGTCCGGCTCGGCGCCGGAGAGCAGCAGGAAAGGCTGCCCCGCGTTGTCACGGATCGCGTGCACCGTCAATGACGGCATCTCGATGCCGGTGAAGGCCTGTCCGGAGAAGTCCATCACCGGGCGGCGCGACCGGTAGTCGATCAGTTCGTCGGCGCGGAAGGTGGCGACGAGCTCGGATTCGAGGCTGTCGCGCAGGTGGCGGGCGGCGAGTGTGACGGCGTTGCCCGCGTCGGCGAAGCCGTCGAGGGCGTGCACCAGCACCGGTCCGGTGCCGGAGTCCTTGGACACGCTCGGGGCGGGGAACTCCAGCTCGTACAGAGCGCTGGAGTCGCCGGGCCGGCTGTGCTCGGCTGGCTGGGAAGCCATGCGTCCTCCTTATGAGTGTGTGAGTCGATTGTCCCAGACGTAGGCCCGGGACGGCTAACGGAATCAACGCCCCGCGCTGCGCTGGCATTCCCGAACGGTGGGTGGCAGAGTGAAGAATGTGATTGATGTGGCCCTTGAGGCTCGACGGGTGTGGCGCGCCGCCGGTGTCGGCGTCGTCGTCCTCGCGACGGGGGTGGCGACCGCAGCCTGCGCGGTCGACGGTGAGCCGCGCGATTCCTTGGTCCACCGCAGCGTTGCGGCCGCGGCGTTTCCGGTGGCACCGGGCACCGAGGTCCTCCGCGTTCCGCCGGCCCAATTGTCCGCGATCGTCGGTGATGTCTCCGGGATGCCCGTGGGCGCCCATATCGATCCGTCCGACTGTGCGCCCCAGGCGATCTCGGCGCAGCCGGCCGACACCGTCGTGGAGACCGGATTCGGTCCTTCGGGGCCCGGCGGAGACCCGCCCGCGGCGTATACGACGGTGATCACCCGCACCGGCAAGCGGTTGTCCGACGTGACGGCGACGGTGTCCCGGTGCCCGGCCTACCAACGGTCGTCGGGCCTGCCGGTGACCGTCGTGCAGCACTCCGTCGAGCTCGCGCCGCAGGTGGGCGGTGCTGACGCCGTAGGCTACGTCCGGACCGAGACTGCCGAGGGCGCGCCGCCGGTTACGACCACCCTGTTGCTGGCCCAGCGCGGGAACGTCCGCGTGTACGCCACACGGCGGGCGGTGGGTCCTCCGGAATCGGTGCAGCAGGCCGATCCTGCGCTGGTCAGGCTGTTGCAGGCCGCCGTGGAAGCGGGGCTGCGCTAGCGCTGGGGACCGGGCGATCGCCCGACGCGGTGGAACCGGGACCGGTCGGGCTGCGTCTCATCAGGCATGACGAACATCATGCCGACCGTAGCCCTGGACACCACTAACCTTCTGACCGCGATCCCCGGTCTGCTCGGTTTCCTGCCCGAGCAATCATTGGTGGTCCTCGCCTTCGACGAGGATTCGTCGATCGCGGTGACCGCCCGCCACGACCTGCTGCTCGACGCCGACGGTGAGCCCACCGCGGACATGTGGGAGACGATGGCGTCGATCGGGCTGGTGTGCGAGCGCGACGGTGCGCTGGGAGCGGTCGGCGTCGTGGTCGATAACCGGTACGGGTTGCCGTCTCCGGTGTACCGCCGGGTCCTCGCCGATCTCGACGACGCCCTCATCGCGGCCGGGGTCCCCGGCGGTGTGCGTGCGGGATTCGTCGTCGAGCGGTTCGCCGCCGGCATGCCCTGGTACACCGCACTGTGGGCGATGGCGGGCCGCGGCCCGACCGGGGCCGACCCCGATGTGCCCGGATCGCTCGGCCTTGCCGACGGCGGTTTCGGGTGCGGCCTGCTCGCCGACCCGCAGTCGTCGCCGGTCGCGTTGGAGCGGTCGTTGCGGACCGGTCGGGTCGTGATGGCGAGCCGCAGTGAGATGTACGCGTGCCTGGCCACCACCGAGCACTGCGTCGACGGCGCCTGCGGGGGCCGGCCCCGCCGGATTCGTCCCACGACGACGGCCGCGGGCCGCACCAAGCTGTTGCGGGCCGCGCTGAAGCTGCTGACCGGGCCGGCCGTACCGGAGATGACCTGCGCGAATGTCGTGCTGCTCAGCCGTGCGGTGCGCAACCTCGGTGTGCGCGACGCACTGCTGGTTCTCGGTGGCGGCGAACACCGATGGGTCGCGGAGTCGGTGTGGCGCGACTTGACCCGGCGCACGAGGGGGGAGGTGCGTGCCAGCGCGGCGACGATGCTGGCACATCTGTACTACCTGGGTGGTGAGGGCGCCTATACCGGCGTCGCGCTCGACGTGGCGCTGCAGGCGTGCCCCGACTGGCGCTTGGCCGGCCTGTTGGACACCGCGCTGACGGGCGGTGTCCACCCGTCGATGCTGTGGGAGGTATTGGGGGAGTCGTACTCCGTGGCGGCCGGTCTCGGCGTCACGCTGCCGTCGGCGTCGTCACGGCTGTGGTCGTAACCCGCTGATCAGGCGGTTTCGACGAAGATCGAGTGCGCCATTTCCTCGGACAGCTCAAGACCGTCGTGCCCCGGCGTCGTGACGACGAAGCTCCGGTCCTTGCGGGTCACGGTCACGCGCGCATTCGGCACGATGCCCACCTCGCGCAGCGTGACGATCAGATCCTGGTCGGACTGGGCGTGCTCGGAGAGCCGTCGGATGACGACGGCCTGCGAGTCCGCACCCGCGAGTTCGGCCATGCGCACCGCGTGGTCGTTGATCGGCTGGGCCGGTGCCCCGAGCAGTTCCAGGCCGGGGATCGGGTTGCCGTAGGGCGAGGTCGTGGGGTTGCCGAGGACGGCGAGGATCCGGCGTTCGACGTTCTCGCTCATCACATGCTCCCAGCGGCACGCCTCATCGTGCACCTCATCCCAGGGGAGTCCGATGACGTCGACCAGCAGTCGCTCGGCCAACCGGTGCTTGCGCATGACCGCGACCGCGAGGTCCCGGCCCTTCTGGGTCAGCTCGAGGTGGCGGTCGCCGGCGACGCGCACCAGGCCGTCGCGCTCCATCCGCGCAACGGTCTGGGAAACGGTCGGCCCGCTCTGCTCCAGCCGTTCGGCAATTCGCGCGCGCAACGGCACGATGCCCTCTTCTTCGAGGTCGTAGATCGTGCGCAGATACATCTCAGTGGTATCGACAAGATCGTTCACTGCAATCCCACGCCCTTTCGTCGACAGCCACCCTACCCCGAAACCACAACCCGTCCGCCACAAGACGCGCTCGGGTTAGCCTGATCACTGTGCCGGATACAGCAGCGGGAGCGGTGATTTGGAGCGACGGGTACGAAGCCTATCGCTGGGCGCGAGAGCACCCGATGAACCCGATCCGGCTGGCGCTGACGATGAGTCTTGCGACATCGCTCGGGGTCCTCGACGACGTCGACCCGTTGGCACCGCTCGACATTGATGACACCGCCCTCACCAGGGTGCACAGCCAGCATTACATCGACGCGGTGCGGGCGGTCGGCGGGCCCGACGGTGCGCGGAATCAGGCGCTGTTCGAACAGATCTACGGTCTCGGCGACATGGACAACCCGATTTTCCCGGGGATGCACGAGGCCGCGCGCACGCTCGTCGGCGGATCGATCGCCGCGGCGAAGGCGATCGCGTCGGGCCGGGTGCGCCGCGCGGTGAATATCGGTGGCGGCATGCACCACGCGATGGCCTCGCGCGCCGCGGGCTTCTGCATCTACAACGACTGTGCGATTGCGATCGACTGGCTTCTCGAGCACGGCTACGACCGGATCGCCTACATCGACATCGATGCCCACCACGGTGATGGTGTTGAGAAGGCGTTCGCCGACGACCCGCGGGTGTTGACGGTCTCGCTGCACCAGCACCCGGCGACACTGTGGCCGGGCACCGGATGGCCCACTGAGATCGGCGCCCAGGCCGCCGCCGGATCGGCCGCCAACATCGCCCTCATGCCGGGGATCGTCGACTCCTTGTGGTTGCGTGCATTCCACGGGGTCGTGCCGTCGCTGATCGCGCAGTTCAAACCGCAGATCATCGTCAGCCAGTGCGGGGCCGACAGCCACGCCGCCGATCCGCTGACCGACCTCGCACTGAGCGTCGAGGGCCAGCGAGCGGCGATCCTCGCCATGCGCGACCTCGCCGACAAATACTGCGAGGGCCGATGGCTGGCCGTCGGGGGCGGTGGTTACGGCGTGGTCAACGTCGTGCCCAGGATCTGGACCCACTTGATCGCCGCGGCGCTCGGGCGCGACCTCGATCCCGGCACGCGCATCCCCGACGAGTGGATGGCCTCGGCACGGGACTTGGCCGGCACCGTCGACCCGGCCTATGCCGCCGACCCGGTCGGTTTCATGGGTGACGGCGGCACCGACGAGTTCGACCCCTGGGCCGGCGACGCCGGTGTGGCACCGCCGCCGGGAATCGACGAACGGGCCTTCCGGCAGACCGACCGGACCATTCTTGCCACCCGCCGCGCAGTGTTCCCGCTGCACGGCCTCGACCCGGAGGACCCGCGTGACTGAGCCGCCGAGCACGTCGGTGACCGACGCCGCCGACCAACCCGATAAGACTGAGCCGGCCACCGCTGCGCCGGGTGCCCCGGCCGTGCCGGGTCGTGCCCGGTGGGAGTACCCGCCCGAGTGGGCCGCGGACGTGCTGGCCTCCGACGGCGGTGTGGTGCACATCCGGCCGATCGTTCCCGACGATGCCGACGACGTCGTCGAATTCCACTCGCGGCTGTCCGAACGCACGCGGTACATGCGGTACTTCGGGCCGACGCCGACGCTGCCGCCGCGCGAGGTGGCCCGGATGACCACCGTCGACTACCACGACCGCGTCGCGCTGGTCGCCCTGCTGGGCGGGAAGATCATCGCGATCGGCGTCTACGAGGGCCTCGCCGACTCGCTGAAGCCCGAATCGGCCGAGGTCGCTTTCGTCGTTGACGACGCCCACCAGGGCCGCGGGCTCGGCCCGATCCTGTTGGAGCACCTCGCCGGGGCCGCCGCGGAGAACGGGTTCACCCGTTTCGAGGCCGAGGTGTTGGCCGAGAACACCAACATGGTGACCGTTTTCCGCACCGCCGGGTACCAGCTGAGCCGCAGCTTCGACGGGTCCAACGTGCACGTGGAGTTCCTCATCGACCCCACCGAGGCGCTCTTGTCCGTCCGCAACAGCCGCGAGCGCGCGTCGGAGGCGCGCAGCGTCGCCAATCTGCTGCGGCCCGGCTCGGTCGCGGTGATCGGCGCGTCGGCCGACCGGCGCAAGGTCGGCAACGTGCTGCTCGCCAACATCATCTCCGCCGGTTTCACCGGTCCGGTGTACCCGGTCAACGGGCCCGGACACCGGACTGCCGACGGCGAGGCCGAAGGCGAAGTCGGGGGCGATGCGGAGACTACCGCGGCGGGCACCGCGCACGCCCCGTCGGTGCTGGGGATACGTGCGTATCCGACCGTTCGCGACATCCCCGACCCAGTCGACCTCGCCGTGGTCGCGGTGCGTGCGGCCATGATCGACGAGGTCCTCGACGACTGTCTCGCCAAGGGCGTCAAGACGCTCGTCGTCGTCTCCGCGGGTTTCGCCGAGACCGGCGAGGCCGGGGTGGAGAGCCAGCGCCGGCTGGCCTCGGCGGTCCGCGAGCACGGGATGCGCCTGGTCGGCCCCAACGCCTTGGGCGTGGTGAACAACGATCCGACGATCAGCCTCAACGCGACCCTCGCACCGCGGATCCCCGAGCCCGGCCGCGTCGGGTTCTTCTGCCAGTCGGGCACTCTCGGGATCGCCATCCTCGACACTGCCGCGCGTCGTCACCTGGGCCTGTCCACCTTCGTCTCCGCGGGCAACCGGGCCGATGTGTCGGGTAACGACGTGCTGCAGTACTGGGATACCGACGACTCGACCGAGGTCGTCCTGCTGTATCTGGAGAGCTTCGGCAACCCCCGGAAGTTCTCCCGGATCGCCCGGCGCGTCTCGCGGTCCAAGCCGATCGTCGCAGTGAAGTCGCAGGCGACCGGGGAGGAGCGGATCTCGCAAATGGTGCTGGAACAGGCCGGCGTCGTGCGCGTCGCGACGATCTCGGAACTGTTCGATGCCGCCTCACTTTTCGCCTACCAGCCGTTGCCGGCCGGTCCGCGCACGGTGATCGTCGGGAACTCGTCGGCGCTGGGCGCGCTCGCGTCGGCGGTCGGCGCCGACTTGGGCCTTCAGATCGTCGACAGCGTCGACGTGGGGCCCGCGGCGACGGCGCAGGAGTTCAGTGCCGCGGTTGCCGTCGCGACCGAGCGAGACGACTGTGATGCCGTCATCGCCGTGTTCGTCCCGCCGGTGGCAGTGGAGGCCGAGGAGTACGGCGCCGCACTGTTGGCGGCGACTGAGACATCGACGAAGACCGTCGTGTCGACCTTCCTCGGCGACGAAGGTGTGCTGCCGGGATTGTCGGTGACCGGTCCCGACGGTTCGCTGGCCCGCGGGTCCATCCCGAGCTACCGCAGCCCCGAGCGCGCGGCGACGGCACTCGCGCACGCGTGGCACTACCAGGCGTGGCGCCTGCGGCCCGAGTCGCCGACGACACGGCCCGAGGGCACCGACCCGGAAGCGGTGCGCGCGCAGATCCGCGAGTTGCTCGCCGAGAACGACAACCAAGTCGTGGCATTGAGTCCCGCCCTGTCGGCAGAGCTCCTCGCGCGCTACGGGATCGAGGTCGTCCCGTTCACCCCGGTCCACACGATTCACGAGGCTTCCTCGGCGGCGCGCGAGATCGGGTTCCCGGTCGTGGTCAAGGCCAGCTCGCCGGAGTGGCGCGGACGGCCCGATCGCGAGGGCGCCCGCCTGGATCTGCCCGACGCGACGGCGGTCGTGACCGCGTACGCCGAGTTGACCGAACTGACCGGCGACGAGGTGCTGCATGTGCAGCGGATGGCGCCCAAGGGCGTGGCCACCATGATCCGGGCTTTCAACCACCCGAAGTTCGGCGCCGTGGCGTCCTTCGGCCTGGCCGGGCACACATTCGAACTTCTCGACGATGCCGCCTACCGCGCACTACCCCTGACCGACGATGACGCGCGCGACCTGGTGGCCGCCCCGCGGTCGGCGGCGCTGCTCACCGGCTATCACGGCCAGCCTCTCGTCGACACCGACTCGCTCGCCGAGCTCCTAATGCGGGTGTCCTTCCTCGTTGACGACATCCCCGAGGTGCGCGAGGTTCTGTTCGACCAGGTTCTCGCAGCACCGGACTGCGCGTCCGTCGTCGACGCCCGGATCACGATCGGCCCGGTGTCCAAGCGGATGGACACCGGACCGCGTCGACTCGGTGATTCGGTCGCCGGTGAAGAGGCATGACCCCGTCTAGCCGTCAGAGGCACAGAATGACCATCAGGTTCCGTGCGGCCGTCGGTGGCTTCGGCGTGACCCTCGCCGCACTCCTGACGGTCCTCGCCCCGGTGTCCCCGCACGCGCCCGCGTCGGCGGATGTACCTCCGGCAGGGCAACTCGAGCTGGGTTACCAGGGTCAAGTCCTGATGATGTCCGGTCCGTTCAGTGGGGTACGAGTCATGATCTACGTTGACCAGTGGAGTGGTTCGGTGGCAGTCACGAGGACGGTCGTACCGCGGCAACGAGATCTGGTCATCGCCAACCGGTCGGGCCACGTCGTGGGCGCGGTGCTGCGGTGCCCGGGTAAACAGCCTGTCAACGAAATCATCCGCAATGGCGTCGTCGCACGACTCGGGACGTGCCAGCCACGCCTGGGGTCGGGGTCCCTGCAATCATGACCGCCACTGTGCTGATCGCCCTCGAGGAGCACTACGCGTGGAATCCCGCGAGCGACGACAACGTGGTCGCGCAGTGGCTGCTGTCGAACAACAAGGCCGGCTACGACCGGTTGTACGACCGCGGACCGCTGCGCCTGGAACAGATGGACGCCGCCGGGATCGACTTCCAGATTCTGTCGCTGTTCGACCCCGGGGTACAGGCGATGACGGACACCGCACTCGCGGTCGACTACGCGCGACGCGCGAACGACAACCTGGCCGAGACGGTACGGGAGTACCCCCGGCGGTTCGGGGGCTTCGCCACCCTGGCCACCCAGGACCCCGCCGCCGCCGCGGCCGAGTTGGAGCGCGCGGTCACCGAACTGGGACTGGTCGGGGCGCTAATCAACGGGCACGTCCACGGGCGCTACCTGGACGACCCCGCCTACGAGCTGCTGTTCGAGGTCGCCCAGGACCTGAACGCACCGATCTACCTGCACCCGACGACGCCGCACCCGGCGGTGATGGACGCCTGGCTCGCCCCGTACGCGCGCGACGGCCTGCACCTGGCGTCGTGGGGTTTCGCCGTCGAGACCGGCACCCACGTGCTGCGCCTGATCTACTCGGGCCTGTTCGACAAGTTCCCGCGCCTGCAGATGATCATCGGGCACCTCGGAGAGCTCCTGCCATACACCGCCTACCGCACGGACCGCTACTACGGTCTGGGCGGTGACGGCGTCAAGCGGATCGAGAAGCTGCCGTCGGACTACCTGCGGCGCAATTTTCACATCACCACCAGCGGGAACTTCGACCCGAAGGCCTTTGCCTGCGCGCTGGATGTGATGGGTTCTGATCGCCTGATGTTCTCCGTCGACTACCCGATGGACGACAGCCTGACCGGTGCGGAGTTCCTCGCGCAGTACCCGATGGACGAGCGGACGCGCCGCATGGTCGCCTCGGAGAATGCGGCCCGTCTGTTCGGGGACCGGATACCCGAGCTGTGAGCCGGGGCCCGACGGGACTTGGCGCTCAGATCTCGAAGACCTGACCATCCTTGGCGATCGTGATCGTGCCCTTGTAGTGCTGGGCGATCTTCTCGATCCACTGCGCGTCGGTCAGTTCCCCGCCGGGAATCCGGTTCGCGTAGTGGCTCAGGATCACCTGTTTGGCGCCGGCGGCCGCGGCGACCTCGCCGACCTGCTCGGCCGACGTGTGTGAATTCACCAGGTAATCCGGCGGGAACCGGTTGCTGAAGAACGCGTTGTCCAAGCTGTACTCGGCCTCGTGCACGAGGTAGTCGGTGTCCTTGGCGAGCTCGATCAGGTTGTCCGACTTCGTGGTGTCGCCGGAGAAGGTGATCGACTTGCCGGCCTTCTTCAGGTCGAACCGGAACGCGAAGGCCGGGAAGACGTCGTAGTGGGAGACCAGCGTCGCGGTGACCTTCACGTTGTCGTCCTCGGTCACCGGGAACGGGGCAACGCGGGGGGAGCGGTTGCGAAAGTCCGAGCCCGGCGGTGTCGCGATCTCGTGCACCTGGACCAGGTCCGCGATGTCGCGCACGCCCATGTCGCGGATGAAGATATTGCTGGTGTAGGCGAAGGCGTTCAGCAACTGGTCGGTGGTGTATGTCAAGCCGCGATCGGGGTTCGCCGCATTCACCGTCGGGGGATCATCGTTGCCGACCCGGCTCGCCGGCAGGCCGCCCGCCGCGCCGGGGCCGTACACCCGCACGGCGGCTTTACCGGGCCTGGCGGTGTACCCGCCGGACAGGAAGAAGCTGAAGTAGTCCACCGTGTGATCGGTGTGCATGTGGGTGATGAACATGGATTTGAGGTTGTCGAAGACCAGCCCGGCGTTGGTGAAGGCGTTGAACGACCCCAAGCCGCAATCGATCTGGTAGACGTCCGAACCGATTTTCACCGCCGACGAGATGCCCACCTTGCCGGGGATCGGCGGCGGTCCGGCCTGCACCCCAAGGGTGATCAGCGCCGTGTCGGGAAGCGCCGGCGTTGCCCCGGGCGAGGGGGACTTGGCCGGCGCGGTGGTGGGTGAGGCGCCCGTCTCGGCCGATTCTGTGCCGCACGCGGTTGCCGAGAACAGCGCGCCGCCCACTGCGGCCGCGATGGTTCCGGCGAGGGCAGACCGACGGGACACACCGGCGTGGGGACCGTGCCCACTGCAGCATTCGCTCACGGCATGAGGCTATGTCCCCAGTGGTGCACGCCGCCGGGAAAAACGCCGAGTCCGGTCCAACCGCTGGGGCGGTGGACCGGACTCGGCTTGGTGTGGCGCGGCTAGACCGCGTAGGCGCGCAGGCGGTCGGCGCGGTCGCCGGCGCGGAGCTTGACCATCACTTCGCGCTCGATCTGGCGGACCCGCTCGCGGGACAGGCCGAAGGCACGTCCGATTTGGTCGAGTGTGCGCGGCTGACCGTCGTCGAGGCCGAAACGCATCCGGATCACCTGCTGCTCGCGGTCGTCGAGGGTCGCGAGGACGCTGCGGATATCGGAGTGCAGCAGGCCCGCGATGACGACGTTCTCCGCCGAGGTGGCCTCGGTGTCCTCGATGAAGTCGCCCAGCGGCGCCTCCTCGTCGGAACCGACCGGCATGTCGAGGCTGACCGGATCGCGGCTGTGGTCGAGCAGGTCGGCGATCTTCTCCGCCGGGATGCCCGACTCGGCGGCCAGCTCGTCGTCGGTGGCCTCGCGCCCGAGCTGCTGGTGCAGCTCGCGCTTGATGCGGGCGAGCTTGTTGACCTGTTCGACCAGGTGCACGGGCAGGCGGATGGTTCGGCTCTGATCGGCCATGCCGCGCGTGATGGCCTGACGGATCCACCACGTCGCGTACGTCGAGAATTTGAAGCCCTTGGCGTAGTCGAACTTCTCCATCGCACGGATCAGGCCGAGGTTGCCCTCTTGGATCAAGTCGAGCAGCGGCATTCCGCGGCCGGTGTAGCGCTTGGCCAGCGACACGACCAGGCGCAGGTTCGCCTCGAGGAGGTGGGCGCGGGCCTGTTCGCCTTCGCGCACGATCTGCGCCAGATCGCGCTTGCGCGCGGGGCCGAGGCGCTTACGGGTCTGCAGCAGGTGGTTGGCATACAGGCCGGCTTCGATCTGCTTGGCCAGTTCGACTTCTTCCTCGGCATTGAGCAGCGCGGTGCGCCCGATCCCGTTGAGATACACGCGGACCAAGTCGGCCGACGGTGATTGCGCGTCGAGATCGGATTCGGTCAGAGCCGGGCGGACAGCGGTTTTCGTCGACATGTGGCCTCCTGGGGTGGTGTGGAGTGCATTCACCTTCCTCAACGCCCCCCGGGACCGGAATAGTTCCCGGGATCACACCCTGGGGCCTGAGAAGTCCCTGAGTCCTTGGGCGCTCATCGAATCGCCCAAACCCGACTCCCGGAAGCGACCTCTATTCGCCGGGCAGTGCTCGCGGGTCGGCGACCTCGGAGTCGATGACCGTGGCCGGTTCGGGTAGCGCGGGCGCAGGATGCTCGGCGTGGACGCCGTAGTGGTACTCGGCGATTTCGCCGCGCTTGCGGGCCGGGCGGTCGTTGGCGATGAGCACCGCCACCCACGGCAGCGGGATCGACACCGCCACCACGGCCAGCGCGAGCAGCCCGTTGTGGGTGGCTCCGTAGACGATGCACGCGAGGATCAACATCGGTACGCGAAAGCCCATCAGGATCAAATACCGGCGGACCCGCGCGCGATGCTGCTCCTCGGGGCTGTTCTCGGCCCGGGTGATGAGGAACGCCTCGTCGGCGGCGTGCGTGCGCATACCTCCACTGTCCCACCGCAGCGCCGTCGATGCACCCCCGGGTGGTTGGCGACCGCTGATCGAGCCGTCACAATGGATCCATGGCTACCGAGACGATTGAACGGCCCGAGGTCGACGAGACCACCGAGGACGGCACCGACATCCCCAAGGTCTTCCACTACGTGAAGAAGGACAAGATCGCCGAGAGCGCCGTCATGGGCAATCACGTTGTCGCGCTGTGCGGCGAGGTCTTCCCCGTCACCGCGGCCCCCAAGCCGGGCTCGCCGGTGTGCGAGAAGTGCAAGAAGATCTACGACAAGATGCGCAAGGGCTGATCACTCCCGGTTGCGGCGCGTGCCGATCGGTCCCGTGCCGAACTTGGCCGGCAGGGCCTTGATGCCGTCGGTGATGCCTTCGGCCAGTTCGGCGCGCTGCTCGTCGAGCCAGTGTCGGGCCCGGACCCCGCGGCTCGGCGACGCTGGCCAGATCGACTCGATGGTCGCATTGAACTCGGCGCCCACGACGATCGCGAATCCGAGGAAGAACGCGAAGAGCAGGAATGCGATCGGCGTGGCCAGCGCCCCGTAGGTGTAGCCGCTGCGGGCCAGTGCCGTCAGATAGAGGCGCAGCACGTACGTCGCGATCCAGAAGACCGTCGCCGCGAGCAGTGCGCCGGGCAGCAGTCGGTGCCAGGGCAGGGGATGGCGCAGTGCCCAGTGGTAGAGCGTCGTCAACATGAAGACCAGCACCAGGCCGACGAAGGGGAAGTAGCCGACATCGATCACGGTCCCAACCATCGGGCTCCACGATCGGGGGACCATCTGGTTCAGCAGGGTCGGGCCGATCGCGACCAGCGGCAGCACGATGACGGCCCCGGCGAGGAAGAGGATGTAGACGAGCAGCGCGAAGATGCGCTGCCACACCGGATTGCGCACGTCCTGTTGGTGGTGGGCGGTGGTGATCGCGGCGATGTAGCAGGACATCGCCGACGAGCCGGCCCACAGCGAGATCACGAAGCTCACCGACGTGACTCCGGCACGGCCGCGGCTCAGCATGCTGTCGAGCGTGGGCGCGATCAGATCGGCGACGACATCGGTGGTGAAGGTCCGCTCGGCGAAACCGAGGATGCGGTCGTGGATGATCGTCGCGAGGTCCGGGTTGAGCCAGCCGAGGAAATAGCCGATGCTGCCCAATAGGCCCAGGAGCAGCGGTGCGAAGGACAGTGCCTGCCAGAACGCGGCTTGGGCCGACCACCCGATGATCCCGTGGTCCCACGCGGCGACGATCGTGCGCCACACGAGGCGGGGAAGCCTGCGAAAGACGCCCTGGTCCGCCGCCGGTGCGGCGTCCTGCCCGTCGGCGGTCTCGACGTCGAGGCGTTCGGTTTCCGCGTCGGCGTCATCGTCGACGGGAAGGGGAGCACGGTCATCGGTCATCGCGTGGTCCACCTTTCCCGATCCCCGCGCTGGGCCGTGTGCGCCGCGCCGTGCTGCGGCGCCACTAGTAGACTCAGACAGGTTGTCCGGCCGCTAGAGGAGTGTATTCGCGCGTGACGTCTGAAGCTGTTTCAGCCATGCCGTTGCGCGCGTGGCAGCGCCGCGCGCTCACCAAGTACCTCACCGAAAAGCCGCGGGACTTCCTCGCCGTCGCCACGCCCGGCGCCGGGAAAACGGCCTTCGGCCTGCGTATCGCCGCGGAGCTGTTGGCCGATCGGACGGTCGAGGCGATCACCGTCGTCGCGCCCACCGAACACCTCAAGCACCAGTGGGCGGCTGCGGCGGCGCGGGTGGGGATTGCGCTTGACTCGAACTTCTCCAATTCGACGGGGGCGACCAGCTCCGACTACAACGGCGTAGTCGTGACCTATGCGCAGGTCGCGTCGCATCCCTCGCGCCACCGGGTCCGGACCGAGAACCGCAAGACCCTGGTGATCCTCGACGAGGTGCACCACGCCGGCGACGCCAAGTCCTGGGGCGACGCGATCAACGAGGCCTTCTCCGACGCGACACGGCGTCTTTCGCTCACCGGTACGCCGTTTCGGTCCGACGATTCGCCGATCCCGTTCGTCACCTACGAGCCCGAGCCCGGCGGGGGTGCCCGGTCCAAGGCGGACCACGCCTACGGGTACTCCGACGCACTGGCCGACGGCGTCGTCCGACCGGTGGTGTTCCTGGCGTACTCGGGCCAGGCCAGCTGGCGGACCAGCGCCGGTGAGGAATACACGGCCCGTTTGGGTGAGCCGCTGTCCGCAGAGCAGACCGCCCGCGCCTGGCGCACCGCTCTCGACCCGCACGGCGACTGGATCCCCGCGGTACTGCGCGCCGCACACACCCGGCTGTCGCAGCTGCGGGCCTCGGGCGTCCAGGACGCCGGTGGGCTGGTGATCGCGACCGATCAGGCAGTCGCGCGCGACTACGCCGAACTACTCACCGAGATCTCCGGGACCCGCGTCGCGCTCGTGCTCTCCGACGATCCGGGGTCCTCGGCGCGCATCGCGTCGTTCGCCGAATCTGACGACATGTGGATGGTTGCGGTGCGCATGGTGTCGGAGGGAGTCGACGTGCCCCGACTGGCGGTCGGCGTCTACGCCACCAGCGCGGCCACCCCGCTCTACTTCGCCCAGGCGATCGGCCGCTTCGTGCGGTCCCGGCGACCGGGGGAGACGGCCAGCGTGTTCCTGCCGTCGGTCCCCGTCCTGCTGGAGTTGGCCAGCCAGCTCGAGGCGCAGCGCGACCACGTGCTGGGCAAGCCCCATCGGGAAGAGGGCTTCGACGACGAGGCGCTGCGCGACGCGAACGCCACCGCAGACGAGGCGGGGGAGGACGAGCCGGCATTCCAGTCGCTGCACGCCGACGCCGAGCTGGACCAGGTCATCTTCGACGGTTCGTCGTTCGGCACTGCGACCTACGCCGGCAGCGACGAGGAGTCCGATTACCTGGGCCTGCCCGGCCTGCTCGATGCCGATCAGGTGCGCGAGCTCCTGTCGCGCCGCCAAGCCGAGCAACTCACCAAGCGCGCCGCCGTGGGTACCCCGAATCCTCGGGAGGGCGCGGCGACCAACGGTGCCGCCGCGGCGACCCTGCTGTCGCTGCGCAAGGAACTCAATTCGCTGGTCGCCCTGCACCACCACCGCACTGGCAAAGCCCACGGCACCGTCCATCGCGAGTTGCGCGAACGGCTGGGGGGACCGCCGACGGCCATGGCTTCGGCCGAACAGCTGACCGAGCGCATCGCGGCGCTGCGCGAGTGGCGCTGAGCCACTCGCCGTGGCTGACCTCCGGCCGCGAGCCCGACCCGTTAACGACGGCGACGCCGCGAGTCGATGACTCGCGGCGTCGCTGCCGGTATTCGGGTCGCGCACGTGGCGCAGGGGGGATCGGACCTGCTGTCAGACCAGTTCTGCAGCCGGCTCGATGATCGTGGCGCCGAGCTCGACGAGCCCCGCCTCGTGCTCGGTGAAGTGGTGGCGGCAGAACAGCAGTTCGCTGCCCGACGGCATTACGGCGACGACCTTGGCGGCCGCGCTGCAGCGGTCGCAGCGATCGACAGCGGTCAGAATTGTCGTGGCACTCGTAGCGGTGGTGGACATTGGTTCCTCCGTCCCGGGCGAGCAATCGTCCCTCGTGACAAGTAGGCGAGGAGATCCGCCTCCTCACACTCTGTCAGACGTTTTCGGGTTGTGGATTGTTCCCGGGGCCCGGTGTGTCGGATCCCACTCTGTCCAAACAGTGCCGGTCGGCCCTGTTTTCGGCCGATTAGTCCAGGTAATCGCGCAAGACCTGTGACCGTGACGGGTGGCGCAGCTTGCTCATCGTCTTCGATTCGATCTGGCGGATTCTTTCGCGGGTCACGCCGTAAACCTGGCCGATCTCGTCGAGCGTGCGCGGCTGGCCGTCGGTCAGGCCGAACCGCAGCCGGACCACGCCGGCCTCGCGCTCCGACAGCGTCTCGAGGACCGATTGCAACTGGTCCTGCAGCAGCGTGAAGCTGACCGCGTCGACTGCGACGATCGCCTCGGAGTCTTCGATGAAATCGCCGAGCTGGCTGTCACCCTCGTCGCCGATGGTCTGGTCCAGCGAGATCGGCTCACGCGCGTACTGCTGGATCTCCAGCACCTTCTCCGGCGTGATGTCCATCTCCTTGGCGAGTTCCTCGGGAGTGGGCTCGCGACCGAGGTCCTGCAGCAGCTCGCGCTGAATGCGCCCGAGCTTGTTGATGACCTCGACCATGTGGACCGGGATGCGGATGGTGCGCGCCTGGTCGGCCATGGCGCGCGTGATGGCCTGGCGGATCCACCACGTCGCGTACGTGGAGAACTTGTAGCCCTTGGTGTAGTCGAACTTCTCGACGGCGCGGATCAGGCCGAGGTTGCCCTCCTGGATCAGGTCCAGGAAAGCCATGCCGCGGCCGGTGTAGCGCTTGGCCAGTGAGACGACCAGGCGCAGGTTGGCCTCCAAGAGGTGGTTCTTGGCCTTCGTGCCGTCGTAGGCGACCTCGCGCAGCGCCCGTCGCTGCGGCATCGACACCTTTTCGCCGGAGGCCTGCATCCGGGCGAGCAGTTCGGCGGCGTAGAGGCCGGCCTCGATCCGCTTGGCCAGGGCCACCTCTTCCTCTGCGTTGAGCAGCGCGACCTTGCCGATCTGCTTCAGGTAGGCGCGGACCGAGTCGGCCGAGGCGGTGAGCTCGGCGTCCTTGCGCGCCTGGCGCAGGGCTTCGGACTCCTCTTCGTCCCAGACGAAGTCGCCGGACTCCTTGCCGTCCTTGGACTCGTCCTTCTTCTCCTCGTCGCCCGCGTCCTCCGCGTCGTCGGCGTCCGCCTCAGTGCCCTCCTGCGCGTCGCCGCCGGCGATGTCGACCTCGAGGTCGTTGAGATCGACGTCGGTGTCCTCGATGTCGTCGATCGAGTCGGGGCCGTCCTCGAGCTCCGCCTCGTCACCCTGGACTTGCGGATCCTCGGGCGCGGTGACGTCTGCCCCGGCCTTCTTAGCGGCGGCCTTCTTGGCGGCTGCCTTGGCGGGTGCGGCCTTCTTGGCAGCAGCCTTGGCGGGTGCGGCCTTCTTGGCGGGCGCGGCCTTCTTCGCCGCTGCCTTAGCGGGTGCGGCCTTCTTGGCGGCTGCCTTGGCGGGTGCGGCCTTCTTGGCGGGAGCCTTCTTGGCAGGAGCGGGTGCCGCCTCCGCCGCGGTGTCCTGCGCATCGTCCGCGGTCTTCGTCGAGGCCGCCTTCCGCACCGTCTTGGATGCGACGGCGGTCAGCTTCTTGGCCGTGCTCGCCGCCTTGCCGGCCGCGGTCTTCTTCTCTGTTGCGGACGTGCGCGCGGTGGTCTTGGGGGCAGCCACGGGCAACCTTTCGAATTCGCAGAGGGGCAGCGTCGCAGTGCGGGGCTGCTGCCGGTTACGGCATACGGCCCGCGGGCTTGGGCGACGCGCATGGTGGGTCTGGGTGGTCACGCCCGGTCGATCGGCCGTCGCAACGTGTTCCATTGTAACGAAACACTCAGGTTTGATCGGTAACCACCAGGTCAGAAGCGGTGTGTCAGGGGCGCATCCCGGCTTCTGCAGCCATCGCCGCACCGACGATGCCAGCCGTGTTGCGCAGGTTCGCGGGAACCACGGGAGTGGAGTTGGTCAGCAAGGGGGTCCACTTGTGTGCCTTGCGGCTGATCCCCCCACCGACGATGAACAGCGCCGGGGAGAAGAGCATCTCGTACTCGGCGAGCACCCGGGACAGCTTGCCCGCCCAGTGCTTGTAGGACCACTCGTTGACCTCCTTGGCCCGCGAGGACGCCTGCGCCTCGGCTTCCTCGCCGTCGACCTGCAGGTGCCCCAGCTCGGTGTTGGGGAGCAGTTGGCCGCCGGGCAGCAGCACTGCCGACCCGATGCCCGTTCCCAGGGTCAGCATGATGATCACGCCGTCGACGGCGTCGTCATTCGTCCCGTATTCGACTTCGGCCAATCCGGCGGCGTCGGCGTCGTTGAGCACCGACAGCGCCGGTGACGACAAGTGCCTACCGAACAACTCGTAGGGGTCGATGCCGATCCAGGCCTTGTCGATGTTGGCCGCCGAGCGCACGATGCGGCCCGCGACGACCGAGGGGAGCGTGATCCCGACGCGCCCGGTCCATCCGAAATGGTCGACGATCTGCGCTACGGTGGCCGCCACCGCATCGGGGGTCGCCGGCTGTGGCGTGGTGATCTTGAATCGGTCGCCCACGAGTTCGCCGGTCTTCAGGTCGACGATTCCGCCCTTGACTCCGGAACCGCCCACGTCCACCCCGAATCCGTACCGTGGATCGGCGGCGTCGACGGTGATGACGACCGGCTCAGCGTCGTTTGCGGGAGATGCGGGGGCGGGGTGATCAGCGGACATGGAATCGGCCTCTCGGGTGCGCGGCGGTGGTCGGACGGCGATGGGCCAAGGCTATCGGGGACAATGGTCCGGTGACGACGCCTCCCGAAAAACGACCGAACCTGATCGACGAGCACGCGGCTGAACTGGTCGAGGTCGCCATCGAGGTCGCGCAGCGTGCGGCGGCACACGTGCGGGTGCGGCGTCCGGAACTCTTCGGTGCCGCCTCACCGCCGGCGGCGGATGCAATCCGGACGAAGTCGGCGCCCACCGATCCGGTGACCGTCGCCGACACCGAGGCTGAGGAGGTAATCCGCGCCGAGCTGGCCCGTTTGCGCCCCGGTGACGACGTTCTCGGTGAGGAGGGCGGCGGATCCCGCGAGGTCCCTTCGGGTATCCGGTGGGTGGTCGACCCGATCGATGGCACGGTCAACTTCCTCTACGGCATCCCGGCCTACGCGGTGTCGGTCGCTGCGCAGATCGATGGGCGCTCGGTCGCCGGTGCGGTCGTCGACGTCGCGCGCGAACGGACCTACCACGCGGCCGCGGGATGGGGCGCCTTCGTGACCGATGCGCACGGCACCGTCGCGCTGCACGCGAGCGCCGCGGCTGATCCGGCACTCGCACTGGTTGCCACCGGTTTTGCGTACTCGGCGCAGCGGCGGCGCGAGCAGGCGCGGATCCTTGGGGAACTGTTGCCGCAGGTGCGCGACATCCGGCGGATCGGTGCCGCTGCACTCGACCTGTGCCTGGTTGCCGAAGGGGCGGTGGATGCCCACTACGAACACGGTCTGTCGCCGTGGGATTGGGCCGCGGGCGGGCTGATCGCCGCAGAGGCCGGCGCTTTGGTCATCACCCCGCCGGCCGGATCGCGTTCGGACGCCGGTGAAGTGACCGTCGCCATCGCGCCGGCACTGGCGGCATCGCTGCGCGCCTTGCTCGACGATTGCGGCGCACTGGACCCGCTCCCGATCTGACCCGCTCCCGATCTGACCCGCTCCCGATCTGACGCGGGAGTATCCGGCGGGTCCCGTGCGGGCCGGGGTCAGCATTTGCCGGAGTGGACCGCCTTGATCAATGCAGGGTCGACACCGGTCTTCGGGTTGCGCGGATCCGCCGACCGCAGGGCTTCCAACGCCGCCTGGGCGTCGGCAGAGCGCTCGGTCCCCGTGAAGTATTCGCCGAGCGCCAAGTCGACGTCGGTCCCTTGGCGCCCGTCGATGACCAGCTGCGCGCAGGGGACGGCCAACCATAGGGCAGCTGCGCTGGCCTTCCCGCCTTCGCCGAACCGAATCTGGCCGACGCAGTTCATATCGCGATTCGGATAGAGGGGGTCGTCGCCGACTGGATTGTTCTGCGTGGGGGAGAAGCCCTGGTTCATCAGCTCATCAGCGACCGATTGTGCTTTGCCGCGCTGATTCGACGCGTTGAGGACGCGGACACCGAAGGTGGCCAGTGCCGCCGGCGCGACGTCGAGCATGTCGTCGCGGCTCATCGCCGTGAGTTTCGGCGCCGGGGCGGGCGCCGGGCCCGCCGGTGTCGGAGCGGCGGATGGGTCGGGAGTGGCCACCGAAGGTTGGTTGCAGTCGATCGGCACACGCGAGGAATCCCCGCCGGTCAGCGCGACGGACCAGACGAGCAGCCCCAGGGCGGCCAGGATGGCCGCGGCGATGATGGCGGGGGTCGGGACGCGCCGTCGGAACGGTCGGCCGTTGTGGTCCTTCGAGTAGCCGTTGGTGATTGAGGCGACCACGCGCCCGCCTTCCTGCTCGTCCCGGTCCGTCCTGGTGCGCCCACGGCATCGTGCGCGTGGGCCGCACCCCATCCTGCGAACACTGTAGCCGGGCCTCCCCGGCGGGGCGGGCACGCCGCGAGGTGAGCCGTCATTGACTTTCGGTCGGTGCCGCGCTAAATTGCGGCTGCCTCAAACAGCCAAAGCCCGTTTGACCACCGCCCTACTGTGATCGAAATCACATCCGATTCGAACCGGTACCGGGCAACAAAACCGGACTGTGCAACGTTGGAAGCGACACCGGCACGGGTCCGCTCGCATCGCCTGGAACGCTATGCACGACGTTGTGCACGATCGGGCCTACGACGCGGACGCGCCGCCGCGCCGGACCAGGGGCAGGCGCACAGGACTAACAGGGGAGAGGAAGCAGGACAATGGCCACCGACTACGACGCACCGCGACGTACCGAATCCGACGACATCAGCGAGGACTCGCTGGAGGAACTGAAGGCTCGCCGCAGCGAAGCACAGGCGGCGTCGGTCGATGTCGATGAGGTGGAGACCGCCGAGTCGTTCGAGCTGCCCGGGGCGGACCTGTCCGGCGAGGAGCTCTCGGTCCGGGTGGTCCCGAAACAGGCTGACGAGTTCACCTGTACCCGCTGCTTCCTCGTCTACCACCGCAGCCGCCTCGCGCGCGAAAAGGGCAACGAGCGCATCTGCGTCGACTGCGCGTAGCCGCCGTCGCGGCGCTACGCCGATTCGACCGCCGGCCCTGCCTCGCGCGGCACGGTTCGCGTTCGTTTGCGGCGCAGCAGCACTTTGCGCGACCCGTCCGGATAGAGCCGGGTCCGTTTCAGCTCCCAACCCCCGAATTCGGCCTGGATCGCCAGGCGCATCGCCGCGTTGATGCGCGTCACCTCCGGCGGCAGCCGCAAGACCATCGCCTCGAGGTCTTCGCCCTCCTGAAGCTCCCAGCCTGGCGGTAGCCGTCGAGTGCGCTCCCCGGGCGGGCGCTGTGCGTCGGAGGCGCCGTTATCGCCGGACAACGCGCTGCAGCCCGTCGCCGACCGCCGACAGCACGAACACGGCCCCGGAATCCGGGTCGACGGCGATGTTGTCGGGTTGGCGGACCGTGGTGAACGCGGCCCGTTCCCGGGGCTCTCCGGTGGACAGGTCGAATCCGACGACCCGGTTGGCAGCCGTCTGTGACACCCAGAGCAGGTTGGCGCGGTCGTCGTAGGCGAGCCCGTAGGGGCCGTCGGCCAGCGGGAAGCGGAACCGCATGATCAATGGGTCGCCGTAGAAGCCGAGAATCTGGCGGTCGCGCGGATTGGCCACCAGGAAGCGCCCGAAGTGGTCGGCGACCAGCGTCGTCGCTCCGTTGCCGGCGCGCAGCGCGGCCCCGCGGTCGCCGGCGTCGGGGTCGACGGTGGTGACGAGCGACTGTGCCCGGTCTAACACGACGATCTGGCGCCGGCCGTCGCGACGTGCGACGGCGACCTGGTCCACCCGCACGAGACCGCCGACGTCGTGGGTCTGCACCAGCGACGAAGACAGGACCAGCAGGTGTCCGTGCTCGGTGCCGACGAAAACCTCGCCGTCGTCGACGGCCACCGCCAGGCCGGGGCGGGCCAGCGCGGCTACCGTCGTCGTCCCCGTCGCAGAGATGCGCACCACCGATGCTGGACCGACGGCGACGAAGCCGTCCCCGTCGGCGGCGATGGCCCGCACCTGCGGACTGGCGACGACCCGCGGCGGTCGAGACGGGTCGGCTGCGTCGAACAGTGACACCGACCGTCCGTCGCGTGCGATCGCAGCCACGGTGGCACCCGGCCCCCGGGTCAGAGCCAGCGCGGTGCCCAGCCCCGGTGCGGGCACGACGGTGCCCGTGGCCGGGGCGGTGACCGGTGGGGCCGACAACGGTGTCGCCGGCGTCACCGTCGGCACGTCGGGGCGGCCGTGTTGGTTGCCCGAGCCACAGCCCGCGAGTCCGACGATGAGGACGGCGGTCGCGGCGGCGACGACGGCACGGGTGGGGTGGCGGGACGGCATGCCGACTATCTTGCCAGCCGCCCGTGAGTAGGATTGCCCGTCGTGGTTGACATGACATGGCTGCAAACCGTGGTGCTGAGCGTGGTCCAGGGACTCACGGAGTTTCTGCCCATCTCGTCGTCGGGACACCTGCTCATCGTGTCGCGGCTGTTCTGGGACACCGATGCGGGGGCTTCGTTCACCGCTGTCTCGCAATTGGGCACGGAGCTGGCCGTCCTCGTGTACTTCGCCAAGGACATCTGGCGCGTCGTCCTCGCCTGGTTCGCGGGCCTGCGCAACAGCGATGCCCGCGGAGCCGACTACCGCATCGGCTGGGCCGTCATTGTCGCGACGATCCCCATCGGCATCGTCGGCTTCGCCTTCAAGGATCTGATCCGCGACGACGTGCGCACGAACATGTACCTCACGGCATCGGTGCTCATCGCCTTCTCCGGAGTCTTCTGGCTTGCCGAGCGCTACGGCACACAGCAGCGTTCGCTCGAGCAGGTGACGATGCGCGATGCGATCACGATGGGTTTGGCGCAGTGTCTGGCGCTCATCCCCGGCGTCTCCCGGTCGGGTGCGTCGGCCAGTGCCGGATTGTTCGTCGGGCTTGACCGCGAAGCCGCATTCCGGCTGTCTTTCCTGCTCGCCATCCCGGCGGTCTTCGGTGCCGGATTGTTCAGCCTGCCCGACGCCTTCCACCCCAGCGGGGTGGGCCTGGCAGCTAGCGGCCCGCAGCTGCTGGTGTCGGTGGCCATCGCCTTCGTGGTCGGTTATGCCGCTATCGCCTGGCTCCTGAAGTTCGTCTCCCACCATTCGCTCAACTGGTTCGGCGTGTATCGGGTGGCGCTGGGCGTGGTGCTGCTGATCCTCCTGGGCACCGGCGTCGTCGCCAGCGGTCCGCTCCCTGCGGCCTGATTGCCCCGCCCGTAAGCTGATCCCATGGCGGTCATCCTGGTGCGGCACGGGCGATCCACGGCGAATACAGCGGCGGTGCTCGCCGGACGCAGCCCGGGAATCGGGCTCGACGAGGTGGGGCGCGATCAGGCCGCGCAGCTCCCGGCGCGTCTGGGCGAGCGGGGCGCCGACCTCGTCGCCATCGCCCGCTCCCCGTTGCAGCGGTGCGCCGAAACGGTCGCGCCGCTGGTCGACGGCCTGACCGGGGTACCGCAGGTGATCGTCGACGGTCTCACCGAAGTCGACTACGGGGAATGGACGAACCGGCCGTTGCGCGAACTCGTCAAAGAACCGTTGTGGCAGACGGTGCAGCGCCAGCCCAGCGCCGCGGTCTTCCCCGGCGGCGAAGCCATGTCGGCGATGGCGAACCGGGCGGTGACCACCGTGCGCGAACTCGACGCCCAGTACGGCGGTGAGGACGGCACCGGCCTATGGGTCGCTTGCACGCACGGCGACATCATCAAGGCCGTCATCGCCGACGCCATGGGCCTGCACCTCGACGGATTTCAGCGCATCGTCGTCGAGCCGGCGTCGATGTCGGTGATCCGCTATCACCCGCGCCAGACCTATGTGCACACCGTGAACAACACCGCACACCTGTCCCTCCCGGCGCGCGACGCGGCGCTGGCAGGGGCCGTCGGCGGCGCGACCGGGGCGGGAGGGCGCTGATATGTCGCGCTCGATCCATGTGTTCCGCAGCCCCGACCGGTTCATCTCCGGGACGGTGGGCGAGCCCGGTGACCGCACGTTCTACGTGCAGGCTGTCCACGCCAGCCGCGTCGTATCGGTGCAGGTGGAGAAGCAGCAGGTGGCGATCCTCGCCGACCGCATCGACGCCCTCCTCGACGAGGTGGCCCGTCGTTTCGCCACGCCAATCCCGCCGGCCACCGGCGAGGTGGACGACCTGCAACCGCTCGTCATGCCGATCGACACCGAGTTCCGCGTCGGCACGATGGGACTGGGCTGGGACGCGAATGAGAACTCGGTGGTCGTCGAACTGCTCGCGGTGACCGAGGAGTCGCTCGACGAGAGCATCGTCCTCGACGACCGCGACGACGGCCCGGACGCTTTGCGGGTGTTCCTCACCACCGAGGCGGCGCGCGGGTTCGCCGCCCGGGCCGAGGCGATCGTGTCCGCGGGCCGCCCGCCGTGCCCGCTGTGTTCGGAGCCACTCGATCCCGACGGTCACCTGTGCGTGCGCACCAACGGTTACAAGCGCGAACCGCTGGCCCTGGAGCCGTATGACTTCGATCTCGGCGCAGACGGCGACAGTGGCGGTGACGTCAACGACGAGCCGGAGTAGCCGATGACCGACGCGGGCGGGAACGACGTCATCGACGCGTTGGCGCACGGGGAGTTGGAGGTCCTCGGCCGGATTCCCCATGCCAGCAACGTCACGCTGGTCGCGACGGCCACCTGCGCCGACGGCAATCCGGTGCGGTGCGTCTACAAACCGGTCAGCGGCGAGGCTCCACTGTGGGACTTTCCGGATGGCACACTGGCCGGGCGCGAGGTCGCCGCCTATCTTGTGTGCGCCGATCTCGGGTGGGACACGGTGCCACACACGGTGTTCCGGGCTTCGGGACCGCTCGGTGAGGGCATGGTGCAACGCTGGGTCGACGTGGTCGACCCGGTCGACCCCGGAGGGCAGTCGGGTCCGGAGCTGGTCGACCTGTGCGGCCCGGATGCGGTACTGGCGGACTACTTCCCGATCGTGTCGGGCTTCGACGGGCGCGGCGACGAAGTCGTCCTGGTCCACGCCGATGACCCGCGACTGCAGCGGATGGCAGTCCTCGACGTGCTGCTCAACAACGCCGACCGCAAGGGCGGCCACATCCTGGCCGGGGTCGACGGTGTGGTGTACGGCATCGACCACGGCATCTGCCTGCACACCCACGACAAACTGCGCACCGTGCTGTGGGGCTGGGCCGGATCGGCGGTCCCCGGCGGCCTTCTCGCCGACGTCGACGCGTTCGCGCAACGGCTGGCCGACCCCCACGGGGAGCTGGCGGCCGGGTTGCGCGGGTTGATCACCGCCGACGAGGTGGCGGCCCTGCTCAACCGCGCCCGCCGGTTGGTCGACGACCCGGAGTTGCCGTCGCCGCCGGATCATCGACCTATTCCGTGGCCGCCGTTCTGAGTCCTCCTGCGGACACCTAAGCTGGCGGGCATGCAGTCGTGGTCACCGCCGGCAGTGCCGCAGCTCGCCGGAGCGCCCCCAGCCCTCCGCCTGTACGACACCTCGGCCCGCCAGGTGCTCCCGGTCGCGCCCGGGAAAACAGCGACGATGTATGTCTGCGGCATCACCCCCTACGACGCGACCCACCTCGGCCACGCCGCCACCTACCTCACCTTCGACCTCGTCAACCGGTTGCTGCGCGACGCCGGACACGAGGTCGTCTACGTGCAGAACGTGACCGACGTCGACGATCCGCTCTTCGAGCGGGCGCAGCGCGACGGCGTGGATTGGCGCGACCTGGGCGCTCGTGAGATTGCACTGTTCCGCGACGACATGGCGGGACTGCGGGTGCTGCCGCCCCAGGAGTACGTGGGCGCCGTGGAATCTGTCGGCGAGGTCGTCGAGATGGTCGGGCGCCTACTCGAGTCCGGAGCGGCCTACATCGTCGATGACGCCGAGTATCCCGACGTCTACTACCGGATCGATGCCACCGAGCAGTTCGGCTACGAGTCGGGCTACGACCGGCCGACGATGGAGATGTTCTTCGCGCAGCGGGGCGGGGATCCCGACCGTCCGGGCAAACGCGACCGTCTCGACGCGCTGCTGTGGCGCGCCCGGCGCGACGGCGAGCCGTCGTGGCCGGCGCCGTTCGGCGACGGACGGCCCGGGTGGCACATCGAATGCTCGGCCATCGCGCTGAACCGCCTGGGTGCCGGGTTCGACATCCAGGGCGGCGGCAACGACTTGATCTTCCCGCACCACGAGTTCTCCGCCGCCCATGCCGAGGCGCTCACCGGCGTCCGCCGCTTCGCCCGGCACTACGTGCACACCGGGATGATGGGGTTGGACGGGGAGAAGATGTCCAAGAGCCTGGGCAACCTGGTGTTCGTGCACAAGCTGCGCGAGGCCGGTGTCGATCCCGGTGCGGTGCGCCTGGCACTGGGGGCCCAGCACTACCGCGCCGACCGGATGTGGACCGATGCGGTGCTCGAGGAGGCCGTCGCCCGTCTGAACCGCTGGCGCGCCGCGGTGGCGACCGGGACGGGCCCCGACGCCGCGCCGGTCATCGAGCGGGTGCGCGCGCACCTGGCCGACGACTTGGACACGCCGAAGGCCCTGGCGGCGATCGACGGGTGGGTCGCCGATGTCGAACTGGGCCTTGGGAGCGACTCGTCGGGTGCGGCCGACGTGGTGGCGGCGGTCGACGCGCTACTCGGCGTCGACCTGCGCTAAGGTCCGAACCGTGGCACAGGTGAAGCGCATCCCGACTGACACCTCCGAGGGGGTGTGGACAGTGGTGACCCGGACATCGACCTACCTCCTCGACTTCGGTGAGATGACGCTGTTGCGCGCGCCCGGCGTCGGCAGCAGCAGTGATGGTGCGTGGGAGATCAGTGAGTTGCGGCGCGACTCCGAGGACATCCCGCTGTTGGGCGTCAAGGTGTGCACGGTGGGGGAGTCGGCCCAGTTCTGGGTACGCGCCGTCGATGACCCGGATGTCCGGACGTGGCGCATCACGACGCCGGTCGTGTCCATCGAGCGGATCGGCTGACCCGACCCCCGCGGGGCCCGGACGGTCGGAAACTAGCCGGCGTCGGGGTTGCGGCGCCGCAGGTAGCGCTCGAAATCTGCGGCGAGCTGCTCACCGTCGATCTCCGGCAGCGTCTCCGGATCCGTCGCCGCCGCATCGTCGTTCTCCTCGAGCTGGCGGATGTACTCGGCCATATCCTCGTCGTCGGAGGTCATCTCGTCGACGGTGCGCTCCCACGCCGCCGCGCGCTCGGGCAGTTGGTCCATCGGGATCTCGAGGTCGAGGACGTCTTCGAGTCGGCGCAGCAGTGCCAGTGTCGCCTTTGGATTCGGTGAGGACGAAAGGTAGTGCGGGACGGCGGCCCAGAGCGACACCGACGGGATCCCAGCGGCGACGAGGCCGTCCTGCAGCACGCCGGTGATCCCCGTCGGTCCCTGGTACCGCGACTCGGCAAGCCGGTACTGCTTGGCCGCCTCACTGCTGTGCGCCGAACCGGAGATCGACACGGGGCGCGTGTGGGGTACATCGGCCATCATCGACCCCAGCATCACCGCCGAGGTGACACCGGCGATCTCGGCGATCTCGGCTATCTCCGCGACGAAGGCCCGCCAGCGGAAGTTGGGCTCGATGCCCTTGACCAGCACCAGGTCATGGTCGGCGCCCGGCGGCGAGCAGTAGGAGAACGTCGTCGTCGGCCACTCCAGGCGCCGGCTGACCCCGTCGATCAGGTGGACCGTCGGCCGACTCACCTGGAAGTCGTAGTAATCGTCGGGGGTGATCTCGCAGGCCTGCTCGGCATTCCAGAACAGCTCGAGGTGCTCGACCGCACCTGTGGCGGCCTCGCCCGCATCGTTCCAGCCCTCGAATGCGGCCACCAGCACGGGGCTGCGCAATTGCGACAGCGTGACGGGGTGATCGGGGGTCATAGGACCAGCCTACGGTGGAGCGCTGCGGGCGGGCGAATACTCTGGTGGACATGAATTCGGTGTCTATCGGCGTGCCCGCCTACGATTCGACGCTGCTGTCGGCCATGTCGCAGCGCGTCCTGATCGGTGACGGCGCGATGGGCACGATGCTGCAGGCGGCGGATCTGACGCTCGACGACTTTCTCGGTCTCGAGGGCTGCAACGAGATCCTCAACGAGACTCGCCCCGATGTGCTGGCCCACATCCACCGGTCGTACTTCGAAGCAGGTGCGGATCTCGTCGAGACCAACACCTTTGGGTGCAACCTTTCGAACCTCGGCGACTACGACATCGCCGACCGCATCACCGATCTGGCCTACCGTGGAACGGCGATCGCGCGCGGCGTCGCCGACGAGATGGGCAAGACGGCCTCGGGCACCGATCGCTTCGTGCTGGGCTCCATCGGGCCGGGCACCAAGCTGCCCAGCCTGGGGCACACGACGTTCGCGGTGCTGCGCGACGCCTACCAGCAGTGTGCGACGGGAATGCTCGACGGCGGTGCCGACGGCATCCTCATCGAGACCGCCCAAGACCTGCTGCAGGTGAAAGCTGCCGCCGTCGCATGCCGGCGGGCCATGGCGCAGGTCGGCCGACACATTCCGATCCTGGTGCACGTGACGGTCGAGACGACCGGGACCATGCTCCTGGGCTCGGAGATCGGCGCGGCACTGACCGCGCTGGAACCGCTGGGCATCGACGTCATCGGGCTGAACTGTGCGACCGGTCCGGCCGAGATGAGCGAGCACCTGCGCTACCTGTCGCGTCACGCACGGATCCCGGTGTCGGTGATGCCCAACGCGGGTCTGCCGGTGCTCGGTCCGAAGGGGGCCGAGTATCCGCTGACCCCGGAGGAGCTGGCCGTCGCGCTGAGCGGCTTCGTCACCGAGTACGGGCTGTCGATGGTCGGCGGCTGCTGTGGCACGACGCCCGAGCACATCCGACAGGTCGCCGATGCGGTCGCCGCGGTGGAGCGCGCCCCGCGCGATCCGCAACATGAATCGGCGACGTCGTCGCTGTATACGTCGGTGCCCTTCGACCAGGACGCCAGCTTCCTGGTGATCGGGGAGCGGACCAACTCCAACGGGTCCAAGGCGTTCCGCGAGGCGATGATCGCGCAGGACTACCAGCACTGCCTCGACGTCGCCAAGGAGCAGACGCGCGACGGTGCGCACATGCTCGACCTCAACGTCGACTACGTCGGCCGTGACGGGGCGCTGGACATGACGGCGCTGGCCACACGGTTTGCGACGGCCTCGACGCTACCGATCATGATCGACTCCACCGAGCCCGATGTGATCGAGGCCGGTCTGGAAGCACTCGGCGGGCGCTGCGCGGTCAACTCGGTCAACTTCGAGGATGGCGACGGCCCCGGGTCGCGCTACCAGCGGATCATGGCGCTCGCCGTCGAACACGGCGCCGCGGTCGTGGCGCTGACCATCGATGAAGAGGGGCAGGCGCGCACCGCCGACCACAAGGTGCGTATCGCCGAGCGCCTGATCGCCGACCTGACGGGCCAGTGGGGCCTGTCCGAAGAGGACATCATCGTCGACGCGTTGACGTTCCCGATCTCCACCGGCCAGGAAGAGGTGCGCCGCGACGGCATCGAGACGATCGAGGCGATCCGCCGGCTCAAGGAGGCGCATCCGTCGCTGCACTTCACCCTGGGCATTTCGAACATCTCGTTCGGCCTGAACCCTGCCGCGCGGCAGGTGTTGAACTCGGTGTTCCTGCACGAGTGCGTCCAGGCCGGGCTGGACACGGCGATTGTGCACGCATCGAAGATCCTGCCGATGGCGCGGATTCCCGACGAGCAGCGCGAGGTCGCTCTCGACCTCGTCTACGACCGTCGACGCGAGGGTTACGACCCGCTGCAGAAGCTGATGGAGTTGTTCGAAGGCGTGTCTGCGGCGTCGTCGCGGGAGAGCCGGGCGGCCGAGTTGGCCGCGCTGCCACTCTTCGAGCGGCTGGAGCGGCGCATCGTCGACGGTGAGCGCGCCGGCCTGGAGGCCGACCTCGACGAGGCGATGACGCAGGTGCCGCCGCTGGAGATCATCAACAAGACGCTGCTGAATGGGATGAAGACCGTCGGCGAGCTGTTCGGGTCGGGTCAGATGCAGTTGCCGTTTGTGCTGCAGTCGGCCGAGGTCATGAAGGCCGCCGTCGCGCACCTCGAGCCGCACATGGAGTCGACCGGCGACAGCGGCAAGGGCCGCATCGTCCTGGCGACGGTGAAGGGCGACGTCCACGACATTGGCAAGAACCTGGTCGACATCATCCTGTCCAACAACGGTTACGAGGTGGTCAACCTCGGGATCAAGCAGCCGATCAACACCATCTTGGAGGCGGCGCGCGACAAGAATGCCGACGTCATCGGGATGTCGGGGCTGCTGGTGAAGTCGACGGTGGTCATGAAGGAGAACCTCGAGGAGATGAACTCTCGGGGTGCTGCGGAGTACCCGGTGCTTCTCGGCGGTGCCGCGCTGACCCGCGCGTATGTGGAGAACGACCTCACCGAGACCTACGACGGTGACGTCCACTACGCGCGCGACGCCTTCGAGGGCCTGCGGCTGATGGACGACATCATGGCCGTCAAGCGCGGTGAGGGGCCCGACCCCGATAGCGAAGAGGCCAAGGCCGCCGCAGCGAAGGCCGCCGAGCGCAAGGAGCGTCACGCGCGGTCCAAGGCGATCGCGGCCAAGCGCAAGGCTGCCGAGGTGCCGGTGGAAGTGCCGGCGCGTTCGGATGTCGCTGCTGACAACGAGATCCCGGTGCCGCCGTTCTGGGGCAGTCGCGTTGTGCGCGGCATCCCCGTCGCCGACTACCTGACGTGCCTGGACGAGCGTGCGCTCTTCCTGGGTCAATGGGGGCTGCGCGGAGCGCGCGGCGGCGAGGGGCCGAGCTACGAGGACCTCGTGGAGACCGAGGGCCGGCCGAGGCTGCGGCACTGGATCGACCGGCTCTCCACCGAGGGGATCCTCGCCCATGCCGCCGTCGTGTACGGCTACTTCCCGGCGGTGAGTGACGGCGACACGGTGCACGTGCTCACCGAGCCCGACCCGTCGGCTCCGGTGCGCGTGAGCTTCGAGTTCCCGCGCCAGCAGCGTCCGCGGTTCCTCAACATCGCCGACTTCATCGCCTCACGCGAGCGGGCGATCGAGATGGGCCGCACCGATGTGTTGCCGCTGCAGCTGGTGACGATGGGCAGCGAGATCGCCGACTTCGCGAACGAGTTGTTCGCCGGCGACGCCTACCGCGACTACCTCGAGGTGCACGGGATCAGCGTGCAGCTCACCGAGGCGCTCGCCGAGTACTGGCACCAGCGGGTGCGCTCAGAGCTGACATTCGCCGGTGGGTCGATGGCCGCCGAAGACCCCGACGACCCGCAGGGCTTCTTCGACCTCGAATACCGCGGCGCCCGATACTCCTTCGGCTACGGCGCGTGCCCGAACCTGGAGGACCGCGCGCACATGGTCGACCTGCTGGAGTCGGAGCGGATCGGCGTCGTGCTGTCGGAGGAGTTGCAGCTGCACCCGGAGCAGTCGACCGATGCGTTTGTGCTGCACCACCCCGAGGCCAAGTACTTCAACGTCTGAGGCTTCGCCATTCGAGCGTGGTGGGTCTCGCGACGGGCGTGCGGTGTGACCGATCAGCCAGTGTGAGGTGGGCCGTCGGCGCTGTTTCGTGCTGCTCGACGGTGAGATGATGCGACGGTGAGCAATACACCGCCCGCAGCGGTCCTGTGGGATATGGACGGCACCCTGATCGACTCCGAGCCGATCTGGGACATCGCCGTCGAAGATTTCGCCGAGCGCAACGGACTGGCACTGAGCCCCGAACTGCGCGAGGCGACCCTGGGGAACTCGCTGCCCGACGCGATGTCCAAGGTCTACGACGCCGCGGGGATCGCGGTGGACGATCGTGACACCGACGCCGACGCCCGCTGGCTGCTGGATCACGTCGGAGGATTGTTCGAGGAGGGGCTGCCGTGGCGGCCGGGGGCGCGCGAGGCGCTCGACGCCGTCGGCGACGCCGGTATCGCGATGGTCCTGGTGACCAATACCGTGCGCGAACTGACCGAGGTCGCGCTCGCAACGATCGGCCGCGCTCGATTCAGTGCGACGGTGTGCGGCGACGAGGTGCCGATGGGCAAACCGGCACCGTTCCCATATCTGCGTGCCGCCGATCTCCTCGGCTATGGGCCGTATGCGTGCCTGGTGGTCGAGGATTCGCCGACGGGGGCTGCCTCGGCGAGCGCTGCGGGCTGTCCCGCGCTCATCGTGCCGTCCGCGGTCGCCGTTTCGGAGGCACCGGGGCGGGTGTTCCGGGAGTCTCTCGTGGGCGTGGGTGTGGGCGAGCTGTCCGAGGCGTTCCACGAGGCCCTGGCCCTCCAGTAGTCGGCGGTGCACTCCCGCTCCACGGCCTCGATCCCGCTCCACCGGTCGGCGAGGCGGGATCGAGACGGCGAAGCGGGTGGGCGATGATTGTCATCGTGAACGCGCTTGCCGTCCTGCTCACAGTTCTGGCGACCATCGGTGTCCCAGTCGCGCACGCTGCGCCGGCCGTGCCGGGATGGTGCTCGCCGTCGGTGATGGCGCTGGGGTATTCGGACGCGCTCGACAAGCGCACGTATGGCGGGGAGACGGTGGCCGGGTTGTCGGCGCTGGCGCACGACCCGCGGGCGGCGCGGTACCTCGCACTGGCCGACCGCACGCCGACGACGGCGCTGATCTGGCCCCTCGCCGGCCTCGACGAGCTACCGGTGGCGCAGCCGCGTGTGGCGGGCCCGCCGATCCGACTGCACGGCCGCGACGGCCGGGCGATCCCGGGGAAGGCCGATACCGAGGGCCTCGCGGTGTTGGCCGACGGGCGACTCGCGGTCAGCTTCGAGCGCGGCCCCGCGATCTCGGTGTTCGACCGCGACGGACGGTGGCGCGACGACCTCGCGATTCCATCGCGGTTCCGGGTGACGCCGCTCGGGCAGGCGGTCCGGAACGGAACCCTGGAAGGGCTGACCGCGACGCCGGCGGGCGACCGGCTCGTCGCCGCGATGGAGAAACCACTGACTGGCGATGATCCGGGCACGCTGCGGATGCTCGACTACCGGCGCACCCGCGCTGGCCGGTTCGTCCTTGCCCGCGAACTCGTCTACCTCCCGGCTCCTGGGATGAGGGTTGCCGAGATCGCCGCGTACGGGCCCGACCGCCTTGTCGTGTTGGAGGCCGCCTACAGCCGGGCCCGTGGGAACAGCGTCGTGCTGACCACGGCGAACATCGGCCCGCCTGCGGGACGTGATTGGGTGCGCCGCCTGAATCGGCGCGTGCTGGCAGATCTTGCGCAGTGCCCGACGTTGGGTGCGCCCACCAGGGAAACCCAGCGCAACCCGTTGCTCGACAACTACGAGGGGATGGCGGTCTCCGCAGCCTACGCGGACGGGCACACGATCCACCTCGTCGTCGACGACAACCACTCGCCGCGACAAACCACGCGGTTGCTGACCCTGTGGGCTCGGCTGCCCTGAGGGTTGGACCGCCGCGCGGGAGACAGCGGGAAAGCGGCGGCGGGGAAAGCGATTGGGCCGCTCGCCCGTGACGTGGGAAGATGGGCAACCGTGAAAACCTTCGACGAACTGTTCGCCGAGCTGGGCGAAAAGGCCCGTACCCGACCGACGGGCAGCGGCACCGTCGCCGCGCTCGACTCCGGCGTGCACACGCTTGGGAAGAAGATCATCGAAGAGGCCGGTGAGGTGTGGCTGGCCGCCGAGCACGAGTCCGACGAGTCGCTGGGCGAGGAGATCTCCCAGCTGCTCTATTGGCTGCAGGTGATGATGATCAAGCGTGGCCTGAGCTTGGACGATGTCTACCGGCATCTGTGACCGCCCACCACTGAACGACCGATATCGACGACCGATAAGGACCTGAAACAGTCATGCTGCGCGTCGCAGTCCCCAACAAGGGAGCCCTCTCCGAGTCGGCGGGCACGGTGCTCGCCGAGGCCGGCTACCGCAAACGGTCGGACTCGAAGGACCTCACCGTCCTCGACACCGCCAACGACGTCGAGTTCTTCTTCCTGCGGCCCAAGGACATCGCGATCTACGTCGGGCAGGGAACGCTGGACCTCGGTATCACCGGTCGCGACCTCGCCGCCGACTCCGGTGCAGCCGTCGACGAGCAGCTGGCGATGGGCTTCGGGTCGTCGACGTTCCGCTACGCCGCCCCCGCGGGGACCGAGTGGACCGTCGCGGATCTCGCCGGCAAACGGATCGCCACGTCGTATCCGAACCTCGTACGCGCCGATCTGGGGGAGCGGGGCATTGAGGCCGAGATTATCCGCCTCGACGGCGCCGTCGAAATCTCGATCCAGCTGGGTGTCGCAGATGCGATCGCCGACGTGGTCGGATCGGGTCGCACGCTGCGCCAACACTCGTTGGTGGCTTTCGGCGATTCCCTGTGTGATTCCGAGGGAGTCCTGGTCTCCCGCAAGGGCGCCGAGCTGGACAAGGCCGCGCGCCAATTCGTCGCCCGTGTCCAGGGCGTCGTGTTCGGTCAGCAGTACGTGATGATCGACTACGACTGCCCGCGCGGACTCCTCGACGAGGCGTCCAAGTTGACCCCCGGCCTGGAATCGCCGACGGTGGCTCCGATGGCCGATCCGGACTGGGTGGCGGTGCGCGCAATGGTGCCGCGCAAGAACCACCAGAACCTGATGGATGAACTCGCCGAGCTCGGCGCCAAGGCAATCTTGGCCACCGACATCCGCTCCTGCCGCTTCTAGCGCGAGCGTCCTACGCGATGGCCTCGGCCGTGGCGTCCATGTCCGTGTGCACGGGGCACGTGGGGAAGGTGCCTAGCGCCGCGGTCGTGATGTTGCCCGGGGCGTAGCTCTTCATGCGGCGGTTCTTCTCGAAAGGCTTGGGGCGCAGTCGCGGTGGGAAGGCCCGCAAAACGGCGGCGCGCAGCCGCATGGCTCCGCGTGAGAGTGCGACGACGACGGCCGGCGGCTCCGAGTAGCCGAAGGCATCGAGCAGGGGGCGGTCCATGAGAGCGAGGGAGAACACGCGGACCGCCGAGCGAAAGGGTCGCGGATAGAAGGTGGTCATCAGCTCCATCGTCATGTCCGCGACGCGACGACCGCCCTCGTCGAATGCGAAGTGCTGCGCCTCGTAGGAGTCCAACAGGTCGGCGAACCCCTCGTAGGTTTCCGGGATGTCCTTGATGTTCATATGACGGCCGAGCTTGCGGTAGTAGTTCACCGATGCCGTCACCTCGTCGTAGGTGAGCCGGCGCCAGCCGTAGTCGTCGACCCAGCGCTTGGGCACCACGACGAAGGTGGCCAGGACATAGCGAAGGTCGTCGTTGGAGATGTCGTAGGACCGGTGCATTTGGTTGATCCGGCGGATCGCCGTCTTACCCTCGTCGGAGTCGAAGCCGCAGACCATCGGGCGCTCCAGGAGGATTCCGGTGTCGTCGTAGCGCTTTTGGGTGTCGTCGAAGCCACGCGTTTCCGACAGGAGTGCACCGATACTCGGCACCGCGTACGTGCGGAACAGGGCGAAGCTCAGTGCCTGGTTGAGGTCCCAGGGGAAGTCATAGATCATCACGTTCCGATAGATCTGCTCGAAATCGGTCTGGGGGTCGAGGCCCCGGTTACGGTCCCAACGAAACATGCGTGATCCTCTCAGCGTTGACTCCGTAAGTATACTTATGGAGTGGCGGAAAGAAAGCGAAACATTGCTGCCGGAAATAATGGACGCCATGATTGAAGACCGGGCCGCACAGGCCTCGCCGTTGCGCGACCGTTTCCTGGCTGCTGGGATGACCGTGCTCGGCCGAGACGGGTACCCCGGGTTCAAGCAAGCGGCTGTGTGCCGGCAGACCGGGCTCACCACCGGTGCCTTCTACCATTCCTTCCGCAACTGGAAAGAGTTCGAGGCGGCGCTGATCGAGCATTGGCGGGCCGAGGCTACCGACCGCATCGTCGCGCGGCTCGACGTCGCGCTCGCGCCCCACGAGCGGATCGATGCGCTGATCGCTGTCGCACTGTCACTCCCGCACCGTTCCGAGGCGGCGATCCGGATCTGGGCCGCGGGCGATGTGCGCGTGGCCGAATCGCTATCGGCAGTGGACGCGGCGCGCCGTGACGCAGTGGCCCGCTACCTGCGCGAGATCGGGATCGACCCCGGCCACGCGGACCGGTTCGCCGCGACGTCGTTGCTGTTGTTCATCGGCCACCAGGCGGCCGGAACTCCGCTCGAAGAATTGGAGTGGAGCATGCGCCACTTCGTCGAAACCGATCCGCAAGTGCGGGCTGCGCTCGTCGTCCGCTGAACGGCGCCGCGTCGCGGATCGGCACCCGCAGTGGTCGGAATGCAGCTCAGAGGATATTCAGCATCTCGATGTAGGTCGGTAGCGGCCAGAGGTCGTCGGCGACGATCGGCTCCAGCGCATCGGCCTTCTCCCGGACGGCGGTCATCTTCGGGATCAGTTTCTCCAAGGCGTAGCGCGACTCCTCATACTCGTTTTTGCCGTGCATCTTGTCGATCGCCGCAGTGAGTGCCTTGATCGCGTCGTCGAGCTCGATGATCTTCTCGCTGACCTCGGTCAGCAGCGGGGTCTTGGTGTGGACCCCGGCGGCCTTGAGTGAGGCGGCGGTGGCGGCCAGCTCGCCCTGGAAGCGGATCGCGGCCGGCAGCAGCATCGTCGTGGCGACCTCGACGGTCTCCTTCGCCTCGACCAGCAGGGTGAGCGCGTAGTACTCGAAGATGACGTCCTCGCGGGCCTTCAGCTCGCGGGCGCTGAGCACGCCGTAGCGCTCGAAGACCTCGACGACCTCGGGGGACGTGTACTCGACCACCGCGTCGACCGTGGTGCGCAGGTTCTTCAGGCCGCGCGAGGCCGCCTCCTCCTGCCAGGCGTCGGAGTAGCCGTCGCCGTTGAAGATGACATTGCCGTGCGTCGTGACGATCCCCTGCAGGACCTTCTGCACCGCCTCGGCAAGGGTGGCGCCCTCGGCGAGGAGCCCCTCCAACTCCGTGGAGATGAAGTCGAGCGAGTCGGCGAGGATGGTGTTGATCGCGACCATCGGGTCGGAGATCGACTGGTTGGAGCCGGGGGCGCGGTACTCGAAGCGGTTGCCGGTGAAGGCGAAGGGGCTCGTCCGGTTGCGGTCGCCCGGGTCGGCCTTGAGCGGCGGCAGGGTGTCGACGCCCAGCTCGATCACGCCGGCCGACTTCGAATCGGTCGCACCGCCCTTGGCGATCTGGTCGAAGACGTCCATGAGCTGGTCGCCGAGGAAGATCGAGATGATCGCCGGCGGGGCCTCGTTGGCGCCGAGTCGGTGGTCGTTGGACGCCGACGCCACCGCGGCCCGCAACAGGCCCCCGTACTTGTGCACCGAGCGGATGATGGCGCCGCAGAACGTCAGGAACTGCATGTTCTTGTGCGGGGTGTCACCCGGGTTGAGAAGGTTGCCCTGGTTGGCGTTGCCCAGCGAGAAGTTGACGTGCTTGCCCGACCCGTTGACGCCGGCGAACGGCTTCTCGTGCAGCAGGCACTTCATGCCGTACTTCTCGGCGACCTTCTTCATAGTGGTCATCATCAACTGCTGGTGGTCGTGGGCGAGTACGGAGCGCTCGAAGACCGGGGCGATCTCGAACTGGCCGGGCGCGACCTCGTTGTGCCGGGTCTTGGACGGGATGCCCAGCTTGAACAGCTCGCGGTCCAGCTCGATCATGAAAGCCAGCACCCGGTCGGGAATGGCACCGAAGTAGTGGTCGTCGAACTCCTGTCCCTTCGACGGCGGCGCCCCGAAGAGCGTCCGGTTACACGTCATCAAGTCCGGGCGGGCGTAGTAGAAGTGCTCGTCGACGAGGAAGTACTCCTGCTCGGCGCCCGCGTAGGAGACCACAGTGTCGACGTCGTCGTGCCCGAACAGCTCGAGCAGCCGCATCGCCTGCTTGCTCATCGCCTGCTGGCTGCGCAGCAGCGGGGTCTTCTTGTCGAGGGCCTCACCGGTCCACGAGATGAAGATCGTCGGGATACAGAGGGTGTTCCCGTTCGGGTTCTCCAGGATGTAGGCCGGGCTGGTGACATCCCAACCGGTGTAGCCGCGCGCCTCGAACGTCACGCGCAGGCCGCCGTTGGGGAAGCTCGACGCATCCGGCTCACCCTGCAGCAGGGTCTTGCCGGCGAACTCGGCCAGCGAGGACCCGTCGTTCTCGGGCTCGAGGAATGAATCGTGTTTCTCCGCAGTGAACCCGGTCAGCGGGTAGAAGACGTGCGCGTAGTGCGTGGCACCCTTCTCCACCGCCCAGTCCTTCATCGCGACGGCGACGTAGTCGGCGATCTGGGGATCCATCGAGGCACCCGAATCGATCGTCGCCGCGACTGCTTTGAACACGTGCTTGGGCAGACGCTTGCGCATCTCGGAAAGGCCGAACACGTTCCGCCCGAACGTGTCGCCCATCGGCTCGGTGAAACCCGCGGGCTCCTTCTCATACGACATCACTGCCTTGATCGCCTGACGTCGCGAACTGCTGCCACTCACGGTTACTCCTCTGTCCGGTAAGAAAACGGCCAGCCGCCGTCGCAAAGCCAAAGTAGAACCGTCGTGTGAGCAGTATGTTGCCCGCGCGTGGCGGGCAGGCGCCCCCGCCGCACCCCTGTGTTAACTCCGGGAAACGTTCACGGGATAATTCGGGTGCCGCCTGCCGACGCCGAACCTCGAGGAGATACCCGATGCCGACCACAGGGCCGTTCGAGGTGGGTGACCGGGTGCAACTGACCGACGCGAAGTCGCGGAAGTTCACCGTCGTCCTCGAGCCGGGCAAACTGTTCCACACCCATCGCGGCGCTATCGCCCACGATGATTTGATCGGCTCGCCGGAGGGGTGCGTGGTCGAGGCGACCAGCGGCACGCCGTACTTGGCCCTTCGCCCGTTGCTCACCGACTTCGTGTTGTCCATGCCGCGCGGTGCGCAGGTGATCTACCCGAAGGATTCGGCGCAGATCATCACCGAGGGCGACATCCACCCGGGGTGCCGCGTCATCGAGGCGGGCGCCGGCTCGGGCGCGCTGACGTGCGGCCTGCTCCGGGCGGTCGGATCGGGTTCGGTGCTGTCGTATGAGATTCGCGAGGACCACGCCGAATACGCGCGCCGCAACGTCGAGACGTTCTTCGGCTCGGCGCCTGACAACTGGGAGTTGCGCGTCGGCGACCTGGCTGACCACGACCCGGCTGATCAGGCCGATCGGCTCATCCTTGACATGGTGACGCCGTGGGAGCCGTTGGAGACGGTTCGTCAGACCCTCGTGCCCGGTGGGGTCCTTGTCGTCTACGTGGCCACCGTGACCCAGCTGTCCCGCATCATTGAGGCGCTGCGCGAGCAGGAGTGCTGGACCGAGCCGCGTGCGTGGGAGACGCTGGTCCGCGACTGGAGTGCAGTGGGCCTGGCGGTGCGTCCCGAGCACCGCATGCAGGGCCACACTGCCTTCCTCGTCACCGCTCGCCGGCTGGCCGACGGGCAGACGACGTTGCGCCCGCACAGGCGGCCCACCGGCGGGTCGAAATAGTGCGAATCACGTCACAGGCCGAGCGCGCCCCGCGCGCATCGGCGCCCGAACGCCGGTAGCGTGGGAAGCGGAGCGGGAGAAGGAGTCAATCGTGACTAACGAACATACCGAGACCAACCAACCGGGCGGATCACCCCGCCCGACGGGCTCCGCCGCGCAATTGCAGGAGCGGGTCGACAACCTTTCTGCGCGCAACGCCAAGCTCCTCGAGACCCTCAAAGAGGCCCGTCAGCAGCTCGTCGCGCTGCGCGAAGAGGTCGACCGCCTCGGTCAGCCGCCCAGTGGATACGGCGTGCTGCAGTCGGTCTATCCCGACGACTCGACGGTCGACGTGTTCACCTCCGGGCGCAAGATGCGCCTGACCGTCTCGCCCAACATCGACGTGACAGAAATGCGCGTCGGCCAGACGCTTCGCCTCAACGAGGCGCTGACCGTCGTCGAGGGTTGCGACTTCGACGTGTCCGGCGAGATCGCCACCCTGCGGGAGGTACTCGCCGACGGTGAGCGGGCGTTGGTCGTCGGCCATGCCGACGAGGAGCGCGTCGTCGTCCTCGCCGAACCGCTGCGTGCCTCCGAAGACGGCGAAGAGCACCGTCGGAAGCTGCGCCCCGGCGATTCGCTGCTTATCGACAACAAGGCCGGGGTCGCCTTCGAGCGCATCCCGAAGGCCGAGGTCGAGGACCTCGTCCTGGAAGAGGTGCCCGACGTCGACTACTCCGACATCGGCGGGCTGGGCCGACAGATCGAGCAGATCCGTGACGCCGTCGAACTGCCCTTCCTGCACAACGAACTGTTCCGCGAGTATTCGCTGCGCCCGCCCAAGGGCGTTCTGCTGTACGGCCCGCCCGGTTGCGGTAAGACGCTGATCGCCAAGGCGGTGGCGAATTCGCTGGCCAAGAAGATGGCCGAGGCGCGCGGCGACGACGCCCACGAGGCGAAGTCCTACTTCCTCAACATCAAGGGCCCCGAGCTGCTCAACAAGTTCGTCGGAGAGACCGAGCGGCACATCCGCCTCATCTTCCAGCGGGCCCGTGAAAAGGCCTCCGACGGTACGCCGGTGATCGTGTTCTTCGACGAGATGGACTCGATCTTCCGGACCCGCGGTTCCGGCGTGTCGAGCGACGTCGAGACCACCGTCGTCCCGCAGTTGCTCAGCGAGATCGACGGCGTCGAGGGCCTGGAGAACGTGATCGTGATCGGCGCCTCCAACCGCGAGGACATGATCGACCCGGCCATCCTGCGGCCGGGCCGCCTCGACGTGAAGATCAAGATCGAGCGGCCCGACGCCGAGTCGGCCATCGACATCTTCTCCAAGTACCTGACCGAGGCGCTGCCCATCCATCCCGACGACATCGCCGAGTTCGACGGTGATCGCGCTGCCTGCGTGCGCGCGATGATCGAGCGTGTCGTGGACCGGATGTACGCCGAGAGCGAGGACAACCGGTTCTTGGAGGTCACCTACGCCAACGGCGACAAGGAGATCATGTACTTCCGGGACTTCAACTCCGGTGCGATGATCCAGAACGTCGTCGACCGCGCCAAGAAGTATGCGATCAAGGCGCAGTTGGAGTCGGGTCAGGCCGGCCTGCGGATCGGGCACCTGCTGGATTCGATCCTCGACGAGTTCGCCGAGAACGAAGACCTGCCGAACACGACGAACCCCGACGACTGGGCCCGCATCTCGGGCAAGAAGGGCGAGCGGATCGTCTACATCCGGACATTGGTCACCGGCAAGAGTTCGGGTGCGAGCCGCGCGATCGACACCGAGACCTCGACCGGCCAATACCTCTAGAAGAGGGGTCATTACGCTGGACGACATGCAGCGAATCATCGGGATCGAAGTCGAGTACGGCATCTCCGCGCCCGATGACCCGTCGGCCAATCCGATCATGACGTCGACGCAGGCGGTGCTGGCGTATGCCGCTGCCGCGGCCGTGCCGCGGGCGCGCCGGACCCGCTGGGACTACGAGGTGGAGTCCCCGATGCGGGACGCGCGCGGCTACGACCTGGGGCGCAGCAGCGGTCCGGCACCGATCATCGACGCCGACGAGATCGGCGCGGCCAACATGATCCTCACCAACGGCGCGCGCCTCTACGTCGATCACGCGCATCCGGAGTACTCGGCGCCCGAGGTGGTCAACCCGATGGACGCCGTGATCTGGGACAAGGCCGGCGAGCGGATCATGGAGGCGGCCGCACGGTACGTGGCGAGCGTGCCCGGCGCGCCGCGCCTGCAGTTGTACAAGAACAACATCGACGGCAAGGGCGCGTCCTACGGGACGCACGAGAACTACCTAATGGACCGCGCCACGCCGTTCGTCGACGTCGTGACCGGCCTGACCCCGTTCTTCGCCTCCCGGCAGGTGTTCTGCGGATCCGGTCGGGTGGGCATCGGACAGTCCGGCGACGAACCGGGCTTCCAGTTGTCCCAGCGTGCCGACTACATCGAGGTCGAGGTTGGCCTGGAGACGACCCTCAAGCGCGGCATCATCAACACCCGCGACGAGCCGCACGCCGATCCCGACCGGTACCGGCGGCTGCATGTGATCATCGGTGACGCCAACCTCGCGGAGACCGCCACCTACCTGAAGGTCGGCACGACCGCGCTGGTCCTCGACCTCATCGAGGCCGGCGTCGACCTCTCCGACTTGGAACTCGCGCGCCCGGTAGCCGCGGTCCACACCATCAGCCACGACCCGACGCTGACCGCGGTCGTCGCTCTCGCCGACGGCCGTGAGATGACGGCGCTGGCCATCCAGCGGGAGTACCTGGCGCGCGCACAGCAGTTCCACGACCTGCACCACAGCGACGACGAGGCCGCCGCGCATGTCCTGGCGACCTGGGCCGATGTCCTCGACAAGCTCGAGCGCGACCCGATGGAGTGCGCTGAGATCCTCGACTGGCCCGCCAAGCTGCGGCTGCTCGACGGTTTCCGGCAGCGGGAGGGCCTGGGGTGGTCGGCGCCGCGCCTCGCACTGATCGACCTGCAGTACTCCGACGTCCGTCTGGACAAGGGCCTCTACAACCGCCTGGTGGCCCGGGGCTCGATGAAACGCCTCATCGACGAGGCGCAGGTGACGGCGGCCATCAGCAACCCGCCCGCCGACACCCGGGCCTACTTCCGCGGGGAGTGCCTGCGCCGCTTCGGAGCCGATATCGCGGCCGCGAGTTGGGACTCGGTGATCTTCGACCTCGGTGGTGATTCGCTGATCCGGATCCCAACGCTGGAACCGTTGCGCGGCAGCCGTTCCCACGTGGGCGAACTGCTCGACTCGGTGGACTCCGCCGCGGCACTCGTCGACGAGCTGACGGCCAAGTAGCCGGGAGCGCATGCCCGTGTTCGGATAGTGTGGAATTCGATTCGTGTGAATGGAGGCGGCATGGCGCAGGAACAGAAACGATCCGGTGGCGGAGGCGACGACGACGAGCTCGGGCCCGACGGCTCGGCCGGTCAGGAGCGTCGCGAAAAGCTCGCCGAGGACACCGACGACCTGCTCGACGAGATCGACGACGTGCTGGAAGAGAATGCCGAGGACTTCGTGCGCGCATACGTGCAGAAGGGCGGCCAGTGAACCGGTCGCCGGATATCTCCTCGTTCACCGAGTACCTGGCCCGGCACGCCCCCGATTCGCTACCCGGCCGCCGCGCCGGGCAGGTGCCGGTCCCCGGCGCTGCTGATTCGGTTCCCCACGGCACGACGATCGTCGCAGTGGCTTACCCGGGCGGGGTGGTGCTGGCCGGTGATCGCCGCGCCACGGCCGGCAACCTGATCGCGACTCGCGACATCCAGAAGGTGTTCATCACCGACGACTACTCGGCGGTGGGCATCGCGGGCACCGCGGGCATCGCGGTGGAGATGGTGCGCCTGTTCACCGTCGAGCTCGAGCACTACGAGAAGATCGAGCGTGTCCCGCTGACCCTCGACGGCAAGGTGTCGCGCCTGGCCGCGATGGTGCGCGGCAACCTCGGCGCCGCGCTGCAGGGCCTGGCCGCCATCCCGCTGCTCGTCGGGTACGACGCCGACGCGGCCGATCCCAAGGCGCGCGGACGGATCTTCTCCTTCGACGTCGCCGGCGACCGCCACGAGGAGTTCGGCGGCTACACGGCCATCGGGTCGGGCTCGGTTTTCGCGAAGTCGTCGTGCAAGAAGCTTTACCGCGGCGACCTCACCGCCGACGAGGCACTGTCGGTCGCGGTGGAGGCCCTTTACGACGCCGCCGACGACGATTCGGCGACGGCGGGCCCCGACACCGTGCGCAAGATCTTCCCGACTGCGGTGACCGTCGGTCCCGACGGTGCCGAGGAGGTCGCGCAAGAGGCGATCGCGGCCGCTGCGACGGCGATCATCGCCAGCCGCGAGCGCCGCTACGCCGCAGATGCTGGAGCGGGGGAGTAGACGATGACGTTCCCGTACTACGCGAGCGCCGAGCAGATCATGCGCGACCGCTCGGACCTGGCCCGCAAGGGCATCGCCCGCGGTCGCAGCGTCGTCACCGCGACTTATGCCGACGGCGTGCTGTTCGTCGCGGAGAACCCGTCGAACACGCTCCGCAAGATCTCGGAGATCTACGACCGCATCGGATTCGCCGCGGTCGGCAAGTACAACGAGTTCGAAAGCCTGCGCCGCGCCGGTATCCAGCTCGCCGACTTGCGTGGATATAGCTACGACCGCGCTGACGTCAGCGGCCTGTCCCTGGCCAACGCCTATGCAACGACGCTGGGCACCGTGTTCACCGAGCAGCCAAAGCCCTACGAGGTGGAGCTTTGCGTCGCCGAGGTCGCCAAACCGGGCCGCGACACCCCGTCGCAGCTCTACCGCATCGGATACGACGGCTCGGTGGTCGACGAGACCCGGTTCCTGGTGATGGGCGGGCACACCGACGCGATCACCACGGCCCTCGCCGAATCATTCGAGCCGGGCCTGGAGTTGGCGGCGGCCCTGCGGGTCGCCGTCGACGCGCTGTCCACGCCGGTCTCGGCGCCGGCGGGCAACGGTGGCGACGCTACGGCAGCGCCGCGCGAGCTGACGGCGGCCGACCTGGAAGTCGCCGTGCTCGACCGCACTCGGCCGCGCCGGGCGTTCCGACGCCTGGGCCATGACGAGGTATCCACTCTGCTGGACGGCGGCCGATCGTCGAAGAAGGGTTGAGCCATGCAGCGCCGGATCATGGGTATCGAGACCGAATTCGGGGTCACCTGCACCTTCCGGGGACACCGCCGCCTGAGTCCTGACGAGGTTGCGCGCTACCTCTTCCGCCGCGTGGTGTCGTGGGGTCGCAGCTCCAACGTGTTCCTCGACAACGGTTCACGGCTCTACCTCGACGTCGGTTCGCACCCGGAGTACGCGACCGCCGAGTGCGACGACATCCTCACGCTGATCAACCACGACCGGGCCGGTGAGCGGATCCTCGTCGACCTGCTCGTTGACGCACAGAACCGACTGGCCGACGAGGGCATCGGCGGCGACATCTACCTGTTCAAGAACAACACCGACTCGGCGGGCAACTCCTACGGGTGTCATGAGAACTACCTGGTGGTGCGCTCGGGCGAGTTCTCCCGGATCTCCGACGTCCTGCTCCCGTTCCTGGTGACCCGGCAGTTGATCTGCGGAGCGGGCAAAGTGCTCGCGACGCCGAGTTCGGCGCAGTTCTGTCTGTCGCAGCGCGCCGAACACATCTGGGAGGGCGTGTCGAGCGCGACGACGCGCTCACGTCCGATCATCAACACCCGCGACGAGCCTCATGCCGACGCCGAGAAGTACCGCCGCCTGCACGTGATCGTCGGGGATTCGAACATGGCCGAGCCGACCACGATGCTGAAAGTCGGTTCGGCGCTGCTGGTGCTGGAGATGATCGAGGCTGGCATGAGCTTCCGCGATTTCGCCCTGGACAACCCGATCCGGGCGATCCGCGAGATCAGTCACGACCCCACGGGCCGCCGGACGGTGCGGCTGGCCGGCGGGCGCGAGGCCAGTGCCCTGGACATCCAGCGCGAGTACTACGCGCGCGCGGTGGACCATCTGGCCAACCGTGCACCCGACGAGATGCTGACCAAGACCGTCGATCTGTGGGGGCGGATGCTCGACGCCGTCGAATCCGACGACTTTTCCGCCGTCGACACCGAGATCGACTGGGTCATCAAGCGCAAACTGTTCAACCGCTACCTCGACCGCTACGACATCGACCTGGGTGATCCGAAGATCGCCCAGCTCGACCTCGCCTACCACGACATCAAGCCGGGGCGCGGTGTCGCCGACGTCTTGACCCGCAAGGGTTTGATCTCCCGGGTCACCACCGATGAGGCCGTCGAGGCGGCGGTGCACACACCGCCGCAGACGACCCGGGCCCGGCTGCGCGGCGAGTTCATCAGTGCCGCCCAGGCCGCCGGGCGCGACTTCACCGTCGATTGGGTCCACCTCAAGCTGAACGACCAGGCACAGCGCACCGTGCTGTGCAAGGATCCGTTCCGCTCGGTCGACGAGCGTGTCGATCGGCTCATCGCCTCGATGTAGGTGGCATTACCCTGGTAGTCGTGCCCAAACGCGAGAAAGTCGAGCGACAGCTCAACCTCGTCATCTGCCTGCTGTCCACCCGACAGTTCGTCTCCGCCGAGTACATCCGCGCCAACGTGGGCGGCTACTACGAGAACGACAGCAGCGACGACGCCTTCTACCGCATGTTCGAACGCGACAAAGCCGACCTGCGTGAATTGGGTATTCCGGTCATCACCGGCCCGACCTCGGGCTTCGGAGAGACCGAGGACGGCTATCGGATCGACCGGGAGCGCTACGAACTGCCCGACATCCACCTCGAGCCCGACGAGGCGGCGGCGGTCGCACTGGCCACCGCGCTCTGGGACAGCTCCGAGGTCGCGGAGATCGCGCAGAGCGCGGCGCTCAAACTGCGCGCCGCCGGGATCGACGTAGCCGCCGACCAGGAGTGGGGCATCGGCCCGGCCGCCGTGGCCGGGCGCGGCACCGGTGACGAGCGGGTGCTGCGCGCACTGCTGGAGGCCAGTGAGAAGCGTCAGGCGGTCGAACTGGTCTACCAGCGCCCGGGCGCCAAGGCGGTCAAGCGCGTGCTTGAGCCCTGGGGGGTGGTGACCAGACGGGGTCGTTGGTACGTCCTGGGTCATGACCGCGACCGCGACGAGCGACGCACCTTCCGGCTGTCGCGGATCACCGAGGTGACACCGACCGGACCGGTGGCGGCCTTCACCCCCGCCGTGACCGGCGACGGACTGCGCGACGCCGTGGCCGAATCGGTCGACGCGGCGTTTCGCGAGACGGTCACCACGGCCCGTGTCTGGGTGGCCGCCGATCGGGCCGACGGACTGCGCCGATTCGCGGTGAGCGCGGTGCCTGCGCAGCTCGACGGCGTCGACGGCGACGACCTGGTCATCGAGTACGACTCGAGCACCGCTCTGACACGCGCGGTCCTGGCAGCCGGACCTGATGCGGTCGTGCGCGAACCGCAGTCGCTGCGCGACTCGGTCGTCGCGGCCCTCGACGCGATGGCGGTGGCGTGATGGCCGCCCCGTCGGTATCGCGGTTCTCCCGACTATTGGCGATGGTGCCCTACCTGGCCGCGCGTGACGGCATCGAGCTCGACGAGGCGGCCGCCGACCTCGGTATCACCACGGCGCAGCTGACCAAAGACATCGAGCAGCTGTTCGTCTGCGGTCATCGGGAAAACGGTTTCGAGGACCTCATCGACGTTCAATACGACTCAGGGTATGTCCGGGTTGCGTTTACGGCGGGAATGGACCGACCGCTGCGGCTGACCGGGGCCGAAGCGGCGCTGCTGCAGACCGCGTTGGCGACACTCGCCGATATCGCGGGCGTGGACACCGATGCGACGCGACGGGCGATCGCCAAGATCGAGGCGGCCATGGCCGTGCCGGTGCACCGCAAGAAGAAGAAGGGCCTGCGGGCCCGCGGCGAAGAATTGGCGGCCGCGGCAGCCGCTGCGCGTGAGGCGGCACAGGCAGGCCAGGCAGTCGACGACGATTCGCCCTCGAGCGGCCGCGACGCCGTCTTCGAGGAGGTGCACGCCGCGGTCCGTGAACATCGGGCGCTGCGGATCCGCTATTACACCCCGTCGCGCGACACGATCAGCGAGCGGATCGTCGACCCGATCACCGTCCAGCTGATCGACGGCAGCGCCTACCTGCAGGCCTGGTGCCGCTCGTCAGAGGACACACGGCTGTTCCGCTTCGACCGGATCGAGGCGGCACAGCGTCTCGATGAGCCGGCCGCTCCGCCCGAACAGGCGGTACAGTCGCCCCCGCCAGCCGGTTGGGAGGACGAGGTCCTGCTCACCGCTGAGCTGGAGATCGACCCGGGTGCGGCGTGGGTCATCGAGAACTACCTGGTCGATCTGCTCGACGAACCGTCGGATGACCCGACTCGCCCGGTACGGGCCCGGGTGCGCTACGGGTCGGCCGAATGGCTCGTCCGCTTTCTCCTGGGATCCGGGGGCTCCATCCGCGTGGTCGACGAGCCGGAGGTGGCTGCCGAAGTGTCCCGTCGGGCCGTCGCGGCGCGCGCGCACTACCGGTAGCGGGCGGTCGCGTAGACTCGACACCGAGTTCACGACCCGATCGAGCAGGAGTTCGTCCAATGGGAGCAATGAGCCCGTGGCACTGGGCAATCATCGCCATCATCTTCGTCGTCTTGTTCGGGGCGGGGAAGCTGCCGGCTGCTGCCCGCGGACTGGGGCAGTCGTTGCGGATCTTCAAGAGTGAGATGCGCGAGATGACCGGCGACGGCAAGACGGCCGATGCGCCCGAAGCCGCGCCGCGCGAACTGCCGCCGGGGGAGAAGGCCGCTGATGCCGACCCCGCGTCGGAGAAGAAAACGGCTTAGCCCACCCCACCTGTGCGCATCCCCTTCGACCCTCGCCGCCGCCGCAGCAAGGTCAATCCCGACGGCACCATGTCGTTGGTGGACCACCTGCGTGAGCTGCGCAGCCGTCTGATCATCGCGCTGGTGGCGATCGCGGCGACCACGGTCGTCGGGTTCATCTGGTACTCGCAAGGCGTGTGGCGGCTCGAGTCGCTCGGGGAGCTGCTACGCGGTCCGTACTGCAGCCTGCCCCAGGACGTGCGCGCGTCGTTCTCGCCCGATGGGCAGTGCCGACTGCTGGCGACCGGGCCGTTCGACCAGTTCATGCTGCGGCTCAAGGTCGGCATGACCGCCGGTGTCGTCTTGGCGGCGCCGATCTGGTTCTACCAACTGTGGCGGTTCATCACGCCCGCCCTGCACCGCAACGAACGGCGTTACGCATTCAGCTTCGTCGCGACGGCCAGCTTCCTGTTCGTCATGGGAGCCGTGCTGGCCTATCTCGTCGTCGGCAAGGCCTTCCACTTCCTGCTCAGCGTCGGCAGCGAGGTGCAGACCACCGCGCTGGACGGCAACAAGTACTTCGGGTTCATCCTCAACCTCCTGATCATCTTCGGGATCAGCTTCGAATTGCCGATCCTGTTGATCGCACTCAATATGATCGGCGTCCTCAGCTACCAGCGCCTCAAGCAATGGCGGCGCGGCCTGATCTTCGGCATGTTCCTATTTGCCGGGGTCGTGACGCCCGGACAAGACCCGTTCACGATGCTGGCCCTGGCGCTGTCGCTCACCGTCCTGCTCGAACTGTCGATCCAGGTGGCCCGCGTCAACGACAGGCGCAAAGCCCGCAAGCGGAGTGCGATCGAGTATCTGTCCGACGACGAGGCGAGCCCGATCCCGGCGCCGAGCGCCCGGCCGGTGGCCAGCCAGATTCCCGCCTCCGCGGGTGCCACCCGACAATCGGTTCGCGACGAACAGAACTTCGATGACATCCTGTAGTCGATGACTACTCTTGCGGACTTCACAGCACGCCTGGACTTCCGCCTCGACGACTTCCAGCGGCAGGCCTGTGAGGCCCTCGCCGCCGGCCACGGCGTGCTCGTGTGCGCGCCCACCGGAGCGGGCAAGACGATCGTCGGGGAGTTCGCGGTCCACCTGGCCCTGGCCAGCGGCACCAAATGCTTCTACACGACGCCGATCAAGGCGCTGAGCAACCAGAAGTTCCACGACCTGGTGGCGATCCACGGCGCGGGCAACGTGGGGTTGCTGACCGGCGACAACTCGATCAACGCCGATGCCCCGGTCGTCGTGATGACCACCGAGGTGGTCCGCAACATGATCTACGCGCAGTCGCCGACGTTGAACGGGCTGTCCTACGTCGTGATGGACGAGGTGCACTTCTTGGCGGACCGGTTCCGCGGTGCCGTGTGGGAGGAGGTCATTCTGCACCTCGACCCGTCGGTGCGGGTGGTGAGCCTGTCGGCGACGGTGTCGAACTCCGAGGAGTTCGGCGCGTGGATCCAAACGGTGCGCGGTGACACGACCGTCATCGTCGACGAAATCCGGCCGGTCCCGCTGTGGCAGCACATGCTGGTGGGCAACCGGCTGTTCGACCTGTACGACCCGCGCACCGTCGCTGAGGGCGGCAAGCGCGTCAACCCGGAGCTGACGCGCTATATCGCGCATCGCGACCTGTCGTCGGCGGGCGAGCGCGATGACCGTCGCGGCCCGCGGACGCGGGGGCGCGACCGTGGGCGCGGACGAGCCGGGGGACAGCGCGGCGGCACACGGCCGGTGTCGCGCCCGGAGATGGTGGTGCGGCTGGACCGCGACGGCCTGCTGCCGGCCATCGACTTCATCTTCTCCCGTGCCGGGTGCGACGGTGCGCTGGCGCAATGTGTGCGCTCGGGCATCAACCTGCTCGACGACGAGCAGCGGCAGCAGGCACTCGAAATCGCCGACCGCTACCTGGCGGAGCTGTCACCGGTGGACGCGGAGGTGCTCGGCGCCGACCAGTGGCGGTTGGGTATCGGGCGCGGGTTCGCCGCCCACCACGCGGGTCTGTTGCCGACTTTCCGGCACGCGGTGGAGGAACTGTTTGTGCGCGGACTGGTCCGCGTGGTGTTCGCCACCGAGACACTGGCACTGGGCATCAATATGCCGGCGCGTTCGGTGGTGCTCGAGCGCTTGGTCAAGTACAACGGCGAGGCGCACGTCGACCTCACCCCGGGCGAGTTCACCCAGCTCACGGGACGGGCCGGGCGCCGCGGGATCGATACCGAGGGGCACGCGGTCGTCGTGTGGACCCCGCAGATGCAGGTCGCCGAGGTCGCGGGCCTGGCCGGGGCGCGGACGTTCGCGCTGCGCAGCTCGTTCACGCCCGAGTACAACATGGCGGTCAATCTGATCGACCGGCTCGGTCTTGACGGTTCGCGCGAGCTGCTGCTGCGCTCCTTCGCCCAATTCCAGGCCGACCGGTCGGTGGTCGGGCGTGCCCGCAAGCTCGACGGCCTGCGTCATTCGCTGCGCAAGGTCGACGGTGAGTTGGCGCGTGCGGCGCAGCAGCGCGGCATCGAGGAGGCGGTCGACGACGACGCCGACTACCAGGGTTTCGTCGGGTACATGGAATTGCGCGAGGACATCCGTCGGCGCGAGCGCGAACTCCGGTTCGCCCGCCGCGACGACGCGCAGCTCGATATCGGCGAGGCGCTGGCCGGACTCAAGCGGGGACAGATCATCGGCCTCTACGGCAACCGGCACCGCGGTACGGCCGTCGTCGTGGAACCCGCCGAGAACATCGTCGATCCGAAGCCGATGGTGCTGGCCGAAGACGGTTGGTGCGGCCGGGTCGGTGTGCGCGACTTCCTCAACGCCCCCGAGGTCCTGGGAAACATGCGCCTGGCCCGCCACGTCGACCGGCGCACCGGTCGTGGGCGTCGTGACCTGGCGTCGGCGCTGCGGGCGACGGGGGTGGACCTGCCCAAGGGCAAGCAGCGCAAACGGGCGGCTGCCGCCGATGACGCCGAACTGGCCCGGATGCGGGCCCAGCTGAGGGCTCACCCGGCTCATCGCACCGCCGACGACGAGGAACTGGTGCGACTCGCCCAGCAGCGCAACCGGCTGTTGCGCGAGGTGCGCGCGCTCGACGAGGAGATCGCACAGCGGACCTCGGAGTTGTCCATCACTTTCGACAAGGTCGTGGCCGTGCTGTCGGAGCTGGGCTACCTCGCCGACGAGACTGTCACAGACGCCGGGATGGTGTTGCGCTCGATCTACAGCGAGAGCGACCTGCTGGTCAGCGAGTGCCTGCGCGAGGGTGTGTGGCGTGATCTGGCACCCCGGGAATTGGCGGCCGTCGTCGCCAGCCTGGTCTACACGTCGCGGCGCGAGTCGGCGGCTGCGGCGGACCGACTGCCCGGGTCCGCGGCATTGCGCGGCGCACTGGCGGACACGAACCGGATTTGGCGCGATCTCGTCGAGGTCGAAATGCGCCACGGCGTCTCCCCGACGCGTGAACCAGACACCGGATTCTCGGTCGCGGTGGCGATGTGGGCGTCGGGCCGCTCGTTGGCGGAATCGCTGATGGCCGCCGGTGAGGCGGGACAACTCCTCTCGCCGGGTGATTTCGTCCGCTGGAACCGTCAGGTCATCGATCTGCTCGACCAGATCGCCGGATGCGCCGGTCCGGGAGATGGCGTAGGACGCGCCGCGATCGCGGCGATTGGTGCGATCCGCCGCGGTGTGGTCGCGGTCGAGATCGGCTGACTTGCGGTAGCGTTGGCCCCGTCTGCCACCGCAAATCCGGTGCGCCGCGTTGACGAGGAGGGACCGCCATGACCGATCCGCTGCAGCCAGGCTCCGGGGAGTCGAGCAACGACCCGGCGCAGGATGCGACGCAGGTCGTCGAGCAACCGACCGCGCCCGAGGCCCCGCCGGTCCTGGAGTACCCGATGCCCGCCCGACCCGATCAGCTGGCGCAGCCGGAAGCAGCTGTGCAACCGTCGGCCGCTCCGTATCCGCCGCCCGGACCAGCGGTGACGCCACACACCGATGCGCCCCAGTATGCGGCACCGCAATACCCGGCGCCGGGGCAGCCGGCGTATCCGGTTCCGCCGGGGGCGCAGGCTCCCGGGCAGTACGCGCAGTACGCCCCGCCGGCGTACGGGCAAACCGGTCCGCTGCCGGTTTACGGTCAAACCGGTCCGCTGCCGGTCCAGACCGGCCCGGCGCCGTACGGTCAGCCGCCCTACGGTCAGCCAATGCAGCCGGGCCAACCTGGCGAGGCTAAATCGGGCCCGAATACCGCACTCAAGGCCATCATCGGCTCGCTCATCGCGGTGCTGGTCGTCGGCGGCCTCTTGGCTTTCACGGCGTTCATCGCTCCGGGCTGGGCACCCAAGACACTGTCGCAGTCGGGCGCGCAGGACGGGGTCAAGCAGATCCTGACGAACAACTACCAGGTGGAGAAGCTGTCGAATGTGAGCTGCCCCAGCGGTGAGCGCGTCAAGGAGGGGAACTCCTTCGACTGCACCGTCACCATCGAGGGTCGGCAGCAGAAGGTCACGCTGACCTTCATCGACAACAAGGGCGGCTTCGAGGTCGGTGCGCCGCACTGACCACCGGTCACGGCGATGGCCAGGACAGCGCCGCGCCGAGCCGTTGCAGGGATGATTCGATGCCCAGCTCGGTGCCCAGGGCGACCAGGGCCGCCGGATCGGCCGGTGCAGCGGGGAGTCGGTCGTCGGGCTGGTCGACGAGTTCGGCGTCGTTCTTGACGAACACGACGGTGCGCGCGGCCTGAAGGTAGTCGGCCGATTCCAGCAACGATGACCGGGCCCGTGGCTTGAGGGCCGGTGCCCCCGTCTTGGCCGCTGCCTCCAGTGCGTCGAGGCTGCCGAATTCGACGAGGAGTTTCGCCGCGGTCTTCTCGCCGATCCCTGGCACGCCGGGCAGTCCGTCGGACGGGTCGCCCCGCAGCATCGACATCTCCGCGTAGTCGGTGCCTGCACGTGCGGGGGTCAACCCGTAGCGCTCTGCTACCTCGACCGGCCCCATCAGCTGGGCTTTCGCCAGCCCCTGCCCCACGTAGAGGACGCGCACCGGCACCGGATCGTCGGCCACCACTTGGAGCAGGTCGCGGTCGCCGCTGACCACGAGAACCGGGTCGGTCGCCTCGGCGAAGGCGAGGGTTCCGATCACGTCGTCGGCCTCGCACCCGGGTGCGCCGGCAGTCGCGACGCCGGCACACCGCAGCGCGGTCAGGATCATGTCGACCTGCGGTGTCAGCGCATCGGGCACCTCCTCGACGTCGACACCGGTCTGGTCGTCTGCGGCCGTCTCGACCCGGTGGGCCTTGTAGGAGGGGATCAGGTCGGTGCGGAACGTGGGTCGCCAATCCAGGTCGAGGCAGACGACGAGACGGCTCGGTTCGTGCTTGGCGACCAGTGCGGCAATGGTGTCGAGGAATCCGCGCACCGCGTTCACCGGGCGGCCGTCGGGTGCGGTTACCTTCTCCGGGATCGCGTAGAAGGAGCGGAACCACAGGCTCGCGCCGTCGAGCAACATCAGTGAGGACATGCCGACAGTCTCGCATGCGCCAATCGGAGTAGCGTCGGAAGAACGGGCTTGCGGGACGTCGATGAAGGGGCGGTAGGGCTTGATGGCAGTGCGGGAGTCACGGATGTTCGCGTCGCTGCAGCACCGCAACTACCGCATCTACTTCACCGGCGCCCTCGTCTCCAACATCGGCACGTGGATCCAGCGGGTCGCGCAGGCGTGGCTCGTGCTCGAGCTGTCGCACGGCTCGGCCGTCGCCGTCGGGATCACGACCGCCCTGCAGTTCCTGCCCTCGCTGCTGCTGTCCCCGGTCGGCGGTCTGCTCGCCGATCGCATGGACAAGCGGCTGCTACTGGCCCTGACGCAGGGCTGGATGGCCTGCTCGGCGCTCGTCCTGGGGGTGCTCGCTATCAGCGGTGTCGCGCGCACCTGGCACGTGTATTTACTTGCGCTGATATTCGGCATCGGGGCGGCCGTCGACGTGCCGACGAGACAGGCGTTCGTCACCGAGGTTGCCGGTCGGGAGAACCTGACCAACGCGATCGGGCTCAACAGTGCGTCGTTCAACGCCGCGCGTCTCGTCGGCCCCGGTGTCGGGGGCCTCATCATCGCCGGCTGGGGCAGCGGGTGGGCGATCCTCACCAACGCGGCCAGTTACGGCGCCATGCTCATCGCGCTGTTGGTACTGCGGCCCGACGACTTGGACCGCGCCTCGCCGGTGGCACGGGCGAAAGGCCAGATCCGTGAGGGCTTTCGCTACGTCGCGGCGCGCCCCGATCTCCTCATCGCGCTGGGGGTGGGCTTCGGGGTCGGAACCTTCGCATTGAACTTCCAGCTCACCAACGCCGTCATGGTGAACACGGAATTCCACCTCGGCGCACAGGCCTACGGCTGGGCCGGATCGGTCATGGGCATCGGCTCGTTGACCGGTGCGCTGCTCGCCGCACGCCGCAGTCGCACGCCCCGGCTCCGGTTCGTCGTCGGTGCCGCCATGGTATTCGCGGTCCTGTTGGCGCTACTGGGCACTATGCCCGGGTATGTCCCGTACCTGCTGGTGCTGCCCGTGGTCGGGCTCGCCGGACTGTTGACCATGACGGCGACCAACATGTTCGTCCAGACGACCAGCGATCCGTCCCTGCGGGGCCGGGTGATGGCGCTCTACGCGATGGTGATGATGGGGGGCACGCCGTTCGGTGCGCCGCTGATGGGGTGGATGGCACAGGAATTCGGGCCCCGCGCACCGCTGATCGGCGGCGCTGCGCTGCAAGTCGTGACCATCGCGGCGGTGATCCTCGTCGTGCGGCTGCGGTTCGGCTCGACATCACTGGTCGAGGCTGCGCCCACCTCCGACGAGGTCGCGCCGCACGTAGCACTCCCACCCGAGGAGTGACTCGCGCACCGGTGCGTCGAGAGTGCGAATCGCGCGCATCGTCTTGCTGCGGGCGAACTCGGTGCGGTGAGCCTGCAATGCGGCCCACTTCACGTCCAGGAAGTCGCGGACGTCGATCGTCTCGTCGATCCGCTCGTCGGGGGTGCCGACGCTGCGGCCAGGCGCTTTGACCGCCATCACCTGCTCCCAGGCTGCTCGGGAACGCGATTCGCTCACCGTGACGAGATAGATCGACGACACCTGCCAAGCCGGTCCCTCGTCGGGGTAGAGGTGGGGCTCGGCGGCCGCCTCGGCGGCTGCCAGGCAGAGGCGGTGGGTGTGGATGTGGTCGGGGTGGCCGTAGATCCCGAAGGCGTCGGTGGTGAGGATGATGTCGGGCCGCAGCGCGCGCACATGGGCGGTCAGCGCCCGCACCTCATCGTCGAAGGGTGCGTCGACCAGCGGAGGGAGGTCGGCGGAGCCGGGGACCCCGCCGTCGGCGTAGCCGAGCATGATCGGCGGGCGGGGCAGGCCCAGCGTCGCCAGTGCTTCGACGAGTTCGAGGTGGCGTGGCCGACCGATTCCCCACGTCGTGGTCACCACATCGGCCTCCCCGCCGGCGGCGCAATGCCGGGCCAGGGTGCCGCCCGTCCAGATGGTCTCGTCGTCGGGGTGGGCCTGGACGCACAGAAGGCGCGGCAGCGTCATTCCCGGCGTCATGTTCTCAGCATAGGCAGTCATGCCCGAGAATTCGCTGTCGCTGTGCGCTAATACACTGTCGTCGGGAATTGCCAACCCGGCCCGGCCCTTCAACGATTTCTGAAGCCGGGCCCGACGAAAGGATGAAGCGACCATGGCGGCACCGGAGACGATGGAGTTCCAGGCCGAGACGCGCCAACTACTGGACCTGATGGTCCACTCGGTCTACTCGAACAAGGACAGCTTTCTGCGGGAGCTGATCTCGAACTCCTCGGACGCCCTCGACAAGCTGCGCATCGAGTCGTTGAAAGACAAAGACCTCGACGTCGACACCGGTGACCTGCACATCACGCTGGATCCGACCGTCGACGGTGACACGCGCACCCTGGTCGTCGCCGACAACGGCATCGGCATGTCGCGCGACGAGGTTGTCGGACTCATCGGCACCCTGGCCCGCTCGGGCACCGCGGAGCTGCGGCGCAAGCTTGCCGAGGCGAAGGATGCGGCGGCCTCCGACGCACTGATCGGGCAGTTCGGCATCGGCTTCTACTCGACGTTCATGGTGGCCGACAAGGTCACCCTGCTCACGCGCAAAGCCGGCGAGACCACCGGCACCAAGTGGGAGTCGACCGGGGACGGGACGTACACGATCGAGACGGTGCAGGACGCTCCGCAGGGCACCAGCGTGACCCTGCTCCTCAAGCCCGCCGACACCGACGACCACCTGCACGACTACGCCGACCCCGCCGAGCTGCGGCGCCTGGTCAAGCGGTACTCCGACTTCATCAGCTGGCCCATCCGGATGGAGGTCACCGTTCCCGCCCCGCCGCCCGCCGAGGGCGAGGAGCCGGGAGAGCCGACCATCGAGTGGCAGACCCTCAACTCCGGCAAGGCGCTGTGGGCCCGCTCGCGAGACGAGGTCTCCGACGAGGAGTACGCCGAGTTCTATCGGCACGTCAGCCACGCCTGGGATTCGCCGCTGGAGGTCGTGTCCGTCAAGGCCGAGGGCACTTTCGAATACGAGGCCCTGCTGTTCCTGCCGACGCAGCCCCCGTTCGACCTGTTCTCGGTGCAGCAGCGCGGCGGGATCCACCTCTACGTCAAGCGCGTGTTCATCATGGACGACGCCGACCTGCTGCCCGAGTACCTGCGGTTCGTGACGGGCGTCGTCGACGCCGCGGATCTCTCGCTGAATGTGTCGCGCGAAATCCTCCAGCAGGACCGCCAGATCCGGGCCATCCGCCGACGGCTGACGAAGAAGATCGTCGGCACCGTCGGTGAGCTGCGGGCATCGCGCCCCGACGATTACGCGACATTCTGGCGGGGTTTCGGTCGGGTGTTCAAGGAGGGCCTGGTCAACGACCCCGACAACCGCGAGGCCATCCTGAAGGCCAGTGCCTTCACGTCGACGCATGCGCCAGCTGACGCCGCCGCTGAGGCGCTCACCTCCATCGCCGAGTACGTCGGCCGCATGAAGTCGGGCCAGGACGCGATCTACTACATGACCGGTGAGTCGCAGCAGCAGATCCGCAACTCCCCGCACATGGAGGCGTTCGCGGCCAAAGGGATCGAGGTCTTGACGCTGTCGGACCCGGTCGACGAGATGTGGGTGGACGCGGTCGGCGAGTTCGACGGTCACAGCTTCGTCTCCATCGCCAAGGGTGCCGTCGACCTCGACGCGGAACGCAGCGACGAGGAGAAGGCCGCCGCCGCGGCGGAGCAGGAGAAGCAGGGCGAGGAGTTCGCCGACCTGCTGGCCTGGCTGGGGCAGGTTCTGGGCGAGGACGTCACCGAGGCGCGGCTGTCGAGCCGGCTCACCGATTCCGCAGCCTGCCTGGTCGGTGACGCCTACTCGATGTCACCGCAGTTGGAGAAGCTCTACCGGGCTTCCGGGCAGCCGGTGCCGCACATGAAGCGGGCACTCGAACTCAACCCCGCGCACCCGCTGGTGGCCGGACTGAACAAGGCCGTCGCCGCGGAATCGGAGCGCGAGACCCTGGTGCCGACGGCACAACTGCTCTACGGCCTGGCGCTGCTCGCCGAGGGTGGGGAGTTGAAGGATCCGGCGGCGTTCGCGAAGACGCTCGCCGACTCGCTGGCCGCCGGCCTGGACTGACCGGTTACCGGCCTGCACCGGCGACGAGCCGCGTGATCGGATTGTCGCCGGGCAGGTCGAGTAGCAGCGACACTCCGTCGAGCGGGATGCCGTACGGGTCGGCGGTGGTGATTCCCGGCTGCGCGGTGGCCACCAGGTCGCGGAAACGTGCCTGCAGCTGCGGGTTGGTGGTGATCACCTTGCCCATCCAGCTGACCCGCCACGGATCTCCGGGTCGCCATCCGGCGCCGCGCAGCGCGGCACCCACCGACACCGCCAGCTCTTCGGCCGCCGATTCGATGATGCCGTGTGCCACGGTGTCACCCGCCTCGGCGGTGGCGGCGACGATCTTGGCGAACCCGGCGGTGCGCCGCACGCGCAGCGGGTCGCCCTGCATGATCATGTAGATCTCGTCGAGCGGGCCGAACTCCGTTTGGGCGAGTTCGGTGAGGGCGGTCGGCGCGCCACGGCCGTCGAAGGCGCGCAGCGCAGCCTCGACCCCGGCGCGGCCGATCCAGTAGCCGCTGCCGGCGTCGCCGAACATGCCCCAGCCGTCGACTTTGGCGGTCGCCGATCCGACGCCAAGGGTGACGACACCGGTGCCCGCAGCGACGACCGCGCCGGGTTCGAGGCGGTTTGCGGCGAGGAACGACGTGACCGAGTCGTGGGCCAGGGCGACCCGCGTGACACCGGCGGCGGCGCAGGCGACGAGTAGTTCGTCGGGCCGGGTCGCCCCCGGGGTCAGACCGGAGACGCCCGCGGCGAGTTCGGCGCCGGGCAGCGACCGGCCGCCCAACGCCTGTTCGACGAGATCGGCGACCTGGGGGATGACCGCGTGGTCGGTGCGGACGCCGGGCAACTCGACGACCACCGGTTCAGGGCGGTCGGGGTCGGTAACCCGGACCCGCGCGCCCGTCTGGCCGCAGTCGATGGCGATCCGCGGGCGGGGGCTCGTCGCATCCGACATCGGCGGACCCGTCCTACTTGCCCTGGAAGTTCGGCGGCCGCTTCTCGAAAGTGGCGGTGATGGCTTCGGTCAGGTCCTCGCTGGGGAGGAAGGCGGCGTTCCAGGCTGCGACGTAGCGCAACGAGTCCTCCACCGTGGCGCGGCGCGAGTGGTCGAGCACGGTCTTGGTGCCCTGCACGACCAGCGGCGGCAGATCGGCGATCTCGCGCGCGGCGGCCCGCGCGGCGGCGAGCACGGCCTCGCCGTCGGCGAAGACCTCGTTGACCAGGCCGATCTTCTCGGCACGGGTGACGTCGATGTCCTTGCCGGTGAAGGCGAGTTCACGCAGGTGCCCCTCGCCGATGATGCCGCCGAGGCGGGCGAGTGAGCCCATGTCGGCGACGATGGCGACGCGGACCTCGCGGACGGAGAACTTCGCGTCGGCGCTGGCCAAACGGATATCGGCGGCGGTGATGAGGTCGACGCCTCCGCCGATGCACCAACCCGCGACAGCAGCGATGACCGGCTTGCGGCAATCAGCGACGGCGTTGATGCCGGCCTGCATCCGCTTGATGGTGTCGTGGAACTCGGTCCGCGGCCGGGCCTTCGCGTTGTCGGCGAGGACTTTGCCGAAGTCGCCGGCCATAGCGGGCAGGTCGAGGCCGTAGGAGAAGTTCTTACCCGACCCGGTCAGGACGACCGCCCGCACGTCGCCATCGACGTCGAGCGCGCCGAACAGCGGCACCAACTCGCTCCAGAAGTCGGGGCCCATGGCGTTGCCCTTGCCCGGGCCGATCAGTGTCACCTCGGCGACGCCGTCAGCCACCGTGACGTCGAATGCTTTCCATTCTTGGACATAAGTCATGGGGTAGACGCTACTCGCGGAACACCCCGCAATTGAACTGGGCCGCACAGTTGTAACGTGTTCTAGAAGTGCGTTGCTGCGGAGAGCGAGGACGGCGATGTCGGTGTTCGATGGGGCCCAGGCGCAGTGGCGCTCGGCCGAGCGGGATTCGGCCGAGGAGATCGCTGCGCAGGAGCAGCTTTTCGGGCCGTTCACTGACACGGTCCGGTCGTTGATCGACGCCACGCTCCTCACCGACGCCGACCCCGATGATGTCACCGCGGCCCAGGCGTTGGTGGAGCAGGCGACGGCACTGTTGAACCGACGCCGCATGCCTGCGCCGTTCGGGGTCAAGTGGGGCGTCGACGGCACACGGCGCTCCTGGGGCAATGCGGCGATGGGGCTGCGCAATCCCATTGCGGCGCCGCTGCAGGTGTTCCCCGAGGACGGTTTCGTCCGAGCGCAGGCGAACATGGGCGCGGCTTACGAGGGTCCGCCCGGTGTGGTCCACGGTGGCATGGTCGCCCTGCTGCTCGACCAGGTCCTCGGTGCCGCCGCCTTCTACGCCGGGGTCCCTGGGATGACCGGGACGCTGACCATCCGCTATCGGGCGGCGACGCGGCTCGGCCCAGTGCGGCTGGAGGCGCGCGTCGCCCGCGTCGAGGGGGTGAAGACGTTCGTGACCGGTGAATTGAGCACCGACGACGGTCTCTGTGCGGAGGCGGAGGGCGTATTCGTGCTGCCCAAGCAGGTGCGCGACTTCAGGGCGGCCAACCCCGACCTCAAGCTGTGAGCGCCGCGATGGGCGTCGCGTCGGTCGTCATCCTGGACACGCACGGACTGGACGCCGCGGCGGCGGCCTACGGCACCCTGCTGGGCGCACCGTCGGTGCAGTCCGATGGGCCATGTCAATGGCAGGTCGGCAGCACGCGTCTCGTCGTGCGGGGCGGCGACGGTGGTCCCAGGGTGCTGGTGCCCGCCATCGACCTCGTGGATCCGCAGTCCGCCGATGTCTTCGTCGGCGCAGGAGCCCTACTCGCCAGGCGTGCCCGGGCAGTGGTGCCGGCCGAACCGATCGCGGGTGCGCGGACCGCCGTCGTCGACGGCCTGCCCGTGGGGATCGTCGACACTGCCGGCCTTGCGCCGGTGGATCCAGATCGCAGCGGCGACATCGTCGGACTGGACCACATTGTGATGAGCAGCGGCTCGCGTGACGAGGCACTCGCGCTGTTCGGGGCCGTACTGGACTTCGACTTCCGGCTCGAGCAGAACCTGTCCCTCGGCGACCGCGGCCGTGTACACCAGCTTTTCCTGCGGGGCGCCGGGACGATTGTCGAGGTCCTGGTCGACGACACGGCCGGACCCGGCATCACACTGTGGGGGCTGGCGTGGACCAGCCGTGACATCGAGGCCTCGCACACCCGCTTGGCCGAGGCTGGCGCCGACCTCAGTGAGATCCGCAAGGGCCACAAACCCGGTACGCGCGTCTTCACCGTTCGCGGCGATGCGGTCGTCGTCCCGACGATCGTCATCGGCCACGGGGGTTAACCCCCGCCGGGGTGTCCGGATAACGCGGTATCGCGCAGAGGTCGGGCTGCCTAGATTCGAGTCATGGCTGTGGCAACCTTTGCACTCGATCCCACCCCCGACCTTGTTGCGCGATGGCGGATCGGCGTAGTGCCGACCGCGTCGATGCTCTTGGGCGCCCTGATCGGCGTCGTGTGGTTCTGGATCCCGCTCGGTATCGCGATCGTCGCCCTCTCGTCGATCCCGTCGGTCATCGGCTTCCTGCTCGCCGGAGTGGTGTTCATCTACCTGATGCGCGGCGTCGAGTGGATGGAGCGGCTGCGCAGCGAAGCAGTGTTCGGCATGGGGATCGGTGTTCCACCGCGGACGATGTCGGAGTACGCGGGGTTTCAGGGGTGGGCGCACCAGCTGTGGCTCGATCTCAGCAGCGCCCGGTTCTGGAAGGGCGTCGCCCACCACTACCTGCGGATGACCGTCGACATCGTGGCCGGGGGATTCGCATTCGCGCTGGTGGTGTTCGCATTTCTGGGCCCCGCCGCCGCCACTGCGATCCGGCACAGCGACGCCGACGCCGGGCTGGAGTTCCTGCCCCCGCCGTTGGCGTGGCTGGTGTCGTTGGTGGCGATCGCCGTCGCCACCGCGATCATGCTGTTCACCCCGGCCCTCGACGCCGTGATCGACCGCTGGTTGCTGTCGCCGTCGCCGACCGCGGCGCTGCGCCACCAGGTCGACGCCTTGGCCGATGCCCGGCAGGGAGCGGTGTCGTCGGCGGAGGTCGAGCGGTACCGGATCGAACGCGACCTGCATGACAGCGTGCAGCCCCGGCTGGTGTCGCTGGCCATGACCATCGGCCTGGCGCGGACCAAGCTCGACACCGATCCGGGCGGTGCCCGCGCGCTGATCGACGAGGCGCACGACGACGCGAAGAGCGCCCTGGTCGAGCTGCGCAACGTCGTGCGGGGGATAGCCCCGACGATCCTGGCCGACCGCGGCCTCGACGCCGCACTGTCCTCGGTGGTCGGCCGTGCCGAGACGTCGGGCGTACCGACGTCGTTGAACGTCGACCTGCCGCGGCGGCTACCCGCCGAAGTCGAGGCGGTTGCCTACTTCGTGGTCGCCGAGGCGCTGACCAACGTCGCCAAACACGCCGGTGCCACTCGGACAGTGGTCACTGTGATCCTCGACGAGACCGACGACGTCCTGTGCGTGTCGGTATTCGACGACGGCCGCGGCGGCGCAGCGATCGAGGCCGGTGACAACGCCACCGGCCTGATGGGCCTCGCCGAACGCGTGCGGGCGGCCGGCGGAGTGTTCGACGTGTCCAGCCCGATCACCGGACCGACTATTGTGACGGCGGTGCTGCCATGCGCATCGTGATCGCCGAGGACTCGGCACTGCTTCGGGCGGGCATCGAGCGGATCCTGGCCGATGCCGGGCACGAGGTCGTGGCCGGTGTCCCCGATGCCACCGAGCTGCTGCGGATCGTCACGCAGGAGCGACCCGACCTCGCCATCGTCGACGTGCGGATGCCGCCGACCTTCACCGACGAGGGCATCCGCGCCGCGGCCCTGCTGCGCAGCCAGAACCCCGAGTCGCCGGTGTTGATCCTCTCGCACTACGTCGAGGAGCGGTACGCGTCGGACCTCATTGCCGCGGACACGCGGGGATTCGGATACCTGCTCAAAGACCGGGTGGCCGACGTGCCGGCCTTTCTGGCGGCCGTCGACGCGGTCGGCAGCGGCGGGACCGCGCTGGACCCCGAAGTCGTGTCGCAGATCCTGGTGCGATCGCACCGGCGTGCCACGCTGGACCAGCTCACCCCGCGCGAGCACGACGTTGTGGCGCTCATGGCGCAGGGCAAGACGAACTCGGCGATCGCCGCCGAGCTGTACATCTCCGTCGGCTCCGCGGAGAAGCACATCGCATCGATCTTCACCAAACTCGGCCTGGCCCCCGACGAGAACGAGAACCGCCGCGTACTGGCGGTCCTGCGCTACCTCGAGACCTGACCGAGCCCGCCACATACCGGAAGGACACCACCATGACTGCACCCGCTGTTCGACCACCGGTCGATCCGCCACCCCACCTGACCTCGGGCGGTCGCTCGACTGTCCGCGTCCTGCTCGTCCTCGTCGCGTCGGCGGTGCTGGCGGTGAGTCTCACCGGACTGGGCGTCGCCGCGTGGGGGGTGAGCAACCTGCGGGTGGTCACCGATCAGCAGGCGTTGCCCGACGATATGCGCACCCTGGTCGTCGACACCGCGTCGGTACCGGTGGCGATCCGCATCGATCCGGCCCGCGACGCCCGCGGGGCCACCGCGCAGTTGCGGCTGGTCAACACCTCCCACAGTGGTGCGCACCGGCTCGTGGTGGACAACGACGGCACGCAGAGCCGGGTCCGGATCGCCGGGAATCCTTCGCCATCGCTCAAGTGGGCGCGCGGTGGCGAGATCACCGTGTCGGTGCCGCCCGAAGTCGGCCGGCGACTTACAGTGCGCACCGAGCAGCGGTTCGGAGCAGTGATCGTGACCGCCGACCTGGACCGGCTCGTCGCCCACGTCGGCGACGGTGCGATCGTCCTGCGCGGTTCCGCGCGGCAGATCGAGGGCCGCACGGGCACCGGCGAAATCGTCGCCCACGAACCCATCTCGGTGACCGAGCGGTTCAGCGTGACCACGTCGTCGGGCAACATCACCGTCGATTTCCGCGACGCCGCGCCACGCACGGTCGAGGCGCTCACACGCAGCGGCGATGTGACCGTCGGGCTGCCCGGGGCCGGCCCCTTCCTGGTCCGCGCCCAGTCGGGTGTCTCGGCAAAGGTCCGGGTCCCCGAAACCGTCGACCCCGTGACCGCGGCCGGCGAGGTCACCGCCCGGTCGGACAGCGGCGTGGTCGTCGTCGAACGGGTGTCCTCGGGCCGATAGTGGTCCGAGCTATCCGGCGAAACGGCGCAAGCGCAGGCTGTTCCCGACGACGAAGATGCTGGAGAAGGCCATCGCCGCACCGGCGAGCATGGGATTGAGCAGGCCGAACGCGGCCAGCGGAATCGCCGCCACGTTGTAGGCGAAGGCCCAGAACAGATTGGTCTTGATCGTCCGCAGGGTTGCGCGCGATAGCCGGATCGCCGTCGCCGCGCCCCGCAGGTCGTCGTTGACCAAGGTGATGTCAGAGGCCTCGATCGCCACGTCGGTGCCCGCGCCCATCGCCATGCCGAGATCGGCCTGGGCCAATGCGGCGGCGTCGTTCACCCCGTCGCCGATCATCGCTACCACTTTGCCGCGGGACTGCAACTTGGCGATGGCGGCGACCTTGTCGGCGGGCATGACGTCGGCGATGACCTCGTCGACACCGACCTCTTGGCCGACCGTGCGGGCGACGGCCTCGTTGTCGCCGGTGAGCAGGACGGGGGAGAGCCCGAGCTCGGTGAATTCGTGAACGGCTTGGCTGCTGCTGGGCTTGACGGCATCGGCGACACCGAGGATGCCGGCGGCCTGCCCGTCGACGCCGACGGCCACCACGGTGTGACCGCGCTGCTGCGCGGCGGCGAACTCCGCGGCCAGGGACTCGGGCAGGGTGATCGACCAGTCCGACAGCAGGGCTGGCCGCCCGATCACGACGGCCCGGCCGTCCACGACGCCCTGGACCCCGCTGCCGGCGAGGTTGGCGAATCCTTCGGGGGTGGGCAATTCGCCCACTTCCTCGCGCGCACCCCGCGCGATCGCCGCGGCGATCGGGTGCTCCGACGCGTTCTCGACCGCCCCGGCCAGGCGCAGCAGTTCGGCGCGGTCGACACCGTCGGCGGGCTCCACGTCGACCAGGGTCATCTTCCCGGTGGTGACGGTGCCGGTCTTGTCCATGACGATCGTGTCGACACGGCGGGTGGACTCGAGGATCTCGGGGCCCTTGATGAGGATGCCCATCTGGGCGCCACGGCCGGTGCCGACGAGTAGCGCCGTCGGCGTCGCAAGGCCCAGGGCGCAGGGGCAGGCGATGATCAGGACCGCCACGGCGGCGGTGAACGCGGCGGTGGCGCCAGCCCCCGAGCCCAGCCACACCCCGAGCGTCGCTACGGCGATCGCGATGACGATGGGGACGAAGACGCCGGCGATCCGGTCGGCCAGACGCGCGACCGGCGCCTTGCCCGATTGTGCGGCAGTGACCAGGCGGGCCATGCTGGCCAAGGTGGTCGCCTCGCCGACGCGGGTCGCGCGGACCACCAGGCGCCCGCCGGCGTTGACCGTCGCCCCGGTCACCGGCGAGTCCGGCGCGACTTCCACCGGCACCGATTCACCGGTGATCATCGACTCGTCGACGGCTGACGTGCCACTGACGACGACCCCGTCGGTGGCGATCTTCTCGCCCGGACGGACGACGAATTCGTCGCCGACGTGCAGGTCGGCGATCGGGACGAGCTGCTCGACACCGCCGCGGATCACCGTCGCGTCCTTGGCGCCCAGGTCCAACAGGGCGCGCAGCGCCGCGCCCGCGTCACGCTTGGCGCGCTTCTCGAAGTAGCGTCCGGCGAGGACGAACATGATGACCCCGGCGGCCGCCTCGAGGTAGATGTGCGAGGTGGCGTCGCCGCGGGCGATCGACAGTGAGAACGGGTGGCGCAGGCCGGGTTCGCCGGCGGTGCCGAAGAACAGCGCGTACAGCGACCAGGCGAAAGCGGCGAGCGTGCCCACAGAGACGAGCGTGTCCATGGTGGCCGCGCCGTGGCGCAGGTTGATCCACGCGGCACGGTGGAACGGCCAGCCCGCCCAGATGACGACCGGGGCGGCCAGGGTCAGGCTGGCCCACTGCCAATAGGTGAACTGCCACGACGGGACCATCGCGAGGATGATCACCGGGACCGAAAGCACGACAGCGCCGATCAGGCGGTGGCGCAGCGCTGTTAGCTCCGCGTCGGCCGACGACGGGGAGCCGCCGTCGAAGCCGTGGTCGTGCGCCTGCGGCGGCGCGGGCAGTGTCGCGGTGTAGCCGGTGGCCTCGACCTGGGCGACCAGGTCGGCGGGGTCCATCGTCGACGGTGCGCTGACATGCGCGGTCTCGGTCGCATAATTGACCTCGGCTTGCACGCCGTCGAGCTTGTTGAGCTTGCGCTCGATCCGGTTGGCGCACGACGCGCAGGTCATGCCGCCGATCTCGAGGTCGATCGTGGTTGTCTCGGGAGCGGTCATCGTTTCACCCCTGTGCGCTGTCGAGGACGAACGCGGCGGTCCGAACGACGCCGTCGACCTGGAAGTCGAAGTAGGCGAGGTAGCGGCCTGACGAGGGGGCCGTCGCGGCGAAGGCGACGGCGGATCCCGCCGCGTCGTCATGGTGGGGGTGTACATGCGTGTAGGCGAGGTCGCCGGCCCGTAGGACGACGAGGTGCCCGAGGGCGCCCAGGTAGGGCTGCAACGTCACCGGCCGGCCGTCTCGGCGGACCGTGGCGGTCAGCGCGGATGGTCCGGAGTGGTCGGAGCCCGAGTGGCCCAGCTCGCCGTCGAGGGTGACGGTGAAGCCGTCGAGGGTGGCGCTGCGGCTGGGCTGCGGCGCAGCCGGCGTGAAGTCGCCCGCCACCTGGATATCGCCAGCCAGGACGACCGGCTCGTCGCTGGCCCGATCGCCGGGCACGAAGTCGGCGAACACGCGGTAGGTGCCCGCGGCCGGTGCCCGCCAGTCGACCTTCCACGCCCCCGCGGCATCGCGGGTGGGGTGCACGTGGGCGAAGTGGGCGCCGTCGGCGCGCACGACGATCAGGTGCAGGTCCTTGGTGTGCGACGAGGTGAACCGGGTCAGCGGGACGCCGTTGGACGTGGTGATTGTGAAGGAGACTTCTCCGGTGATGCCGGTCCGCTCGGGGCCGCTCAGACCGGTGAGCGCGTAGCCGTCAGCCGTCATCGAGGTGCCGACGACCGGCTGGTTCATGGTCTCGTGGCCGCTATGGCCATCGGTCTGCGCTCCCTGGTGGGAGTGGGCGGGTGCGGCTGGGAGCTCCGATTGGGCGGGTACCGCGTAGCGCCCGATCGCGAGCGCAGCGCCGAACACCGCGACGAGGCCGACCGCGAACAGCGCCATGCGCGTCGCGGCGTTGGCCGGCGCCTCCATCAGACCCGGGTGGCCGTGTAGCCGGCCTCGGCGACCGCCGCCAGGACGGCGTCGTCGTCGATGGGCCGATCGGCGGTGACGGTCAGTTCTCCGGTTGCGGCGCTGACGTCGACGTCGGTGACGCCGGGAACCTCACCGACCTCCTCGCGCACGGACATCTCGCAGTGACCGCAGGTCATTCCTTTGACCAAGTAGTCAACTGTGCTCATGGTGGTGACTCCTCACTTGCTCGACCATGTCCGATTGTATACCCCTGGGGGGTATATCTCAAGGAAGGGTCAGGGCAGGAGGATCGCACGGCCGGGGAGTCTGCCTGCCTCGAGGTCGTCGAACGCCCGGGCGTAGTCCTCGAGTGGATAGTCGGTGGTCTCCACGTGGATGAGACCCCGCCGCGCGAGCGCCAGTACTTCGTCGAGGTCGGCTCGCGTCCCGCCGTAGGAGGTCTGCACGGTGACGCCCCACGGAACAGCGTTGACGCCGTTGAGTGAATACGTGAACTCCCCGCCGCCCAGCCCGGCCAGTCGTAGATGGCCCTCGGGGGCGACGACGGCGGTGGCCAGGGCCACCGATGGCGCCACGCCTACGAAGTCGAAGACGACGTCGGCACCGAAGCCGGCGGTCTCCTCGAGGATCCGCGCGGCGGTGTCACCGTCGGAGAGCAGCGCGATATCGGCGCCGAGGCGGGTCGCCTGCGCCACCTTCGCCGGATTGGCGTCGACCGCGATGATTCGGGCGGCGCCGACGGCGCGAAGGATTTGCACGGCCATGTGGCCGAGGCCGCCGAGTCCGATCACCACCGCCACAGCGCCCGCATCGAGCCGGTTCCGGACGGTGTTGATCGCGTGCATCGGCGTGACGCCGGCGTCGGCCAGCGGTGCCACCCGCGTCGGATCCAGTGGTGGCAACGGACCGCCGTCGAGGGGGACGACGTGGCGCGCGTCGGCGACGATGTACTCGGCCATCGTCCCGTCGGGGCCGAGTCCCGGCGTCGTCGGGAACATCCACCGGGTGCCGTTGGTCTGGCACGCGTTGGACCGGCCCCCGACGCATTGGCGGCAGTGCCCGCACGCCCACATGAGGTCGATGATCGCCGGCTGGCCCTCGGTCAATCCCGTCACGCCGGCACCGAGGGCGTCGACGTAGCCGGCGCCCTCGTGGCCGAGTGTGATGCCGTGAAACGGCGACCCGGCCGCGCCGACCGCCATGATCGTGACATCGGAATGGCAGATCCCGGCTCCGGCGATCCGCACCCGCACCCGGCCCGGACCGGGCTCGGGAACGGGTACGTCGCGCAGTTCGAGCCGGTTGGCGTCGACCAGCTTCAGGGCGCGCATCTCAGTCACGCGCGTCTACGACGTCGTAGGCCGCGTCGGCGTATTCGGCGCGGATCCGCTTCTTGTCGAACTTGCCGACCGAGGTCTTGGGCACCTCGGTGACGAACGCCCAGCGCTCGGGCAGTTGCCACCGCGGCACCAAACCGGCCAGGTGCTCGCGCAGCTTAGCTGCGTCGGCCTGCGCCTCGTCGGCCACGACGGCCAGGACGAACGGCCGCTCGTCCCACTTCTCGTCGGGCACGGCGACCACGGCGGCCTCGGTCACCACCGGGTTGGACATGATCGTGTTCTCCAACTCGACCGAGGAGATCCACTCGCCACCGGTCTTGATCAGGTCCTTGGTGCGGTCGACGATCGTCATGAAGCCGTCGGGGCTGATCGACGCCACATCGCCGGTCCGCAGCCATCCGTCGTGGAACTTCGCGGGATCACTGACCGGTCCGTCGGGGGAGTAGTAGGCGCCGGTGATCCACGGCCCGCGCACCTCCAGCTCGCCGGCCGACTCGCCGTCCCACGCGACCTCGTTTCCGTCGTCGTCGATGAGGCGGGCTTGCACGGCCGCGGGGAAGCGGCCCTGCGTGACGCGGTACGCGAACTCCTGGTCCGGGTCTTCGACGCCGAACGGCGGCCGCGAGACCGAACCGAGGGGCGACGTCTCGGTCATGCCCCAGGCGTGGGTGATGGGCGCGCCGAACTCGTCGAACTGCTTGATCATCGACGGGGGGACGGCTGCGCCGCCGACGACCACCTCGCGCAGGTGGCTGATGTCCTGCGGTGCCGCCTTCAACTGGGCGGCGACGCCCTGCCAGATGGTGGGCACCGCCGCGGCGAACGTCGGACGGGCCGCGGCCATCATCGCCAGCAGCGGCTCGGGCTGCAGGAAGCGGTCGGGCATGACCAGCGTCAGGCCGGCCATCATGGCGGCATACGGCAGGCCCCACGACATCACGTGGAACATCGGCACGATCGCGAGCACCGAGTCCTTGTTGCCCAGACCCATGCCTGATGCCGAGCACACCTGCATGGAGTGCAGCCAGATGCTGCGGTGGCTGTAGACCACGCCCTTCGGGTCGCCGGTGGTGCCGGAGGTGTAACACATCACCGCGGCGTCGCGCTCGTCGATCTCAGGCCAGTCGTAGACCGTCGGCTCGCCGGCGATGAGCTCGTCGAAGGAGTGCACGGTGATGCCCTCGGGGGCCTCGAAGGCACTCGCCGGCCCGTTCGCGACGATGACGTGCTTCACGTTCGGCGTGGCCTTGACGTACTGGGCGAGCATCGGCGCGATCGACGCGTCGACGATGATCACCTTGTCGTCGGCGTGCTTGATGATGTAAACGGCCTGCTCGGGGGACAGACGCAGGTTCAGCGTGTGCAGCACGGCACCCATCGAGGGCACCGCGCCGTAGGCGACCTGGTGTTCGTTGTTGTTCCACATGAAGGTGGCGACGCGATCGCCGCGACCGATGCCGAGCTTGGCCAGCGCATGGGCGAGTTGTGCAGTGCGATCACCGAGCTCCGGGAATGAGATCGGGCGCAACTCCGACCCGGTCCAGGTGGTCACCCCCGTCTCGGGGAAGGTGCGCCGGCTGTACTCCACCAGTCGGGCGATGGTCAGCTCACCCGGTTGCATGGTCGATGCGATCACTAAAGGCCTCCTCGTTGCGTTGTGTGACCCAACTTACAACGGGGGTACCGGCTGGCGGGGGCGGGTCGTCAGAGGTCCGCGGCGGCGGCCGAATCCAGGAACCAGACGGTGGTGGTGAGTCCGTGCGCTCCCGCGCACGGCCAGTCGTCGGCACTCGCCCCGGCCAGGCCTGCGGCCACGGCTTGCGCCTTGTCGGCCCCGGCGACCAGGAACCACACGTGCCGCGACGAATTCACGGCGGGCAGCGTCAGGGTGATCCTTCGCGGAGGCGGCTTAGGCGAGTCGGTGACCGTTACGACCGACCGCTGCGCCTCCGCTACGGCGGGGGTGTGGGGGAACAGCGAATTGATGTGGCCCTCGCCGCCCATACCCAGCAGGTGGACGTCGAAAACGGCGCCGTCCTCGTCGGGCGCGATGGCGTCGACGACGGCGCCGTACGCGGCAGCCGCGGCCTCGATGTCGTCGCCGTAGTCGCCGTCGCTGGGTGCCATCTCATAGACCTGCGCGCCCGCGGCGTCGGGATCGTCGAGCAGGGCCGCGCGGGCTTGCCCACTATTGCGGTCCGCGTCGTCGGCCGGCACGAACCGGTCGTCGCCGAAGTACACGTGCAGCGCTGCGAAGTCGATCTCGTCGACCCGGTCGACCAATGCCGACAGCAGGGCGATGCCGTTGCTGCCGCCGGTGAGCACCACGCGGGCGAGGCCGCGCTCGCGCTGGGCGTCGGCGATCACGGCGACGAGCCGGTCCGCGGCGGCGTCGACCAGGCCGGCGGCATCGTCGTGGACGGAGGTCTCGGGGATGGGGATCACGGGTGTCACCTCGTCGTGTGCTGGAGCCGCTTGGTACCGCGCAGGGCGCGGGCGTAGGTCTCGTCGGGGTCGAGGCGGCGCAGCTCTTCGGCGAGGCACGCCCCGGTCGTGCGGTCGCGCCACGGGGTGCGGGCATCGGGGCACCCGGGGTCGCGGATCAGCGTGTAGTCGCCGTCGTGAGTCAGTGACAGCAATCCGTCGGCGCAGTCGATTTCGACGCCGAGGTCACCGTCGAGGCGCTCGGTGGGCACGCGCAGGCACTCGGCGAGCCAGCCGGCGAGCAGGTCGAGCCCGACCGACGGACCGGGCCCGGCGACGCGGACGCGCACCGGTTTGCGGGCCGGCACGCGGTCGAAGGCCGCCGCGAGCAGCGCTCGCCACGGCGTGATCTGTGCCCACGCGATGTCGGTGTCGCCGGGGGCGTAGCTGCGCAACCGCTGCGCGAGGACGCCCTGTGCGTCGAAGCGGTTGGTGCCGTCCAGGATGCGTCGCCCGCCAAGGGCGCCGAGCCGGTCGCGCGAAGGGTTCTTCGGCGCGGTGCCCGGCCACCAGGTGACCACGGGGGTGTCGGGGAGGAGGAACGGGGTCACGACGGCGTCCGCGTGGGCGCCGAGCTCGCCGAACAGATGCAGCACCACTACCTCGGACGCCCCGGCGTCACCGCCGACGCGGATCTCGGCGTCGAGGCGTGCGGCCTTGCGGCGGTCGGCGGCCGCGGCGACGATGACGCGGCACGGGTGCTCGCGACTCGCCTCGTTGGCCGCGGCGATCGCCGCCTCGGTGTCGTCGCCGGGCTCGGTCTTCACGATCAGCGTCAGTACGCGGCCGAGGGTGACCGCGCCGCCGCTGTCGCGCATGCGGACCAGCTGTTTGGAGACTTCGCTCGTGGACGTGTCGTCAAGGCGCTTGATCACGGTCGCCTCCAGCTTCTCCCGGTGCGCGCGAGCATCTCATCGGCGCTCGCCGGACCCCAGGTGCCCGACTCGTAGGTCTCCGGCGTGCCCTTCTTGGCCCAGGCCTCCAGCACCGGGTCGAGGATCTGCCACGACAACTCGACCTCTGCATTCACCGGGAACAGTGACGGCTCACCGAGCAGGACGTCGAGGATGAGGCGCTCATAGGCCTCGGGGGACGATTCGGTGAACGCCTCGCCGTAACTGAAGTCCATGTTGACGTCACGAACTTCCATCGAAGAGCCGGGGACCTTGGAGCCGAAACGCAGCGTGACGCCCTCGTCCGGCTGCACCCGGATGACCAGTGCGTTCTGGCCCAACTCGGCGGTCATCGTCGAATCGAACGGCAGGTGCGGCGCGCGTTTGAAGACCAAGGCGATCTCGGTGACGCGGCGGCCCAGTCGCTTTCCGGTGCGCAGGTAGAACGGGACGCCCGCCCAGCGCCGCGTGTCGACCTCCAGGGCGATCGCCGCGTACGTCTCGGTCGTCGAATCCTTCGCGAAACCCTCTTCCTCCAGCAGGCCGCACACCTTCTCGTTGCCCTGCCACCCCGGGCCGTACTGCCCGCGGGCGGAGTTCTCGTCCAGCGGCGCGATATTGCGGGTCGCCGACAGCACCTTGATCTTCTCGGCCTGCAACTCCGCGGGTGCGAAGGACACGGGCTCCTCCATCGCCACCAGTGCCAACAACTGCAGCAGGTGGTTCTGAATGACGTCGCGAGCCGCCCCGATCCCGTCGTAGTAGCCGGCGCGCCCGCCCAGGCCGATGTCCTCGGCCATGGTGATCTGCACGTGGTCGATGTAGTGCGCGCTCCACACCGGGTCGAAAAGCTGGTTGGCGAAGCGCAGCGCCAGGATGTTCTGAACCGTCTCCTTGCCGAGGTAGTGGTCGATGCGGAACACCGAATGCTCGGGGAAGACGCTGTTCACGACGGCGTTGAGTTTGCGCGCGCTCGCCAGGTCGTGCCCGAACGGCTTCTCGATGACGACGCGGCGCCACCGCCCATCGTGCGGTTGGGCCAACTCGGAGCGCTTGAGCTGATCGCACACCACCGGGAACGCGGCCGGCGGGATCGAGAGGTAGAAGGCGTGGTTACCGTCGGTGCCGCGGACCTCGTCGAGGGCGGTCAGCGTCGAGGCAAGACGCGCGAACGCGTCGTCGTCGTCGAAGGTGCCCTGGACGAATCGGAACCCGGCCGACAACTCCCGCCAGACGTCCTCGCGGAACGGTGTGCGCGCGTTCGCACGGACCGCGTCGTACACGATCTTGGCGAAATCCTCGTCGGCCCAGTCGCGGCGGGCGAACCCGACCAGCGCAAAGCCGCTGGGCAGGAGCCCACGGTTGGCCAGGTCGTAGATCGCCGGCATCAGCTTGCGGCGCGAGAGGTCGCCGGTGACGCCGAAGATCACCATGCTGCAGGGCCCCGCGATGCGGGGCAGGCGCTTGTCACGCTCGTCGCGCAGCGGGTTGCGGTGGCTGCGGGACGCGCCGGATGCCACCGGTCTCAGGCCTTGGCGCTCAACTGGCCCGACGTCGCGGCCAAGAGGTCGGTCCACGCATCGATGAACTTGGTGACGCCCTCGTCCTCGAGGACGGCGAACACGTCGTCGAGGTCGACCCCGACGGCGGCGACCGCAGCCATCTGCTCGCGGGCCGAGGCCTCCTGGCCGATGATCGAGGCGGTGTCGACCCAGCCGTGGTCGGCGAAAGCCTCCATCGTCGCGCCCGGCATGGTGTTGACGGTGTCGGGGGCGACGAGCTCGGACACGTACAGAGTGTCGGCGTAATCCTTGTTCTTCGTGCCGGTCGAGGCCCACAGCGCCCGCTGCGGGCGTGCGCCCTGGCTCGCGAGGTCGGGGAAGCGGACCTCGCGGGTGAAGACATCGAGGTAGCGCGCATAGGCCAGGCGGGCGTTGGCCAGCGCAGCCTTGCCGCGCAGGGCGAGGGCCTCCGGCGTTCCGATCACCTCGAGGCGCTTGTCGATCTCGGTGTCCACGCGGGAGACGAAGAACGACGCCACCGAGTGCAGGTCGGAAATGTCGCGACCGGCGACCAGCGCGGCGTCGAGGCCGTCGAGGTAGGCGTCGATGACCTCGCCGTAGCGCTCACCCGAGAAGATCAGCGTCACGTTGACGCTGATGCCCTCGGCGAGGACGCGGGTGATCGCGGGCAGGCCCGCCTTGGTGGCCGGGATCTTGATGAGCAGGTTGGGTCGGTCGACGGCCTGCCACAGCTCGATCGCCTGGGCGACGGTGCCTTCGGTGTCGTGGGCCAGGCGCGGGTCGACCTCGATCGACACCCGACCGTCGACACCGTCGGATTCGACGAAGACCGGGGCGAACACGTCGCATGCGTCGCGGACGTCGTCGGTGGTGATGATCCGGATCGCCGTGTCGACGTCGGAGCCGTCGGCGGCCAGCTTGGCGACCTGCTCGGCGTAACTGTCACCGGCCGACAGCGCGGCCTGGAAGATCGACGGGTTGGTCGTCACGCCGACGACCGATCGGGTTGCGATCAGCTCGGCCAGACGTCCGGACCGCAGCAGATCGCGCGACAGGTCGTCGAGCCAGACCGATACGCCGGCTTCGCTGAGTTCCGCGAGGCGCTCGTTGGTGCTCATGGTTTCTCCTCGTTTGTCGCCGGCCGTGTCGCCGGTTACTTCGCGTTGGTGACCGACCGCTGCGCCGCTTCGACGACGGCGGCGGTGGTCACCCCGAACTTCTCGTACAGCACCTCGTACCCGGCCGAGGCGCCGTAGTGCTCGATGGACACGATCTCGCCGGCGTCGCCGACGAATCGGTACCACGGCATCGCGATGCCGGCCTCCACCGCGACACGGGCCCGCACGCTCGGCGGCAGGACGGAATCACGGTAGGACTGCGGCTGCTCGTCGAACCACTCGACGCACGGCATGGACACGACGCGGGCGGCGATACCCGCCTTGGCGAGCTCCTCGCGGGCCGCGACGGCCAACTGGACTTCCGAGCCGGTGCCGATGAGCACGACGTCGGGGCTGCCGTTCTCCGCGTCGACGAGGACGTAGCCGCCAGCGGCGACCCCCTCGGCCGACGTGCCCTCGAGCACCGGCACGTTCTGGCGTGTCAGTGCGAGGCCTGCCGGACGATTCCGGCGGGTCAGCACGGTGGCCCAGGCGTGGGCCGTCTCGTTCGCATCGGCGGGGCGCACCACGTCGAGGTGGGGGATGGCGCGAAGCGCGGCGAGGTGCTCGATCGGTTGGTGGGTCGGGCCGTCCTCGCCGAGGCCGATGGAGTCGTGGGTCCACACGTAGACCGGGTCGATCTCCATCAACGCGGCCAGGCGCACCGCCGGACGCATGTAGTCGGCGAACTGCAGGAACGTCCCGCCGTAGGCGCGGGTCGGGCCGTGCAGCACGATGCCGGACAGGATCGCGCCCATCGCGTGCTCGCGGATGCCGAAGTGCAGGGTGCGTCCGTACGGCTCGGCACTCCACGTCGACGTGGAGATCGCCGTCGGGCCGAAGGACTTGGCGCCGGCGATCGTCGTGTTGTTGGAGCCGGCGAGGTCGGCCGAGCCGCCCCACAGCTCCGGCAGGACCGGGCCGAGGGCGCCGAGGACCTTGCCCGAGGCGCTGCGCGTGGCAACGGACTCGCCGGCTTCCCAGGTCGGGAGTGCATCGCGCCAACCGTCGGGCAGTTCGTGGGCGTGCAGACGGTCGAAGAGTGCCTTGCGCTCGGGGGAGCCGGCGGCCCAGGCGTCGAAGCCGGCGGTCCACTCGGCGCGGACGGTGGCAGCCCGGCTCGCCAGCTCACGGGTATGGGCGATCACGTCGTCGGCGACGTTGAAGTCGACCTCGGGGTCGAAGCCGAGGAGTCCCTTGGTGGCCCGGATCTCGTCGGCGCCCAGCGCGGCTCCGTGGGCGGCGCCGGTGTTCATCTTGGTCGGCGCCGGGTAACCGATGACCGTGCGCACGCAGATCAGCGACGGGCGGTCGGTGACGGCCTTGGCCGCCTCGACGGCTGCCTCGATGCCGATGACGTTCTCGCCGCCGTCGACGCTCTGCACATGCCACCCGTAGGCCCGGTAACGCTCCGCGACGTCCTCGGTCAGGGCGATGTCGGTGTCGTCCTCGATGGAGATCTGGTTCTGGTCGTAGAAGACGATGAGGTTGCCCAGCTCCTGGGTGCCCGCCAGCGAGCTGGCCTCGCTGGTGACGCCCTCCTCCATGTCGCCGTCGGAGGCGATGACGTAGATGAAGTGGTCGAAGGGGGAGGTGCCGGGAGCGGCGTCGGGGTCGAACAGGCCGCGCTCGTAGCGGCTGGCCATGCTCATGCCCACCGCCGACGCCAGGCCCTGCCCGAGCGGGCCGGTGGTGATCTCGACGCCCTTGGTGTGGCGGTACTCGGGGTGGCCCGGCGTCAGCGAGCCCCACGTGCGCAGTGCCTCTAGGTCGCCCAGCTCCAGGCCGAAGCCACCCAGGTAGAGCTGCACGTACAGCGTCAGGCTGGAGTGCCCGCACGACAGGATGAAGCGGTCACGGCCCACCCACTCCGGATCGGTGGGGTCGTGGCGCAGCACCCGTTGGAACAGCGTGTAGGCCAGCGGTGCAAGGCTCATCGCGGTACCCGGATGGCCGCTGCCGCAGCGCTGCACCGCGTCGGCGGCAAGCAGCCGCGCGGTGTCGACCGCCTTGGTGTCCAGCTCGGTCCAATCGTCGGGATGGGCGGGCTTGGTGAGCTTGGCGATCTCGTCTGCGTGGACCACGGCGGTGCGTTCTCCTGGAATGGGGTGGTGGGGTCGGATCCAGCCTAGTCCGAGCGGCTGCGATCAGCGCACGTAGGGAGGCATGATGGTTTGGCGGAGCTTGAGCCGGGCAGGTGCGATTCCGTCGCCGTGCGGACCCGGGTCTACACTTCGTAGTAGCGCGGCCCGGGGTCCCTCGACACCCGGTGGTGAACAGCCTTGTCGGACAAGCGGAGTGATGTGTTGAGCAGTGAGCGCACGGGCGTGGACAGCCCGGTTGTCGATCACGGCACCGACGATCCCGCGCAGCACCGGGTGCGCACCGTCCTCGGTGCCTACCTCGCGCTGACCAAGCCGCGCGTCATAGAACTACTGCTGGTCGCGACGATCCCGGTGATGCTGCAGGCCCACCGCGGCACCGTCGACATCGGCCTGATCGCCGCGACGCTGATCGGCGGATGGTTGGGCGCCGCGAGCGCCAACACGCTGAACATGGTCGCCGACGCGGACATCGACCAGAAGATGCGCCGCACCCAGCGCCGGCCGCTGGCCCGCCACGCCGTCACCCCGCGCGCCGCGCTGGTGTTCGGCATCGTGCTCGGCATCGCCTCGTTCGTCGTCCTGTGGTTCTTCACCAACCTGCTGGCCGCGGTGCTGGTGATGATCACCATCGCCTTCTACGTCGGCGTCTACACGCTGATCCTCAAGCGCCGCACCTCGCAGAACGTTGTCTGGGGCGGCGCCGCCGGGTGCATGCCCACCCTGGTCGGTTGGGCTGCGGTGACCGGGTCGTTGAGCTGGCAGCCGGTGGTGCTGTTCCTGGTGATCTTCTTCTGGACGCCGCCGCACACGTGGGCACTGGCGATGCGTTACCGCGAGGACTACGAGGCTGCGGGAGTACCGATGCTCCCGGTGGTGGCCACCGAGGAACAGGTCACCCGTCAGATGGTGATCTACACCGTGGCGACCGTCATCGCGTCGCTGTGCCTCATCCCCGCCGCGGGCCTCATCTACGCCTCCGTCGCCGTGCTCGCCGGTGCGTGGTTCGCCCAGCGCGTGTGGAAGTTGTACCGCGACACGTGCGCGGGCCAGGAAGTCGTCCCGCTGAAGGTGTTCCTGCAGTCCAACGAGTACCTCGCCCTGCTGTTCTGCGGCCTGGCCGTCGACGCGGTCTTCCACCTGCCGACCATCGCGTCGTACTTCTCCTGAGCTCTTAGCCGAACCCGGGTCGGGTCAGGCCATCAGCGCGATCGAACCCGTCGTCGCCCGCGATTCCAGGTCTCGATGTGCTTGCGCGGCGTCGGCTAACGCGTACCGGGCGCCGACGCGGACCGTCACGCTGCCGTTGGCGATGGCGGCCACCAGCGCGCCGGTCCGCCATTCGAACTCGCCCGGGTCGGAGATGAAGTGCGCCAGCGACGGGCGGGTCACATGTAGGGAACCGGCGGAGTTCAGCCGTTGCAGGTCAAACGGTGGGACCGGGCCGCTGGCCGCGCCGAACAGGACGACGGTGCCGCGCACCGCGGTGGAGGCGATGCTCGCCTCGAACGTGTCGGCCCCGACGCCGTCGTAGACGACGGCGACACCGCGGCCGCCGGTCAGATCCCGCACGCGGGCCGCCAGATCGGGTCCGTAGCGCAGCACGTGCTCGGCGCCCGCGGCAGCCGACAGCTGCTCCTTCTCGTCGGAGGAGACCGTCGTGATGACGTGCAGCCCAGCCTGCACCGCGAGTTGGGTCAGGATCAGCCCGACTCCGCCCGCGCCGGCGTGCACGAGAATCGTCTCGCCGGCACGTGGCTGGGCGGCCCCGATGAGCAGGTAATGCGCGGTCAGGCCCTGCAGCAGCATGGTGCCGGCCACGTCGTCGCCGATCGTGTTGGGCACTTCGACCGTGCGCGCGGCGTCGATGACCACCTGTTCGGCATAAGACCCGGGTCCGTCGCACCAGGCGACCCGCCGGCCCAGGGCGCGTTCGGAGACCCCGTCACCGACGGCGATCACGACCCCGGCACCCTCCGAACCGGGGATGTAGGGCGGATCGCTGGGGTAGAGGCCGCGCCGCAGGTACGTGTCGATGAAATTCACGCCCGCGGCCCGGGTCTGCACCAGCACGTGACCCGGACCGGGAACGGGGTTGGGCTCCTCGCGCCACTGGAGGACTTCCGGGCCGCCGTGGTGGGTGACGACGATTGCATGCATGTCCCCGTTCTACACCGGCGCAGTATCATCGACACCCATGAGCACCGACGCCGACGAGAAGACGACCGCCGAGACCGCCGCGCCGAGGGCCCCGCGCGAGGTGGTGGGCTCGATCCAGCGCTACGTGCGGCGTCAGGGCGGGACGGCCACCGCACTGCTGCAGCCGGTGGGCGAGGCGGGTGTCCGCATCACCCTCGTCGGCGGTGAGGGCGGCATCCTGGGCGACCGTGTGGTGCGCGACGAGGCGACCGCGCAGGCGGTCGTGGAGGCAGTCGACGGCCTCACCCTGGCTGACGAGTGGAACCGCGAACTGGTGTCGACGGCGACGGTCAAGCCGTCGCACTGGCGCAAGATGGCGGGCTGGGTGGCCCGCCAGCACCGATTCCCCAAGGCGCGCAACACCGCCGAGCTCGACTGACCGTCGGCGACGAAGGCCTACGACACTGCGTAGTATGAGCGCCGTGGCTGCCAATCCGATTGTGCGCGCGTGGTATCGCGTGGTGGACCTGCTGCCCGAGCCGGGTCTGCGCGCCCAGCGACGCATCGCACTTGCCGCCCTATTGGCACAGGCGCTGATCGCCGTCACCGGGTCCGTGGTGCGCGTGACCGGATCCGGCCTGGGCTGCCCCACGTGGCCGAAGTGTCACGACTCCTCGCTGCTCCCGATTCCGTCGGATGAGGTGCCGTGGTGGCATCAGGCCATCGAATTCGGCAATCGCCAGATCGCCGTGTGGATCGTCGTCACCACCGCGGCCGCGATCGTCCTCGCGGTCACCCGTGCCCGTCGCCGTCGCGAATTGCTGGTCTATGCGTGGATCCTGCCCGCCACGACGCTTTTCCAGGGAATTCTCGGCGGCATCACGGTGCTCGCCGGACTCACGTGGTGGATCGTCGGATTGCATCTGCTGGTGTCGTTGGCGATGGTGTGGGTGGCCGCGACGCTGTATGTGAAGGTCGGCCAGCCCGACGACGGGATGCTCGTCGATGCAGCGCCCCCGGCGGCCCGTCGTCTCGTCGTCGCCTCCGCCGTCGTGATGTCGGGGGCACTCGTCGCCGGTGTCACCGTCACCGGGGCCGGCCCACACGCCGGTGATCGCACCAATCCCGATGCCATCGACCGGCTCCACGTGAGCATCCCCCTCCTCACGTCCGTGCATGCGCTACTCGTCGTGGTGTTCCTCGCGCTGCTGCTCGCCGCCTCCGTCGTGACCACGCGCGGAGAGCTCGACCCGACGGTCGTGCGCCGCGCGGGTATCGTCCTCGTCGCAGTCCTCGCGCAGTCGCTCATCGGGGTCGTGCAGTACTTCACGAACGTTCCGGCCCTGCTGGTGGTGCTCCACGTCGCCGGTGCGTGTTCAGTGGTCGCCGAGACGGCGATTCTGTATCAGGTGATGCGGCCGCGCCGGACCGTGCCAAGCGCCGAGCCCCACTGACAAATAGCGACAGCAGGACTCGGCAGAATGCGGCTCAGTCGAACCGGAACCATCTGACCGCGGCGGCACCACCCAGGACGGACCACACCACCAGTACGGCGAAGGCGACGGCGTGGAAGCTCCCGCTGCCAGCATGACTCAGAGCGGCGGCGAGCGCGCCGGACGGCGTCGCCAGTGCTAGATCGTGCATGGCGTCGGGGACCCGCGATCCCAGGACGGCGAGGCTGGCGAAGCCGGCCAGCACGAACCAGATGAGGTTGGCCAGCGCCAACACCACCTCCGCCTTGCCGGTCCCGCCCAGGGCCAACCCGAGCGTCGCGAACATCACGGTGCCGAGAATGATCGCCGCCACCGCGAAGCCGATACCCACGGCATCGGGTCGCCAGCCGAACGCGGTCGCGATCGCGGTCAGCAGGACGGTCTGCATCGCGACGACGACCACCACGGCGACGGACTTGCCCGCGATGATGCCCCAGCGGGGGATCGCGGTGGCGCCGAGCCTTTTGAGCGCTCCGTAGCGGCGGTCGAACCCGACTGCGATCGCCTGTCCGGTGAACGCGGTCGAGGTGATCGCCACCGTCAGCACGATGGGCAGGAACGTGTGGGCGCGCGCGGCGGCCGAATCACCGGCGTCGGTGGACAGCGGTAGCAGGCACAGGCCGATCAACAGTGTGATCGGAATGAACATGGTGAGCAGCAGTTGCTCGCCGTTGCGCAACAGCAGTCGCAGTTCCATCGCCGATTGCGCGGCGATCATCGACCGCACCGGGGCCGGGCGGGGGTCGGGGGTGAATGCCCCGGGAGCGAAGGCCCCGGGGGTTCCAGTGCCGGTGGCGGTCATGCCCGGACCTCCCGGCCGGTGAGGGAGAGGAACACGTCTTGCAGGCTGGCGCCGGCGGCGTGCAGTTCGGTGATGAGGACGCCGCTTTCGGCGCACCACGCGGCGAGAGCGGCAATGGCCTCGGGCGTCGCGGGCCCGATCAGGGTGTAGCCGCCGTCCTCGCCGCGGGTCCCGGTCGTCGTCGCACCGCCGCAGGCGGCGCTGACCGCTGCTGCGGCTGCGGTGATGTCGAGATCCCCGACGGCGGTGAACCGCAGCCCGGCGTGGTCCCGTGCCGTCAGCTCCGCGGGCGTGCCCGCCGCAACGACGCGCCCGGCGTCGATGATCACGATGTCGTCGGCGAGGTGTTCGGCCTCGTCGAGCATGTGCGTGGTCAGCAGCACGCTCACGCCGTCGGTGCGCAGCGCGGCGATGAGGTCCCACACCAGCAGTCGCGCGTGCGCGTCCAGGCCGGCCGTCGGTTCGTCGAGGAAGACCAGCTCGGGGCGACCGACCAGCGCGCACGCCAATGACAGGCGTTGCTGCTGCCCGCCGGAGAGGCGGCGGAACGGGGTGTCGGCGACGGGCGTGAGGCCCAGGACGTCGAGCAACCAATCGGGGTCGATGGGGTTGGCGCTGTAGGCGGCGCACAGCCGCAGCATTTCTGCTGCGCGTGCGCCGGGGTAGGCACCGCCACCCTGCAGCATGACTCCGATGCGGGCGCGCAGCGCGTCGTTGTCGTCGCGCGGATCCAGGCCGAGTACCCGAACCTGTCCGGCGTCGGGGGCGGTGAAGCCTTCGCAGATCTCGACGGTTGTCGTCTTGCCAGCGCCGTTGGGGCCCAGCAGGGCCAGGACGGTGCCACGGCGCAGTCGCAGATCGAGACCGTCGACGGCGGTGTGCGCGCCGAAGGACTTGCGCAGCCCGGTGATGTCGACGGCGGCCTGTTCGTCGGGGGATGGGTCGGGACGAGGCACGCCCATCAGCCTATTCGTCCCGTCCGCGGCGACCGATCGTGGGGAGCCACTTGGGCCGGTCCTCGAAGAACAGGGCGGTGAGGACCGCAGCCATCATGATCGCCGCCAGCAGTCCCTGCGCGAGGACGATGCCGGTGGTGTTGGAACTGGTGGGCATGACGACGGTGGCGATGAGTGCCGAGGAGATGATCGCGCCGAGGCGGAACCACCGGTCCGAGGCCCAGGCGGCCAGCGGGATGACCGCCCACAGCAGGTACCAGGCCTGGGCGAAGGGGGAGAACACGACGATGGTCGCCATGGAGATGCCCAGCGCGCCGATGGGGTGGATGCGCCCGCTCAGCGCGGCGAGGAGCCAGCGGATGATGAACGCCGCGGCGATCAGCTGGGCGAGAGGACGCACGATGTCGAGGATCGCCTGGGTGTGGTCGCCGAGCCCGAGGCCGATACCGGTGCGCCCGGCGCCGACGGACAACAGCGTGGGCATGGACATCCAGGAGCGGACGATGTCGCCGGTGGACAGCGTGCGCGTCCAACCGAACCCCAGCCCGGTGCCCACGCAGATCCCGACGATCACGACGATTGCGATGACGCCCATCAGCGACGCTGATCGGGCCAGCGCGAGGACGGACTCCTTGCACGCCGACCACCACTGGCGGATCGGTATCGAACGCAGCGAAGGCAGAGTCGCACCCCATCGTCGGGCCAGTGCGATGCCGAGGAAGCCCAGCGCGATGATCGACGTCGCTTTGATCATCGACGACATTGCGATCAACCCGGCGCCGGCGACCAGGAGCCAGCCGGTGCCCGACGGCAACCACCGCCGGTCCGGGTCCATCAGCGGTTTGGCGGAGTCGACGGCCGCCAACCCCAGTTCGAGTCCGACGAGCATCATGCCCAGCATCAGCGACTCGTTGTGAATGCCGCCGACGAGATGCAGGATGACCAGCGGGTTCATGGCGCCCAGCCAGAGCGCCGCGATAGGGGACACGCCGCAGCGGCGGGCCAACCGCGGCAGCGCCCACACGATCATCGCCACGCCGGCGAGCGCGAGCATCCGGTGCAGGAAGATCCCGACGGTGATGTTGTCGCCGGTCAGCGCCGTGATGTGCTGGCCCAGCCACAGGAACAGGGGGCCGTAGGGCGCCGGGGTGTCCTTCCAGATGTTGGGCACCGATCCGGCGAGTTCATAGAGCGGGTGGTCGGGGGGCAGCCCGTTGAGGGGGCTCACCGTGTACGGGTCCTTGCCGATGTAGGCGATCGCGCTCTGGGCTAGGTAGGAGTAGATGTCCTTGGACAACAGCGGCGGCGCGATGATGATCGGCGCGATCCACAGCAACAGCGTGTGGTCGGCCTGCCGCCGAGTCATCCGCCGTGCCGGCGTGGTGCCGCCATAGACCTCGACGCTGAGTCGACCGACTGCGAACCGGCCGATGAGCAGCCACGCGACGACGAGCATCAGTGTGCCGCCGATGGACAGTGTGAGGGCGGTGCCGAACATCCGCGACGGCAGTGACAGCACGCGCATCCCGGCGACGGGATTCTGACTGACCGGGATCGCACCGGTGCCCAGGGATCCGATCAGCAGCAGGATCGACCCGGTTGCGCCGAAGATCTTGATTCGGTTGAGGAGTTTGTTCTCCGCTGCGTTGAGCGGACCCACCTCCGGTTCATCGGCATGCAGACCGGCCACGGCGGCGCCGAATTCGGGTTCGGCGGTGTGATTACTGTCACGCCCTGATCCGTCCGGCCCGCGGCGCGACGACAAGCCGAGGTACGCGAGCAGGGAAGAGGCCACGGAAGATGACTCTAGTCGGCCGAATCGGGACCTATGACTCGGTCGGCGGGGGTGTCGTCGACGATGGGTTGGTGTAAGGCGACCCTTGCTTGTGGAGCCGGAAGAAATTACGTCACACTTGTGTTGTGAAAAGCATGACCGCATCCCGACGACCCGAGCGCGCCACCGGCGCGCCGGTCGATGCGGACCTGCTGCGGCCGGGCGGATCGTCGGACGGCCACACGCGGCAGACGGTTGTGGAATTGCTCGGCGAGGACGGCCCTCTGACGGCCTCCGATATCGCCGAGCGCCTCGGGATCAGCCCCGCGGGCGTGCGGCGCCACCTTGATGCGCTGCTGGCCGCGGGGGAGGCCGAGACCGCGCAAACCGACCACGGCTTCGGCGGTGGCCAACGGGGCCGCGGCCGACCCGCCAAGTGGTTCCAACTCACCCCGGCCGGCCGCGGGAAGCTGCGCCACGCCTACGACGACCTCGCCAGTGCTGCGCTGCGCGCGCTGCGCGCCGCCGGTGGCGAGGGCGCAGTCACCGCGTTCGCCCACGACCGTATCGCCACGATCACCGCTGATATCGCCCCCGCCGCCGGGGCCGACGACGTGCCCGACACCGTCGACCAGATCGCCGCGGCCCTGACCGGCGCCGGATATGCCGCCAACACGCGCGAGGTGGGCACCGGCGTACAGATCTGCCAGCACCACTGCCCGGTCGCTCATGTCGCCGCCGAGTTCCCCGAGTTGTGCGAGGCCGAGACCCAGCGCTTCACCGAGCTGCTCGGCACCCACGTCCAGCGACTGGCGACCATCGCCAACGGTGACTGCGCCTGCACGACCAACATTCCGCTCCCCGTCCCTGTCCCACTCACAGCCCCAGTTATCGGCGCACAGCCCGCGCCGAGGAAGAAGGAAGGCTCCCGATGACACTCACTGAGCCGACACCGCAGGCCACGGCCGCGGTGGCCGCATCTGCCGCCCCGACCCTGACCCAGGACGAGACCATCGCGTCGCTGGGCACCTACGGATACGGGTGGGCCGACTCCGACGAGGCCGGTGCCTCGGCGAAGCGCGGGCTCTCCGATGCCGTGGTCGCCGACATCTCGGCGAAGAAGAACGAGCCCGAATGGATGCTCGAGCAGCGCCTGAAGGCCCTGCGCATCTTCGACCGCAAGCCGATGCCGCACTGGGGTGCCGAGCTCGACGAGATCGACTTCGACAACATCAAGTACTTCGTCCGGTCCACCGAGAAGCAGGCCGAGTCCTGGGAGGACCTGCCCGAGGACATCCGCAACACCTACGACCGGCTCGGGATCCCCGAGGCGGAGAAGCAGCGCCTCGTCGCCGGTGTCGCGGCCCAGTACGAGTCGGAGGTCGTCTACCACCAGATCCGCGAGGACCTGGAGGAGAAGGGTGTCATCTTCCTCGACACCGATTCGGGCCTGCGCGAGCACCCGGAGCTCTTCCAGCAGTACTTCGGTTCGGTAATCCCGGCCGGCGACAACAAGTTCTCGGCGCTCAATACCGCGGTGTGGTCGGGCGGCTCCTTCATCTACGTGCCTCCGGGCGTGCACGTCGACATCCCACTGCAGGCCTACTTCCGGATCAACACCGAGAACATGGGCCAGTTCGAGCGGACGCTGATCATCGTTGACGAGGACGCCTACGTCCACTACGTCGAAGGTTGTACGGCGCCGATCTACAAGTCGGACTCGCTGCACTCGGCGGTCGTCGAGATCATCGTCAAGAAGGGTGGTCGGTGCCGCTACACGACCATCCAGAACTGGTCGAACAACGTCTACAACCTGGTCACCAAGCGCGCCAAGGCCGAGGCCGGCGCGACGATGGAGTGGGTCGACGGCAACATCGGCTCCAAGGTCACCATGAAGTACCCGGCGGTGTGGCTCACCGGTGAGCACGCCAAGGGCGAGGTGCTCTCGGTGGCGTTCGCCGGTCCTGGTCAGCACCAGGACACCGGGTCCAAGATGGTCCACCTGGCGCCCAACACCTCGAGCAACATCGTGTCCAAGTCGGTCGCCCGCGGCGGAGGACGGTCGTCCTACCGCGGCCTGATCAAGATCAACCCCGGCGCCCACGGCAGCCGGTCGACGGTGAAGTGCGACGCGCTGCTGGTCGACCAGATCAGCCGCAGCGACACCTATCCCTACGTCGACATCCGCGAGGACGACGTGACGATGGGCCACGAGGCGACCGTCTCCAAGGTTTCCGACGACCAGCTGTTCTATCTCATGAGCCGCGGCCTCACCGAGGACGAGGCGATGGCGATGGTCGTGCGCGGCTTCGTCGAGCCGATCGCCAAAGAGCTGCCCATGGAGTACGCACTCGAACTCAACCGGCTCATCGAGCTGCAGATGGAAGGAGCCGTCGGCTGATGGCGGACACCACCACCGAGGGGGCGCCGAGCGCCGCAACCGGCGTGCACGCCAATAAGGGCGAGCTGTTCACCTCCTTCGACGTCGACGCCTTCGAGGTCCCCGGCCAGCGCGAGGAGGCGTGGCGGTTCACCCCGTTCCGCCGGTTGCGCGGGCTGCACAACGGTTCGGCACCGGCGACCGGGGTTGCCGACGTACGGGTCGCCGTCGCGACCGGTGCGCTGCCGAGCGGGCTGACGGTGCAGAGCGTCGGGCGTGACGACGAGCGGCTCGGACAGGGCGGTGCCCCGTTCGACCGGATCGCCGCACAGGCCTACTCGTCGTTCCCCGAGGCCACCATCGTGACCGTCGGTCCCGAGGTCGTGCTCGACGAGCCGGTCGTCGTGACGATCACCGGGCCCGGGGTCGGGGAGACGGCGTACGGCCACACCCAGATCCGGGTCGAGCGCTTCGCCAAGGCGACGATCGTGATCGACCAGGCCGGCAGCGGCACCTACGCCGAGAACATCGAGTTCATCGTCGGCGAGGGCGCGCATCTGACGGTCGTGAACCTGCACGAGTGGGCTGACGACACCGTCCACGTCGCGGCCCACCACGCGCTGCTGCAGCGCGACGCGGTGCTTCGGCATTTCGCGATCTCGCTCGGCGGCGACCTCATCAGGCTCTCACCGCGGGTTACCTACGCCGCCCCCGGTGGTGACGCCGAACTGTGGGGCCTGTATTTCGCCGACGCCGGCCAGCATCTCGAGCAGCGCCTGCTCGTCGACCACTCGCAACCGCATTGCCGGTCGTTCGTGACCTACAAGGGTGCGCTGCAGGGCGATCCGGCGCTCGGTCACGGGCACGAGGCGCACACGGTGTGGATCGGCGACGTGCTGATACGGCCGGCGGCCGAGGGCACCGACACGTACGAGCTCAACCGCAACCTGGTGCTCACCGACGGCGCGCGTGCCGACTCGGTGCCCAACCTGGAGATCGAGACCGGTGAGATCGTCGGCGCCGGGCACGCCAGCGCGACCGGCCGCTTCGACGACGAGCAGCTGTTCTACCTGATGGCCCGCGGAATCCCCGAGGACGTTGCTCGCCGACTGGTGGTGCGCGGCTTCTTCGGCGAGATCATCGCCAAGATCCCGGTGCCCGCGCTGCGCGAGCGCCTGACCGAGGCCGTCGAGGCCGAACTGGATGCCAGCGTCTCCTGACCGGGCCCGGCCCACCGACCAACCAACCTGAGAACCTGAGAATCACGAGGACTTGAAGTGACCACACTGGAAATCCGCGACCTGCACGTCCGGGTCGCCAACACCGATCCCGACGCCGAGCCGAAGGAGATCCTCAAGGGCGTCAACCTGACTGTGCGCTCGGGAGAGACCCACGCGATCATGGGCCCCAACGGCTCGGGCAAGTCGACCTTGTCGTACGCGATCGCCGGGCACCCGAAGTACGAGGTGACCAGCGGTTCGATCACCCTCGACGGTGAGGACGTCCTGGAGATGTCGGTCGACGAGCGTGCCCGCGCCGGCATCTTCCTGGCCATGCAGTACCCCGTCGAGGTGCCGGGGGTGTCGATGACCAACTTCCTGCGCACCGCCGTCACCGCCGTGCGAGGTGAGGCCCCGAAGCTGCGCCTGTGGGTCAAGGAGGGCCGCGCGGCGATGGAAGCGCTCGAGATCGATCCCGCGTTCGCCGAGCGCAGCGTCAACGAGGGATTCTCCGGTGGTGAGAAGAAGCGCCACGAGATCCTGCAGCTCGCCCTGCTCAAGCCGAAGATCGCCGTCCTCGACGAGACCGACTCGGGCCTCGACGTCGACGCGCTGCGCATCGTCTCCGAGGGCGTCAACCGCTACAAGGAGCAGGAGAACGGCGGGGTGCTGTTGATCACCCACTACACGCGCATCCTGCGCTACATCAAGCCCGACTTCGTGCACGTCTTCGTCGACGGCCGCATCGTCGAATCCGGCGGCCCGGAACTCGCCGAAGAGCTCGAGGCCAACGGCTACGAGCGCTTCACGAGCGGCGCGACCGCCTAGACCGACCGCCGAGGAGGCAGCGTGAGCATCGCCCAGACGACCGCCGCGACGACGCCGGGCCCGCTCGACGTGGTCGCGCTTCGTGCGGACTTCCCGATCCTGGCGCGCCGGGTGCGCGACGGGAAGCCGTTGGCCTACCTGGACTCCGGGGCGACGTCGCAGCGCCCGCTGCAGGTCCTTGACGCCGAGCGGGACTTCCTGCTCAACCACAACGCGGCCGTCCACCGCGGCGCCCATCAGCTCGCCGAGGAGGCGACCGACGCCTACGAGTACGCGCGGGAGACGATCGCGCGGTTCGTCGGCGCCGGCACCGACGAGATCGTGTTCACCAAGAACGCGACGGAGGCGATCAACCTCGTCGCCTATGCGCTGTCGGACGACCGGGCCGCCGACGTTTTCGGGGGCAAGCCGCTCGGGCCGGGCGACACGGTAGTGATCACCGAGTTGGAGCACCACGCCAACCTGGTGCCGTGGCAGGAAGTCTGCCGGCGCACCGGGGCGACGCTGCGCTGGTACGGCGTGACCGACGACGGCCGGATCGACCTGGACTCGCTGCAGCTTGACGACTCGGTGCGCATCGTCGCGTTCACCCATCAGTCCAATGTCACCGGGGCGGTGGCCGACGTTGCCGAGCTGGTGCACCGGGCGCGTGCGGTGGGGGCGCTCGTCGTCCTCGACGCGTGCCAGTCGGTGCCCCATCTGCCGGTGGACTTCGCCGCGCTCGACGTCGACTTCGCCGCCTTCTCCGGTCATAAGATGTTCGGCCCGTCCGGTGTCGGCGTCCTCTACGGCAAGGCGGCGCTGCTCGACCGGCTGCCGCCGTTCTTGACCGGCGGATCGATGATCGAGACGGTCACCATGGAGGCGTCGACGTATGCGCCGCCGCCGCAGCGCTTCGAGGCCGGAGTGCCGATGACCTCGCAGGCCGTGGCCCTCGGCGCTGCCGTGGACTACCTCAGCGCAGTCGGAATGGACGCGATCGCCGCACACGAGCACGAGCTGACCGCCGCCGCCTTGGCGGAGCTGGGCGGCATCGAGGGTGTGCGGATCATCGGGCCGACGCAGGCCGTCGACCGCGGTGGGGCGGTCAGTTTCGTCGTCGACGGCGTGCACGCGCACGACCTCGGTCAGATCCTCGACGACGAGGGTGTCGCCATCCGCGTCGGACACCACTGCGCGTGGCCCCTGCACCGGCGGTTCGGCATCGCCGCGTCGGCACGTGCGTCGTTTGCCGCCTACAACACCCTCGACGAGGTGGACCGCCTCGCGGCCGCCGTCGTCAAGGCGCAAGAGTTCTTCGGGAGCCGCTGACGCATGCGCATGGAGCAGATGTACCAGGACGTGATCCTGGACCACTACAAGCACCCGCACGGTCGCGGGATGCGCGACCCGTTCGACGCCGAGGTCCATCACGTGAACCCGACCTGCGGTGACGAGATCACGCTGCGGGTCGCGCTCGGTGCCGACCGGGAAGAGATCGCCGACGTCTCCTACGGTGGGCAGGGCTGCTCGATCTCGCAGGCGTCGACGTCGGTCCTCTACGACCAGATCCTCGGCCGCCCGGTCGACGAGGCACTGCGGATCGTCGATTCGTTCAGCGCCATGATGACCTCGCGCGGAACCGACCCGGGCGACGAGGACATGATTGGCGACGGCATCGCCTTTGCCGGTGTGAGCAAGTACCCGGCGCGCGTGAAGTGCGCGCTGCTGGGCTGGATGGCGTTCAAGGACGCGTTGAGCCGTGCTGTCGACGGGGAGCCGGTGCCCGCGACACCAGGAGAGGAATGGACATGACCGACGCGCAGCCGCAGACCGAAGTCACCACATCGCTGCCGGAGTTGGAGGATGTCGAGGAGGCGATGCGCGACGTCGTCGACCCCGAGCTGGGGATCAACGTCGTCGACCTCGGCCTCGTCTACGACATGACGGTCACCGACGAGGCCGTCGCCAAGCTCGATATGACGCTCACTTCGGCGGCCTGCCCGTTGCAGGACGTCATCGAGGACCAGGCGCGCGCCGCACTGGTCTCGAGCGGGCTGTGCACCGACCTGGAGATCAACTGGGTGTGGCTGCCGCCGTGGGGGCCGGAGAAGATCACCGACGACGGACGCGAGCAGCTGCGCGCGCTGGGTTTCACCGTCTAACCGGTGATGTCGGCCAGCGGGGCTAGGCTGGCCGCATGCGTACACCTCATATTGCCGTTCTCCTTGGTGCCGGCGCGCTGGCGCTCGGGCTTTCCGGCTGTAACTCCGTCGACAACCCGATTGCCTCGGGCCCGGCCGCATCGATCAAGGTCGACGGCCAGGACGTGCCGCTCTCGGATACGAGTGTCGGCTGCACGGTCCGCAACGGACGCGTGCACATTGCGGTCGGCTCCGATTCGGGAACCTCGGGTGTTGCCGCCGTCGTGACCGAGGGCGACAACCCGACGGTGGTGTCGGTGGGCCTGGGCAACGTCAACGGCGTGACGCTGGGCTACCTCTCCAACTTGCCGATGGGCGGCAGTGCGTCGGTGAAGAAGATCCTGCGGACCTACACGATCACCGGTCAGGCGACCGGGATCAACATCTCGAACCCCCTGCAGCCCGCTCGCAAGAACTTCGAGTTCAAGGTCCGCTGCCCGTAGCGGGTCAGCCCACCGCCGTGACGGCGGCGGTGGGGGTGGCTCGGGGCTTGGGCCGCGCCGACCCCAGACGTCCGACCTCGGCGAAGAAGTCGACGAGGTCGGCGACAGTCGTCTCGCTGGGCCGGGGCGCGTACCCGAGTTCGTCGCGGGCCTTGGTGATATCAATCGCCGGGGCCGACTGAACGGCGCCCAGAGACGCGCGAGAGACCAGGTCGGACCCGAACAGGTGGCCGATCGGCTCCGCGACGGTGATGACGGCTTCGAGGATCCGGTTGGGGATGGCGAAGAGCGGTCCCATGCGCCCGGTGGCGCGTGCTGCTCCGCGCAGCGCGTCGATGAGCGCAATGTTCTCGCCCCCGAGGATGTAGTTCTCGCCGGTGCGGCCGTGCTCGCCGGCCAGGATGATGCCGCGGGCGACATCGCGTACGTCGACCAGGTCGAATTCGCCTTCGATGAAGACAGGGACCACGCCGCGCGCCGCGTCACGCAGGATTCCGTTGATCCGCGACAGCGGTCGGCCGCCGACACCGTCGACCGGTCCGTACACACCGGTCGGGTTCACGATGACCGCGTCGAGACCCTCGTCGACGACCGTGCGCAGTTCCTGCTCACCCGCCCACTTGGAACGGTCGTAAACCGGGATGGCGGGGTCGGCCGAGCGCGGCGAATTTTCGTCGATCTTCCCGCCGCAGTGGTATTGGTCGAACGAGTGGATCGAGCTGCAGTGCACGAAACGTCCGACCCCGGCCGCGAGGGCGGCCCGGGCGACCGACGCGACGCCGGCGGTGTTGACGCGCCACGCGACGGGGTCTTCCTGCTTGAGGGTGATCATCGCGACGAGGTGGTAGACGCGGTCGACGCCCGTGAGCGCGGTGGTCATCGCGGCGGAGTCGAAGATGTCGCCTTCGAGCCACGTCAGGCGCTCCGAGCTGGGTGCATCCTCCGGTGGTGCGACCCGGTCGATGGCGACGACCTCGTGGCCGTCGTCGATGAGCTGGTTGATCAGGTTGGTGCCGACAAAGCCGGCCGCACCGGTTACCGCGACGCGCATGGAGGACTCCCGTCAGAATTAGAACACGTTCTAGAACGTGTTCTAATTCAAGATACGGGGTCGATCGTGATCTGTCACGTCCCTGGTCAGCGAGGTGATGCGGGCGCGGCGGCGGTCCACGGTCTCATCGTCGTCGCGGTGATCGCGGGGGATAGCATTCGCGCGCCAATGCACGTTTGGCGTCGACGTTGCGCGAACGGTCGGCGGGGGAGAACCCCCCGGCAGTGGGCCGGTCGGGTACCGACGTTCCATCTGCCACCGTCCACCGCGAGCCGCAGTCGACCAGTGATGCGTGCTTGGTGCCGTAGTAGTCGGGCTTGGTGACGACAGCGGCGCCGCTGTCGCCAGCAGCCGCGGCGATCAGGTGCGGGTGGAAGCGGGTCGTCAGCCACGTTTGGCCCGCTCCGATCGGCAGGCCGTCGCGCCAGACCGAGAGGAACGGGACGATGCGCGCACCGGCGAGCCGGTCGCCGAGCTCCTTGACGACGGTGTAGTCGTGCCCGGGGATCGCCTCGATGACGGTCACCCGCTCCGGTGGGACCCCCCAATGGCGCAGCGTCGCGTCGGCGTAATCGGCGAGGGCGGGCACCCCGGTCGTGCCGTCGAAGGTGAAGTCCTCGATCAGGTCGGACTGCAGGCACAGGACGACGCCGCCGGAGGGCAGCGGATCTGCACCGCGCCGCCGGCGGAGCTCGTCGATGACGCGGTCGCCCCACCTGCGCTGTGGCAGGGCCAACCAGACGTCGTCGCCGGACGCGGTGACGCGGCCACCCTCGCGCAGGGCCAGCCCGTCCAATGCCTCACGCGAGGCGGCGTCGCGGACGTCGACGATGTCGAAGCCCTCCAGGGCTTTCTTGAGCGCGCTCCACTCGGGTTCTTCCAGCAGGGGCAATAGGCCCTGCCCGGTGGCGAAGACCCGGGCGCCGGTCTGGCGGCCCACTGCGGCCATCGCGACCAGCAGCGACGTGTGGTGGCGCCACTGGCGGTTGACGTATCCGCCGCCCACCAGGTGCAGCGACGAGGCTCGCAACAGCAAGTCGACGCCCTCGCCGTGGGCGGGTACGACGCCAAGGCTGCTGGCCGCTGCCGCCACCCATTCCCACGGCCGGGCGGGGTCGACGGCATCGTCGTCGATCTCGCGCTCGGCGACGGCACGCGCATGTTCAGTCAGGCGCCACAGCGTGTCGGTGAACACCGCCCGCGGATTGGCGTTGCGCAGCAACAGTGACGCCTGGCCAGGCGTGTGGCAGTCGAGGACCACCGTCGCCCGCGGACGGGTTCGACGCAGGTGTGCCAGCCATGTCGCGGCGATCAGCTCGTCGCCGTAATTCGGAAAGCCCGACGGTGCGACCAGGTAGACGACCTCCTCGGGGCGGACGGCGCGGGCGATGCGGGTGGTCATGCGCGGGCTGGTCATAGCCGAGGATGCTACCGGGGGCACAACTGTGCGCAGCGTCGCAGAACGGTGCTGCCGTGTCGCGGGTGATGCCGATAAGGTTGGGCGGAAAGCCCGATACGCGGACAGTCGTGCGCCCGGGCACCCCGATCAGTGCAGGAGTGAGAACATGGCCGGAGAGTGGCTTCCCGATCCGAGTGGACAGTACGAGGTCCGGTGGTGGGACGGACAGCAGTGGACCGACCAGGTCGGCGTCGGCGGGCAGGTCTTCACCGCGCCGCCGGCCGCCCCACCGCAGTACGCCGCCCAGCAGCCGCAGTACGGGCAGGCGCCCGACGCCCAGCAGGCCGCACCCCAGCAGGCCGCACCCCAGCAGGCCGCGCCCCAGCAGGCCGCGCCCCAGCAGCCGGTGCACCAACCGGTGCAGCATCAGCAGCCGCAGGCTCCGATGACGCCGGGTGATTCATTCGCCGGCATCACCGGTGAACTCGTCGACGGACGATTCAGCGAGAACGAGGACGAAGCCGTCGCCAAGCAGAACTCGAAGATGCTGCGCGTGCGCATCGGCGAGCCGTTCTTCGCACGTCAGGGCGCGATGGTCGCCTACCAGGGCAACGTCGAGTTCGCGTTTGAGGGCGGCGGCGCGGGCCGCTTCATCAAGAAGGCGCTCACCGGCGAGGGCCTGCCGCTGATGCGCTGCGCAGGGCAGGGCGACGTCTTCCTTGCCGACCTGGCCAAGGACGTGCACCTGCTGAAGCTGGAGAACTCGGCGCTGTCCATCAGCGGCAAGAACGTCCTGGCATTCTCGGCGTCGCTCGAGTGGAACATCGAGCGCGTCAAGGGCGGCAGCATGCTGACCGGTGGCCTGTTCAACACGCTGCTGCGCGGCACCGGTTGGGTCGCCCTCACCACGGACGGCCCGCCGGTCGTCCTCAATGCGGCCGAAGCGCCGACCTTTGCCGACACCGACGCCATCGTCGCGTGGTCGGCCCACTTGCAGACGCAGCTGGTGTCGAGCATGAAGGCCAGCGCGCTGATCGGCCGCGGCTCGGGTGAGGCCGTACAGGTCGCGTTCAGCGGTCCGGGCTTCGTGATCGTGCAGCCGTCCGAGGGGAGCGGGATCCCCGTCGCCTAGACGCTTAGGCAGAGTCTTCGCGCAGCAGGACGGTGGTCGTGGGCGTCGACAGCGTCAATCCCGGACCGACCAGCCGGTAGGACGGGGACTGCTTCGCGAAGTCGACCGCCCATCCATCGGCGTGGTCGCGAGGCGGGGGGCAGGCCATCTTCGTCGACGCGAGCTGCGAGAAGACCAGTCGATCACCCTTGGCCGTCACCGTCCCGATCATCCGGTTGCACCCGGCAGAGAGGCTGACCCGGTCCTTCTCGGCGAACGCGATGCGCAGCGGACCGCCGCCGGGGATGGGCGCGGGGGTGACCGACACGGACACGTAGGAGCGCCCGGCGAGGCCGGGGACCGCCTCCACGGGGGAGCTCGACGCGACGAGCAGTGTCGCGGCGCATGCTGCGACCGAGGCGGCCGCGGCAGTGAATCGGGTGACAGTGAGACCAGGCATGCACTTGAGCCTACCGATCACGGTGGTGTCCCCACCATCGCCGGAAGAGCGACCCAACGGGTGCGCTACCGTTGGATGCTGACGTAATCAACTCAGGAGACGATTAGCCGGTGGGCAAGCTTTCCAACACGATGTGGCGACTCCTCGGAGCCCAAAGCGGTCGCAACCAGTCGAAATCGGTGGCGCTGATCAAGAAGGCGGCCGACCACGACGACTGGGCCGCCGGTCTGGCCGACGACGAGTTCGCTGACGCGGCCCGCGGGCTCGATATCGGCACCGACCTGGTCGACCGTGCCAAGTTCCTCGCCCTGGTCCGCGAGGCCGCCGACCGCTCGCTGGGCCTGCGGCCCTACGACGTGCAGCTGCAGGGTTCACTGCGCATGCTCGAGGGTGACGTCGTCGAGATGGCCACCGGTGAGGGCAAGACGTTGTCGGGCGCGATCGCGGCCGTGGGCTACGTGCTCCTGGACCACAAGGTCCACGTGATCTCCGTCAACGACTACCTCGCCAACCGCGATGCGGAGTGGATGGGGCCGCTCTTCAAGCTCTTCAACATCAGTGTCGGCGCTGTCGACGAGTCGTCGACAGCGCAGCAGCGGCGTGCCGCCTATGACTCCGATGTCACCTATGGCTCGGTCAACGAGATCGGGTTCGACGTCTTGCGCGACCAGCTCGTGGTCCGCGCCGACGACCTCATCGCACCGACGCCCGACGTCGCCATCATCGACGAGGCCGACTCTGTGCTCGTCGACGAGGCGCTGGTCCCGCTCATCCTGGCCGGATCGGCGACCGGGCAGGTCGCCGACGCCGCGATCGCCGATGTCGTGTCGCGGATGAAGACCAAGCACTACGAGATCGACGTCGAGGGCCGCAACATCAGCCTGACCGACGAGGGCGCCGCCTTCGTTGAGGACGAGCTCGGAGTCAACCTCTACAGCGAGGCGCACGTCGGGACCACCCTGGTCCACACGAACATCGCCCTCTACGCCTACTACCTGCTCGAGCGCGACGTGCACTACATCGTGCGCGACGGGCAGGTGAAGCTGATCAACGCCTCGCGCGGGCGCGTCGCCCAGCTGCAGCGCTGGCCCGACGGCGTGCAGGCAGCAGTGGAGATCAAGGAACGGCTCGACCAGACCGACTCCGGCGAGGTCATCGACACGATCACCGTCCAAGCGCTGATCGGCCGCTACCCCAACGTGTGCGGCATGACCGGCACGGCGCTGGCGGCCGGCGAGCAGTTCCGCCAGTTCTACGACCTGTACGTGTCGCAGATCCCGCCGAACACCGAGAACATCCGCGACGACGAGCCCGACCGGGTCTTCGACTCCAAGGCCAACAAGGTCGAGGCGATCGTCGCTCACGTCGGCGAGATCCACGAGACGGGGCAACCAATCCTGATCGGCACCCACGACGTCGCCGAGTCCGAAGAGCTCGCGTACTTCCTGGAGAAGGCCGGAATCGATTGCGTGGTGCTCAACGCGAAGAACGATGCACAGGAGGCGGCGATCATCGCCGACGCCGGCAAGCTCGACGCGGTCACCGTCTCCACGCAGATCGCCGGCCGCGGCACCGACATCCGCTTGGGCGGTGCGGAGGCCACGTCCGATGAGCACGACGCGGTGGTCGAGCTCGGCGGCCTGTGCGTGATCGGCACCGGTCGCTACGACACGGAGCGTCTCGACAACCAACTGCGCGGCCGAGCGGGCCGCCAGGGCGATCCGGGTAACTCGGTGTTCTTCGCCTCATTGGAGGACCCGCTGGTGACGCGCAACCTCTCGTTCAAGCGCGACCCGGAGTCCTCCGAGCCCGACGGATCGATGGGGTCGCGCGGTGCCGAACTGATCGAGCAGGCCCAGCGCGTCGCCGAGGGCGTGATGCTGGAGTTGCACTCCAACACGTGGCGCTACAACAAGCTGGTGAACCAGCAGCGCGACATCATCGTCGCCCGCCGAATGGACCTGCTGCGCACCGACGAGGCGCTGACCGCCCTCGCCGAGCTCGAACCGGAGCGCTACCAGGCCCTGCTCGATGGTGAACAGCCCGATGGCGAGGAGTTTTCCGACTTCGGCCCGATCACCGAGAAGGTGGACAAGGAGGTGCTCGAGCAGGCCGCGCGCGAGATCATGCTTTACCACCTCGACCGGGCGTGGAGCGATCATCTCGCGTACGTCTCCGACGTGCGGTCGAGCATCCATTTGCGCGCCATCGGGCGGGAATCGCCGCTCGACGAGTTCCACCGGCTGATCCTCGACGAGTTCACCAGGCTCCCATCCGAGGCGATCGAGGCGGCGGGCACGACGTTCCGCACCGCGACCATCACCAACGACGGCGTCGACCTCGACAGTGCGGGGCAGCACCGCTCGACGTCGACCTGGACCTACATGGTCCACGACAACTTGTTCTCGTCCGGGGGCGCCAAGATGCTGCAGGGCATCCTCGGCGTCTTCCGATAGGAGGGGCCCGTGCCGGGGGGGACAGCTGCGCGCAGCGACCGCGTCGTGACCGTGCCGAACGCGCTGAGCGTGTTGCGGCTGGCACTGGTGCCGGTCTTCCTGTACGTGCTGCTCGTGCTCGAGGCCGACGGGTGGGCGTTCGCGATTCTCGTCGTGTCGGGCTTCTCCGATTGGCTCGACGGCAAGATAGCGCGGTGGCTCGACCAGTCGTCGACGATCGGCGCGCTCTTGGACCCGTTGGCCGACCGGATCTACATCATCGTGATCCCACTGGCCTTCGGCATCCGGGGGATCATCCCGTGGTGGATCATCGGGATCATCGTCGCGCGCGACGTACTTCTGGCGCTGCAGATTCCGTTGCTGCGCAAACGCGGGATCACGGCGCTGCCGGTGCTCTACGTCGGCAAGGCGGCCACATTCGCGCTGATGAGTGCGTTCCCCTGGATCCTGTTCGGCCAACTCGACAACGTCGTGGGGCGGATCGCACTGCCGTTCGGGTGGGCGCTGCTCATCTGGGGCATCGCTATGTACCTGTGGACGTTCGCGCTCTACTGGTACCAGACGATCCTCGTGGTGACCGGTGATGCTCGCCACGAACCGAACACGTTGGGTGTGTCCGCGACGGACAAACCGGATACCGTTATCGCTGACGAAGGGAAGGCAAGTGGCTGAATCGAACGTGCCCGCGGATCTCCGCTACACCGTGGAACACGAATGGGTGGTCAAGGTGGATGAGACGACCGTGCGCGTCGGGATTACCGACTACGCGCAGGACCAGCTCGGCGACGTGGTGTTCGTGCAGTTGCCGGGCGCGGGGGACACGGTCGCCGTGGGCGATTCGTTCGCCGAGGTCGAGTCGACGAAGAGTGTGTCCGACATCTACAGCCCGATCGACGGCGAGGTCGTCGCGGTCAATGATTCGCTCGAGGCATCCCCGGACCTGGTGAACTCCGATGCGTACGGCGCCGGCTGGCTCGTTGAGCTGCGCGTGGGCAACGGTGCGGTCGATACGGTGCTGGAATCACTGCTCGACGCGGCGGCGTATCGGGAACAGATCGCCGGATAGTACCGGTCATCGACCTTCCCGACGAGGTTTGTAACGACTTGGGTTCGGCCCGGCCCGCCCTCGCCGAACGAGCGCATCAGATCACCGGCACACCGGTATGATCGGCGGTACTTGTCATGGTGGTCGGGGCACCGGATCGGTGACGGAATTTTCTGCGAGGCAATCGCGCGCCCTGACAACCGTGTCCGGCGGTGCGCCCAATGGTGAAGACGACAGGAGAAGTGGTGAGCGACAACGACAACGGGTTCGAGGCGCCGGTGGAGACGACCTCGGTGTTCCGCGAGGAGATCATCAAGGAGGAGCTGAACCAGTCGAGCTCGTCGTCGGGTGAACCCGCCGACCTCGGCGTGGAGCGACTGGCGCCGGGGACGGCGCTCTTGGTGGTCAAGCGCGGCCCGAATGCCGGCTCTCGATTCCTGCTGGACCAGGCCGCGACATCGGCCGGGCGGCATCCTGACAGCGATATCTTCCTCGACGATGTGACGGTCAGCCGCCGCCATGCCGAGTTCCGGCTCGGCGACGGTGACTTCCAGGTCGTCGACGTCGGCAGTCTCAACGGGACCTACGTCAACCGGGAGCCGGTCGATGTGGCGACGCTCGGCAACGGCGACGAGGTGCAGATCGGTAAGTTCCGCCTCGTGTTCCTGTCCGGTCCGCGAGACTCGTCTGCCTCGTGACGCCGGCGCCCGCGCCCCAGGAGCGCGGCGAGTCGACGATGTCGATCGGCGCGGTCCTGGCCCGACTCCGTGACGATTTCCCTGATGTCACGATCTCCAAGATTCGTTTCCTCGAGTCGGAGGGCCTGGTCACGCCCGACCGCGCGCCATCGGGGTACCGGCGCTTCAGCGAGTCCGACTACCAGCGCCTGAAGTTCGTGCTCACCGCACAGCGGGACCGCTACCTGCCGCTCAAGGTCATCCGCGAGCAGCTCGACGGGATGGACACCCCGGACGGCTCGGGAGTGGCGATGCTGTCGTCGGCGCGCGGATCGGTCGCCCCGGCGACCGATTTCGGTGCGCTCGGCGGCCGAATCTCGCGCGAAGAGCTAATGGAGCGGACCGGCGCTGATTCGGGATTCATCACGGAGCTGATGCGCAACGGCCTGCTGAGTGCCGGGGCCGGGGGATTCTTCGACGAGGATGCCGTGCGCCTGGTCGAGGCCGCGGCGGCACTGGCGGACTACGGCCTGCAGACGCGGCACTTGCGTGCGTTCAAGGTGTCCGCCGACCGTGAGGCCGGCCTGGTCGGACAGATCGCGAATCCGATCGCCAAGGGTAAGGGGACCGGCGCACGCGACCGTGCCGACGAGCTGGTGCGCGAGATCGCCGCACTCTCGGTCACCCTCCACACGCAGCTGGTGAAGGCGGCCGTCCGCGACATCCTCGACTGAGGCGCCGGGCGTGTAGATTTGGCGGTATGGGCCAGATGGAAGTCGTGGGCATCCGCGTCGAATCACCTGCCGCGCAGCCGGTGTTGCTACTGCGGGAGGTCGGCGGTGAGCGCTACCTGGCAATCTGGATCGGGCAGAACGAGGCCGCATCAATCGCGTTGCACCAGAAGGGGATCGAGCCGCCGCGCCCGTTGACCCACGACCTCATGGTCGACTTGATCGACACGTTCGGTCAGAAGTTGGAGCAGGTTCGCATCGTCGACATGCGCGAGGGCACCTTCTATGCGGAGATGGTGTTCTCCGATTCGGTCGTCGTTTCCGCGCGCCCGTCCGATGCCGTCGCGGTGGCGATGCGCAGCGGTGCGGAGATCCATGCCGATGAGGAGGTCCTCATCGAGGCGGGGCTGGTGATCCCCGACGAGGACGAAGTCGAGGGGTCCGGGTTGAAGGAGGACGAGGTGGAACGGTTCAAGGAGTTCCTGGACCACGTCTCGCCCGACGACTTCAACCTCGGCGGACCTCAGTAGGCCAGGTCACAGTTCGGTCTCTACCTCAACTTTAGGGTTGGGTTCCCGCGAGTCGCGTTGGCGCAGGCGTCTCCCGTTGCCTACCGTTATCGCAGAAAGTCCGGCAAGCACGGGCGTATTCTGTGACCAGCGATGGCAAGGAGACAGCAGTGGGCGACGATATGACCCCCGACGATCCGACTCGGACCGGGGCACAGGGGTCCCTGGCCGACGTGGCTCCCGGGCTGTTCCCCGGCGACGTCGTGCCCGATGAGCTGGTCGGCTACCGGGTGCCCAGCGCGTGCCAGATCGCCGGCATCACCTACCGCCAACTCGACTACTGGGCCCGCACGTCGCTCGTCGTCCCGTCGATCCGCGGGGCCGCCGGATCGGGAAGCCAGCGGTTGTACTCCTTCAAGGACATCCTGGTTCTCAAGATCGTCAAGCGCCTGCTGGACACGGGCATCTCGCTGCAGAACATCCGCGTCGCCGTCGACCACCTGCGCAAGCGCGGTGTCGAGGACCTTGCCCGAGTGACACTGTTCTCTGATGGCACCACCGTCTACGAGTGCACCTCCGCCGAAGAGGTCATCGACCTGCTGCAGGGCGGCCAGGGCGTCTTCGGCATCGCGGTTTCCGGTGCGATGCGCGAGCTGACCGGCACGATCGCCGACTTCCCCGGCGAACGCGCCGACGGTGGCGAATCGGAGACCGCGCCCGAGGACGAGCTCGCCGCCCGCCGCCGCGCGCGCAAAACCGGCTAGTCACCGGGTAGACTGACACCCGCGCCGCTACCCGGTGGGAGAGCGTCACCGTCGCCGGTGGCCGCCGAAGGAGCAATACCTCTCCGTCAATCTCTCAGGCACACGGACCGCCGGGCTGACGACGTCTCTGGAAAGAGTCGGGTTCGCGCCCGTCCGCCCACGGGGAAAGACCGCCGCACGCGTCGGTTCAAACTCTCAGGCACCATGACAGAGGGAGAGGACACGGAACCGCGCAGAGAGTCGCACACAGATGTCCTCGCATACAGACACTTCCCAGCCCTTGTTCGCCGACCGACACGTCGGCCCCGATGCTGCCGAGTTGGACCGCATCCTCGCCGTCGTCGGCGTCTCCTCGCTCGAGGAGCTGGCCGCCGCGGCCGTGCCCGGCACCATCGCCGATGCGGTGCAGGATGGCATCACCGCTGGCATCGACGTTCTGCCGCAGCCGCTGACCGAGGAGCAGGCCACCGCGCGGCTGCGCGAGCTCGCCGATGCCAACACGGTGCACCGGTCGATGATCGGACTCGGCTACTACGGCACCCACACCCCTGGCGTGATCCGGCGCAACGTCCTGGAGAATCCCGCCTGGTACACCGCGTACACGCCATACCAGCCGGAGATCAGCCAGGGCCGGCTCGAGGCGCTGCTGAACTTCCAGACGATGGTCGCCGACCTCACCGGTATGGAGGTGGCGAACGCGTCGATGCTCGACGAGGCGACTGCCGCCGCCGAGGCGATGACCCTGATGCTGCGGGCGACGAAGAACAAGTCGCGCCGTCTCGTCGTCGACGCCGATCTCTACCCGCAGACCCGCGCCGTCATCGAGACGCGCGCCCAGCCGCTCGGTATCGAAGTGCTCGTCGCCGAACTCGATCCGACGATCGACGGTGCCGGCCTACCGCCGGGCGACTTCTACGGCGTCATCACCCAGGTGCCGGGCGCGTCGGGCCGCCTCGTCGACGCCGCACCGATCATCGCCGCCGCCCATGAGCGCGACGCGATGATCGCCGTCGGCACGGACTTGCTGGCGGCCACCCTGATCACCCCACCCGGCGAGCAAGGCGCCGATGCGTGCTTCGGGACGACGCAGCGATTCGGGGTCCCGATGGGGTTCGGCGGCCCGCACGCCGGGTACCTGTCGGTGAAGTCCGCGCTCACCCGTCAGCTGCCCGGGCGCCTCGTCGGTGTGTCCCGCGACGCCGACGACAATCTCGCCTACCGCCTGTCCCTGCAGACCCGCGAGCAGCACATCCGGCGCGAGAAGGCGACCAGCAACATCTGTACCGCGCAGGTGCTGCTTGCCATCATCGCGGCGATGTACGCCTCCTACCACGGGCCGGACGGCCTGGCGGCGATCGCTCGGCGCACCCACGGGCGGGCGGCGCAGATCGCAGACGGACTCGGTTCGGCGATTGTGCACCACCGCTTCTTCGACACGGTGCTCGCACAGGTGCCCGGCAAGGCCGCGGCCGTCGTCGAGGCGGCGCGTGAGCGGGGGATCGACCTGCGACGCGTCGACGACGACCACGTCGCGATCGCCTGCGACGAGACGACGACCGACGAGGATGTCGCCGGGGTGCTGGCCGCATTCGCGGCGGCCGGAGTCGACACCGATGCGGGCTCCTCGTCGTCGGTCGAGATCGAGAACCGCACCTCGGAGTACCTGACCCACCCCGCCTTCCACCGGTACCGCACCGAAACGGCGATGCTGCGGTACCTGCGCTCGCTCTCGGACAAGGACATCGCCCTGGACCGCAGCATGATCCCGCTCGGCTCCTGCACGATGAAGCTCAACGCGACCACCGAGATGGAGCCGATCACCTGGCCCGAGTTCGCCAATCTGCACCCGTTCGCGCCCGCGGAGGACACCGCCGGCATCCGCGAGCTCATCGCCGAACTCGCCGGGTGGCTCGCGGCCATCACCGGCTACGACCGCGTCAGCCTGCAGCCCAACGCGGGGTCACAGGGCGAGTACGCCGGGCTGCTGGCGATCCGCCAGTACCACCTGGCGCGTGGCGACTCCCAGCGCGACATCTGCCTCATCCCGGCCAGCGCCCACGGCACCAACGCGGCGTCGGCGGTCATGGCGGGGATGCGCGTCGTCGTCGTCGCGTGCCGTGAGAACGGCGACGTCGACACCGCCGACCTGGCCGCCAAGATCGCCGAGCACGGGCCGAACCTGGCCGCGACGATGATCACCTACCCGTCGACGCACGGGGTGTTCGAGGACGCCATCGGCGAGATCTGCGCCGCGGTGCACGACGCCGGCGGCCAGGTGTACATCGACGGCGCGAACCTCAACGCCCTGGTCGGCGTCGCGCGGCCCGGCCGCTTCGGCGGCGATGTCAGCCACCTGAACCTGCACAAGACGTTCTGCATCCCGCACGGCGGCGGCGGTCCCGGCGTCGGGCCAATCGGCGTGCGCGACCACCTCGCGCCCTACCTGCCCGGGCATCCGCTGGCTCCCGAGCTCTCCGAGGCGCATTCGGATGCGGTGCGGGCGGCCGGTGATCTGACCGTCTCTGCCGCGCCCTACGGGTCGGCGTCGATCCTGCCGATCACCTACGCCTACATCTTGATGATGGGCGCGTCGGGGCTGCGCCGTGCGACGCTGAGCGCGATCGCCTCGGCCAACTACATCGCCCGGCGCCTCGATGAGTACTACCCGGTGCTCTACACCGGTGACGGCGGTTGGGTGGCCCACGAGTGCATCCTGGACCTGCGCGAACTGACCAAGCTAACCGGGGTCACCGTCGACGATGTCGCCAAGCGGCTGGCCGACTACGGCTTCCACGCCCCGACGATGAGCTTCCCCGTCGCCGGGACGCTGATGGTCGAGCCGACGGAGAGTGAGAACCTCGACGAGCTGGATGCCTTCTGTGACGCCATGATCGCGATCCGCGGCGAGATCGATCGTGTGGGGTCAGGGGAGTGGTCAGTCGACGACAACCCGCTGCGCGGGGCACCGCACACCACCGAGTGCCTGGTGGGCGAATGGGACCACCCGTATTCGCGCGAGACCGCCGTGTTCCCCAACGGATTGCCCTCGACCGGGGCGCGCGCCAAGGCGTGGCCGGCCGTGCGCCGCATCGACGGCGCCTTCGGCGACCGCAACCTGGTGTGCAGCTGCCCGCCGATCGAGGCGTTCGCGGAGTGAGTCCGGCCTATCGGTACACCAACCGCAGCAGTGCGGCGCTCGCGGCGGGCTCGGGATCGCGCATCTCGTTGCCGACCGCTCCGAAGCCGACCGTGGCGTTGCCCGGCGGTGTCTGGGCGTCGCCGGCGCGGTAGCCCGACCTCGCCAGCAGGGCGGTCTGATCGGGCTGCTTGGCGAATTCGAGGAACGCCGCCACGCCGTCGGACTGCTCCGCGGTGACCTGGCTGCTGGACAGGCGCAGCACCGGGTAATCGGCGACAGGTGTCGGGCCCGATGGCGAGAACGCGCGCAGCGAGTCGCCGATCGCGCCGCTGCGGGCCAGCACGTAGAGCTGCTGCTCGGTAATGGGGACGGTGTGGATGCCGCGACGCGCCTCGGATTTGGCGATCGCCGTGACCGTGGCGGTCGCGGATCCATCCGGGGCGGGGGGAGCGTTGTCCAGGACGGCGCGCACCGCGGCGGTGGCTGCCGGGGACTCGACCTCGGTGGCGGTGAGGGCGCCCGGTGACTGCGCAGCTTGGGATGCGATCGCCTGGGTGGCGAGCAAGGTGGCGTCCGACCCCGCGCCGAGCGGCATCGCCAGGCGCAGCGGGCCCCACGTCGGCAACCCGAACTGCGCCATCGCGTCCGGGCGCTTCGACAGCGACGCCAACTGGCCCCAATCGAGTTTGCCCACAGCCTTCTGCGCGAACTCGGAATACATCGCCAGGACCACGGGGGAGGTCGCCAGTGAATCGGGCGATCCCTCCACCGCCTCAGGCTTGGCGCTGGTCAAGGCGGCCGCCCAGATCGACGACTGCGGGATCCACGCGGCGGGGCGCTCGCCCATCGACGCGATGTCCCACTGCCCGCGCAGCCCGTCGAGTGTCACCTTGGAATCGCCGGGGCGAACCTGCACGGTCACGCAGTGGTCGCGGACCACCGGCTTCGTCTCGTTGTAGCGCTTCGCGATATCGCCGAGGACCTCGGCGATATCGGCCGACGCGATGATCGGGACCGTCGTGGGACCCTCCACGCACTTGCCGGCGGCCGAGTCGGCCTGATCGCCGACCTTGTCGCGAGCCTGGAACCAGGCGACGGCGCCGCCGGCCAGCAGCAGGACGACCAAGGCGACGGCGAGGAGCGGGTGCCCCCCACCACCGTCGAGTTCGTGCCGGTTGGCGGTGGGGCTATCGAGCCCATGCCGCCCGCCACCGCTGCTATGCGCCATGGGCGGCCTTGTACTCGCGGCGGCGGCGGTGCAGGATCGGCTCGGTGTAGCCGCTGGGCTGCGAGGCGCCCTCGAGGATGAGTTCCTTGGCGGCCTGGAAGGCAATGCTCGAGGCGAAGTCGGGGGCCATCGGGGTGTAGTCCGGGTCATCGGCGTTCTGGCGGTCGACCACCGGTGCCATCCGCTCCAGTGCCGCCTCGATGTCGTCGGCGGTGACGACGCCGTGGCGCATCCAGTTGGCCAGCAACTGGCTCGAGATGCGCAGGGTCGCCCGGTCCTCCATGAGTGCGACATCGTGGATGTCGGGCACCTTCGAGCAGCCCACACCATGGTCGATCCAACGGACCACGTAGCCCAGGATCGACTGGCAGTTGTTGTCGAGCTCCTCGCGCTTCTCCTCCTCGGACCAGTCGGCCTTCGGCGCGAGCGGGATGGTGAGGATGTCGTCGACCGACGCCGGTGCGCGCTTGGCGATCTCGTCCTGCACCTCGAACACATCCACCTCGTGGTAGTGCATCGCGTGCAGCGTCGCGGCGGTGGGCGAGGGCACCCAGGCGGTGGTGGCGCCGGCGCGGGGCTGGGCGATCTTCTGCTCGACCATGTCGGCCATCAGATCGGTCATCGCCCACATGCCCTTGCCGATCTGGGCTTTGTGCGCAAGACCGGCGGCCAAGCCGACGTCGACGTTGGAGTCTTCATAGGACTTGATCCACTGCTGCGACTTCATATCGCCCTTGCGGATCATCGGGCCCGCCTCCATCGAAGTGTGGATCTCGTCGCCGGTGCGGTCGAGGAAGCCGGTGTTGATGAACACCACACGGTTCTCTGCGGCCTTGATCGCTGCGGCGAGGTTGACCGTGGTCCGGCGCTCCTCGTCCATGATGCCGACCTTGAGGGTGTTGCGCGGCAGGCCGACGACGTCCTCGACGGCGCCAAAAAGATCGCTGGTGAAGGCCACCTCGTCGGGGCCGTGCATCTTCGGCTTCACGATGTAGATCGACCCGGTCCGCGAATTCTGCCGACCCGACTCGCCCTTCTCGAGGCCATGCTTGCCGATGAGCGAGGTGACCAGCGCGTCGAGGATGCCCTCGGGCACCTCGTTGCCGTCGGCGTCGAGGATCGCCGGGTTGGTCATCAGGTGCCCGACGTTGCGGACGAACAGCAGCGACCGGCCGTGCAGCTCAAGCTCCGAGCCGTCGGGAGCGGTGTAGACGCGGTTCGGGTTGAGCACGCGGGTGAACGTCTTGCCGCCCTTGGCAACCTCCTCGGCGAGGTCGCCGCGGTTGAGGCCCAGCCAGTTGCGGTAGCCGACGACCTTGTCCTCGGCATCGACGGCGGCCACCGAGTCCTCGAAGTCCATGATCGTGGTGATCGCCGACTCGAGCTCGACGTCGGCGATCCCGGCCTTGTCGGTGGAGCCGACCGGGGAGGACGCGTCGAAGAGGATGTCGATGTGCAGGCCGTTGTGGCGCAGCAGGATCGACGAGGGGGCCAAGGCGTCGCCGCGGTAGCCCACGAAGGCACTCGGGTCGGCGAACGTCGTCACGTCGGTGTCATTGCCCAGGACGACGTTCACCTTGTCGCCGTCGACCACGTACTTCGTCGCGTCGGCGTGGCTGCCCTGCTCCAACGGCACCGCGGCGTCGAGGAAGGCCTTGGCGTAGGCGATGACCTTGTCGCCGCGCACCGTGTTGTACGAGCGGCCCTTCTCCGCACCGTCGGCTTCGGAGATCACGTCGGTGCCGTAGAGCGCGTCGTAGAGCGAGCCCCACCGCGCGTTCGCGGCGTTGAGCGCGAACCGGGCGTTGAGGATGGGGACGACCAGCTGCGGGCCCGCGGTCTGCGAAATCTCGGTGTCGACACCCTGTGTGCCGATCTCGAAGGCCTCCGGTGGGGTGACGAGGTAGCCGATGTCGGTGAGGAACTGCTTGTAGGCGTCGAAGTCGACCTTGCCGTCGGTCGCGGGGTTGTCGCGGTGCCACTGGTCGACCTTGGCCTGCAGGTCGTCGCGGATCGCCAGCAGCTCGCGATTGCGGGGGGCGTACTCGCCGACCACGGCTGCTGCACCGCTCCAGAACGCGTCCTGGTCTACGCCGGTGCCGGGCAACGCCTCAGTGTTGATGAAGTCGTAGAGAACCGGGGAGACCTGGAGTCCGTGGACGGTGACGCGGTCAGACATGTCAGCCTTTCGTATGGGTGCTATGAACACGTATTAGCGCAGGTAGCCAGCGCAACACGCCGATAACACTCTACCCCCTCGCCACACCCGCCCGACCCGCCATGGTGGGGATCAACCGGTCCATCTCCGCGAGCAGCCGCTCGCGCAGCACCGAACCGGACTGCGCGAACTCGTGTTGGGCGCGCTGGTACTCGGTCTTGCCCTCCGGCGTCTCGATCCGGATCGGTTGGTAACCCATCCCGGTCAGGTCGTAGGGGCTGGCGCGCATGTCGATCTCCCGCGCTCGGTGGGCGAGTTCGAAGGCGTCGGCGACGAGCGAGGAGGGCACCAGCGGGCTGAGTTTCGCGGCGACGCGATAGAGGTCCATCGTCGCGTGCAGGCAGCCCGGTTGGTCATGGTTGAGCCGGTCCTGCGCGGTCAGCGCCGTCGCGTTGCGTCCGCGGGCGTCGTCGGTGAAGAAGCGAAACGCGTCGAAGTGGGTGCACACCAGCTGGTGGGACTCCACGACCGCGTCGGTGCCCGCCGCACCCAACCGCAGCGGCACGTCGTGGCGCGGTGCGTCGGTGCGGTAGACCATCGCCCACTCGTGGAGGCCGAAGCAGCCGAACCGTGCCGGCCTCGAAGCGGTGGCCGCCAGCAGTGCGCGCGAGGTGCGCAGCGTCCGCTCACGGGTGTGCAGATACTCGACGCCGACGGTGACCCCGCCGGGCACCCGCGTGTAGCCGCGGGCACGCTCATACGGATGCGAACCGTCGGGCGGATCGGCCAGCACCGTGCCGAACCCCGGGTGCCAGCGCCGCAACTGCGCCGGCCGGTACGGGTAGTAGGTGAACAGGAAATCGACGACGGGGTGGTGGCCACCGCGACGGCGGTCGTGCAGGTAATCGCCGATCATCCCGTCGATGCGCGCGGTGTGCCGCGAGGCCGCGGTCGCCCACTCGTTCGCGGGCGCGACGGTGGTCGTGGGAGCGGTGGCGGTGGGCACGGCTCAGATCCGGTGCGTCGCGTCCCGGACGGTGCCGAGCAGATCTTCGACGAGATCGGCCAATGCGACGAGGCCGATCGTCTCGCCGGCATCGTCGACGACGGTGCCCAGATGCGAACTCGTCCGACGCAGTCGCGTCATCGCATCGTCGAGCATGGTCGTGGCGTGCAATACCGGCAGGGGCCAGATCTGATCGGCGCCGATGATGGTGCCGGGCCCGCGTGTGTCGTCGACGATGACCCCCAACACGTCCTTGAGGTGCAGGTAGCCGGTGAGTGCGCCGTTGGCGCTGCGCACCGGGAATCGCGAGTAGCCGGTCTGCGCGACCGCCTCCTCGACGGCGATCAGCGTCGGGCCGTCGTGGCCGGGTGCGGCGTCGAGGCAGCGGACATCGGCCAGCGGGATCATCACGTCGGCGACGGTGCGACCGACGCTGGCCAGCGCGCGGGTGAGGCGCTGATGCTCCTCGTCGTCGATAAGTCCCTCGTCGCGTGAGTCGCTGATCATCACCGCCAGCTCGGCCTGCGACACCGTCGAGTCGAGCTCGTCGCGCGGTGTGACACGCAAGGCCCGCAGCGAGATGTTGGCGAGCCAGTTGTAGACGGCGAGGATCGGGCGTGTGAGCTTGACGAACAGCAGGTGCACCGGGACGAGCAGCATTGCCGAGCGTTCGGGCCCGGCCAAGGCGATGTTCTTGGGCACCATCTCGCCGAGCAGGATGTGGGCGATCACGACCAGCATCAACGACACCGTGAGGCTGATCGGATGCAGCAACGCATGAGGGACCGACGCCCACTCCAACGGCTGTTCCAGCAGGTGCGCAATCGCCGGCTCACCGACGCGGCCCAGCAGGATCGAGCAAATCGTGATGCCCAGCTGTGCTCCGGCGAGCATGATCGACAGTCGCTCGGAGGCTCGGATCACGGTCAGTGCCCGCGAATGCCCCTCGTCGGCGAGGGCCTCCAGCCGGTCGCGCCGCGCGGAGATCAGCGAGAACTCCGCGGCCACGAAGAATGCGTTCGCGCCCAGCAGCAGGACCGTGAGGACGACTCCCACCCAGTCGTTCATGACAGGTCCTGCCCGTAGGCGTCATCGTCGTCGGGTAGCGGCTGCAGGGAGACCGTGTCGATGCGCCGTCCGTCCATTGCGGTCACCCGGGCCAGCCAGCGCCGGTCGGCGGGCGGACCGTCGTGTTCGCCGGCCGAACCGTCCTCGCCCTCGGTGCCGCGGGGGTGCGACACCAGTTCGACTTCGTCGCCCGACGTCGGGATCCGCCCCAGATGGAACATGACGAGGCCGCCCAGCGTGTCGTAGGCGCCCTCGGAAGCGCGCAAGCCGGTCGCCGACTCGAGCTCGTCGAGGCGCAGCAAACCCGAGCAGAGGTAGCCCTCGCCCTCGGGTGTTACGTCGTCGTTCTCATCGTCGTGCTCGTCGGTGACCGAGCCCACGATCTCCTCGATGACGTCCTCGGTGGTGACGATCCCGGCAGTCCCGCCGTACTCGTCGACGACGACGCACACCTCGAGGCCGCCGACGGCCAGGTACTCGACGACCGAGTCCCCGTCGAGGCTGGCCGGAACGGTGGCGACCGTCCACATCAGCGAGTCCAGGCGCGTGGTGCGCAATTCCTTGTGGGGGACGGAGAAGGCCTGTTTGACGTGCACGACGCCGACCAGGTTGTCCAGGTCGCCGTCACGGCAGACCGGGAAGCGGCTGTGGCCGGTATCGGCGGCGACGCGCAGCAGCTCGTCGACGGTGTCCTCGGGCCCGAGCGCCGTGACCCGTACACGCGGGGTCATCAGATCCTCGGCCGTGAGTTCGCCGAAACGCAGGGAGCGGTCGACGAGGATCGCGGTATCGGGGTCCAGCGACCCGCGCCGCGCCGAGGTCCGTACGAGCGAGGCGAGCTCCTGCGGCGAGCGTGCCGACGCGAGTTCCTCGGCGGGTTCGATGCCCAAGCGGCGCACCATCCAGTTCGCCGCACCGTTGAGGCCGTTGATTGCCCATCCGAACAACGCGGAGAACGCGACCATCGGCGCCGCGGTGAGTCGTGCGACGGAGAGCGGTTCGGCGATGGCGAGGTTTTTCGGGATCAATTCGCCGAGAACCATGGACAGCGACGTCGCCAGGGTCAATGCCAGCGCCGCGGTCAGGCCACCGTGCCAGCCCGGCGGCACACCCAGGCCCGACAGCGCCGGTTCGATGAACTGCGCGAGCACCGGCTCGGCGAGGTAGCCGGTGATGAGAGTCGTGATGGTGATGCCGAGTTGCGCGCCCGACAGCTGGAACGACAGGGTGCGGTGCGCGCGCTCGACCTGCCGCGATCGCAGATCGCCGCGAGTGGCGACGTCGTCGGCGATCGTCGAACGCTCCAATGCCGTGAGCGAGAACTCGGCGGCGACGAAGACAGCGGTTCCGACCGTCAGCGCGATGAACCCCACCACCGCACCGACGGTCAGTGCTATGTCAGACCACTCCACGGGCGGTCACCACCCGCCCGGCAGCGGACGGCCCTCGGCGAACCCGGCCGCTGACTGGATCCCGAGCACCACCTTGTCGTGGAGCTCCGGTAGCGACCGTGCCCCGGTGTAGGTCGCCGTCGAGCGGACCCCCGAGCAGATCTGGTCAACGAGGTCCTCCACGCTGGGTCGCAGCGGGTCGACGCGGATCCGCGAACTGGAGATCCCCTCCTCGAACAGGGACTTGCGGGCCCGGTCATAGGCGTTGTCGTCGGCCGAGCGTGCCGCGACCGCCCGCTTGGAGGCCATGCCGAAGCTCTCCTTGTACGGTCCGTGCTCGTCGACGAGGAGTTCGCCGGGCGCCTCGTAGGTACCGGCGAACCATGAACCGATCATGACGTTCGACGCGCCGGCCGCGATGGCAAGCGCCACATCGCGGGGATGGCGGACCCCGCCGTCGGCCCAGACGTGCGCGCCGAGCTCGCGGGCTGCCGCGGCACATTCCACGACCGCCGAGAATTGTGGGCGCCCCACGCCGGTCACCATGCGTGTGGTGCACATGGCACCCGGTCCGACACCGACTTTGACGATGTTCGCGCCCGCTTCCACGAGGTCACGGGTGGCGCCGGCGGACACGACGTTGCCAGCCACCAGGGGCACGTCCAGACCGGCACCGGCGACGGCGCGCAGCGCGCTGATCATCTTCTCCTGGTGCCCATGGGCGGTGTCAATGACCAGGACGTCGGCGCCGGCCGCGGCGAGCTCGGTGGCCCGGGTGACGACGTCGCCGTTGATCCCGACGGCCGCGGCGACGCGCAGGCGCCCGGTCGCGTCGACGGCGGGGGAGTAGATCCCCGAGCGCAGCGCGCCCACACGGGTCAGGACGCCGACGAGGCGGCCGGCCGGGTCCACGAGGACCGCCAGGTCGGCATGGCGCTCGACGAGGGTCTCGAACACCTCGCGCGGCGGCGTCGTGGCGTCGAGCACCACGAAGTCGGCGTCGAGTACGGCGCGCACCCGGCTGAACCGGTCGACCCCGGAGAATGAGGCCTCGGTGACCAGTCCCAGCGGCACCGACTCCTCGTCGACGACGACGGCGGCGCCGTGCGCGCGCTTGGTGAGCAGGGCCTGAGCCTCGGCCACCGAGTGCTCCGGCGACAGGATGACCGGTGTCTCGGCGACGAGGTCGCGCGATTTCACGTAGCCGATCTGCTCGGCTGCAGCCGGGATCGGCAGATCCTGCGGGAGGACGACGATCCCGCCGCGGCGCGCGACAGTCTCAGCCATGCGCCGACCGGCGACGGCGGTCATGTTCGCCACGACGATCGGGATGGTCGTGCCCGTCCCGTCGACCGTCGCCATGTCGACGTCGAACCGTGAGGTCACATCCGAGCGGTTCGGGATGATGAAGACGTCGTCGTAGGTCAGGTCGTAGTCAGGCCGGTTCCCGGTGTGGAAGTGCATCAGGCGGTGACTTCGGAGCGGTCGCCGCTCCACAGGGTGTGGAAGCTCCCCTCGGCGTCGATGCGCCGGTAGGTGTGCGCGCCGAAGTAGTCGCGCAGGCCCTGGGTCAGGGCGGCGTTGAGGCGGGGTGCGCGCAGGCCGTCGTAGTAGGCCAGCGACGACGCGAAGGCCGGGGTGGGGATGCCCATCGTGGCCGCGGTGGCGACGACGCGCCGCCATGCGTCGACGCCCGACTCGACGGCGTTGCGGAAGTACGGGTCCAGCAGGAGCGAGGGCAGGTCGGGGTTCTTGTCGTATGCGTCCCGGATGGGGTTCAGGAATTGGGCGCGGATGATGCAGCCCCCGCGCCAAATGGTCGCCAAAGCGCCGCGGTCGACGTTCCAGCCGTACTCGGCGCTTCCGGCGGCGATCTGGTCGAAGCCCTGCGCATAGGCGACGACCTTCGACGCGTAGAGGGCGGCCTTGATGTCGTCGATGAAGGCCGCGGCATCGGCGGGGGCCGGGGCCAGGGTTCCCGCAGCGAGCCCCGCGGCCGCGTCGCGCTGGGCGCGCGAGCTCGACAGGGCGCGGGCGAACACCGCCTCGGCGATCCCGGTGACGGGGATACCCAGGTCGAGGGCCGACTTGACTGTCCAGCGCCCGGTGCCCTTCTGCCCGGCCTCGTCGACGATGACGTCGACCAGCGGCTTGCCGGTCTTGGCGTCGACCTGGGCGAGGACCTCAGCGGTGATCTCGATCAGGTAGCTGGAGAGCTCGGTGGAGTTCCACTGCTTGAAGACCTCGGCCATCTGTGCGGCGGACATGCCCAGCGCGGTGCGCATGAGTTCATAGGCTTCGCCGATGAGCTGCATGTCGGCGTACTCGATGCCGTTGTGGACCATCTTGACGAAGTGGCCGCTGCCATCGGGGCCGATGTGGGTGCAGCACGGCTCGCCGTCGACCTGCGCGGCGACCTTCTCCAGCATCGGGCCGACGGCCTCATACGACTTGGCCGGACCGCCGGGCATGATCGACGGTCCGAGCAGCGCGCCTTCCTCGCCACCGGAGATACCGGCACCGATGAACAGCAGGCCGCGGTCGGCCAGGCTGGCCTCACGACGGATGGTGTCGGTGTAGAGCGCGTTGCCGCCGTCGATGATGATGTCGCCCGGCTCGAAAACGGCCGCGATCTCCTCGATGACGGCGTCGGTCGCGTCACCGGCCTGCACCATGATCAGCGCGCGCCGTGGGCGCTCGAGCGCCGCGGCGAACTCTGCCATCGTCTCGGTCCGCACGAAATCCCCATCGCCGCCGTGCTCGGCGAGCAGTGCATCGGTCTTGGCGATCGAGCGGTTATGCACCGCCACGGTGTAGCCGTTGCGGGCGAAGTTGCGGGCGATGTTGGAGCCCATCACGGCGAGGCCGGTGACCCCGATCTGGGCGGTAGCAGAAGGCACAGTCATGGATGTCAGCTTAGCCGCTGACGAGGCGGGACAATTCGCGTAGCCACGGGATTGCGACGGCGAGCGTTGGGACGACGAGCACGGCCGCCGCCGCGGCGTAGGCGGCGACGGCCACCCGCACGGAATTGGGCGCGGCCAACCGGTTGATGCGCGCGAGGGTCATCGAACCGCCGACGGCCAGCGCGCCCTCGGGGGCGCCGGCATCGGAGACGGCCACCAGGGCGCGGGCCAGGGTCGTCGGACTCGTCGAGCGCACGGCCTGGTCGTCGGCGAGCGTTTCGGCCAGCAACTCGACCGAACCGAGAGCAGATTTGCTGCGCACGAAGCGGGGGAAGGCGGCCTGGAGTGCGATGAACGCCTCAAGGACAAGGTCGTGGCGCGCGCGCAGATGTGCCCGCTCGTGGGCGAGGACGGCACGCAGCTCGTCGTCGGAGAGCCGGGCGACGGTGCCGTCGGTCACCACGACCCGTCTGTTGCGGCCCGGGAGGCAATAGGCGAGCGGCCGGTCGACGGCGAGGCGGCGGACGTATTGTGCGCGCAGCGGGTGGTAATCGGCGACGACCGGTTCGTCGACGGTCGCGATGAGGTCGACGACGCGGCGGTGCGCCGCGCGGCGGGAGCGTGTTCGGACGGCCAGGCCGACGGTGGTGAACGCAAGGCGCGCCCCCACGAGGACAGTGGCCGCGAACGCGGCCACCGAGAGCAGCCACAGCGGCCAGCCGAGCCGCTCGATCTGGACGGGGATGCTCGCCGTCGCACCGGCGTCGCCGTCGGGCCGCAGGAGGTTGGCCGCGATTGCCAGGCCGGCGCTGAACGCGGACAAGATGGCCGCGAGGGCGATAGCCTGCCACAACGCCATCGCCGCTCGGGGTGCGCGCATCGGCCACTGCGCCCGGGACAGCCAATCGGGGACCGGCCCGACGAGCAGCAGGCACAGGAGGCCGAACGCGACCGCGATCACGTCCGTTTGTGGGGTTTCTCGTCGCGCCGGTCCTGCGCTGCGGCCAGCTTGTCCAGTGCGCTGCGCAGTGCGGCCGCCTCAACGGCGCCGACCTGGCCGACGAAGGACACGAGCGCGGCCTCCCGGGAGCCGGGGGCGTCGGCGGAGTCGAGGACGTCGACCATCAAGCTGGCGACGAGGTCCTCACGCTGGTGCGCGGCCTGGTACTTGTGGGCGCGGTCGTCGCGGATCTGGGTGACGAGGCCCTTCTTGGCCAGGCGCTGAAGCACGGTCATGACGGTGGTGTAGGCGAGGTTGCGGGAGCGGTTGAGCGACTCGTGCACCTGCCGCACCGTTTGCGGGGCACTCGAGTTCCAGAGCGCGTCCATGACGGCCCGTTCAAGATCGCCCAGCCCATTCACCTTTTTCATTCTACCGATACGAGCGCGATCGGAGCTGTGCTGCGTTCTGCGTGCGTCCATGGTGGCGGTCACTGCGACTCCTGTGGGTTTCGTTCGGTGTGCGTGTCGAGGATTTGACAACAAGGTAAGGCTAGCCTACATTACTAATTACGCGGATCGCGCGAGTGTCCTGAGGGCTGCAGAGACCCCCGATCCACGGCACGGCAGGCCCCACGTAGTAGGAGAACGTGGGGCCTGCCGCTGTATTTGCCGGTGGCGGTTAGCCTGTGGGTATGACGGAGAACACAGATACCGAACGGTTGGATACGGGCCTCGACGCCGCGCTGGGTTTGCGGTTCGTGGAAGCGACCGGCGACGGCGTTGTCGCTGAGATCGACATCACACCCGATCACCACCAGCCGTTCGGGATCGTCCACGGCGGGCTCTACTGCGCGATGGCCGAGAGTGTGGCGAGCGTCTCCGGGTTCCTGTGGTTGGGGGAGACCGGTATCGGCGGCACCGCCGTCGGCGTCAACAACAGCACCGACTTCCTCAAGTCGGTGCGCGAGGGCACGATCGTCGCGCGGTCGGTGCCGGTGCACCGTGGCAAGCGTCAGCAGCTCTGGCAGGTCGACATGTCGCTACCCGACGGGACGCTCCTCGCACAGGGGCGCGTCCGTCTGCAGAACGTACCGATCCCGGGCGCTTAAGCCTCAGGCGCCCTGTCTGCGCTGGGCGCGCGCCAGCTTTTCCTGGATCTCCTCGGCCTCGCGGCGCTCCAGTTCCGAGAGCGCGCCCATTGCGGTGCGCGCGTAGACCTGTTGTTCGGTGACCGCCAACTGGGTGCGCCCGCGGGTGGTGAACGCGAAGAACCAGTTGATGAAGGTGTTGAGGCGGTTGCGGAACCCGACCAGGTACACCAGGTGCAGCATCAACCAGCCGAGCCACGCGAAGTAGCCCTCGGTCTCGAACTTCTTCTCGGTGAAGGGCAGGGGGACCTGCATGACCGCGGCATACCGCGAAATCGTGGCCATCGAGCCCTTGTCGAAGTACGAGAACGGCTTTCGCTGGTCGGGAGTCTGCCCGCGCAGCTCCGCCTTGATCGCGTCGGCCGCGTACCGGCCGCCCTGGATCGCGCCCTGCGCTACCCCGGGGACCTTGTCGACGGCCATCATGTCGCCGACGACGAAGACGTTCGGGTTGCCCGGCACGGTGAGGTCGGGACCGACCTTGACGCGGCCGGCCCGGTCGAGCTCGACTCCGGTCTGCTCGGCGAGGACCTTGCCCAGCGAACTGGCCTGCACGCCCGCCGACCAGACCTTGCACTGGGCCTCGATCCGGCGGACGGTGCCGTCGGCGTCTTTGACCTCCAGGCCGTCGTAGTCGAGGTTGGTGACCATGGCGTTGAGCTGGATCTCCACGCCCATCTTCTCCAGGCGCTTTTGCGCCTTGGCGCTCAGTTTCGGGCCGAACGGGGCCAGGACGGCTGACGCAGCGTCGAGGAGGATCACCCTGGCCTGCGTCGGGTCGATGTGCCGGAAGGAGCCCTTCAGGGTCCGTTCCGCCATCTCCGCGATCTGCCCGGCCATCTCGACGCCGGTGGGTCCGGCGCCGACCACCACGAAGGTGAGGAGCTTCTCGCGCTCGGCCGGGTCGTCGGACAGTTCGGCTTGCTCGAAGGCACCGAGGATGCGTCCGCGCAGCTCGAGTGCATGGTCGATCGTCTTCATTCCTGGCGCGTACTCGGCGAACTCGTCGTTGCCGAAGTACGACTGATCGGCGCCGGCAGCGATGATCAGGCTGTCGTAGGGCGTGACCGTGACTCGCTCGAGTAGTCGCGAAGTCACCGTCTGCGCGTTCACATCGATGTCGAAGACGTCGCCCAGGAGGACCGTCGCGTTCTTCTGGTGGCGCAAGATGATGCGCGTCGCGGGCGCGATCTCGCCCTCGGACACGATGCCGGTCGCCACCTGGTACAGCATCGGCTGGAAGAGGTGGTGGGTCGTCCGGGCGATAAGGGTGATGTCGACGTCGGCGCGTTTGAGGCGCTGAGCGGCGAAGAGTCCTCCGAAGCCCGATCCGATGATCACGACATGGTGGCGGGCAGAACTGGTGGCGGTGTCACTCACACCTTGATCGTATCGCCTCAGGATCCGTGCAGCGCGTCGGGCAGGCGATGACGTCCGCCCGGGTTGCCCGACCTTCGCGTGCCGTCGCGCAGGAGCCAGTGGTGGCGCAGGATCTGGTACTCGACGTCGTCGGCGCGCTCATCGGGTGCTCCCGCGACCGTGCGCATCCCGATCTTCTCCAAGACCCGGCGCGACGCGGTGTTCGACGGTGCCGTGCCAGCGAAGACGCGTTCGGCGGGATGTGCGGTGAACGCGGCGGCGAGCATCGCCCGCGACGCCTCGGTCGCCAGCCCGCGGCCCCACAGGTCGCGCGGGACGCGATAGGAGAGCTCCAACTCGCGCTTGCGGCCGCCGTGCCGGGGTCGGCGAAGCGCGACCCAGCCGGCGAATTCCAGTGTCGGCTTATGGATGAGCGTCCAAATCCCGGTGCCGTGGGCGGCGAATTCGGCGCGGGCCCGCGGGATGGTCCAGTCGACGATCTGCGCGCGCGATGTGGGCTCACCGTCGCTGACATAGCGCATGACCAGTGGATCGGCGTCGAGCGAGACGAGGAGATCGGCGTCGTCGGGTAGGACCGGGCGCAGCCACAGTCGGCGGGTATCGACGATCACGGGTTCAAGGATAGTGGGTCACCGGCCGGCGTCGGCGCTGCCACTCCGGCGTCGGCGGAACGGCGTGGGGGCACCGCGGTGTTGTTCGAGGACCGCCCGGACCCCGTCGGGGATCGCGACGGCCGATCCCTCGCGGTCGATCGTCACCAAGGTGGTCTCGGAGAGGGCGCACACGGTGCCAGTGGGATCGACGAGATCGCAAGCGAACTCGAGCGACGCCCCGCCGATGGCGCTGATCGAAGAATGGATGGTGACCGGTTCGGTCGAGTAGTGCAGGACGGCGCAGTACTCGATCTCCTGCCGCGCGACGAGGAGATGGATCTTTCGACGGTCGACGCCGAACCAACGTTGGAACGAGTCGATCCGCGCTTGCTCGAAGAGCCTCGCGACCTGCACGTTGTTGATGTGCCGGAACGCGTCCATGTCGCCCCAGCGCAGGTGGATGTCGAACGAATCACGGGTGTCGGTCACGAGGAGCAGCGTAGCGGCCTCGGTGTCGGGCGGCGACGCTACTATCGCCGGGATGCTCACAGTTCACCGCGCCGAACGCGCCGACACCCTGGTCGAGGTGCTGGCCGCGACGATGGGCTCCCCGCTGCCCGACCCAATGGCCGCCGAGGTCGTGACGGTCGCCGCACGCGGTGTGGAGCGATGGTTGGCGCAGCGGCTCGCCCACACCCTCGGTGCGGGCCAGGCCGGTGACGGGATCGCCGCCAACATTGAATTCCTCCCCGCGGCAAAGCTGCTCGAGCGTGTGGTCGACCCCTATTCCGACGAACTTGGTGTGCGGTCGCAGCAATGGGAGCCCGAGGCGCTGGTGTGGGTGGTGCTCACGGCGCTGGACGAACTGGTCGCCGATCCCGCACTTGCGATGCTCGCGCGACACCTCGACGGCGGCGACGCCGGCGATGACGCGTGGCGCGGACGGCGCCTGGCCACCGCGACGATAATCGCGCGGCTGTTCTGGTCGTATGGGGTGCAGCGCCCCCGGATGATCGCGGCGTGGGCCCGGGGCGAGGACAGCGACGGCTCCGTCGTCGACGGCGTGCCACGCATGCTCGGCCGGTCGCACGAGTGGCAGCCGAGACTGTGGCGCCAGGTCCGCGAACATATCGGGTCACCGCACGTCGCGGAGGTTCTCGACGACCTTGTGGCCGCGGTGGGCAATGATCCCGGGCGTATGGCCCTTCCGCTTCGGTTGTCGATCTTCGGCCCGACGCGGATCCCGCAGATGCTGCGCGAGCTGATGGACGCGGTCGCCGAGCACCGGGATGTCGGGCTCTACCTGCCGCACCCGAGCCCGGTCCTGTGGCGCCAGATCGCCGAGCACCCCGCACCGTCCGGGCCGCAGCCGCGGGCCCAGCGCACACCGCGTCCCGTCGCCAACACCGCCCTGGCCAGCCTGTCGCGCGATGTCCAAGAACTGCAGGAATCCCTCGGCGCCACGATCGGGCGTGACGAATACCACCGCGGAAAGGCCGCCGCCCCGACCACTCTGCTCGGGGCACTGCAAGCTTCGCTGCGCGCCGACACGTCCGGCCCGGTCCCGGGCCTGGACGCCGACGGTTCGTTGGAGTTGCACTCCTGCCACGGCCGTGAACGGCAGGTCGAGGTGCTGCGCGACCGACTGCTGCACCTCTTTGCCGCAGACCCGACGCTGCAGCCGCGCGACGTCCTCATCATGTGTCCCAACATCGAGGAATTCGCACCGCTGATCACCGGCGCGTTCGGCAGCACCGATGCAGCCGAACGCGTCTGGAACCATCCGGCCACGCAACTGCGCGTGCGCTTGGCCGACCGTGGCCTGCTCGCCACCAACGACGTCCTCGCCGTCGTGGCGCGGGTCATCGCGCTCGGCGTCGGACGCGTGACGGTCAGCGACCTCCTGGACCTAGAAGCGGCCGCGCCGGTCGCCCGGCGCTTCGGCTTCACCGACGACGACCTCGACAACCTCGGCTCCTGGGTACAGCGCGCGAACATCCGGTGGGGGATCGATGTGGCGCAGCGCGCCAGGTACGGTCTGGCCGGCTTCCCACAGGGCACTGCCGAAACCGGTCTGTCGCGCATGCTGTTGGGCGTGGCCGCCGACGAGGCGGACGGGCAATGGCTGGGCACCGCGCTGCCACTGGGCGGGATCGACTCCAACGACACCGACGTCGTCGGGCGCTTCGCCGAATTCGTCGACCGCCTCGGTTCGCTGCTCGCTCGCTTCACCGGCGAGCAGCCGGCAGTTTCGTGGGCCGACGTGCTCACCGACATCGTCGAACTCCTCACCCTTGCCGACCGTGATTCGGAATGGCAGCGCGCACAAGCCGTGCGACTGATCCGCGACTCGCTGACGGGCGGGCACGCGCTCGGACCGTCGGACATCCGTGACCTCGTCGAAGATCTCGTCGGCGCGGCGCCGACCCGCTCGAACTTCTGCACGGGCGAGTTGACCGTCTGCACGATGGTGCCCATGCGGTCGGTGCCCCACCGCGCGATCATCCTCCTCGGGATGGACGCCGAGGCCTTTCCGCGCACCCAGGCCGTCGACGGGGACGACATCCTCGCCGTCGACCCGCTCGTCGGGGAGCGATCGCGCCGGGATGAGGACCGCCAAGCCTTCCTCGATGCGATCACCGCGGCCGGAGAGCACCTGATCATCTGCTACACCGGTGCCGACCCGATTACCGGGACGGCGGTCCCGCCATCGGTGGTCGTCACCGAACTCGTCGATGCGATCACCGCGGTCGCGGGTCGCGACGTCGCCGCGCAGACGGTGCGTACGCACACGCTGCACGCCTTCGACGACCAGAACTTCCGCACGCCGCAGCCGTTCTCGTTCGACCGTGCGCTCCTGTCCGGCGCCCGCACCTTGCACCGGATGACGGCAGATCAGCACACCGGGACGCCTTGGCCGACTATGGCGGGGACCTACCCGGCGGCGCCACCAGGCGACGTCGACCTGACCGATCTCATCGCGTTTGTCTGCAACCCCGCCGACGGATTCCTGCGGCAGCGCCTCGGGGTGATGGTGCCCCGGTTCATCGAAGCCCCGGACGATCAACTCGCCGTACGCCTCGACGGTCTGCAGAGCTGGGGGGTGGGCGATCGAATCCTGGCCGCGCTCCTCGACGGCGCGGAACCGGCGCAGGCGCGTGCCGCCGAGTTGCGCCGGGGCACACTGCCGCCCTTCGACCTCGGGCAGCAGACCTTGCGACCGATCGCCGAGAAGGCGGAGGGAATCGTGGCCCGCGCCGCCGAGGAGCGCCGCGGACCGGCGCGCACCGTCGACATCCGCGTCGACCTGCCGGGCGGGCGGCGCCTCTACGGCACCGTAGGCAACGTCTACGACGACGGGTTGGTCGCGGTCACGTTTTCCGGGCTCAAGGGCAAGCAGCGCCTGCAGACGTGGATTGCGCTGCTGGCGTTGGCCGCCGGTTCGTCCGAACCTGTCGGGCAAGCGTGCGTCATCGGTGGCGAGGGCAAGGGCACCGGGATTCGCCGCTACACGCCCGTGCCGGATGCCGCAGACGTGTTGGCCGGGCTGGTTGCACTGCGTGACATCGGCCTGGCGCAACCGTTCGCACTGGACCTCAACTCCACGGAAAAGGCAGCGGACGTCTACGGCCGAACAGGCGGGGATGCAACGCAGGCGATCACGAGTGCCCGCAAGCTATACAACGACGACCCCTACAACCACAACGAGGCCGCGTCGCTGCTGCTCACCGGCGACCCCGCTGCGTCGATGGGTTTCGACGACTGGGCCCGCGGGGTGCCTGTTCTGGGCATCGACAGTCCGTGGGTCCGTGCCGACGTGCCCGGCTTCTTGCAGGCCGCTCTGCTGCTCTTCGCGCCGATGTGTAGCCAGGAGGTGTGGCGATGAACCCGACACCGTTCAGTCTTTCCGATCCATTGCCCACCGAGACCCTGGTGCTGGAAGCCAGCGCGGGCACCGGCAAGACCTATGCGATCGCCGCGCTGGCAGTGCGGTTCATCGCCGAGGGAACCCCGGTGTCGCGACTGTTGATGGCGACGTTCTCCAACGCTGCGTCCACCGAGTTGCGCGACCGGACCCGTATCCGTCTACGCGAATGCGCGCAGGCGCTTGTGGACCCCGACGCTGCTGCCGTCAGCGGCGATCCGCTCATCGAGCTGCTTGCCGTCGGCGATCGGGACGAGGTCGCCCGTCGTCGGGACCGACTGATGGCGGCGCTGTCGGACTTTGATGCGGCGACGATGGCGACCACGCATACCTTCTGCAACCGGATGCTGGCCGTCCTCGGATTCCTCGGCGAGCGCGAGCAGCACCACACACTTGTCGAAGACGTCGACGACCTCGCCCGCGAGACCGGTCGCGACCTGTACCTGGGCAAGTTCGCCTGGGCACCCGACGGCGAATACCCCTTCGAGGTCGCCGAGGAGGTCGCCCGCGATGTGGTGCGCAACCCGATCGCAGTCCTCGCGCCGACCGAGCAGGACCCGCCATCAGCAGTCGGGACCACATGGGTGAAGTTCGCGACCGCGGTCCGCGAGCGCGTCAACATCCGCAAGCGCTGGTCGCGGTTGCGCACTTATGACGACCTGCAGGGCAGGCTGCACGAGATCATCACCGACGAGGAGTGGGGGCCGGCGGCGTGCGAGCGGATCCGCGACCGTTTCGAGGTGGTCCTCGTCGACGAGTTCCAGGACACCGATCCCCAACAGTGGGAGATCCTGCGCCGGTGCTTCCACGACCACCGGCCGATGGTCCTGGTCGGTGACCCGAAGCAGTCGATCTACGGATTCCGGGGTGCCGAGGTCCTCAGTTATCTCGCCGCCGCGCAGGAGGCGCAGGAGCAGCGCAATCTCATCGACAATTGGCGTTCGGACGGTCCGCTCGTGGACGCCCTCGGCGCGATCCTCGTCGACGCCGAGCTCGGCGACCCGCGGATCGCGGTGCGACCGGTCACGGCCCGCCACACCGAGTCCCGCATCTTCGGTACGGCGCCGCTGCGCCTGCGCTTCTTCAACCGCAGCGACCTCAGCCACGTCGAGGCCTCCCAGTACGGCGTGCCGAAGGCCGTCGGTGTGCGCGACTGCGTCACCGACGACGTCGCAGCCGATATCGCGACGGCACTGGCTTCCGAGGCGACGATTCTCGTCGACGACGGCGACGGGCCGGTGCGCCGTCGTATCGAGCCGGGCGACATTGCCGTGCTGCTGCGGGCGAACAAGACCATCGAACCGTTGCAGCAGGCGCTTGCCGAATACGGCATCGCGTCCGTCGTCACCGGTGGGCAGAGCGTCTTCGGCACCGACGCGGCGCGGTTCTGGTGGTATGTGCTCTCGGCGATGGAGAAGCCCTCCGACGCACGCCGGGTCCGGCTTGCGGCGCAGACGCCGCTGCTGGGCGTCGAACCGCTCGCGCTGGAAGCCGGGGGAGATGCCGCCGTCGGCGATCTGGCCGCCGCGCTCGCAGGTTGGGCGAGGGTCTTCGACAAGCACGGTCCGGCCGCGATGACCGCGAGGTTGCTGGCCGACCGGCGCACCGCCGAGCGGGTCCTTGCACTCTCGGACGGGGAGCGGCTGCTCACCGACGTGCTGCAGGTGGCCTCGCTGATGGGGGAGTACACCACCGGAACGGGATGCGGCCTCAGCGGTTTGACGCTGTGGCTGGGCGAATGCGTCGCCGATCCCAAGGCGGCGACCCGCCGCTCAAACCAGACCCGCCGCCTGCACCGCGACACCGCGGCAGTCCAACTGATGACCGTGCACGGCAGCAAAGGGCTGGAGTTCCCGATCGTGTACGTACCGTTCGGGTGGGACGGGGCGCGCATGTTCGACCCCAAAACCTTCACCTACCACGACGACGACGGCGTGCGGCACATCGACGTCGGCGGGAAGCGGGCTAAAGGATTCCGCGAGCGCAAGAAGCGCTCCGACGCGGAGGACTCGGCTGAGGACCTGCGCCTGCTCTACGTCGCGTTGACTCGGGCACGGTCGCAGGTCGTCGCCTGGTGGGCGCCCACCACCACCACGCACGCCGGCGCGCTGCACCGGATCCTGTTCACGGCACCCGAGCGGACCGCCGCGATGCGCTCCGGCGGCCGCTACCCGATTCCCGACGAGGTCGCGCTGCATGACGACGCGCACGAGGAGAGAGTGTTGCGCGACGTCGCCTCGCTCCACAGCGGCATCGTCATCGAGCACGCCGGAAAACACGCGAAACCGCCGCGCTGGCAGCCGTCGGAGAAGTCCGGGGCCGACGGGGAACTCGTCGTCGCCCGTTTCGACCGCGAGGTCGATCAGTCGTTCCGCAGGACGTCGTACTCGGCGATCGTCCGCGCCGCGCACGAGGCGGCTCATGCTGCAGCGCACGGCGAGGAAGCGGGATCGGCTGTCGGGAGCGAGCCCGACGACCAGGTCGTTCGCGAGGGCGAAGTGGTCGACGAACCCGTTGACACCGCTACCGACGCCGAGTCGGCGGAGGAATCACCGCCGGGTGCGCCGTCGCTGATGAACGGCATGCCGTTCGGCGCGCGCTTCGGCACCCTCGTCCACGAGGTGTTGGAGCACGTCGACACGGCCGCCGATGACCGGTCGGCGCACGTGCGCGAGATGTGCGCGCAGGGCGCCCGGCGCACGGCCTTCGACATTGATGTCGATGCCCTGGCCGTGGCTCTCGAGGGGGTGCTCACCACCCCGCTGGGATTCGGCGATCTGTGGGCGGTCAAGCCCGCCGACCGCCTCAGCGAGATGGAGTTCGAACTACCCCTGTCTGATGTCGACGGCGGCTTCGACCTCGCCTCGGTGGCGGCGCTGATGCGGCAGCACCTGCCTGACGACGACCCACTGCGGCCTTACGCCGACGAGGTCGCCGGCGTCTCCGACGAGCGGTTCCACGGGTTCCTCACCGGCAGCATCGACTCGGTGCTGCGGATCACCGGCGCGGACGGGGTGCCGAGCTTCGTCGTCGTCGACTACAAGACCAACCGGATCCAAGCCGGCGATCTGAGCGCGGAGGTCTTCTCCACCGAGGCGATGGCGGCGGAGATGATGGCTTCGCACTATCCACTGCAGGCCTTGCTGTATTCGGTGGCGCTGCACCGCTACCTCCGGTGGCGCCTGCCGGGATATTCGCCGGAACGTCACTTGGGTCCCGTGCAATACCACTTCGTGCGCGGCATGATCGGTCCGGACACTCCGTCCGGCTGCGGCGTATTCCAGTGGGACGTGCCGGCCGGGCTCGTCGTCGACCTGTCCGACCTGTTGGCGGGGGGTGCACCGTGAGCGACGTCGTCGCACAGCCGGAATCCGACGCAGCCGCCGCCCGTCTCGCCGTTGCAGAGACAGGATTCCTGCGCGCCTTCAATGAGGCCGGGGTCCTCACCTCGGCCGATGTGCACGTCGCGCGACGGCTCTCGTCACTGTCGAACGAGATCGCGCCCGACGAGGTGCTGTTGGCGGCGGCCCTGGCCGTGCGCGCGGTGCGCACCGGCTCGATCTGTGTTGCCCTCGATTCGATCTCCGAGCTCGACCCCGACCCCGACGATCCGCTGCCGTGGCCGTTGCCCTCCGCGATGGTCGCCGCGTTGCAGGGCAGCGCGCTGGTCACCGGTGCGAACTCCGGTTCGCTGCGCCCGCTCGCGCTGGTGGATTCTGACGACGGTCCGCTGGTCTACCTGCGCAAGTACTTCGAACAAGAGCAGACCATCCGCCGGGTCATCGACACGCGCGCGTCGACCCGGCCCGAGATCGACGCCGACGTCGCGAGTGCGGCGCTTGATGCAGTGTTCGGCCCGTCGGCCGGGGATGGGGAAGTCGGTCCCGCCTACGACCGCCAGCGCGCCGCAGCCGCGCTGGCCGCCACGTCCTGGACGACGGTGCTGGTCGGGGGCCCGGGCACCGGGAAGACGCATACGGTGGCCCGGATCCTCGCGGTACTCGAGCAGGTCATCGGGTCGAGCCCTCGCATCGGGCTGTGTGCGCCAACCGGGCGTGCCGCGGCGCAGCTCCAGGCCTCGATCAACCGATTCGACGGCCTCGAGTCGGCGCCGGTCGCGCATACCGTCCACGCGCTGCTGGGAATCTGGCCCGACGGAACGGTGCGCCACGGGGCCGACAACCGGCTGCCCTATGACGTCGTGGTCGTCGACGAGACATCGATGCTGTCGGTCACCGCCATGAGTCTGCTGCTGCAAGCCGTGCGCGACGACACCCGGCTCATCCTCGTCGGCGACCCGCACCAGCTCGTCTCGGTGGAGGCCGGCGCGGTCCTCACCGACTTGACTGATCGGGCGCTGCGCTCGAGTGCTCCGCTGCCACCAGCGTTTCCTTCTCTTGCCGGTATCGAGGGCGCAGATTTCACCGAGCCCGAGCTCGACCAACTCGGCGCCGGCGTCTTGGCGCTGACGTGGGGTTATCGATACGGATCGACGATCGCCAAGGTCGCCGAGGCGGTCAACCGCGGCGACGCCGATGCGGTGCTCGCACTCATCGACGCCGATGGTGGTGAGCACATCGAACTCGTCGTGCCCGATGACCTCGACAGCGTCCGGGCCGACACCGTCGCGTGGTGCTCGGCGCTGCGTGCGGCGGGTTCGGCGTCTGATGCGCGTGCGGCGGTCACCGCGTTGGAGGGCTACCGGCTGCTGTGCGCACATCGGGACGGCCGGTATGGCGTCGGCTGGTGGTCGCGCACCATCGACGACTGGCGCGACTGGGGGCGCCGCGGGCAGTGGACGGTCGGTGAGCCGCTGTTGGTGACGTCGACCGACAAACGACTCGGGATCTACAACGGCGACACCGGCGTCGTCATCGACGACGGCAACGGCGGAGTGACCGTCGCGTTCGACAAACAGGGCGAGATGGTGACCATCCACCCCTCGCAGCTCGGCGACGCGATCGCCGCGACGGCGATGACCATCCACCGCAGCCAGGGCAGCCAGTTCGACGTCGTCACCGTCGTGCTCCCACCCGCCGAGTCGGCCCTGCTGACCCGGGAGCTGCTGTACACCGCGATCACCCGTGCCCGCCATCGCGTGCGGATCGTCGGTACGCCCGACTGGTTGCGCGCTGCCGTGGACCGACGCGTGGCGCGGGCCAGCGGCTTGCGCGGTGAGGTGACCGAATGGTCAGCTCATCAGTCGTAGCCCGCCGAGAACGGTGGACAGGGCCGCGCGCATGTCGTCGGCGGTGATCGTCGTCAGGTCCGCCGTGGATAGGTCTGCCAGGTCGATGTCGCCGGAGCCGAGTCGGAACTCGCGTTCCTCCTCGGCGGCTTCGACGACGTTGCGCACGAATCGACCGTTGCCGGCGAGGTCGATCAGGCGGTGGCTCCGCCCGGACTGGTCGACGGAAACCTGCTCGACCAGCGGAACGCAGGCGTCGCGCAGTACGGCGACCGCCTCGGGCGTGGGGTGTGAGTCACGGCCGCCGGCAATCACCTCGCCGATCTGCGCCAGTTCAGCGGGTGAGTACGACTCGAACCCGATCCGTCGCGCGAAGCGCGACGCCAGTCCGTCGTTGGCGGCGAGGAAGCGGTCGATCTCCCCGTCGTAGCCGGCGATGATGACGACTAGCCGGTCGCGGTCGCCCTCCATCCGCGCGAGCAGCGTATCGACGGCCTCGCGGCCGAAGGCGTCGCCGCCGGAGAGGCCTTCCTGGATCAGTGTGTACGCCTCGTCGATGAACAACACCCCGTCGAGCGCGGAGTCGATGAGCGCCGACGTCTTGGGAGCGGTGGCGCCCAGGTGCTCGCCGACGAAGTCGCGCCGGCTGGCCTCGACGACTTTGTCGGTCTTGATCACCCCCAGGGCGCAGTAGATCCTCGCGACGATGCGCGCGACGGTCGTCTTGCCGGTGCCGGGTGGGCCGGCGAAGACCAGGTGCTGGCTTCGCGAATTGGTGGCCAGGCCCTTCGCGGCGCGCACCCGGGCGAGTTCGGCGGCCGAACGGAGCCTGCCGACCTGCGCCTTCACCGCCTCAAGCCCGATCTGACCGTCGAGTTCACGCTGCGCGGCCGCCAGCAGGGACCCGTCACCCGCATCGACGCCGGGAGCGTCGTCGGCGGGCACCGAAGCCGGGTCCCACCGGTCGGTGCGCGAGTCGATCACCTCGCTGGAGACGACGACGATCCGGAACCGCGGATCGGCCAGGGCCTTGGCGTTGTCGGCGAATCCGGGTGACTGAGCGTACACGGTCTCGAACACCGATCGGGCTTCGTTCTCCTTGCCGGTTTCCCGCAGGCAGAGTCCGCGCGTGAACATCGCCGCGGTGCGCGCAGCAGGAATCGGACCGGTTTCGGCGGCTTCGAGACGCTTGACCGCCTCGCCGAACAGGCCCAACTGTGCGCACGCCGTCCCGACCATGACGTCGGCGCCGGCCACCAGGTGGTCGTCGGTCCAGTTCGACGCACCGGCGAGCGCCGTCAGGACATCGGTCCATCGCTGCGTGCGGAAATGCAGATAGCCGCGGGCGTAGTCGACGATGGGCGTGCGCTCTGTCGCCTCCGTGGCGTCGAGAGCCTCCTGCGCGGCGTCGAACTCCTTCGCGCCGATCATCGCGCAGGCGTAGGCGGCCACCGCTTCTGCCGGACTCGTCAGCGGGTAGTCGAGGTAGAGCCCCGTGGGGAACCTGCCCGCGATGGCGTTTGGCGGCAATCCGAGCCGGCGTTGCTCGACGAGCAGCGAACGCCGGTGTTTGTACAGGTTGAAGAACGCTTCGGTGCTCTTGTCGCCGGCCATGATCCGCCCGAGCCAGGCATCGGCCATCTCCGGGACGAGTTCAGTGGCGCGCCGGAACGCTCGTTTCGCGTAGTCGTCGTCCCGACTCGCCGCAGCCCCCTCGACCGGGATCCCGGAGGCGAGAACGCCGGCGTCGAAGACGCGACGAGCCTGCCCGATGATTGATGCAGTCATTGATTCTCAGACCTCCCCCAAAGTCCAATACTGCGGCGACCCTATCGGTTGCGCGCATACCTGCAACCCGGTTTGGCCGATGCGGTCCGCTGCGACCTGCGGGACTGGTGGTGCTAGCGTCATAATTCGTGCAACGGCGCTCGTCAGATTGTGGATGGGGACGGTAAGGGGGCTTCCATGACGTCTGGGCAGTTCCCCGGGACCGGTGGGTTCCCCAGTGGGGGCCGGCATCGGTCACCCGATGATCCCGTCGCGCCGTCGGCTCCGTTCCCAGCGCCTCGCTCGGCACCGCTGGCGGCAACGCCACCTCGGCCGGCAGTGCCGGGGGCAACGCAGGCTCGGCCGGCAGCGCCGGGGACAACGCCGCCTCGGCCGACGCCGACAGGCCCTACGCCTACAGGTCCGACCGTCGCCCGACCTGTGGTCCGGCCGGCGGCGACGACGGCATACACCACCGGTCAGTACGCGCCGGTCGCCGATCCCATCACCACCTATCCGGGCGAACCGACCGTCGAACCGGACTACGACGACGCTCCGCCGCCAGCGCCGGAGCGTCGCAGCACGGTGCGACACCCCGTCGTCCTCGCCATAATCGTCGGCATCACGGCCTCGCTGGCCACCGTCATCGTCGGCGGCACCTGGCTGGCGGTCAACGACAGCCGCGAGCGCAAGGCGGAGAACTATGCCGACGGCCCGCCGACGTCGACGGTGACCGTCACCGAGTCGGTGACGACGACCGCCGCGACCACCGTGACGGCGAAGCCGTCGCGTTCGGCACGGCCGTCCTACGAATCCGATTCCGACGAATCAAACGCCATGTCACCGACGCCCGGCTGGTACGCGCAGTTCGGCTCGTTCACCAGCTACGACAGCGCTCAAACCCTCGCGGAGCAGGTCGGTGCGGAGGTCTACCTCGGAGAAGAGTTCGGGCAGCCGGGGCAGTACGTCGTCGCCCAGCGCGAGTACTCGCGCACCAGTGCCCGCGAAGCGTGCGATGTCGCCGATCAGGCGTGCCTCGTGAAGCAAGTGCCCTAGCCGTACGCTGACATCCATGCCGAAACGCACCGACGTCGCCGCGCTCGGCGAGCGCCTCCTCGACGCGCACGTCGCATTCGAGCTGGCGCGGATACTCGATTCCACCGACTTTGAGAACACCGTCGTCGATGAGGTCGACCACTTCCTGGCGATGGCCGACGAACTGACCTTGGCGGATGCGATTTCCGCGGATCCGGTCAAGGATGTCGCCCGCAAATACGCGGTGCAGATCCCCGTCGAGGGGGCGATTCCCGAGCTCGTCGGCGAGATCGCCCGAGCGCTCTACCGGCACGGAACCGGCGGGCAGTACCGGCTTGCCGACGTCATCGATGACCGCCATTTCGACGAGTTGGCCACCGCCATCAGCGAGATGGGCCTCACCCGGCGGCTCGTTCGGCAAGTTCTGGAGGGCCCGGCGACGATCGAAACGGCGGTCGAAGTGGTCACCAGGGCCGTCGACTCGCTACTCGACGACCCCGACGACGAGCCGGCGCCGTCGGACTTGGCCGCGCGGGTGCGGGAACGAACCGTGCACGGGTTGCGCGGTGCTGTCCGTCCGGCGCGGCCGGTGATCGACAGCGTGGTCGAACGGGTGACGCGATCGAGCGCCACCTTTGTCCTGCGCGGCAACGAGCAGGAGGCTGGCGAGCTCCTGCTGGAATCGGTGCGCGATGTGTGGCGCAACAACCGTGATGCCTCGCTCGGTGCGTTTCGGGACTTGGTGACCGAAGAGGACGTCGACGACATCATCGTCCTGGTCTTCGAGTTCTGGCGCGAGTTCCGCAGCACGCCTTTCGTGCACATGCTGCTCGACGACGCCGTCGGCTACGTCTTCGAGAAGTATGGGGATACGCCGTTGAGCGAGCTGCTCGGCGAGCTCGGCGTGTTCCGCGAAGACCTCATCGAGGAGGGCCTGCGTTTCGGGCCGGCGGGATTGGCCAAGCTGTACGAGGTCGGCTACCTCGAAACCGTCATCCGGCGACGGTTGGCGGCCTTCTATTCGTCGGAGGAATTCCGGGCCGCCACCAACGCCGAGTGAGCCCGAATCCGCGCCGAGCGAGCCCAAATCCGCGCCGAGCGAGCCCGATTGGATCGTTCCCTCGCGATCAGGACAGTTGGTAGCGGGCGAACTCGGTGCGCGAGAGCTTGAACCCGTAGTTCTGCGGGCCGGTGCAGTACAGCGCTTCGAGCGTCGAATAGCAGGCGAATTCCGCGCCGGGGACCGAGAATCGCACGGCCTCGTTGTATTCGAGCACCGCGCCCGGCTCCCGCCACTGGCCCTGGAGGATCGTCGAGCAGGGGGCTTTGTCGTAGTTGAACCACCCGACGATGCGTACCGGGATCTCGGCGTCGCCGTCGTAGAGCCCGCACCGCGAATCAACAGGGGATTGGGTCGGACCGTCGTGGATCTCGCAGATGAACTCCGACCCGACGAAGCAGTTGATGTTGTGGCTGGGCACGCTGAAGGCGTACGACGCGACCGGTGTCGGCGGGTTGAGCTGGAATCGCGACGGGTCGGCGACCCCGAACGCATCGGCGCCACCGGGTGGGATGGCAGTGGTCTGCGGCGGCTGGGTCGTCGTGGTGGTCGGCGGGCTCGCCGTCGGCTCGTCGGAGAGGGTCGTGGTCACCGTCACGGTGGCATTCGGGTCGGGCTCGGCAGTGCCGGTGACGGTCTTGTCGCACCCGGCAGTCGCGAGCACGACCAGTCCCACGGCGCTCACCAGCGCCAGTGCAGGTTTGCGTCTCATCGGGCATTCCCTCCGATCATTGCGGTTCTCCGGTTACTCCTGGGGCAAGCGGGTCAGGCCGTGGCTGCGCCGGTTGACCGATTCGCACCCGTCGTCGGTGACGATCACGATGTCCTCGATGCGCGCGCCCCACTCACCGTCGAAATAGACGCCCGGTTCGACGGAGAACGCCATTCCCGGCGCCAGGACCAGTTCGTTCCCGGCGACGATGTAGGGCTCTTCGTGCACTGACAGCCCGATCCCGTGGCCGGTGCGGTGGATGAACTTCTCGCCGAGACCCGCGGCGACGAGGCGATCGCGGGCGGCGGCGTCGACGGACTCCGCGGTCACGCCCGGGCGCACCGCGGCGACCGCCACCGCTTGCGCCTCTTCCAGCGCCGCATAGGCCGCGGCGACGTCGGCGGGCGGCTCGGTGAAGCAGTAGGTCCGGGTGCAGTCGGAGTTGTAGCCCGGCGCCACCGGACCACCGATGTCGATGACGACGATGTCGTCTTGTTCGATCACCCGGTCGGAGTGCTCGTGGTGCGGGTCGGCGCCGTTGGGTCCCGACCCGACGATCACGAAGGCTGCCGCCGTGTGGCCCTCGGCGATCAGGGCGTCGGCGATATCGGCGGCGACGGCGGCTTCGGTACGACCGGGTCGCAGCCATTCGCCCACTCGGGCGTGGACGCGGTCGATGGCGGCGCCCGCTCGGCGCAGCGCCTCGATCTCATCGTCGTCCTTGACCATCCGCAGGTCGCGCAGTATTGCGGTGGCCAGCACCGGCGCAGTGCCGGTCGCGGCCATGAGTGGGATGAGGTGTCCGGCCGACATCGAGTCCGAGACGGCGAGGACGGGATCGCCGCGCAACGTTCGCAGTGCCAGTGTGAACGGGTCCTCGCCGTCGACCCAGGGGGCGAAGTCGAGTCCGAGCTCACCGGCGGCCGACTCCGCGAACGAGGCCACCTCCAAGCGCGGCGTCACGAGCACTGGCGCGCCCGATGCCGGGATCACCAGAGCGCTGAACCGTTCGAAAGTCTGCGCATCCGAGCCGATCAGGTAGGCCAGGTCGGGTCCGGGCGTGATGATCAGGGCGGTGACACCCGCCTGGCCGGCGAGTTCCGCGGCGCGCGCCACGCGGCGGCCGTACACGACGGTGGGAAAGCGGGAGACCATGGCCCAACCCTAGTCGCGCAACGGCACGGGACGGCCGAGCAAAACGGCCGATCCCATCACACGGTCCACCGGGATCTCGATGACGACTCGCTGCGGGTTGGGCTGCGGCTCCCGGTAGCGCAGGCCGTAGCGCCGCTCCGCCTCGCGGATGCGCTCGGGAACCCGGGACACGCTGACCGGGCCTTCGAGAGTCAACCAGCGCGGCCCGTCGACGTGGGTCACCGCGGCCCGGCCGCCCCGATCGGCGTTGCGCACTTTTTGGCTGCCGTCGCGGGTGATGACGCGTACCAGCTTCTCGTCGGGGTCGTAGGTGAACCCGACCGCAACCACGTGCGGAGACCCGTCGGTGCGGGTCGTGGCCAGAGTCGCCAAATGGCGCTCGGTTAGGAAGGTCAACGCATCATCGGTCAGGTCATCGGGTCCGCTCACCCCGACCACGGTAGTCCTCGGGACTGAACCGCCTGGATGGGATACTGACAGTCGTGACTGGATCAATCCTGCTCTTCGGTGGGCGTAGCGAGATCGGCCTGGCCGTGGCGACGCGGATGGCCGCCGGGCACGACGTCGTGCTGGCGGCGCGCCGCGCCGATGACCTCGACGATGAGAAGGCCGCATTGCTCGCGGCGGGCGCAACCGCGGTGAGCACAGTCGAATTCGACGCCGACGACACCGATTCGCATCCGGCGATCGTCGCCGAGTTGGTGGCCCGCGGACCGGTCGAGACGGCGATCGTCGCGTTCGGCATCCTCGGGGACGCCGCGAAAGCAGAGGCCGACGTCGCCCACGCGTTGCAGATCGCCCACGTCGACTACCTCGCGCAGATCTCGGTGATCACCCTGCTCGCGAACGCGTTGCGCGAGCAGGGGAGCGGCACGATCATCGTCTTCTCCTCCATCGCCGGGCAGCGGGTGCGGCGCGCCAACTACGTCTACGGCTCCACCAAGGCCGGGCTCGACGGCTTCGCGTCGGGGCTGTCGGACGCCCTGTACGGCAGCGGAGTTCGCCTGCTGCTGGTGCGCCCCGGTTTCGTGATCGGCGCGATGACCCGCGAGTTGATGGCGAGCGGGGTGAAGCCGGCGCCGATGTCCAAGACCGCCGACCAGGTGGCCGACGCGGTGGTGCGCGCCGACCGTCGCGGCAAGACGGTCGTGTGGGTGCCGTGGGCACTGGCGCCGGTGACGCTCGTGTTCCGATTGCTGCCGCGCTGGATCTGGCGCCGGATGCCGCGATGACCGGGGAGAGGTTCGTCGTCGTCGGAATCGGCGCCGACGGCTGGGACGGGCTGACCCTCCCGTCGCAGCGCGAACTGGCTGCGGCGACGACGATCTACGGCTCGGCGCGACAACTGGCCTTGCTGAGTCCCGACGTCGACGCGGAGCTGGTCGCGTGGCGCAGTCCGATGAGTGCACACCTGCGTGAGGTCCTTGATGACAGCGCGAGCGGTACCGTTCACCTGCTGGCGTCGGGCGACCCCATGTTCCACGGGCTGGGCACCACCGTCGTCGAGGCGCTTGGTAGGGCGAACGTGCGCGTCCTCGCACACCCGTCCAGTGTCAGCCTCGCCGCGGCACTCCTGGGCTGGGATCTCTCGACGGTCCGCGTGGTCTCGCTGGTCACCGGCGACGTCGACGACGTGGTGGGCGCGGCGGGCGACCGGCGGCGGCTGATGATCTTGTCCCGCGATGCGTCATCGCCCGCGGCCGTTGCCGCAATGCTTCGCGACGGTGGGTGGGGCGCTTCGACGATGACGGTGCTTGAACAGCTAGGCGGGCCTGCGCAGCGCGTGGTCAGCGGTACCTCAGCCGGGTGGGACGAGCCTCACGGCGACCCGCTGAACATAATCGCGATCGAGTGCACCGGTCCGACACGGCAGTTGGCACCCGGTCTGCCCGACGCCGCATTCACCCACGACGGCCAACTCACCAAACAAGCGGTGCGCGCACTGACCGTCGCTGCGCTTGCCCCGTCGGACGGCCAGCTGCTCTGGGACATCGGGGCCGGGGCCGGCAGCGTGGGCATCGAATGGTTGCGACTCAATCCGAGCGGTCGCGTGGTCGCCGTCGAACGCGACGCGACGCGCACCGCACGAATCGGCGAGAACGCCCGGCGGCACGGCGTCGCGAGCCGTCTCACCGTCGTCGACGGGGAGGCGCGAACGGTACTCGCCGGGTTGCACGGCCCGCCCGATGCCGTCTTTGCCGGCGGCGGGCTCGACGCGGAGGTGTTCAGGCTCGTGTGGCCGGCCCTGGCCCGGGGCGGGATCTTCGTCGCCAACGCCGTCGCCATCCCGACGCAGGAACTAGTCATCGGGCTGGCCGCCGAGCATGGCGGCACGCTGCGGCGCATCGGGCTCGAGGAGGCGGGGCCGCTGGGAAGTCTGACGGCCTGGCGCCCCGCGCTACCCGTCGTCCAGTGGGCGGTCCGCAAGGAGGGCCGATGACGGTCTACTTCATCGGTGCCGGGCCCGGCGCGCCCGATCTGATCACGCTGCGCGGCGCCGAGCTGCTGCGCCGCTGCCCGGTGTGCCTATACGCCGGATCGCTGGTGCCCGCGGAAATGCTCGCCCTGTGCCCGAGCAACGCGGAACTCGTCAATACCGCGCGGATGCCGCTGGAGGAGATCGTCGAGCGAATGGTGGCCGCTGATACCGCCGGCCACGATGTCGCGCGGCTGCACTCCGGCGATCCATCGCTGTACTCGGCGGTGGCCGAACAGCAGCGCCTCCTGCATCAGCGCGGTGTGGAGACGGTGATCGTCCCGGGCGTGCCCGCCTTCGCCGCCGCCGCGGCGTCGCTGGGAACCGAGCTCACTGTGCCCGGCGTCGGGCAGAGCCTGCTGATCACGCGGGTGTCGACCCTGTCGACGGACATGCCGCCGGGGGAGACGCTCGCCGAACTGGCGTCGACGGGGGTGACCCTTGCGCTGCATTTGGCCGCCCATCGAGCCGGCGACATCGTGGCCGCACTCGTGCCCCACTACGGCGCCGACTGCCCGACGGCCACCGTCGCCTTCGCCAGCCGCGACGACGAGCAGATCGTGCGCTGTCATCTCGATGAGCTTCCGCAGGCGCTTGCCAGCGCGGGGATCGTGCGCACCGCGGTGATTTTCGTCGGCCGGGTCCTGGATTCCGATCCGATTGCCACCGACAGCTATCTGTATTCGCAGGCCCGCGTCGGCAAGCTGCGGGGCACCGCCGCGCCGCATCTCGGGCCGGACAATCCGTCGTGACGAGACCGGTGCTCATCCTCGGCGGTACGGGTGAGGCACGCGCCCTGGCGTCGCTTCTCGTCGCGGACGGGGTCTCGGTGGTCAGCTCGTTGGCCGGGCGGGTGCGCAACCCACGACTACCCGACGGCGAGGTCCGTATCGGGGGCTTCGGCGGCGTTGAGGGGATGGTGGCGTGGCTGCGGGAGAATCAGCCGCACGCCGTCGTCGACGCCACCCACCCGTTCGCACAGCAGATCTCGCGCAACGCGGTCGAGGCCTGTGCGGAGGTCGGCGTGCCGCTGGTGCGATTGGTGCGACCCGCGTGGGAGGCCCAAGCCGGTGACGACTGGACAATCGTCGAGGACATCGTCGGGGCGGCGCGGGCCGTGGCCGGGGGCAACGCTGCGCGCGTGCTGCTGACGACCGGTCGTCAGGATGCGGATGCGTTCGCCGGCATCGACTCCGCTTGGTTCTTGATCCGCGTCGTCGATCCGCCGACCGGACCGTTGCCACCGCACCACCGCATCGTGCGATCGCGCGGGCCCTACGGTCTCGACGACGAGCGGACGTTGATGGCCGACGAGAAGATCGATTTGTTGGTCACCAAGAACAGCGGTGGCGAGCTGACCAGGGCGAAGCTGATCGCGGCCCGGGAACTCGGCATTCCCGTGGTGATGGTGGCGCGCCCGGTGGAGCCGTGTGGCAACGTCGTCACGAGCGTTGAGGAAGCCGCCAACTTCGGCCGAAAATAGGGCGCTCGGCGGATATGCCCTCGGACTCCCGATTTGCGGCCGAACTTAGTCAAACCTCGTAGCGACGAGGGGTGAACACGAGTCGGCCGCCGGGCCGCTCGGCTACAACCGTCGTCGACGAGCCGATGATCAGCAGGGTGCGCATGTCGACGGTGCTCGGGTCCAGGTCGCCGACCGTGGTCACCGTCAGCGCCTGGCTGGGACCGCCGACATCGCGGCCCACCAACACGACACGATCCGGGCCGGCTGTCTCGGACAGGAGTTGCCGCAGGTCGGCGACCTGGTGGTCGCGGCTGGCAGATCCGGGGTTGTAGACCGCCACAACCAGGTCGGCCTCGACCGCCGCGGTGACGCGGCGGGCAATCACGTCCCACGGTTTGAGCCGGTCGGACAGGGAGATCAATGCCAGGTCGTGGCCAAGTGGTGCCCCGAAGGCGGCGGCCACCGCGGACGCGGCGGTCACGCCGGGCAGGACTGTCACCTCGACATCGGTGTAGGGCTCCTGCGCCGCGACCTCGGCGACCGCGGTCGCCATCGCGAAGACGCCCGGGTCGCCCGACGACACGACGACGACACGACGGCCCCGGCGCGCCAGGTCCAGCGCGAACTCGGCGCGCTGCGATTCCACGCGGTTGTCGCTGGCGTGGACCTGCTGGCCCGGTCGTGGCGTGACGCGCGAGAGGTAGGTCGTGTAGCCGATGAGGTCGGTGGCCGCGGCCAGGGCGGCACGCACCTGCGGGGTCTGCTGGTCGGCCGGTCCCGGCCCCAAACCGACGACCGTGACCCCGCCGCCCGTCTGGGCGTCAGATTGCGGCGCGAGCGGGTTGTTGGTGGCGCCCGGAACCACGATCATCGAGAAATAGGGGACCGACGCCGGGTCGACGTCGACGACGCGCTCGACCCGCTGGGCCGCAGTCGTCGCACGTTCGACGTACCAGGCCTCGTCGAGTCGGCCGGCCGCCCGCAGCGCAGCGCGCACCCGTTCAAATGTGCGGCCCAGCTTGAGCACGGCGATCGCCGAACCGCTGGCGAACTGGGCGACCAACTCGTCGTCGGGCGCGGTCCCCGGCAGGACGACGAGGTTCTCCTCGCCCTCGACCAGGGGGATCCCAAGAGCGGCGCTGGCTCCCGACACCGACGTCACACCGGGCACGATCTCCGTGGCGAAGCGGCCCGCGAGTCGCTTGTGCATGTGCATGTAGGAGCTGAAGAACAGTGGGTCGCCCTCGGCGAGGAGCACCACGTCGCGGCCGGCGGCGAGATGATCGGCCAACCGCGCCGCGCTCTCGGTGTAGAAGTCGGCCATCGCGCCGTCGTAGCCGCCGGGGTGGTCGACGGTCTCGGTGGTGACCGGGTACATCAACCGTTCCTCGATCTGGCCGTCGCGCAGATACGGGACGGCGACGCCGCGGGCGATGCTGCGGCCGTGGCGTGCGCAGTGATAGGCGATGACGTCGGCCGCGCTGATGAGACGGGCTGCTTTGACGGTGACGAGTTCGGAGTCGCCGGGCCCGAGCCCGACGCCGTACAGGGTGCCGGTCATCGTTCGCTCGGGGTGGCCAGTGCGTTGATCGCGGCGGCGGTGATCGCCGAGCCGCCGCGGCGGCCGAGCACGGTGAGGAACTCCAGGTCGGTGCGCGCGGCGAGCGCTTCGCACGACTCGGCGGCACCGACGAACCCGACGGGTGCGCCGACGACGGCAGCTGGTCGCGGTCCGCCGGCGTCGATGAGTTCGAGCAGCTCGAACAGGGCGGTCGGGGCGTTGCCGATCGCGACAACTGCCCCGTCGAGGTCCGAGCCCCACAGGTGCAGGGCCGCAGCGCTACGGGTGGTGCCGAGTTCGACAGCGAGGCCGGGGACGCGCGGATCGGACAGACAGCACCGGACGTCGTTGTCAGCGGGCAGTCGTGCGCGCGTCACTCCGGCGGCCACCATCGACGCGTCGCACAGGATGGGGGCGCCGGCGTTCAATGCGCCCCGGGCGGCGGAGACGACCCCCGGCGTCGCGCGCACATCGGCGGGCAGGTCGGTCTGGCCGCAGGCGTGGATCATGCGCACGACGACGGTGGCCAGGTCGTCGTCGAAGGCAGACAGGTCGGCCTCGGCGCGGATGATGGCGAAGGACTGCTCGTAGATCGCGGCGCCGTCGCGCAGGTACTCGGCCATGGGAGTTGAGCTTATGTCGGCATCCGGAGGTAGGTCCCGTCGGGCTGGGCCTGAACGCGGATGTGAGCCGTCGTGGGCGAGCCGCAGCCGCGCGAGCAGCCCACCCAATGCTCGCGCTGCTCCACCGGGTGGATCGCGAGGTGCGCCGCGACATCGGCCCGGACATCGGTGTGCGATTTCGCGCAGCCGGGAGCACCCGCGCAGCAACTGAGTAGGGTCCACGGCGAATCCGCGTCGAAGACCAGGCCCATCGGGGCCAGGACGCGTAGCACGGTGTCTGCCACAGGTGCGCTCAAGTCGGCCAGCAGGATCTCCCGGCGGGCCGTGACCAGGATCGGGGCGTTGACGGCCGCGAGGAACTCCGCTGTCCGTGCGGGCAGCCGTCCGGCCGGGGTGAGTGCTCCCAACATCACCGCGCCGTCGTCCTGCGGCAGCCAGCCGACCAGTGCGGGCGTATCCGCGAGCCCGTCGGTGATGTCGCAGGGCGCACCGTCGGACTCGCCCGGGTCGAGGCGTTCGACTACCCCGACCAGCAGGGCGGTACGCGCCGGCTCGTCGAGCTCGCGGATCCGCCAGGCCGAACCTCGGACGTCCGCGAAGGCCTCGGCAACGGTGAGCAGTGCGGCGGCGGCGTCGGGACGGGCCACGGTACCGACTGTGTGATCGGCGACGATGAGGTCGGCACCGCCGTCGGGCCGCCATCGAGAGACGACATCGGGTCGATGCGCGAGGATGTCGCCTCGCCCGTCGTCGACACCGAACAGGAACCGTCCCGACAGGCCCTGAGCCGCCCCGCCGCGCAGCTTCTTGTCGAGCTCGGTGACCGTTTCATCGACGCCGCCGTGACCGCCGATACGTCCGGCCAAGGGTGAGGCGACGATGTTGCGAACGGTGTCGGCAGCACCCGGTGAGCCCAGACCGGCGGCAAGGAGTGCCTGTCCGGCGGCGTCGGAATCGGTGAGGCCGCGCAGCTGCAGGTTGCCGCGGCTGGTGAGTTCGATGTGTCCGTCGCCCCACTCCTCGGCGACCTGCGCGGCGACCGCCAGCTGGTCCGCGCACAGTCGCCCCCCGGGCAGGCGGATACGTGCGAGCTCGCCGTCGAGCGCCCCGTGTGTGCGCAGCACACCGGGACAGCTGTCAGGGCCGTTCCGGGCCCGCGCGGCGGTCATGGTCCCAGCGTACGGCCGCGTACGTCGCTGGTTAGGGTGGAGTCTGTGATCCTGCTGCTGTCCACCTCGGATACCGACCTCATCACCGCCGCCGCGACTGGAGCACCGTTCCGCGTCGCCAATCCATCGAGGATCATCCTCGACGAGATCCCGGATCTGGCCCGCGACGCCGATTTGATCGTCGTCCGGATCCTCGGCGGCCGTCGCGCCTGGGAGGACGGGATCGACGCGGTCACCGCGACCGGCAAACCAGTGGTGCTTCTCTCGGGCGAACAGCAGCCCGACCCCGACTTGATGGCTGCCTCCACCGTTCCCGCCGGAGTGGCCGCGCAGGCGCACAACTACTTCGCGGCGGGCGGCGTCGGAAACCTGGTCAACGCGCACAACTTCCTGTCCGACACCGTCCTGCTCACCGGACTCGGGTTCACCGAACCCGTTGTCACCCCCATGTGGGGCGTCCTGGAGCGCCAATCCGCCGACCTGCCCGGCGACGCGCCGACCATTGCCGTCCTCTATTACCGCGCGCAGCATCTGGCCGGGAACACCCGCTACGTCGATGCGCTCTGTGCGGCCATCGAAGCCGCCGGAGCACGGCCACTACCGGTGTTCTGCTCGTCGTTGCGGACCGCGCCCGATGAACTCATCGAACTCCTCGGCACCGCAGATGCCCTCATCGCCACGGTCCTCGCCGCCGGCGGGACCACCCCGGCGGAGGCGTCGGCGGGCGGGCAGGACGAGGCATGGGACGTCGAACGGCTCGCCGCCCTCGACATCCCCATCCTGCAGGGGCTGGCCGTCACGGGGTCGCGGGAGCAGTGGGAGGCCAATGACGACGGACTGTCGCCGCTCGACGTCGCCAGCCAGGTCGCGGTGCCCGAGTTCGACGGACGCATCATCACCGTGCCCTTCTCGTTCAAGGAGTTCGACGACGACGGCCTGCCCTGGTACCAGCCCGACGAGGAGCGCTGCGCCCGTGTCGCCGGGATCGCGGTCCGCCACGCCCGGCTGCGGCACCTGGCCAATACGGACAAGCGGATCGCGCTGGTCCTCTCGGCCTATCCGACCAAGCACGCGCGCATCGGCAATGCCGTCGGCTTGGACACGCCCAAGTCGCTGCTGCGCCTGCTGACGGCCCTGCGCGCCCACGGCTACGACATCGGCGACCCCGCCCAGATCCCCGGCCTACTCGACGATGACTCCGACGCCCTCATGCACGCCCTCATCGAGGCCGGCGGCCAAGACCCGGCATGGCTCACCGACGAGGTACTCGCCGCGAACCCGATCCGTGTCGCCGCCGACGACTACCAAAGGTGGTTCGCCACGCTGCCGGCCGATCTGCGCGAGGGTGTCGAGGAGAAGTGGGGCCCGGCGCCGGGCGATCTGTTCGTCGATCGCAGCGCCAATCCCGACGGCGACATCGTCGTCGCGGCCATGACCTTCGGCAACGTCGTCCTCATGGTGCAGCCGCCCCGCGGATTCGGTGAGAACCCCGTCGCGATCTACCACGACCCCGACCTCCCGCCGTCGCACCACTACCTCGCTGCCTACCACTGGCTCGCGGCGAATCCGGTCGCCGACGGGTGGGGGTTCGGTGCCGACGCGGTCGTGCACCTGGGCAAACACGGCAATCTGGAGTGGCTGCCCGGCAAGACCCTGGGCATGTCGGCCTCCTGCGGCACCGATGCCGCGCTCGGCGACCTGCCGCTGGTCTACCCGTTCCTCGTCAACGACCCGGGCGAGGGCACGCAGGCCAAGCGCCGTGCGCACGCCGTCCTCGTCGACCACCTGATCCCGCCGATGGCGCGCGCCGAGTCCTACGGTGACATCGCCCGCCTGGAACAACTCCTCGACGAGCACGCGAACATCGCCGCGCTGGACCCGGCCAAGCTGCCCGCGATCCGCCAGCAGATCTGGACGCTGCTCACCGCGGCGAAGATGGACCACGACCTCGGTCTGGCGGAGCGACCCGACGAGGAGGTCTTCGACGACATGTTGCTGCACGTCGATGGCTGGTTGTGCGAGATCAAGGACGTGCAGATCCGCGACGGCCTGCACATCCTTGGTGAGGCGCCGGTCGACGACGGCGAGATCGACCTGGTGTTGGCGATGTTGCGCGCCCGACAACTGTGGGGCGGTTCGGTGGCTCTGCCGGGCTTGCGCGAGGCCCTCGGACTGGACGAGGACGGCGGTCCCGATGGCGACCGCACGCACACCGTCGACGTCTTCGAAGCGCAGGCGCGCGACCTCGTCTCGCGGTGTCACAAGGGCGGGTGGACCGACGATGCGGTCGCCGACGCTGCGGCGGGACTGCCGACCGCGGTGGCCGATGTGCTCGGGTTCGCCGCGCGCGAGGTCGTGCCGCGGCTGCGCGCCACAAGTGGTGAGGTGCCACGGGTGCTGCACGCACTGGGCGGCGGTTTCATCCCGGCCGGGCCGAGCGGGTCGCCGTTGCGCGGGCTGATCAACGTGCTGCCCACCGGTCGCAACTTCTACTCGGTGGACCCCAAAGCGGTGCCCAGTCGGCTGGCGTGGGAGACCGGCCGGGCGATGGCCGATTCGCTGTTGGAGCGTTATCTCGCCGACCACGGCGAATACCCGCGCTCGGTGGGCCTGTCGGTGTGGGGGACCAGTGCCATGCGGACTTCCGGCGACGACATCGCCGAGGTCCTGGCTCTGCTCGGCGTCGAACCGGTGTGGGATGAGGCGTCGCGACGCGTCGTCGACCTCGAACTCATCGACCCGGCCGAATTGGGCCGCCCCCGCATCGACGTCACGGTCCGCATCTCCGGGTTCTTCCGCGACGCCTTCCCCCACGTCGTGACGATGCTCGACGACGCGGTGGCACTCGCCGCGGCCGCCGACGAGCCCGATGAACAGAACTTCATCGCCGCCCACGTCCGCGAATCACTCGCCGAGCACGGCGACGATCGGCGTGCGCGCACCCGGGTATTCGGGTCCAAGCCCGGCACCTACGGCGCCGGCCTGCTGCAGCTCATCGACTCGCAGCAGTGGCGCTCCGACGAGGACCTGGCCGCGGTGTACACCGCGTGGGGCGGCTACGCGTACGGACGCGGACTCGACGGTCGTGAGGCGGTCGACGACATGCGCAGCGCGTACCGGCGCATCAACGTCGCAGCGAAGAACACCGACACCCGCGAGCACGACATCGCCGACTCCGACGACTACTTCCAGTACCACGGCGGCATGGTCGCGACGGTGCGCGCGCTCACCGGCTCCGATCCCGAGGCCTACATCGGTGACTCCACACGCCCGGACGCCGTGCGCACGCGCACGCTGTCGGAGGAGGCGACGCGCGTCTTCCGGGCCCGCGTGGTCAACCCGCGCTGGATCTCGGCGATGCAGCGGCACGGCTACAAGGGGGCCTTCGAGATGGCCGCCACCGTCGACTACCTTTTCGGCTACGACGCCACGACCAACGTCGTCGCCGACTGGATGTACGAGCAGCTCACGCAGTCCTACGTGCTCGACGAGGCCAACCGCGAATTCCTCGACAAGTCGAACCCGTGGGCGCTGCACGGCATCACCGAACGCCTCCTCGAGGCCGCGCAGCGCGACCTGTGGGAGTCACCGCCGCCGGAGATGCTCGACGAACTGCGCCGCATCTACCTGCAGACCGAGGGCGACATCGAGGGCCGCGCAGGCGAATAGGCTCGCCGCGGGGAGTACCGAGACTCAGTCGACTGAAGCGATCCGCGCGAGGATCGCCTCGGTCAGTTCGCCCGGGCGCTCTTCGGGGATCCAGTGCGACGCCCCGTCGACGTGGACGAAGGTGAACGGGGCGTCGACGAAGCGGTCCGAGTCGACGGCCTGACGCATGCTGAGGGCCGCATCGTCGTCGCTCCACACCACGGTCGTCGGCGCCGATACCCGGCCCACGTAGCTGGGCGGGGTGAACGGCAGCCCGCGGTACCAGTTGAGCCCGCCGGTCAGCGCGCCGTCGTCGACGATGTTGTTGTGGAACTGCTCGACCATGACCGGTGTCATGCCGAACTGGGCCATTGCCGCGGTGGCCCGGGCGTTGCCGGAGGACATCACGCGTTCGGGCAGTTTGGGGAACTGGAAGGCGAGCATGTACCAGGAGCGCAGCACCTGGTTGCTGCGAACCATCGAGCGGATGAACGCCCCGGGATGGCCGACCGACACCGCGGTCATGGTCTTGATCTTGTCCGGGTAGTTGGCCGCGACGGCCCACGCGACGCCCGCGCCCCAGTCGTGGCCGACGAGGTGGACCGGCGAGCCGATCTCGTCGATGAGTGCCGCGACGTCGGCGGCGAGGTGCGGCATCGCATACTGCTTGCGCCCCTTGGGGCGTGCGCCGGGGGAGTATCCGCGTTGATCGGGGGCGATCGTGCGGTATCCGCGTTGGTTGAGCAGCGGGGTGACCAGGTCCCACGAGCTGGCGCGCTGCGGGAATCCGTGCAACAGCACGATGGGGACGCCGTCGGCGGGTCCGGAGTCGGTGACGTCGAAGGTCAAGCCGTCGTTGGTGAAGCTGGTGATAGGCACGGGAGCCACCGTAGTCGTAGTCGCGGGAGCAAATGGGAGCAAATGGGAGCAAAACGGCGCCTTGGCGCGTTGGACAAGTAGAAGGAAGGACATTCCATGAGGATTCGTTGGGTTCTGCTGCTGTACGTCGTGGCCGAGATCGCCGCGTTCGCCGGTCTTGCCCACTGGCTCGGCGTGGGCTGGGCGCTACTGATCACCCTGCTCGCCGGCGTGGCCGGGTACGCGTTCCTCGCCGTGCGTGGCAACCGTGTGATCCGCGACCTGGGGAAAGCTGCGCGCAACGAGATCCGGCCAACCCAACCACTGCCCGACACGGCGCTGCTGGGCCTCTCGACGGTGCTTGTGATCCTTCCGGGCATCGTGACCACGGCGCTCGGTGTGCTGCTCATGGCGCCGCCGGTGCGTGCAGCTGCTCGCCCGGTCGTGACCGCGTTCGGGGCACGACGGTTGGCCGCGGTGGTTTCGGTGGTCGGTGCGCGGACGGTGTTCCTCGGCGGCGACGTGATCGACGGAGAGGTCGTCGACGTCCCGGTAGCCGTGCCCACGGAGCAGCGCCAACTGCCGCCCGCACACTGAGTCGCGCCGCCGACACGGCAGACTATCCCCATGTCGACGCAACTGCTCCTTGGTGGCAGTATCCACACGCCGGCCAACCCCGACGCGACGGCGATGGCCGTCACCGACGGCACGGTCGTCTGGGTGGGCTATGACGACGTCGGGCGGGCGCTCCACCCGGAAGCCGAGGTCATCGACCTCGAGGGACGCTTCGTCGGTCCCGGATTCGTCGATCCCCACGTGCACCTGACGGCTACCGGCCTGGCGCGATCGGGCCTGGATCTCTCGACTGCGCGCAACCGCCCCGAACTGCTGGACCGGTTGCGCGTCCATGTTGCCGGGCTACCTGTCGATGAACCCGTGTGGGCTCGCGGATGGGACGAGTCGACGTGGTCAGCGGGCCAGGCCGACGACCTGCGACTGCCCAGCGTGGCGGAGATCGACGCCGCCGTCGGCGGACGGCCTGCGTACCTGGTCCGGGTCGACGAACATTCGGCGCTGGCCTCGACCGCCCTGCGGGACGGGGTCGTCGGGTTGGGGGAGTCGGTGGGGTTCTCCGCGTCGGGCCCCCTGACCGCAGCCGCCCATCACAGCGTGCGCGTCGCGGCGCGCGCATTGCTGACTGGTGACCAGCGGGCCGATGCCCGTCGACGCGCCCTGCGGGAGATCGCTGCACTCGGCGTCGTCGCGGTCCACGAGAACGGTGGACCCGATATCGCCGGCTCAACCGACTTCGCCGAGGTCCTCGCTGCCGACACCGGCACCGGCGTGGAGATCGTCGGCCTGTGGGGGGAGGCGGTCGCCGACGTCGAGCACGCTCGCAACCTATTGGCGACGACCGGCGCCTACGGGTTGTCGGGGGACCTCTTCGTCGACGGGGCGCTCGGCTCACGGACCGCATGGCTCTCGCAGCCCTACGCCGACGACCCCTGCACCACCGGGATGCCCTATCTCGATGTCGATGCTGTCTACGCGCATCTGCGTGCGCTGACCCAACTGCACCGCCAGGCCGGCTTCCACGTTATCGGTGACGCGGCGATGACCGCGGTGACCACCGCCTTGGCGCGGCTGGCCGACGAGGTCGGGACACCGACGCTGGCGGCGTGCGCCCACCGCGTCGAGCACGCGGAGATGGTCGACGCGCAGCAACGGGCCGTCCTCGCCCGCTGCGGCGTGATCGCCTCGATGCAGCCCGCGTTCGACGCACAGTGGGGCGGGCCGGGACAGATGTACGAGCAGCGGCTCGGCGAGGCGCGCGCGAGCGCGATGAATGATTTCGCCGCGATGGCGAAGGCCGGTGTCGCGCTGGCATTCTCGTCGGACTCACCTGTGACTCCGATCTCCCCGTGGGCCGCCGTGGGTGCCGCCGTCGGTCACCACCGACGCACATCGGCCGTCTCCGCGCGTGCCGCCTACGGCGCATGCACGCGTGGTGGGTGGCGTGCCGTTGGCCGAAACGACGGCCTGACCGGCCTGCTCGTCCCGGGCGCACCCGCCAGTTACGCGGTGTTCGACGCCGACAACCTCGTCGTCGCCGGATCGGACTCGACGGTGCAGCGGTGGTCCACCGATCCGCGATCGCGGGTGCCGGCGCTGCCCGACGTGTCGCCGGGCGCCCCGATCCCGGTCTGCGTGCGCACGGTGCACCGCGGCGCGGTGCTGCACGACTCCGGGGCCCTGCGCGCGACGGCGGGAGTCGCATGACCCGACTCATCTGGCCGACGACCGCGCTGGCCGCCGGAGTGGCGATGTGGGCCGCTTTCCCGCCGCGCAACCTGTGGTTCCTCGCCGTGGTCGCGCTCGGATTGCTCGCCGTCGTCCTCGGTCGCGAGATCCGGGTGCGTGACGGCGCGCTGGCGGGCTTCCTGTTCGGCCTGGGCTTCTATGTACCGCTGCTGCCGTGGATCGGCGAGTACGTCGGCCCGCTGCCCTGGCTCGCGCTGGCAGCGGTACTGGCCGCCTATACCGCACTCTTCGGCGCCATCGCGACGGTGAGCATGCGTCTGCCCCTGCCGCCGTTGTGGTTCGCCGCGAGCTGGACGCTGGTGGAGGCGCTGCGCTCGATGTTCCCGTTCGGCGGCTTCCCGTGGGGCCGCACCGCCTTCAGTCAGGCCGACGGTCCGCTCCTGCCACTGGCATCGCTCGTCGGAGCGACCGGGCTGACCTTCGGGACGGCGCTGTTCGGCGCGTCGGTGGCCTGGGTGTTCGTGCTCGGCATCCGCTCCTGGCAGCGGGCCCCGCGACCGGCGACGGAGGAATCGCACGCCCTTTCCGTAGGAGTGGTGAGCGGTGTCGTGACGGTTCTGCTTGCCCTGGCCGCGCCGCTGCTGGCGATCCTGGTCACCCCGGCCAGCCTCGACCGGGTCCTCTCGCCGTCGACCACGCGCGTCGCGATCGTGCAGGGCAACGTGCCGCGGCTGGGACTGGAGTTCAACGCGCAGCGCCGGGCGGTGCTCGACTACCACGTCCGGGAAACCATGAAACTCGCCGAGGATGTCGCGACAGGGCGCACACCGGCACCGGACTTCGTCCTGTGGCCCGAGAACGCCTCGGACATCTCGCCGCTGGACAACCCGGACGCGGAGGCGGAAATCGAGGCGGCCGCGAAGGCGGTCAACGCCCCGATCGTGCTCGGCACGATCCTGATCAACGACGACGGCAGTCCGCGCAACTCGGTCATCGTGTGGGATCCCAAACGCGGCATCACCGACCGCTACGACAAGCACATCATCCAGCCGTTCGGCGAATACCTGCCGTGGCGCGGCTTCTTCCGACTCTTCTCCTCCTACGCCGATATGGCCGGCACCTTCACCCCCGGCGGCGGTCCGTCGGTGGTGCGGATACCCACCCGCAGCGGTCCCGTCATCGCCGGTGTCGCGACATGCTGGGAGGTGGCCTTCGACCGTGCCGCGCGGGCCTCGGTGGACCAGGGCGCACAGGTGCTGCTCGTCCCGACCAACAACGCGACCTTCGGCTTGAGTTCGATGACCTACCAGCAACTGGCCATGTCGCAGGTGCGCGCCGTCGAACACGGCCGGACCGTCCTGGTCGCCGCAACCTCCGGGGTCAGCGCGATCATCGCGCCCGACGGGACCATCATCGCGCGCACACCGCTGTTCGTCCCGGCGACGCTGTCGGACAGGGTTCCGCTGCGCACGCAACGCACCTTGGCCACCCGGTTGGGCGCCATTCCGGCCATCGTCGTGTGCGTGGTCGCGGTCGCGGCCTTTTTGGCGGCGGTGGCGACGCATACTAGATTCAGTCGGGGCCCGCTGCGCGGGGCCCGTGTGACCGATGGAGCGAAGGAGCTCGATGAGTAAGGTGATCGGCCCGACTGGCGAGAACGCCCTCGTCGTCATCCCGACGTACAACGAGAGCGAGAACCTCCCGATCATCGTCGAGCGGTTGCTCAATGCGCTTGTCGGCGTGCACGTGCTCGTCGTCGACGATTCCAGCCCCGACGGCACCGGTGAGATCGCCGATGGTCTTGCCGCGAAGGACGCTCGGATCCACGTTCTGCACCGCACGGAGAAGGACGGGCTGGGCAAGGCCTACCTCGCCGGCTTCACCTGGGGACTGGCCCGTGACTACGCGGTGCTCGTCGAGATGGATGCCGACGGCTCGCACGCGCCAGAGCAGTTGCACCGGCTCTTCGACGCGGTCAATGCTGGCGCCGACCTGGCGATCGGGTCCCGCTACGTAGCCGGCGGTTCGACGGTGAACTGGCCCAAGCGGCGCGAACTGCTCTCGCGCGGCGCCAACACCTACGCCCGCCTGGCCCTCGGGTCCAAGATCCGCGACATCACCGCCGGCTTCCGCGCCTACCGCCGCGAAGTCCTGGAAAGCTTCGACTTCGCCGCGATCGACTCGGCCGGATACTGCTTCCAGATCGATCTGGCATGGCGCGCGATCCAGGGCGGGTACACGGTCACCGAGGTGCCGATCACGTTCACCGAGCGCGCCATCGGCGAGTCCAAGATGGACGGCGGTGTCATCACCGAGGCGTTCTTGCAGGTCGCGCGGTGGGGGATGGACAGCCGTCTGGGGCGCACCCCCAAGGGCAGCAAAACGGCCGGCTGATCCCTCACGGGGTCAACCGGCCGGTGTGCGCAGCGCGGATCAGCCGCGTCGGCGCTGTTTCAAGATATCGAGCCGCTCGGCGAGCAGGACCTCAAGCTCGGCCTCGCTGCGGCGCTCCAGCAGCATGTCCCAGTGCGTGCGCGGCGGCTTGGCCTTTTTCTCCTCGGGCGCGGCGCCCTCGAGGAGGGTGCCCTCCATGCCGTTCTTGCACGGCCACTTCGACGGGATCTCGGCGTCGTCGGCGAACGGCACGTCGAAGACCTCGCCGTTGTCGGTGCGGTACTGGACGATCCGGCGCGGCGCCAGATCGTGGTCGCGGTCGGTCTCGTAACTGACCGCTCCGAGTCGGCTTCCACGAAGCACTCGGTCTGCCATGTGATGTCCTCTCCAAGTCGGGCGCAACGCCGCCCGATCGCGGGCGCTCCGGCGCCGTCCGACCATTCATTCTACGCTAATCCGGGCGTGTCGCCCCGCGCCGCTCCAGCGGTGACATCGGGTAGCGTTTTCGACCATGACCACCGAGACTGGCCGTCGGCACGACCGACGGGTCGCCTGCGCGTGGTGCGGCCGGCCGATCGTCGACGATTCGACCCTGGGTCGGCGGCGCAAGTACTGCCGACAGTCCTGCCGCCAAAGAGCCTATGAGCAGCGAACGCTGACGGTGGGGACCGATATTCCCGATGATGCGGTGATCATGCGCCCCGAGGAGGTCGCCGACCTCGCCGACCGGCTGTTCGAACTGCGCTGTGCCGCCGAGGATCTGCAGACTGCGCTGGGCGAGGATGCCGACCGGGCGACGCTGCGCGGGTTGGCCGACACGGTCGTCGAATTGGCCGTCGCCGCGGAGCGCGTGCGGTGAGCCCGTCGAACACGCCGAAGAAGACTGTCACGAAGAAGCCGGCAGCGAAAAAGGCCACCGTGAAGAAGGCTGCTGTGAAAAAGCCTGACGCGAAGGATGCGATCCGTCCGGACTCCGTCGCCAAGCGGGCCGCGGAGTTGCTGGCGCGCACCGACGCGAGCGAAGGTGCCCTCTCGATCGCCCGTGCCGCGCGCAGTCTTGTCCCCGATTCGCCGGCCGTCGGCGGGGAGGGGCCCAGCGACCGAGTCGCCCGGCTCATCGAGCAGGCCCATGGCGAGCAGCCCAGCGCGATGCGAGAGCTGAGCCTGGCGACCGTCGAGATGTGGCAGTCGCTGACGCGGCGCCGGCCCAAGTCCGAATCGCGCACCTCCGACGAACCGGTCGCGGCGACGATCATGTTCACCGACCTCGTCGACTTTTCGACCTGGGCCTTGCGTGTCGGCGACGACCACGTTCTGGAACTCATCCGCGCCGTCGACACGGCGACCACCGCGGTGGTGGGCCGTCACGGCGGTCGGGTCGTCAAGAATCTGGGTGATGGCACCATGGCCGTGTTCGCCGACGCGGAGCAGGCCATCTACGCCGCATTCGAGGCGATCACCGCGATCAGTGCGATCGAGGTCGACGGCTATCGGCCCCAGCTGCGCGTCGGACTGCACACCGGAATGCCGCGGGCCGTCGACGACGACTATCTGGGCGTCGACGTCAATATCGCGGCCAGGGTCGGTGCGGCCGCGGGCGCCGGCGAGGTGTTCATCAGTGACGCCGTCGTCGACGAGGTCGATGCGCAGCGTTTCGTCCTGCGGCGCAAACGGTTCCGCGCCAAGGGCGTGCCCAAGGAGACCACTGTTTTCTCGGTCATCCCCAAGCTGTGAATGGGGGGTGCGGGGACTGAGACTAAATCCCTGCTCTCGGTGGCCTTTGACGGTCGCTATTCCCGTGTCGCCGGGTTTTCCGCCTGTCCACCGCCTCTCGACGGTATCCACCATGTCCAGCGCCGTACGTGGCGCCACGCGTGACGGCAGCAGCTTCTCCACCACTTTCGCGTCGCACAGTGACCGGCCGGTCTCTGTGCTACCGCTACTGATGCATGAACACCCTTGGGTCTTGCGGACCCGCGGGTGCCCCGGTTCCCCGAAGGGCCAGGGCTTAGGACACTGTCGCAGCGCTGCCGAGGAATGTCTTTCGCTTTGGGATGCCTCGCCGGGATCGAACCGGCGACAGACTGATCCGAAGTCAGTCGCTCTACCACTGAGCTAGGGGCTGGATCTGACTGAGGATGCGCATTCCCGCGCGGCTCCGACCCTTTGGAGGCCGGAATACCGCACACCCTCGACCGTTCGGCCGTCAACGCCTACTTGATCTCTCCCGCCTTGGCGAAGCTGCCGTGCCCCGCTGCCGCGTTCATGGAGTACGCCCTCGATTGACTGCCTCGGACTGATACTCCCGCCTCTGCCGCAAGGTCCCGTCGCTACTGAACAGCACCTGGCGGGTGCTGGGTCACCGATTGGCTCTCCCGACCCCGACGGGCGGGGTCATCAGATTGCTTCGGGCTTGCCTCCACCCTGAGGTGAAGGATTTCGGCTCGGAGTGCATGGGGTACCGGGATTGCTCCCGGCGACGGTTGTCACATGTCTTTCACCGGGTTTCCCCGGATTATCCGCCATGCCGGTCTTGTGTTGTCGTCCCGTGCAATCGCACGGAAAGATCAAGTTAGCCCCAGTGCCGACGGCGTGCAACGGGTTTTCGCCGACGGTGTTGGGCGGCCATGTCGCGCTACTTGTCCTCGGGTTGCACGGCGGTTGCGGCGCGGATCTTCTTGCCGCGCAGCTTGTAGTTGACGATGTAATAGATGACGATCAGGGCGATGAGGCCGCCGATGATCGCGCCGATCAGCGTGGCGCCCTGGAAGCCGATGATGTCGCCGAGTTTCGTCTGGGCCGAGCGGATGGATGCCGACTGTGCCGGATCGGCTCGGTTGATCGCGAGGGTCATCACGTTGGGAACGGCGAAAACGATGCCCACCAGCAGGAAGATGACGCCGAAGAAGTGCTTGAGCTTGTTCCACGAGGCAACCGCCATAGCGAACGAAACGAGGGGCACGGCCGTGCAGACGATGCCGATGACCAGTCCGTAGAGCACGCCCGTGGTGAAGCCGGCGTCGGTCCCGACAATGCTCGCCACGGTATCGGCCCACCAGCGCGGCGCGATTGAGCGGAGGATGAAGTACAGCACGACGAGGATCGCCACGCCGATCAGTGCGAGCAGCATGCGCTTGACGAGGCTGCTCACCGTCTCGCTGAAGCTCTTCTTTTGCTCTACAACGCCGGAGTGTTCGTCGGGACCGTGCGCGCCGGCGGGCACAGGGGGATCGGCGGGGGTGGGAACATGCGCCGTGTCGTCGTTGGTCATGTGGCTACTGTGGCACAGGTTTTCCCCGGTGGCCCGCACATCCGCTACCGATTTTCACAACTGCTGCGGTTGCAACGGTAGGGGGACTGGTTCACGTGGTCGTTGTGCGGTGACGGCTAGAGGCGCCAGGCGATGGCCGCGCCGAGTGCGCCGGTCGCGTTGAGGGCCCAATGCAGTGCGATGGGAGTCAGGAGGCTGTCGGACTTGTAGCGCAACCAGCCGAAGATCAGGCCTGCGGCCGTCGTTGCCACGACCGAAAGCGCGACGCCCGCGATCTGACCGGCATTTCCGCCGCCGACGATGTCGCGCAAGCCCTCGTTGCCCTCGGCCAAGTGCAGTGACGACGTGATGTGCCACATCCCGAACAGCACCGCGCCCACCGTGAGTGCGACCGGCACCGACCAGGTCCGCATGAGTGCGCCCTGCAGGACGCCGCGGAACAACAGCTCCTCGGGCAACACCGTTTGCAGCGGGATCACCACGAATGCCGCGAACAGTGCGGTGCGCGCGGAGCGCCAGCGCTCATCGAGGAAGAACTCGCGCAGGGGTGGGATGGCCACGGCGACGGCGATGATGAGTACCACCGCCACGACCACGACTCCGGCCCACGGGAGTCCGCGGCGCAGCTGAGGGAGGGTGACGCCCAGGTCGTGCCACTTCAGTCCCGAGAGCAGCGCGGCCGCGCCCAGCAGCAGCGCCGTCGTCGGGATGACGAGGAAGATCGCCCGGCCGTGCCCGTAGTGGGCGATCAGGTTGGCGCTGGCGATGACGAAGACGATCGTCGCGATCAGTGCTGGATGAAGGCGATCGATCGCGGTCAGGTGGCTCACCGTGCCGATGCTAGCGCCCGCCGCATCGGGTGGCATTCGGTCCGGTGGCACACTGGCGGCTGACATGGCGACATTCGACGACGATGAGCTGGAGCGCTACTACCGGCGGATCGAGGCGCGGACCGAGTCGGCCCGCGCTGATGAAGGGCACCGCGAGCAGCGGAGTGCGGCGCCGCGTCGGAAGAAGCTGATTCGAGGTGGGCCGGATCGTGACCGGACGTCGGGAGAATCGTCGGCGACCTGTCCGACTCCCGATAAGGAGGGGCACGCCGACCCCGATGCCGCCTGGCTCGCCGTCGCGGTGCTGCGCGCTGGGCGAATTCGGACACCTGAGCTGGACGTTTACCGGTGCCGCTGTGGTTTGTGGCACATCACCAGTCGCGGTCAGGGGCATATTGTGAGCCGTGGTCAGGACTGACCGATAGGCTTCGCGACATGGAACGGCTGAGCGGACTCGACGCGACTTTTCTGTATCTGGAAACCCCCGAGCAGATGATGCACGTCTGCTCGGTGTTCGTGCTCGACCCGTCCACGATCCCCGGCGGCTACGAATTCGGTCGGTTCCGCGACGCGATCGACGTCGCCGTCTCCGACATCCCGCAGTTCACCCAGAAGGTGCGCAAAGTACCGCTGGAGATCGCGCACCCGGTGTGGGTGCACGACTCCCATTTCGACATCAACCGTCACGTTCACCGCGTCGCGCTGCCCGGCGCAGGCGGCTACGACGAGCTGATGGAGCTGTGCGGCCACTTCGCCTCCCTGCCGGTCAACCGCCGCCATCCGCTGTGGGAGATGTGGGCGATCGAGGGCTACAAGGACGTCGGACGCGGAGCAGACCGGGTCAGCGACGATGAGGCGCGCGACAAACTCGTCGTCTTCATGAAGATGCATCACGCCACGGTCGATGGTGCATCGGGGGCGAGCATCATCAGCCATATGTGCTCGCTGGAGCCCGACGCCCAATCGGTGGCGGCGATGATGGGCGAGGGTCATGGGAAAGCGCGCGACGAGCAGGAGCCCAGCGACCTCGAGATCTTCGGGCGCGGTGTGGTCGCGAGCGTCCTGCGGCCGTTCGGCCTGACCAGGATCGTGCAGCCGTCGATTGACGTCGTGGTAAAGACGGTCGAGCGGGCGGTGCGCGGAACTGCGATGGCCCCACCGTTCATTGCGCCGCGCACGCCCTTCAACAACAACATCACCGGCCAGCGGACGATTGCGCTGAACGACATGCTGCTGTCGGACTTCAAGGAGATCCGGCGCCTCAGTGGCGCGACGGTGAACGACATCGTGCTGACCGTCGCCGGTGGTGCGCTGCGGCATTACCTCGCCGACCACGGCGAACTGCCCGACACACCGCTATTGGCCAACGTTCCGGTGTCGGTGCGTGAGGAGAGCCGCCGCAGCGAGGGCATGAACAAGGTGTCGGCTCTGTTCGCGCGCCTGGGCACCGACGTCGAGGATCCGTGGGAGCGGTTGACACAGATGGAGGAGGCCAACCGCAACGCCAAGGAGCACCAGAAGGCCATTCCGGCCGATGCCCTGCAGGACTGGGCTGAGTTCGCCCCGCCCCGCACCTTCGGCCTGGCGATGCGGGCCTACTCGGCGCTACGCATCTCCGAACGCGGGCCGGTGGTGCACAACCTCGTCATTTCAAACGTCCCCGGCCCGCAGATGCCGCTGTACTTCATGGGGGCGAAGATCGACGCGCTTTACCCGCTGGGACCGATCTTCCACGGTGCCGGACTCAACATCACCGTTCTGTCCAACAACGGCATCGTGCACGTCGGAATCATCGCCTGTCCCGAGGGCATCCCCGATCCGGAACGCCTCGTCGACTACTTCCCGGCCGAGCTCGCGAAACTGAAAGCCGAGGCCGAAAAGCTCGCCTGAGCGAGGTCCGGCTCAGGCGTTCCCGACAACCTCGGCGACCTGCTCGATCTGCTCGACGGACCCGGCGGACACGAGCATCGTCGTGACGCCGGCCGCCTCCCACTCGCGCACCTTGGAGCGGACGTAGTCGGTGTCGCCGACGATGGCGGCGTCGTCGACGACCGCGTCGGGGATGATCGCCGCCGCCTCGTCTTTGCGTCCGCTTCGGAACAGCGCGGTCACCTCGTCGACGACGTCGCCGTAGCCCATCCGGCGGTACACCTCGGCGTGGAAGTTGGTGTCCTCGCTGCCCATGCCGCCCATGTAGAGCGCGGCGAACGGCTTGATCGCGCTCATGGCGGCGTCACGGTCGTCGGTGATGACGATCTGGGCGGTGGCGCAGATCTCGAAGTCAGCCCGGCTGCGTCGCGCACCCGGCCGGGCAAATCCCTCGTCGAGCCACGAGTTGTACATGTCGGCCAGTCGCGGCGTGTAGAAGATCGGCAGCCAGCCGTCCGCGATCTCGGCGGTTAGTGCGATGTTCTTCGGGCCCTCGGCTCCGAGGAAGATCGGGATGTCGGAGCGCAGCGGGTGAACGATCGGCTTGAGGGGCTTTCCGAGCCCCGACGTGCCTTCGCCGGTCAGCGGCAGTGGGTAGTGGGGGCCATCGTTGGTCACCGGCTCTTCGCGGGCCCAGACCTTTCGCATGATGTCGATGTACTCGCGGGTCCGGGCCAGCGGTTTGGGGAAGGGCTGGCCGTACCAGCCCTCGACGACCTGCGGTCCGGATACGCCCAGGCCGACGATGTGCCGGCCGCCGGAGAGATGGTCGAGTGTCAGCGCGGCCATCGCGCACGCGGTAGGTGTGCGGGCCGACAGCTGCAGCACTGACGTGCCCAGCCTGACGCGCGAGGTCTGCGAGCCCCACCAGGCCAATGGTGTGTAGGCGTCAGAGCCCCAGGCCTCGGCGGTGAAGATCGAATCGAATCCGGCGGCTTCGGCCGCTTGCGCCAATTCGCCGTGATTTGCGACGGGGCCCTTGCCCCAATATCCAAGTTGCAGACCCAGTTTCATAAGGGGCAACCTATCCCAACGCCGATTTGCGCCGTTGCCTAATCCATGCTCAAGAGCGCGACAAGGGCGTCGATGAGGCCCGTTCGGGCGTCGTCGAGGTTGCCGTAGGTGCCCAGCATCCGCTCAGAGGTGAGGCCGCGCATGGCGGCCGGGATGAGTGCGGCCATCTGGCGAACCCGTGCCGGATCGACGTCGAGATCGGCGAAGGCGCGTTCGCACGCGTCGTCCCATCCCGGCTTCCAGGAGGCGAACTCAGCCGCGGTGAGCGGGAATTCGCGTTCCAGCTCGGCGACGTCGCGGGGGAGTGCCGCGCGCAGCGTTTCAATAGCCAGCGATTCCGGCGTGCGCAGGCCGACGAGCATGGTGTCGACAAGGCCGGTTACCCGTTCCCGCAGGGTGCCGTTGGGTGCGGCGCTGGCCGGGAGGTCGCCTCGCAGCTCGGCGGTGTGGCGCAGCACCGCGGCCCACAGGCCGTCGATATCACCGAACTGGTACTGGATAGCCCCCCAGGTGACGCCGATGTCGCGGGCGATTCGGTTGCCCGAGACCGCGGTGGGATCGCCGGTGGCCAGCGACGCGATCGCGGCGGTGATCATGTTCTCTCGCGTGGCCAGGCCCCGTTTGTTCGCGCGCCGGCTCGGGGCCACATCGGTCATGAGGACATGGTAGGCAGGAAAAACCGCATTTTCATAGAGGGTTCTTGTATTCTTGTCGCCATGGCACGCACGCCCTTGTCGATGGAGCCCACCGGGTGGTTCCAAGTTGCCTGGAGCCCGGAGATCGCCGTCGGCGACGTCCACACAATGAAGTACTTCAGCCGAGAGATGGTCGCGTGGCGCTCCGCGTCGGGAAAGGTGTCGGTTTTCGACGCGTACTGCGAGCATCTCGGTGCCCACCTGGGCCACGGCGGCCACGTCGAGGGGGAGAACCTCGTCTGCCCGTTCCATGGCTGGGAGTGGAACAACCAGGGCCGCAACGTATGCATCCCGTATGAGAAGCACCCCAACCGTGGACGGCGGATCCGCAGCTATCCGACTGTCGAGCGCAACGAGGCGGTGTGGATCTGGTTCGACGTCGACGGGCGCCCGCCGTACTTCGAGGTGCCCGACATGTTCGCCGACTTCGACGACGACAAGACCGCCGACGACTACTACCAGCCCTATCCCGCTGCCACCCTCTTCCGCCCGGGGCTCGCGATTCACCCGCAGTACGTGATGGAGAACGGTGTCGACTTCGCGCACTTCAAGTTCGTGCACAAGACACCGTTCATGCCCGAGTTCACCCGTCACGACTTCGCCGGCCCCGTCTCGCACGTCGATTTCACGATCGCGTTCGAGGAAGGTGCGACGTTGGAGTCGACCTCCAGCCGCGTCGAATCCCTCAACGCCGGGCTCGGCTGCTCGGTGACCAAGAGTTTCGGCATGCTCGACAACCGCACCATGCCCGCGGTCACGCCGGTCGACGATGAGACCTCCGATGTCCGGTTCACCGTGTGGATCGGCCGCAAGGAGGGCGAGGCCGACGAGCCGATGACCCACTACGGCGAGACGATGGCCGGGTTGATCATCGAGCAGTTCGAGGCCGACATCGAGATCTGGGCGCATCAGCGCTACTCCGACCCGCCTGCGCTTTCGCAGAAGGAGTTCCAGGGCTTCACGGCGTTGCGCACCTGGGCGACGCAGTTCTACCCCAATGGTGGCGCCGTGGGCACCGACCCGGACCGTCCGTCCAGCGGGGCGCTTGTCAAAGCACCGACACCGTAGCCACTCGACCATCGTGAACCACACGACCACCGTGAAAGGACAGTCATGACTTCTGCCGACAAGATCCGCGTCTTCCAGGTCGCAACCGGCAACCTGGGCTCGGAGATGATCGGGCGCATCACCGCGCACCCGGATCTGCAACTCGTGGGCCTGCACTGCTACACCGCCGACAAGATCGGCCGCGACGCCGGCGAGATCGTCGGAATCGGCCCGGTCGGTGTGACCGCCACCGGAACGGTCGAGGAGATCATCGCCGCCAAGCCCGATGTACTCACCTTCCACGGCGTCTTCCCCGACGAGGACCTGTACGTGCGGGTGCTCGAAGCCGGGATCAACATCGTGACCACCGCGGACTGGATCACCGGCTACCACCGCGACACCAACCACCCGCACCCGTCGGGCCGCAAGGTAAGCGAAGTGATCGCCGACGCCTGTGCGCGGGGTGGGGCCACCTTCTACGGCACCGGCATGAACCCGGGACTCAACCAGATCCTCGCGATCGCCAACTCCGCAGATGTCGCCGACATCGAGAACATCACCGTTACCGAGTCGGTCGATGTGTCCTGCCACCACTCGGTGGACACGTGGAAGGCCGTCGGCTACGGACGTCCGATCGACGACCCCACCATCCCGGATTCGCTGTACAAGTACACGGCCGTCTTCGCTGACTCGGTGTACCTCATGGCCGACGCCTTCGACCTGCAGCTCGACGAGGTGAAGTTCACCTACGAACTGGGCGCGTGCACCAAGGACGTCGATCTGGGCTGGTACTTCATGCCCAAGGGATCGCTCGGCGCCAATTACATCAAGTACCAGGGGATGGTCGACGGGGTGCCGCGGATCGAATCGCACCTGGAATGGCAGATGACGCCGCACACCGACCCGGCATGGAACATCCGCGGCTGCTACATCACCCAGATCACCGGCGATCCGATGGTCTACAACAAGCACATGATCTTCCCCGCCAAGGGCGTGGACCTGTCGAATCCGGAGAGCTTCGCATCGATCGGGATGACGGTGACGGGCCTGCCGGCGCTGAACTCGATCCGGGCCGTCGTCGCGGCGCCCCCCGGGATCGTCACCAGCAACGACCTACCGCTGCGTGCCTTTGCGGGCCGCTTCAAACTCTGAGAGGAACGCACCACGTGACCGATGCAGTCATCGTCTCCGCTGTCCGCACGCCGATCGGCCGCGCCTACAAGGGCAGCCTCATCGGCGTTGACGCCTTCGAATTGGGGCAGCTCGTCCTCGAGGCGTCGATGGCGCGCCTGGGATTGGCGCCCGACACCGTCGACGACCTCGTGCTCGCTGAGAACTACCAGGGTGGCGGTGTCATCGCCCGCAACATCGCCGTGCGGGCGGGGTTGTCGGCCATCCCGGGTCTGGCCCAGAACCGGTGGTGCGCCGGCGGGCTGTCGGCGGTTGCGACCGCCGCCGGATCGGTGAAAGCCGGAATGGACCGCATGGTGCTGGCCGGTGGGACCGAGAGCATGAGCACGGCGCCGGCGACACTCAAGCGCGATGCCGAGGGCACCATGGGGCCGTGGTTGTCGCTGGCCAACCCGGAGTGCTCGGAGGCTCCGCCATTGGACATGGCGCTGACCGTCGGCGAGAACACCGCGCGCCTGGCCGGGCTGACGCGAGCCGATGTCGATGCGTGGGCCTTTCGGTCGCACGAGCGGGCGATCGCCTCCATCGACAACGGCTGGTTCGACGACGAGATCGTGCCGGTGCCGGTCGGCGACGGATTCTTCAAAGTCGACGAGCACCCACGACGCGGGGGATCGCTGGAGAAGATGGCGTCCCTGCCGTTCCTGCATCCCGAACTCGACGCCCCGACGGTGACCGCGGCAAACTCGGCCGGCCTCAACGACGCGGCGGCAATGGTCGGCGTCGCGAGCGCCGAGTTCGCCGCGGCCAACGGGCTGACCCCGCTGGCCCGGATCCGGTCGTGGGCGTCGGTGGGCGTGGATCCGGTCGAGACGGGCCTGGCGCCGTCGGTGGCGATCCCCAAGGCGCTCGACCGCGCCGGTGTCGGCCTCGGCGACGTGGCGCGCTTTGAGATCAACGAGGCCTTTGCTTCGGTGCCGGTCGCGGCGGTGCGCAAACTCGGCCTCGACGAGGACATCGTCAACGTCAATGGCAGTGGGTGCAGCCTCGGCCACCCGATCGCGGCGACCGGCGCGCGGATGGTCGTGACTATGGTCAACGAGCTGCGCCGCAACGGGCTGTCGGTCGGATGCGTGTCCATGTGCGCCGGTGGTGGGATGGCCACCGCGATGGTGCTCGAACTGCTCTGAGTCCCAGTTTTCTGAGGCTCAGTGTCCTGAGTCTCACTGCGCTGAGTCTCAGTGTCTGAGGCCTCAGGCGGTCTTGGCGGCGATCGATTTCGCCCATCGCAGATCGATCTTGCCGGCGGGGGAGCGGCTCAGCGCCGAGGTCCGGATGAACTCTTTGGGCACCTTGTAACCGGCGATGTGCTCACGGCACGCTGCATCGAGCTCCTCGTCGGAGGGATCAGCTCCGTCGACGAGGGCGATGATCGCTACGACCTCCGAGCCCCAGCGCTCCGAAGGGCGCCCCACGACGACGACGTCGGCCACGCCCGGATGTGTCAGCACCGCGCGTTCGACTTCTTCGGCGAAGACCTTCTCGCCGCCGCTGTTGATCATCGCGGAACTGCGGCCGAGGACCTGGATGTGGCCTTCGTCGAGGACGACAGCGCGGTCGCCGGGCACCGACCAGCGGACGCCGTCGATGGTGGGGAAGGTGCGCGCGGTCTTTGCCGGGTCCCCGAGGTAGCCCAGGGGGACCAATCCGCTGCGGCCCAGCCACCCCTCGCCCTCCCCGGGCGCGAGCACACGGTCGAGGTCGTCGGCGAGCACCGCGGTGTCCGATTGTGGAGCGAAGGTGGGGGCGTCGTCCGCGTCGGCTGCGGCGGTCATTTGCAGGCCGCCCTCCGATGACCCCAAGACGTTGAGGATGAGAACGCCCGGGATTGCGGCACGGAACCGTTCGCGCACGCCGTGGGAAACGTTGGCGCCACCGTTGCTGACCATGGACAGTGACGAGAGGTCGTAGTCGCCGCGCTCGATCTCGTCGATGAGCGGGCGTGCCATGGCATCGCCGACGACGGGGAGGTTGAAAACCTTCTCGGCTTCGACCAGGCGCAGCACCTCGTCGGGGCGCAGTGTGTCGACGGTATCGGGCATGATGATCCGCCCGCCCATCGTCATGATGTTGAACAGGGCCCACTGGGCGGCGCCGTGGATCAATGGGGCCAGCAGCATCGAGGCGATGTTGCCGGCCGCTGCGCGCGCCACGTCGGCGATGGCGTCGATCGACGGGTAGGCGGTCTCGCTGCCGAAGGGGCGCCCGCCCATCGACGAGACGAAGATGTCGTGCTGGCGCCACATCACGCCCTTGGGCATCCCGGTCGTGCCGCCGGTGTAGAGCAGGTAGAGGTCTTCGCCGGAGGGGGTGGGCATCCCGGTGGCGGGCTCGGTATCCAATCGGCCCGCTCGCTGCGCTCCCGGCGCCGGCGTGGTGACGATGGACTCGTAGTCGACGGCTCCAGGCAGCAGGTCGTTGCCGGACTCGTCGGCGACCTGGATCAGGACCCGCAGGTCCGGGAGCTGATCGCGGACCGAGGCCAACACTGGCGCGAACCGTGCGTGGTAGACGATACCCGTGGCGCGGGAGTCGGTGAGCATGTGTATGAGCTCGGCTTCGACATACCGATAGCTGCAGTTGAAGGGCGCGACGCGGGCGCGGTAGGCGCCGATCATCGCCTCGATGTATTCGTTGCCGTTGAGCAGGTAGAGGGCCAGGTGGTCCTGTCCGGATTCATGGTTCTGCAGTTCGCTGCGCTCGCGCTGGCATCCCATCCCGACGGAGGTCAGGTAGTGGGCAATCCCGTCGGCGCGGACGTCGACTTCGCGGTAGGTGTGGTGACGTCCCCGCCAGGTAAGCAGGGGTACGTCGGGAATGGCTTCGGCGATTCCCTGGAAGACCGTGGACAGGTTGAAGAGTGGTGCGGCCGTATCGGTCATATCGGACATCGGTTGAGGATCCCTACGCTCTTACCCAAGCATTTGCTTGGTTACTCCAGCATAGTGGAGTTTGCGTCAGGGCGGTCGTTTTGTTACCGCCTGGAGGTAACAAACGACCGAGTTATTGCAGGTCGGGGAGAGGCATCTCGAAGTTGGGGGCGAGGAGGCCCCCGTCGACTTCGAGGATCTTGCCGGTCAAGTAGGCGCCGGCGTCGGAGGCCAGGAAGAGGGCCGTCGCGGCGACCTCCTCGGGCCGGCCGAGTCGCTGCAGTGGCGTTCGCGCCTCGATGGCGCCGCGCATCGTGTCATCGGCGGCCACCACCTCCAGGGCGGAGGTGACGATGGCACCCGGCGCGATGGCGTTGACTCGGATTCGCGGGTTCAGGTCGAGTGCGGCCAGTCGCGTGTAGTGCGCGAGCGCAGCTTTCGCCGTGCCGTACATGCCGAAACCCCGACCGGGCAGGCGGCCCACGGCTGAGGTGATGTTGATGATGGACCCGCCGGCGTCGTTCTTCACCAGTTCGGGCACGGCGGCGACGAGGATGTTGTGCGCCACGGTCACGTTGAAGTTGAAGGCCCGGTCGAGGTCTTTGCCGCGGGTCTCCATCAACGGTTTGGGGAAGGCGCCGCCGACGTTGTTGACCAGGATGTCGAGTCGTCCGAACTCGCTCACCGCCGCGTCGACCAGCAGGTTCGGCTCGGCCGTGGACAGGTCGGCGGGAACGGTGACGGCGCGACGTCCGGTGGCGCGCACCGATTCGGCGACGGAATCGAGGTCGTCGGCGGTGCGGGCGGAGATCACCACATCGGCACCGGCGTCAGCGAAGCCGCGGGCGATCGCCGCGCCCAGGCCGCGCCCGGCGCCGGTGATAATGGCTACCTTGCCGTCGAGTCGGAAGAGTTCGAGGATCGAAGACACGCGTCCAGTAAACAACTCTCGACCAAGCGGCGCACTACGCTTGGCGCATGGCTGCAAACCTGGACGTCATTGCCGGTGACGAGTGCGTGTGTGCGTGTCACCGCGACCCGTCCATCCACCACGTCGTCGCCTGCTGTGCCGACTGCGACGACTGCGCCACCCGCGTCACGACCATCGCCTTGCCGACGCACAAGCCCGGGCGCTGCAGCGGGTTTCGCACCGGTCGGTTGGCCCTTCAGGTCGACGCGGTGGTGTGCGTCATCGCCGGTATCGCACTCGTGGTCACCGGGTTCGTCTGGTCGTTCATGCCGATCTGGCTGCACATCGTCCTCGGTCTCGTGGCCCTCGCCTCGGGGATCAACTTGTGGTTCACCACCTCGCGCCAGCCGCTGCGTGCCGTGCTTGCGCTCACCCTGGCGTTGGACTTGATGGCGACAGTCGTCTTCGTCGTGATCGGGCTGCTCACCGACGGTCGGCCGCGCCCCGTCGCGTTCTTGGCCGCCGTGATATTCGCGCTGTTCGCGATCTGGAAGTGGGTGGCGCTGCGCAAGACGCAAGGCGCGCCTGTCGCCGCTTCCTGAGCTTGTGGATCGGCTGATCTGCCCGTCTAGTCGGTGGCCGGCCGGTCCTGCGAGCGCCGTCGGCTGGTGAGGAAGAACTGTGCCGCCTCGACAATCGAGTCCGGTGTCGGAGCGGGATCCCAGCCGAGTTCGGCGACCGCTTTGGAGTGGTCCATGGGCGGCATGACGTGCATCAGTCGGACCGACGTCGGCGTGAGAGGGGAGTCCTTGCCGCGCAGCCGCGCGGTCGCCGACGCCAACACCGCCATCCGGGTCAGCTTGGCACGCGACACCGCGTTCGACGGCGGCTCGACACCCACCGACGCGCACGCGACGTCGAAGATCTCTTTGGGCGACATGAACCGCTCGGCGATGATGTAGCGCTCGCCGACGCGTCCCCGCTCACCGGCGAGCACCATCGCTGCGGCGGCATCGGTGATGCCGACGACCTCGGCCCCGACGCCCTCGAGGTAGAACGGCATCTTGCCGCGCACCGCAGCCTTGACCATGCCGCCGTGCGGTGTGGGGAGGTAGTCGCCCGAACCGTAGGTGTTGGCGACGCACATTGCGACCGCGGGCAGGCCGCGGGTGTGGCAATAGTCCATCACCATGTCCTCGGCCGCCACACGGGTCTTCGCGTACTCACCGCCTTTGCGCACCCAGTTGTTGCGGATTTCCTCAGTGGCCAGTCCCGCCTTCGGGATGCCGATGGTCACCACCGAGCTGGTGAACACGAACTTGCGCAGGTCGGCCTCGGCGGCGACATCGAGAACACCGCGCAGCCCCTCGACGTTGGTCCGCCACATCGGGGTGGGGTCGCGCAACCATGGCCGCGCATCGACAACGCAGTAGTAGACGACGTCGCAGCCGGCCATGGCCGCACGGATGGAGTCCAGGTCGAAGATGTCGCCGTGGACCCGCTCGACGTCGAGCCCGTCGATGCCGCGGGTGTCACTGGTCTCCCGGACGAGGGCGCGGACGTCATCGCCACGTGCGGCCAGTTCGGCCACCACGTGCGCGCCGAGGAATCCGCTCGCTCCGATCACCAGGCTCTTCGTCATCGCGTCACCGCCAGCATGCCCGTGATGCTACGTGGCACCCCGTCTTCTCGATCAGATGGCCATCGCGGCCCGCACATCGGCCTCGGCCGACGCGCCGCCGGCCCCCGACGAGGTGACCCGACCGCTCTCCAGGACGTAGTACTTCGCGGCGGCGGCCAGTGCGAAACCGATGTGCTGTTCGACGAGGAGAACGCCTAGGCCGCCCCGGTTGGTGAGCTCGGTGATCGTGTTCTCGATCTCGGCGACGACCGACGGCTGGATGCCCTCGGTCGGTTCGTCGAGGATCAGCATCCGCGGCTCGGTGATCAGTGCCCGCGCGATCGCGAGCTGCTGGCGCTGCCCGCCCGACAGCAGGCCGGCCGGTCGGTCCAACAACTCGGTGAGGGCGGGGAAGAGGTCGAGCATCTCTGCGATGAGTTCCTTACCCCGCTTGCGGCCGTCAGCGACCACCTGGAGATTCTCGGCGGTGGTCAACTGCGGGAAGCTCTGCTGTCCCTGCGGGACGTAGGCCAGACCACGGCGGACGCGGGCACTCGGCCGCGTGCCGGTTAGGTCCTCGCCGTCGAACCGGATGGTCCCGCTCGACGTCTTGAGAAGCCCGATGGCCGCCTTCAGCAGTGTTGTCTTGCCGGCACCGTTGTGGCCCATGATCGCCACGACTCCGTCCGACGGCACGGACAGGTCGACGCCGTGGATGACCTCGGTGCGGCCGTAGCCGGTGCGGACGTCGATGAGTTCGAGCATGCTCAGGCCCCCTGGTTCTGCGATGTGTTCGCCGCGTCGGCGCCGTCCTCGAGAGCGTCACCCTCCATGGTGCCGAGGTAGACCTCCTGCACCTTCGGGTTCGCCTGCACCTCTTCGACGGTGCCCTCGGCGAGTACCTGGCCGCGGGCCAGCACCGTGACGGAGGTCGCGAAGCTGCGCATGAACTCCATATCGTGCTCGACCACGACGACGGTGCGTTCGCCGCCGATGCGGCGCAACAGGTTGCCCGTCTGCTCACGTTCTTCGCCGCTCATGCCGGCGACCGGCTCGTCGAGCAGCAGGACCGACGCGTTCTGCACCAGGAGCATCCCGATCTCGAGCCACTGTTTCTGCCCGTGTGCCAGGACGCCGGCCGGCTTGTCGCGCAGGTGCGCCAACCCGGTCGTTTCCAGCGCCTCCTCGATCGCGGCGGGCACCTCGGCGGGGCGCCGGCGCAGCATCGTGCGGACCGACCGTCCCGCACCGGCCGCGATGTCGAGGTTCTGCAACACCGTGAGTTCTTCGAAAACGCTGGCGGTCTGGAAGGTCCGGCCCACACCCAACCGGGCGATCTGGTGCACCTTCTTCCCGACGAGTTCGACGCCGGACTTCTGGATCGACCCGGTCGACGGGACGAGACCGGTGATGGCATCGATGATGGTGGTCTTGCCCGCCCCGTTGGGCCCGATGAGGAACCGGAGATCGCCCTGGAAGAGCGTGAGGTCGACGTCGCGGACGGCTTTGAACCCGCCGAAGTCGACGCTGAGCCCGCGCACCTCCAGGTAGTCGCTCGACATGCCGGCGTTGCCGCCGAGTCTCGGGTCCTTCTCCCCGTCGGGGAGGAGATGGGCGGTGGTGCTCACCGTGGTGTCCTTGGTCATTCCGGGGCTCCAATCCGTGCGGGTTCGGGCGCTTCGGAAGCCGTTTGCACCGATTCCTTCGGCTGTCGCCGCGACCGGAGCGCGGCGACGATCCCGGCCAAGCCGGCCGGGAAGAAGCCGACGACGACGATGAACAGCAGGCCTTGCGCATACGTCCAGCCCGACGGGAACTGCTCGGACAGGCTGGTCTGGGCCCAGGCCACGGCGATGGCCCCGAGCACCGGGCCCAGCAGCGTGGAACGACCGCCGATGGCCACGCCGATCAGGAAGGCGATCGACGGGACGACCCCGATGTCCGCGGGGGAGACGATGCCGACGATCGGCACGAACAGTGCCCCGGCGATGCCGGCGAACAGCGCGGCGACCGCGAAGGCGACGACCTTGACGTTTGCCGGGTCGTAGCCGAGGAAGCGGACCCGCTCCTCTTGATCGCGGACCGCGACGAGCAGCTCGCCGTAGCGGCTGTACATCAGCTGCCGCACGATGGCGACGAGGACCAGCAGCGCGCCGGCAGCGATGAAGAACAGCATCCGTTGATTGATCGGGTCGCTCAGGGCGAGTCCGAAGAATCCTTGGAAGTTGTTCAGGCCGTTACTGCCACCGGTCGTCTGTTGGCCGACCAGAAGAATCGCGAAGGCCGCGGCCAGGGCCTGGGAGAGGATCGCGAAATAGGCGCCCTTCACCCGGCGCTTGAAGACGCCCAGGCCGAGGACGGTTGCGACGAGGGCCGGGACGATGAGGATGGCCAGAATCGTGACGAGTGGCGAGGTGAACGGTTTCCAATACGCGGGCAGTTCGGTTTTGCCCGCGATCTGCATGAAGTCGGGTACCGCCGAACCGGACTGCGCGGCGTCGGCGATCTTGAGGTGCATCGCCATGATGTAGGCACCGAGCCCGAAGAACACTCCCTGGCCCAGGGTGAGCATGCCGCCGCGGCCCCAGGCCAGACCGATGCCGACCGCCACCATGCCGAAGCAGAGGAACTTGCCCAACAGGTTGAGGCGGAAATCCGACAGCACCGCAGGCGCGACACCGAACAACAGAATTGCGGCGACGGCGAAACCCGCCCACACCTTCCAGTGGTTTTCGAAGTACGTCTTCATACCAGGCTCCTCGTCTGCGCGGGGAACAGTCCCTGGGGGCGGATCTGCAGGACCACGATGATGAGCGCGAAGATGATTACCTTGGCGATCGATGCGGTGGTGCTGTATTCGATGAACGAGTTGAGGATGCCCAGGGCGAAAGCCGCCAGGACCGTGCCCTTGATGCTGCCGAGGCCGCCGATCACGACGACGAGGAAGGCGTCGATCAGGTAGGTCGTCCCGGTGTTGGAGCTTGTCGACCCGATGAGAGTCAGGGCCACACCGGCGACGCCGGCCAGACCGGAGCCGATGAAGAAGGTCGTCAAGTCGGTCTTGCGGCTGGAGATCCCGCTTGCTTCAGCGAGGTCGCGGTGCTGCACGACCGCCCTCGTGCGCCGGCCCATCGCGGTGTAGCGCATCATCGCCGCCAGGGTGACGACGCACACGATGGCCAGGACCAAGATGAAGATGCGTGTCTTGGGCACGACGGTTCCGAGGACCTCCACACCGCCGCTGAGCCACTCGGGCGTCAGGACGCGCACTGCGGGCGCGCCGAAGATGTCCCGGGCCAGCTGCTGCAGGATCAGGCCGACGCCGAAGGTGACCAACAGCGTGTCCAGTGGTCGGTGGTACATGTGCTGGATGAGGGTCACCTCCAGCAGCACGCCGATGAGCCCGCCGACGAGGAATCCGATGATCAGCGAGGTGATCAGAGCAACCCCGGTGTTGGAGATGAGGTACTCCTGCACCGAGTAGGCGGTGTACGAGCCGGCCATGATGAAGGACCCGTGCGCCATGTTGATGACGCCCATCTGTCCGAAAGTCAGGGCCAGGCCGAGTGCGGCGAGCAGCAGGATCGAGCCGAGGCTCAATCCGGTGAAGAGTTGGGAGACGACTACGTCCACGACAGGTCTCGATTCCTTGTCTGTTGCGCGGGCAGGTCTGTTGCGCGGGCAGGTCTGTTGCGCGAGTAGGGCTGTGCGCGCGGCACGGGGATCAGTCGGCTCGCCTCCGCGTCGTCTCGCAAGAGACGCGCGGAGGCGGACCGCACCGATAGCGGTTAGCCGCTGAGGCCCTTCGCCCAGTCGTAGCCCTTGAGGTAGGGGTCCGGAACGATCGGCTTGCCCGAATCCCACACCGTGTAGATCAGGCCGTCGTTGCGGATCTCACCGATCCGCGCGGTCTTGGTGACGTGGTTGTTCGAGCCGTCGATCGTTACGAGACCCTCGGGCGCCTCGTAACTCACGCCACCGGCCGCATTCTGCACCTCTGTCACACCGAACGACTTCGCCTTCTCCACCGTGTTCTTCCACAGGTAGACCGAGGTGTAGGCGGCTTCCATCGGGTCGGAGGTCACCTTGTTCTGGCCGAATTTGGCCTTGTAGGCGGCGACGAACGCCTTGTTCACGGGGGTGTCGATCGTCTGGTAGTAGTTCCAGGCGGTGAGCTGACCCTCGATGTTCTGCACACCGATGCCGCCGACCTCTTCCTCGGCAATCGACACCGAGATGACCGGCATCTTTTTGGCGGTCAGGCCGACATTCTTGTACTCGCGGAAGAAGGCGACGTTGGAGTCACCGTTCAGCGTGTTGAAGACCGCATCGGCGTCCGCGGTGCGCACCTTGTTCACGATGGTCGTGAAGTCGGTCGAGCCGAGCGGGGTGTAGTCCTCACCCTTGATGGCGATGCCGTTGGCCTCGGCGTACGCCCTGATGATCCGGTTGGCGGTCTGTGGGAACACGTAGTCGCTGCCGACCAGGTAGAGCGACTTGACGCCCTTCTCCTTCAGGTAGTCCAGCGCGGGCACGATCTGCTGGTTGGTCGTCGCGCCGGTGTAGAAGATGTTCTTCGACGACTCGAGGCCCTCGTACTGGACCGGGTAGTACAGCAGCGCGTGCTTCTTCTCGAACACCGGCAGCATCGCCTTGCGGCTCGACGACGTCCAGCCGCCGAACACCGCGGCGACGCAGTCGCTGCTGATGAGTTTCTCGGCCTTCTCGGCGAAGACCGTCGGTTCCGACGCGCCGTCCTCACCGACGATCTTGACCTGCTTGCCGAGCACGCCGCCAGCCGCGTTGATCTGCTCGACGGCGAGCTGGATGGCGTTGCGGACGGTGACCTCGGAGATCGCCATGGTCCCCGACAGCGAGTTCAGCGAACCCACCTTGATGGTCGGTCCACTGGTGTCGACGCACGACGCGGCGGTGGAGCTGTTGGCATCCTTGACCGACGTGCCGCATGCCGACAGGCCCAAGGCGGCGGCGGTGAGCACCGCCGGCACGAGCAGCGCGGCTCGGCGTCGACCGGACCTTCCCGACGACGGCACGCCGTCGCGACATGTATTGCGCATGTCTTTCTTCATGAACGGACACTTCCTTCGATCAGGCTGGCGCACAAGCGATTCGGTCCAGATCCAGACCGGTGCACCGCGGACGAGGCGCGTACGAAGCCGTACACGGAAGGGAAGCTATCCCGGTGATGTTTCTGCCCAGTCACCGAATGTGAACGTCGTGTGACGACGGACTCGGTCGGATCGGGCGATTCCCGTAACCTGCTTGTAGCCATTCCCGGGAGGAGGTGCTCCATGGTCGATTCGTCGGTACCCGGCGACGATGTTGCGGGCGACGGCGAGGCCGACGACGGCCCCGTGCGCGCCGACATCGCCGAACTTGCACGCCGCCGAGCACTCACCGAGGACGCGGCCCGACCAGACGCGGTCGTCAAGCGCCACAAGCGGGGCGGTCGCACCGCCCGCGAGAACGTCGCCGATCTGATCGACGACGGGTCATGGGTCGAATGGGGCCGGTACGCCGTCGCGGCTCAGCGTCAACTCCTCGACCACGACGACCTCATCGCCAGAACCCCTGCGGACGGCATCGTCGCCGGGATCGGCACCGTCGACGATCATCCGACGGCGGTGCTCGCCTATGACTACACCGTCCTCGCCGGAACCCAGGGCATGCGCGGTCACCGGAAGAGTGATCGGATGCTCGACGTCATCGAGCGCTCCCAGTTGCCGGTGGTGTTCTTCGCCGAGGGCGGGGGCGGTCGGCCCAGTGACACCGACATCCCGCTCGTCAGCGCACTCGACGTCGAGTCGTTCGCGCTGTGGGCGGGTCTGTCGGGGAAGGTGCCGCGGATCAGCATCGTCAACGGCTCCTGTTTCGCGGGCAACGCAGTGATCGCCGGATGCTCGGACTTCCTGGTCGCGACGCGGTCGGCTTCGATCGGCATGGCGGGACCGGCGATGATCGCCGGGGGCGGCCTGGGCACCTTCGCGCCCGAGGAGGTCGGGCCGGTATCGGTGCAGGAGCCCAACGGCGTCATCGACCTTCTCGTCGACGACGAGGAGGCGGCGACCGCCGCGGCCCGCCGGCTGCTCGGCTATTTCCGTGGCCGCGTCGAGCGCTGGTCGGCGCACGAGCAGATGCCTCTTCGTGACGCCGTCCCCGAGAGCAGCCGGACCGCGTTCGACACACTCCGCGTCGTCGAGCGCCTCGCCGACGAGGATTCCGTCACGGTGCTGCGCCCGCGGTTCGCACCCGAACTGATCACCGCGCTGGCGCGCATCGAGGGACGGCCGGTGGGCCTACTGGCGAACAACAGCATGCACATGGCCGGCACCGTGACCGGCGAGGCCAGCGACAAGGCGGCACGGTTCATGCAGTTGTGCGATGCCTTCGGCCTGCCGATGGTGTCGCTGGTGGACACCCCCGGCTACATGGTCGGTCCAGATCAGGAGGCCCGGGCCCTGGTGCGCCACTGCAGCCGCATGCTGATCGCCGGGGCTGCGCTGACAGTGCCGACGATCGCCGTGTTCCTGCGCCGCGGATACGGACTCGGCGCCCAGGCGATGTGCTTCGGCAGCCTGAACGAGCCGCTGTTGACGATGGCGTGGCCGGGCGCGACGCTCGGCGCGATGGGCCCCGAGGGCGCGGTGCGCCTGGCCGCCCGCAAGGAGCTCGAGGCGATTCCCGATCGCGCCGCGCGGGAGCAGCGCGTGCGTGCGCTCACCGCGATGCTGCATGAGTCGTCCAAGTCCTTCAACGCCGCGGAGGTCTTCGAACTCGACGACGTTGTCGACCCCGCGGACACTCGCGCAGTGATCGCCCGCGTGCTGACCGCCGCCGGGCCGACGACGGGAAGCGGCCGACCGGTCGACGCCTGGTAGCGCCCGGACGCGGTGTCCCTCACACGGCGTCCGGCTGCGGGCTGCGGTGGGCGAGCATGGCCAGCAGCAGTTCAGCGCGCACCCGTGCGGAATCAAGGTCGACGCCCAACAGTTCCCGCACCTTCTCGATCCGCGCGCGAAGGGTATGGCGGTGGACGCCGAGGGAGGCGGCCGCCGCCTCCCACTGACCGTGGGCGTCGAGGTAGACGCGCAACGAGGGTGCCAGCGCAGTGCCGTGCGCCGCGTCGTGGGCCAGCAGCGGTGCCACGTAGATCGCGGCGAGTTCGCCGAGCGCGGCATTCGTCTCGGCGATGCTGAGCAGCGTGCGCCCGGCCAGGGTCACGGCGTCCTGTGGCGGCCCTCCCGGACGGGCGGCCTCCGCGGCGGTGCGTGCCGCGGTGGCGGCGCGCGTGATGGCCGACGACGGGCCGGGCACGCTCAGCCCCGCCCGCACGCGCCGGCGTACGGGGACCGGCAGTCCAGCGAGCAGCCGCCGCACCAAGGCCGCGTCGTCGTCACCGCGCACCAACACCGCCACCGACGCGTCCGGCCGCACGCTGACGAATGCCGGGTGCGACAGGGCTAGCAGGCTCTGTTCGACGTGACCAGCGAGAGCGGCTGCCCCCTCGGCCGAGCCGAGCAGGACCAGGACCCGGATTGAACCGGTGTGGTCAGCAGCGGCGGCGAGGATGTCGGCAAGGTCGTCCGGACCAACCCCGTCACCCAGGGCGAGGCCCAGCGCTGCGCCGTTGACGCGCGCTGCACCCAGGTCGACCCGGCGGGGCTTCTCGAAGTCCAGGGCCAACAGCGACGTCGCGTGGCCGATGAGCACGTGATCTGTCGGGCGTGGCTCGTGCGAGGTGACTACGCCGAGGTAGCCATGGGTGCGGTCCCCGACCCGAACGGTGTGCACGACGGCCGGCCCGGTCGGCGTCTGGCCCGCGGCCAGCCCGAACGCCGCCCGTCGGGCGAGCACGCCCACGGCCTCCACCACCTCCGGCGCCGCTCCCGCCGGCCGGGTGTCGACCGTGCGCCCGTGCGGGTCGAGCAGGATCACCGTGCCGTCGCACGCCTTGGCCAGTTCGGCCAGCATCGCCGATCGGCCACCGGTGACCGCGGTCCGCGTGAGCCTCGGTTGGGCCTGGGCGGTGGCCTCCTGAGCACGATCGCGCAGGGTCTCCACACGCTGCGACACCGCCTTCGTCACGGCGAGGAAGGGTGTGGGCAACGGGATGGCGACCAGGGGCAGTCCTCGTCGTCGGGACGCGGCGATGAGCCCGGTCGGGACGTCGTCGCGCGTGACGCCCACGCCGAATCCCACCGCCACGACGCCCCGTTCGATGAGACGGGCGACGTAGGCGTCGAGCTCGCCGTCGGAGTCCGGCAGCCCCATTCCGGTGACGAGGAGCATCTCGCCGCCGGTCAGCCACGGGGTGGGGTCGGCGAGTTCGGTGGTGATCACGTACTCGATATCGCGATCGAGTCGGTCATCCCCGGCGAGCACGGTCAGGCCCAGGTGTCGGCGGGAGACCAGCCATCGCAGCGAGACGCTCATCGACACTCCATTTCGTCGAACCAGAGACCCACTGTATGGCCATTCTGGCAGATGCACGACGGGATGATCTGGATCACAGTACTGATCTAGGGGGCAACAGAACGACGAGAGGCAATCGACGTGACCAACCGGCTCCAGAACTACATCGACGGCGCATTTGTGGACTCCGCGTCGACCGACTCGCTCGACATCGTGAACCCCGCCGACGAATCCGTCGTCGCAGTCTCACCTGTCTCGACCGCCGACGAAGTGGCCGCCGCAGTGGCCGCCGCGCAGCGCGCCCAGGTCAGCTGGGGCCGAACCACCCCGGGCCAGCGGCAGAAGGCACTGCTCGCCCTGGCCGACGCCATCGAGGAGCGCGCCGACGAGATCGTCGCCGCGCAGGTCCGCAACACCGGGCAGATCGCCCACTTGGTCAAGTCCGAGGAGGTGCTGGTCAGCGCGGACCAGGTCCGCTTCTTCGCCGGCGCCGCCCGACTGCTCGAGGGCCGAGCCGGAGGGGAGTACATGGAGGGCTTCACCAGCTACGTGCGCCGCGAGCCAATCGGCCTGGTGGGCCAGGTGACGCCGTGGAACTACCCGTTCATGATGGCGATCTGGAAGATCGCGCCCGCGCTGGCCGCCGGCAATTCGATCGTTCTCAAGCCCAGCGACACCACCCCGGAGAGCACGCTGGTCCTCGCCGACCTGACCAAGGGGATCCTTCCTGACGGCGTGTTCAACGTCGTCCTGGGCAACGGCGGCACCGGCGCGACCCTCGTCGGGAATCCGGCGTTCGGCCTCGTCTCCATCACCGGCTCGGTGCGAGCCGGCATCGCCGTCGCGCAGGCCGCCGCCAAGGACGTCCGACGAGCCCACCTCGAACTCGGCGGCAAGGCCCCGGCCGTCGTCTTCGCCGACGTCGACATCGCCAAGACCGCAGAGGGCATCGCTCAGGCGGCGTTCTTCAACGCCGGTCAGGACTGCACCGCCGCGACGCGCGCCATCGTCCACGAGTCGATTCACGACGAATTCGTCGCGGCCCTCGTCGAACAGGCCGGCAAACTGCGGCCCGGCGCTCCCGACGACGAGGACGCCTTCTACGGCTCGATGAACAACATCAACCACTTCAACGCGGTGCTGGGCAAGCTCGATGCGCTGCCGGCCCACGCAAAGGTCGAGACGGGCGGCAAGCGGCTGGGCGACAGTGGCTTCTACGTGGAGCCGACGATCATCAGCGGTGTGGCCCAGGACGATCCGATCGTCCAGGAGGAGACGTTCGCCCCGATCCTCACCGTGCAGCGGTTCTCCACCGAGGACGAAGCCGTCGAACTGGCCAACGGCGTCGACTACGCGCTGGCCGGGAGTGTGTGGACCACCGACAACGGCACGGCGCTGCGGATGACGGCGCGCATGGACAGCGGCTGCGTGTGGGTGAACTGCCACATCCCGCTTGTCGCGGAGATGCCGCATGGCGGGTTCAAGTTCTCGGGTTACGGCAAGGACCTGTCGATTTACGGGCTGGAGGACTACACGCGGATCAAGCACGTGATGAGTGCTCACTGAGCCGCACCAGCCACCCCAGCAGACCTGACGAGAAGGAGCACAACCGCCCATGTCCGACAACCGCCACCCGCTCGACCCGCTGTCGGGCGAAGAGTTCGTCCGCATCACCGAGATCCTGACCGCCGAGAGGGGGGTCGGCGAAGGCTGGCGGTACACCTCGATGGAGATGGTCGAACCCAGCAAGGCCGAGTTGGCTGCGTTCGACGACGACGGGACGCGCCCGCCGCGCCTGGCCGAAGCGGTCCTGGTCGAGCGTGCGGCCAACGCCGTCTACAAGGGTCTGGTCTCACTCGACGAGGGCACCCTTCTGGAGTGGAATCACTTCCCGGGCGTGCAGACCAATCTCACCGTCGACGAATGGCATGAGGCCGACGAGGCGCTGCGGGCCCATCCGGACGTCATCGCTGCACTGAAGGCGCGCGGCGTCACCGACTTCGACCTGGTGTTCATGGATACCTGGACCTTCGGTGAGGTGCTGATCCCGGAGAAGTACCGCGACCGGCGCGTCGGCTGGTCGGACACGTGGGTGCGCGGCTCCACCGACGCCAACCCGTACGCCGGCCCGGTCAAGGGCTTCCACTGCCTGATCGATCTGAACTCGATGGAACTGCTGGAAATCGACGAGACCCCCGGCACCGAGCGCCCGGACATCATGGGGGAGTACATCCCTCGTCTCATCCCCGAGCGGATCCGGGAGGCCTCGACGCGGCCACCGCTGAAGCCACTGGAGATCATCCAGCCCGAGGGACCGTCATTCACGCTGACCGGCAATCGGCTGGACTGGCAGAACTGGTCGGTGCGTGTCGGCTTCAACCACCGCGAGGGCATGACCCTGCACCAGATCACCTACAACGACAACGGAAACGTCCGCAAGATCGCACACCGGATTTCGTTTGCCGAGATGGTAGTGCCCTACCGCGACCACGCTCCCGATCACTGGCGTCGCACCGCCTTCGACGTCGGTGAGTGGGGTCTGGGCTTCATGACCACCTCCCTCTCGCTGGGATGTGACTGTCTCGGGGAGATCCGCTACCTGGATCAGACCCTGCACGACAGCAAGGGTGCGCCGTACACGATCACCAATGCGATCTGCATCCACGAGGAGGACAACGCCGTCGGCTGGAAGCACGTCGACGCCAACGGCGGTGTCGAAGTCCGACGGCAGCGGCGCCTGACGGTGTCGTTCCACACCACCGTCGCCAACTACGAATACCTCGTGTACTGGCGCTTCTACGAGGACGGCAACATCGAGTGCGAGGTGCGCGCCACCGGCATCATGATGATCACCTACCTCGAGCCGGGGCAGGTGCCCGCACACGGCACCGTCGTCGACCAGAGCACCTATGCGCCGTTCCACCAGCACTTCATCACCACGCGCATGGACCTCGACATCGACGGCACCGACAACACCGTCTACGCGAGCGAGTCCGTGCCGGAGCCGATGGGTCCCGACAACCCGTACGGGCTTTCCCTTCGCCAGGTGAACACGCCGCTGCGCACCGAGGAAGAGGCCAAGCAGAACCCGAACTACGCGACGCAGAAGGCGTGGAAGATCTCCAACGACAACGTCACCACCGAGATCGGTCTGCACCCGGCGTACAAGCTCGGCCCGTCAGCCGCGTTCCCGCCGATGTTCGTCGACGATTCGCCCATCCTGGGGCGTGCCGAGGTCATCAAGCACACGCTCTGGGTCACGCCGAACGCGCGCGACGAGCGGTGGCCGGCAGGGGAGTTCGTCAATCAGGGCGGTTCCGGGATGGGCCTGCCGGAGTGGACCAAGGCCAACCGGAACATCGAGAACACCGACGTCGTGCTCTGGTACACCTTCGGTATCCACCACATCACCCGGCCGGAGGACTGGCCGATGATGTCGTCGGACATCGTCAGCTTCTGGCTCAAACCGTTCGGCTTCTTCGTGCGGAACCCCGCGCTCGATGTCGCACCGACGCAGTCGAAGTCGTCCTGTTGTTCCACCGAGCCCACCGAGCTCCCGCTCGCCGACGGCAACGAAGCCGGCGGCTGCGGGTGTGGCTGCGGGCACTGAGGAGACCCACATGAATCAGGCCGTCACCCCGAAGCGACGGATCTACGTCGCCTATCTGGCCACACCGGGCGGCGCCGACGCCGTCGCCGTCGGAGTTCGCATAGCGCAGTCGCTCGATGCGGCCATCGACATCGGCATCGTCCTACCGCCGGATGACCAGGGCGCACTGCACGCCGGTGACTTCGACGCCGTCCTCGGTGAGCAGGCCGACGACTGGCTGGCCGAGGCCAAACAACTGGTGCCCGACGACATCGAGACGGCCACCCACATCGCGTTCTACGAGTCGGCCGCCGAGGGGATCATCTCCGAGGCGCAGCGCGTGGGAGCTGCGGCCATCGTCGTCGGCGGAGCTGGTGGGGGATTGATCGGGGGCCACTCGTTGGGCTCAACGGTCAACGAACTGGTGCACTCCTCGCCGCTGCCGCTGGTCCTCTCGCCCCGCGGAGTGCGCCGGTCCAAGGTCGCGCGGATCAGGGAGATCACCTGCGCGCTGGGCCGCCGTCCGGGTGCCCAGCGCCTCTTCGACACCGCCATCACCGGGGCGACAGAGGCGCACATCCCGCTGCGGGTCGTGTCCCTCATCGCCCTCGACAGCGAAGGCGGGCGGCGACGCCGACCCGACGAGGAGGTGGTCGCTGCGGCGACCGCGCATGCCGAGGCGGCATTCGAGGAGGCGCGCGGACGGCTGCCCGAGGGTGTGGATGTCGACTGGGCGATCGTGACCGGTCCCACCATCGAGGATGCGGTCAACAAGCTCGATTGGAATGACGGCGACATCGTGGTCGTCGGGTCGAGCCGGCTCGCTGCGCGCCGCCGGTTGTTCCTCGGGTCCACCGCCGCAAAGATGTTGCGCGTGTTGGACGTTCCGATGGTCGTCATCCCGAAGGAGGACGCGTGATGAGCGCTCCCGATCCAACGCCTGAAGTGACCACTACGGCCAAGGGCTCCGACCTCGTCGACAAGGGCTTGGCGGAGGGTTCGGTCGGCACGTTCGCCGGCGCCGTGCTCGGCGTCTCCTGCGTCGCCCCCGGATACACCCTTACTGCGAGTATCGGCGTCATCGTCGCCGCGGTCGGGTTGAAGATGCCGGCCATCTTCATCGCCGGGTTCATCCCGATGTTCCTGACCGCGTACGCCTACCGCGAACTGAACTCGCGCGCACCCGACTGTGGCGCGTCGTTCACCTGGTCGACGAAGGCTTTCGGGCCGTATGTCGGGTGGATGTGTGGCTGGGGGATGGTGCTGGCGACGATCATCGTGCTGTCGAACCTTGCAGCCATCGCCGTCGACTTCTTCTATCTGTTCATCGCGCAAGTGGCCAACAAGGACTCGATAGCCGATTTAGCCGGGAACAGGCTGATCAACATCGTGACCACACTCATATTCATCGCCCTGGCGGCGTGGGTGGCCGGGCGCGGCATCACCACCAGCAAGGCGGTCCAGTACGGCTTGGTCGGCTTCCAGATGGTCGTCCTGGTGGTGTTCGCCATCAGCGCGATCGTGCGGGCGAGCTCGTCGGAGTTCCACGTGTCCTTCTCGCTCGATTGGTTCAACCCGTTCAGCGGACTCGCACTGGGTGCTTTCGTCGTCGGCGTCACCGGCTCGATCTTCGCCTTCTGGGGCTGGGACACCTGCCTCACGCTCGGTGAGGAGTCGAAGGATCCGGAGAAGACGCCCGGCCGCGCCGGACTGCTCGCAGTGATCACGATCCTGCTGACCTACCTGCTCGTGGCCGTCGCGGTGATGATGTACGCCGGCGTCGGCACCGAGGGCGTCGGTCTGGGGTCGCCGGACAATTCGGAGAACGTGTTCAAGCCCCTGGCCACCCCGGTGTTGGGCAGCGTGGGCGGATTGCTCCTCTTCCTGGCGATCTTCGCGTCGTCGATCGCCAGCCTGCAGACCACGTTCTTGCCGGCGGCGCGCACCATGCTGGCGATGGGCGCCTACGGCGCGTTCCCGAAGAAGCTCGCGGCGATCAACCCGCGCTACATGGTGCCGACGTACGCGACGGTCGTCGCGGCCGTCGTTACCAGCGTCTTCTACGTCGCGGTGAAACTGGTCTCCGAACATGCGCTGTGGGACACCATCGCGGCGCTGGGCATCATGATCTGCTGGTACTACGGCATCACCGCGTTCGCCTGTGTGTGGTTCTTCCGCCGCGAGTTGTTCACCTCGGTGCACAACATCGTCTACAAGCTGGTGTTCCCGCTGCTCGGCGGCATCATGCTGGCGACCGTGTTCGTGATCTCGGTCAAGGAGAGCCTCGATCCCGAAAGCGGAAGCGGCACCTCGGTATTCGGCATGGGCCTGGTCTTCGTCATGGGCATCGGTCTGTTGGTGTTGGGTGCCATACTCATGTTGATCTGGCGGACAAAGGAGCCCGCCTTCTTCCGCGGTGAGACCCTCAGCCGCGACACTCCACCGATGACCTGAGACCGAAGGATCCGACACCATGACCTCTCTCGCGTCCAAGTTCCGACTCCCGCAGGAGCGCACGCTACGGACCGCGTTGCCCGGCCCGCGCTCAGAGGAATTGGCCGCCCGACGGCGGGCCGCGGTCGCCGCGGGTGTCGGGTCGTCGGTACCGGTCTATGCCGTCGACGCCGACGGTGGCGTCATCGTCGACGTCGACGGCAATTCGCTGATCGATTTCGGTGCCGGAATCGCCGTGACCACCGTCGGGGCCAGTGATCCCGACGTGGCCGCGGCGGTCGCCGCGCAGGCCGCTCGGTTCACGCACACGTGCTTCATGGTCACGCCGTATGAGGACTACGTCGCCGTGGCCGAGAAGCTCAACGCATTGACGCCGGGCGACCATGAGAAGCGCTCGGTGCTGTTCAACTCCGGTGCCGAGGCGGTGGAGAACGCCGTCAAGATCGCCCGCACGGCCACCGGACGCGACGCCGTCGTCGCTTTCGACAACGCCTACCACGGGCGCACGCTGCTCACCATGGCGCTGACGGCCAAGACGATGCCGTACAAGGCCGGATTCGGGCCCTTCGCGCCCGAGGTGTACCGCATGCCGATGTCGTACCCGTACCGCGACCCGCTCGGCGACGACGGTGTGGCCGCCGCCCGCCGCGCGATTACGCAGATCGAGAACCAGATCGGCGCGAAGTCGTTGGCCGCGATCATCATCGAACCGATCCAGGGCGAGGGCGGGTTCATCGTCCCCGCGCCGGGCTTCCTGCAGACCCTCGTCGACTGGGCGCGAGAGAACGGCGTGGTGTTCATCGCCGATGAGGTGCAGACCGGGTTCGCCCGCACTGGCTCGTGGTTCGCCTGCGATCACGAGGGGATCGTCCCCGACCTCATCACCATGGCCAAGGGCATCGCTGGCGGCATGCCACTGGCCGCGGTGACCGGTCGCGCGGAGCTGCTGGACTCCGTCCACACCGGTGGCCTCGGCGGTACCTACGGCGGCAACCCGGTGGCCTGTGCGGCAGCCCTGGCGGCACTGGACGTGATGGAGCGCGACGACCTGTCCGGTCGCGCCCGGGCCATCAACGACCGGGTGACCACCCGGCTGTCGGCGTTGGCCGACGAGGTCGGCGTCATCGGTGAGATCCGTGGTCGTGGCGCGATGATCGCCGTCGAACTGGTGAAGCCGGGCACTACCGAACCCGATCCGGTGCTCACCAAGGCGATTGCGGCCGCGGCACTCGCGCAGGGCGTCGTGATCTTGACCTGCGGCACCCACGGCAACGTGATCCGACTGCTGCCGCCGCTGGTCATCGGCGACGAGTTGTTGGACGAGGGTCTGACCGTCCTCGAGGACGCCATCCGCGCCGCCGCGGCCTGACCCGTCCGCTGCTCACCGTCGAACGCAGTTCCACTACCGCCGAACAGGAGTGACCACCGTGTCCACCGAATCCGACGCCCCCGCATTGCCCGCCGGTGTGCCCACCGGCCTGTGGATCGACGGGAAATCCCGAGGTGCCGCCGGCGCCGAGTTCACCGTCGTCAATCCGGCGAACGGGGCCGTCTTGGCGTCGGTCGCCAATGCGACGCTCGCCGACGCCGCGCTGGCGATGGACTCCGCACAAGCAGCGGCGGGGGAGTGGGCGGCCACCCCGCCGCGACAACGTTCGGAGATCCTGCGGCGGGCGTTCGAGCTCCTGACCGAGCGCGCCGACGACTTCGCCCTGGTGATGACCCTGGAGATGGGGAAGATCCTGGCCGAGGCCCGTGGGGAAGTGGCTTACGGTGCCGAATTCCTGCGGTGGTTCGCCGAGGAGGCCGTGCGGATCGGCGGTCGTACCACCACGGCGCCGGCGGGGACCGGCGAGATCATCGTGACCAAGGAGCCGGTCGGCATGTGCCTGGCGGTCACGCCGTGGAACTTCCCGCTGGCGATGGGCACTCGCAAGATCGGGCCCGCCCTGGCGGCTGGCTGCACGATGATCGTCAAACCGTCCGAGGACACTCCGCTGACGATGCTGCTGCTGGCGCAGGTCTTCGCCGACGCGGGGCTGCCGCCGGGTGTGCTGTCGGTGCTGCCGACGACCGACTCGAAGGGCATCGTCGCCGCGATCATGGCTGATCCGCGGTTGCGGAAGGTGTCGTTCACCGGATCCACCGGCGTCGGCAAGGCGCTGGTCGCGCAATCTTCCGAGCAGCTGCTTCGCACCTCGATGGAGCTGGGCGGAAATGCGCCGTTCATCGTCTTCGAGGACGCCGATCTCGACGCGGCACTCGACGGCGCGATGGCGGCGAAGATGCGCAACGGTGGCGAGGCGTGCACCGCGGCCAATCGCATCTACGTGCAGAACTCGGTGCGCGAGGAGTTCACCGCGCGGCTGACCGAACGTGTGGCCGCGATGACCGTCGGACCGGGGTGGCGCGACGGGGTATCCCTTGGGGCGATCATCAACGAGCAGCAGCTGTCGTCGGTCGCGGATCTCGTCGCAGACGCCATCGATCACGGCGCGCGGGTACGCACCGGGGGAGCGCGGTCGCACGGCGACGGCTTCTTCTACGCCCCCACCGTCCTCGACGAGATCCCTGAGCAAGCGAAGATCCGCACCACCGAGATCTTCGGGCCAGTCGCCGCGATCGTCGGCTTCGATACCGAGGACGAGGCGATCGAGTTGGCCAACAGCACGCCGTACGGACTCGCGGCGTACTTCTACACGCAGTCCTTGGCACGGACCCAGCGCGTGGCCAGCCGCATCCAAGCCGGGATGGTCGGCGTCAACCGTGGCGTCATCTCGGACGCGGCCGCGCCCTTCGGCGGTATCAAGCACTCCGGCTTCGGATCCGAGGGTGGCAGCGAGGGTATCGAGGAGTACCTCGACACCAAGTACATCGCACTTCCGCCCAACTGATCCGTTCTGACCGCTTTGCGGTGACTCCGTTTTGCCAGTGACGGAGAACCTCGACGTTGCTCGGGCGCGACTGGAAAGATCGACGTCGTACCCGGACCCGAGAGGAAACCTATGAGGAACACCACGAGGCGTCGCACTGCGGCCACCATCGCCGGATTGGCAGCGGTCGCGCTCATTGCCGCGGGCTGCGCCACTGACGGCAAGGGTGTCGCATCTTCGTCGGCCTACAGTTCGGCCGCATCGGTCTCGTCGAGCGTGCCTGCACGACCGGCCAAACCGGTGAAGGTCAAGGGCGCTGACGGCTCGATGGTGACGCTGACCGGGCCCATCGCGGCCCGGTACGCCGCGGCTACCCACACGGAGAAGAAGTCACTGGGCGTTGCGCTCACCGGCGACCGCAATGCGGGCACCCGCGCCAGCGGCGTGGTGTTCCAGCAGTTCAAGGGTGGTGTGATCAGCGCGAAGAACGGCCATCCGGGAACGCCGGCCTACATAACGTGGGGCAAGATCCGCAAGGCCTGGAACGTCGAGCGCGCTCCCGACGGCACCCCGGACGTCATGGGCAAGAACGGTTCGGCCGGCCCACTCGGCGCTGTCACGAGTGACGAGATCACCAAGGGCGACCTGAAAGAGACCACCTTCGAGCACGGTTCGATCACCTTCAACACGAAGACCGGCAAGCTGAAGGTGACGGTCAACGGAAAGGTTGTTCCGGCCTTTTAGCCATGCGAGCAAACGTGGCGGGGTCGGCGCTTGCCGCAGTCCGGATGTCGGGTGCACCGCTCGCCGTGGCCGCCGCGGTCCGAGCACTCGGGGCCGGCGGAATACTCCTGGTGCTCGGTGCAGCGCTGGGGGACTGGAAGACATTGGGCGTCGCCTATCTCGGTGCGGCCTGTTCGGTTGCGTTCGCTATTGATGAGAGCTATCGGGGCCGTGTGATGGCACTCGCCGCGGCGTCGGCCGGCGCTGCCGTCGGCATCATTGTTGGCGGATCGACCGATCATGGTTCGCTCCTGATAGTCGCCGTGGCGATGGTGGCCGCCGCGATCTCTGGACTTGTCGGCGCAGCAGGACCACACGGTCCGGCGTTCGGAATGATGCTCAGTATCGGTGTGGCGTTTGGGCAGTTCGGCGGATCCGATCTGACACCGGTGACGCAGGCGGCGTGGTATCTCGTCGGGGTGGCTGCAGTCGGACTCGCCCAAGTCGTGGACTGGCCTTTTCGGCGGGGCGTATTGCAACAACGCACCGCTTCAGACGTATTCGCCGCGGCTGCGGACGTGTGCGCCAAAGTTGGTCAGCCCGACGCACGGGAGGCCCGGCTACGCCTGATGGCCGCGTCCACGGCGGCGCAACGAGTGGGCTGGTCCCCGATGACTGCGGGCGTCTCCTACTCCGCTGCGGCGATCTACGCCGAACAGCGACCCGTGCCACGCGAAGTCGTCAACTCGCTGCGCGCTGCGGCCGAACAGATCATGTGCGGCCAGGCGGTGGCGGTGCCGATCGCCTGGCCCACTCCGACCGCGGGTCTGCGGGCGTTGGCGGCAGCGTTGGACGGTAGCGGCGCAGACGAATCTGCACGCAATGGCCGCCGCATCGGGGAGATTCTTGCCCGGATGCGGACGCCGACAGCCGGCCTCAACGCCGCGCGTACGGCCCTGTGTCTCGGTACCGCGACAGCGGTCACCGTGGCAGTGCACGACCCGCACCACTCGTTCTGGCTACCGATGACCGTCAGCGTCATAGTGCGGCCGGAGTACGCATCGATAGTCGTGCGGACAATCAATCGCGTGGCGGGCACCATCGTCGGCGCCTCAGTTGCCGCTGCCGTGATCTCCATCTGGCCCAGCGGGATCGTTGTAGCGCTGGCAGCGTCACTGGGCTTGGGGTTCGCTGCGTTGACGGCGCCCAAACTGTACGGCCTCAGCGTCATCGGAGTGACGGTGTCTGCGTTGTTGTCAGCGTCTGTCGGCGGCCCGGACCTCGTCGCGCCGCAGATCCGACTGCTTGACACCGTTGCCGGCGCGGCAATCGCCGTCGTGATCGGCTACGTGCTGTGGCCTGGTGCGCGTCGATTGCCTCAGCAGGCGCACCTCGACGACGGTGTGGCGGCGGCCGAGGCCTATCTGCGCGAGGCCGCGATGCCGCGGGAGTCGCGTACCGCGTTCGAGCGGCGGCGAGACGATGCGTACCGGCTCGCGCACGACGCTCGATCGGCATGTCTTGCCGCATTTGCCGAACCGCCACCCGTTCCGGCCAAGGCCCGCGCAATGCTGCCGTACGCGGAGGAGTTGGAGGAGATCGTCGATGGAATCACCGACATCGCCGCAGTCGGCCAGACCGAGGATCCGCATCTGCAGGTCGACCGGATCCAGCGGCGCCTCGATGACCTGCGAGTAGCGGTCAGTCGGTCCTAGCTGGTTCGCGCACCGCCGGTCGGGTCAGCGGCGAGCCTCAGGCTCCTCCGGTGAGGGTGAGCCCACCGTCGATAACGATGGTTTGCCCGGTGATCCAAGAGGCACGCGGTGATGCCAGGAATGCGACGAGGTGACCGATGTCGGCAGGCTCGCCCAACCGTCGCAATGGGTAGACGCTGGCGACGTCGGATTCGCGGCCCTCGTAGAGCGCGGCGGCGAACTTGGTCTTCACCACCGCGGGGGCGACGGCGTTGACGCGGATCGTGGGCGCGAGTTCGACGGCGAGCTGCTGAGTGAGGTGGGAGAGCATCGCTTTGCTCGCGCCGTAGAACCCGATGTTGGCCGCAGGCTTCAGCGCGGCGGTACTGCTGACATTCACGATCGCTCCACCGCGCTCGCGGAGACCAGTCGCGACCACGTGGTTGGTCCATGACAGGGCGGCAAGGCAGTTGACCTCGACGATCTTGCGGGCGGCAGCGGCGTCGAGACCGCTCAACGGGCCGTAGACCGGGTTCATCCCGGTGTTGTTCACCAGGATGTCGACGGGACCGAACGTTTCGGTCACCTGCTCGATTGCCTCGATCTGGTGGGCGGTGTCAGTGGCGTTGCCGGCCAAGCCGATCGCGTGGTCGGGCCCGCCAAGCTCCGCGACGGCTCGTTCCAGTTCGTCGGCCTTGCGTGCGGTGATGCCCACGCGTGCGCCTTCAGCGATTAGCTGCTTGGCTACGCCGAGCCCAATGCCTCGGCTCGCACCGGTGACGATTGCTACTGAGCCGTTCAATGACGTCGATTCCACCGTGTCTCGGTCCTTTCGGAAACGCTCTCGCTGATCCACTGAATAGTAGGCGTACCAACGCCCAGACCTGCGCAGCGATGACTAGGTCAGGGCTGTCTCACGTTCGACCGAGGAAATCACCCAATCGACGACGTCGAAGAAGCTGCTCTCGAGTTTGGCCGCTTGGTGGATCGCTTCCGCCGACAAGCGCGAGTCTGCCAGTGAACGCACCTGCACGATCGCCTGGTTGACGGTGATGTTCGTCAACCCCCGGCAGCAGCGGATCGCCAGTGGTTCGGGGATGCCCGCTTTGGTTGCGGAAGTCAGGAGCGCCATCACATACTGCGTGACCACGGCTCGGTCGTCGATCGTCATCAAATCGGTGAGGTGCGGGTGCGCGGTGAGCGCCGAATAGAGCTCGATACACCAGTTCCGCGCGGTGTCGGCCCACCGCGGGCACTCGGTGAAGGTCAGTTCAAGCTCCATGAAATGTCGGTTCACCAGTGCACGGGTGAGATCCTCCTGATTGCCGACCTGCTTGTAGAGGGTCCGGGGCGATATACCGAGATCGGCGGACAACCGGCGGATGTTCAGCGCGCTCGACCCCTGCTGGTCGAGCAGTTCGAGGGCTCGCCGAAGGATGTCGTCGGCTGGGATCAGTGCCTTGGCCACGGGACGATTCTAAGAGGTCAGGGGAAGCGGCGTTAGTCCGCCGCTACGGGCTGCGAGTGTGTTCTGGGCGCCCTTGGCCGCGTTGTACGCGGTGACGATGGGTGCCAGTTCGGTTGGTGAGGCGCCGTGCATGATCACCCGATCGGCGCCGTAGGTGAATTCCTCACGCACCCGGGCGGCGCACTCGTCAGCGCTACCGACGGCAGCGTCGGCCAACCACTCCGGCGGCAATATCGACGTGAGGTGCTCGAGTTGGTCGGGTGTGGCGACCTGATCGATCGCGCCCGCGATTGACTGGACGACCGGGTCCTCACGAAAGCGCTGCAGCTGAGCCGGATCCCAATCGTTCGTCGCGACGAGCAGGTCGCCGTACCCCTGGAGGTAGGTGCCCAGGCGCCCTGCGAGCTTTTTCTGGCGTACTTCTTCGGGCAGGTGATCGCCGATAGTCGCCAGGCAGGACCAGACACGTACCGAGTCCGGGTCGCGACCGGCCTTCTCTGCTGCGGTCTTGACGATTCGCACACTCCGTTCGAGCGTGTCCGGGGTGAAGAAGGTGTGCAGGATGACGTCGTCGAAGACGCGCCCTCCGAGTTCGAGGCTCTTGGGACCGAACGCGACCAGCCCGAGAGGGATGTCTTCGTCGAAGTCACTGTCGAGGTAGAGCACCGGATACGAGCCCATGGGGCCTTGATGGTTGATGACGGTCTCGCCGTGCCACAGCCTTCGGGTGACCAGCGCCCAGTCTTCGAGATGAGCTGTGGTGACACTTGGGATGCCGAAGGCGCCGTACATGGCGGCGACGCCGCGTCCGATTCCAAGGGTGAACCGTCCGTGTGAGAGGCGGTGCATAGTGGTGGCCCAGGAAGCGGTGACGAGCGGATGGCGGGTATTGCAATTCGTTGCGGCGGTGGCGATCTGCATTCTGTCGGTCACCGCACACGCTGCACCCACCAGCGATGACGCCTCTTTGACATTCCACCGCTCGGAGATGAAGCCGGTACCGAAACCCAGGCGCTCACCTTCCTGAGCCTCGGCGACGAAGTCGGCGGGCCCAGCGCCACCGGCCCCGGCGAGCATGTAGAAGCCGAGTTCCTCATTGACCGGTGCCGCGACCTGCTCGGGATTGCGCGTCATTGCCAGACCCCTTCCTTGTGGCCGCAGTTGTAGACCTCGACGATGCGTCCGCCGACCACTCGGAAGATCTCCATGCTTCCGATCACCAGCGACTTGCCGTCGGTCAGCGTCATATGGGCCTCGTAGGCGATGGTGACGTGCTCGGAATCGTTGCCTTCGATGAGCAGAATCAGCTCGAAGCGCAATTCGGAGAACAGCGTCCACGTGTCGGCGACGCGCTGAACGGCCTCCGTATGGGTCAACGTCCGTGACTCTCCGACGTCGTGCCGGATCACCTGGTCGCCGAGCAACTCGTCGGCCAGGTCGAGATCGCGGGTGTTCCAGACACTGAAGTTGTAGTCCTCCACGACTTCGCGTGGCGACCGGATACGTGCGTTCATCGGATTCCGTTCGTGTGGCGGTGAAGGAGCTGATGCCACCTTCCGCGGCTGAGCTTGAGATTTAGAATAACGTTGATACTCTAACCGCTGGCGGGGTATGACTGAATCCGTGAAAGACATTGAGATCCCTCGTGGGCCCGATGACCTGACCGCTGAATGGCTGGGTCGGGCGGCGGGGGTGCACGCCACCCGAGTCGGCGTGGAGCCGGTCGGGACGGGCCAGACGGGCGCCACGTACCGGATCACAGTTTTCGACCATGCGGAATCGACGTCGGGGACCTACATCGTCAAACTCGGCGCACAGGACATCCAGGTGCGTGAACGGGTGGCACTCGGCTACCGGGCCGAGCACGCGTTCTACACCCGGGCGGCGGAAACGCTCGATGTGCCGGTTCCGCAGTGTGTCTACTTCGATATATCTGAGGATGCGCAGGACTTCGTGATGGTGATGAGCGATTGCGCGCCAGCCGAGCAGGCCGACCAGATCCGTGGGTGCTCGCCGGCGGAAGCCGCGTTGGCAGTGCGCGCGCTGGCAGGTCTGCACGGTCCCCGGTGGTGTGACCCCGCCTGGCTGGAATTCGATGGGGTCACCATGCCTCTGGCCAGCCCGGAATTCGCTGCAGGAATGCAGACGCTGGCGGAGATGGCACTGGACACGACCCTGCGCATGATCGGAGACCGTCTCTCCACATCGGACCGGGAGGTACTGCGCACGTCGGCATCGATGGTGGCTCGCTGGCTGACCATGCGCGGCGACGTTTTCGCGCTCCTGCACGGCGACTTCCGCGCCGACAACCTGTTGTTCGACGGCGACAGTTCGCAGGTCACCGTGGTCGACTGGCAGACGATCACGATCGGCCTGCCCGCGAGGGATCTGGCCTACTTCATCGGCACCAGCCTGACGCACGACGATCGGCGCGCGTATGAACGCCGGTTGGTCGAGACCTACCACGCGGCACTCGTTGACGCCGGGGTCACGGATTACGACCTCGACACCTGCTGGAACGACTACCGGCTCGCGATGCTTCAAATACCGCTGATCACCACGCTGGGCGCTGCGTTCGCGGCGGGCTCCAGCCGGGGAGACGACATCGTCGTCGTCATGCTCGAACGTGCGTGCGCGGCGATTCGTGAACTCGGGACGCTTGACCTGATCGCCGCCGAATGAACTGCACCCTCCATCAATACGTCACAGTGACGTATTGATGGAGGGTGGCTGGACGTGGGGAGAGTCTCGAAACGGGTTGTCTCACACCGGATTTCGTGATCTCGATACACCCGGCTCGGTTAGCGCCTCGTCGCCACTCGATCACCGCAAGCTGCGAATCGTGATGTGAGCAGCATCTGGTGGTCGTGTGCGACCGCGAGGAATGAGCGACCGCGCACCACGGGAACGGAACGACACTTACGCCGACGCTGGTGACCACTATGTGGTCACCAGCGTCGGCGCTCATGCCCAATGCGGCTTACCTGCGCAGGCAGATTTAGTGCCGATAAGATACATTATGTTAAGTAATGACTAGGACGCTCGAGTCGGTGTATCGCGGGTGATACGTCTACTCCGGAAGTGTCGATTGACACGAAAGGTGGGAGTAGCGACGGATATATGGGAGGTCTTGACAGCTACGTGGGAGGAACACTGTGGCGTCGGCAGGCTGAACCGCGGCCGCAGCGGCGCTGCGATCCTCGGTCACTTCGGTCGTGGCGGAGGCCGACGATCGCTCCCCCACGTTGAAGTGCTTTGAACAGTGCCCCGCGAACCAGGAACGAGATTTGGTGCAGCAGGTCACGATGGCCTGAGTTGGGCCGCGTTCTCTGCCGTAGTGCGGACGATACTGTCGGGGCGAATCAGGGCAGCTCGACTTCGTCCTCTCTTGAGCCAGCGTCCCAACGTTGAATCGATGTCAACGCGAACTATTCTGGCTGGAAAGGCTGTCCAGTATTGAAGGTCATCTGGTTCGAGGTCGTCAACTGTAATGACTGCATACAACGTGCCTACGTCGTCTACCCGTAACTGTTGATCAATTCGCGCGTTTGGGCATAGGCGGCCTTCGAGCGCCCGTGGATGACGTCGGCGCGAGATGAGCTCGGACTTGTGCAGTCGCGGTGTCTCGCTTGTCGTCGCAGCTCGTCCTAATCCTGGCATCCGCGATACGCGGGGCAACGCGGCAGCGCGGAATAGCTGTCCGGCGATGCCGCCACCCGTCATGGCGAACCCGATCAAGACAGCGTTACGGATCAGGGCCAATGCATGTGGGCGGCGTTCGGCTTGATAGGAGTCGAGGACCTCTTCTGGCCTGCGGCAGCCGTGTAGAACGGCACTGAGTTTCCATGCCAGGTTGTATGCGTCGCGGAGGCCGGCGCCCATTCCTTGTCCGATGAACGGAGGGGTTAGATGAGCGGCATCGCCGAGCAGGAAGACTCCGCCGCTCCGCCAGCTGTCGGCTATCTGTGCCCGGAATGTGTACCCGGCGCACCTGACGATGTTGAGTTGGCTGCCGTCTACCGACCCGGTCCACGGTTTGATGAGCGGCAGTAACTGGTCGAGGTTTTCGAAGTCTGTGGCGTCCTCGCCCGGGAGGAGCCGGAACTCCCAGCGGTGTCGTGTCGGGCCGATTCGCATGTACGTGCCGGCGCGCTTGTCGGAGAGTTGGTGGACTCCTCCCCATTGCTCGAGTTCAGCCTCTGTGTCGACGTCGATGACCAGCCAGTGTTGTTCGAAGTGCAGGTCCTCCATCGTCGAACCAATAGCGGTCCGTACTAGGCTGTTCGCTCCATCGCAGCCGAGCACGAAACAGGTGTTGATCTGGTCGACAGCACCGGTACTCATGTCGCGGACGTCGACGGTGATCTCATCGGTGTCGGGTTGTCGAGTCAGACTGATCACTTCGGCGCCAGACCGGAGGGTGGCCAGTGGAAGCTCGGCGAGTCGGTTCCGGAGGATTCGTTCGAGATCGGGTTGGTCGAACAGATTGGCTTGTGGGTAGCCGTTGGGCTCATTGTTCGGATCGCGTTGGAATCGAGCGAGAACCTGATGATCGGAGTCAATGATTTGAAGGCCTAGTGCCGGGCGTGAGATGGCTGCGAACTCGTCCGCTACGCCGAGCTTTCCGAGGATTCGATAGACCTCGTCGTCTAGATGGACTGCTCGAGGTTGCGGGTAGATGTCCTCCCACCGTTCGATGACCAGACTGGGTACTCCTTGAAGGGCCAGGAGGATTGCCGCTGTGATTCCGGTCGGCCCTCCCCCGACGATGACCACTGGAGTTGACGGTGAAGCGGTCATGACGGGTTACCGGATACGTTTCCGTTCGGCTCGTCGAGCTCCCAGTCGAGAGCGTATCGATTGAGGATCGAGTCAAGGTCTTCGGTGACTGTCGAGGGTGCGTTTTGCGCCAGGTGCACGGTTACTCGCACTGCCCCATCGACGGTCGAGGCACTGATGTCTTCGACGCCGACGATGCCGGCGAGAGCACTGGTGGCCTCCCGGCGCGCAGCATCGGCCCGCAACGGCAGCTTGTTCGGCTTTCCGACATCGGTGACCGGGAGGGCGTCGATCACGAGTACGTCCTTGGGTACGGCAGCCGATTCGGCGAGCTGAGACCGGGCAAAGTCGATCAGGTCGTCCGTGCTGATCGAAGGATCGGTGTCTGCGGAGAGAGTCACATAGGCTACTGGCACTTCTCCTGCATGTCGGTCGGGTCGACCAACGGCACTTGCCCCCGTCACAGACGGGTGGCTAGTGAGCACGTCTTCGATGACGGCAGGGTCGATATTGTGACCGCCCCGGATAATGAGATCCTTCACTCGTCCGACCAACCTGATCCAACCGTTCTCGTCGACTGAGCCCAGGTCGCCGGTGTCTAGCCAGCCTTGGTGGAGCTTGCCGAGTCCATCGAGTTGGAGGACGCCCGAGGAGTCCCGACCCATCACGTACCCGGGGAAGACGGTGGGGCCACCGATTGCAAGTACACCGACATCGCCAGATGGTAAGTCATCCCAGCTGCCGTCAGCGTTCACGCGCACGGCCTTGACGCCTTGATAGGGCATGCGTTGCCCCAACGCGTCGTCCTGGTGGTCTTTGAGGAACCCACGGGCGGTGGCACACGCTGCTTCGGTTAGCCCGTATCCCTCGATGAGGCGGATACCGGTGGCACCCTCAAATGCAGTCCGGACACCGGACGGCAGGGCCGACGCGCCGACCATCGCGAACTTCATCGACGAGATGTCTGCGTTGACCGGGCAGTTGGCAAGCACTGCATACACGGTGGGAACTGCGCTCATCGTTGAGATTCTGTAGTGCTCGACGATGTTCCAGATTTCGGCATACAGCGTGAAGTCCCGGTATCCGGCCGGTCCAGCCCAGATCGCGGACTGGCCGCGGAACAACGGCGTCAGGAGAGTGACGATAAGGGCGTTCACATGAAACAGGGGAAGCGCCGCGAAGAGAACTGAATCTTCGTCGAGAACAGAGTTGGCCGCCAAGGACCATGCGTCGGCCACTTCGTTGCGATGGGTATGGGCCGCGAGTTTCGGGAGTCCTGTAGTACCGCCGGTGTGGAACAACGCGGCCAAGTCGCCGGCGGACGGGACAGCGCCGACAAATGCAGGCGCCCGGTGAGCTACAGACGCGCTCGCAAGAAAGTCGACATTGACCCCTGCCATCTCAGGGACGTCGAGGCCAGGTTGCTCCCCAGTCGGCATGAGCAGCAGAACGTTGTCGAGGACTCCGGCGCGAGCGAGGGATTCAACAAGGCCGTATGTGTCGGGACTCAGGTCGGCACTTGCGGCGATAACGGTGCGGGATCCACTTCTGGCCATCAGGTCGATGACATGATCGGCGGCCAGGCTTGGATTGACGGGAGCAGCGATTCCGGCCAACTGTGCGGCCAGAATTGAGGTGATCAGTTCATCGCAGTTGGGGGCCAGAATGGTGACAGGATCTCCGCGTCGGATACCGAGGTGGTGTAGCAGGTTCGCCGCCGCGACGACATCAGCATGCACTTCGGCGAATGTGCGGGTCACCCCGTCCCGCCAGCGCGCCGCGTCAGGAATGGAAGTGATGGCCGGTCGATCGGGCCAGGTCTGAGCTGCACGCTCGAGAAGGTCGTAGGTCGTGCTCGGCACTCCTCGCTCCTCCAGCGGCACCGCTTCGATCAAAGGTAGGTCGGCGGGCTTCTCGTATGTCGGCCAGAGGAGGCCGCTGGAATCGGCCGTGGTCATTTCGCGTACCTCACCGGATTGCGCTGGACACCCAGGTCCAGGACCTTGTCGGCGGTGCCGATCGACGCTTCGATGATGTCACCGTTATGGAGGTACTTCGGATTTGACGCCTGCCGTTTGAAGAAGGTCTTCCACTTCAACGCCGGCGGCATCAGATTGCCGATAATCTCGAGCGGCTTTGCGGGAGCTTTGAGGGCGGTACCTCCCGGTGTACCGGTCAGGACGAGATCGCCGACGTCGAGGTGCTGGAATCGGGTGAGACACGCCAAGGCCTCGTGAGGGCGGTAGATCATGTCGGCGACCGTGCTGTCCTGACGTACTTCGCCGTTGACATGGAGCTGAAGGCGAAGATCGACGAATCGCTCGCCGTCGCCGTCTTCGAGAATGAGAAGAACCGGACCTACCGGCGTGAACGTGGGATAGGACTTAGCTTCGTAGAATTGCGTCTTCGGTAGCTGTACGTCGCGCGCAGAGACATCGTTCGTGATCACCAGCGCAGCGACTTGTGATGGCAGCCCGGGACCCTGGCCGAAGCTAGTCCCTAGAGGGATCGTTTCACCGATCACCAGTCCGATTTCGACTTCGTAGTCGAGCAGGCCGACGTGGGCGGGCTTGATGACTTCGTCCTGTGGCCCGGTGATCGACCCTGACGCTTTGCGGAAGAACGTGAGTGGAACGGTGGCGGGATCCATTCCAGAGTCTCGTACGTGGGTCGCGTAATTGGTCATCTGGGCGACGACCCGGCAGGGCGTGGTGACCGGTGACACCAGGGAGAGTTCTTCGACCTCGGCCGTTGCCCCATCACTGTCAAGGGCGGCTTCGATAGCCGTACGGTCCGCGAGGAGGTCTGTGGTCGTTTGGGCCGTGGTGCCAATCTTGCGGGCTCGGTGTTCGTCGAGGCGGACCCACCAGGAGTCGACGGTGCGGAGGACGGCAATGCTCATGATGTCGGTACTTTCAGTAGGCCGCGCAGTCGGCGGAGATCGAATTCGTTGTCGCGGTTGTGAAGCGAAGTGACGCTGTCGCGCAGTGTTTCCAGCGCTTCACGGCCCAGCGTCGTCCCGAGGAAGTCAGGCGTCGCTGGTGGTCCCCATTGGGCAAGGCCAGAGGCGGTCATCGGCGCCCACCCTGGTTCGAGAGAAGAGTCGAATAGGTCGCCATCGGCGTAGTGCTCGACGAGAAAGCCGTCGGGATCGCGCCAATAGTCGAAGATCTGACTTCCCTGGATGTGCCGGCCGATTCCCCATGATCGGTGGTAGCCCAGGTCGTTGAGGTATTCGCCGCCTGCAGCAATGGTGTCCAAGTCGGAGACTTCGTAGGCGGAATGGACGTACTTGTTGGATGGGCCGAGCGTCATTGCGAGGGTGTGATGATCAGCCGGTTCGCTGCCGCGATCGCACCGGATGAAGCTCATCACTGGTCCTCGATCACGTTGGCCTTCGTAGAAGAGAAAGTCGCTGACGATCAACCCGAGGGTGTCGAGGTACCACTGGAGCGACTCGCGGTAGCGGCTGGTCATCAATACGACGTGGCCGAGCCTCTGGACCCGGGCAGGTGTTCGAGGTGGCCGGACCGGGGTGTTCGTCCGAGGGCGATTGGAACCGAAATTGAAGACAGGCTCGGCAGGAGCTCCGATCGCCGGCAACTGGTCGACGTCTGCGACGACACGTAGAGGCATTCCGCTGGGGTCGAGCACCGAGACTCCGACGCCACCCAGGGGTTCGCCAATGGGCGTGGCGCGTACGCCCATGCTGTTCGCGACCTTGACCACATCGGCGCCGTCGGCAGCCTGGAATGCAGGTCCAAGAAAGCGCGTTCGCCTGCCCTTGCGGATCACAACGCAGGGTGAGCCAGCATCTGCCCCCCTCAGGTACAGCGTGTCTGTGGTGCGACAGGCGGTCTCAAAGCCGAAAGCCCTCGCAAAGGCTTCAGCGCGGACCAAGTCGGGCTTGGCGAACTCAAGCCACGCCAAGCCACGCACCTTGACCAGCGGATTGGCACTTCGTCCGGCGTGCTCCCCACGCAGAGCACCCTCCTCGCTATGTATGTCGCTGTGTGGGTCGCGCGCCTGGGCTTCCGCAGTCACCGTTGCCTCCTCCGACTGATGTCTGACTGATATGATCATCATTACCGATGAAATCATCACTTTGCAAGGGCTTCCCGAAAACCGCGCGCTCCCCGAGAGTGCACTCGACCAGCAGGTGGCACGTATCATCAGTTCTGATTGAGATTCGAGAGAGGCATCGATGACTGCGAAGGCAGAACCGTCCAGCCGCGCCGATCGACGGAAAGCGCGCACGCGCGCTGCTTTGGTGTCGGCCGCGACCGACTTGCTGTCGAGCGGACGTACGAACGCGAGCATCCAAGACATCACCGACCTCGCAGACGTCGGCTTCGGGACCTTTTACAACCACTTCTCAACCAAGGAGGAGCTCTTCGCTGCCGCGATAGCAGAGACGCTGGATGGATGGTCCGCACTTCGGCAGCAGGCAACCGCCGGTCTTACCGACCCGGCCGAGATCTTCGCCCGCAGCTTCCGGCTGGCCGGCCGTCTTCAGCAGTCGAATCCGACGATGGCTCAGTTGGTCCTGAACGCGGGCGCCCAGGTCCTCGTGACAGACCGCGGCCTGCGGCCAGGTGCAGTTGAAGACATCGAGCGCGGAATCGCTTCTGGTCGGTTCACGGTGCCCGATCCCGAAGCAGGCGTGATGATGGTCGGAGGTCTACTCCTCGCTCTCCTGCAAATGCTGGAGTCTCGAGATGTGCCAGCCGGCCCGACTGCCGACCTCTTTGCGGAACGTGCGTTGATTGTGCTCGGCGTGGACGCCGCTGAAGCGCACGACATCTGCAATCGCGATCTGCCCGAGGTCACCCTCAAGCTCTGACGTCGGAATCCGACTCGCGTTGTCGCGGTTGTAGCCGCCTACCCCCCTCGGCACCTCTCCATCGGGTCCGGCCTGGCGGGCGTCGCCGGTGTAGCGCTCACCTTGATCGGCTCGCCTACGTGCCGCAAGGTCAACTGAGCTTTCCGCAATTGACGACCGCGGAGAAAAGTACATCCAGAATCCGGCCAACCCAAAACAGATCCTGCCCGCCTGGGCGAGATTTAGTTTCGGGGGGAAACCCTCACGTTTGTCCCGAAACACCAAGCATTCAGTGTGTCCGGCGGGCCGGTGGAGATCATCACAGTCTGGGGCCACTGGCGCGAGAAAGACTCGCCAGCAGAGTTCAGCCAATCACTTGGCACAATTGAGTCTCACATCGTGCCTGGCTCTGTACCGCTAACCCCATCGGACAAGGTCGTCTTGCCGACGGTTTGATGACCCGGTCGAGATAGGATTCAGTGGGTGGAAGTGCGCCCTGGGTCTACCGACTGCGCTACAGGAGAACCGCCTCCTGCGCCGTGACCTGCCGAGTCCAGACGCGCCAACGAGATCTTGAAGGCTGTGTCAGCGTTCTTGCATCGAAACTCAACCGCCCACGACGAATGATCGCATCATCGACACCTGCCGCGATCGATTCGGGGTCGAGGCCGTATGCCGTGTCCTGGGCACTACAGAGAAAGCCGCAGTCCGCACAGGGCCCGGAGCATAGCGAATCGGATCAGTTCTCGGTCCCCGGTACTGCCCAATCTGCGACCGATATCTCCGGCAGGCGCAACTCGACTAGTCGAGATGCTTCAGTGGCGTCGACGCCGAGCATCAGAAGGACATGTTCGGCATAAAAGTCTGAGACCGATTCTGCGTCGAGGTCCGGGTTGCTGTCGAGCTGTTGAACCAGCCCGAGGAGAACCCCACCGGACATCATGAGTCCTGCCTCTGCAGATGGGACCGTGAAACGTCCGGTCTGGATTCCTCGCTCGAGGTCGGCAAGCGCACGTGGGCGTAGGCCGCGGTCTGTCAGGAGCACTGACATTCCTCGGTTGAGGATCGTCTTGACGAACTCTGGTACGTGACGCTGCACGCGTCCGATCATGCGGAAGCTGGTGGCAAACACTTCAGCCGGATCGTCAATCCCGGCCACCACTACGTCACGTAGTGCACCCCAGGCATCGAGCGCGCTGGCGACGGCTTCATCGAACAGCTCGTCCTTGCTCTCGAAATGGTTGTAGAAGCTGCCGAACCCGACCCCTGCCGCGTCTGTGATCTCTTGGATGCTCGCTGAGGTTCTGTGCTCAGCCAGGAGCCTTCGTCCAGCGGCAACAAGTGCGGCGCGGGTGCGCGCTCGTCGGGGGTCGATTCGTGTGCTGCGTTGGTCGGATTCGGTGGACACCTGTGCATTCTCGCAGATCATCCGTTGTCTCGACTCGGTGGTCAACCACTTCCCCGCCGTTGATGCTGCAAATTTGCGCAGCGCCGCCGAGTGTTCGGCAGCGCTGCGCAGTTCGCGGGCTCAGAACGAGCCCTCCTGGACAGGAATGCTGAGGAAGCTCAGCTGCTCCGGTCCGTAGTGGACAGACAAGTCTCCCAGCCGTTTGGGTGACGCCGCTGTCGGCATCAGGTGCGGCAGTTCTGCGCCGTCGACTGTGATGCGAAGGCGGTGTCCGGGTCGGATCGTCCAGCTTGTTGGCCAGATCTCGATGTTGTACGTCTCGATAGCGCCTCGCTTGACGGGCAGCTTTGCTGCTTTCGTATGGAATTGAAACGGTTCGACCGCATCGCCGTTGAAGTAGCCGGTGCGGTCCGGGTCGAGCTTGCGGCGGCTGGATACCAGAGCGCCCTCGCTGATCGGCCGCGCGGTGCCATTGGGGGCAACGTCGGCCACCCGGATCACCCATGTTGGATCCTTCGCTGTAGTCGATCCTCGTAGGGTCATTGCTATTGGGCCAGTCATGTCCACCTTTCGCTTGGCCGGCGAGGTGGTGAAGGTGAGCTTGCCGACTTCGTTGATTCGATCGTCCGACTCAAAGCAAGGTGCAGCTTTGTCGACCAGTGGTGTCCGCTTGAGCGGGAAGCTTTCGATAAAAAACGACAGCGGTAGGTACACGGGTAGACCTCCAAGGTATTGGACTGTCTGTCGCGAGCAGATTCCGGCTAGAGGGTCGATTCGTTCGGTTGCCCGTCCTCGCTTGGTCGGTGCTGCCGGGCTCATCGTCCCGTCGTTTATCGATCGCGACGTTCCACTGCGCTTTCCGTTCAAGTAAAGGCGCTGATAGCGCGTTCCGGAGGGCGGCCACGCTTCGCGGCCGACCCAGCGCTCAGTCCCGTAGTTCCAAAGCAGGGCCGGATCTAACCGGTCAACGCCGTTGTCGATTCCCTTCAGCCACTTGTCGAACCATGCGACGAGCATGTCGTCCACTGGCTGGTTGTTGCGGGGACCAATGCTCTTCGGTAGTGAGTAGTGGGTCCAAGGACCGATCATCATCTTCTTCTGATTCGAAGGAAGATTGAGGGAGCGGAAATCTCGCGGAGTGTCGCGCAGAAACAGGTCCGCCCAGCCGCTGTAGACCAAGGTCGGGACGTTGATGCGAGTGACGTCGGTTGCCCGTTCACGCCAAAACGCGTTGTCCCAGTTGTTGCTTTCATCCATCATTCGTCGCAGCTCCTGGAAGCGAAATGGGACGCTAGAGCCGTCGGCTTGCAGACGCGCGATGAAGGTTCCGATATCGGTCGTCGGATACCTCGGGTGGATTGCCGGTTCACTCCCGTCGAGGGCCATTGGCAGCGGTGCGACTCCCATCATTTGCAGTGCGAACCACAGTGCTGAGCTTGAGGTCCAGTTTCCGCCTTGGGTTGTGAAGGTGCGGTACAGGTCAGTCGGCGCCCCGCCGAAGCTCACCGCAGCGAGGTGGGGAGGTCGCATTGCCGCTGTCATTGCCGCCGTCGCTCCGAGGTGGGAGAATCCTTCAACGCCGACTTTGCCGGTTGAGAAGGGCTGCGTTCCTGCCCATTCGACCAGGTTGTAGGCGTCTTTGGCTTCCCGATCGTCGAGGATTCCCAGTTTGCCTTCTGAGGCGCCAGTCCCCCGTACGTCGGCTGTGACAACGATGTAGCCATATTTGCTGTAGTCGACCATGGCGGCGGCCAGTGCCTTGCCATAGACGTGGCTGGTCAGAACTACGGGAAACTTGCCCTTCGCCTTGCGTCCGTTTCGATCTGCGGGGTATCTGACGTCAACCCGGAGAGTGACTCCGTCGTCCATCTTCACTGGGATGTTCTGTTCGATTGCCGTCCGCGGATGTGTCTTCACTGGCGCCTTGAAGCCGAGCCAAGGATTGGATGTCGGTGCCGCGTGTGCTTGTGGAGTAGGAACTCCGCTTGTGGCCATCGCTGCTGAGAGCGTGATCGCACAGGTCACGCGGATGAGCCGTCGTCGCCAACTTCGTCTCCGTAGTAGAGATTGGCTGTTCTGGTTGTTCATTGTGACCCCCTTGTTGAGTTTGGTCGAGCCGACGACTACCTCCTGTGTTGGTGGCTTCGCGTGCCGCCTGTGCGTGGCGATCGCACCGTCTGGTGCCGGCTGGTTGACTCCGTAGGGTAAGTAGTTGATGATTTCATCAGAAACGAAAGAAAGGTCTCTGATGTCCGTCACCTCCCACCGCACCACCAAGCTCATACCTGTTGGGCGGCGGACCTTGCTCGTGACGGAGGTCGGCTCGGGCACACCAGTCGTCCTGTTGCACGGTGGTGGTGCGGGAGCGACCGGAGCCTCGAACTACGTGAGAAACATCGATGCCCTCGCGAAACACTTTCGGGTGATCGTCCCGGACATGCCCGGGTACGGCCAGTCAACGAAAGACATCGACCAAGACGACCCGTTCGGCGATCTTGCTACAGCCATCCGCGGCCTCCTCGATGCACTCGACGTCGATCGAGCACATCTCGTCGGAAACTCGTATGGCGGAGCGGCCGCGCTTCGCCTTGCGATGGACCGCCCCGATCGGGTCGGTCGACTCCTTCTGATGGGACCAGGCGGGATCGGAACCACGAGGGCTCTGCCCACCAAAGGCCTGAACACTCTGCTCAGCTACTACTCCGGTGGGGGTCCAAGTCGTGAAAAGCTCGAAACCTTCATTCGCGAATATTTAGTGTTTGATGGACCTTCCGTGCCGGACAGCCTCATCGACCTCCGGTATCAGGCGAGTATCGACCCGGAAGTCGTCGCAAATCCGCCACTACGTCGACCGTCCGGCCCGAAGGCTCCTCGCACGCTCCTTCGCATGGACCTCACCCGTGACAGTCGCCTCGCGAAAGTCAAGGCGCGGACCCTTGTCATTTGGGGAGCAAACGACAAGGTGAATCGCCCGTCTGGCGGTCCACTTCTCGTGGACGCCATGCCGGACTGCGACCTCTACGTTGCCGCAAATACTGGGCATTGGGTCCAATGGGAACGCGCAGACCTCTTCAACGAAATGGCTATCCGATTCCTCGGAGGCAATTCAAATGAGTGACTCCGGCGCCGACTCCGTTTTCGGGCAAGTTCAGCTCGGCTACCTGGTGGTCGAATCGAATCGGATGCTGGATTGGCACCGATTCGGAGCCGACGCGATCGGCCTTCATGTCGACGAACTCTCGCGCGACGCACTGCGGTTCCGGCTCGACGAGCACCAGTGTCGGTTCTTGATTCGACGCGGACCGGCAGAAGACCTCACCGCCATCGGTTGGCAGATTGCAGACCACAGTTCCTTCGACCAGGTTCTCAAGCGTGTAGTCGACCGCGGAGTCCCCATCGAGGAGGGCACCGACGAAGAGGCCGCGCTGCGCGGCGTCGAGCGCCTCTGGAGGTTCCCCGGCCCCAAAGGCGTGGTTCAAGAGCTCTTTACGACGGCGTGCACAGCCCCGGAGCCGTTGCGCATGATCACATCCGGGTATGTCACCGGCCGGGCGGGCATGGGGCACGTGGCAATCACATCCACGGATCCAGCCGGTATCCACCGCTACTTCGGCACCGTCTTCGACTCGCGCCTATCTGACTTCATCGACGAGAACATCGCCGGCCTGACCCTCAGAATCAGGTTCCTGCGCGTCAACGAGCGTCACCACTCGATCGCAGTCGCTGGCACCCGCGGAGTCAGACTCGACCCGATTCGAACAAGCGTGCAGCACGTGAATATTCAGGTCGCCGATCTCGAGGACATGCTCGCCGCTTATCACCGCGTCCAGGAGCTCGGATTTCGGATGGCGTGGTCAGTCGGTCAACACACCAACGACCGTGAACTCTCCTTCTACTGCGTGACCCCCTCGGGTTTCGAACTTGAGGTGGGCTGGAATCCGGTCGTTGTCACACCCGAGCTCGAAGCGGCCTGGACCGTCAGCACATACAAGGGAATCAGCATTTGGGGCCACGATGACGTCGGCCTTCGGGCCTTCGACCGCCTCGGCCAGCTACGACAGGCCGTGCTGCACGCGCGCACCCCTGAGGTCACCGTCCAGGAACTCAGTACCAGTACCCCAGGAGGACTCATACCATGACCGACTACGACATTGCCATCGTCGGCCTGGGACCGACGGGCCTCACTTTGGCCCATCTTTTGGGTCGCCATGGTTTGCAGGTCCTTGTTCTGGAACGCGAACCCGAGTTCTACGGCAACGCCCGTGCCGTCTACACAGACGACGAAGCACTACGCGTCTTCCAGACCGCAGGGGTGGCCGACGAGATCCATCGGGACATGAACGTTGACTCAGCGGTGCAGTGGATAACCGCCGACGGCACAGTCCTGGTCCAGTTCCGTGAACCGAGCCGCCGCATGTGGTGGCCCATCACCAACTTCCTCTATCAGCCCTACCTTGAGACCACACTGGAACAACTCCTAAGCCGATACCAGAACGTCACCGTCCGCCGCTCACGCGAAGTCACCGGTTTCACGGACACGGGAACCCATGTGGCCGTCGATCACGCACCGACTTCGGGCGGCGGCTACGGCACTGCTCACGGACTTGTCGATACAACCAAGACCGAACAGGTCACGGCGTCGTACCTCATCGGAGCCGACGGCGGCCGCAGTGTCGTGCGGACTGCGCTCGGGATCGATATGACCGGAAAGAGCTACCCCGAACGATGGCTGGTGGTCGACTTGAAGGCGAAACAAGGAGTCGATGCGTTCAGACACCTCCCCTATTTCGACTTCGTATGTGATCCGTCGATGCCGACGGTCAGCTGTCCCCAGCCAGGCGGACACCACCGATTCGAGTTCGCCCTCACCGACGACGACGACAAACAACACTTCGAATCCGATGCCACCGTGCAAAGGCTCATCTCCCGGTTTGTCGACACAGATCAAGTGGAGGTGAAGCGGCGGCTCGTGTACACGTTCAACGCTGTCGTCGCAGATCGTTGGCGCCAGGGCCGGATTCTGCTGGCCGGTGACGCCGCACACATGACTCCGCAATTTATCGGGCAAGGAATGAACGCCGGCATCCGAGACGCTGACAATCTGTCTTGGAAGCTCGCCGCCGTACTCCAGCAGGGTGCAGATCCAGCTCTCCTCGATACCTACGAGAGTGAACGCCGACCCCACGCGAAGGCCATGATCGACCTCTCAGTCCTGAACAAATCACTGGTGTCCGAGAAGAGCAAGGTGCGCGCGAAGTGTCGTGACATCGGCCTGAAATCGGCACTGCACATCCCGGGCCTGGCCGGATGGGTGCGCCGTGCCGGCATGAAGCCGAAGCCCCGGTTCAAACGTGGCGCCTACTTCGGGCTCCCCCGCAAACCCCTGCGCGGAATCGAAGGCACCCTCCCGCCGCAACCGACAATGCGAACCTACGACGGAAAGCAGATCCGGCTCGACGATGCTCTGGGCATCGGGTGGACCGTGATCGGGTTCGAGATCGACCCGCGAGACACCCTCGGCGACGACGTTGACGCCTGGTCATCGATCGAGGCGACCTACGCCACGGTTTACCGCGCAGGCCATCGTCCACAAGGACCGACCGGCGACAGCAGCGGCCGCACAGGATTGGTCGACCTCGAAGACACAGAAGGCATTCTGACGCGGTGGTTGACCAAGGCCGGACACCAGCCAGGCACCCTCGTCGTGCTTCGTCCCGATAGGTACGTCTTCGGCGCTGAAACCGACGGACAGAAGCTGACGCACGCGCTGACCCAGCTGTTCCGGCCAGGACGCCGACAATCGCTGCCCACTACCCTCCCTCACTCAACAGAAGCAGACATCCCCGCATGACCACCACCAACCAGGCGATTGCAGGTGCGGCCGAGCGCCTCCGATCTGCCCGCCTCAGCCACACCCCGTGCGCCCCAGTCCGAGAGTTGATCGATGCGAACGATGTTCATTCGGCCTATGCGGTTCAGCAGTTGCTCACCGCCGATCGACTCGCCGCCGGCGGGCACGTCGTCGGCAGGAAGATCGGTCTCACAAGTTCCGCAGTTCAACAGCAGCTGGGCGTCGATCAGCCTGACTTCGGAGTCCTCTTCGCCGATATGGACGCCAGCACAAGTGGTATCAATCCAGCGCTCCTGTTGCAGCCAAAAGTCGAGGCTGAAGTCGCGTTCATACTCGGAGAGGATCTCGACTCCCCGACACTCGACCTAACGCGGGTGAAGGGCGCCGTCGAATCATCCTGGGCAGCCCTTGAAATCGTGGACAGCCGGATTGTCGACTGGGACATCCGATTCGCCGACACCGTCGCCGACAACGGAAGCGCAGCTCTCTTCGTCATCGGCGACCGCCTGCCCGACGATGTCGCACCCGTCGACGTTTCCATGAGCATGACCATCAACGGCGACGTCGTATCGACAGGCAACGGTGCCGCATGTCTCGGAGACCCGCTCAAAGCCCTTCTCTGGTTGGCCCAGACCGCCAGAGACCTCGGCCAACCACTGACTGCCGGCCAGGTGATCTTGTCAGGCGCCCTGGGGCCAATGGCATCGCTAGCCACCGGTGATCGCGTCGAAGCCGGCCTCTATCTCGCGGGCGAGCCCGTCGCGACCGTCATGACCCAAGTGGAAGCAGAGGACTCCGAATGAGCACCGACCAGCGCACCGCCGTCGCGATCATCGGCTCTGGGAATATCGGCACCGATCTCATGATCAAGATCCAGCGACTGTCCGACACCCTCGAGGTAGTTCTCGTAGCAGGAATCGATCCACTGTCGGACGGACTCGCCAGAGCTAGAAGGTTGGGCATCTCTACTACCCACGAGGGCCTGAAGGGAATCGTTGAACACGAGCGGTTCAGCGATATTGCCATCGTTTTCGACGCCACGTCCGCGGCCGCTCACAAAGCGACCGCGGCCACCCTCCAAGCCGCCGGAAAGAAGCTCGTCGATCTGACCCCTGCGGCGATCGGTCCGTTCGTCGTGCCAGCAGTGAACCTCGACGAACACCTCGACGCAATCAATATCAACATGGTGACGTGCGGCGGACAGGCGACGATCCCGGTAGTTGCATCGATCAGCCGGGTCGTCCCCGTCCGCTACGCCGAAATCGTGGCCTCGATCTCGTCTATGTCAGCTGGACCAGGGACGCGCGCCAACATCGACGAGTTCACTGAAACCACGTCTCGTGCAATCGAGACTGTCGGGGGCGCAGAGCACGGCAAGGCCATCATCATCCTGAATCCGGCAGATCCGCCGGTGATCATGCGCGACACGGTTCTCTGTCTCATCGACGACCACGACGAAGCTCACCGCGACCAGCTCATCGAATCGATCACGACGATGATCTCGACCGTTGCCGCCTACGTCCCCGGATACCGGCTCAAGCAAGAGATCCAGATCTCCCCGATCCCACCAGACGCGCCGGTGCGCACCCTGACGAATGGAGCACCGGCGACGCACAAGGTCACGGTCTTCCTCGAAGTCGAAGGAGCCGCCCACTACCTGCCGGCCTATGCCGGCAACCTCGACATCATGACGTCGGCGGCACTGCGCGCCGGAGAGGAACTGGCCCGATGAACCGCCCTTCCCCGGCTCTCTACCTCCAAGACGTGACCCTCCGAGACGGCATGCACGCACTACGCCACCGGATCAGCCCACACGTCCTCGGCACGATCGTGGCCGCTTTGGACGCCGCTGGGATCGATGCCTTAGAGGTTGCGCACGGCGATGGTCTCGGCGGGGGGAGCCTGACCTATGGTCCTGGCAGCAACACTGATTGGGAATGGCTGGAGGCAGCCGCCGCCAACATCACGAACGCACGACTCACGACCCTGGTCCTACCCGGCATCGGGACTGCAGCTGACCTTCGACGCGCCCACGAACTCGGGGTGTCCTCAGTACGGGTCGCCACTCATTGCACCGAAGCCGACGTGTCACAGCAACTGATCGAAACCGCGCGCGAACTCGATATGGATGTCTCCGGCTTCTTGATGATGAGTCACCTGAGCACGCCACCGGACCTAGCCGCTCAAGCACAGCTCATGGCCTCCTACGGCGCCAACTGCGTGTACGTCGTTGATTCAGGCGGACGCCTGACAATGGACGGCGTCCGGGACCGGGTACGCGCCTACCGCGAGGCAATCGACCAGGACGTGGAGATCGGCATTCACGCACACGAGAACTTGTCCCTCGCGGTAGCCAACAGCATCGTGGCAGTGGAGGAAGGCGCGACTCGCGTGGACGCATCCCTGGCCGGGCTCGGCGCCGGAGCAGGCAACTGTCAACTCGAGTCTTTTGTCGCTGTCGCCGAGACATCTGGTTGGGGAACAAAGGCGGACCTGTTCGCGCTTCAGGATGCCGCGGACGACCTCGTGCGGCCTCTGATGGATCGCCCCGCGCAAGTTGACCGAGAGACCCTCACCCTCGGCTATGCGGGCGTCTACTCCAGCTTCCTACGTCATGCAGAAGCGGCAGCTGAGACGTACGGCCTCGACGCTCGCCGAATTCTGCTCGAGGTCGGACGGCGGGGCCTCATCGGCGGCCAAGAAGACATGATCGTCGACATCGCCCTCGACCTTGCTAGCGCCGGATAGACCCAAAGAACAGGCAGAATCATGACTGAACCGATCACCCCGAAAATCGAACGGCGAACCTTCCTCACGGGCGCAGGCGCGATCGCAGCAGGAGTCGCTGCGGGAGTGACAGCGCCATCGGCTACGGCCACGCCGTCACCACGCGGCCGGTACCGCATCGATCTTCACGCACACTTTCTACCGCCCGAGTACCGAAAAGCACTCCTTGAGCACGGTCACTTCACCATTGGCGGGTACCCCACTCCCGACTGGTCTCCCGAATCGGCAATCGACTTCATGGACCGTTGGGGAATCCAGGCCCAAGCCCTGTCGGTATCCGATCCGGGCGTGGGCTTCCTGAAGGGCCAGGACGCACGAGACCTCGCCAGATACTGCAACACATTTGCCGCCCGCCTCTTCCGGAAGCACGGGAAGCGCTTCGGTGCTTTCGCGACCCTCCCCATGCCAGATGTAGCTTCGACGATTCGAGAGATCGAGTACGCGCTTGACGTCCTGAAACTCGACGGCGTGACCCTCCTGAGCGCTTACAACGGTGTGTACCTCGGCGATCCTCGATTCGAGCCCGTCATGGAAGCCCTCAACCGGCGACGGGCCTTCGTCTTTGTCCATCCCGCGGCAATTCCGGCGAACGCAAAGCCAGAGCTTCCGCTTCCGGACTTCCTCGAAGAATTCACCTTCGACACCACACGCGCTGCAACGCTGATGATGGCCGGTGGCACGCTACAGCGCTATCCGGGAATCCGATTCCAGCTTTCCCACGCGGGAGGCACAGTGCCGTTCCTGGCATGGCGACTCGGAGTTCTGTCGGCCACGCCTGTCGGTGACCTCTGGCCCGCCGGCGCACCACGGCCCGCTCCCCTCGACGTTCAGCGGTGGATCCGATCCTTCTACTACGACACTGCGCTGAGCGCCTCCGAACCGGCCATGCGGGCGGTCCTGTCCGTCACTGACCGATCACACATCGTGTTTGGTTCCGACTGGCCCTTCAGCCAGATGGTGTACACCGGCAGTGGAGATCCGGCGCCCGGTCTCGGCACGGTCTTCAACGCGCGACAGAGGTACGAAATCGAGCACATCAACCCCCTGCGGCAACTCCCAAGGCTGAAGTCAGCGATCTAACTGCCTGCCGATCTCGTAAGGCGGTCGCAGTTGCTAGCTCAGCGTTCGGTCTTATGTCCGATCAAAGAGACTCACAACAGTGGCACCATCGTCACCAGCGGGCGGCGCAACGCGCTTCGCTGGCGCCTTCCGGGATCTATCGGGAATCCATGACTGAAGGTCATGGGCTCGAACACCGTAGGCGGTGACAGCCGGCAAGTAGGGCGAGGCCCCGAACTTCGAGGCGAGCTCCGTCCAAAGAAGCAATGGTCGCTCGTTCGTCACCTTCACTGGCTCGTTCACCCGCCAGCCGCGACTGGACAACTGAATCATGAGAGACCGTTGGCGATCGCGAGTTATCAAGCCGAGCTTCCGGGCGCGCATGATCGCGGCCTGTACAGAGATTCCGTAGCGAGACTTCAACTTCAAGTAGCCCTGCAAGGTCAACGACTCAGAGAGCTCCTGTCGCGCAACGCTCTCTGGCAGAAGTAGAGCACCACCAAAGTCGTGGGCTTCAGATTCCCTAAGCTCAATCGGCAGACTGCGGTTCGTGTGAAGCACGATGTGACCGATCTCGTGGGCAACAGTGAACCGCTGGCGATCTCCGGACTCACCTACGACAAACCCCACCACCGGCCTGTCAGCCATCGTTGACAGACCCATGTGGCCTTTCAAGATCGTGTGGTCACGCTCTGGCGGCTCAATGGAGGCAACGGCGATCCCCATCCGTTCTGCCGTTCGGATCACGTTCCTGATTGGGTCTGTCGGCCCTAAACCGGCAGCTTCTCGAAAACGTTGAGCCCATTCTTCGATCGTGACTGGAGTGATCGCGGCAGCGGCAGGGGCAATCGGCAGCGATGGATGCTTGAGGCCGCTGGGGGCATATTGAAGATCTCCGGCGACTCGATTGATCTCGTTGAGCGTTTGCTTGAGAAACTTCTCACCCTTTGCACTGACCGCACTCGACTTCCGATAGTTGATCGCTTCCTTCGGCAACTCATCGGCAGGTGTTTGAAAGAACTCGACCGGTGTCTCCGTGGCTGCCGCGATTCGATGCGCGTTAACCTCGGTCAGACCGACGTCCCCTCTCTCCACTTTGGATATCGTGCCCTGTGCGATTCCCGTCATCGTCGCTAGATCCTTCTGCGTGATCGCCAACAGCGCACGCAGTTGCACAACCCGTGCTCCAGGGTCGGAGCTACCCATCGCCGTCCTTCTGATCCTCGTCGTCCCAACTGAAGTTCAGAGTCTCATCCTCGTCGCGCGTATCGAACTCCAGGTCCTCGAAGGCCGTACGGTTCCGAGGCAGCGGGAATGCTAGGTCTGCACGAACACCCTTGCCGACCCTTCCGGGTTCGATTGGGCGCACTACATCGATCTCAAACGGCTCATCAGCACCGTTCTCCGCCCAAGTAGCCAACAAGTTCTGAACAGGTAGGTCCTTCTCATCCGACAGTTCCCGGATTGCCGCGTTTGTGTAGAAGGCCCGCCGAAGCCGATTGCTCCCTGCCGGCGGCGTGTCCCCGAAGACCTTGTGCACAACGCGAACCGCGATCTCCGCACTGCCGTAGACGAGGTGCACTGCACCGTTCTTGTTGTGACCTCCTCCCAGCGTCCAACCCTCAGATAGACCTGTCCGATTGAGGTCCTGATACAGCAACCCCCGCAACGTATGCGTGCGAAGCCAATCCTGATCGGGACCGATGAGGCCCGGAAACGCAGTGTCGAGGCGATAGCGCGCGGCCTCAAATGCTTCATGAAGTGGCTCCACGAGGGGGCCGATGCGGTCGACCAGCACGTCTGGGATGTTTCTCATGCGTGAATATTATTGCACCGGTGGAATATTCTCCAGCCTATTGAAATCTCGGCGAGTCGCCCCAGAAGCTCCGCTCTGCGCTCGTTGCCAGCCGGCTGCCAGATCTTTGAGTTTCCGATCCTCGGACAGAGGCGCGCCGTGCGAACGAGGGCTCGCGCCCTGGAACGACCGGACTTGTCGTACCCCACTCCTAGTGTTGGACATCACTAACCAGTGGCGACATGCGAGGAGGAGCAATGACACGCGCAGATCAGAGGTCTGTCGCCGATCGTCCTGCGAGGATCGCTCCGACGGTGACCTGGATCGTTAAGGACGGACAGGTGCGTACCGAGAGTGCTTCTCCTCTGCTGTTGGAAGAAGCGATCTCGGCCGCTCGTCCCTACCGACAGGGCGTCCAGTACCAGAATCGCCTGAATCGACATTCGCGTCACTTCATGGCAACGCAGAAGGCGCATGTCTGGTGCGAATCCGCCCTGGAGGCTGATGCCCTACTCACCCTCGAGTTCGAAGGGCGGATCGCAAGAATTGCGGCGCAGCCCATGCTGATCGAGTTCAGTGACGGACGGAAGCACATTCCGGACTTCTTCGCGGAGCTCAAGAACGGCGACCAGATCGTCTACGACGTTAAGCCGGCAGACCGGATGGCCGGTGGGGTGAATGAGCAGTTTGAGCTGACAGCCGTCGTGTGCAGCCAGATTGGATGGAGACACGCAGTTCTGAACGAGACTCCAGTCGCGAAGCTCCGAAACCTCCAGCTACTCAGGGCGGCGCGGCACCGCCAGTATCACCCGCCCCCACATGACCTTGAACGCCTACGAGACGCTTTTGTGGATGGTCGTTGTTTTCAGGACGGGGCGACGATGGTGAACCTTCGGCATCCGTACCTCGCCGCCGCCCACGTGCGCCACCTGATCTGGCATCACCACTTGTCAGCGGACCTGGATGTGCCGTTGTCAACTGAAACATTCCTTCGATGGATACGAAAGGAGTCGCAATGCGATTGCGGCGCGTGAACCTCGGGGACATCGTCACATGGGATGGGCGCGACTGGATCGTCGACGCCCACGGCATTCAGGGAACTCGGCTGAATCCAGTAGTCGAAGGATCACCTGTGTGGGTTGACTTGGCAACCGTCGCGCTCGAGGCGTCCTTTGAGCACCACCAGAAGAGCGACGCGTCACAGGAAGTTCGAGAGCGGATCGACCTCGCCCGGCTCGATCAGGACACCCATCAAGATGTTCTGTTCTGGCGTAATCATCTCAACGAGGCAAGGTTTGGAGTTGCGGATCCTGACGATCCCGACGCTGTACCCCGCGACGGGTACGGTGCCGGAACCACAATCGAGGGCCGCATGGAGCTCAAAGCGCAGGAGCTTCGCGCAGCGGGAATCAAGACCTCGCGTACAAGCCTGTTCCGGAAAGACTCCGAATACCGGGCACACGGGGTGATGGGTCTCCTCGATGGTCGAAAGGCACGGCACTCCACCGGTCCGCGCGTTCCGAAAGAAGTGGAAACAGCGGCGCACCAGGTAATCGCCGAGCACCTCGGATCCACAAGCCGAGACACCAAGTACTTTCTCGACAAGATCAAGCAACGCGTACGCAATGACCATTCCGATCACATCATTGAATGGCCGAGCGACCGGACGCTACGACGCTGGCTCAATCCGCTGCTCGACGCTGCCGGCCTCATGAAGAGCGCCGCACACCGGCGCAGTGAATCAAACCGTCCCCAACGGACCTTCAGGCCAATCGAAGCTATGTATCCCGGCCAGTATGTGGAAATCGACTCCAACACGCTTGATGTCGAGACCGCTATGCCCGATGGACAGGTGATCCGCCCCTACATGACTGCCGCTGTAGACGTGTTCAGCGGAAGCGTCGTGGGATTCCATATCCACGGTGGAGCGCCATCCTCAACCGACCACGCTGTGCTGTTCGCACGCATTGTCAGTCCCCGCCGTGCGGTCGACCGCCTGGACCCGTCGTTGACCCTCGGTCGATCAAAGACCCTTCCTTCCGAATCGATGATCGCGATGGGGCAAGCTACCCCCGACGCTCCCGCCATGCCGTTCATTGCGGTCGAGACCCTGACGATGGACCGAGGAAAGGACTTCCTAGCGAGCCGTGCCGCCGCCGAGGTCCTCGGATGGAGCGTCATCGATGCACCTCCCCACTCACCGACGGCCAAGCCTCACGTCGAACGCTTCTTCAACAGTGTGAACAGCCAGCTTCTCGCTCGTTTCGATAGCTACGTCGGCCGATCACCCGAACACCGAGGGCGAAACGCACGTGTACCGATCCCCTTCACTGAACTGGTTGATCAGATGTGGAAGTTTGTCATCTCGGTGTATCAGAACCGCCCGCACCGAGGCCTGGTGCGACGTGAACACCCTGGTCGTACGTTCACTCCGAACCAGATGTATGCGGCCGCATTCGAAGCCAGTGCGGGCATCCCGCTTCCCCTCACCGAAGCCGATTACGTCGGTCTGATGCCGGCGTTCTCAAGGACACTTCGTTCTGACGGCATTCACCTTCAGAACGAGACCTACGATTCGCCCGCACTCGACCAGATCCGAACCCACAGCGGGAAAGTCGAAGTTCGACAAGACCCCTACGACACTGACCGAGCCTGGGTCCGACACCCGCAGAACGACGTATGGATCGACTGCACTGCACGCAGTGTCCGCCTCTCCGCGCTCCCATTTGGGTCAACGGTCTCCCAGCGGCTCGCTGCAACTGCGCCGGCCGACGATCCACATGCCGAATGGGCGCAGACATTCCTCGACTCGGAAACACGCCGCGTCAAAGCCGAAAAGATCACCAAGCGGCACACCTCGACGACGAACCGCGACCGGCGGAAACAGTCCCCAAAGGAGGCCAAGTCCACGAGCCGGAAGCGGACCAAAGCTGCGACTGAGAAAGCGAACCGCAGGCGTGACGAACTCCCCCGCCCCGCTGCAGTCGAACCAGCACCCCTGGCCCCAGTCTCGCCAATCCGAAATCACCCAGACGACTACAAGGTCGTTTGAGAAGGAGTGAACCATGGATGATGTTTTGCCCCGCTCTATCGGCCGCAAGACGACCCTCGAGGGCCTTCGCCAGCGACTTGCGTTGGAAGTTCCGCGCCCAGCACAGCTGACCCGGAATGAATTCGACGCGCTCGACGAAGTGGCCCAGGCGTCCTACGACGACGAACGCATGCAATGGTTCAGCAACGGGCTTATGGTCCAGACCCCCGAACTTCGCAGTCTCGTCCGGGTCGGTATGTCACTGCTCCAGCGGTACAACCCGGCTGCAGTCGGCGAACGCGGGATCGTGCTGACAGGTCCCGCACACGTTGGCAAGACGACGGCACTCGTCCATCTCGCAGCCAAGACTGAGCAATGGGTTGGCAAGCGTGACCCCGCGTTCAAGCAACAAGGCCAGGCACCCGTCGCCTACATCGAGATGGAACCGAAGGCGACACCAAAGTCCATCGCCAGCTCGATCCTGAACTTCTACGGCATCCCGCACGCCTTCCGAAGCGCCACCCAGCACCAGCTGACCAACCTCGCGCTCGACGCTCTCCGTCGTCATCGCACCAGAATGCTGATCATCGACGAACTGCAGATGCTTAAACTCGATGGCAAGAGCGGAGACGACGCGATCAACTCACTCAAGACGATCATGAACGACTCCGGAGCAATCTGCGTATTCGCTGGCGTCGACCTCCAAACCGGACTGTCCAGCCGCGCCGCAGAACAGATCATCGCGCGCTGCACTGTCATCGGCATGCGTCCGTTCAGTGGCAGCACCGAAACACTTCGAGGGCAATGGGCGGCTCTGATCGAATCTCTCGGCGGCGCGATGAACCTCCTCGACTGCGAGGACAATCACCTCGCTCCCTTCGCCGATCTGCTCCTCAGCATGAGCAACGGCAAGATCGGCGACCTACGCAGTGTCCTTTCCCTGGCGATGTCCGAAGCGATCGAGCTTCGCGAAGAAGTCGGTCAGGAGGTCGTCACCCAGGACACGCTCCTCGGGTTCAGCCAGATTGGAGTGGCGTGAACGACGACCACCTCCCAAGGCAGCTCATACCGGTGAGACTCGCACACCTGGAATCACCGCACTCTTATCTGAGACGAGTGTGTGTAGCCAACTCCATTGACCCCGCCTGGATGACGAAGATGGTCGGCCACCGGCGGCAACAGCGTGGAACCGGCGCAGCCGAACTCGGTAGCGTGATCGAAGAGCTCAGCGGTGTATCGCCGATAGTCTTTGAACGGGCGCACTCACACGCGAGACTTGGGCACGCCACGACACGCGGCACATGGGACAGGCAAGAGTCATCTCGCGTCGCTTGCACAGCTTGCACGGCGGGCACAAGGGTCGTCACGTATCCGCACATTCGATTCCACTTCTGCAGACGCCACAAGCGTTGGCTCGGCGATGTACAACGATCAGTCGAGTTCACACCCACGCTGCGACGCGCCGAATGGCATCTAAGGCGACTCGTGCACGTCCGATCGATCGACTACGTCGCGTGGGCAACTGCTGTCGAACTGGTTTCAAACTTCGCTGGAATTGCCGCCGAGACCTATAGGTCGCCTCAGCTGCCTCAATCCACGACCTACTCGACCGCAGACTCGACCGCACGTCAGATAGCGCTCTTTCCCGAGTCCGTTTCTGTCGCGAGAGCAATTGCGCAATTGGCGACGTCGCCGCCCGTCACACACGCCTACTTCGACTCCAGCTCAGCTCGGATGATCCTGTCGCACAGGTTCGCGTGGGCCGGTCCAGAAAGTTGGCTCTTGGTCGAAGGTGCGACGAAGTTCTTGGAGGACCAACATCGCCGGCGAGCGGCCTAGATACGAATCGTCCATCGACGCTCCTGAGGGGCGCCCCCTTCAGTCCATTCCGCGTCGATCTGAACCGATCCACTCTTCACGGGGATCGCTACCCAATCGCGCACCGAGTCGGGCTCAATGGTGACTGCCTCCCTCGGCGGGTCGAAGTGGAGCTGAGCGCCATCCAGACCAGTCACTTTGAATCTTAGATCTTCCGCGGCGCGGTCACCTGAGTTGGTGACGACCAGACGATTGCTCAAAGTGCGGTACTTCATCTTGCCGTTCTTGTCGAGACCCTGCTGTTCGGTTCGGTGATCGTGCTCCCACTTCAGCCTTGCGCCGGCTGATGAAGTAGCTGAAACGTCGACGCCGGACCAGCCAGCTTCATCGATGTCATGCTCGAGTGCGCGTATCACTTGACCAGCCAGGTCCGCAGGGTCGTCATAGTCGCCAAGAAGTCCCTCTGCCTCGAGTTCTCTCCGGAACTCACTGAGGGCTGCAGCCTGCTCAAGGTCGGCATCGCGCGGAATCGGCTCGTTCGAGAAGTAGACATGGACCGGCTTCCCAAGGGAATGGGCGCGACGGATCTCCTCTGCGGTGCCCGACACATCGACACCTGTCGAGCTTCCAAGTCGACTGTCGAAGAAGGCCACGACTACGTCGGCTCTGTCGACGGCCTGGGAGTTGATCACGCTCTGGGGCCGCGAACCCAGAGCCGGTACGGCGCTACGCTCGTAGAGCCAAGGAAGCAACGCGATCCCCTGCCGGCGACCGTTGTTGATGTTCCAATCGTTCATCTGATCGCGAACTGCCGCTCGCTCGTCAGCGGTGTCGCCAGGGGAAGCGATCACAACGAGGATTCCGGTCATGTTCAAAGGCATGGCAGCAACAATGCCTCAACCATCGCCGTGATCAACGACCGACCTGGCGTGTCGGACTCCCAAGTCTCTTGTCACCGCTTCCGGAACTCAGAGGCGATTTGAGTCGCTCCAAAGTTCGGTGTCAGCGTCGACGCTTGCAAGCGGAGCGTTGTTGCAGGTCGCCGACTCCCAATTGGGCGCCGTTGCTCCCGATTATCCTGTCAACCGACAGGAAGTCCACGTGCCAGGGTGATCTGCTGTTTGATCTCCCGGTAGCCGGCGACCCGCGCCATCACCCGGTCGGCCGCGGAATCCGCAGCCTCAGCAGACGGTGCCGCACCGACCCCGTACAGCAAGGTGCTCAGTTCCCGGTGAAGCGCTTCCCGAGCAGCGGCGGTCTGCGCCTGTTCGTCTTCGCGTCGAAGGGACTCGTCGATCGACTGTGCTTCGAGCGCACACCGGAGGATCAAGTCCACACGTGCGGTCGCCGCGGCCTCCAGCTGCGTCGCCGTCGCATGTGCCTCGGAGAGAAGGCGACGGTCGTCAGCGGTGGGACTACTCAGCGCCTGCAATTCCCAGGTCACCCGACGCATCTGCTGCGCACGTGCGTACGTGTCGGTGATCCCCTGGATGTCGACGGAGAAGTCGACGTCGCCGAGCCAGCCTTCGCGCGCCGCCCGTGAGTCGGCCACCTGTTGTACTGCCGCAAGTGCCGAATCGATTCGACCGACGTTCATCTCACCGAGGTCGACGACGCGCTGGCGTTGGCGCGCGGCTTCTTCGTCACGTCGGCGTTGCGCAGCCGCCGCGGTGCGCCGAGCCCGCTTAGCTTCGAGCACGGGCAACGCCTTCAAGACGGCCCAGACCAGTACGCCGGTGACGATCAAGCCGCTGAGGCCGATCCACACCTCCATGGGAATCGATGCGATCAGCCCGATGACGAGCAGGATCCCGAAGACCCCGACACACCCGCTGTTCGTCTCGCCACCCTTGGCCATTGCACTCCCCTGCATTCGTAGATGTGAGCTTCCTTCACGCTCGTGCTCGAAGAGTAGGGGGATGCATTGACAACGCCGGATCAGCCGGCGTCAGGACTTTGGGTCGGTCTCCGGAAGGGGCTCGCTCAAACCGGCCGCCTGATCAGCCAACTCCGACCCGGCACCGGCGTAGATGTTGAAGGCCGTGTCGACGCCGTGCTTCTTGGCCCACTCAACCTCGTCGTCGTAGCGCGCGACAGTGGCTACTTGTCCCCCGAAGCCCGACTCCCGCAGGCACTCCAGCGCTGTGACGTTGGCGCCGTGGCGGTGCATGGCCAGGATCGCCGTGTGGACGGAATCGGAGTGTCGCAACCGGTTCCAGAAGTCCAGGTCGGTGGCGTCGCCCTCGATCGCGTTGAACCCCTCCCCCTGCAGGGTCTTGATCCGCGGCCCGTCGTAGTCGACCCCGACGACTTTGAGTCCATGATGTTGCGACAACCGCTGATAGGCAGCCAGGCCGACCCGGCCCATGCCGAGGATGACGACTTCGGCGTCACCGGCGTCGCGAGGACGTTCCTCCGGGTTCAGCTTGGCCTCGTCCTGCGCCGGCAGTCGTGCGGCGATCTTCTCGACCATCAGGTGGCCGCGCCCGTTGACCAGCGCAGATACCACGAAACTCAGAGCCACCGCGATGGACATCTCCACCAGCCACGCCTTGTCGAGGATCTTGGCGGTGACTCCCACCGACACGACGATCAGCCCGAACTCCGAGTAGTTCATCAGGCTCAGCCCGGCCAGGATCGCCGACCGGTAGCGCATCCTCAACACCGACAACAGCGCGATCCAGAGACCGGCCTTCACCGGGAGCAGCAACAACATCAACAGCGCGACGCCGACCGTCGGGAGGTCGGGCAGTCCGGTGAGCCCGATCGAGACGAAGAAGCCGACCAGCAGCAGCTCTTTGAGGTGGAACAGCGAGCGGGCGAGCTCCGATGAGGCCGGGTGCGATGCCAACAGCACGCCGACGATGAGCGCGCCGAGGTCGCCTTTGAGCCCGACGGCGGAGAACCACGCGTACCCGGCGACGAGTGCCATCGTGATACCGAACAGCGCCTGCATCTCACCGTGGCCCAACCGGCTCCAGATGCGCCGCATGACCAGCGTCAACGGCCAGAGGAAGACCAGCGTCAACGCCCACCAACTGGGCAGGTGGCCACCGGTCGCGGTCAGGAAGACCACCGCGACGATGTCCTGCATGACCAGGATGCCGACGGCGACGCGGCCGTAGAGCGAATTCGACTCGCCGCGCTCCTCGAGCACCTTCACAACGAACACCGTGCTGGAGAACGAGAGGGCGAAGGCCAGCAGCGCGATCGTCTTGACACTCGCACCGGCCAGCATCGACACCCCGACAAGGGCGGCCAACCACAGCAGGACGTAGCCCACCACGACGCTGAGCACCATGTGAACCGTCGTCGACAGCCAGACTTCCCGTTGGAACAGGATGCGGACGTTCAGTTTGAGCCCGATCGCGAACAACAGCAGGGTCACACCCAGATCGGCGATGAGCTCGAGCTGGGGCACGTGATCGACGTGGAGTGCGTTGATCACGAAACCGGCGGCGAGGAAGCCGACGAGGGGTGGCAGTCGAATCGCCATGGCAAGGCCGCCCAGACCGAACGTGATCACCAGATAGATGGCGACGGTGGTGGTCAACCCTGTCCCCCCGTCGTGGCCGTCTGTGAGTAAAACGGACACTACCGGTCCTCCACCGATCCGGCGCGGTGAACGCGCAGGCCCCGACCCGAGGCGGATGAGTAGGCCGCTAGGCGCTCATGGTCGCGACGGAGGACACGTGTGCGCTCGGGGGTTGAAACTTGATTCGCATTCGAGTGCAATGCCGAACAGGCTGAAAATGATCGCTGGCGGCCCGGCGTCGACGGGGTTGGCCGAGGATATCGAGCGCCGGACCTCGCGGCCATCACTCCACTTGCCCATGTACGTCAGATCGGCATCGCAGTTCTTGCCCCACAGCGCGCACGACTCCAAGGCATCGCCGACTCGATAGATCCCGTAGAACCGAATGGCATCCTCGGGCGCGAGCAGCGAGTTCGGCGAGGTGTGGGTGGCGAGCAGAGTCGCTGCAGGCCCGCCGTGATCGTCGGTCCGTACCATCACGTACTTCTTCTGCGACGAAGGAATCGCATAGTCGCGGTACTGCTGGATTCCGCTTCGGGCGTCCACGATGAAGTCATTGTCGTAGGTCTCCACGACGACCCGGGTGTGCCCGGGAACCTTGATGGGACCGGATCCGACCCTCGTAGTGAACACCGGCGCGAGCTGGAACAACCACAGCGCCTCCGATCCCCACCCGCGCGCGGCGGCCTGTTGCGCCAGGTACGGCGTCGCACCGCCGCCCATCGAGTGCCCGACGATGCCCAGGCGGCTGAAGTCGCCGCGGGGTGCGAGTTTCTTCGCCAATACGAGAGCGCGGTCCTCGCGGGTGACCGACCCGGCGAAGTCGTACGCCATCGTCGGCCAGCTGGCGAATATCACCGTGTTTCCGGTGCTCACGAAATGGTTGATGATGTCGCTGTAGAGCAGGCTGCTCCCCACCAGCTGGGCGTCGATACCGGCCATGACGCCGTGGACGACGACCACGACGGGACGCTTGGGATCGTTGCATCGACCACCGGTGATCGGTGTCTGTCCGGTTCCCGTCGGATTGTGGATCGAGATCCGCTGGAACGGATCCTCGGGATTGGTGTGCACCCGCACGTCCGCCCCACACGGCCCCTTCGAGCCCAATCCGGACGCGGGCTGAGCAGGCCCGGCAACTGGACCGCTGGCGTGTGCGGCCGGCAACAATGAGCTGAGCGAGACGACGACGGCGGCTCCGGCAACGAACAGGGCACGGGTGGCAGATACCAGTGGACGTCGAGATCGGGCAGAGGACATAAATCAAACTCCTTCGTCTGGCTTGACCACGGGGGTCATTCGGTCCGAAGCATTCCGACCGCGACGGGCCTGTGTTCGCGGAACGGTTCACCGTCCCCTGAAGAACGGTCAGATGCCACCCGAATGGGTGTCGCGCCCGTCCCCCGCGACGGGCTTGGCCACGCGGAGCAGGCCGGCATCGGACGCGCGCAGGGCAACCCCGGCCCGGCTGCGCGCGTCGAGTTTGGCGACGATACGGCTGACCCGGTCCTTGACCGTGTGGACGCTGAGATGCACCTTGTCGGCGATCTCCTGATTGGAGTAGCCCTGCGCCACCAGCTCGATGATCGGCATGTCCTGCTCGTCGAGCCCGAAGGCCTTGACCATCGTGCTCGACAGCACCTCGTCGACGGCATCGAGCGCCCCGCTCGACGCCTGGGGGTCGCGCGACATATGTGTCGCGACGAGGCTGAACTTGCGGTACAGCTCCATGGCCGCCCGCTGTTGCTCCTCGACCATCGCCAGTCGTGCCGTCTTATTGGCGAGTTCGGATTGCAGCCTCTTCAACTCGGTGATGTCGCGGCCGACACCCTGTCGGGCGACCTGGCGGCCGTCCCGGTACAGCGCACCGGCGTGGATCTCCAACTCGCGGGTGGTGCCGTCGGGACGGAGGATGGTCGTCTCGAAGTAGGGCGTCCTGGCGGGGTCCATCACGCCGCGTCGGAAGTGTTCGACGGTGGCGGCCACGGAGTCGGGTGCGAGCACAGCTGTCATGTGTTCCCCCATCAGATCCTGCGCGCGCCATCCGAACACGTCCTCACCGGCGGTGTTGACGTAGATGAAGCATCCGCGCAGGTCGATCGCGTAGACGACATCGGCGATCATGTCGACCAGTGCCGCGTAGTCGAGCTCGAGGTCATCTCCGCCGGTACTCACGCCTGCGAACCTACGGCACGTCGAATCCCTCGACGGCCAGAGCAGCACATCGACCCGTACGGACACCCGATGGAGGGCCGTCAGACCGACAATCGGGGGTGATTGCCGCCAGGCGGTACTAGTCGGCGTTGCGCACGTCGATGGTGGAACCACCAACCACCCAGGAGCACCACGTGACCGAAGCGCAGACCCGGACCACGGCAGCCCAGATCGCCGACCTATTGGATCGAAGCACCTCGATGTGCGACGTCCTGCTCGCGACTGCCCGCACGCATCCCGACGATGATGCGGTCAGGTCATTCACGACGGGCCAGGTCTGGACCTACGACGAACTGATGGCCCGTATCGGCTCGGTGGCTCAGCGGCTGCAGGGGGTCGGCGTCGGCCGCGGCGACACCGTCGCTTTGATGATGCGCAACATCCCCGAGTTCCACGTCGTCGATGCGGCAGCCATGATGCTCGGCGCGGTGCCGTTCAGCATCTACAACAGCTTCAGTGCCGGCCAGATCCACTACGTCCTCGCGAACTCGTCGGCGCAGGTCGTGATCGCCGAGGCCGCTTTCGTCCCCGTGATCGAGGAGGCACGCGCCCTTGGGGTGTCGGTCACCCACGTTTTGACCGTGGAAGCATCTGTCGACGGTCAGCTCGACCTGAGTTCCGAGCTGGCCGCAGAGTCGACCGACTTCGACTTCACCGCCGCGGCGTCCGCAGTCGGCGGTGACGACCTGTTGACCTTGATCTACACGTCAGGCACCACCGGTCCGCCCAAGGGTGTGGAGCTGACGCACGCGGGCATGCTCGCCCAACTGCGAGGTATTCATGAGTACCTGCCCCTCGACGGCGGTGGCAGGCAGGTCGGTTTCTTGCCGGCCGCCCATGTCGCCGATCGCTGGACCTCGCACTACTCTGCGCTGTTCACCTACGCGAACACCTTGACGTGCGTGGCAGACATGGCCGACGTCCCGGCTGCGCTGGCATCGGTTCGGCCGACCGTCTGCGGCGCGGTACCCCGGGTCTGGGAGAAGCTCAAAGCCGGTGCGGAGAGCGCCTATCCGGGAGACCTCGCGACGGATGCGGCCGCCGACGACGGGTTGGCCGCCGCAATCCGGCAGCGCCTGGGCCTCGATCAAGTCCAGTGGGCGATCACCGGTGCTGCCCCGACTCCTCTTGCGGTAATCGAGTTCTTCGGGGCTCTGCGCCTACCCCTGTGCGAGGTGTTGGGGATGTCGGAAGGATCCTGCTGCGTCACCGCGAACACTCCGACTGAGATCAGGCCCGGCAGCGTCGGCCGGCCGCTGCGCGAGGTCGAGGTCGCGACCGCGCCCGACGGCGAACTCCTTCTGCGAGGCCCACAGGTGATGCGGGGCTATCGGGCCGACCCGGTCCGGACCGCGGAGGTCATCGACGGTGATGGCTGGTTGCACACCGGCGACATCGCGACGATCGACGCCGACGGCTTTATCACCGTCGTCGATCGCAAGAAGGACATCATGATCAATTCGGCGGGTAAGAACATGTCGCCGGCCAACATCGAGGGGGCGGTGATGTCTGCGGGCCGGTTGATCGCCAACGTGTGCGTGATCGGCGACGCCCGGCGGTTCGTCACGGCGCTCGCCGTCGTCGATCCCGCGACCACCGACTGTCTGTCGCGGGACGAACTGCGGGAAGGACTCCGCTCGCAGGTCTCCGCGGCCAACAAGAACCTGGCGAGGGTCGAACAGATCAAGAAGTTTCTCATCGTCGACGACGTGTGGTCCCCGGCCGCAGAGTTGACCCCGACGATGAAGATGCGCCGCAACGTCGTGCACGACCGCTACGGCAGCGCGATCGAGGCGCTCTACGACGATGCGATTGCGACCGACTACGAAGTCGTCGACGTGACCTGAGTGCGGATACCTCAGTCGCCCTCGGCGGTGCTGTGTCATGGTGGCTGGGAGAGGGTCGTCGCGGCATCAGGCACGTCGTCCCCTCTCCTATGAGAGGTGGAGCAGTGAGCCAAACCGACGACGCCGACCCCGCCGTCCTCGTCGAACACACCGGACATGTGTGCGTCCTTACGATCAATCGACCCGACGCACGCAACGCGATCAACACCGCGGTGACCGACGCCCTGGGGCTGGCCCTGCAGGCTGCCGACGACGACCCCGAGGTCAGGGTCATCGTCCTCACTGGCTCCGGACACCAATCGTTCTGTGCGGGTGCCGACCTCAAGGCACTGTCGCGTGGCGAGAACATCGGACCGTCTGATCCTGAGCGTCAGAAGTGGGGCTTTGCCGGCGTCGTCAGCCACCCGGTCTGCACACCGGTGATCGCAGCCGTCAACGGCACGGCACTTGGCGGCGGAACCGAACTCGTCCTCTCCGCCGACCTGGCCGTCGCGGCGGAATCCGCGTCGTTCGGCCTTCCGGAAGTCAAGCGCGGACTTTTCGCAGCAGCGGGCGGCGCGTTCCGGATCGTCGACGCGGTGCCCAAGAAGGTGGCGATGGAACTGCTGCTCACCGGTCGCCCCATCACCGCAGCCAAGGCCAAGGAGTACGGCCTGATCAACGACGTGGTGCCCGACCAGGGCCTGCGCGCTGCCGTCATGGCACTGGCCACCGAGATCGCCGGCAATGCTCCCCTGGCGGTGCAGGCGTCGAAGCGGTTGGCCCAACGCATCGTCGATGGCGAGGTCGTCGGCGACGCCGCTTTGTGGTCTGCCAACCTGACCGAACTCGGCACGGTCTTCAGCAGTCAGGACGCGATGGAGGGCCCGCGGGCCTTTGCGGAGAAGCGTGCACCGGTGTGGCAGGCGCGCTGACCCTCCGCCCGATTCAATCCAACAACGCCGATCTTTATCCGAGACAACATCGTCCCGGTGTGCCACGGTGGAAGTAGCCCGATCGTCGGGTGTGATTGTGAACGGAGAACATCGTGACCATTCTTGAGGCGTCCACCGAGATGCTCGCCCGCTCGACCACGACGACCACCGTGGGCTGGATCGGCTACATCATCATCGGCGCGCTCGCGGGCTGGATCGCGGGCAAGATCGTCAAGGGCAAGGGTTCGGGGATCCTGCTGAACATCGTGACCGGTGTCGTCGGCGCCCTGTTGGGCGGCTGGCTGCTCAGCTTCGCCTTCGACACTGCCAGCGGCGGCTGGTGGTTCACCTTCTTCACCGCCATCTTCGGCTCGGTGATCCTGCTGTGGCTGCTGAGCTTTGTGACCGGGAAAAAGGGCTAGTCCCCTACCGCAGTTTGGCGCCGTAGACGCGGGTGACGTGTAGCACCATCAGCACGCGCCTGTCGTCGACCATGACCTGGCGGTACTCCTGCCAGTCCGGGTGTTCGCCGGCCCCTCGTCGGTAATAGTCGACGAGGGCGTCGGCCTCCGGGCCGTCGGGATCGTCGCCGGGCCCGATGAGAGATACTTCGCCTTCCGCGGTCGCCCAGGTGTATCCGTCGGGGCTGGTGAACTCGATCGCCGCCCGCGGGTCGCGCCGCAGATTGGCCGTCTTGGCCCGACCATCCGTCATCGACACATAGATGATGTCTGCTTCGCTGTCGTAGACGGCCGTGACCGGTGACAGCTGTGGAACCCCGTTCGACTTGATCGTCGCCAGGATCCCGATCCGGCTCTCAGCGATAAGTGTGCGCGGGTCGAATTCATTCGGGGACATGCCAAGGACAACGCCCGCGGCCAACCCGGCATTCCGAGGTCCTTTCGCGTACGATGTACTTGAATCATTAGTCGTATAGCGTACGTGAAGTACTACCCGTACGCTATACGGATAATCGTCGGCAGTCGAGCGAGGAGCACCGATGGACACGATCGACCTGCTCTGGCGCAACGAGGTTCCCAGCAAGCAACGAGGCCGTCCCCCCAAGTTCTCCACCGAGCAGGTCGTCGAGGCGGCAATCGCGGTCGCCGACGCTAAAGGGTCGGCGTTCTCCCTGCGCGATGTTGCGACGCAGATCGGCACTCCCGTGATGTCGCTGTACTCCTACGTCGACAGCAGGGAGCAACTCCTCGAGTTGATGGCCGACGACGCGCGGGCGACGATGGCCCACGATCGGTTGACCGGTGATTGGCGGGCGCAGCTCACCACCCTCGCCGATGACAACCTGCGACTGTTCGCCGAGCACCCGTGGCTCACCGACGTCGAGTCCGAGCGCGCAACCCTCGGACCTGGGACTCTCGCCAAATACGAGCACGAACTCGGCGTCGTCGAACCGCTCGGCCTCACCGACATCGAGATGGACGGGATCCTCACTCTCATCCACGACTTTGCGCGTGCCAACGCACGGTCGATGGCCCACGCGGCAACCGAGCGTGCGGAGGAGGATCCACAGGTCTGGTGGGAGCGCGAGGGAGCCAAGCTCGCCGTGCTCGGTCTGGACGTCCGCTTCCCACTGGCCAGCCGGGTCGGTGCCGCCTCCGGCGAAGCGCAGGGTGCTGCCCGTGACGCGGAGACCGCCTACCGCTTCGGCCTCCAGGTGATCCTCGACGGTGTCGCCGCCCGATTGCTCGCAGTCCCCTCACCCGCCACCGACGATTAGGTTCGAAGAATGCCCGACCTCCACCCCGCTGACTCCCACGACCTCATCCGCGTCATCGGCGCCCGGGTGAACAACCTGCGCGACGTCAGCGTCGACCTGCCCAAACGCCGCCTCACGGTGTTCACCGGGGTGTCAGGATCCGGCAAGAGCTCCCTGGTGTTCGGCACGATTGCCGCCGAATCGCAGCGCCTGGTCAACGAGACCTACAGCGCCTTCGTCCAGGGATTCATGCCGACGTTGAGCCGCCCCGACGTCGACGTTCTCGACGGCCTCACCACGGCGATCATCGTCGACCAAGAGCGCATCGGCGGCAATCCCCGCTCTACGGTGGGAACGATCACCGACGCCTACGCCATGCTGCGGATCCTGTTCAGTCGGTGCAGCGCACCGTACGTCGGACCGTCGACGGCCTTCTCCTTCAACGTCCCGACGGTCAGCGGTGCCGGCGCCATCAAGGTCGGTGACAAGAAGGCCAAGAAGGCGACCTTCGAGAGTTTGGGCGGCATGTGCCCCCGGTGCGAGGGCATGGGCGTGGTCTCCGACATAGACCTGACAGAGATTTACGACGAGGAGCGCTCGTTCAACGACGGCGCTATCAAGGTCCCGGGCATCACCCCCGACGGCTGGTATGGGCGCGTCTACGGGGGCTCGGGCTTCTTCGACCCGGACAAGCCGATCAAGGACTTCACCGCCAAGCAGCTCGATGCCTTGCTCTACATGGAGCCGACCAAGATCAAAGTCGACGGCATCAACATCACCTACGAGGGCATCATCGGCAGGATCCAGAAGTCGATGCTGTCCAAGGACATCGATTCGGTCCAGCCGCACATCCGGGCGTTCATCGAGCGGGCGGTGACCTCGATGGTGTGCCCGGAGTGCGACGGCACCCGGTTGGCCGAGCACGCGCGCACCGCCACCATCGACGGCACGAGCATCGCCGATGCGTGTCGGATCCAGATCAGCGACCTCGCGAACTGGGTCCGCGGCCTGGACCGCCCCACCGTGGCGCCACTCCTGGTGAGTTTGAGTGACACGCTCGACTCCTTCGTCGAGATCGGCCTGGGATACCTGGCATTGGAGCGTCCTACCGGCACATTGTCGGGTGGCGAGGCGCAGCGCACCAAGATGATCCGCCACCTCGGATCGTCGTTGACCGACATCACCTACGTGTTCGACGAGCCGACGGTGGGCCTGCATCCGCACGACATCGCCCGGATGAACAACCTGTTGCTGCGGCTGCGCGACAAGGGCAACACCGTGCTCGTCGTCGAACACAAGCCCGAGACGATCGGCATCGCCGACCACGTCGTCGATCTCGGACCGCGCGCCGGCACCGACGGCGGAACCATCTGTTTCGAGGGGACCGTCGAGGGGTTGCGCAACAGTGACACCCTGACCGGCCGCCACCTTGGCGACCGCGCCTCGTTGAAACCGTCGGTGCGCACACCCGCCGGTGCCCTCGAGGTGCGCGGTGCGTCGACCAACAACCTCGACGACGTCGACGTCGACATCCCGCTCGGCGTGCTGACCGTCATCACCGGGGTGGCCGGCTCGGGCAAGAGCTCCCTCATCCACGGCTCGGTCAGCCCGCGCGACGACGTCGTCACCATCGACCAGACCGCGATCCGGGGCTCGCGGCGCAGCAACCCCGCGACCTACACCGGGCTGCTCGAACCGATTCGCAAGGCATTCGCCAAGGCCAATGGTGTGAAACCTGCGCTGTTCAGTGCGAACTCCGAGGGGGCATGCCCCACCTGCAAGGGCAATGGGGTCATCTACACCGACCTCGCCACGATGGCCGGCGTCGTGACGCGGTGTGAGGAGTGCGAGGGCCGCCGGTTCCGGCCCGAGGTCCTCGACTACAAGCTCGGCGGACGCGACATCAGCGAGGTGCTCGCGATGTCGGTGGATCAGGCCCTCCCCTTCTTTGCCGGCGACGTCGAGGATGCCGCCGACGCCAAGACCCCCGCGGCGCACAAGGTCCTGCACCGACTCTCCGACGTCGGACTTGGCTATCTGCGCATAGGCCAACCACTGACGACGTTGTCCGGCGGCGAGCGCCAACGTCTCAAGCTCGCCGCCCAGATGGGCGAGAAGGCCAGCATCTACATCCTCGACGAGCCGACCACCGGACTACACCTCGCCGACGTCGAGAACCTGCTGCGCCTGCTCGACCGGCTGGTCGATTCCGGGATGTCGGTCATCGTGATCGAGCACCACCAGGCGGTCATGGCCCACGCCGACTGGATCATCGATATAGGGCCCGGGGCCGGGCACGACGGCGGCCGCATCGTGTTCGAGGGAACGCCCGAGTCCATGGTGACCGCTGGTGAGACGTTGACCGCCCAACACCTGGCCGCCTACGTCGCCCGGTGACGCCCGCTCCCCGCGGTTTCGTCAAACCATCACCGATCGATGCGACATTGACGAAACGGTGCGGGGATAGGCTCGCTGTATGACGCAGACAAGGCCGACCAGGACCGCACTGGTCACCGGAGCATCGTCGGGAATCGGGCTGGAAGTGGCGCGCGAACTCGCCGTCCTTGGCTACCGAGTACTCGGCACGAGCCGCAACCCGGACACGATTCCCGACGACAAGCGGCTGCCCGGCGTCGAGTACGTCGCCCTCGACCTGGCCGACCGGGATTCGATCCAGGCCTGCGCCGACGCGGTCGGCGACGTCGACGTCGTCGTGCACAACGCGGGTGAGAGCCAGTCCGGGCCGGTGGAGGAACTCCCCGACGAGGCCGTCGACCGGCTCTTCCAGACCAACGTCTTCGGCCCGGTGCAGCTCACGCAGCGGCTGCTGCCGCACATGCGCGAACAGCACTACGGTCGCGTGATCACCGTCGGATCAATGCTCGCGAGTTTCCCACTGGCCCATCGCGGTTCTTACTGTGCGGCGAAAGCGGCGCTCAAGGGGTTCGCCATGTCGGCTCGTCAGGAGCTTTCGCCGTTCGGGGTGTGGGTCGCCCACGTGGAACCCGGGTCGATCGCGACGGGGATCGGCGAACGGCGCACCCACTACATCGCCGACGACTCGCCCTACCGGCACGACTACGACACGATGATCGCCCACCTCGACGCCAATGAGAAGGGCGGCATCACCCCCGCCAAGGTCGCGAAGACCGTGGTGAAGGCCATCGAGGCCGACAAGCCCAAGGAGTTCTACGCCGTCGGGTCGAACGCGCCGCTGGTGTTCACCCTCAAGCGCCTCGTGCCGCGCAGCGTGGTCACGACGATGGTTGCCCGCCGTCACGGGCTCAAGCGGTAGCGCGCTCGTTCAGGCCTTCTCGTCGTCGGCGGGCTTCTGGCCGACGACCTTGTCGCTCAGATCGGACAAGAGCCCGGCGACGTCGATCCCGGTGGTCCCCCGGATGACCTCGAGGCCACCGGCCAGACCGGCGCCCGCGCTGCGGGTCAGCGGGCCGACGGAGTCGCCGACCAGCGTGATGTTTGCCTCCCCCAGCGGCTCGGCCGCTGCCCGGACGATGTCGGGCAGCTTGGACAGCACCAGCTCGAGCTGACCGACCTGGTCCAGTTTGCCCAGCGCCTCGGCGCGCATCTCCAGAGCCTGCGCCTCGGCCTCACCGGTGATGCGGATGCCCGCGGCGCGGGCCTCGGCCTCGGCGGTGATCTCCGCCTTCTTCGCCGCGGCACGCTGCTGGGCGGCGTACAACTCGGCCTCGGCAGGGCGGCGGACCTCGGCGTCGAGCTCGGTGTCGCGCAGCTTGGCCTGCTGGGCGGCGACCTCGTTGTCCTTCTCCACCTGGACGCGACGCCGCTCGGCTTCCACGAGGGGGCGGACCGCGTCGGCCTCGGCCGAGGCGCGGTCGGTTGCCTGGCGGGCGGTTTCGCGCTGGATGTCGAGTTCGCGCTGTTGCTCGATGATCGCCTGCTCGTTCTCGATGCGGCTCTGCTCGGCGACACGGTGGGCGACGGCCCGCGACTGCGCGGCGATCGCAGCCTGGTCGGAGCGCTCCTTGGCGGCGAGGTCGCTGAAGTACTGACCGTCGGAGTCCTGTACGTCGTTGATCGAGAAGCTGTCGAGCACCAGGCCCTGGTTGGCCAGGATCTCCTTGATCGACTGGGCGACCTGGTCGACGAGCTGCTGGCGGTCGACGAGGATGCTCTTGGCCGTCATGGTGCCGACGATGGAGCGCAGCTCACCGGAGAGCTGTTCGGTGACAAGGGAATTGATGCGCATCAGGTCGTCGCCGAAACGCGGGCCGGCCTTGAGGATGTCCTCGGGGGTGTCGCCCACCTTGACCACGGCAACGCCGCGAACCTTCAACTCGATGCCGTCGTTGGCCGGCGTCGAGGTGTCCAGGTCGGCCTTTACCGATGACAGCTGCACGCGGGTGGCCTTCTGGACGACCGGCAGGACGAAGGTGCCGGTGCCGCGGTACACCTTGCCCTGGTGGCCTTTGCCGCTGCCGGTGACGATGAACGCCTCCTCGGCGCCGGGCACGCGATAGCGCGACAGCAGTAGCAGGACGAACAGCACGATGAGTACTACGGCGGCCCCGATCGCGGGGATCAGCGTCGACGACATGGTGGGTCCTCTCGTTGGAAATCGGTGGCGCGGTTTGGTCAGGCGAGTTGGTCGTAAGGCAGGCGTTGCACGTGGTAGACGTTGCGGTCGTCGAGCTTGGCGGTGACCCGGACGTGCTCTCCGAGGACGTAGTCCTCGTCGGCGGTGATCGAGATCTGGCGGGCGCCGGTCTCGGTCTGGACCTCCCCGGTACCCAAGTGGGTCGGGCCGACCGGCTCGACGACGCGCACTCGCGAGCCGACCAGGTCGACGCTGGGTAGTTCGGCACCTGCGCGGAGCAGGTAGGAGAGCAGCACCCCGGCGATTGCGGCGAGAACCAACCCGGTCACCGCGCCGGCACCCAAGGCCAGGGCGGTCGACGTATGGCCGAAGGTCATGAGTCCGCCCGCGATGAGGCCGAACCCGGTGACGAACGGGGTGAGCAGCGACAGCAGACCGATGCCAGAATCGGCGAAATCGAAGCTGATGTCGAAGGCTGCGTCGATGTCTAACCCGATGAGCGACAGGACGGTCATGGTGAGGCCGACAAGACCGATGACCAGCAGGACCACGCCCATCGCCACTGCCCTCCCGCCGGTCGAATGTGTGTAACTACAACTTATCCGACATCGGAGGGTCTCGATACACTCGCTCGTTCGGCGCGAGTACTCGACCACCGCGCCACGAGTACGCGGTCACCGCGTTGCGAGTACTCGACCACAGTTCGGGCTACCCGCTGTTGCGCAGCGCGGTGGCCAGCCCGTTCATGGTGATGAGGATGGCGCGGCGCACCTCGCGGCTGTCGTCACCGGCGCGGTAGCGGCGCAGCAGCTCGACCTGGATCAGATTCAGCGGCTCCAGATACGGGTACCGGTTGTACACCGATCGCTTCAGCGCCGGGTTGTCGGCGAGGAGGTCGGCATCGCCGGTGATGGCGGTGTGCATCGCAATCGTGAGCCGGTGTTCGGCGACGATCTTGCCGAACACGCGCTCACGGAGCTTCTCGTCGGGAACCAATTGCGAATATCGGTGCGCCACACCCAGATCCGACTTGGCGAGCACCTGCGCCATGTTCGAGAGCACGCTGGAGAAGAACGGCCAGCGCTTGTAGTAGTCGCGCAGCACTTCCAGCCGTTTGGGCGACTCATCGTCGTCGCCGATCCACTCGGCGAACGCCGACCCCGTCCCGTACCAGCCGGGCAGCATGACGCGTGACTGGCTCCACGCCAGCACCCACGGGATGGCGCGCAGGTCGGAGATCTGCTGGGTCTGCTTACGCGATGCGGGCCGGCTGCCGATGTTGAGCTCGCCGATCTCCGAGAGCGGCGTCGACGTGGTGAAGTATTCGACGAAGCCGTCGGTCTCGTGAACGAGTTCGCTGTAGGCACGACGACCGCGGGCGGCGAGGTCGTCGAGGATCGCGTACGCCCGTTCGGACTCCTCGCCCAGCCCCTCGACGTCGAGCAGCGACGACTCGATCGTGGCGGCGAGGATCGTTTCGAGGTTGCGGTGCGCCGAGACCGGCTCGGCATACTTGGCGGCGATGATCTCGCCCTGCTCGGTGATCCGCAGCGACCCCTGCACCGCGCCCGGCGGCTGCGCAAGGATGGCCTCGTAGCTGGGCCCGCCACCGCGGCCGACGGTGCCGCCACGACCGTGGAACAACCGCAACCGGATGCCCGCCTGTTTCGCGGCGTCCACCAGGTCGAGTTCGGCGCGGTAGAGCGCCCAGTTGGCGGCGAGGTATCCGCCGTCCTTGTTGGAGTCGGAATAGCCGAGCATGACCTCCTGCATGTTCTGCTGGGCGGTCACCACCTCCCGGTAGAGCGGGACGCGCAGGGCCGCGAGGATCGTCGGGGCGCCCTGCTGGAGGTCTTCGATCGTCTCGAACAACGGCACGACGCGCAGCTGTGACCGGGCGCCCTCGCCGCTCGTGCCGGCGTCGTAGAGCCCGGCCTCCTTGAGCAGGATCAGCGCCTCGAGCATGTCGCTGACCGACGTACACATGCTGATTACGTAGTTCGGCACCGCTTCTGGTCCAAAGGTCGCGACGGCGGTTGCGGCCGCCCGCACGATGGTCAGCTCCTTGACGGCCAAATCGCTCAGGCCCGCGTCGGGGCTGGTCAACGGACGTCGCGACGACAACTCCGCGGTGAGCACGGCCACGCGCTCGTCCTCCGACAGGGCGAGATAATCGTCGTGGACGCCCGCCCACGCGAGGAGTTCCGCGACGACGGTCTCGTGGACCTCGGAGTTCTGACGCATGTCCAGCCCCGACAGGTTGAACCCGAAGGAGAGCGCGGATTCTCGCGCTGCCAACAGTCGGTCGTCGGCGATCTCATCGTCGGCATTGGCGCGCAGCGCGGCGTCGACGACGTCGAGGTCGGCGCGAAAGGCCTGCTTGTCGGCATACGGCTCCGCGGACGCGCGCCCGCCACGGTTGACGCCCACCAGGTGTGCAAGCGACGTCGCCGACGGTCCCAACCGGTCGATCGCCGTGGCCGACAACCGGGCGCGGATCGTCTCCAGTGCTCCGCGGAACGGTTCGTCGCCCGAGGCACGGCTCGCCTCGGCGGCCAGCTGCGCCAGATCGTCGGGAACGGTGACCAACCGCGCGGACATGCTGAGCTCCTGGGTGAGGACATCGAGCTGATCGAGATGGTGGCCGAAGGCCAGTCGCGCAGCCGACGAGGTGGCGATTCCGACGACTTCGCCGGTGACGAACGGGTTGCCATCGCGGTCGCCACCGATCCACGACCCCATGCGGATCAGCGGCGCATCCTCGAGGCCGGCCTCGGGGTAGGCGGCGCACAGTGCGGCCCGCGTCTCGTTGTTGATGCGCGGCACGACGTCGAAGAAGGTCGCGTCGTAGTAGCGCAACCCGGCGTGGATCTCGTCGACGATGGTTAGGCGGTCGATGCGGATGAGCGCGGTCTGCCACATGGTGAGGATCTGGCGCCGGATCGCTGCGAGCGTTGCTGCCTCTTCTGCCGGGGTGAGCTCGGTGCGTCCGCGCAAGCGCATGAGCTCGGTGATGCGGTTCTGGGCGTCGAAGATCGTGCGCCGGCGGGTCTCGGTGGGGTGCGCGGTGATCACCGGCACGACCGTCGCGTCCGCGAGCATGTCGCCCACCTGCTCGTCGGTCAGGTCGGTGGCGGCGAGTTTGGCGTAGGTGGCGGCCAAACTGCTGTTCTGCGGAGTGTCCCCGGCACGCAGGTGGATCGACCGACGCCGCTCACGGTGCAGGTCCTCGGCAAGGTTGGCGAGCAGCGCAAACAGCGAGAATGCGCGCGCCACGGGCAGGAGTTCGTCGGCGGCCTCGGGTGCGTACTTCACCGCCAACTCGTCGCGGTCGAGTTGATCCTCACGGATGTCGAACGCCGCCTGGCGCGACCCCTCCACCAGGTTGAAGACGGTGGTTCCAGAGTGTTCGCGGATGACGTCGCCGAGCATGCCGCCGAGCAGACGGATGTCTTCGCGCAACGGCTCGGTGAGCGCGCGGTCGGTGGTGTCGACCTCCAAATGGCGGACGATTGTGCTGATCGGCCGCCATGCCGCGGAATGGACGGGAACGACGGAACCGCTGTCTGCATCACCCATGTGTCGAGTATTCCCGACGGTGAGCGGTCCGGCGACCGGAGCGCACGGCGTCACACCGTGGCCCCCGAGCGGCTAGTTGGCGAGCTTGATGTGGAGCTCCATGCCGATGATCAGGATGACCCACACGAGGCCGACGACGATCGTCATGCGGTCCAGGTTGCGCTCCACGACACTCGACCCCGACAGGCTCGACTGCACACCGCCGCCGAAGAGTGAAGACAACCCGCCACCCTTGCCGCGATGCAGCAGCACCAACACCACCAGCAGCACGCTGGTGATGGCGATTCCGATCTCGAGTGCGAGTTTCACGGTGGTCAGGTCCTTGCTCTCAACTATCTCCGGTTCCTCGGGCAGACGCGCGCGAGGACCGGTGGCCGCCTATACGGCCACCGGAAAGTGTACGCGACGACAGGCCGGGGTTACGGCAGCGGTCCGCCCGCGGCGATCGCGGACAGCGTGGCGAACTCCTCGGCCTTGAGCGAGGCACCGCCGACGAGCGCGCCGTCGATGTCGGTCTGCGCGATGAGGTCGCCGATGTTCTTGGCATTCACCGAGCCGCCGTAGAGGACGCGGACCTTTTCGGCGATCGCGTCACCGGCCAGCTCCGCGACGGTGGCGCGCACTGCCGCACACACCTCTTGCGCATCGTCGGCGCTGGCCACGCGCCCGGTGCCAATGGCCCACACGGGCTCATAGGCGATCACGGACTTGGCGATCTGTTCGGGCGTCAACGCCGCGAGCGAGCCCTTGAGCTGCTCGGTGTTGTAGGCGATGTGGTTGCCGGCCTCGCGGATCTCCAGACCCTCACCGATGCAGATGATCGGGGTCAGTTCGTGGCGCAGGGCCGCGAGTGCCTTGTTGCCGACCAGCTCGTCGCTCTCGTTGTGGTACGTGCGGCGCTCGGAGTGCCCGACGACGACGAAGGTGCAGCCGAGCTTGGCCAGGAACGCACCGCTGATCTCGCCGGTGTAGGCACCCGAGTCGTGCTCGGACAGATCTTGCGCACCGTAGGTGAGCAGCAGCTTGTCACCGTCGACGATGGTCTGCACGCTGCGGATGTCGGTGAACGGCGGGATCACCGTCACATCGACCTTGTCGTAGTACTTGTCGGGCAAGCGGAAGTCGATGTTCTGCACCAGGGCGATCGCCTCGAGGTGCGTCATGTTCATCTTCCAGTTGCCGGCGATGAGCGGCTTGCGGGTACTCGACATGGTCACGCCTCCAAAACAGTCAGTCCGGGCAGTTCCTTGCCCTCCAAATACTCCAGTGAGGCGCCGCCGCCGGTGGAGATATGCGAGAAATCGCTGTCCGGGATTCCCAGCACGCGTACCGCGGCCGCCGAGTCACCGCCACCGACGACGGTGAACGCGCCCTGCGACGTCGTGGCGGCGATCGCCTCGGCTACCCCCTTGGTGCCGGCGGCGAACTTCTCGAACTCGAACACGCCCGACGGCCCGTTCCAGAAGATCGTCTTCGCCCCCGACAGCACGGCGGAGAACCGCTTGACCGACTCCGGTCCGATGTCCAGGCCCATCCAACCGTCGGGGATGGCGTCGGCGGCCACCGTCTGCGCCTGTGCGTCAGCAGCGAACTTGTCCGCGACGACGACGTCGGAGGGCAGTCGGATGACGTCTCCGAAGCGCTCGAGCAGGTCCTTGCAGACGTCGATCTGATCCTCTTGCAGCAGCGAGGTGCCCACGCCGTGGCCCTGTGCTGCCAGGAACGTGAACGCCATGCCGCCGCCGATTACCAGGGTGTCGACCTTGGGCGCGAGCGCCTCGATCACGCCGAGCTTGTCGGACACCTTGGAGCCGCCGAGCACCACCGCGTACGGCCGGGCCGGGTCTTGCGTGAGGCGCGACAGCACGTTCACCTCCGCGGTGACCAGGTCGCCGGCGTAATGCGGCAGCAGCTTCGCGACGTCGTACACCGAGGCTTGCTTGCGGTGCACGACGCCGAAGCCGTCGGAGACGAACGCCCCGTCGGGCCCGGTGAGCTCGGCCAGCGCCGCCGCCAGCGCTTCGCGCTCCGCATCGTCCTTGCTGGTCTCGCGCGGATCGAATCGGATGTTCTCCAGCAGCAGCACATCGCCGTCGGTCAGCCCTTCGGCCCGGGCCAGCGCATCCGGGCCGACGACATCGCCGGCCAGCTGCACGTTGCGGCCCAACTCCTCCCCCAGCCGCGCCGCCACCGGGGCGAGCGACAGCTTGGGGTCGGGCTCGCCCTTGGGACGACCCAGATGGGCGGTGACGATGACGCCCGCACCCGCCTCGGCGAGCTTGCGGATCGTCGGCGCCGACGCCACGATCCGGCCCGGATCGGTGATGGCGCCGTCGTCGTCGAGCGGGACGTTCAGATCCGAGCGGACCAGGACGATGCGCCCGGCTACCCCGCTCTCCAACAATTCGTCGAGGGTGGGCACGGCCATGTGCGGACTCCTAGGGGCGACAGTGGTGGGGTGCGACGGTGATCGGTCAGAGCGACTTGGCGACGAGGCCGATCAGGTCGGCGAGGCGGTTGGAGTAGCCCCACTCGTTGTCGTACCAGGACACGACCTTGGCCTGGTCGTCGATGACCTTGGTCAGACCGCCGTCGACGAGCGAGCTGTGCGGATCGGTGACGATGTCGCTCGACACGATTGGCGCGTCGTAGTACTTCAGGATGCCCTTCAACTTGCCCTCGGCGGCAGCCTTCAGCGCGGCATTGATCTCCTCGGCCGTCGCCGGCTTCGCCAGCTGGGCGGTCAGGTCGGTGACCGAGCCGGTCGGGATCGGGACGCGCAGCGCGTAGCCGTCGAGCTTGCCCTTCAGTTCCGGCATGACCAGGCCGATGGCCTTGGCCGCACCGGTTGATGTGGGGACGATATTGATCGCGGCAGCACGTGCACGGCGCAGGTCCTTGTGCGGCGCGTCCTGCAGGTTCTGGTCCTGGGTGTAGGCGTGGATCGTCGTCATCAGGCCCTTGACGATGCCGAACTCGTCATTGAGCACCTTGGCCATCGGGCCGAGGCAGTTCGTGGTGCACGACGCGTTGGAGATGATGTTCTGGCTGCCGTCGTACTGGTCGTCGTTGACGCCCATCACGATGGTGATGTCCTCGTCGGAGGCAGGGGCGGAGATGATGACCTTCTTGGCGCCGGCATCGAGGTGGCCCTGAGCCTTGGCGCGCGCGGTGAAGATACCGGTGGACTCGACGACGATGTCCACGCCCAGATCGCCCCACGGGATGGCCGCCGGGCCCTCCTTGACCGAGAGGGCCTTGATCTTCTTGTCGCCGACGACGATCGTGTCGTCACCCTCGAGGCTGACGTCCTCGGGCAGGCGGCCCAGGATGGAGTCGAACTTCAGCAGGTGGGCCAGCGTGGCGTTGTCGGTGAGGTCGTTGACCGCGACGATCTCGATGTCGGTGGTACCGAGGGCCTTCTGGGCCTCCACGGCACGGAAGAAGTTGCGGCCGATGCGGCCGAATCCGTTGACGCCTACGCGAACAGTCACGTGCTTTTCTCCTTATCGGGTCGGCGCGCGAGAATCGCCTCGCGCGCCACGGTTGTGGGCGATGCTGCACCGATACGGTCTCAGCCTAGACGGTGCGCGTTCGTCCGGCGCAGGTCTGTCCGACTTCACCGGCCGCGGCAGGGCCGCGGTGCTACTCGTCGTCGAGCAAGTCGGTGGTCACGGCTGATTCGGTGTCGGGAATCCCCTCGACACGGGCCTTCTTGTCCGCCATCGAGAGCAGTCGGCGGATCCGTCCGGCCACGGCGTCCTTCGTCATCGGCGGGTCGGCGAGTTTGCCGAGTTCCTCCAGAGACGCCTGGCGGTGCGTGACGCGCAGCCGACCGGCGGCGATCAGATGGTCGGGCACCTCGTCGCCGAGAATCTCCAGCGCGCGCTCCACGCGGGCCGCCGCAGCGACGGCCGCTCGCGCCGACCGGCGCAGATTGGCGTCGTCGAAGTTGGCGAGCCGATTGGCCGTGGCCCGCACCTCGCGCCGCATGCGGCGCTCCTCCCATTCCAGGCGGGTGTCCTGTGCACCCATGCGGGTGAGCAGGTCGCCGATCGCCTCGCCGTCGCGGATGACGACTCGGTCGGCGCCACGTACTTCCCGGGCCTTGGCAGCGACGCCGAGCCGGCGGGCGGCCCCGACGAGTGCCAGTGCCGCTTCGGGGCCGGGGCAGCTGACTTCCAGCGCCGAGGAGCGACCGGGTTCGGTGAGCGAACCGTGCGCGAGGAACGCGCCGCGCCACGCGGCCTCGGCGTCGGCGACGCTTCCGCCGACGACCATGGCGGGCAGGCCGCGGACCGGGCGTCCGCGTTGGTCGAGGAGCCCGGTCTGGCGGGCCAGTGCCTCCCCGTCTTTGACGACGCGGACGATGTAGCGCGCCCCCTTGCGGATCCCGCCGCTGCGCAGGACGTGGACCTCCGACGGATAGCCGTACAGGTCGTGGATCTCGCGACGCAGACGCCGGGCCACATTGCCGGTGTCGAGTTCTGCCTCGACGACGACGCGGCCGGCGACGATGTGCAGCCCGCCGGCGAACCGCAGCATCGCGGCGACCTCGGCGCGGCGGCAGCTGGCCAGCGTCACGTTGAGACGACTCAGCTCGTCCTTGACCGCACCTGTCATGGCCACCGGCGACGATCCTCCGCTCACTGTTCGTCCCTGCCCACTCACTATGCCAATTCCCGGCGCGCCCGGGGCACGTCGGGAGACGCCGGGGCGACCCCCATCACACTGGCCACCATCTGCGCGACCCGCTGCGGGTCGTGGACGTGCGTTCCGTTCACGGCGAGGTCTCCTACGTGCAGTTCGGCACCGAACAGTGCGGCAGCGCGCGCGAGGTGCTCTCGTTCGCGACCGGCCGGGGCCGAGCGCTCGTCGACGAGCACCTCGTCGATGCGGAGAGTATCCGCATGCGCGTGCAACACGTGCAGGTGGCGCTCGACCGAAAAGCCGGGCGTCTCCCCCGGCTCGGGCGCGAGATTAACGATCAGCATCTTGCGTGCAGATGTTGAAGATAGCGCAGCCAGCTGATCGGGGACGAGTACATGCGGGATTACGCTGGAAAACCACGAACCCGGGCCCAGCACGACGAGGTCCGCGGCCTCGATGGCGGCACACGCCTCCACGCTTGCCGGTGGCGCCTCGGGCAGCAGACGCACGCGGCGCACCTTGCCCGGCGTCGTCGCGACCGCCACCTGTCCGCGAATCGCCCGGCTCAGCCGCGGGTCGGCCTCCAACCCCGTCACGTCGGCCTCGATCGTCAGCGGCACCGTCGACATCGGCAGTACGCGCCCGCCCACCTGCGTAAGCTCCGCGAGCCGTTTCAGCGCCTCGATCGGATCACCGAGCAACTCGGTCAGGCCCACCAGCAGCAGGTTCCCGATCGGATGGCCGGCAAGTGCGCCGTGGCCGCCGAAGCGGTGCTGGAGCAACTCGCCCCACAGCTCCGCGCGACGCGCCTGTTCGTCGTCCATGTCGGCCAGTGCGGCCGGTGCGACGAGGAGTGCGGCCAGCGCCATCCGGAGATCGCCAGGAGGAATCAGGTTGAGCTCGCCGCGCAGCCGTCCCGACGACCCGCCGTCGTCGGCGACGGTGACGATCGCGGTGATATCCGGGCTGAGGTACCGCATCGCAGTGAGGGTCGCATACAGCCCGTGGCCGCCGCCAAGGGCGACAATACGGTCGATGCCCGGCACGGGGCCGCTCATTCGCGCCCCAAGTCGCGGTGCATCACCCGCACGTCGAAGGTGGGTCCGCCCTCGCGCTGCCCTTCCTCGAGCCGGCGTGCCAACTCCTGTGCCATTGCCACACTGCGGTGCTTGCCGCCGGTGCAGCCGATGCCGACGCTCATGTAGCGCTTGCCCTCGCGCAGATAGCCGTCGGCGACGAGTCGGATGATGTCGGCGTAGAGGCGGGCGAATTCGTCAGCGCCCTCCTGGCTCAGGACGTAGTCGCGCACCGGGGCGTCGGTCCCGTTCTGCTCGCGCAGCTCGGGGATCCAATGCGGGTTGGGCAGGAAGCGCACGTCGGTGACGAGATCGGAGTCGATCGGCAGGCCGTACTTGAATCCGAACGACTGGATCGACACCGACAGACTGGTGGCCGTGGCCATGTCGGCCGACGAGTTCGCGAGGATCTCGCGCAGCCGCGCCACCGACGACGACGAGGTGTCGATCACCAGGTCGGACTGCTCCTTCACGCCCGCGAGGCGGGAGCGTTCGCGACCGATCGCCTCGACCAGGGTGTCGTCGGTCTGCAGCGGATGGCGTCGGCGGACCTGTTCGAACCGCCGCACCAGTACTTCGTCACTCGCATCGAGGAAGACCTGCCATACCGAGGCGCCAGCCGCCTCCAGGTCGGTGCGCAGGGCCGCGAGCTCGTCGGCGAAATGCTCGTCTGCGCCGCGGACCACCATCGCCAGGCGCGAGGTCTGGTCGCCGCCGGTTCTGGCCAACTCCACCAGCTTCCCGATCAGGGAGACCGGCACGTTGTCGGCGACGTACCAACCGTCGTCCTCGAACACGTCGGCCGCAGCCGAGCGGCCCGCTCCGGACATGCCGGCGATGAAGACAACCGTGATCTCAGACATCGCTCTCCTGTCTACCGACCGCCAGGGCCTCGTGGACCGTCTTTGCCGTTGTTGGACCGATTCCGGGGACGGCAGCGATCTCCTCGACGGAGGCCGCCTTCAGGTTCGCCACCGAGCCGAACGCGGTCACCAGTGCGGTGCGCCGGGTGGGTCCCAGACCCGGAACCGCGTCGAGTGCCGAACTCGTCATCCGCTTGCTGCGCTTGCTGCGATGGAAGGTGATCGCGAACCGGTGCGCCTCGTCGCGCACGCGCTGCAGCAGGAACAGGCCCTCGCTGGTCCGCGGCATGATGATCGGCTCGTCGTCGCCGAGGGCCCAGATCTCCTCCATGCGCTTGGCCAGGCCGACCACGGTGACGTCGGTGATCCCGAGTTCATCGAGGACTGCCGCTGCGGCATGGCACTGGGGGGCGCCGCCGTCGACGATGAACAGGTTCGGCGGATAGGCGAACTTGCGGGGCCGACCGGTTTGCGGGTCGAGGGCTTCGGGTTGTTCCGCGTCGGCCCGATGACGCAGGAACCGTCGTCGGGTGACCTCGGCGATCGAGGCGACGTCGTCGGAGCGGCCGTCGCCTGCGGCCTCCTTGATCGAGTAGTGGCGATAGTCCGACTTGCGCGGCAGCCCGTCCTCGAACACGACCAGCGACGCGACGACGTCCGTGCCCTGGACGTGTGAGATGTCCACGCACTCGATCCGCAGCGGCGCGGAGTCCATACCGAGGTACTCCTGGATCTCGGTGAGAGCCGCTGAGCGCGATGTCAGGTCCCCGGCCCGGCGCAGTTTGTGCAGCGCGAGTGCTTCGGAGGCGTTGCGCTCGACGGTCTCCAGCAGGTCGCGCTTGTCGCCGCGCCGCGGCACGCGCAAGGCGACCCGCGATCCGCGCAGCACCGACAGCCACTCGGCCAGTTCGTCGGCGTCCTGCGGCAGTTCGGGGACGAGGACCTCGCGGGGCACCGACTCCCCCGCCTCCCGGCTGGCCGACACGGTCACCGTCGCGTCCTGGTCGGCCAATGCGCCGTAGAACTGGGTGAGGAACTGTTCGACCTGTGTTCCAAGGGAATCATCGTCGGGGCGCTCGACGACCCAGCCCCGCTGTCCGCGGACGCGCCCGTCGCGCACCTGGAAGACCTGGACCGACGTCTCGAGTTCGTCGCCGACCATCGCGACGACGTCGGCGTCGGTGCCGTCGCCGAGGACGACGGCCTGCTTCTCCATGGCTCGCCGCAGCGCCGTCGCGTCGTCGCGCAGCCGGGCCGCCTTCTCGAAGTCGAGGTCCTGCGCCGCCTCCCGCATGCGGGACTCCACGTCGGCGATCATCTTGTCGGTGCGGCCGGCGAGGAAGTCGCAGAAATCGTCGACGATCTCGCGATGCTCGACGGCACTGACCCGTCCGATGCAGGGTGCAGAGCACTTGTCGATATAGCCGAGCAGGCAGGGCCGCCCCATCTGGTTGTGCCGTTTGAAGACGCCGTTGGAGCAGGTGCGCGCCGGGAACACCCGCGTCAGCTGGTCGAGGGTCTCGCGGATGGCCCAGGCATGCGAGTACGGCCCGAAGTAGCGGACGCCACGGCGCTTCGGCCCGCGGTAGACGTGCAGGCGCGGGTATTCCTCATTGAGGGTGACCGCGAGCATCGGATACGACTTGTCGTCGCGGTAGCGCACGTTGAAGCGCGGATCGAACTCTTTGATCCAGTTGTATTCGAGCTGCAGGGCCTCGACTTCGGTCGAGACGACGGTCCACTCGACCGAGCCCGCCGTCGTCACCATCTGGTGGGTGCGGGGGTGCAATGAGGCGACGTCGGCGAAGTACGACGTCAGCCGTGACCGGAGGTTCTTCGCCTTGCCGACGTAGATGACGCGCCCGTGCGGATCCCGGAATTTGTACACCCCCGGTTCGGTGGGGATCGACCCGGGAGCGGGTCGGTACGTGGAGGGATCGGGCACGCAGTTCAGGTTAGTCGGCCGGACCGACAGCCAGCAGCACGGCTAACCGCCGATGTGGGTGTGTTTGATCTTGTCGGTGACGAGGGACGCGAGGAAGTTGATCCCGAAGCCCAGCAAGATGAGCGAGGACACCATCTGCAGGGAGACGGCGATGCGCGCCCCTTCGCTTACGGCGGCGATGGTGCCGAAGCCGGTGGTGGTGAAGATGGTCAGGCAGTAGTACAGCGCATCGAGCCGCGTGAGCTCCTCGGAAAAACTGGCCGGCTGATAGTCGGAGAACAGGAAGTATGTGGCGGAGAACACGACGATGTAGAGCACGACGAGTGCGGTCAGGATCTCCAACGCCACCAGCGCCGGATAGCTGTTGCCGCGGATCCGCCACATCTCCCAGAGGACGAAACCCGTCACCATCAGGGCCCCGATCACCAGGCCGACAGCGTTCCAGGCGTTTCCGTGGCCGATCGGCAGCAGGAAGTAGCCCGCCAAGAGGATCGTTGTGGCGCGTAGCGGGCGGTACACGGCGGCGACCAGCCAGGTGCGCGTGATGGGCTGCTCCGTGACCACCCCGCCGACCTCAGGCATCGCCGACCCTCCCCCGGAGTTCGGCGGCACTGTACTGCTCGTGGAGGTCGCGGACGCGCTCCATCGCCGCGATAGCGCGCTCCCCGTCGCCGGCGCGGATCGCGAGTATCGGGATGTGCTCGTCGTCGGGGAACTCCAATCGCGCGCACATGCTGGAGTCCGGGTAGGTCACGCCGGTGATCTCGTCCCAGCCGAAAAGGCGCTCGCCGATCAGGTTGCGCACGGCGATGCCGCGCTGCCCCACCCGCACCCGCGGCTGGGTGAGCAACAGGATTCCGCCGACGGCGACGACCCCGATGAGCAGGATGGCCCACTGGTCGGCCGAGCCGACATTGCGGACGCCGTTGTCGCCGAAGGTGAACGTGTGGCCGAACAGCACGATCTGCGATTTCGTCAGCAGATAGGCGAAGACTGCGTGAATCACCAGGACGACCGCCGCAGCGGCGCAGCTCCAGACCCGCAACCGGTGTGGCCGGTAGACGAGGTCCCACTCGCCGGCATTCGTTGACGGGGACTGCCCGCCCTGCTCGGAACTCACTTCAGGGACCGCAGGATCAGTGCCGACGCCAGCGCCGCGTTGACGGCCTGGGCGCCCTTGTCCTCACTCGACTCGGGCAGACCCGCCCGAGCCAGCGCCTGCGCCTCGGTGTTGACGGTCAGGACCCCGTTGCCGACGGGGGTCGACTCGTCGAGGGAAACGCGGGTCAGTCCGGCGGTCACCGCGTCGCAGACATAGTCGAAGTGTGGTGTCTCGCCGCGGATGACCACGCCGAGCGCGACGACGGCGTCGTGGGTGCGTGCCAATGCCTGCGAGATGACGGGCAGTTCAATCGCACCGGCGACCCGGATCACCGTCAGGTCGGCCACCCCGGCGGCGGTTGCGGCGGCAATGGCCCCGTTCAGCAGCGAGGTGCAGATGACCTCGTGCCACTGCGAGGCGATGATTGCCAGCCGAATATCCTCGGCGTTCGCCAAATCCAGCGTGGGCTCGCCGACGCCACTCATGCGCGCTCCCCTCCGTCGAGTACCCGGTCCGGCCCGGGCGAATCGCCGGGCGGCCCGTCGGGCACGTCCAGATCGTACTCATCGAGCCCCTCGAGCTCGTGGCCCATCCGGTCGCGCTTGGTACGCAGGTAGCGGAGGTTCTCGCGGTTGGCGCGCACCGGCATCGCCACACGCTCGGTGATGGCCAGGCCGTACCCGTCGAGGCCGACCCGCTTGGCCGGGTTGTTCGTCAGCAGCCGCATCGACCGCACACCCAGGTCGACGAGGATCTGAGCGCCGATCCCGTAGTCGCGCGAATCCGCCGGCAGCCCGAGCGACAGGTTCGCATCGACGGTGTCCTCGCCGGCGTCCTGCAGCTGATAGGCCTGCAGCTTGTGCAGCAACCCGATGCCGCGGCCCTCGTGGCCGCGCATGTACAGCACGATTCCGCGCCCTTCCGCGGCCACCATCGCCATCGCCGCGTCGAGCTGCGGGCCGCAGTCGCACCGCAATGAACCGAAGACGTCGCCGGTCAGGCACTCCGAGTGGACGCGCACGAGCACGTCGTCGCCGTTGTCGGCGCTGATGTCCCCCATCACCAGTGCGACGTGCTCCACGTCGTCGAAAGCGGAGGTGTAACCGACCGCGCGGAACGTGCCGTGGTCGGTGGGAATGCGCGCGTCGGCGACGCGCTGCACGTGCTTCTCGTTGCGGCGCCGCCAGGCGATCAGGTCGGCGATGGAGATGAGCGCGAGTCCGTGGTCGTCGGCGAAGACGCGCAGCTCGTCGCCCTGCGCCATGGCGCCCTCGTCCTTTTGGCTGACGATCTCGCAAATGACGCCTGCCGGAGCGAGGCCGGCCAACGTCGCCAGGTCGACGGCGGCCTCGGTGTGCCCGGGTCGGCGCAGGACACCGCCCTCCTTGGCCCGCAACGGGACCACGTGGCCCGGCCGGGTGAAGTCGACGGCCCGGCTGGCGGGGTCGGCGAGCAACCGCATCGTCGTGGCGCGGTCGGCGGCGCTGATACCGGTGCCGATGCCCTCGCGGGCGTCGACGGTCACTGTGTAGGCGGTGCCGTGCTTGTCCTGGTTGGTGGAATACATCGGCGGTAGTCCGAGTCGGTCGCAGTCGTCCCCGGACAACGGCACGCAAAGGTACCCGGAGGTGTAACGGACCATGAAGGCCACCAACTCGGGGGTGGCCATCTCCGCGGCGAAGATCAGGTCGCCCTCGTTCTCGCGGTCCTCGTCGTCGACGACGACCACGGCCTTGCCCGCCTTGATGTCGGCAACAGCCCGTTCGATGGAATCGAAACGGATCGGCTCGCTCTCGTGCCCGGTCATCGTCGCCTCACTCGTTCCCGGCCTGCGCGGCCGTGCTCGTCAATCGCTCTACATACTTCGCGATCACGTCGACCTCCAGGTTCACCGGATTGCCGACCTTTGCCTGACCCAGGTTCGTGTGCGCCAGCGTCGTGGGGATGAGGGAGATCTCGAACCAGTCGGCACCGATGGCCGAGACCGTCAGCGAGACACCGTCGACGGTGATCGAACCCTTCTCCACGATGTAGCGCCGCAAGCTCTCGGGGATCGCGATGCGCACGACGGTCCAGTTCTCGGTGGGGCTGATGGCGGTGATCTCACCGACGCCGTCGACGTGGCCCTGGACGATGTGTCCGCCGAACCGGCCGTCGGCGCGCATCGCACGTTCCAGATTCACGGTCGCGCCGACACCCAGGTCGGCCAGTGAACTCCGGCGCAGCGTCTCGGCCATCACGTCGACGGCGAACTCGCCGTCCTCGGTCAGCTCGGTGACTGTGAGGCACACTCCGTTGACGGCGATCGAGTCCCCGAACCCGGCATCGCCGGTGACGGTGGGCCCGCGGACCGTGAACCGCGCCGCGTCGACCAGTTCTTCCTTGGCGGTGATGGTCCCGCACTCCTCGACGATTCCTGTGAACACGTCGCTACTCCCTCTCCAGCTCCCTACAGCACAGAGTAAAAGGGGCGGGGGGACGCGCGAGGGCGCCGGGCGGCTCGTGCGGGCACGATACCGCGGGGTTCTCTCACATCCGGACTATGACCGTCGGCTCCGGAATCGCACCGGATCTGCTGACCCCGCCCCGGCCGATGAAGCCGTGTCGGGCGCTCGCGGGCTCTACCGGAAACCCGGTATCACCGCCGGTAGGGAATCACACCCTGCCCCGAGAACTCTACTTACGAAATTAGCACGACGGTGAGTGCAGCCCCACCCGCCGGCGGCATTGGAATCAGTGCGAATCAACGTCTCCCAGGGGCCAGGCCGGGAAATCGACTCTGGACTCCCCCGTCGGTTTGGGCCCCCGCTGACAGTTCGGCCGCGCGCAACTTTGCGGCATGCAATGCTGTGCAGCATGTCCAATGATGCCAAATCCAGCAGCTTTTCCAACTCAATCCTCGGCCTGCTCAAGAAGCACTGGCTGCCGCTGATCGTCGCGATCATCGCCATCGTGTTCATCGCCTTGAACCGGGTGCAGGCCCAGGTCAACTTCCTGTTCTTCCGCGTCGACACCGCCCTCTGGCTCGCGCTGAGCGTCGCGGCGATTCTCGGCCTGATAGTCGGCTGGTTCATCAACCGGAAGTAGTCGGCGCCTCTGCGTCGCGTCTCAGGGTCAAGCGCACGTCGGCGCCGAGTCGGCGCACTTCCACCGGGGTGAACCGATGCGCTTGGGCCAGCGTAGCCACGGTCGGATCGTCGACGGCGGCGGCCCCCGCGCCTAGGATCGTCGGCGCGAGATAGGCGTGCACCTCGTCGACGAGACCGGCCGCCAAGAACGCGCCGATCACCGCCGGCCCGCCTTCGACGAGGACCGTCAGCGCATCGGGGACCGCGGCGAGAACGTCATGCGGGTCGTGTGAGCGGACCTGTCGCGTCGGCGCGGCGTCGTCGAAGACTCTTGCCCCCGGCGGCAGGTCCCGATTGCCCAGGACGATCCGGACCGGCTGATGGGCGCCCAACGACCCGTCGGCGGTGCGCGCGGTGAGCGACGGGTCATCGGCCAAAACGGTGCCGGTGCCGACGACGATGGCGTCCAGACCCCCGCGCACGACGTGTGCATCAGCCCTGGCCTGAGCCCCGGTGATCCATTGGCTCGTCCCGTCGGGCGCGGCGACCCGCCCATCCAATGTCGTCGCGATCTTCGCGATCACCAACGGGCGGCCAGTGCGCTGGCGGTGCAGCCAGGCCCGCAGCGGACCGTCGGCGGCAATCTCGGAGCCAAACCCGGCCACGACGGCGATACCGGCGTCGCGCAGCGCCTGCGCCCCACCGGCAGCCAGCGGATTGGGATCGGCGAGCGCGTAGACCACGCGCGCCACGCCCGCATCGATCAGGGCTCGCGAACACGGACCGGTTCGCCCCGTGTGGTTACAGGGCTCCAACGTGACGACGACCGTCGCGCCGCGCGCCGCCTCCCCCGCCGCCGTGAGCGCCACCACCTCCGCGTGCGGGCCGCCGACCGGTTGTGTGTGCCCGACCGCGATCACCTCGCCGCGCGCTCCGATGACCACGGCCCCGACCGGCGGGTTCGGTGACGATGAGCCCATCGCGGCACCCGATTCGGCGATGGCGCGCGCCATCGCCTCGTCGAGGATCGGGTCGACAGACACCGGCACTCCTACTCGGCGCCCACGGTGGCCGTCGGCCAGTGCGCCGCGGCCTGTTCGCGCAGTGCGGCGACGGCCCGTCCCGGGTCGGCGGCACCGTAGACGGCCGAGCCGGCGACGAAGCAGTCCACCCCGGCCTCGGCGGCCTGTTCGATGGTGTCGGCGTTGATCCCGCCGTCGATCTCGACGAGGATGCTCAGCTCGCCCGAATCCACCAGCGAGCGGACCGTGCGCACCTTGCCCAGCACCTCGGGGATGAAGCTCTGCCCGCCGAAGCCCGGTTCGACGCTCATGACCAGCAGCGTGTCCACGTCGCGCAGGATCTCCAGGTAGGGGTCGAGCGGGGTGCCCGGCTTGATCGCCAACCCGGCTTTGGCCCCGGCGGCGCGGATGTCACGCGCGACGGCCCGCGGATCGTCGGTGGCCTCCGCGTGGAACGTGACGTTGTACGCGCCGGCCTCCGCGTAGGGCGGTGCCCAGCGTCCCGGGTCGTCGATCATCAGGTGGCAGTCCATGGGGATGTCGGTGGCGGCCAGCAGGCTCTCGACCACCGGCAGGCCCAGGGTCAGGTTGGGGACGAAATGCGCGTCCATCACGTCGACGTGCAGCCAGTCCGATCCCTCCACGGCACGCATCTCCGTGGCGAGGTTGGCGAAATCCGCCGACAGGATGGACGGGGCGATCATCGGAGCGCTGGGTCGCTGGCACATGGCCCCGATTCTAGTGGCCCGTGTCTAGGTGCTCAGGTATCGGCTGGACGGCGCAGCGCCGCCAGGAACATCGCGTCGGTGCCGTGCAGGTGCGGCCACAACTGCACGTGGGGCCCATCACCGGGCGACGGGAACTCCATGCCCTCGGTCGTGACGAATGGTCGTGCGTCGAGTTGCTCGGCCCCGGTCGCCGCGCACACGGCGTCGACGACGCCGACGGTCTCGGCCGGATGCGGGGAGCACGTCGAATAGACCACGACCCCGCCCGGACGGACCAGATCCAGCGCCGCGGTGAGCAGTTCGCGCTGCAGCGGCACGAGTTCGGTGACGTCGGACGGCCGGCGTCGCCACCGCGCTTCCGGACGTCGGCGCAGCGAGCCGAGTCCGCTGCATGGCGCGTCGACGAGGACACGGTCGTACCCGGGCTCCAGTCCAGAGTCGCGGCCGTCGGCGACGACGACGGTCACCGGCAGGTCCGCGGTGACCGACCGGATCAGGTCGGCGCGGTGCTCGGAGACCTCCACCGCGTCGAGGTGGGCGCCGCTCGACTCGGCGAGGGAGCCGAGGAGTGCGGCCTTGCCGCCCGGCCCGGCGCACAAGTCGAGCCAGCGCCCGCCGTCGGGCCCGTCGAGCGTGGCGCGGGTCAGCGCGATCGCGACGAGTTGACTGCCCTCGTCCTGCACGCCGGCCAGCCCCTCGCGCACGACGTCGAGCCGGCCGGGGTCTCCGCCGGGAAGGTAGACGCAATAGGGCGACAGACGGCCCTCGTCCCCTCCGGCGATCAGCGCCAATTCGGTGGCCGTGATCTGACCGGGGCGGGCGACGAGGTGCACCGGTGGTCGGGAGTCGTCGGCGGCCAGCGCGGCCTGCAACGAGCCGATGGACCCGCCCAACGCATCGGCGAACACCTCGGCGATCCAGCGCGGGTGGGCGTAGGCGAACGCGAGGTGGCCCACCGGGTCTTGTGCGATGGAAGGCGCCAGCTGGTCGGCCCACATCTCCTCGTCGCGCTGGGAGATCTTGCGCAGGACCGCGTTGACGAACCCGGCCGGGCCCTGACCGTCCTCGGAGCGGACCAGATCGACCGACGTCGAGACCGCAGCGTGGGATCCGATGCGGGTGCGCAGCAGCTGGTAGGCGCCCAGGCGCAGCACGTCGAGCAGCTTCCCGTCGATCTCGGTGACCGGGCGGCCCGCCGCGGACGCGATCACCTTGTCGAGAGTCCCCTGTGCGCGCAGCGTGCCGTACGTGAGCTCGGTGGCCAGCGCGGCATCACGACCGGACAGGCCACGCTCGCGCAGCATTGACGGGAGCAGCAGGTTGGCGTACGCATCGCGCTCGCGCACCGCCCGCACCACGTCGCGGGCGACCGCGCGCACCGGATCGACTGACTTGTCGCGCAGCTTCGGGTTGCCGGGCCGTCCCCCGCTCATCGGAGCACCTGCCCGGGCTCCAGGCGAGCGCCGCGCGCCCAGTCGGCGGCGAGCATTTGCTTCTTGCCGGGTGGCACCACCCAAGTGAGTGCGACGACCTCGTCGGCGGTCCCGACGTACACGGCCTTCTTGGTGACCGCCAACTCCCCGGGCGACAGGTTCTCCGGCGCGCCGGGCTCATCGGCGATACCGCGACGCACCGGCCCGATCCGCAGGCGCAGTTCGTCGGTGCCGGTGTCGACCGCGCACCAGGCACCCGGGTCGGGGGTGTGGGCCCGGATCAGGCGGTCGACGATGTGCGCGGGCCGAGCCCAGACCACGCGGGCGTCGGCGACGGTGATCTTGGGCGCGTGCGACACGTCGTGGTCGGGTTGTGCGACCGGCGCCAACTCGCCGGCCTCGATGCCGTCGAGGGTCGCGACGAGCAGATTGGCGCCGGAGAGCGCTAGCCGGTCGAGGAGGTCACCGCTGGTCTCACCGGCGCCGATGTCGGTGGTCAAGGTGCCGTACACCGGGCCGGTGTCGAGTCCGGCCTCGATCTGGAACGTGCTGGCCCCGGTGACGGTGTCACCGGCTGCGATGGCCGCCTGGACGGGACCGGCGCCGCGCCACGCCGGAAGCAACGAGAAGTGCAGGTTGATCCAGCCGCGGGCGGGCAGGTCGAGCAGCGCCGGCGGGATCAAGGCGCCATAGGCGACGACGGCGGCACAGTCGGGTGCCCATCGGTTCAACTGCGCAAGGACCTCCGGGTCGACTTCACCGTTGTGATACAACCGCGGCGGGGTGAAGACGTCGATACCCAACTCGTCGGCGCGCTGGGCGACGTCGCTGCGAGTCGTCTTGCGTCCTCGCCCCGATACCGCGTCGGGGCGCGACAGCACTCCCACGACCTGATGGTCGGGAGAATCGTGCAGGGCGTTCAGCGAGGGCACTGCGGCCGCGGGAGTGCCGGCGAAGAGGACGCGCATTCGGCCAATACTAGGCGGCCCCGCTGGTCAGCCGATCGTCGACGGGTCGACCTGAACCCGCAGCGGCCCGGTGTCGGGCGCGCTCGTCCGTCGGGCCTGGGCGCGACTCAGCGCGACGGCGAGCTCGCGACCGTGACGCCGGTCGACACGGATCAGCAGACGCTCGAACTCGTCGGCGCGCGCACCACGGTCGGTCCGCTCTCCCCCGGCCGGTCCGCGTACCCCCGGCGGGAGTGGGACCGGGCCCAGGATGCCGGCGTCGGGCGGGAGTTCGAGGAGGTCGACGAACTGGCGGACCGCCGCTGGGGTGCCATCGACCGCGGCCATCGTCACCGCCGGAGGGAAACCGAGTTCAGTGCGCTGGGCCAACTGGTCTGCGGCAAAGGCGACCGGGTCCCAGCGGATGACGGCCTGAACGGCGGGCACCTCGTTCTCGGCGAGCAGTACGACGTTCCCGCCGTCGACAGCGGATCGGGCCAGTGCGGCAATGGCGAACCAGTGCCGCGCGGCGTCCTCTTCGGCCCGCAGGTCTTCACGGTCGAGGTGGGCCCACGTGTCGACGGCGATGACGGTGCCGTATCCCTCACCGGCGACGATGGGCTCTGCGCCGGGGGTCGCGACGACCAGCCGGGCGTCGTCGGGGATGGAGTCGACGACCCGCGAGCCGTCGCTGGTGACCACCGGCACCCCGCGAAACGCCCGGCCGAGTTCCTCGGCGGTCCGCGCGGCACCGATGGTCAACGCACGGATCTGCGTCGAGCCACAGGCGGCGCACCGCGGCGCCGGGTCCACGCGGCCGCACCACCGACACGACACCGATTGGTCCGGGGCCATGGCGAGTGGGCCGTGGCACGACCGGCACCGCGCGTGGGTACGGCACGCGGCACAGGCCAGCGACGGCAGGTAACCGCGGCGGGGCACGCTGATGAGCACCGGCCGCCCGGCATCGAGGGCGGATCGGGCGAGTCGGAACGCGAATTCGGGCACGCGGGCGAGCCGGACCAGCGGGTCGTTGCCGACGGCGCGGTTCTCCTCGGCGAGTGCCTGCACGCGCGGAGACCGCCGCCGGACGTCGGCCCGGTCGGCGACCAGGTCGTGCATCCATCCGGCGGTGACCAGTGCCTGGGCCTCGGCGGTGCGGGCGTAGCCACCGATGACGAGCGCACACTGCTGTTGGTGGCTTCGGATCACCGCCACTTCGCGCGGATGGGGATAGGGTGCGCGGGGTTCGTCCAGGCTGGGGTCGCCGTCGTCCCAGACGATGATCAGTCCCGGGTCGTGCACGGGCGCGAAGATGGCGCTGCGCGTGCCGAGCACCACCTGCGCCTGCCCCCGCAGTGCGGCGAGCCACCGTCGGTAGCGGGCGGTCGGTCCCAACCCGGCGGCCAGGGTCACACACCGGTCCCCCAGGCCGGCGCAGGCTTGTTCCAGCCGGTCGAGGTCGCGCTGGTCGGGGACGACCGCGATCACCCCGCGACCACCGGCGACGGTGTGACCGATCAGCTCGGCCAGCCGCGCGGCCCAGTCCTCGCCGGGCACGGTTTGCCACGCCGCCCGAGGTGCCCGACCGTCGCGCACCGCGGCTCCGAAGGCTGGGCCGCCCCGATAGTGGGTCCAGTGCTCAAGCCCGGGTGCGGGGTCGATGAGCGGCGTCTCGTTGGGCGGTGGGCGCTGTTCGTCCTCGGTCCGGGCATGGCGTGGCGGCACCGCCAGGCGGATGACATCGGACATCGTGCCGGCGTAGCGGTCGGCGACCGCCCGGCACAGTTCCGCGATCTGCGGGGTCAGGACCGGTTCGGCCGAGACGACGCGCTCGATCCACGCGAGCTTGCCGTCGTGCTCACTGCGCTCGAGGCGGGCCAGCAGAAAGGCGTCGACCAGTCGGCCGGCAAAACGCACACGGAGCCTCGCCCCGGGCACGGCACGGAGGTCCTGCTCGGCGTCGACCAGATAGTCGAAAGGACGGTCGAGGTGCGCCAGGCCCAGCATGGGCAGCACCTGCGCAACAGGCGCGATCGGCGCCGGTTCGCGCTTGCTGCTCACACCCGACTCAGACCGACTCCGGTCACAACCCGGCTGCGACCTTGAGTTCCGCGGCCTTGTTGGTCCGCTCCCACGGCAGATCGACGTCGGTGCGGCCGAAGTGGCCGTACGCGGCGGTCGGCGCGTAGATCGGGCGCAGCAGGTCCAGATCGCGGACGATGGCGCCCGGGCGCAGGTCGAACACCTGCGTGATCGCCTTCTGGATCAGGTCGGGATCGACGTTCTCGGTGCCGAAGGTCTCCACGAACAGGCCGACGGGTGCCGCCTTGCCGATGGCGTAGGCGACCTGCACCTCGATCCGCTTGGCCAGCCCGGCGGCCACCGCGTTCTTCGCCACCCAGCGCATGGCGTAGGCCGCGCTGCGGTCAACCTTCGAGGGGTCCTTGCCGGAGAACGCGCCACCACCGTGGCGCGACATCCCGCCGTAGGTGTCGACGATGATCTTGCGGCCGGTCAGCCCGGCGTCGCCCATCGGCCCACCGAGGATGAAGCTGCCCGTCGGGTTCACCAGCAGCCGAGGGCTCGAGGTGTCCAGGCCGTCCACGGTGAACTCGTCGAGCACCGGCTTCAGCACGGTCTCGGCGAGCGCCGGCGCCAGCACCGTGTCACGGTCGATACCCTCGGCGTGCTGGGTGGAGATGACGACGGTGTCCAGGCGCACCGGCTTGTCGCCGTTGTACTCGATGGTCACCTGGGTCTTGCCGTCCGGGCGCAGGTAGTCCAGGATCCCGGCCTTGCGCACCTCGGTGAGGCGCCGCGCCAGGCGGTGCGCGAGTGCGATAGGGACCGGCATCAACTCGGGCGTCTCATCGGTGGCGTAACCGAACATCAGGCCCTGGTCGCCGGCGCCCTGCTTGTCCAGATCGTCATCGACGGTGCCGGTCTGCGTCTCGTGCGAGTCGGTCAGGCCCTGGTTGATCTCCGGGGACTGGGCGCCGATCGCGACGTTCACCCCGCAGGAGGCCCCGTCGAACCCCTTCGTCGACGAGTCGTAGCCGATGTCGAGGATGCGCTCGCGCACGATCGTCGGGATGTCGGCGTAGGCGGTCGTGTTGACTTCACCGGCGACGTGGACCTGGCCGGTGGTCACGAGCGTCTCGACGGCGACCTTCGCGTTGGGGTCTTGGGCCAACAGGGCGTCGAGGATGGAGTCGCTGATCGCGTCACAGATCTTGTCGGGGTGCCCCTCGGTGACGGATTCACTGGTGAACAGTCGCGACGAGATTGTCATTGGTCCCTCTCGAGCCTCGATAACCGCCGATCGCCTGTCGATCGGCCCGAATTCGGTTCCAACCTACACACCGCCGCCGACACCGGCGCACCGCGACCGTCAGCTGCGGTCCAACAGTGGTGCCAGTGCATCGAGGATGCGGCTGGCCAGCAGTGTCTTGGAAGTCAGCGGCAGCGCGGTCTCGGTGCCGGCGGAGCTCAACAACCAGCCGGTGTTGTCCTCGGTGCCGAACGCCTTGCCCGACCCGACGGGGTTCACAACGAGAAGGTCGCACCCTTTGCGGCTGAATTTTGCCCGCCCGTGGTCCAATACCCCGCCGTTGTCGTCCCCGGTCTCCGCGGCGAACCCGACGATGACGGTCGAGGCAGGGATCTCGCCGCGGCCGCGCGCTGCGACCAGGCCGGCGAGGATGTCCGGGTTGGTCTCCAGCTCGATCGGCGCCGGGCCGGCGGTGCCCTTTTTGATTTTGGCGTCGGCGACGACGACGGGGCGGAAGTCGGCGACAGCGGCCGCCATGATGATGACGTCGGCCTCGAGCGCCCGTTTGTTCATCTCGTCGGACAACTCGGTCGCACTGGCGATCGACACCAGCTCGATCCCGGCGGGATTGCCCGCCCCCGACGTCGAGCCGGCAACGACGGTGACATCGGCGCCGCGGGCGGCGGCAACGCGGGCCAGTGCGAAACCCTGCTTGCCCGAACTGTGGTTGCCCAGGTAGCGCACCGGGTCCAGCGGCTCGCGGGTCCCACCGGCGCTGATCACGATCCGTGCACCGGACAGGTCAAAGGGAAGCGCCTCGGGGTCGTCGAGCAGGAGGTCGCCCAACAGGCCGATCTCGGTGGGGTCGGGCAACCGGCCCGCACCGCTGTCGCGCCCGGTCAACCGACCTGAGTCCGGTGGCATGACGACCACTCCACGACGGCGCAGCGTGGCCACGTTGTCACGGGTCGCCGGGTGCTCCCACATCTCCGTGTGCATCGCGGGGGCGAACAGTACCGGGCAGCGGGCGGTCAGCAGGGAGGCCGTCAGCAGATCGTCGGCCCGTCCGCTCGCCGCACGCGCCAGCAGATCGGCGGTGGCGGGGGCGACGACGACCAGGTCGGCCTCCTGGCCCAGGCGTACGTGCGCCACTTCGTCGACGTTGTCGAAGACGGTCGTGGACACCGGGTGGCCCGAGAGGGCCTCGAACGTGGCCGCACCGACGAACTCCAGGGCGGCGGCGGTCGGGATGACGCGGACGTCGTGTCCAGCCTCGGTGTAGTGCCGGATGACCGAGCACGCTTTGTAGGCGGCGATTCCGCCACCCACGCCGACGAGGATGCGCTTGCGCACCGGAGTCGTCATGACCGGGCCGGAGCCGTTACTCGCCCTCGGTGTGCTCGAGCAGGTCGGCGTGGATCTCCCGCATCGCGATCGACAGCGGCTTCTCGTGGAGACCGGGCTCGACCAGCGGGCCGACGTACTCGAGGATGCCGTCGCCGAGCTGGTTGTAGTAGTCGTTGATCTGGCGCGCGCGCTTGGCGGCGAAGATCACCAGGGCGTACTTCGACGACACGCGGTCAAGCAGGTCGTCGATCGGCGGGTTGGTGATGCCCAGCGGGGTGTCGTACGACGGGGCGTCGACGATCTCGATGACGTCAAGGTTCTGGGTGCTCACGCAAACTCCTGCTTCAAATGCTCGGTGCGAATCAAAAATGTCTCGGAAGGGCCGGGCGGTGACCGTCACTGATCGGGCCCGACCAGCAAGGATACCAACTCATCGGCAGTGGAGTCGACTTCGTGGTTCACCAGCACGTGGTCGAACGTGTCGGCGAGGTCCATCTCGGCGCGCGCTGTCAGCAATCGGCGCTCCACCACCTCCGGCGACTCCGTGCCGCGGCCGGTGAGCCGGGCGACGAGATCCTCCCACGACGGCGGGGCCAGGAACACCGTCTGCGCCTCCGGCAGCCGGGCAACGAGGTTCTCGGCACCCTGGATGTCCACCTCGATCAACACCGGCGCCCCGGAGTCCAACGCGGCCATGACCGGTGCCGCCGGCGTCCCCGAGCGCTGCAGTCCGCCGTGGATCTCTGCCCACTCGAGCAGCTCGTCGTCGGCGATCATCTCGGCAAAGCGTGCCGTGGTGACGAAGTTGTAGTCGCGGCCGTCGACCTCGCCCGGGCGCGGCTCGCGGGTCGTCGCGGAAACGCTGAAGTACATCTGGGGCAGTCGGGCCCGGACGGCGTTGACGACGGTGGACTTACCGACAGCCGAGGGGCCGACCAGTACAACCAGTCGGCCCCTCGGCGTCGAAAGCTCGGCGAAGCGATCAGCCAAGGTCGAACTTCTCCAGCAGAGCCTTGCGCTGACGATCACCCAGGCCGCGGACGCGACGGGTGGCGGCGATCTCCAGCTCGTCCATGATCTCGGCGGCCTTGACCTTGCCGACCTTGGGCAGAGCCTCGAGGAGGGCCGAAACCTTCATCTTGCCGAGGATCTCATTGCTCTCGGCCTCCTTGAGGACGGCCTTGAGATCGGTGCCGCCGCGCTTGAGACGCTCCTTGAGCTCGGCGCGTGCCTTGCGGGCTTGCGCAGCCTTGGCCAGCGCTGCTGCGCGCTGCTCATCCGTCAACTGGGGAAGGGCCACGTGTTCCTCCGTAAATCGTTCTCGAATCCGCCGCTCGGTCACGGTGACGAACCGGCGGGCCGCCGTGTTTACCTGCGGCGCGACGTTGACGGTACCCAACCTGAGCAGGCATTTCGAGGGGTACCCACCCAAAGGTCCCGCAACGTCATGGGGTAGGTTCCCGCCACCCCGCCACGGCCCTGGCAACGGCGTCTGGCGTACTGCAAACGGCATAGACGCAGGTCAGCGGGGGTTCTGGTAGTTCCGTCATGGGTGGTGCACACCAGAAAACCAGCTCTGACCTGGGCGGAATCACACCGGGGTACGGGTGCGAGAATTCCCCGCAGCCTCCCGCGTGTCGTCCCTCGACTAGCGCTTGAGCGCCGATTCGACGTCGTCGCGAGCAGCTTCGCAGGCGGCGCGAAGCGCTGCGGGATCGGGGCCCGCACGCAGGACCGAGCGCGAACTGGCGGGCAGCAGCCACTGTTGGTCGGCGCCGTCGAACAGCTCTGGCAGGTCGGCGGCCGTCGCTCCCTGCGCCCCGACGCCGGGTGCCAGGATGACCCCGCGCAGCGCACCCAGGTCGAGCCCGTGGGCGCGCGTGGCGCCGACGACGACCCCGACGGTGCCGCGGCCGTCGGTGTTATGTGCAGCGGCCTCGTCGACGATGCCCTGCGCGACTGTGCGGCCCGCGGCGTCGGCGAGCTGCACCGCGGCTCCCTCGGGATTGCTCGTGCGTGCAAGCACGATCACCGCACGGTCGGCCCTCAGCGCCTCGTCGACCGCCGGTGCCAGTGCGCCGAACCCCAGGTAGGGCGACACTGTCACCGCGTCGGAGCGCAGCGGCGAGTGCTCGCCCAGCCAGGCACGGGCGTAGGCGGCCATCGTGGACCCGATGTCGCCGCGTTTGGCGTCGGCCACCACCAGCGCACCGGCATCGCCACAGCCGGCGATGACGCGCTCGAGGGCCGCGATACCCGGCGAGCCGAACGCCTCGAAGAAGGCCACCTGGGGTTTGACGACGGCGGCGACGGGGCCGAGTGCCTCGACGCAGATGTCACCGAACTGCGCGACGCCCTGCGCCGACACCGGCAGCCCCCATTGCTCGAGCAGTTCGGGATGGGGGTCGATGCCGGCGCAGAGTCGCCCTCGTGCTGCGACCGCGGCGCGGTAGCGGTCGGCGAATCCACCGGCCTCGGTCACGGCGCGGACACCTCCGGATCGTTCACCAGCGCCGCGTGCAGGTGCTGCAACGACTTGACTCCCAGGTTGCCCGTGAGCAGCGCCTCGATGCCCTGGACGGCTGCGCTGGCCCCCTGAACGGTGGTGATGCACGGAATCGTCGCGCTGACCGCGGCCGTGCGGATCTCATATCCGTCGATGCGAGGCCCGGAATTGCCGAACGGCGTGTTGATGACCATGGCGACCTCGCCGTCGCGGATCTGGTCCACGATGGACCGCTCCCCCGCCGCCACCTCCGGGTCGGAGTGCTTGCGCACCCTGGTGCAGGCGATCCCGTTGCGCCGCAGCATGTCCGCGGTTCCCTCGGTGGCGAAGATCTCGAAGCCCAGGTCGGCCAGGCGTTTGACCGGGAACAACAGCGCGCGCTTGTCTTTGTTGGCCACCGACACGAACACCGCGCCGTGGGCGGGCAGGGAGCCGTAGGCGGCGGTCTGCGACTTGGCGAACGCACGGCCGAAGTCGGCGTCGATGCCCATGACCTCGCCCGTCGACTTCATCTCCGGGCTCAGCAGCGAATCGACACCGGTGCCGTCGGCGCGCCGGAACCGGTGGAACGGCAGCACCGCCTCCTTGACTGCGATGGGCGCGTTGATCGGCGCGTTACCGCCGTCGCCGGTGGCCGGGAGTACCTGCGCGGCGCGCAGCTCGGCGATGGACTCGCCCAGCATGACCCGCGCGCACGCCTTGGCCAGCGGGACCGCGGTCGCCTTCGAGACGAACGGCACCGTGCGGCTGGCGCGCGGGTTGGCCTCCAGTACATAGAGGATGTCGTCCTTGAGCGCGTACTGGACGTTGATCAGGCCGCGCACGCCGATGCCGTGCGCAAGCGCCTCGGTGGCCTTGCGCACCGCCTCGAGGTCGGACCGGCCCAGGGTGACCGGCGGGAGGGCGCACGCTGAGTCGCCGGAGTGGATCCCGGCCTCCTCGATGTGCTCCATGATCCCGCCGAGGTAGACCTCGGTACCGTCGCACAGGGCGTCGACGTCGATCTCCACCGCGTCCTCGAGGAAGCGGTCCACCAGCACCGGATGGTCGGGGGTGAGCTCGGTGGCGCGGGAGATGTAGTCGCGTAGCGACGCCTCGTCGTAAACGATCTCCATGCCGCGCCCGCCCAGCACGTACGACGGCCGGACCAGCACCGGGTAGCCGATGCGGTCGGCGACCTCTTTGGCCTGGTCGAGCGTCGTCGCCGTGCCGAATGCCGGGGCGGGCAGACCCGCCTCGGTCAGCACCCGGCCGAATTCGCCGCGGTCCTCGGCCAGGTCGATCGCGTCGGGCCCGGTGCCGACGATGGGCACGCCGGCGTCGGCCAGTCGGTGCGCCAGGCCGAGCGGCGTCTGGCCGCCGAGCTGGACGATGACACCGGCGACGGTGCCCGACTGCGATTCGGCGCGGTAGACCTCCAGGACGTCCTCGAAGGTCAACGGTTCGAAGTACAGGCGGTCGGCCGTGTCGTAGTCGGTGGACACCGTCTCCGGATTGCAGTTGACCATGACCGTCTCGTATCCGGCCAGCGAGAGCGTCATCGCGGCGTGCACGCACGAATAGTCGAACTCGATGCCCTGACCGATTCGGTTGGGCCCCGACCCGAGGATGAGAACCTTGGGACGGTCGGGTTGCGGCGCCACCTCGCTGGTGGCGGCAGGGTCCATCTCGTAGGTCGAGTAGTGGTACGGCGTGCGTGCTTCGAACTCGGCGGCACAGGTGTCGACAGTCTTGTACACGGGGTGCACGTCGAGTCGTTCGCGCAGCGCGGCAACGGTTACCTCGGTGCCCAGTGAGTCGTCGCCGCCAGCGGCCCGCAGCACCGCGATCTGCCGGTCGGACAAGCCGGTCGACTTCGCCAGGCGCAGCAGGTGCTCGTCAAGTTCGTCGGCGTCGCGGACTTGCGCCCCGACCTCACCGATCCAGGCGATCTCGGCGAGGAACCACGGGTCGATGGCGGTGGCCTCGTACAGGTCCTCGATGCTCGCACCGGCCTCCATTGCCAGCATGACGTCGTAGAAGCGGCCGTCCTTGGGGGTGCGCACCTTCTCCAGCAGGGCCGGCAGGTCCACCTGCGCGGGATCGGGCCGGTCGGGTTCGGTCCAGAACCCGGCAGCCTTGGTCTCCAGCGACCGCAGCACCTTGCCGAACGCCTCGGCGAAGCTGCGGCCCAGGCTCATCGCCTCGCCGACCGACTTCATCGTCGTGGTCAGTGTGTCGTCGGCACCAGGGAACTTCTCGAAGGCAAAGCGCGGCGCCTTGACCACGACGTAGTCCAGCGTCGGCTCGAAGCAGGCCGGCGTCTCCTTGGTGATGTCGTTGACGATCTCGTCGAGGCTGTAGCCGATGGCCAGCTTCGCGGCGATCTTGGCAATCGGGAACCCGGTGGCCTTCGATGCCAGGGCCGAGGACCGCGACACCCGCGGGTTCATCTCGATGACGACCAGGCGCCCGTCGCGCGGATCTTGGGCGAACTGGATGTTGCAGCCGCCGGTATCGACGCCGACCTCCCGCAGGATCGCGATCGACAGGTCGCGCATCCGCTGGTATTCGCGGTCGGTCAGCGTCATGGCCGGCGCGACGGTGACCGAGTCGCCGGTGTGCACGCCGACCGGGTCCACGTTCTCGATGGAGCAGACCACGACGACGTTGTCGCGGTGGTCGCGCATCAGCTCGAGTTCGTACTCCTTCCACCCGAGGATCGACTCCTCGATGAGCACGTTGGCCGTCGGCGAGGCCGCCAGGCCCCCACCGGCGATCCGTTCCAGGTCGGCCTCGTCGTAGGCCATGCCGGAGCCGAGGCCGCCCATGGTGAACGACGGCCGCACGACGACCGGATAGCCGAGTTCGGCGACGGTCTCGCGGACCTCGTCCATGGTGTGGCACACGCGTGAACGCGCACTCTCACCGCCGACCGAGGCGACGATGTCCTTGAACATCTGTCGGTCCTCACCGCGCTGGATGGCGTCGAAATCGGCGCCGATCAACTCGATGTCGTATTTCTCCAGTGAACCCCGGTCGTGCAGCGCGACAGCGGTGTTGAGGGCGGTCTGGCCGCCCAGCGTTGCCAGCACCGCGTCGATCGGGTGCCCGGCGTCACGCTCAGCCTCGATGACCTTCTCGACGAACTCGGCGGTGATCGGCTCGACGTAGGTCGCGTCGGCGAACTCCGGGTCCGTCATGATGGTCGCCGGATTCGAGTTGATCAGCGAGACGCGCAGACCCTCGGCTTTCAGGACGCGGCACGCCTGGGTGCCCGAGTAGTCGAACTCGCAGGCCTGACCGATGACGATCGGGCCGGACCCGATGACGAGGACGTGGTTGAGGTCTGTGCGGCGTGGCATCAGTGCTTCTCCATCGCGGTGGCGAACTTGTCGAAGAGGTAGGCGGCATCGTGTGGGCCGGCCGCGGCCTCCGGGTGGTATTGGACCGAGAACGCCCGGCCGTCGAGGAGCTCCACACCTTCGACGACACCGTCGTTGGCGCAGACGTGGCTGACGCGGGCGTGGCCGAAGTCCGTGTCGAACTCCTCGCCGGCCTCGCCTTCCAGCGCGAACCCATGGTTCTGACTCGTGATGGCTGCGCGACCGGTCGCGACATCGATGACCGGGATGTTGATGCCTCGGTGCCCGAAGCGCATCTTGTAGGTCTCGCGACCCAGGGCCCGGCCCAGGATCTGGTTGCCGAAGCAGATGCCGAACAGCGGATAGCCGACCTCGAGCACCTCGCGAGTCAGGCCGACGGCGGCGTCGGCGGTGGCCGGGTCGCCCGGCCCGTTGGACAGGAATACCCCGTCGGGTGCGAGGTCGGTGATCGCGTCGAGGCCCGATGCCACCGGCAGCACGTGTACCTCGATCCCCCGCTGCGCCAGCATCCGCGGCGTGTTCGCCTTGATACCGAGGTCCAGCGCGGCGACACGGAAGCGTACCGGGCCGACGGCGGGGACGACGTAGGCCGCCGCCGTACTGACCTGTGCCGACAGGTTCGCCCCGGCCATCGGCGGAGCCGCGGTGACGCGGGCCAGCAACTCGTCGTCGGCGGCGAGCGCCGCGCCGGAGAACACGCCCGCGCGCATCGAGCCGTGCTCGCGCAGGACTCGGGTGATCGCGCGCGTGTCGATGCCGGCGATGCCGACGACGCCCTGCTGTACGAGCTGATCGTCGAGGCTGCCGGTGGCGCGCCAGTTCGAGACGCGTCGAGTGGGGTTGCGCACCGCGAACCCGGCGACCCAGATCCGGCCGGGGTCGGGCGCGTCACCGCCCTGCAGGCGGCTTTCGCCGTCCTCGTCGTTCCACCCGGTGTTCCCGATCTGCGGCGCGGTCGCAACCAGGATTTGGCGGTGGTAGCTGGGGTCGGTGAGTGATTCCTGGTAGCCGGTCATCGCGGTGCAGAACACCGCCTCGCCGAGGGTCTGTCCGACGGCGCCGAACTCGGTACCGGTGAACACCTGCCCGTTCTCCAGCACCAGCTTCGCCTGGCCGGGTGTGTGCGAGAAATTGCTCATCTGTCTGGTCACTCCGCTGCGTCGGGATCTGTGGTCGTGGTGTCGGGCGCCGATTCGGCGGGCAGGCCCGGGTAGGCGACGAGCCAGTGCGGGTAGTCGCCCTTGTCATCGGCGCGCAGGGCGGTGGTCAGCTCCTGACCGCCGGGCAACGCCCAGTCGAAGGCGAGTAAGCCACCGGCATGCATCACCTTGCCCGCGGCCCGGTTGGTCGTGGCCACCGACAAGAGGTTCGCGTGTGGGATCCACACGGTGGACGCGCCGTGCCGCTCGATCGCGACGCCATGCGTGTAACCGGTGGCGTCGCATTGGGCGCGGTCGCCGATGTCGTCGACCTGGACCCGCTCGATCCAGTTGTCGCGGGGCGTGGTGCCCAGGTAGAGCCCGCCGGTGGGCCCGACGATCACCTCGCCCGGATCGGCCGGCACCGGCGGGAACTCGCCGAACACGGCGGACTGTGCGCGTCCACGGCGCTGGCGGCCGGTGAAGAACAGCCACAGCAGCCAACCGATGAACAAGAGGAACCCGAGGACCAGGGCGATGAAGACGATGTTGAAGACGAGGGTGCCCAGGCTCACCAGCACACCTCGCCGTCGAGTTGGGTGATGCGTCCGCGCAGCACGGTCGCGACGACGGTCGCGGGCATCGTCATACCGGCGTACGGGGTGTTCTGCGACTTGCTGGCCAACTCGGTCACGACGACCTCCCACGACCGGTCGGGGTCGACCAGAGCCAGGTTGGCCGGCTCCCCGACGGCGATCGGGCGCCCCTGGTCGGTCAAGCCGACGATCTCGGCGGGGCGCTCGCTCATCACCCGGGCGACGCCGCGCCAGTCCAGCAGTCCCGGGGCCACCATCGTGTCGACGATGATGGGCAGGGCCGTCTCCAGACCGAGCATCCCAGGTCGCGCCACGGCGAACTCACAACACTTGTCCTGCATCGCATGCGGCGCATGGTCGGTGCCGACGCAGTCGATCACGCCCTCGGCGAGCGCGGCCCGCAGCGCCTGCACGTCGCTCTCCTCGCGCAGCGGCGGATTGACGCGGTTGATGCCGTCGTAGGTGTTGAGGCGCTCGTCGGTGAGCAGCAAGTGGTGTGGGGTCACCTCTGCGGAGATCGCGATCCCCTGCCCTCTTGCCCACCGCAGGAGTTCGACCGTGCCCGCGGTCGAGGCGTGGCAGATGTGGACCCGCGCACCGGCGTCACGGGCCAGCAGCGCGTCACGCGCGACGATGGACTCCTCGGCCGCGCGCGGCCAGCCGGCCAGGCCCAGGCGCGCGGCAGTCGGACCCTCGTGGGCGACGGCGCCGACGGTCAGCCGCGGCTCCTCGGCGTGCTGGGCGATCAACACGCCCAACCCGGTCGCATACTCGAGTGCGCGCCGCATGAGCAGCGGGTCATCGACACACTTGCCATCGTCGCTGAACATTTTCACCCGGGCCGCGCCGGCGGCCATCATGCCCATCTCGGCAAGCTGCTTGCCCGCGAGTCCGACGGTGACCGCGCCGACGGGGTGCACGTCGACCAGACCGACCTCCCGACCGGTGCGATAGACGTTGTCGGTAATCGTCGCGTTGTCGGCGACAGGATCGGTGTTGGCCATCGCGAACACCGCGGTGTAGCCGCCGCGGGCCGCGGCCGCCGACCCGGTGGCGATGGTCTCGGTGTCCTCGCGGCCCGGTTCGCGCAGGTGGGTGTGCAGGTCGACGAAGCCCGGGAGCGCGATCGCGCCGCCCCCGTCGACCACCTCGGCGCCGTCGGGAGCGGTGATCGACTCGCCGATCTCGACGATCTCACCGTCGGCGATCAGGATGTCGACCTGATCGCCGCCGTAGGGCCGGACTCCGCGGAGCAGCAGCGGTTCCCCCGTCATGGTCAGGCCTCCACTTTCTCGTCAGGGCGCGCTGTCGCCGAATCGCTGCCGACCAGCAGCCGCAGCAGAACCGCCATCCGTACGTGCACGCCGTTGCGCACCTGCTCGAGCACCGTGGCCTGAGGCGCGTCGGCAACCGAGTAGCCGATCTCCATACCGCGAAGCATCGGCCCCGGGTGCAGGACCACCGCGTCGTCGCCGAGCAGCCGCAACCGGTCATCGTTGAGTCCGTAGCGGACTGAGTACTCGCGTGGGCTGGGGAAGAACCCGCCGTTCATCCGCTCGGCTTGCACGCGCAGCATCATCACCGCGTCTGCGGCGGGCAGCTGACCGTCGAGGTCGTGGGCGACAGTGACCGGCCACGTTTCGACGCCGACGGGAAGAAGCGTCGGTGGCGCTACCAGCACGACCTCGGCGCCCAGCGTCGAGAGCAGGTGTGCGTTGGACCGGGCAACGCGCGAGTGCACGACGTCGCCGACGATGACCACGCGTCGACCCTCGATGCCGCCGAGGCGTTGCCGCAGGGTCAGCGCGTCCAGAAGAGCCTGGGTGGGGTGCTCGTGGGTACCGTCGCCGGCGTTGATCACCGCCGGACCGGAACCGTCGGGGCCGGCGGTCCACTCCGCGATCTGGTGTGCCGCTCCGGAACTCGGATGGCGCACGATGAGCGCATCGGCGCCCACGGCATACAGGGTCTTGGCGGTGTCGCGCAGCGACTCCCCTTTGCCCGCCGACGATCCGCTGGCACTGACGTTGATGACATCGGCGCTCATCCACTTCCCGGCGACCTCGAAGGACACCCGAGTGCGGGTCGAGTTCTCGTAGAACACCGTCATCACGGTCCGCCCGCGAAGGGTCGGCAGTTTGCGGATCTCGCGGCCGAGCAGCGCCTGGGCGAACCCATCGGCATCGTCGAGGATCCCCAGGGCGTCGTCACGGCTCAAGTCCGCCGTGGACAGCAGGTGTCGCATCAGGCGTCCCCCTCCGACGTGGTGCGTCCGGCCGTCGTGCGCCGCGGCCCGAGCACTACTTCATCGATTCCGTCGGTCTCGGTGAAGTGCACAGCGACGTCCTCGTCGCGGGCCGTCGGCAGGTTCTTGCCGACATAGTCGGCGCGTATCGGCAGTTCGCGGTGGCCGCGGTCGACGAGGACCGCCAGTTGCACGGTGGCCGGTCGGCCGAGATCGCGCAGCGCATCGAGTGCGGCGCGGACGGTGCGTCCGGAGTACAGGACGTCGTCGACGAGGATCACGTGCGCGTTGTCGATCCCGCCCGAGGGCACCACGGTGCGCTCGAGTGGGCGGTGCGGCTGTGCCCGCAGGTCGTCGCGGTAAAGCGTGATGTCGAGGAACCCGACGGGGATGTCGATTCCGGAGTATTCGGCGATACGAGCGGCGAATCGCTGAGCGAGAATCGTGCCGCGGGTCGGAATGCCCAGGAGCACGACGCGGTGGTCCCCGTCGTCAAGGGCGGTCTTCTCGATGATCTGGTGTGCGATCCGGGAAATCGTCCGGTTCACATCGGCGGTGTCGAGCAAGACCCTGTGGGCAGCGCTGGTCAAAGCAGCCGACCTCCTTCTCCGCCTCACGGGACGGATCGTTAAAGGATGTCTTTCTGGCGACACACTACACCGCGACCAACGGTGACCGGGCACACACGCCCTCAGTCCTCGACGGCCTCCTGCGGCTGTGCTGCCGCGGCGGAGCGCACCTGCGGAGCGAGCTCGGCGATCTTCGCCAGGACTCCGTTGACGAACGCCGGCGAGTTGTCGGTCGACAGCTCCTTGGCCAGTTGGACGGCTTCGTCGACGATCACGACGGTGTCGACGTCGGTGGCGTTGAACAACTCCCAGGTGGCCAGGCGCAGGATCGCCCGGTCGACGGCGGGCAGGCGGTCGAGTTGCCACTTGTCCAGGTGCGAACTGATAACCGCGTCGACCTGCGCCTGGTCCTGTGCGAACCCGGCGACCGCGGTCGCGGTGTAGTCGTGAACGGTGCCGACGCTGTCGTCGACGATGTAGATCGTGCGCCGCTCCTCGATCAGGTCCAGCGGTGACACGCCCTTGGCCTCTGCCTCGAAGAGCAGGTCCACGGCGCGGTTGCGCGCCTTGTGCCGGGTACCGGAATGCTTCACGGACGGATCAGCGCTTCGTGTCAGGAGTTGACACGGCCGAGGTAGCTGCCGTCGCGCGAGTCGACCTTCAGCTTGTCGCCGGTGTTGATGAACAGCGGGACGGCGATCTCGGCGCCGCTCTCCATCGTCGCGGGCTTGGTGCCGCCGGTCGAGCGGTCGCCCTGCAGACCCGGGTCGGTGTGGGTGACCACCATCTCCACCGTTACCGGGAGCTCGATGAACAGCGGCACACCCTCGTTGAGGGACACCTGGACGGTCATGTTCTCCAGGAGGAACCGGGCACCGTCGCCGACGGTGGCCGGCGGGATTGCGAACTGCTCGTAGTCCTGGGCGTCCATGAAGACGTAGTCGGTGCCGTCGTTGTACAGGTAGGTCATGTCACGGCGGTCGACAGTCGCCGTCTCCACCTTGACGCCCGCGTTGAACGTCTTGTCGACGATCTTGCCGGACAGGATGTTCTTGATCTTGGTCCGCACGAAGGCCGGCCCCTTGCCGGGCTTGACGTGCTGGAACTCCAAGATCTGCCACAGCTGGTCATCCATCCTCAGCACGAGGCCGTTCTTGAAATCCGCAGTCGTCGCCATGGGCGTGCCTTCTTTCTCGCTTGCTTGCTGATAGTTCGGTGGTCGTCGCGGGGCGGCTGGTCAGCCCAGGACGGTGAAAGCCCGGTCGGTGGCTGTGAGGATCCGGCAGGGCCCCTCCGACACGACGACGGTGTCCTCGATTCGGACCCCGCCGCGTCCGGGCAGGTAGACCCCGGGTTCCACCGTCACCACTGCACCGCTCCGAAGTGTACCCGTCGCCGTCGAACCCACCGACGGGGCTTCGTGGATCTGCAGCCCGACCCCGTGGCCAAGGCCGTGCACGAAGTCCGCCCCGTGGCCGCCGGCGTCGATGACCGCCCGCGCGGCGGCATCGACAGCGGCCAGTTCCGCACCCGCCCGCGCGGCCTCGCGCCCTGCCGCGGCGGCGGCACTGACGAGGTCGTAGACGTCGCACTGCCAGCCGCTGGCGGTGCCCAGCACGAAGGTGCGGGTCATGTCGGAGTGATAGCCGTCGACGACGGCGCCGAAGTCGATCTTCACGAAGTCGCCGTGGCACAGCACAGCATCGGTGGGACGGTGGTGCGGCACGGCTGAATTGGCTCCGGCGGCGACGATCGTTTCGAAGGCGACCGCGGCGGCGCCGTGGGCGAACATCGCCCACTCCAATGCGCGCGCCACCTGGCGCTCGGTCCGCCCGGGGACCAACTCCCCCGCGGCGATGATGGCGGCCAACCCGGCGTCGGCGGCCGCACACGCGGCAGCGATGGCGGCGACCTCGTCGTCGTCCTTCACCTCGCGCAAGCCTTCGACAAGGCCGCGCGACGCGACCAACTCCAGCGTGTCGAACCCCTCGCGCAGCGCGGTGTACTGAGCCAGTGACACCGCGTCGGCCTCGATGGCGATGCGGCGCGCGCCACCGTTGTGTGCCTCGTTCAGCAGCGCGGCTGCCACATCGCGCCCGCTGACGAGCCGCACATCACCGGCCTGCTCCCCTACTTGGACGGTGTAGCGGCCGTCAGTGCTGATCAGATCGCCGTTACCCGGATCCGCCCACACCAGCACGGCGCCGTTGGAACCGGTGAAGCCCGACAGGTATCGGACGTTGACGAGGTCGGTGATGAGAATCGCGTCGACGTCGGGATGGGCCGCGAGCAGCTCGGCTCGCAACCCCGCTCGACGTGCTGGGGCGCCGGTGGTGCGTTGGCTGGCGGGCATCCCGCCACGCTACTCCGACCCTGTGATTGGCTTCACTGCCCAGGCCCGCTACTGTATGCGCATGAGTTCGTGGACTTTGCGCGGTGTTTTCATGGGTGCACTGGTGACGGTGGCGTGGATCCTCGTCGGGGTGCTGATGCGGGTGGCTGCGACCATCGGCACGACCTGGTCGACGATCGCCTTGGCGCTGATCGTGCTGGCCGCCATCGTCTGGGGTGGGTACGACGGCATTCGCGATGCGCGCGCCAATCCCGATCCCGATGACTACGCTGACCTCACCATGGTGTGGCTGAAGGCCGGTTTCCTGTCCGCGGTGATCGCCGTCATCATCGGATGGATCGCCGGTATGACCCTCGTTCCGGAGATGCGCCCCCCGGGGCTGTTCGTCGCCCTCACCGCGGGTATCTCGTTCCTGACCCTGCTCGTGTACGTGCCCGCCTTCATCGGTGTGAGCATCGGTCGTTGGCTGGTGCGCCGCGAGGAGCGCAAGGCCCGTGACAACGAGGTCGAGATCGTCGAGGTCGTCGCCTCCTAACCGCGGGCGGCACAACCGCTACAACATCTGACAGAAGCTACCGTTGCGACGGTAGCTTCTGTTGCTTTCGGTAGCTGTTGTGCGTCAGTCGCGCGCGACTGCCGAGTAGGCGGCCGCGATCAGCGTGGGGTCGGGACCCTCGAGGCGTCCCGGTTTGGCCAGGCCGTCGAGGACGACGAAGCGCAGGACGCCCGATCGGTTCTTCTTGTCGCCGGCCATGCCCGTCATGAGGTCGCCGAGGGCGTCCGCGTCGTAGGTCGTCGGCAGGCCGATCAGCTCCAGGATGGAGCGGTGCCGGTCGGCGGTCTCGTCGTCGAGGCGGCCCGCCAACCGTGCCAATTCCGCGGCGAACACCAATCCGACCGACACGGCGGCACCGTGGCGCCAGCGGTAGCGCTCGCGCCGTTCGATGGCGTGACCCAGGGTGTGTCCATAGTTGAGGATCTCCCGCAGCGATGACTCTTTGAGGTCGGCGGACACGACGTCGGCCTTCACCTGCACGGAGCGTCGGATGAGTTCTGGGAGCAGCTCGCCGCTTGTATCGACTGCGGCCACCGGGTCTGCCTCGATGAGGTCGAGGATCACCGGGTCGGCGATGAATCCCGTCTTGATGACCTCGGCCATTCCGGCGATGACCTCGTTGGGCGGGACCGTCTCGAGGGTGGCGATGTCGATAAGGACGGCGTCGGGCTCATGGAAGGAGCCGACGAGGTTCTTGCCCGCATCGGTGTTGATTCCCGTCTTGCCGCCGACGGCGGCGTCGACCATCGCCAGCAGGGTCGTCGGGATGTGGATGACTCCGATGCCGCGCATCCAGGTCGCGGCGACGAAGCCGGCCAGGTCGGTAGCCGCACCGCCGCCAAGACTGATGATCTTGTCATTGCGCTTGAGCCCGATCCGCCCGCACACATCCCAACAGAATGCGGCGACCTGCAGGTCCTTGCCCGCCTCGGCGTCGGGAATTTCGACACGGTGGGCGTCGAAGCCGCGCTCGGCGAGGTAGGCCCGCACCTGCTCGGCGGTGGCCTGCAGCGGCGGTTGGTACAGGATCGCGACCGAGTCGGCGCCCTCCGCGGTCCGGACCACCTCGTCGAGCAGCCCCCGGCCGATAATGACCTCGTACGGCGACGCGGCGTTGACACCGATGCGGACGGGCTCGGTCATGATTGGGTGTCCTTTCGAGCAGGATCGAGAATGGCGAGGACGTCGGCGACTACCGCGTCGACCGGCTGATCGGCATCGACGGCGGCCGTGGCGACCGAGTCGTACAGCGCGGTGCGCTGCGCCAACAAACGGTCATAGGTGCGGCGCGGGTCGTCGCCGGCGAGAAGAGGTCGGTCGCTGTTCGCGACGCGAGCGAAACCGGCTTGGGGCGACACCCGCAGGTGGACCAGCGGGAGCCCGACTAGCGCCTCACGGATTCCCGCGACCGTCACCGATCCACCTCCCAGCGCAACGACCCCGTCGAATTCCGCCACTACTCGCAGGACCGTTGCCCGTTCGAGCTCGCGGAACGCGGGCTCGCCATCCGTGGCGAAGATCTCGGCGATGGTGCGTCCGGCCGTCCGCTCGATCTCGGCGTCGGTGTCGATGAACGGAGTACCGAGCCGCTTCGCAGCGGCTCGGCCGATTGTCGACTTCCCCGCCCCCATGAACCCGGTCAGGATGAGCTGCGGGCCCCGATCGCCGGTCGCCGCGTCGATCATGGGCGCGGCGGACGGGCCGCGATCTCTTCGAGGTAGGCCGCGAGGTTCCGCGACGTCTCGGCAATCGAGTCACCGCCGAACTTCTCCAGCACCGCCTGTGCGACGACGAGCGCGACCATCGCCTCGGCGACGACCCCCGCCGCTGGCACGGCGCACACGTCGGAGCGCTGGTGGATGGCGCTCGCCGTCTCGCCGGTCGCCATGTCGACGGTGGCCAGAGCGCGCGGCACCGTGGAGATCGGCTTCATGGCAGCCCGCACACGCAGTGCCTGTCCGTTGGTCATGCCGCCCTCGAGACCACCGGCGCGGTTGGTGGAGCGCTCGACGCCGTCGGGCCCGGGCACCATCTCATCGTGGGCGGCGCTGCCACGACGGCGCGCCGTCTCGAAGCCGTCTCCGACCTCGACACCCTTGATCGCCTGGATGCCCATGAGCGCACCCGCGAGACGCGCATCCAGGCGCGTCTCCCCGCTGATGTGGGAGCCCAGGCCGATGGGCACACCCGTGGCGACCACCTCGACGACGCCGCCGAGGGTGTCACCGTCCTTCTTGGCGGCCTCGATCTCCGCGATCATCGACGCCTCGGCCGCCTCGCCGAACGCCCGCACGGGACTCTCGTCGATCGCGGGCAGGTCGTCGATGCCCGGCGGCGGGCCGTCGTAGGGATCGCTCGCGCCGATCGAGATGACGTGCGACACGATCTCGATACCGGCGACCTGGCGCAGGAAGCTGCGTGCGACCGTGCCCGCGGCGACACGGGCGGCGGTCTCGCGCGCACTGGCCCGTTCCAGGATCGGGCGAGCGTCGTCGAACCCGTACTTCAGCATGCCGGCGTAGTCGGCATGGCCGGGCCGCGGCCGCGTCAGCGCCGCATTGCGAGCGCTGGCCTCCAGCTCTGCGGCATCCACGGGATCGGGGGCCATCACCTGTTCCCACTTGGGCCACTCGCTGTTGCCGATCTCGATGGCGATCGGGCTGCCCAGGGTGACGCCGTGGCGCAGTCCGGCCAATACGGTCACCTCGTCGGCCTCGAACTTCATCCGCGCGCCCCGGCCGTAGCCCAGGCGTCGGCGGGCGAGTTGCTCGGCGATGTCGGCCGACGTCACCTCGACCCCGGCGACCATTCCTTCCACGAGCGCCACCAGGGCGCGCCCGTGCGATTCTCCAGAGGTGATCCAGCGCAACACGGTTCCCAATTGTTCCATGCGCACCGTCGGGCTCCGAATCCGGCCGACCGCGGCCATTCTTACGAGAAGGTTGGTCCGACGACGAGGATGGCTGCCACTGAAGACAGCGCGGGCCCGTGCGGCCTCAGACGCCGCCGTTCGGTGACGAAACCGACGAGTGCGACAAGCTGGGCGAGCCCGACCACGAGGAGGGCCGTCGCCGGATCTGCAGACAATCCGCCGACGACGAACGCCAGTTTCAGATCACCGCCGCCGCTATGACCGAGCAAGCCGGCGACGACGTACGGCAGCGCGGCGACCAGCGCAGCCACAAGCACCCCGGAGTGACCGGCGAGCGACTCACCGACGCCGCAGATCCCGACGGCCGCGATCCCGGGCAACAGCTGCGCGGTCGGGAGGCGCGATGTTGCGCGGTCGACTTCGCCCAATGCCACCAGCCACACCGCCACAATCGCTTCCATGAACTCAGAATGACTCCTCGCCGGTGCCGGTCGACTCCTAGTCGGGCTCGGCGATGCCGATTCTGTGGATAACCCGGAACTGTGGACAACGCCGGGCTCGCTCGGTGGGATTCCGGGCTCGCTCGGTGCAAATTGGGGCTCGGTCGGCGTCAGGCCAGGACCGCGGCCATCGCTTCCCGGGGGGCCGGCAGCCCGGTGAACAGCTCCACCTGGCGATAGGCCTGGTTCAGCAGCATCACCAGACCCCCGACGGCGGTACCGCCGGTCTCGGCGACGCGGTCGGCCAGTGGTGTGGGCCACGGGTTGTAGATGGCGTCGACCAGCCGGACCGGCCCATCGATAGCGCTGGTCAGGAGGGTCCCGGCTGGTGCGGGCACGGTGGACACGACCGCAGTCGATGCGGAAAGTGCGCCAGCCAATGCATCGTCATCGTCGAACCGCAGGACACGCGCCGCCAATGACAACGATTCGGCGAGTTCGAGGGCGGCCACCGCACGCGCCGGTTCGCGGACGACGACGACGGCCTCCTCGGCCCCGGCGGCGGCCAGTGCCGCCAGGGCCGGGCGCGCGGTGCCCCCCGCACCGAGGACCACCGCCGAGCCGCCGCCCGTGAAATCGGCGCCGACCGCGCCGAGGGCGCCGGTCACCCCGTCGATGTCGGTGCAGTCGGCGAACCAGCCGTCGGCCCGCCGGACCAGGGTGTTGGCCGAGCCGACGAGCGCGGCTCGCTCGGTCACCGTGGCCGCATAGGCGAGTGCCTCGCCCTTGCCGGGCATGGTCACCGACAGCCCGAGGTAGGCCTCGTCGAGGTTGTCGACGATGGTGGCCAACTCCCCCGCCGGGCACTCGATTCGCTCGTAGGTCCAGCCGTCCAAGCCCAGCGCCCGATAGGCGGCGCGGTGCAGGTCCGGTGAGCGCGAGTGCTCGATGGGGAACCCGAGGACGGCCGCCTTGCATGCGGTACCGCCGACCGGGTCAGCAGCCGGTCTTGAGGAATTGGTTGTCACAGGCTTTCCGGCGGTTGCGCAGGTGTTCCTCGAACGTCTCGGAGAATTCTGTCGTGCCGTTCTTGTCGATGGTGACGAAGTACAGCCACTTCCCCTTCGGCGGGTCCAGCATTGCTTTCAAAGCCTTCTCGCCGACCGTCGCGATGGGCGTCGGCGGCAGCCCTGTCACCCGATACGTGTTCCATCGGGTGTCGGCCTTGTAGTTGTCGCCGTGGACGTCGATGTTGGTCTCGGCTGCGGTGTAGTTCGCCGTGGAGTCCATCTCCAGGCGCTGCTTCTTGTCGAGCCGGTTGAGGATGACCCGGGCGACCTTGGGCAGATCGTCGGTATCGCGCACCTCTCGCTCGGCGACCGAGGCGGCGACCAGCAACTCGTACGGACCCAGCCCGCTCTTGTTCGCGGTCAGCAGGCCCCACGCTTCGAAGCGCTGGGTGCTGTCGGTGATCAGCTTGTGCAGGATCGCCACGGCTGAGGCTTGCGGGTCGATTGCCTCCCAGGTTCCCGGTGCGATCAGCCCCTCGATCCGGCGCGGATCACCGGGCAGTTTGGCGACGGCTGCCGTGGCCCAGGTGGGCACTCCCAGTTCGGTGGCCGAGGCCGACTTTGCGGCCGTTTCGAGTTCCTCGACGGTGATCCCGATCGTCTCGCCGTTCACCGTCGTGGCGGTCGCGTCGGCGATGAGGCTGAACACACCGGGCACGGTCTTGCCGTCAACGCCCTTCTTGTCCTCCAGCTGGACACCCTCGGGTACGACGAGCCGCCCGACCCGGTGGGTGGAATCGGACATCATCGCCACCGCGGCGGTACCGGAAATCCCTTTGCGCAGCTTGTAGACACCGCCGGAGAGCGGCTTCTCGTCAGCAGCGGTGGTGAACGCGTCGACCGAGCGCACTACGCCCGCTTCCTGGAGGATCTGGCCGAAGTCGGTCAACGTCGAATTGTTGGGAATCGTGACGAGTACGTCGGCCGTACCCGTATCGCTCGAATAGTCCGGCCCGCCGGCGCCGCTCAAGCGGTTGACGACGAGGTAACCACCGGCCAGCACGACCACCGCGGCCAAGGCCGCGGCCCCGATCAGCAACCATCGCGACCGTTGCCGCTTGGGCATCTGGTCCGGATCGGCCGCGAGTTGCGCCTGCTTGGCAGCGGATCGAACGGCGTCGGCGTCGTCCAGGTCGGTGTGCCATGCGGGTACCCGAGCGGCTGGTGCGGTGCGGGGGTTATCGGCCCCGATCGTCACCGGCTCACCGTCGCCGTCCTCAACCGGGGGCGGGGTGGCCCGGTCCGGGTCGCCGGGACGAGCGGTGTGGCGGACGATGTTGGGCGCGGTGTCACTGCCGGTATCGGATGCCGAAGCGGAGCGGCGCACCGCCGGTGCCGGTTGGTCCTCGTCCACCGGACGGATCTCCCCTGTCATCCATGCTGGCGCTCCGGAAAGTCCCTTGGACTCCCCCCGCCTGGTGCGATGCCGCGTGGTGGGCACGTGCCCGGCCTCGCCTTCACCGTCGTTGGCTCCAACCTCATCGTTGGTCACGCGCGCAGTTCCTTCCTCCGGTCCGACTCGCCCGGTCGGGCGGTGCGGTTGCGGACCTGCGGAACGCCGATTGACTCGACGCCGGGCGCTGGCCACGATCTATCGAACGCTGTCCAACCACCCCTGAAGAATAGTCACGGCAGCTGCTTGATCAATCAACCACCGTGCCTTCCGCGAGTCTTTGCCCGCCTCCCGCAGTGACCGTGCGGCGCTGACGGTCGTCATCCGCTCGTCGACGAACTCGACGGGAACGGGCGCCACCGCGCGCTGAAAGCCCTCGACGAATCGCCGCACCGACTCCGCGGCGAGGGCCTCGCGGCCAGCAAGATCACGCGGCAACCCGACGATCACGCCAACCGCTTCGTATTCGGCGACGATCTCGGCGAGTCGGCCCACAGCGGCCTCGTCCTGCGCCTGCGTCGACTTGCCGGCGGTTCCGCGTGGCACCGTTTCGACCGGGGTGGCCAGGATCCCGTCCGGGTCGCACACGGCCACTCCGATGCGGACGGTCCCGACGTCGACACCGATCCGGCGGCCGCGGGGATGCAGCACTAGTCCGTCCCGAGGAGGTCGGCGATCCGTGCCATCGCGGCGTCGATACCCGCCGGATCCGACCCGGCGCCCTGGGCGAGGTCGGGCTTGCCGCCCCCACGGCCGCCCACCAGGCCTGCCGCTTCCTTGACGATCGAGCCCGCCCCGATACCGGCATCCCGCGCACCGGCGGTCGTCGCGACGACGAACGGCACCTTGGCCGGCTCGTCGTCGGCACCGGGCGTCACCGAGAACAGCACTACGACGCCCTTCTCCGAGCGAGCCCGGTTGCGCAGGTCAGTGGCGAGTTCCCGCAGCTCGGTGGCGCCGAGACCGTCGGCGACGCGCCCGCCGATGAGGTCGACGTCGCCGACTCGCCGAGCGGAGTCGAGCAGGCCCGAAGCCGCGGCCTTGGCCTGCTCGGCGCGCAGCCGCGCTACCTCGCGCTCGGCGTCGCGCAGCTTGGTGACCAATTGCTCGACGCGGCCGGGCACCTCGGCGCTGGGCACCTTCAACGACGACGCCAGGCCGGCCAGCAGGGCCCGCTCGGTTGATAGGTGTCGGAAGGAGTCCATGCCGACGTAAGCCTCGACGCGGCGGATTCCCGAGCCGACCGACGACTCGCCGATAAGGGTGATCGGCCCGATCTGCGACGATGAGGCGACATGGGTGCCGCCGCACAGCTCCATCGAGAACGGACCACCGATCTCGACCACCCGCACCACGTCGCCGTAGTTCTCGCCGAACAGGGCCATCGCGCCCATCGCCTTGGCCTCGTCGAATCCGGTCTCGAAGGTGTGGACCGGGTAGTTCGCCTCCACGGCGGTATTGGAGATCGCCTCGATCTCGGTGCGCTGCTGTTCGGTCAGCGGGCCGCCGGAGTGGAAGTCGAACCGCAGGTAACCGGGTTTGTTGAGTGAGCCGGCCTGCGTGGCGGTCGGGCCGAGGACCTGGCGCAGCGCCGCGTGCACCATATGGGTGCCTGAGTGCCCCTGGGTAGCGCCGTGGCGCCATGCCGGGTCGACCGACGCTATCACCGTGTCGCCCTCGACGATCTCTCCCGCCTCGACGACACCGCGGTGCAGCCACACCGTCTTGCCGGCCTTCTGCACGTCGGTCACCGCGACGCGCACGCCCGAACTGGTGGTGATCGTCCCGGTGTCGGCGAGTTGGCCGCCGCCTTCGGCGTAAAGCGGCGTTCGGTCCAACACGATGTCGACGTGTGCACCGGTCCCCGCACGGCCGAGTCGGCGGCCGTCACCGACGACGGCGAGCACGCGCGCCTCACTGACCAACTCGTCGAAGCCCACGAACTCGGTCGGGTGGGCGTCGATGAATTCGCGGTAGACGCTCATATCGGCGTGTCCGGTCTTGCGGGCGTTGGCGTCGTCCTTGGCCCGCTTGCGCTGCTGCGCCATGAGTGCGGCAAAACCGTCGGCATCGACGGTCAGTCCGGCCTCGCCCGCCATCTCCAGCGTCAGATCGATCGGGAACCCGTACGTGTCGTGCAGGGTGAATGCGGCGTCGCCGCTAATGCGGGAGCTCCCAGCGGCCTTCGTCTCGGCGGCGGCCTCGGCGAATAGGGCCGAACCGGCCGACAGCGTCTTGGCGAACGCAGCCTCCTCGCCGACGGCGACGGTGAGAATGCGTTCGCGGTCGGTATCGAGGACCGGGTACGACGGTGCCATCACGTCGATCGCCGTCGACACGAAAGCCTCCATGGTGGGGCCGGTGGCCCCGAGCAGACGCGCCGAGCGCACGATGCGGCGCAGCAACCGGCGCAGGATGTAGCCGCGGCCCTCGTTGCCGGGCAGCACCCCGTCGGCGATGAGCATCGCCGCGGTACGCGTGTGGTCGGCGATGACCCGGAACCGCACGTCGTCGGCGGCACCGGTCGCCCCACCCGCCCCGTACGCGCGGCCGGTCAGTTCCACGGCCACGTCGATGATCGGCTTGAGCAAATCGGTCTCGTACACGTTGTCGACGCCCTGCAGGATGCATGCGACACGCTCGATGCCCATCCCGGTGTCGATGTTGCGCTCGGGCAGTGGGCCGAGGATCTCGTAATCCTCCTTGGCGCCGCCGGTCCCCCGCTCGTTCTGCATGAACACGAGGTTCCAGATCTCGATGTAGCGGTCTTCGTCGACCTCCGGTCCGCCTTCGACGCCGTAGTCGGGACCGCGGTCGTAGAAGATCTCCGACGACGGCCCGCACGGCCCGGGGACGCCCATCGACCAATAGTTGTCCTTCATCCCACGGCGCTGGATGCGCTGCGCCGGGACACCGATTTCGCGCCAAATCTGCTCGGCCTCGTCGTCGTCGAGGTACACCGTCGGCCACAGCCGCGTCGGGTCGATGCCGTAACCGCCGTCGGCGACCGGATCGGTCAGCAGTGACCAGGCGAACTCGATGGCCTCCCGCTTGAAATAGTCGCCGAACGAGAAATTGCCCGCCATCTGGAAGAACGTGTTGTGGCGGGTCGTGATGCCGACCTCTTCGATATCGAGCGTGCGCACACATTTCTGGACACTGGTCGCGCGCCGGAACGGCGGCGTCTGCTCACCCAGGAAGTACGGCTTGAAAGGGACCATGCCGGCGTTGACGAACATCAGGTTCGGGTCGTCGAGGATCAGTGGCGCACTAGCGACCTCGGTGTGGCCGGACTTGATGAAGTGGTCCAGGAATCGCTTGCGGATCTCGTGCGTCTGCACTGCTTGGCTGTCCTTCGTCGGCGGTGGCGCTGGTGCGGCGCGACCGTGCCGCACCAGCGGCCTAGTCTACCGGCGGGGCGGATCGGCGCAGTCGGCGGATGATCGCCCGCAGCCTGGGCAGGCGCACCGCAAGCTCGCGCTCGGCGCCACGCCCGGTGGGCGCGTAGTAGTCGACGCCCACCAGTTCGTCGGGCGCGTACTGCTGGGCGAGTACCCCGTCGGGATCGTCATGCGGATAGCGGTAGCCGACGGCCGATCCAAGGTCCTTGGCCCCCGAGTAGTGACCGTCACGCAGGTGGGGCGGCACCGAACCGATCCGACCCGCGGATACGTCGGCCATCGCAGCGCCGATCGCCGAGACCACCCCGTTGGATTTGGGGGCCGTCGCCAGATGGATGGTGGCCTGGGCCAGGGCTAGGCGCGCCTCGGGCATCCCGACCATGGCGACGACCTGCGCGGCATTCACCGCGGTCGTCAGCGCCGTCGGATCGGCCATGCCGATGTCCTCGCTTGCATGGATCATGAGGCGTCGCGCGATGAATCGCGGATCTTCGCCGGCGCTGATCATCCGCGCCAGGTAGTGCAGTGCGGCGTCAACGTCGGAGCCGCGGATCGACTTGATGAACGCGCTGGTCACGTCGTAGTGCTGGTCACCGTTGCGGTCGTAGCGAACCGCCGCTTGGTCGATGGCGGCCTCGACGTCGGCGACGCCGAGCTCGACGACTGGGCCCCCGGGTGCGGCGCCGACGCCGGCGGCGGCGGCCTCGAGTGCGGTGAGTGCGCGGCGCGCATCTCCCCCGGCGACGGCGATGAGGTGGTCGCGGGCGTCATCGGCCAATGTCACGGCACCGTCAAGGCCCTCCGGCGCGGCGATCGCCCGGTCGAGAACGGTGCCGATCTCGGCGTCGTCGAGCGGCTGCAAAGCCAGGATCAACGAGCGTGACAGCAGTGGGGCCACGACGGAGAACGACGGGTTCTCCGTCGTAGCGGCCACCAGGAGCACGATCCGGTTCTCCACCGCGTCGAGCAGGGCATCCTGTTGGTTCTTCGAGAACCGGTGGACCTCGTCGATGAACAGCACGGTCTGCTCACCGGCGACCAGCCGCCGTCGGGCCAGATCGATGACCCCGCGCACCTCTTTCACACCCGCGGTCAGTGCCGACAGTGCCTCGAACCGAGCACCGGTCGCCCGGGAGATGAGCGAGGCCATCGTCGTCTTGCCGGTGCCCGGCGGGCCGTAGAGAAGCACCGATGCAGCGCCGGATCCCTCGACGAGGCGCTGCAGCGGCGAACCCGGCTTCAACAGATGTGTCTGTCCGACGACGTCGGATAGGCGCTGCGGCCGCATTCGGACGGCCAGGGGGGCGCGGGGACCCGCATCGAAGCCGCGTCGAGCCGACGAATCATCCGCGCCGTCGGCAGGGTCGGCGTCGAACAGGCTGTCCATGACCTGCGCTAAGACAGCCAGTTGCGCCGCAAGGCGGCGGCGAACTCGGTGCAGAACGCGCCAAGCTCGGCCAGCCGGGGGGTACGGTCGGCACGTGCCGCGGCGGCCTCGCCCATGTCGGCCCAGCGTGCGCATGCCACCGCGGGGTCGCTCGTCGTGATCGCCCAGTCGTGCGACAGCAGCATGTTCTCGACCGGGTCGGCCGGGCGATTGTCGGCGACGCCGACGAACGTCACCGTGGACAGCCACACCCACATCAGCCGTGCCGAGGCGATCAGGTCGTAGACGGCGTCCTCGTCGCCCATCGACGGCCACATGGTCTGCGCTTCGGCCCGCCAGGCTTCGACCAGTGCGGTTTCGATGTCGTCACGAACGCTCGCGCACCGGGCGTCGAGGTGCTCGGGAATGGTCGCGAGGCCGAATGCGACGTCTAGCGACGCGTCGCGGAATCCGCCCCACTCGTAGTCCATGAACCGGACGCCGTCGGCGTTGATCAGGATGTTCTCCGGGCCGACGTCCGACGGGCTGAACGCACGGAACTCTCCCTCACCGAAGAGGCGCACCGCGTCGGCGAGTCGGGCCGGGATCGACGGTGGCACGTCCAGGCCCAACGCCGCGGCAGCGGTCGGCAGCTCCGCGACGACCCGGCGGGCCCAACCGGTGGCTGCGTCGCCGATCGATTGCGCGTGAGAACGACGGACCAGTGCATTGAAGTCCTGCTCCCCGCCGACGGTGGCCGCGTGCATCCGGCCGAGCGCCTGACCCCAGGCGCTGACTGCGCGCGTCACCTCCTCGACGTCGGGCCGGGCGAGCAGATCAGTCATCGACCGGCCGGTGCCCAGGTCGGAGAGCACGATCACCCGCCTCTGCGGGTCGTGGGCGATGAGTTGCGGGCCCGGACGGCTCCCGCTGGAGAGGGCGGTGGCGTACTGGTAGGCGGCGACCTCGCGGTGGAACGACTCCGGGTCGTGGTCGGCCCCGAGCGCCTTGATGACCAGCGTGCGGTGGGTGGACACCGGGTTCGGCCACACCCGCGCCCGAGCGACGACGCTGCGACCGCTGCCGCCGAGGTCCTCGGGATCGGTGAGCGACACCTGGGTACCGGCCCGTGCCGACAGCACGGCTTCCGCCGTGGTCAACGCGCCCTCGATCGGGGTTTCAACGATGGCCGTCATGATGTGATCCAACCTACCAACAAATTCGGGTGCGCCACGCCTGCTGCTGGTCGGCGGGGACTTTGGCCTCATCGGCGGCCGCCTTGGGTTTGGCGTCGATACCCGACTCCTTGCGCTGCGCGGCGGTGATGGGTGCCGGTGCCGCGGTCAACGGGTCCACGCCACCACCGGACTTCGGGAATGCGATCACTTCACGGATGGACGATTCGCCTGCCAGCAGGGCGGCGATCCGGTCCCAGCCGAACGCGATGCCGCCATGCGGCGGCGCCCCGAACGCGAAGGCGTCGAGCAGGAAGCCGAACTTCTCCTGCGCCTCGTCGTGGTCGATGCCCATGATCGCGAACACGCGCTCCTGGACGTCGCGGCGATGGATGCGGATCGATCCGCCGCCGATCTCGTTGCCGTTGCACACGATGTCGTAGGCGTAGGCCAGGGCCGCACCGGGATCGGTTTCGAGCGCGTCCACCGATTCGGGCTTGGGCGAGGTGAACGCGTGGTGCACCGCCGTCCACGCGCCCGACCCGACGGCGACGTCGCCCGCGGCGGCGGCATCGTCCACCGGTTCGAACAGCGGTGCGTCGACCACCCAGGTGAACGCCCAATCGGCGGTCGACGGGTCCACGACGTCGTCGGGCCCGGGGATCAGGCCCAGCCGGGTGGCGATCTCCGACCGTGCTGCGCCCAGCAGCGCTCGTTGCGCATTGGCGGGTCCGGCTGCGAAGAACACGCAATCGCCGGGCTTGGCCCCGACATGACCGGCCAGCCCTGCGCGCTCGTCGTCGGAGAGATTCTTGGCCACCGGCCCGCCGAGGGTGCCATCCTCGTTGACCAGCACGTATGCCAAACCTTTCGCACCGCGCTGCTTGGCCCATTCCTGCCAGCCGTCGAGCGTGCGGCGCGGCTGCGATGCACCGCCGGACATCACGACGGCGCCGACGTAGGGCGCCTGGAAGACGCGGAAGGGCGTGTCGGCGAAGAAGTCGGTGCACTCGACGAGTTCGATCTCGAAGCGCAGATCGGGTTTGTCCGAGCCGTAGCGGCGCATCGCCTCGGCGTAGGTGATCCGCGGGATCGGCGTGGTCAGTTCGACGCCGATCAAGCGCCACAGCGCGACGAGGATCTCCTCGGCCAGGGCGATGACGTCGTCTTGCTCGACGAAGCTCATCTCGATGTCGAGCTGGGTGAACTCGGGCTGGCGGTCGGCGCGGAAGTCCTCGTCGCGATAGGCACGCGCGATCTGGTAGTACCGCTCCATCCCGGCGACCATCAGCAGCTGCTTGAACAGCTGCGGACTTTGCGGGAGGGCGTAGAACGTCCCAGGCTGCAGGCGTGCGGGAACCAAGAAGTCGCGCGCGCCTTCGGGGGTGGAGCGCGTCAGCGTCGGGGTCTCGATCTCGATGAAGTCATGGGCCGCGAGCACTCCGCGGGCCGCCGCGTTGGCACGTGAGCGCAGTCGGATCGCTGCTGCGGGGCCCTCACGGCGCAGATCGAGGTAGCGGTGGCGCAACCGGACTTCCTCACCGGGCTGCTCGTCGAGCTGGAACGGCAGCGGAGCCGATTCGTTGAGCACCTCGAGCTGCGCGGCACTGATCTCGATCGCACCCGAAGCGAGGTTCGCGTTCTCCGATCCTTCGGGGCGCAGCTCGACGACACCGGTCACCGCGATGACGAACTCGGCGCGCAGCCGGTGCGCAGCGGCCGCGACGGCCTCGTCGCGGAAGACCACCTGCACCACACCCGACGCGTCACGCAGATCGATGAACACGACGCCGCCGTGGTCGCGCCGACGCGCCACCCATCCGGCCACGGTGACGGTCTGTCCGGCCGTGTCCCGGCGCAGCGAACCGGCGAGATGAGTGCGCAGCACGAAAGTCCCCTCCCAAGGGTTGTCACAAAGGTTCCCGCACGATCGCCCGTTCCTGGGAGTGATCATGCTGATCGACGTTCGAGTCTACGGTCCCGCCCGCCCGCAGGGCCAAACGGTCCCCGGCGCCCCTCCGCCGCGCTGGACGGGGAAACGTGGCGCACGCGGTCGGCGCCCGAATATGCTGAAGTACATCGATCGCTTCACTGATCGCAATGACAGGAGAACCATGACTTTCCAAGGCAGCGGACCGCTCGATACGTCGACAGTCTCCAGCGGCGGTCTCGGCGGTGGCGGCGGCCTCGGCGGTGGTGGGCTCGGCGGTGGCCGTATCGCCCTGGGTGGTGGCGCCGGCCTGATCATCACGCTCATTGCGCTCTTCCTCGGCCTCAACCCGGGCAGTCTGCTCGGCAGCACCGGTAGCGGCTACGCGCCCACCGGGGACACGACCAACGATGCGATTTCCCAGCACATCCAGTCCTGCACCATTGAGAAAGCAAACACCGACGACATCTGCCGCATCGTCGGCACGGTCGACAGCGTCAACCGGGTCTGGTCGCAGATCCTGCCCGGCTACACCAAGCCGCGGACGAAGATCTTCAGCGGGTCGGTCAACACCGGGTGTGGCCCGGCGTCGTCGGGCATGGGGCCGTTCTACTGTCCGGCCGACCAGACCGCGTACTTCGATCCGTCGTTCTTCGAGACCCTCAAGCGCATGGGCGGCAGCGACGGCCCACTGGCTCAGATGTACGTCGTCGCCCACGAGTACGGCCACCACGTCGAGAACCTCACCGGAGTCCTCCAGAAGGGCAACCGGATGGGCAACAACGGCTCGGTGCGCATCGAGCTGCAGGCCGACTGCTTCGCCGGTGTGTGGGCGTCGCACGCCGACAAGGGCCCCGACGCGATGCTGGCGCCGGTGAGCAAGGACCAGATCGCCTCGGTGATCCAGACCGCCAAGGCGATCGGCGACGACACGATCCAGGGCTCCCGATCCAACCCCGAGGGGTGGACGCACGGCTCCGCGCAGCAGCGGGCGCGCTGGTTCATGATCGGTTACGAGTCCGGCGACCCGCGCCGCTGCGACACCTTCGCCACCAACGACCTGTAGCGCCACCAGCAACTGCTATCTGATCGGCCGCCCGCTGCTCGGGCGGCCGATCAGGCGTCTTGGTCGATCTCGGCGGCGAGGAGGCGGACCTCCTCGACGACGCTGTCCAGCGACACGCGTTCCTGCGCGCCCGTCTTCAGCTTCTTGAGCTCGATACTGGCGTCCTCCAGCTCGCGCTCGCCCAGCACGAGGGCGAAGTCCGCGCCGGAGCGGTCGGCAGCCTTCATCGCACCCTTCAGCCCCCGGTCGCCATAAGCCAGGTCGACGGCGATCCCGGCATTGCGCAATTGTGCCGCGATGACGACCAGCCGGTCCTTGGCCGCCTCGCCCATGGGCACCCCGAACACGCGGCAGCGCGCCGGCTCGTCGACGGCCACGCCCTCGGCGCGCAGCGCGAGGACTGTGCGGTCCACGCCCAGGCCGAAACCAATCCCGGAGAGGTCCTGCTTGCCGCCGAGTTGGCGCATCAGACCGTCGTAGCGGCCACCGCCCCCGATGCCCGACTGAGCACCCAAGCCGTCGTGGACGAACTCGAAGGTCGTCTTGGTGTAGTAGTCCAGGCCGCGCACGAGGCGCGGGTTGATCTCGTAGGCCACGCCGAGGCGGTCGAGGTGTCCGCGCACCGCCGCGAAGTGCCGCGCCGACTCCTCACCGAGGTGGTCGATCAGCAGCGGGGCGTCCGCGGTCATCTCACGGACCTCCGGGCGCTTGTCGTCGAGGACTCGCAGCGGGTTGATCTCGGCGCGCGCCCGGGTCGCCTCATCGAGGGGAAGACCGGACAGGAAATCCACCAGCAGTTCCCGGTAGGCCGGCCGGTCCTCGGCCGTGCCCAGCGAGGCCAGTTCCAGCCGGTACCCGGTGAGCCCCAGACGGCGGTACCCCTCGTCGGCGATCGCGATGACCTCGGCATCCAGCGCCGGATCGTCGACGCCGATCGCCTCGACCCCGACCTGCTGCAACTGGCGGTAGCGCCCCTCCTGAGGCTTCTCATAGCGGAAGAAGGGACCGCTGTAGCACAGCTTCACCGGCAACTGCCCCCGGTCGAGCCCGTGCTGCAGGACCGCCCGCATCACACCGGCCGTGCCCTCCGGGCGTAGCGTGACGCTCCGTTCACCGCGATCGGCGAACGTGTACATCTCCTTGGAGACGACGTCGGTCGACTCCCCCACGCCACGGGCGAACAGCGCGGTGTCCTCGAAGATTGGCAACTCGATGTGCCCATAGCCGGCCAGTGCGGCAGCCTTCGCGAGGGTGTCCCGGACGCGGGTGAAGTCGGCCGAACGCGGTGGGAAATAATCCGGGATGCCGCGCGGGGCCTGGAACTCGCTCACAGTCCGTGTCGTCCTTTCGGGGGCGCCGAGGCGCCCGATCCGCCGATGCCGGCGAGGAATGGGTTGGCGGCACGCTCGGCGCCGATGGTCGTCTGCGGGCCGTGGCCGGGAAGCACCACCGTATCGTCGGGCAACGGCAGCAGCTTGGCGGCGATCGAGTCCAGCAGCTGCTGGTGATCGCCTCCCGGCAGGTCCGTCCGGCCAATCGACCCCTGGAAGAGTACGTCGCCGGCGAAACAGATGCGCACCGGGTTTTCGTCGTCACCGGGCACGTCGATGCCCAGCAACACCGAACCCTGAGTGTGTCCGGGGGCAAGGTCCACTACGAATCGCAGGCCGGCCAGCTCGACCTCCTCGCCGTCGGTGAACTCGATGACCTTCTCCGGTTCCACAAACTTCATCACCCCGATCATCGTGCCCAGCGCCCGGCCCAGGCCTTTGCCCGGATCGGTCAGCATCGGCCGGTCGGCGGCATGGATGTAGCAAGGGATCCCATAGGTCTCGCAGACTTTCGCTGCATTCCACGTGTGATCGAGGTGTCCGTGGGTCAGGAGCACCGCGACCGGCGTGAGCCCGTACTGCGCGCACACCTTGTCGACCTGCTCGGCGGCATCCTGTCCGGGATCGATGATGACGGCCTCACCGCCCGGCCCGTCCGGCGACGCATCCGCCGAGACGAGGTAGCAGTTCGTCTGGAACATGCCCGCGGGGAATCCAGTGATCAGCATGGTCGTCATTGTCTCAGAAACGCAGCCCGACCCACCACGCGGCGCGGACCCGGTGTCACCACGACGCCCGCGGGACTGGCAGTATGGCAGCTGACCCATGACCGCGCCCGAGGAGAGTTCCCGCACGTGACCAGCAACGACGAGCAAGTGACCAGCAACGAGGATCGCCGTCTGGCCGCCAAGCGCAAGCTGGAGGCCAGGCTAGCCGCCGAGCGCGCCCGCCAGGTCCGCAGCCGCAACATCCTCATCGGCGTCCTCTCGGTGATCACACTGCTCGTCGCAGCCACCATCGTCTGGGTAGCGCAGAACTTCATCGGCACGGTCACCTGTGATTGGGGCAAGCCGCAGAACACGCTGGCCGACACGGTCAAGGACCGCGCCAAGATCGTCGGAGGCCAACCCCCGGAGCGCCGTGCCGAGGCCGAGAAGTACATGAACACCCTCGCCGCCGGCGTACCCAAGGAGCGCACCTCGCCCCAGCCGTCGTCGAACGTTCCGGTGCCCTTCCCCGGCACCAAGCGCTACATCAAGACCGGTTCATGGTTCGCCAGCTCCACCACCCCGATGACGCTGGACACCAACCACGGCTCCCTGCCGATCACGCTGGATCACGCGTCCGCGCCGTGCAACTCCGCGGCTATCCAGTCCCTGGCATCGCACGGCTACTACGACGGCACCGACTGCCACCGCCTGACCCGTAGCGAGAACCTGAAGGTCCTGCAGTGCGGCGATCCGACGGGGACCGGCATGGGCGGGCCCGGATGGACCACCATCGATGAGCCGCCCACCCAACTCAAGAAGGTCCCGGGCACCCAGGACTCGATGATGGGCGCCGGTCCGGTCGTCTACCCGCGCGGCACGGTCGCCATCGCCAACTCCAACAACCCGATGATGGGCCGCTCCAACACCGGCGCCGCCCAGTTCTTCATCGTCTGGTCCGACTCCCAGCTGTCCCCCGACTTCGCGGTCGTCGGCAAACTCGACGAGAGCGGGATGAAGACACTGGACGCGATCTCCAAGATCCCGACCGAACCCGGCCCCGACGGCAACAAGGACAGCGGTCGTCCCAAGGACGCCGTGACCATCAAGTCGGCCAAGGTCGGCTGAGTACGCTACGCGGCTGACACCACCGGGCCGCTCCGCAAGCTACGCGGCTGACGTAACCCGGTAGACGTCGTACACGCCCTCGATGTTGCGGACGACGTTGAGAACGTGACCCAGGTGCGTCGGGTCGCCCATTTCAAAGGTGAAACGGCTGACGGCCACGCGGTCGTTGTTCGTGGTGACCGACGCCGACAGGATGTTTAGCTTCTCGTCGGCGAGGGCCTTCGTCACGTCCGACAACAGCCGATGCCGGTCCAGCGCCTCCACCTGAATCGCCACGAGGAACACCGACGAATCCGACGGCGCCCACACCACGTTGATGAGCCGCTCGTCCTGCTCGCGAAGCGCCGCCGTGTTCGGACAGTCGGTGCGGTGCACGCTCACCCCGCCACCGCGGGTGACGAAGCCGAGGATGTCGTCACCGGGCACCGGTGTGCAGCATTTGGCCAGTTTGATCAGGACGTTGTCGACACCCTCGACGACGACTCCGGCATCGCCACCCGCGCGTCGGCGCGGTGGCATCGTCGACGGGGTGGAGATCTCGGCGAGCTCTTCCTCGGCGCTGTCGAGGCCGCCGAGCTGGGCCACCAGTCGGCTCACCACGCGGTGGGCCGACACCTGGTTCTCCCCCACCGCGGTGTAGAGCGCCGTCACATCCGGGTAGTGCAGCTCGACGGCGACCGCACTCATGTTCTCGACTGTCAGCAACCGCTGCAGGGGCAAACCACCGCGGCGGACCTCTCGTGCGATCGCCTCCTTGCCCGCGTCGAGGGCCTCTTCGCGACGCTCCTTGGCGAACCACTGACGGATCTTCGTCTTCGCGCGCGGGGAGACGACGAAATTCTGCCAGTCCCGGGACGGGCCGGCGTTGGGCGCCTTGGAGGTGAACACCTCGACGACCTCGCCGTTGTCGAGCTTTCGCTCCAGCGCCACGAGCCGACCGTTGACGCGCGCGCCGATGCAGCGGTGGCCGACCTCGGTATGGACGGCGTAGGCGAAGTCGACCGGCGTCGAACCGGCCGGGAGGGTGAACACGTCGCCCTTGGGGCTGAAGACGAAGATTTCCTTGACGGCCAGGTCGTAGCGCAGCGATTCCAGGAACTCGCCCGGATCGGCCGCCTCCCGCTGCCAATCGAGCAACTGCCGCATCCAGGCCATGTCGTCGATCTCGGCGAGCTCGGCACCCTTGTGCCCCTTGCGGTCGGCGCGGGTGCCACCCTCCTTGTAGCGCCAGTGCGCGGCGATGCCGAACTCGGCGGTGCGGTGCATGTCGCGCGTGCGGATCTGCACCTCGAGCGGTTTGCCCTCCGGGCCGATCACGGTGGTGTGCAGCGACTGGTAGACGCCGTAGCGCGGCTGGGCGATGTAGTCCTTGAACCGTCCTGCCATCGGCTGCCACAACGAATGCACCACGCCGACCGCCGCGTAGCAGTCGCGCACGTCCTCGCACAGGATGCGAATGCCGACAAGATCGTGGATGTCGTCGAAGTCGCGGCCCTTGACGATCATCTTCTGATAGATCGACCAATAGTGTTTGGGCCGGCCCTCGACGATCGCCGACAGGCGCGCCCCGGCCAGCGCCTCGTTCACCTCGTCGCGGACCTTGGTCAGATAGATGTCGCGCGAGGGTGCGCGATCGGCGACGAGCCGGACGATCTCTTCGTACCGCTTGGGGTGCAGGATCGCGAACGACAGGTCCTCGAGCTCCCATTTGACGGTCGCCATGCCGAGGCGATGCGCCAGGGGCGCGATCACCTCGAGCGTCTCGCGCGCTTTCCGGGCCTGCTTCTCCGGCGGGAGGAACCGCATGGTGCGCATGTTGTGCAACCGGTCGGCCACCTTGATGACCAGTACCCGCGGGTCCCGCGCCATCGCGATGATCATCTTGCGGATCGTCTCGGCCTCGGCGGCCGTGCCCAGTGCCACTTTGTCGAGCTTGGTGACACCGTCCACGAGGTGGGCGACCTCGGGACCAAAGTCGTCGGAGATCTGTTCCAGTGAGTAGCCGGTGTCCTCGACGGTGTCATGCAGCAATGCCGCGATCAGCGTCGTCGTGTCCATGCCGAGGTCGGCCAGGATCGTCGCGACCGCCAACGGGTGGGTGATGTAGGAGTCCCCCGACTTGCGGAACTGCCCCTCGTGTTGGGCCTCGGCCACGTCGTATGCGCGCTGGAGCAGCGCGATATCGGCCTTCGGATAGATCTCTCGGTGTAGCGCTGCCAGGGGTTCGAGGACCGGACGCACCGACGAGCGGGTCGACGTCATGCGGCGCGCCAGTCGGGCGCGGACGCGACGCGTCGCCGAGGTCGAGACGGGCATGTGGTCGGGAGTCGCCAACCGGTCGGGTGGTCCGGCGGAGTCGACTTCGGCCGGTGGGGCGGCCGGTTCGGGCGCGGCGACGATGGCGACGTCGTCGATATCGGGCGATTCGTCCATCCGCGCTCCCCTCTCCCCGCCGGGCGGTTCGTTCCAGTTTAGACGGGCGCGGCCATCCTCATCCGGTCACCAGCGCGCGGACCTGAACTGAATCCGGCACCGACCCCGCCACCACTGCGCGTCCCTCCATGCCGTCGAGTTCCATGACGACCGCTACGCCCGCGACACGTGCACCGGCCTGCGTCAACAAACGCGCAGTCGCCCCGATCGTTCCACCGGTGGCGAGCACGTCGTCGACGATCAGAACCCGGCGTCCGTCGAGGTCGAGCGCATCGGCGGGGATCTCGAGGGTCGCGGTCCCGTACTCCATTTCATAAGTGCAGGCCAACACCGGGGGCGGCAGCTTCCCGGTCTTGCGGACGGCGATCACGCCGACCCCGAGGCGTTGGGCGACCGCACCGCCGAGTAGGAATCCGCGTGCGTCGATTCCGGCGACGGCATCGACGGCGTACCCGTCACTCAATGCCGACACGACGGCATCGAACCCGGCCGCATCGGCCAGCACCGGGGTGAGATCGCGGAAGAGGACGCCCGGCGACGGGAAGTCGGGAACATCGCGGCTAAGCGCGGCGATCAGCGATCGCGCGCGCTGCGCGCTCACGAGCGCGACCACCGATCCATGTTCCACCCGGTGCCGTTGCGCGCCCGGCCGGCGATCACTCCGGACAACTTGTCCGACCACACCTGTTCACGCGGCGTCGCAAACAGCGGGATCGATGCGAGTTCACGCCACGCGACGGTCTCCAGCTCGCGCAGCTGGGCGAGCTGGTCGCCGGCGACCACGCTGACGGAGAACCGCGTCACCGCGTCGGTGGCCGGCGGATACCGGAAGTCCCCGATGTTCAGCGGATCACCGCCGAAAAAGGCATAGGCGCTCCGGACGTCGGATGCGGCGCCAGCTGCGGCGAAGCTCGCCCCGGTGTTCACCAGAAGCGCGTCGAACGCCGTGCCCAGGCCCGTGACGGTGACTGCTGGACCACCCGCGTCGACGACGTCGATTCCCGCGCGGCGGCACGATTCGGCCATGGCCGCGACCATCCCGGCACGTCGCGCGTCGGGTCCGAGGTAGGCGACGCGGACACGCATTGGCGGCGGTGGCGCGCCGTTGGGCAGCGGCGGACGCTGACCGGCGGCTTCACGTGCCCGGACGATGTCGGGACGGGCGTAACGCACACCGAACTGCGTGTTGATCGGATCGGCGAGATCACTTGCCGGGGTGAGCACATGCAGATTCCACGGCTGCGACCCGTACCCGGCGGTGCGGGCCAGTGCGTCCCGCGGCACGCATGCGCCGAACGCCTGACGGGCCTGCGGCGGGCCGAGCACGCCCCGCTGCGCCAGAACCACCTGTTCGACGGACAGGGAGTGCCCGGCGGGCGAGACCTGGGGCTGCGCCGGCTCCGCTCCCGCCGCCGGGGCGTCGATGCCCACGGCGGTGTCGGTGACGTCGAATCCGCCATGGGCGGTGCGCGCAGCTGCATCGGTGTTGCGGCCGTGGACGACGATGTTGCGGACCGCGGGTGCCTGTCCCCACCACTTGTCGTTGGGCACCAGTCGCAACCCAGACTTGGGGTCGAAAGACTCGGCACGATAGGGGCCGAGAGCGACGAACCGCGCCGGGTCGAGCGGCCCGGCCGACAGGCGGAATCCGGCGTTCCACGACTTCGCCACCGCCTCGAGGACAGCAGGTTTGCGGGCGCGGATGGCGTCGAGGATCGACGGTGCTCCGGCGTCGCGGGCCACAATGTGGGCCGGCAGCAGTGCCCCCGCCCCGAACAGCGAGCGCCAATCCCGGTAGTCGCGGCCCTTCACGTAGTGCACGACCGCCGTGTCGGCACCCGGCGCGCAGTCCACCCGCTCGATGTCGCGGTAGCCGGCGGTGGTCGCCGGGGTGAACCCCGGGAACCGACCGCTCTGAGCCACCCACGAGAGCAGGACGTCGTCGCAGGTCGGTTTCACCCCGTCGGAGTAGAGCGCCTTCGGTGAGAAGGTGTACTTCACGGTCAGCGTCGGGCCCGGTACCGCAGTGGCTTCGCCGACGTCGCGGTCGGACACCACCTGGCCCTGCGGGCCCAGGAAGCTGAAACCGCCCAGGACCCGGGTGAACGCCATGGCCACGCCGTCGGCATTGCCCTCCCGGCTGGCCGCGTTGTATGTCGACAGCCGTGCGTCAGTCCGGTAGTAGATCGGTGTGTTCTCGTCGATTCCGCATCCGGCGACCAGCGGCAGCACCACGGCGGCCGACGCCGCGATCAGGCCGAGGGTGCGGCAGTCGCGCTTGGTGATTGGCACGGTCCGAGACTAGCGCGTACGCCGTCGTTTCCCGGTGGGGCGCGCGGCATCGCCCGACGAGGCCGGCGCGGCCTCGTCTGCGGCGGTGTGGCGTGCGCTGTGGCGCCCGACGGCCACCGGCTCACCGGCGTCGACCCGCGCCCGTCGGGCCAGAACCTTGGCCGTGTGTTCGGCGATCGTGCGGTTGCGCTCCTTCAGGGTCACCAACAGCGGGGTCGCGAGGAACACCGACGAGAAGGTGCCCACGACGACACCGACAAGCTGGATGAGGGCGAGGTCCTGCAGCGTGCCGACGCCGAGCATCCAGACCGCGATCACCATGAGCGCGATGATGGGCAGCACCGAGATGATCGTCGTGTTGATCGACCGCATCAGCGTCTGGTTGACCGCCAGGTTGGCCTGCTCGGCATAGGTGCGCCGATAGGTCTTCGTGAACGACCGGGTGTTCTCCTCGACCTTGTCGAAGACGACGACGGTGTCGTAGATGGAGAAGCCCAGGATCGTCAACAGGCCGATGACGGTCGCCGGGGTCACCTCGAAGCCGACCAGCGAGTACACGCCGGCGGTGACCACGACGTCGAAGAACAGCGTCGCCAGCGATGCGGTCGACATCTCCTTGTCGAAACGGATCGCGATGTAGACCGTCACGATCACCAAGAACACGATCAGGGCGATCAGCATCTTGCGCGTGATCTCCGCGCCCCACGTCGAACTGACATCCGACGACGAGACGTCGGCGCGCGTCAGATCCGGCGCGAACCGAGTGGCCAGGGCGTCGAGCACGCGGTTGGCCTGCTGCTCGTCGAGGTGCTCGGTGCGCACCTGGATGGTCTTTGCCGCGCCGGATCCGGCGGTCTGCACGGTCTCAGGAGCCTTGCCGAGGGTGTCGCTGAAGACCTTCTCCACGCCCTCGACGGTCACCGAGGCACTGGTCGCGGGAATCGACACCTGGGTGCCGCCCTCGAAGTCGATGCCGAAGGTGAACCCGCGCACGACCATTGACAGGAGGCAGATCGCCAGGATCACACCGGTGACGATGTACCACCGCTTGCGGTGTCCGACGACCTCGAACGCCCCGGTACCGGTGTACAGGCGCGAGAGGAACGACCGATCGGTGTCGGCGTGGAAATCCGCATCGGCGACGAACGTGTCGACCGCCTCTGCCTTCTCCGAGCGCTCCTTGGCGAGCCGGTAACCGGCCGGCAACGGATCGTCACCGTCACCGGTCGCGCGCTTGGACAGGCCGTCGACACTGTCGCTCCCGAGTCCTCCCCTGCTGAAACTCATCGCTGGCCTCCTCGTGCTGCGGCCGTGGTTGTGCCGTTGTCGGCGGATGCTTCGTCGCCGGTCGCGAGTCCGACGGCCGCGCGGGCCGCCTCACGACGCTGGCGTGCCACCTCGCTGACCGCGCCGAGGCCGTTGACCGACGGCTTCGACAGGAACGGCGACCGGGTCGCCAGGACCACGAGCGGATGGGTGACCAGGAAGACGACCATGACGTCGAGGATCGTGGTCAGGCCCAGGGCGAACGCGAATCCCCGCACCGATCCGACGGCGAGGACGTAGATGACGACCGACGCGATCAGGCTGACCGCGTTACCCGTCCACACCGTGCGACGCGCACTGGCCCACCCGCGCGGTACCGCGGAACGGAACGATCTGCCCTCACGCATCTCGTCCTTGATGCGCTCGAAGTACACGACGAAGCTGTCGGCTGTCATACCGATACCGATGATGAAACCGGCGACGCCAGCCAGGTCGAGGGTGAACCCGATCCACCTGCCGAGCAGCACGATCAAGCCGTAGGACATCGCCCCGGCGAGCACCAGCGAGGCAAACGTCAGCACGCCGAGCATGCGGTAGTACGCCAAGGCGTAGAGCAGCACGGCGATGAGGCCGACGAGGCCTGCGAGCAGGCCGGCGCGCAGCGCCGACAGGCCCAGCGTCGACGAGACGGTCTCCGCATCGGATGCCTCGAACGAGAGCGGCAGCGAACCGTACTTCAGCACGTTGGCCAGGTCACGGGCCTCAATCTCGGAGAAACCGTTCTGACCGCCTGAGATCTCCGTCGAGCCGGTGATCGTCGACTGGATCACCGGCGCCGAGACGACCCGCGAGTCCAGCGTCATCGCCGTCTGGGTACCGCGGTTCTGGGCGGTGTACGTCGGCCACAGCTTCTGCGCCGCACCCTTGAAGTCCAGGCCGACCGTCCACTGGTTGGTCTGGGGCGACAGATTCGCCGACGCCGACGCGATATCGCGGCCGTCGATGATCATCGGTTCGAGGAGGTAGACCTCCTTGCCGTCGGTGCTACACGCGACCAGGTAGGACTCGGGGTCGTCGTTGCCCAGGAGCGGGTCATGGGCTTTGGGGTCGCAATTCATCTTCAGCATGTACGCCTGCAGAGCGGCGATCTGCTGCGGCGAGGCGTCCTTGGGCGCCTGGCGCAGCTTGCGCTGCTCGGCGACCGCTTCGCGTTGCTGCTCGGGCGTCAGGTTCGGAACTTCTTCAGCTCCGGTCTGGGGCTTCTTCTGCTGGGGCGCCGGCATCACCACGCCCTGTCCGTTCGGAGCCTTCGCCACGGGGCGGATGTAGAGCCGCGCGGTCTGTCCGAGGTTGCGCGCCTGGCGGCCGTCGTCGCCGGGCACCGTGATGATCAGGTTGTCACCACTGACCACGACTTCCGACCCTGCGACGCCGAGGCCGTCGACGCGCTGGGAGATGATCTGCTTGGCCTTGTCGAGTTGGTCGCGCGAGGGTCGCTTACCGTCGGGCGTCCGCGCGGTCAGCGTGACGCGGGTACCACCCTGCAGGTCGATGCCGAGCTTGGGCTCTGGGTCGCGGTCGCTGGTGAAGAACACCAGGCCGAAGACGATGGCGAGCAGGGCTAGAAAGGCGAGCAGCGGCTGCCACGGCGGGGTCTCCCGCGTCGGTCGGGCACGCTTCGCCGCTGGGCGACGCGGTGTGGTCACGGTGGTTCGGTTCTCCTGCGCTGTTACTTGTCGTCGGTGGGCTCGTCGGAGGCCGACAGCTCGGGCTGGGCGTCCTCATCGTCGGCGTCGGCGACCTCCAGGGCCGCACCCACGTAGGTCTGTGCCGCGTCCTCGAGGTCGACGATCGAGCGCACCGCGAGCTTGGTCCAGCGGCCCACGACACCCGGTGAGATCTCGACGTCGACGTACTCGTCGTTGGCGTCGATCACGGTGCCGAAGAGACCGGACATCAACTGGATCCGCGTGCCGGTGGTGAGGGCGGCCTGCATCTCCTGGATCTGGGCCATCTGCTTCTTCTGCTTGCGCGTGCCCATGAACAGCATCGCGCCCATCATGACCAACATCCCGAGGATGAGTATTTCCATGTCGACCAGTCTGCCAGACGTGTCAGTCCAACTCGTCGAACAGGTTGGGTTCCCCGCCCAGGCCGCGGACACCCCAGGTCGCGCTCAGCGCCCCGGCGGGCGGCACCAGGCCGAGGTGGTGCCACGCAGCCGCGGTGGCGACGCGTCCGCGCGGGGTGCGCGCGATGAGCCCGGCGCGCACCAAGAAGGGTTCGCAGACCTCTTCCACCGTCGCCGGCTCCTCGCCGACTGCCACCGCCAGCGTCGACACGCCGACCGGCCCGCCGCCGAAGCCCGAGACGAGCGCCGACAGCACCGCCCGGTCGAGCCGGTCGAGGCCCCGCTCGTCGACGTCGTAGACCGCCAGTGCGGCCCGTGCGATCGGCAGCGTCACCTCGCCGTCACCGCGGACCTCGGCGTAGTCGCGTACGCGTCGAAGCAGCCGGTTGGCGATACGCGGTGTGCCACGGGATCGGCCTGCGACCTCGACCGCGGCATCGTCGTGCAGCGCGATGCCGAGGATCCCCGCCGATCGGGTCAACACCGCGACGAGCTCGTCGACCTCGTAGAACTCCATATGGGCGGTGAACCCGAAACGGTCGCGCAGCGGACCGGTCAGAGCACCGGAGCGCGTCGTGGCGCCGACGAGCGTGAACGGCGCGACGTCGAGCGGGATCGACGTCGCGCCCGGGCCCTTGCCCACGACGACGTCGACGCGGAAGTCCTCCATCGCCAGGTACAACATCTCCTCGGCGGGACGTGCGATGCGGTGGATCTCGTCGATGAACAGCACATCGCCCTCGATGAGATTGGACAGCATGGCCGCGAGGTCACCCGCGCGCTCGAGCGCCGGGCCAGAGGTGACGCGGATCGCCGATCCCAATTCCCCGGCGATGATCATGGCCAGCGACGTCTTGCCCAGTCCGGGCGGGCCGGAGAGCAGGATGTGGTCGGGTGTCCCGCCGCGCCCCTTGGCGCCGCGCAGAACCAGCTCGAGCTGTTCGCGGACTTTCGCCTGACCGATAAAGTCGGCCAGCGACCTCGGCCGCAGGTTCGCGTCGAGCTCCCCGTCGGCGGCCACACGGCCCGCGCTCACGGTCCGTTCCGCCTCATCGGCGCCGTCGTCGTGCATCGGCTACTTCTTCCCCAGTAGGGACAGGCCCGCGCGCAGCGCGGCCGACGCGTCGGCGTCGGGGTTCTCGGCGAGGACGGCGGCCACGGCCTTCTCCGCCGCTGCGGCCGGGAACCCGAGGCCGACGAGGGCCTCGGTGACCTCGCCGCCCACCGTCGCACCACCAGACAGCGAGGATGCGGCACCTCCGGAGACCACGCCGACCTTGTCGCGCAGTTCGACGGTCAGCCGCTCGGCCACTCGCTTGCCGATGCCCGGCACCGCGGTGAGCGCGGTGATGTTCGACGAGGCGAGGGCCGCGGCGAGCTCGGCCGGCTCGTGCACGGCCAGGGCCGCCATCGCCAGCCGCGGCCCCACCCCGGTCACCGTTTGAAGCAGCACGAACAGGTCGCGGGCGGCCCCATCGGTAAACCCGTACAGCGTCATCGAATCCTCGCGCACGATCATCGTCGTGAGCAGCGTCGCCTCGATTCCGCGCGTCAGCGTCGCGATCGTCGCCGGTGTGGCCAGTACCCGGTAGCCCACGCCCGCACAGTCGACCACGACGTGGTCGAGGGCGACGTCGATGACCGGTCCCCGCACCGCCGCGATCATTGGCCGGCCCTCACCGCTGCAGCGTGCGCCGCCTTGAGGCGTGCGCGGTGCACCCGGGCCAGCTCCTCGGCCTTGGCCTGGGCGGCGACGAGACGGTCGTCCATCGGTCCGCGCCAGCACTGACAGATCGCCAGCGCGAGCGCGTCCGCGGCGTCGGCCGGGGTCGGACGGGTCTGCATGCCGAGGATACGGGTGACCATGGTCGTGACCTGGGCCTTGTCGGCGCGCCCCGAGCCGGTGACGGCGGCCTTCACCTCGCTGGGCGTGTGGAAGCGGACCGGGACGTCGTGCTGGGCGGCCGCCAGCGCCACGACTCCGGCGGCTTGGGCCGTACCCATCGCCGTGCTCACCTGTTGCTGGGCGAAGACGCGTTCGACGGCGACCACTTGCGGTCGGTGGGTCTCGAGCCATTGGACCGCCGCCGAATACACCAGGAGCAACCGGTCGGCGAGATCCATCGATGCGGGCGTGCGCACGACGTCGACGTCCAGGGCCGTTACCGACCGACCGCCACCGGACTCCACCAGCGCGATACCGCACCGCGTCAGCCCGGGGTCGACGCCCATCACCCGCATCGTCGGTCCTTCCCTCCTGGCGAACAACTGTTCGACAGTCTAGGAGGCGGGTCAGACAGATCGGCGGACCGACACGCGGGGAGAGTCAGTCGTCGAGCTGTGCGAGGACCTCGTCGGGGATGTCGACGTTGCTGTACACGTCCTGCACGTCGTCGCAGTCCTCGAGGGCGTCGATCAGTTTGAGCACCTTGCGGGCGCCATCGGCGTCCACCGGCACCTCGACGGAGGCGCGGAAGTCGGCCTCGGCGGAGTCATAGTCGATCCCGGCCTCCTGCAGGGCCGTGCGCACCGCGACGAGGTCGGTCGGCTCGCTGACGACCTCGAAGCTCTCCCCCAGGTCGTTGACCTCTTCGGCACCCGCGTCGAGGACGGCCATCAAGACGTCGTCCTCGGATTGGCCGCCCTTCTCCAGCGTCACCACACCCTTGCGGGTGAACAGGTAGGCGACCGAGCCTGGATCGGCCATGTTTCCGCCGTTGCGCGTCATCGCCGTGCGGACCTCGCCAGCCGCCCGGTTGCGGTTGTCGGTAAGGCATTCGATGAGCAGCGCGACACCGTTGGGCCCGTAGCCCTCGTAGGTGATGTTCTGCCAGTCCGCACCGCCGGCCTCTTCGCCGCCGCCGCGTTTGCGCGCCCGTTCGATGTTGTCGTTAGGCACCGACGACTTCTTGGCCTTCTGGATCGCGTCGTAGAGCGTGGGGTTGCCGGTCGGGTCACTGCCCCCGGTGCGGGCCGCGACCTCGATGTTCTTGATCAGCTTGGCGAACATCTTGCCGCGCTTGGCATCGATGACAGCCTTCTTGTGCTTGGTGGTCGCCCATTTGGAGTGTCCGCTCATGGGCTGCGATATTACCCGCCAGCAGTTCCCCGCCGAATCAGTGCCGCACCCGGTCGACGAAGAACTGGTGCACGCGCAGGTCGCCGGTGACCTCCGGGTGGAACGACGTGGCTACGACCGCGCCCTGTGCCACGGCCACGATCCGCCCGTCGGCACGCCCATCGGGAGTCGCCCCCTCGGGCACGCGCGCCAGCACCGACACCTCGGGACCCACCTGTTCGACCCACGGCGCGCGGATGAACACACCGCGCAACGGTGCCGCCTCGGGAAGGTCGGTGATACCGGTGAATTCGAGGTCAGCCTCGAAGGAGTCGGTCTGGCGTCCGAACGCGTTGCGGCGCACGGTGATGTCGAGCGCATCGAGGTGACGGGCGTCGGGGCGGGTGTCGAGGATGCGCGATGCCAGCATGATCATCCCCGCACACGACCCGTAGGCCGGCAGCCCCTGCGCCAGCAGGTCGTGCAACGGGTCGAAGAGCTCGAACACGCCGAGCAGCTTGGAGATCGTCGTCGACTCGCCGCCGGGAAGGACGATCCCGTCGAGTCCGTCGAGCTCGGCCGGGCGGCGCACCGGCCGCGGATCCGCACCGACGGCGCGCAGGGCAGCAACGTGCTCGCGAACATCGCCTTGGACTGCGAGTACGCCGATGGTAGGTGCGGTCACTCTTCGAGCCGGTTCGGGAAGCCGTGCTTACTCGGATCGATGAGGGTTCGCGCCAGCCCCTCCTGGGTCACTGCCGCGACCAGGCGTCCCCGCTGGTCGAACAGGCGGCCCTGTGTGAGGGCGCGCCCGTGCCCGGCCGAGGGCGAGGTCTGGTCGTAGAGCAGCCATTCGTCGGCGCGGAACGGGCGCAAGAACCACATGGCGTGATCGAGCGACGCGGATTGCACGTGCTCGTCGCGGTGGATCGACGACGCCGACCCGAGCAGCGTCATGTCGCTCATGTAGGCCAGCACGCACACGTGGGCCACATCGTCGTCGGGCAGGCGGTGCCGGTAGCGGAACCACACCCGCTGTTGGGCGGCGAAGTAGTCCGACAGCGACATCTGGTCGCGCGGCACGATCCGGATGTCGAAGTTCTCCCACTCGGCGAAGAGTTTGCGGTCGAATTCCGTCGGCGCATCGCGCCGGTCGTGAAGTTCCTCGGGCCCGACGACCGGCGGCATCTTGTCCTGGTGCTCGATCCCCTTGTCGTCGCGGATGTGGAACGACGCCGACATGGTGAAGATGGCCTCGCCGTCCTGTACGCCGGTCACACGCCGTGTGACGAAGGAGCGGCCGTCGCGGATGCGGTCAACGAGGAAGACAGTCGGCAGGTCGGGGTTACCCGGCCGCAGGAAATAGCCGTGCAACGAGTGCACACCGAACTCGTCGGGCACCGTCCGCGTCGATGACACGAGTGCCTGGCTGGCCACCTGTCCGCCGAAAGTACGGCGCAGCACGCTCGGATACGACGGTCCGCGGTAGATGTCGGTCTCGATCCGCTCGACGTGCAGGATTTCATCGATGGTGGGCATGGCACCGATTATCACCGATTGCCGCCGCCCTGTTCGACCGGACCGGCGAATGCCCGACGTTTGTGCGCTGTGCCGATCGGCAGGCGGCGAGATCCGCCCACAACAGTTGCGGGTCAACAACAGCTGCGCTGTTCGACGCAAATTGCCGCAGCGTCGCCAGGATCAGGAGGTCGCGGCCGCGTCGTCGGCCGCGTCGTCGGTGGCGTCGTCGTCGGCATCGCCGAGCACGCGGACGACGATTGCGGTCACGTTGTCGTGCGCACCGACAAGCAACGCCCCCTCGACGAGCGCGTCGACGGCGTCCTGTGCGGTCTGCGCTTCGTCGAGGACCGCCTCGAGCTCCTCGTCGGGCAGCTCACCGGTCAGCCCGTCCGAACACAGCAGCAGCAAGTCGCCGGGCTCGGTGGCGAAGGAGAAGAAATCGGCGCGCGGCGGCAGCATCCCGGCGCCGAGCGCCCGGGTGATGACGTTGCGCCGCGGATCGACGCGGGCCTGTTCGGCGGTGAGCATCCCGGCGTCGAGGTACTCCTGGACCTGCGAATGGTCCACGGTCACCTGCTCGAACACGCCGTCGCGCACACAGTAGGTCCGCGAATCGCCGATGTTGGCCACCAGCCAATGGGGCGTCTCGTCGTGCTCGACGAGGATGGCGCCGGTGAGAGTCGTGCCGGCGCGCCGCTCGCTGGAGGTGTCGATTTCGCCGATCTCGTCCTGCGCGGCGACGAATAGTTGCTCCAGCTCGTCGCGGGTCTCGGTTTGACCACCCCCGGCCTCCACGCCCGACAGCACCGTCAGTGCGATCTCGCTGGCGATCTCACCACAATCGTGGCCGCCCATGCCGTCAGCGATCAGGAACACTCCCGCACGCGCGACCGCGCCGTCCTCGTTCGCCTCGCGCACGCGTCCGACGTTGCAGGCCACGGACCACTCCAGGTGCACGCCGCCGACGACGCCGCGGCCGGAGGCCACATCGTCGCGGATGATCCCCGGCCCCTCCACCAGCGGTGTCACCAACCGCGTTCGGCGAGGCGGTGCGGCGCCGGGATGTCGTCGACGTTGATCCCGACCATGGCTTCACCCAGGCCGCGCGAAACCTTGGCGAGCATGCCCGGATCGTCGTGGAAGGTGGTCGCCTTAACGATCGCGGCGGCCCGCTGGGCGGGATTGCCGGACTTGAAGATGCCCGAGCCGACGAACACGCCCTCGGCACCGAGCTGCATCATCATCGCGGCGTCCGCAGGTGTCGCGATCCCGCCGGCGGTGAACAGCGTGACCGGCAGCTTGCCGGCCCGGGCCACCTCGACGACGAGCTCGTAGGGTGCCTGCAGCTCCTTGGCGGCAACGTAAAGCTCATCCTCGGGAAGCGAGGTCAGCCGCCGGATCTGGTCGCGGATCTGGCGCATATGGGTCGTCGCGTTGGAGACGTCGCCGGTACCGGCCTCCCCCTTGGAACGGATCATCGCCGCACCCTCGGTGATGCGCCGCAGCGCCTCGCCCAGGTTGGTGGCACCACACACGAAGGGCACGGTGAACGCCCACTTGTCGACGTGGTTGGAGTAGTCGGCCGGGGTGAGCACCTCGGATTCGTCGATGTAGTCCACGCCGAGGCTCTGCAGGATCTGGGCCTCCACAAAGTGGCCGATCCGGGCTTTCGCCATCACCGGGATCGAAACGGCGCTGATGATGCCATCGATCATGTCCGGGTCGCTCATGCGCGACACACCGCCCTGAGCGCGGATGTCGGCGGGCACGCGCTCCAATGCCATGACGGCCACAGCGCCGGCATCCTCGGCGATCTTCGCCTGCTCCGGCGTGACGACGTCCATGATGACGCCACCCTTGAGCATTTCTGCCATGCCCCGCTTCACACGCGCAGTGCCGACGTTCTCACTCACTAAAACCCACTCCTGAGGTTGTTACCACGATTACCCCGACAGTCTAGGCCAGCAGCAGGTCACCGGACGGATCGGGGCGGTGGCGACTCAGGCGCTGACCCGCTCGATGATCTCGAAGTAGTCCGGCAGCGGGGCGCGCCCGCCCAGTCGCAGCCAGCGCACCGACCGGCGCTCCGCCAACGCACGGGTGTCGCGCACCGCGTCGTTGTAGAAACGTCGCGCCATGATGACGCGCGTCTGCGCGTCGGCCATCTCCGCGATCAACTCCGTCGGCGGCGGAATGATGCCCTTGGTCGCCGCGGAAACCCGGCTCAAGACGAGAGACATCTCGTTCTCGGCGGCTTCACGCTGCGCAAAGGGTTCCGACTCGGCGCGATCGGCGTCGACCGCCAATTGCACCCCCAGTGCGTCCAGGTCCTCCTCCTCGCGCGCCCGCAACGCCGCGGCGATGGCGCGCGCGACGACGGCGCGCCGGTCCAGCGTCGCCACCAGTGCCTGCCGCGCAAGGTCTGTACGCACATGCAGGCGGTCCAGGCGGTTCGCCACGCGGTAGGCCCACAGCGCGATTGCCACCAGCAGCACCGAGCCGACGACGATCGCCACGATGGCGATTGCTCCCACAGTCCACTCCTCGCTTGTTCGTCAGTCCGCCAGCGCGACCGGGTCGTGGGCCAGCGACACCGTCTCGTAGACCCGCATGATCTGATCGGCGACGCGCGACCAGTCGTAACGCCATGCCCACTCCGCTCCGACCCGGATCTGTTCTTCGCGTGCGGCATCGTCGGTGAGGAGTTCGATCACCCCGGTGGCGAGGTCCTCGGCGGACCCCACGTCGACGAGGCGTCCGGCCCGCCCGTTGTCGAGGACGCGGCGGAACGCGTTGAGGTCGCTGGCGAGCACCGCGGCCCCCGCGGCCATTGCCTCCACGAGCACGATCCCGAAGCTCTCCCCACCGAGATTCGGCGCACAGTACACATCGGCCGACCGCAGCGCCCGGGCCTTCGTCTCGTCGTCGACGAGGCCGAGGAACACCAGCCGGTCGGCCAAGTCGCCCGCCCGGCGCCGCAGCGCCGATTCATTGCCGCCGCCGACGACGAGCACGGTGATGTCGGGGAACTCCTCGACGATCCGCGGCAGGGCCCGCATGAGGATGTCGATGCCCTTGCGGGGTTCGCCGTAGCGACCGAGGAACACGATGGTGCGACCGGGTCGCGGGTAGCCGGGCAACGGCTCTGCGTCGGCGAAGAACGGCACATTGATGCCGTTGGGGATCTCCACCGCGTCGGAACCGAGCGACTCCATCTGCCATCGGCGGGCCAGCTCGGAGACGGCGATCTTGCCCTTGATCCGCTCGTGGTACGGACGCAGGACGCCCTGGAAGATGCTCAGTATCAGCGACTTCGTCGTCGATGTGTGGAACGTGGTGACGATCGGACCATCGGCGACCATCAGGGACAGCATGGAGATCGACGGGGCGTTGGGCTCGTGCACGTGCAAGACGTCGAACTCCCCGTCGACGATCCACTGTCGCAACCCCCGGTATGCATGGGGCGAGAAGGTCACCCGCGACACCGACCCGTTGTACGGGATCGCCAGCGCCGGACCGGCGGAGACGACGTAGTCCGGCAGTTCCACGTCCTTACCCGCGGGCGCGAGCACGCTGACGTCGTGACCGCGCTCGATGAACACCTGGGCAAGCTCCACGACATGCGCCTGGACGCCGCCGGGGACGTCGAAGCTGTACGGGCAGACCATCCCGATTCTCACTGGTCGGCCTCCAGCCGGGCACGGCGCTGCGCACTCCAGTCCGCCTCCCACAGCGGTTGCAGCATGTGCCAGTCGGCGGGGTGTGCGGCGATGTTCTGCTCGAACACCGAGGCCAGTGCCTGGGTCGCGGCGTCCACGCCACCGCTCACGTCGATCGGTTCGCCGCAGGAGGCGGTCGAATAAGGCTCCTCGTCGAACCAGTGGTGGACCGGGATGAGTGCGGCACCCGTCTCGATCGCAAGCTTCGCCGGGCCGGCCGGCATTCGGGTCGGCTCGCCGAAGAACGTGACGGGCACGCCGTGCCGGGCCAAATCCCGCTCGCCGAGCAGGCAGACGATCCCACCTGCGCGCAGCCGCTTGGCCAGTTCGCCGAACGGAGGCTGCTCCCCGCCCGACAGCGGGAAGATCTCGAACCCCAGGGATTCGCGGTAGTCGACGAACCGACGGAAGAGGGACTCGGGCTTGAGCCGTTCGGCGACGGTGGCGAAGGTCCCGTAGTTCTGGACCAGCCACAAGCCCGCCATGTCCCAGTTGCCCGAGTGCGGCAGCGCCAGGACCACGCCCTTGCCCCGTGCGTGCGCCTCGGCCAGCCGCTGCCGGTCCGGGGCCGGCAGGTCCATCGTCGCCGCGGTTGGTCCCGGATCCATCGAGGGCAGCCGGAATGCCTCACACCAATAGCGCATATACGACGTCATCGCGTCGACGATGAGGTCGTCGGGCACGTCTTGGGGCGTGGTGCCGATGACCCGGGCCAGATTGCGCCGCAGCTGCTCGGGTCCGCCGCCCCGGCGCCCCATCACCGTTCCGATGCGGTCGAACAGCCCCCTCGCAACGCCATCGGGTGCGTAGCGCAGCGCTGCCCAACCGGCGCCGTAGCCCGCATCGGCGAGGCGCTCGGTGACGCGGGTGCGCAGGTCGGCCACCGCGATCAGTCCTCGTCGGTGCCGGCAGCCGACTGATCGCCACTGTCTGCGGCGGTGGCCACCAGCGGGTCGCGGGCACCCGGCGAGTTGTGGATGTTCCACATCCGCTGGCCGACGGTGATCACGCTCAGCACGGCAAGCGCCCACATCGCGATGTGGATCGCCCACGTCAGGTGCAGCCCCGGGAAGTCGGTGAGCCCGGCACCGGTCAAACCGATGATGAGGCGTTCGGGGCGCTCGATCCACCCACCGTCGCCGTTGAGTCCGGCGGCCTCCGCACGCGACTTGGCGTAGGAGATGACCTGGCTGGTGACCAGGCAGATGAGGGTCGCGACGAGGAGCAGGCGGTGCGGGGATACGACCGCCGCCCACCACGCGAGGGCGCCGAAGATCGCGCCGTCGGCGATCCGGTCGCAGGTCGAGTCGAGCACCGCGCCAAAGCGGGTACCCCACCCGCGGGCGCGCGCCATGGCGCCGTCGACCATGTCGAGCATCACGAATGCCCAGCACACCAGAGCGCCCGCGAACAGGTAGCCGTTGCCGAAGAGGACGATCGCCGCGACGACGGTGATCACCGTCCCCATCACCGTCATCATGTCCGGGGTCAGCCCGATCCGCAGCAGTGCCCGTCCGATCGGATCGGTCACCTTGGACACCGCCTGCCGACCGCCCTTGAAGCTGATCACGCCTGGCCCTCCGTTCCCCGCGCCTCGTCCATCTCGCGCCACGCATCAGCCAGCAGTTGACGCGTCTCCCGCAACAGTTGCGGCAGCACCTTGGTGTCGCCGACCACCGTGATGAAGTTCGCGTCCCCGGTCCACCGCGGCACGACGTGCTGGTGGAGGTGATCGGCCAGCGAGCCACCGGCCGCGGCGCCGAGGTTGAGGCCGACGTTGAAGGCGTCCGGCGAGGACACCGACTTGATCACCTGGATCATCCGCTGGGTGAAGGCCATCAGCTCGGCCGACTCGGCGGGCGTCAGTGCCTCGAGCTCGGCGACGCGACGGTACGGCACGATCATGGTGTGGCCCGGGTTGTACGGGTACAGGTTGAGGACGGCGTACACCGTTTCGCCGCGGGCGACGATGAGCCCGTCCTCGTCGGACATCATCGGGATGTCGATGAAAGGGTGCCCGGTCGCGCCGACCGGCCGCTCCGCGGCGGTGACATAGGACATACGGTGCGGCGTCCAGAGCCGCTGCAGGCCGTCGCCGGGAGTCATCGCCGTTTCCTCGCAGCGTCGAGCACGACGCTCATCGACTCGGCGGTCGGCGAGTCGTTGCGCCGCGACTCTTCCCATTCGTCGATGGCCACCACGGCATCGTCGACCGGCACACCGTTGAGCTGGGTGCCGTCGCGGAAGCGGAAGCTGACTGCGCCCGCCTCGACGTCGCGCTCGCCGGCCAACAACATGAACGGCACCTTGGCGGTGGTGTGGTTGCGGATCTTCTTCTGCATGCGATCGTCGGAGTAGTCCACCTCGGCGCGCACCCGACGGTTGCGCAGGCGGTCGACCACCGTCTGCAGGTGCGGCGCGAATGTCTCGGCGACGGGGATGCCGACGACCTGGACGGGCGCCAACCACACCGGGAAGGCGCCGGCGTAGTGCTCGGTGAGGACGCCGAAGAACCGTTCGATTGACCCGAACAGCGCGCGGTGGATCATCACCGGACGCTTCTTGGTGCCGTCCGAGGCGGTGTATTCGAGTTCGAAGAGCTCCGGCTCGAAGAAGTCCAACTGCAGCGTCGACATCTGCCAGGTGCGGCCCAGCGCGTCCTTGACCTGCACGGAGATCTTGGGCCCGTAGAAGGCGGCGCCGCCGGGATCGGGCACGAGCTCGAGACCGGAGGCCTCCGCCACCTGCCGCAGGGTCTCGGTGGCCTCCTCCCAGACCTCGTCGGAGCCGACGTACTTCGCCGGGTTCTTCGTGGAGAGCTCGAGGTAGAAGTCGTCGAGTCCGTAGTCCTTGAGCAGTTGCAGCACGAACTGCAGGGTGCTCGTCAGCTCGGCGTTGACCTGCTCTTGTGTGCAGTAGATGTGCGCGTCGTCCTGGGTGAACCCGCGAGCCCGGGTGAGGCCGTGAACCACACCGGACTTCTCGTACCGGTACACCGACCCGAACTCGAACAGCCGCAGCGGCAACTCGCGATACGACCGCCCGCGGGAGCGGTAGATGAGGTTGTGCATCGGGCAGTTCATCGGCTTGACGTAATAGTCCTGGCCGGGCTTGCGGACCGTGCCGTCCTCGTTGTACTCGGCATCGAGGTGCATCGGCGGGAACATGCCGTCGGCGTACCACTCGAGGTGCTTGGACACCTCGAAGAGGTGGCCCTTGGTCACGTGCGGGGTGTTGACGAACTCGTACCCGGCCGCGGCATGTTGCTCGCGCGAGTAGTCCTCCATCTCCTTGCGGATGATCCCGCCCTTGGGGTGGAAGACCGGCAGGCCCGAGCCGAGCTCGTCGGGAAAGCTGAACAGGTCCAGTTCGGCGCCGAGCCGACGGTGGTCGCGCTTCTCCGCCTCGGCCATGCGGTCGAGGTAGGCGTCCATCGCCTCCACCGACTCCCACGCCGTGCCGTACACGCGCTGCAGATCGGCCAGCGACTGGTCGCCGCGCCAGTACGCCGCCGACGTCCGGGTGAGCTTGAACGCCGGGATGTACTTGGTGGTCGGCACGTGCGGGCCGCGGCACAGATCGCCCCAGATCCGTTCCCCGGTGCGGGGATTCAGGTTGTCGTAGGCGGTGAGCTCGGCGCCGCCGACCTCCATGACCTCGTCGTCGTCGGCTGCGCCCTTGTCGTCGATCAACTCGAGCTTGAACGGCTCGCCGGCCAGTTCGGCGCGCGCCTCGTCAGTCGAGGCGTACACGCGCCGGGAGAACCGCTGCCCCGACTTGATGATCTTGCGCATCGAGCGCTCGAGCGTGTCGAGATCGTCCGGGGTGAACGGCTCGGCGACGTCGAAGTCGTAGTAGAAGCCGTCGGTGATCGGCGGACCGATCCCGAGCTTCGCGTCGGGAAAGTGGTCCTGCACGGCCTGGGCGAGCACGTGTGCGGCGGAATGGCGGATCACACTGCGCCCGTCCTCGGTGTCCGCGGCGACGGGCTCGACGTCGACGTCGGCGTCAGGTGCCCACGACAGGTCGCGCAGATTGCCGTCGGGATCACGCACGACGACGATCGCCTCCGGGCCTTTGTTGGGAGCCTCGAGGTCGCGCAACGCGGCGCCGGCCGTCGTCCCCGCGGGCACCCGGACGGTGGCGGGCACGGCGGACTGGGGTTGCGACGACACGGACGGACTCCTTGGGCGTTGGGTGGATTCAGGCGGGAAGACAGTTCGCCCTAGATCGTATCCGTGGTGCGTCGAGGTGAGGTGTGGTGGTCCCAGCTGGGTTCGAACCAGCGACCCCTCGCGTGTGAAGCGAGTGCTCTTCCACTGAGCTATGGGACCTCCGACGCTGTGAACCGGGAGCCCATGAGCGGGCACCCGGTGCCCAGTGCCGTGGTGCGCGATACAGGGATTGAACCTGTGACCTCTTCCGTGTCAGGGAAGCGCTCTCCCGCTGAGCTAATCGCGCGGGTATGGAGTTGGTGAAACGCCTTGTGGAGGTGGCGACGGGAATCGAACCCGTGTGCACGGCTTTGCAGGCCGTTGCCTCACCACTCGGCCACACCACCAATGCGAGGATCTCGCCTCGAGCGGATGACGGGATTCGAACCCGCGACCCTCACCTTGGCAAGGTGATGCGCTACCAGCTGCGCTACATCCGCATTCGCGCCCCGCCACTCCGGTCTCCCGTCGTCAGCGCGGTGCGAGTGGAAACATTATCCGAGGATCGCGGCATTGCCAAATTCGCCGGTCAGAGCTGCAGGGACCGAATCACAACGATCGGATTCCCGCCTGTCGGCCTGTCGCGGGACGTGGCAAGCTCAACAGATGCCCATCGTCGAGACCGTGACCGATCCCACTCTCGCCGCGGACGTCGCGGCCATTGCCGCGGCCACCTTCCCCCTCGCCTGTCCCCCGCACTCGCGTCCGCAAGATATCGAGGCATTCATCGCGGCGAACCTGACGGCGACCCAATTCGAGGCCTACATCGCCCATTCCGACTCCGAGGTCTTCGTGGTGCGCAGCGCCCCCGACGGTCCGATCATCGGCTACAGCCTCGTCCACCACCGCCCGCCGGCCGACCCCGGTGTCGCCGCCGTCGTCGCAGAGCCGTCGTCGGAGATCTCCAAGGTCTACGTCGCACCCGATCATCACGCACACCGGACCGGTGTGGCAGCGTCCGCGTCCCGCGCGCTGATGGCCGCGGCGATCGATTCCGCCCGGGCGCACGGCAGCACCGTGGCCTGGTTGGGGTGCAACGAGGAGAACGCCCGCGCTCTGCGCTTCTACGAGAAGTCCGGTTTCATCCGTGCCGGTACCAAGACCTTCGACCTCAACGGCGCGATCGAGCACGACTACGTACTGGTCCGGCCGGTGGACGGCTGACGCTGAGGACAGCGCAGCGACTGGGACCCGGCGCTATGCCGCGTCGGCCTCGGCGAAGCGCGACAGTGCCAGCAGGCGCGACGTGGCACGCAGGTACTTCTTGCGGTAACCGCCGGCCAGCATCTCCTCGGTGAAGATCTCATCGAGCTTGCAACCGGACGTAGTGAGCGGGATCCCGGCGTCGTAGAGCCGGTCGGCAAGGACCACCAGGCGCAGCGCGACCGACTGGTCTGTGGCCGGTGAGACGTCGGAAACGCAGACGAGGGACACGCCGTCGACCAGCGCCTTGTATTTCGACGGATGCAAGGTACTCAAGTGCTCGCAGAGGGCGGTGAAGTCGTCGAGGCTCGCACCGGGCGTCGTCTCCGCCAACCCGCCGAGCTCGGCGTCGGTGCGCGGATCGGGCGCGGGCGGGAGGTCACGGTGACGGTAGTCGGGGCCGTCGACGCGGACCGGCTCGAAGATCGCCGACAGTTTGCGGATCTCGCGCAGGAAGTCCTGGGCGGCGAAGCGGCCCTCGCCGAGCTGACCGGGCAGCGTGTTGGAGGTCGTGGCGATCGACACGCCCTTCCCGCTGAGCTCGGTCAATAGGCGGGAGACGAGCATGGTGTCGCCGGGGTCGTCGAGCTCGAACTCGTCGATGCAGATGACGGTGTGCTCGGAGAGTCGCTCGACGGTGTTGATGAAGCCCAATGCGCCCACGAGCTGGGTCAGCTCGACGAACGTCGCAAAGGCCTTGGGCCCCGGCATCGCGTGGTAGATCGACGCCAACAGGTGGGTCTTGCCGACACCGAACCCACCGTCGAGGTAGAGCCCGATCCCCTGCTTCGGGGCGTGTCTGCGGCCGAAGAAGCCGTGCTTGCCGCCGCGGACCTGACGGGCCCGGTCGGCGAAGGAACGGGCCGCCGCCAGCGCGGCCGTCTGGCTCGGCTCGCTGGGGCTGGGGATGTACGTGTCGAAGCTCACGTCGTCGAACGTCGACGGCGGGACCATCTCGGCGATGAGGGTCTCCGGCGCGACGGTCGGGTTCCGATCACACAAATGCAGCGTCATGACCCTCGAAGGGTAACCGCCCGGGACACAATGGCGTGATGTGGTTAACGGACAAAGCGAGCGAGGTCACATCCGAACGGCTCACCAGCCTGTACGCCTATCCGCCGGGCGGCGCGTATGTGCGGGCCAACATGGTTGCCTCGATCGACGGTGCGGCCGGTCTCGAGGGCCGTTCGGGCGGGCTCGGCGGACCCGGGGACCGGAAGATCTTCAGCCTCCTGCGCGCCTGCGCCGACGTCGTGGTCGTCGGGGCCAGCACCGCAGTCACCGAGGGCTACCACCAGCCCGACGGACCAGCCCTGGCCCTCGTCTCGCGCTCACTGTCGATCCCCGACGACTATGGGCCGCTGTCGCACCCGCAGACTGTCGTCCTCACATGCGCCTCCGCACCGGAGCAGCGTCGTGCGGACCTCGGCCGCGTCGGCGCGACCCTGCTCGACTGCGGCACCGACACCGTCGATCCGGCGGCGGCCATCGCCGCGTGCGTCGAGCGTGGCTGGACGCGCATCCTCCTCGAGGGCGGACCGCGCCTGTTGGGCTCCTTCGTCGCCGCGGACGCGCTCGACGAGTTGTGCCTGACCACCAGCCCGGTCATCGTCGGCGGTAGCGCACCACGCCCGGTCGTCGTCGATGCCGAGAAGGTACATCCCATGACACGCGCCCACCTGCTCTCCGACGATGACGGCTATCTGTACGCCCGATGGATCCGCGGGACCGACCAGGCACCGGGCGACGCGTAACAGCCCGTGCCGACGACACCCGACTAGTCTCGGTCCCATGCACTTGCACGGCGCGCGCGCGGGCACCGCTGCCCGGTTCCTGCTCCTCCCTCTGGCGACCCTGCTGGTCGCCGGATGTGCCGTCGGCCCCAACACCGGGCCCGCCGTGGTGCGCGAGGGCGGTTCGCCCGGGATACCGACCACGTCCGCGAAGAAGGCCGGGTTCCCCGTCCTGTCCGGGGTCCGCGCCGATCTCCCGTGGCAGGCGTGCCCACCGGCGATGGTCGCCCAGTACGGCATTCGCCCGGGCGCACAGGTACGTGTCGAGTGCGCGACGATGGTCAACCGCGCCGACCCGAACGTCGGCGGCGGCGAGGCGGTGACCGTCCCACTCGTGCGGGTGCGCCTGGCTGCCACCCCGACCGATGCGGTACCGGTCGTGGCCGTCACCGGTACCGACCTGCCCGCCGGGCAACTCGCGCTGGCACTGGCCGACGGGCCGGGCGGACAGGCCCTGCTGGCCAAACACCCCGTCGTGGCGGTCGAGCAGCGCGGCGTCGTGGACATCGACTGCATGACCCGCGCCGACCGCACCGCGATCGCCGACAACGGCATGTCCGGGCCCGGCACCTCCGCCCGCGCCCGGGTGAACCGACTGGCCGCCGCCGCGCGCAGCGCCTCCGACTCCTGCACCGACACCCTCGACGAGAACGTGCTGGCATTCACCTATGCCCTCGCGGCAACCGACGTCGAGGCGTTGCGCCGCAAGTGGGACGTCGACCGGATCGCATTGCTGGGCATCGGCACCGGGGCCCAGGTGGCACTGTCGTATGCCGCGCAGTACTCCGACCGGGTCGGGCGGCTCATGCTCGACACGCCGACGCCGTTCACCGGCTCGGCCAAGGACCGCGCGACGATCCGTGTGCGCGGTGTGGAAGACGCGTTGGCCGTCTTCACCCGGCGCTGCGCCACCAACCCGGCGTGTCGCGGGCCGGTGGATGATCCGGGCTACGTCCTGCGGTCGGTGCTGGGCAAGGCCCGCGCCGGATCCTTGACCGGGCTCTCCGACGCCGGTGTCGTCGACGCGGTGACGACCACCGTGGGGCTGGCCACCAGCCCAGACGAACTCGCTGCCCTCGTCGGCGCGCTGGCCGCCGCCGATCGCGGCAACACCGACGATCTCGCGTCGATCGTGCGGCGCACCGCGGCGTTGCAGACGCCCGACGGCATCCTCGTCAGCCGCTGCAACAACGTCACCGGTACGGTCGGGCTCAACGAGATTGAGACGCTGACGGGCGATTGGACGAAGCAGTACCCGATGGTCGGGCAGACAATGGCGATCGGCCTGGCCCGCTGCACCGGCTGGGGCACCACCTCGCCCGCGGCCGCCCCCGCCGGATTCATCGTGCCGCCCCTGGTCTTCGGGGCCAGTGCCGATCCGGTCAACGGTAGTGACCCGACCGTCCTGAACCGCCTGTTCACCGATGCGCGCACCCAGCCCGCGACGGTCACGTGGGACGGCGTCGGGTACTCGGTGGTGGCGCACAGCGACTGCGCCGCTGGCATCCTCGCCGACTTCATCGCCGCGCGAGCCGCGGGCACGACTCGCACCCACGCCTGCCCGGCCGGTTAGGGCGCCGACCTGTAGTACGGTTCGGTCGTGACGATTTCAGACCGTTACCTGTTCCCGGCCGTGCCGACCGAGAAGATCATCCGCTCCATCATGTGGCCCGTCAGCGTCATGATGATCTTCCACAAGAGCGTGGTCCTCGGTATCAACGGCCACGACACCACCGACGACTTCAAACCCGTCTACGAGGCCGCACTACGGTTCCTCAACGGTCAGTCGGTCTACGGCGAGAGCTACCTGACGGTCGAGCCGCACTACCTGTATCCACCGTCGGGAACGCTGTTGATGGCGCCGATCGCCTACATCGACCCGGAGCGCTCGCGGTGGATTTTCATCGCCCTGTCGGTGATCGCGCTGGTCGCATCGGCGTACGTCCTCACGCGGCTGTTCGGCTACCGGGCTTCGTCCTGGGTCTTCCCGACGGTGCTGTTCTTCTTCTTCCTCACCGAATCGGTCGCGAACACCCTGATCTTCACGAACTTCAACTCGTTCGTCCTGCTGGGCCTCGTCCTGTTCCTATGGTGCCTGCGCCTGGAGCGACCGTGGATCGCGGGCATCGCCATCGGATTGACGATCGCGGTCAAACCAGTACTGCTGCCCGTGCTCCTGCTGGCACTGTTCAAGTCGCGGATGTGGCGCGCGCTGATCCCCGCCATCGGCATCCCGGCGGTGCTCAACGCGGTGGGCTGGAAGATGATCGTCGATACCGACAACTTCATGGACCACACGTTCCCGTACCTGCGGGAGACGCGTGACTACTACAACAGCTCCATTCCGGGCATGGGCTCGTACTACGGTCTGCCCCCCTGGTTGAACATCGCACTTCGGGTGATGTTCGTGGCGATGGCGGCGTTCGGCCTGTGGTTCCTGTGGCGGTACTACCGCAACACCGACGAGGTGCTGTGGCTGTGCGCATCGTCGGGCATCCTCCTCGGGACGTCGTTCCTGGTCGGCCCCCTCGGCCAGGGCTACTACTCAATGCTGCTGTTCCCACTGGTCATGACCGTCCTCCGGCCGGGTTCACCGATGCGGAACTGGCCGGCGTGGCTCGGCGTGTACGGCTGTATGACCTTCGACTCCTACTACACAATCCGACTCAAGGTATGGGAGCACCTGGCGCGCAATTGGGAGGACTTCGGCAAGCACATGGAGCGGCTGACCGTCACTTTCGGCTGGTCGCTGCTGTTGATCGCGGTGTTCTTCTCGCTGCTGTGGCGCTACCTGGACGTGCGCGAGGCGGAGCGCGAGCCTTCGTCGGCCCCCGGCCCCGACGCCCCCGTCGCGGCTACGCTGGACGCGTGAGCACCGACCCCACCGATTACACCGCCCTGACCGACGAGGAGTGGGCCGCCCGGCTCACCCCCACGGAGTTCCGGGTGCTGCGCCGCGCCGGCACCGAACCCGCGTTCTCCGGCGAATACACCGACACGAAGACGACCGGCGTATACCGCTGCCGCGCGTGCGGCGAAGAGTTGTTCCGCAGCGACGCCAAGTTCGAATCGCACTGCGGCTGGCCGTCGTTCTTCACACCGCTGGCCGGCGACAAAATCATCGAGCGCTCCGACACCTCGGCCGGCATGCTCCGCACCGAAGTCCTGTGCGCCAACTGCCACAGCCACTTGGGTCACGTCTTCGCCGGCGAGGGCTACGGCACACCGACCGATCTGCGCTACTGCATCAACTCGGTCTGCCTGTCGCTCGAACCCGCAGAATAGCCGCTAGATAGCGGACGGTCCGACCTGGCCGGTTACGGTAGGGCGCGCACCAACTCCGCCGGGTCGGTGCGGGGCCCGGTGAAGAACGGGATCTCCACGCGCACGTGACGTCGCGCCTCGGTGGCACGCAGGTCCCGCATGAGGTCGACGATCCGGTGCAGTTCTGGCGCCTCGAACGCCAAGACCCACTCGTAGTCGCCGAGCGCGAACGCCGGCACCGTATTGGCCCGGACGTCGGCGTAGCCGCGCGCGGCCTTGCCGTGATCGGCGAGCATCGTGCGCCGATCCTCGTCGGGCAGCAGGTACCAGTCCAATGACCGCACGAACGGGTAGACGCACACATAGGCGCCGGGGTCCTCGCCCGCCAGGAACGCCGGAATGTGGCTCTTATTGAACTCAGCCGGCCGATGCAGCGCGGCGGCGCTCCAGAACGGGTCGCACGCGCCTCCCAGCGCCGTCTCTCGGCGGAACCGCTTGTAGGCGGCCTGCAACTCCTCGATGGTCTCCGCATGCCACCAGATCATGAAGTCGGAGTCACCCCGCATGCCCGAGACGTCGTAGACGCCGCGCACGACCAACCCGTCACGCGTGATGTCGTCGAGGAACGCCACGAATTCGGCGGCCGCACCGTCACGGTCGGTGGGCAGATCCGCCGGCCGCACGGTGAACACCGAGAACATCAGGTAGCGGATCGTGTTGTTCAGTTCGTCATAGTCCAAGCGCGCCATGACTTCACGCTACAACGCCGCGAGATGGCCCTCGACGGTGGCAGCAGCAGCGCGCGCGGACGCGATACACGCCGGCACCCCCACGCCGCGATAGGCCGAGCCGGCCACGGCCAACCCGGGAGGTAGACCGGCGAATACGGTGGCGATCCGGGACTCGTGACCGGGCGCGTAGCACGGCAGGCCCTGTGGCCACCTCGCGACGACGGAGTCGACGACCGTGACGGATACGCCCGTGCCGCACACCTGACCCATCGCGACTGCCGCGGCCGCGCGCAACTCCTCGTCGGTCGCGACGACCGGCTCGTCCAGGCGTCCGAAGGACACGCGCAGCCGAATGGGACTCGCGTCACCGTCGTAGTGCGGCCACTTGCGCGAGCTGAGTGTGAGCGCCTTCGCCGGATTCGCACATGCCTGCCGCGCCAATTCCCCGCCGGTGGCCGCGAGCACACCGGAGTACTCGGGCATCGGCGTCGCCGGGTCGACCGCCAGGGCCACCACCGCCGACGACGACGTCGCGATCCCCGCCAGTGCTTCCGCACTGTCGGGGGCTGCCACCCCCAGCAGCCGTGCCGCAACCGGCGCCGGGACGGCGACGACGACGGCGTCGAATGGCTCCCCGTCGACCTCCCACCCGCGTCCGGCCGGATCCAGCCGCGACACCTCTGCGCTCAAGTGGAGCCGGGCACCGGCCGACTCGACGAGCGCGTCGATGAGCTGGCGGTAGCCCCCGCGCAACGCGCCGAAGACCGGCGTGGTGGGCGCGCCGGGGGCCGGGAGCAGTGCCGCGATCGCCGCGGTGAGGCTGGGTGCGCCCTCATCGAGGAGGGCCGCCAGCGCGGGCGTGGCGGCCCGGACACCGGTGTCGGCCGCCAGTGCCGCGTACACGCCGCCGATCATCGGATCAACGCTGCGGGCCACGACCGAGGGGCCGAATCGGTCGGCGACCAGCTCGCCCAGCGAGCAGTCCCCACCGGGCGTCCACACCAGCGGGCGCGTCGGTTCGACCGTCATCCTGGTGATATCGGCGTCGTCGGCCAGACCATGCACCGCCTGCGGTAATGCCGGAATCCCCATCCAGGCCGGGGCCGGCAGCGGGTGGAGGCGGTCACCTGCCCACACCGCCGGCCGGGCCCCCGTGGGCACCACCAGGTCGGCGGACAGGCCTAGTTCGGCGACGAGATCGCGCGCCTCGGGCCGACGCAGCACGAACGCCTCGGCGCCGACGTCGGTACGGCGGTCGGCCACCGTCGCGTCATGGAGGAGCCCCCCGGCTCGATCCGCCGAATCGAACACCTCGATACCCGCGCCGGGGCCCAGCCCCCGGCGCAGCGCATGGGCTGCGACCAGGCCGGAGACTCCGGCTCCGATGATCCCAACCCGGGTCACGCCGAGTGCACCAGGTCGACCACGCGTGTCAGGGTGTCGGGATTCGTGTCAGGAAGGACGCCGTGGCCGAGGTTGAAGATGTGTCCGCGCGCTCCGGCGACGACGGCCCGATCCGCGTCGGCGACGACCCGCGCCACATGCTCGGCGATCACCGCGTCGCCGGCGAACAGGACCGTCGGGTCCAGGTTGCCCTGCAGCGCCGGACCCGGTCCGATCCGGCGTTGCGCCTCGTCGAGCGGCACGCGCCAGTCGACGCCCACCACGTCGGCACCCACCCGTGCCATCGGCGCCAACAGCTCACCCGTTCCGACGCCGAAGTGGATTCGCGGCACGTCGAAATCGCTGATCTCGGCGAACACTCGAGAACTGTGCGGGGCGACAAAGGTTTCGTAGTCGCGCCGCGACAGCATCCCGGCCCACGAGTCGAACAGCTGGACCGCCTGGGCACCGGCATCGAGCTGGACGCGCAGGAATGTCACCGTGATGTCGACGAGGCGCCCCATCAGGTCGTGCCACAGCGGCGGATCGCCGTACATCATCGCCTTGGTGTTCGCATAGTGACGACTCGGACCGCCCTCGATCAGATAGGACGCCAGCGTGAACGGTGCACCGGCAAAACCGATCAGAGCGGTCGGCGTCGGATCGAGCTCGGCGCGCAGCAGGGACACCGCGCGGCCGATGGCGCCAACCGCCTCGGGCACCAGCCGGCCAACAGCCGCGACGTCGGTGGCACTGCGCACCGGATTGACGATCACCGGCCCGGTACCCGCCACGATGTCCAGGTCAATCCCGGCCGCCTTCAGCGGCACGACGATATCGGAGAACAGGATCGCTCCGTCGGTGTCGTGCCGGCGTACCGGCTGCATCGTGATCTCGCAGACCATGGCCGGGTCGAAGCAGGACTCGAGCATGCCCCGGTCGGCGCGCAACGCTCGGTACTCGGGCAGGGAACGCCCGGCCTGGCGCATGAACCACACCGGTCGACGCGTCGGGGTCTGCCCGGCGGCAGCGGCAAGGAGAGGTTTCATGCTCACGCGACCACTGTGCCACAAGGCGCCGGGCACAATCTCCCTCGCTGCGCTCGACCGGCGCGCCTCCCACGGGGGCGGACCGCCGCGACCTACGTTGGAGCGGTGATCCGATCAGGTACCCCCGACGGTGGTGCCGCGACGAGCCGAGCGGGTGAACCCGCCGATTTCACGCTCGCCGTGGAGTCATTGCAGACGGCGAAGGTGCGGGCCGACATCGAGGTGTCTCCCATCCGCCCGCCGCAACGGCTTGCGCCCTACAGCTACGCCGTGGGTGCAGAAGTCCAGGCCCCCGAGCTGTTGGACGGCTCTGGCCGATCCCTCGACGACGTCCCCGCCGACGCTTCCGGTTCGGCGTTCGGCCGCCTCATCCTGCTCTACGACCCCGAGGGTCACGAGGCCTGGAGTGGCACGATCCGCCTGGTGGCCTATATCCAAGTCGACATGGAAGCCGACTTGGCCACCGACCCGATGCTGCCCGAAGTCGCGTGGAGCTGGCTGACCGATGCGCTGGGCGTGCCCGAGGGACAGAATTCCACTCCCCCCAACGCCGACCCGTCCGCACCTGTGCTCACCGCTTTGGGCGGCACCGTCACCTCGACGACTTCGGTCCGCTACGGCGACATCGCCGGCCCGCCCCGTGCCCACCAACTCGAGTTGCGCGCCTCCTGGACCGCACTCGACCCCGCCCTGGCACCACATCTGGAAGCCTTCTGCGACGTACTGGCCGCCGCCGCCGGCCTCCCGCCGACCGGGGTCACCCGGCTCAAGTCCACCGACTGAGGCGGCGCATCGCCCCCATGTGCCCAGCTTCCGATCCCACCGAACCCCCGCCGGACGGGACTGCGCCCGACGCCGATTCGTCTGGGGTCGACGCGCAGCCCGCTCCTGAACCTCTGCTCGCCCCCGCCGACGGGGTACCCGCCGTGCTGGTGGAACCCGATGGGTTCGCCGAAGCGGCGGCCCGGCTGCGATCAGGCACCGGCCCCATCGCCCTGGACACAGAGCGGGCGTCGGGTTTCCGGTACTCGCAACGCGCCTATCTGATCCAGATCAGGCGGGCTGGCGCGGGCACTTTCCTCATCGATCCGATCGCTCACCCCGACGGGTTGTCGGAGGTCATCGCGGCGCTGAACGGCCCCGAATGGGTGCTGCACGCCGCAGACCAGGACCTCCCCTGCTTACGCGAACTCGGATTCAGCTGCGCCACCCTCTTCGACACCGAGCTGGCCGGCCGTCTCTTGGGAATGACGCGGGTGAACCTGGCGGCGATGACCGCGCAATTCCTGGGACGCGAGCTGCTCAAGGGCCACGGCGCCGCCGACTGGTCAAAACGGCCGCTGCCCCACGACTGGCTCAATTACGCCGCGCTCGACGTCGAACTACTCGTCGAGTTGCGCGACGCCATGGACGCAGAGCTCCGCGAACACGGCAAGGACGACTGGGCGGCACAAGAGTTCGCCTATGTGCTGGCGCGGCCCCCCGCACCGCCTCGTCCGGACCGGTGGCGGCGCCTCTCTCACATCCACAGCCTGCGGACACCGGCTGAACTCGCCGCCGCGCGCGAACTGTGGCATGCCCGCGAGGACCTCGCACAGGCCCGCGACGTCGCGCCCGGGCGCGTCCTACCCGACGCCGCGATCATCGATGCGGCGCGCGCCAACCCCACCACCGTCGACGAGTTGACCAAACTCAAGATCTTCGGCGGGCCGCGCCAGCGCCGCCACGCGCGGCGCTGGTTGGCCGCACTGCACCGGGCCCAGGCGCTGCCCACCGGCGAGCTCCCCCCGCGCACCGCACCGACCACCGGACTGCCGCCGATCAACCGATGGGACCAACGCAATCCCGAGGCCGCCGCACGAGCGGCGGCCGTGCGCCCCGCGATCGCGCAGATCGCCGAATCGGTGTCCGTCCCGGCGGAGAACCTGCTGTCCCCGGAGGTGGTGCGTCAACTCTGCTGGCAAGGGGTGGCCGCTACGCCCGACGCCGTCGACGACGCACTGCAGTCCGGCGCGGCGCGGCGATGGCAACGCGACCTGACCCGCGACGCCATCGCGCAAGCGCTGCGCGAGATCTGAAGCCAGGTTCAGCCGGCGTCGTCAGCGGTAGCGCGTTCAACCGACGAATCCGAGGAGTCGTCGATCCGCTGCGACACCGTCTCGGTGATGGTGCGCGACAACTCCTGGGCCGACAGTCCCAGGTCGGCGAGGATCTCGCCGCGGGTCGCTGCGGCGATGAACTCCTTGGGAATCCCCCGCTGCATCACCGGGGTGCCGATCCCGGCAGCGGCCAACGCGTCGATGAGTTCGGCCCCGACGCCGCCATCGACCAGCCCGTCCTCGAGCGTGACGACGAGTCGGTGGTCGGCGGCCATGGCCACGATCGACTCCGGCACCGGCAGCACCCAGCGCGGATCGACGACGGTCACCTCGATGCCGTGCTTTTCGAGCACACTGGCCGTGTCACAGGCCAGAGCCGCGAAGGCCCCGATCCCGACCACCAGGACATCGCCGACGGGACGCGCCGAACCGGAGTTGGTCCGGCCCAGGATGTCGACACCGTCGGTGGTCCGCTCGACTGCCCGGATGTCCTCGGGCACCGCACCCTTGGCGAACCGGATGGCCGTCGGGCCGTCGTCGGTGCCCAGCGCCTCGTCGAGCTCCTCGCGCAGCCGTACCGCGTCGCGCGGTGCGGCCACCCGCAGCCCGGGAACCATCGCCATCAGCGACAGGTCCCACATCCCGTGATGGCTCGGTCCGTCGGGGCCGGTGATCCCCGAGCGGTCCAGGACGAGGGTCACCGGCTGGCGCAGCAGCGCCACATCCATCAGTAGCTGGTCGAACGCACGATTGAGGAACGTCGAATAGATGGCGACGACGGGGTGCATACCGCCCAGCGCCAGCCCGGCGGCGGACGTCAACGCATGCTGTTCGGCGATGCCGACATCGTAGAGCCGGTCTGGGAAGCGCTCCCCGAATGCGGCCAGCCCGGTCGGTGCGGCCATGGCGGCCGTGATGGCCACGACGTCGGTGCGCCGGGTCCCGGCCTCGACGAGGGCCGCGGAGAACACCGACGTCCAATCGGGCGCGGTCACCGATGCGGGTCGCCCGGTGGCCGGGTCGATCACGCCGATACCGTGCATCTGGTCTTCCTCGTGGTCCTCGGCGGGGCCGTACCCGTTGCCCTTGCGGGTTACCGCGTGCACGATTACCGGTCCGCCGAACGCCTTGGCATGGCGCAGTGCGGCCTCCAACGCGGCGGTGTCGTGGCCGTCGACGGGCCCGACGTACTTGAGTCCAAGATCGGCGAACAGCGCCTGCGGTGCCAGCAGGTCCTTGATGCCGCTCTTCATGCCGTGCATCACGGCATAGGCGGGTTCGCCGACGACGGGCATCTGCTTGATGAGCTTGCGACCCTCCTCGAGGATCCGCTCGTAACCGGGCTGCAGCCGCAACCCCGCCAGGTGTTGGGCGAGCCCGCCGATCGTCGGGGCGTAGGAGCGGCCGTTGTCGTTGATCACGATGACCACTGGCCGACGTGCGGCGGCGATGTTGTTGAGCGCCTCCCAGCACATCCCACCGGTCAGGGCGCCGTCACCGACCACCGCGACGACGGTGCGGTGCTCGCCGCGCAGCTCGAATGCCTTCGACAGCCCGTCGGCGTAGGACAGGGCGGCCGAGGCGTGCGACGACTCGACCCAGTCATGTGGGCTCTCTGCCCGCTCCTGGTACCCGGTGAGGCCGTCGCGCTGCCGCAGTTCGTCGAAGCCGTCGGCGCGTCCGGTGATGATCTTGTGGACATAGCACTGGTGGCCGGTGTCGAAGATCACTGGATCCGAGGGCGAGTCGAAGACGCGGTGGATGGCCAGCGTCAGTTCGACGACACCGAGATTCGGACCGAGATGCCCACCTGTCGCGGACACCTTGGCGACGAGGAATTGGCGGATCTCGTCGGCCAGCTGGTCCATCTCGTCCCTGGTCAGGCCAGTGAGGTCCTCCGGGGAGTGGATCGAATCCAACAGACTCATCGACGAGTCCTCCTGTCCAACTCGAGATCGCGGGCCGTGCGAATGGGACCAGTCTACGGACGTGGCGGATCGCGCAGGAGAAGTGCCATCGCCTCGACGTGATGGGTCAGCGGGAAGGCGTCGAGGCCACGGACCTCCGCGAGGCGATAACCGGCGCCGACGGCGGTCGCGACGTCGCGGGCGAACGACGCGGGGTCACAACCTACGTGGACGATCGTGGCTGGACCGGCCGCCACGACCGCCTCGATGACCGCGCGTCCGGCGCCGCTGCGCGGCGGGTCGAGGATGACTGCTCCGGGCGCGGGCAGAGCGTCGATCGCCGACGGGTTCACCGCCGACCGGTGCGTCCGGACCTGCTGGCCCTCGAAGACTGCGTCAGCCGCGCCGAGTGCGGCCGCATCGGTGTCGACAACACACACCTGTGCCGCGCCCGCGTCCAGTGCTGCACCGGCAAACACGCCCGCACCGCCGTAGAGGTCCCACACCACCGCGCCGTCCACCCGGTCGGCCAACCAGTCCGCTGCGATGCCCGCGAACACCTCCGCGGCTCCACGGTGGGCCTGCCAGAACGCCCCCACCGGCAGCTCCCAGGTGCGATCACCGACGCGGTAGCGCGCACTTCGACCGCCGACCAACGTTCGCGGCGGGAGTTGTACCGGGCGCGCGGCCCGACGCCGCTGGGCCTTGGCCCGCCTGCTACCCCGACCGCCTGCGCGGGCGTCGGTCGGTGTCGGCTTGGCGGCGATCTCGGCGAGATGGATGCCACCGAGGTCGTCGTGGACGGCCAGTACTTCCGAACCCGGCTCCAGGTCAGCGGTCGGCAGTGCCTCGAGAGCGTCGGAGAGCACAGGCTCCAGGGCACTGCAGCGCCGCGCCACGATCGCGTTGCTGTGGACCGCGCGGAATCCGACCGCCCGATCGGCGTCGACGCCCAGGCGGGCGCGGATGCGCCACCCGTGTCCCGACTGCTCGCCGGGCAGCGCCTCGACGACGAGCCCCGCGGGCGGCTCGAGTGCTCCGATGCGCGTGAGTGCGTCGGCCAGGATCGTCGTCTTGGCCGCCCGGATGGCGTCAGCCGTGCCGAATGCCAGATCGCAGCAACCCGCCCCCGCCGCCGCGGCTGGACATGACACCGGTGTCCGGTCGGGCGACGGCGAATCCACCGCCACCGTGGCTGCCCGCCAGAACGACGCATGCGAGGTATCGGTGATCTGCGCCCGCACCGTCTCGCCGGGCAGCGCCCCGGTGACGAAGACGACGCGCCCGTCGACGCGGGCCACGCCGGCACCGCCATGGGCCAGGCCGGTGATCTCGCAGCGCAGTTCCCCGTGCGCGTCGGGTTGAGCCGGCACTAGGACCCCACGCCCCGGCGGGTCTCCCCCGGCGCGACGTAGTGGGGTGCGTCCTTCAGACGGTCCGACGATCGCAACAGCCACGGCACCGAGGTCACCATCACACTCGGTTCGAACAACAACCTGCCCTTGAGACGCAGTGCGGACTGGTTGTGCAGGATCTGCTCCCACCAGTGACCGACCACGTATTCGGGGATGAACACCGTGATGACGTCGCGTGGGTTGTCGCGGCGCACGCGACGCACGTAGTCCAAGACCGGCCGCGTGATCTCGCGGTAGGGCGACGCGATGACCTTGAGGGGCACGGTGATGTCGCTACTCTCCCACTCGGCGACCAGCTTGCGGGTATCGCGGTCGTCGACGTTGACGGTGATCGCCTCAAGTGTGTCCGGGCGCATGGCGCGCGCGTATCGCACGGCGCGCCGGGTCGCCAGGTGCAGCGACGAAACCAGCACGATCGAATGGGTGCGCGGGGGCAACACCTCGTCCTCGTCGACGGCCTCGTCCAACTCCTCCTGCACCGTCCGGTAGTGGCGGTGAATCAGCTGCATCAACCCGTACAGGACGGCCATCGACACAACGGCGATCCACGCACCGGCGACGAACTTCGTGATGAGGACGACGACGAGGACCGTCGCCGTCATGACCAGCCCGATCGCGTTGACGACGCGCGAGCGCCGCATCCGCCCGCGGGCGGCAGGGTCTGATTCGACGCTCAGCAACCGCGTCCAATGCCGGACCATCCCGGCCTGGCTGAGTGTGAACGACACGAACACGCCGACGATGTACAGCTGGATCAGTGCGGTGACCTCGGCCTGGAAGACCAGGATGAACACGATCGCGGCCAGCGCCAGGAACACGATTCCGTTGGAGAAGGCCAGGCGGTCGCCGCGGGTGTACAGCTGGCGCGGCAGGTAGCGGTCCTGCGCAAGCACCGAGCCGAGGACCGGGAACCCGTTGAAAGCGGTGTTGGCGGCCAGCATCAAGATGAGGGCCGTAGCGATCGCCACCACGTAGAACGCCGGCGTGAATCCGCCGAAGACGGCGTGGGCGAGCTGGGCGATCATCGAACTCTGCCGGTAGCCCTCGGGAGTGCCGGTCAGCTCGGTGGCCGGATTGGCGACGTACTTGACCCCGGCTTCACGCGCCAGCAGGACGAGCCCCATCAACAGCGTGATCGAGAAGGCGCCGAGCAGCAGCAGGGTCGTTGCCGCATTTCGGGATTTGGGTTTGCGGAACGCCGGCACTCCGTTGCTGATGGCCTCCACACCGGTCAGCGCGGCACAGCCCGACGAGAAGGCGCGCGCCAACAGGAACACCATGGCGAATCCCGCCCAGTGCCCGGGTTCGGCTCGCACACCGAAATCTGCGGTCTCGGCGTGGATGCCGGAGCCGAAGAGCACGCGCCCGAAACCCCATGCGAGCATCACCACGATGCTGACGATGAACAGGTAGGTCGGGATGGCCAGGAATGCGCCCGATTCCCGCAATCCGCGCAGGTTGACCGCGGCGAGCAGCACGATCGCCCCCACGGCGAACCACACCTTGTGGTGGTGCACCAGGTCCACCGCGGATCCGACGTTCTCGATCGCCGAGGCGATCGATACCGCGACGGTCAGCACATAGTCGACGAGCAGAGCGCTGCCCACGACCAGGCCCGCGCGGGGCCCGAGGTTCACGGTCGCCACCTCGTAGTCACCACCGCCGGACGGGTAGGCGTGCACGTTCTGGCGGTAGCTCGCCACCACCACGGCCAGGACCACCGCCACCGCGAGCGCCACCCATGGTGTGTAGGCGTACGCGGTGAGACCGGCGACGGACAGCACCAGGAAGATCTCCTGCGGCGCGTACGCGACCGACGACATCGCGTCCGAGGCGAAGACCGGTAGCGCTATCCGCTTGGAGAGCAGCGTCTCACCCAGGCGGTCACTGCGGAAGGGACGGCCGACGAGCAGGCGCTTGAGCGCGACCGGCACCTGGGACAGGGAGGACACCACGCTCACATTAGGCCGATGAGTGTACGTTCATCAACGTGCGGATAGTCATCATGGGTTGTGGCCGCGTCGGGGCCTCCCTCGCCGAGGCGATGGCTCGCCGTGGGCACAGTATTTCGGTGATCGATCGCGACCCTGCCGCCTTTGCGCGGCTGGGGCCCGACTTCACCGGGACGACGACGGTGGGGCTCGGTTTCGACCGAGATGTGTTGACCCGCGCGGGAATCGAGACGGCGGACGCTTTCGCCGCGGTGTCCTCGGGCGACAACTCCAACATCGTGGCCGCCCGCGTCGCCCGGGAAACCTTCGGCGTGGGGCGCGTCGTCGCCCGCATCTACGACGCCGGCCGCGCCGAGGTCTACGCACGGCTCGGCATTCCGACGGTGGCGACAGTGCCGTGGACCACCGAGCGCTTCGTCGCCGAGCTCGACGACGACGGTGACGCGGTCGCCTGGCGCGACCCCAGCGGCAGCGTGGACCTCATCGACCTCGACATCGACGAATCGTGGATCGGGACGTCGGTGGCGCGGTTCGAGGAGGAGACCGGGTGCCACATCGTCTTCCTCAACCGTGTCGGGCGGGCCATTCTGCCCGAGGCACGGACCGCACTGCAGGACGAGGACATCGTCTACGCCGCGGTGCGCTCCACCGACCGCGCGGCCGTTCGCGCCGCTGCCGCCGCACCCCGACCGGCACACGACTGAGCACCGGAGGACCCACACCGTGAAAGTCGCCATCGCCGGAGCCGGCGCCGTCGGACGATCCATCGCCCGCGAACTGCTCGCCAACCGCCACGAGGTCACGCTGTTCGAGCGGGAGGCCCGCAATGTCGACCCCGACGCCGTCGTCGGTGCCGACTGGGTGACCGGCGACGCCTGCGAGCTGGCGAACCTCGAACGCGCCGACCTGCAGGACTACGACGTGATGATCGCGGCCACCGGCGACGACAAGGCCAACCTCGTCGTCGCCCTTCTCGCCAAGACGGAGTTCGCGGTGAACCGCGTCGTCGCCCGCGTCAACGACCCGCGCAACGAGTGGCTGTTCGGCGAGGACTGGGGCGTGGATACGGCGGTGTCCACACCGCGGATCCTGGCCTCCCTCGTCGAAGAGGCCGTCAGCGTCGGCGACCTCGTCCGGTTGATGACGTTCCGTCAGGGCCAGTCGAATCTGGTCGAGATGACGCTGCCCGACAACACACCCCTGGCCGGGCGGCCGGTGCGCAAGCTGACACTGCCGCGCGACGCTGCACTGGTGGCCATCTTGCGCGGGAACCGCGTGATCGCACCGCAGCCAGACGACTCAGTGGAGGGCGGCGACGAACTGGTCTTCGTCGCTCCCGAGGACGTGGAAGGCGACCTCAAGGCGGCGATGCACCTGGAGTGAGCGGGTCTCACTCCACCACGTGCTCTTGCGAGTCCTCCGCGGCAGGCTCTTCCAGCGTCTCTTCCGACTTCTCGGCGCGGCGCACCAGCAGGATGGTCGCGAACACCGCCGCGATCGTCAGGGGCCAGCCCATACCGATACGCGTGGCGGCGAGCAGACCGGTGTGCCCGGTGTCGTAGAGGTGCGACTGCACCAGGTAGCGGGCGATGAACACCGCAGCCCACACCGCGGTCGCCAGGTCGTAGGCGATCAGCGTCGGCCGGTGCGCACGCCACTGCGTGCCGGCGCCGTTGACGAGGTTCCACACGACACCGATCAGGGGCCACCGGACGATGATCGAGACGACAAGCACCGCCGAGTAGACGAGCATCGTCCAGATGCCGAACAGGAAGTAGCCCTTCGCGTCGCCGGTGCGGTGCGCGATGAACGCGCAGATCGCCACCCCGATGAAGCCCGACAGTGCCGGGCTGAGGTCCTCTCGGCGCACCAACCGGTACACGAGGATCGCCGTTGCCGTGGCAAGCGCGGCGATGATTGCCCCGCGCAGGCCGAACCAGGCATTGGCGGGGACGAAGACGAGAATGGGAAGCGACGAATAGACCAGGCCGGACACGCCACCCATCTGCTCGAGCAGCGTGCGGGTCGGCGCCTCGTCGTCAGAGTCGTCGGCGTCGTCGCCGATTGCCGCACCGTCCCCGATCCGCGACTCAGTCACCGGCAAGCTCGTAGTAGGGGTTGAAAATCATCTTGGTGCCGTCGTGCTCGGCCACCCGGCCGCTGACCCACAGCTTGCGCCCGGGTTCGATGCCGGGGATCCGGTTGCGCCCCAACCACTTCAACGTGACGGTGTCGGTCCCGTCGAAGAACTCCGCGACCACGCCGGCTTTGGCATTGGCCGAACACGTCTGCACCGAGCGGAGTTCGCCAAAGATGCGGACCCGCTCCCCTCGCGAGCACTCCGACGCGCATTGCGCGCCGTGGGAGCGAGACTCGTCGGCGATCTCCGCCGCATCGGCGACTTCGAGGTCCTCGACGAGCCTGCGCGTCATCCGCCGCAGATAGCCCGCTGTGGCCATCACACCCCCTGGGCGAGAGAATTCCTTACGTTTGCGTTGCCCAGGGTAAACCTTGCGGGAGGATCACGTCATGCCCAGTCCGTTGGTCGCGATGGCCGGCACCGGCTCCGACGCCGACTACGTCGTGCGGGCGTTCGGACCCGCCGCCCGCCAGGCCGGGCGCGAGCTGGTCGCGCTGCAGCCGGGGGCCGACCTCGTGGACGACTACGTCCGCGCCCTGGACGCCGCCGCCGACGAGTACGGCCCGATCCTCGTGGGCGGGGTGTCCATCGGCGCCAGCATCGCCACCGCGTGGGCCACTCGCGCCGGCCCGCAGCGCTGCGCGGGCGTATGGGCGGCCCTGCCCCCGTGGTCCGGGTCGCCGGCCGGCAGTCCTGCGGCGGCCTCGGCCAGCGCCACCGCCGATGCGATGGAGCGCGACGGACTCTCGACCACCATCGAGACCATGGCTGCTGGCAGCCCGCGATGGCTGGCCGACGAGCTGACTCGCTCGTGGACCGCCCTGTACCCCGGTGTCATCGGGCAGTTGCGCGCCGCCGCCGGCCTGGTCGGGCCCGACCCTTCACTACTGGCCGGGCTGGCCGTGCCGCTGGCCGTCGTCGTCAGTGACGACGACCCGATCCACCCGGCCGCGGTAGGCCTGCAGTGGGCGGCGGCCGCACCCCGAGCCGCCGTGCGGCGGACCACCCTTGATCAATGGGGCCACGAGCCCGCGGTGTTGGGCCGGTTGGCTACGCAAGCCTGGGCTGACGCCGTCGCGCGCTAAGTGTGGCCAGCTACCAGCGCCGCGACCGGTTGCGCAGCCGCTGCATCGCCGTGCCCCGCGACACACCCGACGACGAGCGGCCCGACGGGTTCGCCTCCTGCACGGTTTCGGCGTCCTCGGCCCCCGGTGCGGCGTCATCGGCAAAATCGGCGGGCAGGTCGTCGATCGAGAGCTGACCGTCGTCGACCATCTGCTGCTGGGCCACGCGCACCTGCTGGGCGAGGATCGACGGCAGGATGAGCGGCAGCGGTTCGCGCGGCGGACAGGGGTCGGCTCCGCGACGGACGACCGATTCGGCGAGGACCGCGCGCGCCAGCTGCGCGAGCTGGTCCGTCGTTTCCGGCGGCCCGCTGGCCACGCAGCGGACCATCCAGCGCGGTCCGTCGACGCCGATGAAGCGGTGCGTCTCGTCGCCGGGAACTTCGGCGACGAGTTCGCGGCCCCAATGCCCGAACTCGGTGCGCGTGGACGCGCCTTCGGCTCGCACGGACTCGGCCAGTTCGCGCACGACCTCGCGCCACTGGCCCGGTGACCTCGGCGCCGCGTAAGCGGCCACGCTCACGCGCCCGACCGGGGTGAGCAGGTAGACCGCCTCCGGCTCGTGCTCGACCGACATCTCCACACTGACCTGGCCGCCCTCGACGACCGGGACCAGCACCGACCCTAGGTCCAGGTGCGAATTGGCCAGTTCTTCGGAGGTGGTCGCCAAGTCTCCAATGTCGTAGGGGCCGCCCGCTTCACCGACCCGCGCCGTCGCCGTCATCTCGTCAATCCTTCCGATACCGGCCTAGAGGGCCGCGTGTCCACCGCTCGACCCGTATCCACCGGCCCCACGGCTCGTGTCATCGAGCTCGTCGACTTCACACAGGTCGGGCAGTTCGACGCGCTGCACCACCAGCTGCGCGATCCGATCGCCCCGCTTGATGACGATCGGCTCATCCGGGTCGAGATTGATCAAGCAAACCTTGATCTCGCCGCGATAGCCCGCATCGATCGTGCCCGGCGTGTTGACGATCGACAGGCCCGCGCGCGCGGCCAGTCCCGAGCGCGGGTGGATGAGGCCGACGGTGCCGTGCGGCAGTGCTACTGCGATCCCGGTCCCGACCAGCTGGCGGCGCCCGGGAGCCAACTCGGCATCGGTCGTCGAGTACAGGTCGACGCCGGCGTCGCCGGGGTGGGCCCGGACGGGCAGCGGAAGGTCCTTGTCGAGGCGCTTGACTCGCAGCGGGACGGAGGGGGCGGGTGACGCGATTCGATCGGGCACAACCGCAGACTACGCTGAGCGGCGTGACTAGTGACGCCCAGACTCTTCGATACGACGAACGGCTGTGGGTGCCCCTCTGGTGGTGGGGTGCGGCGGCCGTCGTCACCGTGGTCCTCGGCTACGAGATCCGACTCGGTGCCCACCGCGCGGCCTGGAGCTGGTGGGCGTTCCCGGTCGTCGCCCTCGTCTTCGCCGCCCTGTTGGTGTCGATGGGCCGCCACCGCGTACGCGTCGGTGGCGACGGTGAACTACTCGCCGGTGGCGCCCGCCTGCCCCGTTCGGTCGTCGGTCGGGGTGCTTCGGTCCCGGCGAGCGCAAAGAGCGCGGCCATGGGCCGCCAACTCGACCCGGCCGCGTTCCTGGTCCACCGCAGCTGGGTCGCTTCGATGGTCCTGCTCGTCCTCGACGACCCGGACGACCCCACGCCGTACTGGCTGGTCTCCACCCGTCACCCGGACAAGGTGTTGGCTGCGATGGGCATCGCCGACGCCCGTCTCGACGGCACCCCCGAATCCCCCGTCCACGTCGAGCCGCAGGGACGCGGCATCCTCGGCGCCGTGGCCGCCGCCACGTTCCCGCCGTTTCTGTGGTTGATGTTCCGCATCCCGCCCGAATCGATCCACGGCCTGGTGTCGCGTCTCATCCGGCTGGTCGGCACGCTTCCCGGACTCGGCCGACTCACCGGTGGTGTTCTCGTCGTCGACGACCCGATCTTGCGCCAGGACGTGCTGGGCACGACCTTCCCCGCACCGATGGGCCTGGCCGCCGGATTCGACAAGAGCGCCGCGGCCGCACGCTCGTGGGGGCCGCTGGGATTCGGATACGCCGAGGTCGGGACGATCACCGGCCAGGCCCAACCCGGCAACCCCAAGCCGCGTCTGTTCCGACTGCCCGCCGACCGCGCCCTGGTGAACCGGATGGGGTTCAACAACCCCGGCGCCGACGCGGCCGCCGCACGTTTGGCCCGCGCTCGCCGCTCACCGCGAACCCACTCGGTGCCGATCGGGGCCAACATCGGCAAGACCAAGGTCGTCGACCTGGCGCAGGCCGCAGACGACTACACCCATAGCGCCGCAACCCTCGGCCCCCTGGCCGACTTCATCGTCGTCAACGTCAGCTCTCCCAACACGCCGGGCCTGCGCGATCTGCAGGCCGTCGAGGCGCTGGCGCCGATCTTGGCCGCAGTGCGCGCCGCCACCGACCGCCCGGTGCTGGTGAAGATCGCCCCCGATCTCGCCGACGACGACGTCGATGCCGTCGCCGACCTGGCCGTCGAAGCGGGTTTGGCCGGCATCGTCGCCACCAACACGACCATTTCGCGCGATGGCCTGCAGTCGCCGGCAGCACAGGTGACCGAGGCCGGGGCGGGTGGCCTGTCCGGGCCACCTGTCGCGGACCGGTCCCTGGAGGTGCTGGCACGCCTGCACGCACGCGTCGGCGACCGCCTGGTGCTGGTCAGCGCCGGCGGTATCGAGAACGCCGACGACGCCTGGGCGCGCATCCGTGCCGGGGCCACCCTGCTGCAGGGCTACACCGGGTTCATCTACGGCGGACCGCTGTATGCAAACCGCATCCACGCGGGCCTGGCGGCCCGGGTGCGCGGCGCCGGCTTCGCGTCGATCGCCGACGCCGTCGGCACGGCTGCGCGCAACACCCGGTCCTGACCAACGCGACGCCGGGCTATCCCGCGGCCGGCTCCTCGTAGGTGCCCACGATCACCGCACGGGCGATGGCATGTCCGAACAGGTTGAACCCCAGATAGGCGGGAGTGGCGCCCTCGGGCAGGCCCAGCGACTCCACGTCGAGTGCGTGCACGGCGATGAAGTACCGGTGCGGGCCGTGCCCGGCGGGCGGGGCGGCGCCGACGAAACGGCGGCCCGACGCGTCGTTGGCGAGGGTCACCGCGCCGGCGGGCAGCGAACCCGGCTCACCGTCGCCGACCCCGGTGGCCAGTGAGGTCACCGACGCCGGGATGTCGGCGACCGCCCAATGCCAGAAGCCCGACGCGGTGGGCGCATCGGGGTCGTACACGGTGATCGCGAAACTGCGCGTCTGCTCCGGGAAGCCCGACCAGCTCAACTGCGGCGACGCATCCTCACCGCCCGCGCCCATGATGCCGCTGACCTGCGGCTTGGCCAACGGGGCGCCGTCGGTGACGTCGGTCGACGTCAGCGTGAACCCGGGCAGCACGGGTAGCGCGGCGTACGGGTCGTAGGTGCGGGTGGAGTCGGACATGGGGCGATCACCTCTCGATGGGTTCAGCTGTGCAGGAGGAAATGCTCGAAAACCTTGGTACCGAACAACACTGAGTCGACGGGTACCCGTTCGTCAACCCCGTGGAACAGGGCGGAGAAATCGAGGTCGCGCGGCAGCTGCAATGGGGAGAATCCGAAGCACCGAATGCCCAACTTGGCGAACGCCTTGGCATCGGTGGCTCCCGACAGCATGTACGGCACGGTGCGCCCGTCGGGGTCGTGGGCCAGGATCGCCGCGTTCATTGCGTCGACGAGGCGCCCGTCAAAAGTCGTCTCATACGGCTCCAGGCGGGTGATCCACTCCCGTTCGACGTTCGGACCCAGCAACGCGTCGATCTCCGCCTCAAAGGCCGCCTGTCGGCCGGGCAGCACGCGGCAGTCGACGACCGCCTCCGCGTGCTGCGGGATCACGTTGGCCTTGTATCCGGCGCTCAGCATCGTCGGGTTGGCCGTGTCGCGCAGCGTCGCACCGATGACGCGCGCGAACCCGCCGATCTTGTGGAGTGCTGTCTCCAGGTCGGGTGTGTCGACGCCCAGATCCAGGCCGGTCTCCTCCGACACCGCGGCCAGGAACTCGCGCACCGCGTCAGTGAGGACCAGTGGGAAGCGGTGGGCACCGATCCGGGCGACGGTCTCCGCCAGCGCGGTGACCGCGTTGTCCTCGTGCAGGAACGACCCGTGCCCGGCGATGCCGGTGGCGCGCAGCCGCATCCACGAGACGCCCTTCTCAGCCGTCTCCACCAGGTACAGGCGCTTGTCGCTCCCATCGGGCCGGTCGACGGTCAGGGAGAAGCCGCCGACCTCACCAACGGCCTCGGTGACCCCGTCGAACAACTCCGGACGGTTCTCAACCAGCCAGTGCGATCCCCACGTGCCGCCGGCCTCCTCATCGGCGAGGAAGGCGAACACCAGCTCACGTGGCGGTACTGTGCCCTCCCGACCGAATTGGCGGGCCAGCGCCAGCGTCATCCCGGCGGTGTCCTTCATGTCGACGGCGCCGCGCCCCCAGATGTAGCCGTCGGCGATCGCACCGGAGAACGGGTGCACCGACCAGTCCGCCGCCTCGGCGGGCACGACGTCGAGGTGGCTGTGCACGAGCAGGGCGCCCGACGTGCTCGCCGGATCGCCCGGCAGGCGCGCGAAAACGTTGCCCCGGCCCGGCTGACCGGACTCGACGTAGGTCGTCTCATACCCGGCCTCGGCCAGCTGATCGGCGACCCAGTGCGCGCACTGCGCCTCCCCCTTCGTGGTCTCCGGCTCGCCGGTATTCGACGTGTCGAAGCGGATCAGTTCGGCAATCAGGTCGACGACTTCGTCGAGGGCGCGGGGGGTGTTCACACCTCCATTATGCGAATTTGGGTAAACCGCGCGTCCTCGGTTAGGGTTATCCGGCACTCGTCCGAGTGGCGGAATGGCAGACGCGCTAGCTTGAGGTGCTAGTGCCCTATTAACGGGCGTGGGGGTTCAAGTCCCCCCTCGGACACAACAGCTTTGCCCACCTGGGCGCGGCGCGCTTCGATCGATCGCCCGCCCCAATCGATGCATCAGCCGTGGATCAACCATCATGAGTCGACGTTCGACGGCTGGCGCGTAACGCGGACTCCCTGATTTCGGCACTGAGATTTCCCCGACGCTGTGCGATTCCGCCGGGTTTCCGGTGAATGCGCGTTCTTACCCGGCAACCGTGATCGCAGCGTGATACGTTCCCCGCACTGTGACACGCGTCATCATCTGGGGGCGGCAAGTGCTCGTCGCAGTAGTCCTACTACACAGGGAGTTTCTCGATGAGTAAAGAATTGTCCCTCGACACCGCGGCAGCGGTGTCGAGGCTGCGGAGTACGAGGGGGGGGGGGAGGACTTCGCGTTCTAGTCGCTTTGGCGACGTTGATCGCGCTCCTATTCGTCTCTGCTTGCGGTCCCGACAAGAGCGATAGCGGTTCAGGTACAGACGCACCATCGC